>ENA-UONZ01000035-UONZ01000035.1-human-gut-metagenome-genome-assembly--contig:-C93old-NODE-35-length-220875-cov-58.813309_pt1 | contig 220875 bp, 183 predicted proteins | sample MGYA00242468_ERZ724015 | MGnify/ENA metagenome assembly ERZ724015
CCTTTTAAGGGTGGTTGCAGTCTTTTTTTATTGCGCGTTTTTTTACAGCCCCTTTCGCTATTTATGCTATTTTGTTATTTTACATAGCTTACATGAAGTAGTTCATGCTCTCTGCCCTTGAGGATACCCTCGTAAAGCTTATCCATAAGCGGATTTTCTTCTGAACGCTTCAAAGTGCAAAGCTTGTCAGCATTGTAAAGATTAACACTGCGCTCTTTCTTCTCGTCGATAGTAGCCTTTGGCTGACCAGCGCCGCCTATACAGCCGTTTGGACAAGCCATAACTTCGATAAGGTCGAAATGCTCGCCGGCTTTCATTCTGTTCATTATGACCTCAACATTGCGAAGTCCGTTTACAACGCAGACCTTGATAGCCTTGTCGCCAAGAGGTACTTCAAGCTCCTTTATGCCCTCGAAGCCTCTTACGCCCTCGAATGCAAGATTTCTCAGGGAAGCGAGTGACTTGTCTGTGGAAACACGTCTGATAACTGCTTCTGTTACACCGCCTGTTACACCGAAGATTACGCCTGCGCCTGTCATAGTGCCGAACGGCATATCAACAGCTTCCGGCTCTATCTCGTTGAACACGATACCGGCCTCTTTTATCATCATGATAAGCTCCTGAGTTGTGATAACGAAATCAACCAACGGTTTGCCGTTCTCGTCCTTGAACTCATCTCTTGCGGCTTCGCCCTTTTTGGCAGTGCAAGGCATAACAGCAACAGAAAGTATCTTCTTGCCCTCGCCCTTGAACTTCTCGTTTATTACGGAAGCAAACATCTGCATTGGTGAGCGGCAAGTGGAAATGTTAGGCAGTATCTCAGGATACTCGTTCTCAGCATACTTTATCCATGCAGGACAGCATGATGTGAACAGCGGGAGCTTTCCGCCGTTTGCAAGCCTGTCTGCAAACTCCTTTGACTCCTCCATAACAGTGAGGTCTGCAGCTGTTGAGGTGTCAAAAATGTAGTTGAAGCCTATTCTTCTAAGTGCTGCAACTATCTTGCCCATAACGTTCTCACCGTTGTAGCCGAACTCTTTTGCCACTGCAACTCTTACAGCCGGAGCTACCTGAGCCACTGCAATAGTGTCCTCCTGATTAAGCTCTTTCCAAAGCCTGTGGCTGTCGTTCTTTATGATTATAGCGCCTGTTGGACAGACTGCCGCACACTGACCGCAGCCAACGCAGTTTGAATCGCCTATAGGCTTGTCAAATGAGCAGGCAACCTTCATTTTTGAACCTCTGAATGCAAAATCTATTGCACCAACGTTCTGTACCTCGTTGCACACTCTTACGCAGTCACCGCAGAGGATACACTTGTTGGCGTCCCTGGTGATAGATACAGAAGAATCATCGATACAAGGCTTGGACTTTGGATTGTCAAAACGTACCCTGTGGATATCAAATCTTGCGGCAAGCTCCTGCAATTTGCACTTGCCGTTTTTATCGCAGGTCGTACATTCTCCGCAGTGATTTGAAAGAAGAAGTTCCAATATCATCTTGCGGTATTTTCTCAGCCTTGGTGTGTTTGTGTATATCTCCATACCGTTTCTCGGAGGAGTTGAGCAAGCGGCTTCCATGCCACCCCACTTGTTTTCCACCATGCACATTCTGCAAGCACCGTATACTGAAAGCTCAGAATAGTAGCAGAATGTAGGAAGCTCGATGCCTGCCTTTCTGATAAGCTCAAGCAGATTTTTTTCACCGTTTATAGCAACGGGGATATTGTCGATTATCATAAACTCTTTATTCATAGCTAAAATTAAACCTCCTTGACAGCTTTGAAATGGCAGTTGGAAATACAAGCTCCGCACTTTATGCACTTAGAGGTGTCGATCTTGAATGGCTTTTTGATCTCACCGCTGATCGCACCCACAGGACAGACTCTTGAACACTTTGAACAGCCCTTGCATATCTCAGGGTCGATCTGATATGTCACAAGCTTCTTGCAGTTGCCTGATGGACACTTCTTATCTCTTATGTGAGCTTCATATTCCTCACGGAAGTTCTTTATTGTAGATACAACAGGGAATGCAGCCGTCTTTCCAAGACCGCAGAGAGCAGTTGAGGAGATAGTGTCGGCAAGCTCAAGAAGCAGTTCGATATCCCCCTCCTGACCGTTACCATTTACGATACGCTCAAGTATCTCAAGCATTCTCTTTGTACCCTCACGGCACGGAACGCACTTTCCGCAGGACTCGTTCTGGGTGAAATTCATGAAAAATCTTGCAACTTCTACCATACAGGACTTATCGTCCATAACGACAAGTCCGCCTGAGCCGATCATAGCACCGACTTTTTTCAGTGAATCAAAGTCAAGCTGGATATCGAGGTTAGGTGTAACAAGACAGCCGCCTGACGGACCGCCTATCTGAACAGCCTTGAACTTTCCGTCACCTCTCATGCCGCCGCCGATATCAAATATTACCTTTCTGAGAGAAGTTCCCATTGGCACTTCAATAAGACCGGTGTTCGAGATGTTGCCCGTAAGAGCGAAAGCCTTTGTTCCAGGGGAGTTCTCAGGGCCTATGCTCCTGAACCATTTTGCACCGTTGTTGATGATAACAGGCACGTTAGCCAGCGTTTCAACGTTGTTGAGAACTGTAGGCTCGTTGAAAAGACCATGTTCAACAGTTCTTGGCGGCTTAACTCTAGGCATACCACGCTTGCCCTCGATAGAAGCCGTCAGGGCAGAGCCTTCACCGCAAACAAATGCGCCTGCACCACGGTTTATATGTATTCTGAATGAGTAATCTGTGCCGAGTATATTGTCACCAAGCAGACCAAACTGCTCAGCCTGGGCGATCGCACCTTTAAGACGTGATACTGCCAGCGGATATTCCGCACGAACGTAGATATATCCCTCTTTTGCGCCTGTTGCGATACCGGCTATCATCATGCCTTCAAGAAGTCTGTGTGGGTCGCCCTCCATGATAGAACGATCCATAAATGCGCCAGGATCGCCCTCGTCACCATTGCAGACTATGTATTTTGTAGGGCTTTTCTGCTTTGCAACGCTTGTCCACTTTCTGCCAAGAGGGAATCCTCCGCCTCCACGTCCACGAAGATTAGATTCTGTCATTTCGTTGAGGATATCCTCAGGTGACATATCGAGAAGTGCCTTTTCAAAGGCTCTGTAGCCGCCTATAGCAAGATATTCCTTTATGGAAGTAGCGTCAATGTGACCGCAGTGTTCAAGGACGATACGCTGCTGCATCTTATAGAATGGTATTTCTGACTGCTGGCGATATATTTCGCCGTTTTTCTTGTAGCACAGTCTTTCAACGCATTCGCCATTGCAGATAGTCTTGTCAACTATCTCGTCAACATCGTCAAGCTTTACCTTAGTGTAAAGCCAGCCCTCAGGCTCTATTCTAACAAGTGGACCCATTTCGCAGAAGCCGTGACAGCCGCTTCTTTTTACACCGATAGCGCCCTCGTGGACATCATCATCGTGTGGCTCGTCAGCAAGTGCCATCACGCACTCCAATCCCTTTGCGGAGATAGTTTCGATAAGCTTCTGGTATATGTTCAGCGAACCGCCTGCAACACAGCCTGTACCTGCGCAAACAAGCACTTTTCTAGCCTGCTTGTCAACAAGCTTACCATACTGTTCACGGGCGTTGTCAAGATCGTATTTCGTTTTCAGCAGCATATTATTCAGCCTCCTTTTCTCTCAGTTCCTTAAGCAGAGCCGCAGCCTTGTCAGGATTCATCTCAGGGTGAACAACATCATTCACAGTGAGAACAGGGGCAAGTCCACAAGCACCAAGACATGAAACAGTTTCCACTGTGAACATCAGATCGTCAGTGGTGGTTTTTTTCTCGCTAAGACCAAGCTCTCCTCTGAGATATTCGAGAATAGGTATAGATTTTCTTACATGACAGGCAGTGCCGTCACAACATTTGATAACGTATTTGCCCTTTGGCTCGAGAGAAAAATTCTCATAAAAGGTCGCAACGCTGTATATTCTTGCTTCGCCTGTGCCAAGCTTTTTTGCAAGATATGGGAATATTTCCTTTGGAAGATAGTGATATATCTCCTGAATATCCTGCAATATGGCTATGACCGCTGTTTTTTCATGATTTTCAAGAATTTTGTCGATCGGTGAATAATCAAATTCTTTTGTCATAAAATTTCCTCCATATAATTAAAGTTAAATTTGATTACAAAGTCAATAATCAAGACATACTGTCAACTATAATTATATACTATATGACACAAAATGAATAATGTTTTTATTTACATGGGATATATATAATTAGAATAAGTATTGACTAACTTGTAGAAATACACATAAACGAAAACGTTTATATAGTTATAATGCATAAAAAATCGAGCCATTTCTCAATGACTCGACCTGCTGATACTATTTGATAAACTGAATTAATTATAAAAAATCATAGACGTTTGTTTCATTGGATATACCTGACATTTCGTGCCCTATGTTAAGCCTTGCGAATACTTATCTCTCCTGAGGAAATATATTCTTCTCTGCCGTCCTCATATCTGACGTGCAGGCGGCAGTCCTCATCAGCCCCAAGCATTGTGGCAGGAGTTTTTTCGCTTCCTCTTATGACGTTTATCTTCTCGCCTACCCACAGCAAGCGTTTTCTGTATTCTGGGTAAAAGCTGTTTTCTTCAAAGCTGTCATAAAGACGCATGAAATTGTTTATTATCTCTGCGGCTATCCTGTTTCGCATATCGCTTTTTCTTTCGTGGAATATCGGTCCTGCGATATCTCTTATTGCCTCAGGAAAACCGCCTTCCGGCTCGTAGGTGTTCACACCGATGCCAAGCACAGCGTAGTCAAGTCCGCCGCTTTCCATGCTGAAAGAAGCCTCCGTGAGTATTCCGCATATCTTCCTGCCGTTTATGTAAATGTCGTTAACCCATTTTATGTCAGGCTTCTGATCGCTGACCTTTTCCACAGCAAGGGCAACAGATACTGCAGCAGCAGTGGTTATCTTAACAGCGTCAGCTGCAGCCATGTCAGGGCGGAGAAGAATGCTCATGTAAAGTCCCGAATCAGAGGGCGAGAAGAAAGAACGTCCAAGCCTTCCACGCCCCTGGGTCTGCATACCTGCAATGACTATCCTGCCCTCGGGTACACCCTGATTTGCATAGTCTTTGAGTACCAGATTAGTGGAGCTTACTTCCTTGTATACCTCTATTTCAAGTCCCTGACGGTCAGGGTCAAGATATTTTTTTATGCCTGCAAGGGAAAGTATATCGGTGTTTTCATCAAGGGAATAGCCCTTGTTCGTCACCGCAGAGATAGGGTAGCCGTTTTCCTGCAAAGCTTTCACAGCTTTCCAAACAGCCCCTCGGGTGCAGCCCAGCGTGTCAGCAAGCTGTTCGCCTGAAAGATATTTGCCCTTGTTATCGTCGAGAAGTTCCAGCACTTTGTCTTTTATTGCCATAAAAAATGCCTCCTTAATGAGATAATTATAGCACAAAATAATGTTTTTTTCAATCTTTAGGAGCAAATATATTTTTTCATGATAATGTATTTTGTAGTGTACTGTGTTGACAATATATATAAATGATGATATAATATAATTGAAAGATAAACACATACATTTTAATATATTTGGAGGTGTTTTGTATGGCAAAAAATCAGACTTTAGTTCAATTCCGTGTTGACAGTGACCTTAAAAATGAGGTAAGCGAGATATACAGTGCATTAGGAATGGATCTTCCTACAGCTTTCAGAATGTTTATGGTGCGCAGCAAAATGGTGCGTGGAATACCATTTGAAACAGTTCTTCCTGAAAATGCTGTTACAAGAGCAGAGGGACTTGAAGCGTTTGAAAAGCTTAGAGAGCAGGCAACTGACGTCCCTGAAATGTCTTTGGACGAGATAAACGCTGAAATAGCAGAAGTGAGAAAGAACAGGAGAAAATGATAAATGAAAGTCTGCGCTGTTATTGACACAAATGTTATCGTATCTGCTCTTATCACTAAAAATTCGCAATCTCCGCCGTGTATGGTGCTTCGTGAGGTGCTTGACGGCAGGATAACGCCGCTGTTTCATGATGACATAATAGATGAATATGCGGAAGTCTTGAACAGACCTAAGTTTCACCTAAAAGCTGAAACTATCCAAACAATGATAAATTCTATTATTTCAAATGGAATTAAAGTTGACCCGAAACCGACAGGGGAGATACTCGTGGATATGGACGATCTTATTTTCTACGAGGTAGCAATGGAAAAGCGTGATAATAATGCTTATGTTGTCACGGGAAATAAGAAACATTATCCCATGAAAGATTTTATTGTTACGCCGTCAGAAATGATGAATATATTGAATGAAACAGAATGAACCTATGCACAGTCTTATATGGGCTGTGCATTTTGTTTTGCTTGGCACTTACCTTAAATTTTCCACATTAAGAAACCATTAAGAAAAAATTGTGCAAAATGACGGATAATAATATTTGCATTTTGCACAGCTATGTTGTATAATATAATAGTATATGTATGAATTGAAACAGAAAAGGACGATGACAATGTTTTATAACCTTTTGGCTAAGACTAATAATACTACATTGGTGCTATTTGTGCCAATGCTGTGCAGTTTTCTTATTGCTTTTTTCAGCCTGAAATTCTTCAAACGCATTTTGCCTAAAGATCAGGGCAGAGCGTTTGCTGTGAACGGCGCACTTTCTGAGGGCAAGCCTCGTGGCGCAGGAATTATCTTCGTGACTTCCTTTACACTTTGCACAGCGCTTTTTTATCCTCTCGATATCGAGAACATAATCTATCTCGTGCTTGTGTATGCCGCCATGCTCAGCGGATATTTTGACGATGCTGCTGAAACTCCTTGGGGCAACCTGAAAAAGGGCCTTATCGACCTTGTTATATCTCTTGGCATTGCGTTTACATACTATTGTTATAACGGCTCGCAGGTGAAGCTTTATATCACAGATTCCACTTTCACTATCCCTGCACCGCTATTCATCATCCTTGCAGGCGTCCTCGTTTGGACAGCTATAAACGTTACAAACTGTACAGACGGCGTTGATGGGCTATGCGGTTCATTGGTCATGACAGTTCTTCTGCCACTTGCATTTATGGTGACAAAGAGTGGTGCGGCTGATATGCTCCTTCCTATGATAATGTTCGTGACGCTTGCGGCTTATCTGTGGTTCAACTGCTCGCCTAGCCAGATGCTCATGGGCGACGCAGGCTCGAGAGCGCTGGGCGTTTTCCTTGCGGTGATGTTCTTAAAAACCGCCGCACCGTTCGCATTTATCCCTATGGCTATAGTTATCATACTTGACGGCGGACTTGGACTTCTCAAGCTTTCTTTCAGACGTTTCCTGAAAATAAAGAAATTTATGGAGGGCATAAGAACTCCTCTTCACGACCATGCAAGAAAGAACAAGGGCTGGTCTGATACTCAGGTAGTAATAAGATTTACAATTTTGCAGATAATAGTAAATCTGTGCTTTATGGCATTCGTGCTGTAAAAAATATGTGTGGGACAAAAACGGTCTGACCTTTTAATGGACAGGCTGAAAATTCGGAGATGATGAAAATAAAAAAGAACCTGAAATATGTTCTTAATATATTCTTTATTGTGGTCATAGGCTGGCTGACAGTCAGACTGCTTTTCAGAGGAGAAGAATTTTCCGACATAGTGGCGGATCTTCACCTTGCAAAGAAAAGCTGGCTTGCAGTGGGTGCTGTGTGCGTGTTCTGCTATGTGGCAGGGGAGTCGGTCATAATAAAGTATATGCTGAGACTTTTTGAAGTAAAAACTCCTTTCAGGCGTTGTTTGAAATATTCGTTTATAGGCTTTTTCTTTAGCTGTATAACGCCGTCTGCTTCCGGCGGACAGCCTGCGCAGATGTATTACATGAAGAAAGACGGCATAAAGATAGGCTTTTCCACCTTGATAATGCTTATCATCACCATAGCTTTCAAGGCTGTGCAGGTGCTTCTTGCAGTGGCGTTCCTGCTTTTCAACTTTGGCTTTATAAAGCTTCATGTGGGACGGCTTTGGTGGCTTCTGCTTATCGGCTTTATACTGAATATCGCCTATATCGCAGGGCTTGTGTTTATTTTCTATAAGCCTTTGTGGGCGAGAAAAATGGGCATAAAGCTTATAAATCTTCTGACACGCATAAGGATACTCAAAGAAAAGAACAACGAAAAATACATAAACAAAATAAAGCGTATCTGCGACAATTACATGATCGGTTCGGAATATATAAAGAGCAATGTGCATACTGTGATAAATATTTTTCTTATCACACTGGTGCAGAGACTGTTCCTGCTGGCTGTCACATGGATAGTGTATAAGTCCTACGGCCTTAGCGGAACAAGTTTTTGGAATATTATCGCACTTCAGACTATGATAGGCGTTGCAGTTGAAATGCTGCCATTGCCTGGTGCGGCAGGCGTAACAGAGGGCTGCTTCACATATATGTTCATGAGCATTTTCACCGCAGAGCTTGTAAAGCCTGCAATGCTACTGAGCCGTGGACTCAGCTTCTATTTACTGCTGATAATGAGCGCATTGGTAACATTCGTGGCTCACTTTATCGTTATGAGGAATGATAAGAAGAATGGTCTTGAGGGGTCGCAGGAAGTTAAAAAAGAAGTTGAAAAAGAATGAGAGGAAAAGAAAAAAATGATCGGTTTTTATAATTATTCGGTAATACTCACATACATAGGACTTGTTTCGTCAGTGTTCGGGATCACTCAGGTCTTTGAAAATCATATGTCCATAGCCTTTCTCTGCCTGCTTCTTTCAGGTATCTGCGACCTTTTTGACGGCAAGATAGCAAGAAGCATGAAAAACAGAACAGAGCATGAAAAGGTGTTCGGCATACAGATCGACTCACTGTGCGACCTTGTTTGCTTCGGTGTTTTCCCTGCTGTCATAGGCTATCACTACAATTCAGTTTATCCGCTTCGTCTTATCGCAAGCATTATGATAGTTCTGGGCGCTGTTATCAGACTTGGCTACTTCAACGTTATGGAGGAAGAGCGTCAGAGAAACACAACAGAGAACAGAAAAGAATATAAGGGTCTGCCTGTTACAACAGTTGCTATGATACTTCCTCTGCTGTTCATGGGTCAGCACAATATACCAAAAAATATTTTTCCATTTGTTTTCCATAGCTTTATGATACTTATTTCAATACTCTTTGTATTGAAAATAAATGTCAAGAAGCTTTCCATGAAAGGCGTGCTGATACTCTTTACTATAGGTGCGATAATCCTTCTCGGCTATCTTAAAATGCAGCATATAATCTAAGGTAAAAGTTACCTGAATGGAAAATGTTTTTGCCGGACAGGTGTGTGAAAAACAGGACGTCGGGGGTGTCGTCCCCTACAATAATGTAAATAAAAGGAGAGAAACAAATGAAATATCGTGACAGACAGGGCAGAGAATATGAACAGACCACATCTCAGGATAGCTTTCTTGCGGCTGCCTACGGCTCGGCAATGGGCAGGGCGCTTATGAAATTTCTCGGCTGTCCGATATTTTCAAAGTGTGCAAGAGTGATACTTGACAGCAAGTTCTCAGTGCCTTTTATTTTCGGCTTTGCAGAAAAAAACGGAATAGATATGTTTGACTATGAGGAAAGAATGTATCGCTCATTCAATGATTTTTTCACAAGAAAAATAAAGCCTGGCAGACGTTTTATCACTAAGGACAAGAATCTGCTGGTGTCACCTTCAGACGGCAAGGTCACAGCTTATAAGATAACACAGTCTGATACCTTTATTATAAAGAACGCAGTGTATAATACCGCCTCGCTTCTCAGGGACAGCAAGCTTGCAAAGCGGTATGAGGGTGGCTATGCAGTTATCATCAGACTTTCAGTGGACGATTATCACCGCTATTGCTATTGTGCAGACGGTGTAAAGAGCCACAACAGAAAGATAAATGGTATTCTTCACACTGTGAACCCTGTGGTGAACAATTATCTGCCTGTTTTCAAGGAAAATTCCAGAGAATATTGCATGATAAGAACGGAGCAGTTCGGAGATATTATTCAAATGGAAGTCGGTGCTCTTATGGTGGGCAGGATAACTAATCTGCACACTGAGGGCGGCGTAAAGGTCACAAAGGGCGAAGAAAAGGGCTATTTCGAGTTCGGCGGCTCAACTATCCTGCTGCTTCTTGAAAAGGACAAGGTAAAGCTTTGCGATGACCTGCTTAAAAATACGAGGGAGGGCTTTGAAACTAAGCTTCTTCAAGGCTCGGTGCTTGGCGAAAGTCTGAAGTAAAAATATCTAAGACGTAAAAAAATATAGGCAAGGGGCATGGTTGATGTACAGATTGAATTATGAACAGTTCGACAGAGATAATCAATATATAGGAAACGATCTGGGTGCGGTCATGAAAGAGGGCAAAACTGTGTTCAAAACATGGTCGCCGCTTGCAACGGGAGTTTATCTTAATCTGTATCTTGACGGTGAGGGCAAAAGCCGTCTTGAAAGCCTGCCTATGGAAAGGCTTGACCATGGTGTTTGGTATGTGGAGATACTCCGTGACCTTGACGGTGTTTTTTATACCTATACATTTGAGTTCGATCACAAAACAAGGCATGAAACTATAGATATCTATGCAAAAGCCTGCGGAGTCAACGGAAACGTTGGTGCGGTGGTGAATTTCAAGACCACCGACCCTGAGGGCTGGGATAAGGTGAAAAAGCCTAAGTGCAGAAACGCCTGCGACGCAGTGGTATATGAGTGCCACGTCAGAGATTTTTCTGCGGACAGTTCATCAGGCGTTGTCCCTGAGCATAGAGGAAAGTATGTGGCTTTTGCCGATAAGGGTACGAAATATCAGGGCGTGAACACTTGTATCGAGCATCTCAAAGAGCTTGGAATCACCCATGTTCACCTGCTTCCTGTGGAAGATTATGCCACTGTGGACGAGAGCAAGCCTTGGCTCAATCAATATAACTGGGGTTATGACCCTAAGAACTTCAACTGCCTTGAGGGGTCATATTCTACAGACCCTTATGACCCTAAGTGCAGGATAAGAGAGTTCAAACAGCTTGTTATGGCACTTCACGAGAACGGCATTGGCGTTGTAATGGACGTGGTATACAATCACACTTACTATACCGAGGAGTCAGCTTTTGAGCGTTCTTTCCCGTATTATTACCACAGAATAAGAAATGACGGCTCATTTTCAAACGGTTCGGGCTGTGGAAACGAAACGGCTTCAAACCACATGATGATGAGAAAATTCATGATAGATTCTCTCAGATTTTGGGCAACGGAATATAAGATAGACGGCTTCCGCTTTGACCTTATGGCACTTCACGATATTGAAACTGTGAACATCATAAGGGACGAGCTTAACAAGATAGACCCTCAGATACTAATGTATGGCGAGGGCTGGACGGGAGGAGAGTCACCGCTCCCTGCTGACAGGCTTGCATATAAATGGAACTCATATCAATTTGGAAGAGTTGGACTTTTCAACGATAACATCAGAGATTCTATTAAGGGCGGTACTTTCAATCCATATGACAAGGGCTTTGTCAGCGGAAACAGAAATGCGGCTTCTACCCTAAGGCGTGGTATAGCCGGCTCTGTGCCACACTATCAGATAAATGACGCAAAAGAAGCTTGCTGGGCTTTTGAACCTACTCAGGCGGTGAATTACTGTGAGGCTCATGACAACAATACTTTGTGGGACAAGCTTTGTATATCGGCAAAGAATGACAGTGAGGGCGTAAGGATAAAAATGGATAAGCTTGCGGCGGCAATAGTGATACTTTCACAGGGCATGCCGTTCATACAGCTTGGTCAGGATTTCCTTAGGTCAAAGCCGAGGATACTCAAAGAGGGCGAAGCGCCAAACGATGTGAATATCTATTCCCATGACAGCTACAATGCGCCTGACTACACTAACTCCATAAAGTGGAACAGAAAGCTTGAATATAAAGAGGTCTTTGAGTATTACAAGGCTCTTATAAGGCTGAGAAAGGGAAGTCCGCTTTTCCGAATGTATACTAAAGAGGACGTGAACGCACATCTTCATTTTATGCACAATGACGATTGGAACTGCGTAAGCTGGAAGCTTGAAAAAGACGGAGAATGCTATGTTATCGCACTTAATCCTTACTACGAGAACAGGGGCTTCGGTCTGCCTGAGGGAAGCTTTTATCTCAGGCTTGATGAAAGTGGCAAGATGAACAAACAGCCCGTTTCAGGCAGTTTCGTCTGTCCACCGCTGTCGGCTGTGGTTTATAAGAGGATAAAGAATATCTAACAGACTCGTTAATAAAATAGTGAATAAATATTAATAATAAATTAATGTATATATCTTGCAGATAGAGTATAATTAAATTATTGGATCGAGAAATATTAAGGCAAAAGATACAAAAAAATTAAACAACGGAGGAAATCATAGTATGAAGAAGTTTTTGGCAGGCTTCTGTGCTGCGGCAATTGCAGCAGGATGCATGGGAATGACAGTCATGGCAGACACGGAAGCAACGGACAAGCTCACCTCTTACGAGGCAACAAGCGACAATGTTAAGCTTATCGGTCGTACTTACAGAAAGGGCGACACAACGATACTTGGCTATTCTGCAAGCGGTATCGAGTTCAAATGCACAGGCACAAAGGCTGTTTTCAATGTAAACGGCAGCGTAGGTGAGGCAAGAATTGGCGTATTTGTAAACGGCAAGCTTGTTAAGCAGGGCTACATAAAAAATAAGAAGACAAACGCAGTTGAGGTAGATCTTCCTGAGGGCGAAAGCACAGTTAAGCTCATAAAGCTTTCAGAAGCTGCACAGAGCGTTATCGCAATTGACAGCTTTGAGGTAGACGGCAAGCCACAGCCAACAGAGGCAGCAAAGCATTCTATCGAGTTTATTGGTGACTCTATCACTTGTGGATACGGTGTTGACGATCCACTTGGAAAGTCATTTTCTATCTACAACGAGAACGCCGCAAAGACATATGCTTACAAGGCAGCACAGAATTTTGGCGCTGACTACAGCTTTGTATCAGTAAGCGGAGCAGGTGTGATCTCTGGTTATTCAGGCAACGGCAAGATAAATGACGCACTGCTTGTGCCAAATTTCTATGATAAGTTCTGCTTTACATGGAGCTGGTTCGACGGTGAACAGACAGCTAATTATGATTGGGATTTCTCACAGTATCAGCCTGAGCTTATCGTTGTAAATCTTGGTACAAACGATAACTCATACACAAAGGGTGACGCTGATAAGTGTGCTGAGTTTGAAAAGGGCTATGTAAATTTCCTCAAGGAGATAAGAGCTAAGAATCCAAATTCTGAGATACTTTGTACACTCGGTATTATGGGACAGGAGCTTTATCCTTCTATTACAGATGCAGTTGACACTTATAAGACTGAAACAGGCGACAGCAAGGTATCAGTTTTCCAGTTCAGCGTTCAGGACAGCGAAAACAATGGTTATGCAGTTGACTACCACCCATCAGCTGTTTCACAGAAGACAGCAGCTTATGAGCTTACATATGCTATTGAAGGCATTTACGGCTGGGAGAGAGTTGAGTTGGTTAACGACGGCGTTGACGAAATGACAAAGGACGACGACGTTGAGTTCAATAACGTTGTTGAGGAGTCGTCAAGTGATGAGAGCAGCGAGAGCAAAGCAGAGGAGTCATCTTCCGAGGCTTCTTCTGAAGCAACAAATGACAGCAGCGCAGCGGCTTCATCATCAAAGACAACGACAAATCCTAACAGCACCACAAACCCTAATACAGATGCGGCAATGGGCATAAGTATAGGTCTGGCAGCACTTGCAGGTGCAGCTATGGTGGTTTCTAAGAGGAAGTAATAAAGTAGATATTTACACCGCACAGAGGTAAGACTTTGTGCGGTGTTTTTTTATGGTCGGTCGTAACATTTCAGGGTGGCTTTGCCGACAAAATGTACGCTTTAACGCAAAAAACTCCCCCATGCAGAAAACCCTCTGCATGGGGGATACTTTCATAAACGATAAAAATTATTTCTTAGTAGTAACACTCTTTGAAGCCGACCAAGCGCCGTAGTATTTCGTACCCTTTACAGTTGTGTACGAACGAACACGAACATAGTATTTCTTTTTGCCTGAAAGCTTTGAAACAGTGGTCTTGTCGGTCTTGTTGTTTGTTATGGTAACTTTCTTTGCACTTGTGAACTTTGAGTTGGTAGCATACTGAATCTCGTATCCAGTAGCAGAGCCTTTCTGTGCCCAATCCACGAAAAATGCTTTGGATTTAGACGTAAGCTTCTGTATCTCCTGCTTGGCAGGATTTATCTTGAACGTCTTTGTGATAGTGCCTGTGTAAGAACCTTTTCCTGCGATTTTTACAGTGGCAGTACCTATGCTCTTGTTGTTTGAGTAGGAAACTGTATAGTCAGTGCCTTTTTTCAGCGTTTTACCATTGTATTTAACAGTAATGCTCTGAGTGATATTCTTGCCCGTGTATGACTTGTTTGAAATGCCCGAAACTGTGGCTTTCTTGAAGTTATTTTTGATACTGTAGGTCTTAGAAACTGAGCCTGTGTAATTGCCCTTGCCTGTGATAGTGACCTTTGCTGTGCCTACCTTGGTGTTGTTTAAATAGGAAACTGTGTAATCTGTACCATTCTTCAAAGTTTTGCCGTTTAGCTTGACCGTTACACCAGGCTTCTTTGCCTTGCCATCATAAGCGTAGGTCGAAGTTGAAAGTGTCACGCTTGCCTTTGAAATGCTAATTCTTGAAAGTGCAGGGATCTCAGCCGTTTCAAGAACTTTCTTGCAGACTGTACATTCCTTGTGCTTTGAGCCTTTAACTCCGATAGAAGCCGCCTTGTCGACTATCCAACCGCTTGATTTGTGACCTGTGGCTGGGATAGTTTCGGTGTAGGAGTCACCGCATGAACAGGTGTATTTTACTGTGCCTGCGGTGGAGCAGGTGGCGTTGCTGAGAACTGTTTTTGTATAGCTGTGTTCATGATAATCGTCCAGCGCAAATGGTGAGAGCTTGTAAAGCGTCGGCGCTGAATTATTTGTGACATACCATTTTACCATGCCGTCACTGCATACAACAGGTTGACAATCTGAAAGTCCGAAGGAGTGAGAAATGGCTTTGATAACAGTTTTGCCGTTTGAGTCAACTGTCATTGTCTTTGTGGCGGTCTTGCCTGTGGAACTGTTGTATTCTTCCCACATAACAAGGAACAGATTGTCATTTATCTTTATAAGCTGAGGGGTGCGGCAGGTCACTTTACTTGATGTGCCATAGTTTGTGAGGGCAATGTTCTGTGTGCCGTTGAAAAGTTCGTCTGTGACGCTTATGTAAACATTTCTTGTCTTACAACTGCTTGAAACGTCTTTTGCATAGGCTATCAGACAGTTTCCGCTGCCAAGCTCAAAACCGCCTATTGAAGCGCCTGTGTAGTTGCTTTTGTTCATATCGAACTTAACAGGGATAGAAACGCTCACGGCTGTTGATTTTCCGTCAGCCTTATATTTTGTGAGAGTAATGCCGTTTACAGAGAGGTAAGAGCCGTTCATTGTGTAGTTGCTTGACTCTGAGTGGTCAACTCTGTAGATGTATTTTCCGCTTTCGTCAGCTTTGATGAATTGGTTGAACGAGTGGCTAACATAGCCGTCTGTAAGATTTGAAACGTCATACATTGAGTCGGTCAGGGACATGGAGGATTCGTCAATGGTGAAAAGCATATTTGCCTGATGATTTATGCCGTCGCTGTCAGCATACATCTCATGGCAGGTGTAAACATAAAGCTTTCCGCCTGCTTCTTCCATTCTCAGTGAGCCTGCCGAGAACGGCTTTGTTGTATTGACACCTGAGATACTGCATGAATTTACCTTGCTCCAGCTCTTGGTGTATTTGACTACTCTTACAACTTCCTTGTTGTCGCTTTCGGCAGTGTTGTTCTGACCGAACACGAGATAGTTATAGTCTTTTCCTGAATAAAAGCCACCAAATAGGTTAAGCTCTTTTGAAATAGTGCGTTGTGATATAAGCTTATTGCCGTCTGCGGAATAGTTTTCTACCACAATGCCGCTTGATGTGTTTTCAAGCCTTGTGAGCGTTCCGTCGCTGTTTTGTACAAGATAAGAGTTTGTGACCGATGACCATGTGTTGTAATGGTTATCTGAAGCATTGTCTGTTGTACGTCCGCTGAGTATAGTGGCAGAGCCTTTTGTGTCGCTATCCATAGGCGTAACTGTCACTGTACAGCTTGCTTTCACACTGTTGTCGGTGGTAGCCGTTATTGTGCATACGCCTGCCTTGTTTCCGTACACCTTGCCGTCTTTTGTAACCGAAGCCACAGAATTATCACTGCTTGACCATGTGAAACCGTAGTCTATATCGGAATTACTCTTTGCAGAAAGTTTAAGGCTGTCGCCCGTTTTGAGCGTGGCAGAAGAATTTGAAATCGTAACACTGCTAGGCTTTTTCCAAGCAATATTCTCTGAGTAGAAATTGCCGTCAGTATCACGCTCTATGGCTGTCACAGTGCCGTTCGTATAATACAAAGCGAAAACAGGATAAGCTGTTTTATATGAAGCCACCTGCTTGAAATCATTGTTGAACTCCATAAGAGTGTTGTTGTTTACATACATGATAGTGCTGTCATTTTCGCTGTTGTATACAGTTCTTGTCCCAACGCTGTTGTAGAGATCATTTTTGTTTTCATGTTCCGCTCTTGAAACGCTTCCAAAGAGAGATAATGTATCATCTGTTGATGTATGAAATTTGGCAGAGTCCACGATGTTTACAGTGCCGCTTGCAGAAGAAGTCCACGCAAGCTTGCCGTTGCCAAGCATTTGTGCGTTGTCATAATGATAATCGTAATATTTCTGATAGAAATAGTCGATAGATTTATCAGACACGGTTATTTTGTTATTTGAAATATTTCCAAAGCCAAGGGCGTTCATTTTGTGACTATAGCCCCAATAAACGTAATCAGCGTTTCTTTCAAAATAGAAGTTTCCGTTTGTGCTGTCAAAGCCTGAGAACTTTGTTATGGCAACATCGGTGCTGCAGGAGGACAGCTTATTTCCGTTTGAGTCCAGCAGGAATAGATTATCGCCTTTTTCAGCACCGCTGCTGTCTGTTACATAGTAATATATCCTGCCGTTATCGTCAACGCCAAAACAGTTTGGGTAATTTAAAATACCATTGGGGGTATACTTGCTCACATTAACGCTTTTGGTCACCTTTTCCGTATCGGTGTCAAAGGTCTTTATGTAATAAGAATATGACGAGTCCTTCACGCTGGAATTGTATGTGCTGGTATCTCTTTCGATATAATAGATCTTGGAGTTATTTGCATATACATTTATAATGTCACCAAGCGTTGCTACAGTTCTCACGGAGTTGTTGGAAAAGCTATAGAATTTAATTAGCTTCTTGTAGTTTTCCACAGTATAATAGTATAGTCCGTTTTTAGTGGCAGAAACCACGTTTACGAAAACCTGATCGGAGCTGTTAAAAGTCAGAAAATCTGACGGCATTTTTACGGCGCTGTTTGCAGAATAAGCCTGAGCTGATATAGCGGTGTTCCCCAATATGCCGTTAATGCTTTCTGGAAGCGGAAGCAGTGCGGCAGAAGTTGTTATAACAAAAGCTGTAAGTCCTGCGGCGATTTTTTTAGTCAACATATTTATCCCTCTTTACTATGATCTTTACCCCGACCCTATGTGTATATTATACTACTTTTTTTGCCTGATTTCAAGTAAAAAGCTCCGCCACAGCGAAATGCCACGGCGGAGTTTTTAGGACTTTTGGGAGAAATTACTTGTTGCCTGTTGTCTTGTAAGCGTCGATCATCTTCTTGACCATCTGACCGCCTACAGAGCCGACCTCACGAGCTGTAAGATCGCCGTTGTAGCCCTGCTTGAGGTTTACGCCAACTTCGTTAGCTGCTTCCATCTTGAACTTGTTGAGTGTTTCTCTGCCTTCCTGAGTTGTGATACCTTTCATTTTCGTATCTCCTTTTCATTTGTTTTTCGGGTTTGCAATAATATTATATGTCTGCATGATTTGATTATAAGAGGTAATTTATAGAACGAAATGGGGCGGTTTTTGGAATGAAAAAATTAAAAGCTAAAATTAGTATGATTTTAAACGGAGCAAAATTCAAAAAAAATCATTTACATATAAATTATACTTCTTTTGGAAATTGTGTGATTTTGTATAGTCACTGTTTTCAATTGTCAAAATACCACTGGACACAGTGATTACATGCCCTGCACTGCTGCTGCCGTATTTCAGCACATAACCGTTGAGATCAAGGGTGACGGTGCGGTTGACCACTAATGTGGTGTAAATGGTAATGTCTGACGTCAGTTTGACTGTTCCGTATGAAGCTTCTCTGATTGCTGAAACCAGTTCCGCCGCTGTGGAAACTTCCGCCATCCCACTCGCTGCTATATTATCCTCGGCAAATACACTTGTCGACACAAGGCAAAGAACCATACAAAGGGTGAGCATGATACTGAGTATTCGTTTTTTTATTTTCCGTTACCTCTGTTTTCGTGTATATCGGCTCAGTCAAGAGCGGTTATTGTAATGGTACCTCTGAAGCCACCGAGATAAGTATTGTATGCCGAATTTTCAAACCACAACTGCAATGTAATGTCTTTATTTGACGCATCATACACTCTGTTGAAATTAAAGGAATGTTGATCATTGGTATACGGTATTTTTGCCCCGTCTCTTTTTATTCGTGTAAGTTCCCTGCACAGATCGTCATCATAACCGTCTGTCATCTGAATAGAGTAATTGCCGCTGTTGTTGAATTCGTTTGAACCAACTTCGAGAGAACCGCCTAAGCAGACATTGTAAATATGTCCTTTTTTAAGTGTAATATTATTCATGTAGGATGAAATCAAGCCACCCTTGTTTATTTTTTCGTAGACAGAAATATTGACACGACTGTTATTCAGTACTGTTCTCGGAGAGTTTGCCTCTCCGTAAAAATATCCCGAACAGCTGCCGTTCTGACCGGCATCGCCCTTGTCGCCTTTATCTCCTTTGTCGCCCTTTTCTCCGGCATCACCCTTGTCACCTTTATCTCCCTTGTCACCCTTTTCTCCGTCTGTGCCGTCAATGCCTGCCGCTTTTACGCTGGTGTCGGTTTCTCCAATCCACCAGTTGCCATTCTCGCCGATAAACGGGGTGTTGCCGTCCGCACCATCGGAGCCGTTTTGTCCGTTTGTTCCGTCCTTGCCGTCGGCTCCGTCTTTTCCGTTTATACCATCCTTGCCGTCAAGACCTTTCAAAACTGAAAGATCGTACAGGTTCAGCCATATTTTATCGCCGACATAGCGCCACTGCAGGGTGTTTTCGCTTACACGGAATTCCGGTGTCTTTCCGTTTGCTCCGTCTGCACCTTTCTGCCCGGTGGGGCCTGTGATGTCGGCTATCGCCACAAGGTCCTGCCACTCATCGCCCTCGTAACGCCACTGTATGTGGGTTTCAGCTCGCTGCACCTCTATGCTTTTGGCGTTAATGCCGTCAGTGCCGTTGATACCGTCTTTGCCGTTGGCTCCGTCTTTACCGTTGGCACCGTCAATTCCATCCTTGCCGTTTTTTCCATCGGCTCCGTCTTTACCGTCAACGCCGTTAATGCCGTTCTTACCGTCTGTTCCGTTTTCTCCGGCAGCGCCCCGCAGCTCGGTAAGCGCCACAAGGTCGTGCCAGTCGGCTTCGTCGCCGTATTTCCACTGAATCGCCGTGCCGTTGTTTCGCACCTCCGGCAGTGCGTCGCCTGTTTTTGCCGCCTTGCTCCATCCTATGGCAAGCACGCTGCAAAGCACCAAAAGAGCGGTGCAAAGCGCCAAAAGTGTACCTGTGAGTAGTTTTTTTTCTGTTTTCATCTTTTTTCCTCCGTTCGGAATTGTTTATCACGGCGGAGCTTTGCGCCGCTGCCCACGCCGTAAATGAGCGGCGGTCGATTGGCTTATGCTTGGTTTGCTTTGTACTTATCCACAAACAGGGTGACCCCCTGTTTTAAGACCTCCATCTGGGTTTTCAGATAATATTCATCCTCAAACATCGCATAATGAACGCAGGCGCGGACGAATATAAAAATCAGCGGCGTGATGACCGTATATGGAATGCCTATCTTCGGCTCCAGCCGCTTGGCATACTCGGTATAGCGTTCGTTCACGCCCTCAAAGAATTTCTTGCCGTGCTCGATATACTTCGGGTGCGTATATATCTGATACATCAGGCGATATTTTTTTCCGTGCTTTTTTGCTGTCCAATACGGGACCTCCTTCACAAAACGGACAACATCCTCGGGGTCGGTGGGTGCCATCTCCATAAAGTCGTCCTCAACCTTTTCCATACAGTATGCCGTTGACTCAATGATCAGTTCATCAAGGTTTTTAAAATACGAATACAAATTTGCTTTCGTGCATCCGCACGCATCGGCTAGTGCTTTAATTCCTGTGCCTGTGAGCCCGTTTTCCGCATAGCACTCGAAGCACTTTTCCATTAGTTCACGTTTCCGCTCATTGTGCTGTTGCTCAGTTGTTTTCATGTTGCTTCGCTCCTTTTATGCGTACCGACCGTTCGTTTATGATTAGTATAACACAGATTTGTAAGAAAGTCAAGAATTGTTCAAAAAATGAAGAAAATAAAGTTTCAACATGATCTTATAAAAAAAGTCCTTACAGCAGAAAGAAAATAGCGGCTTACCTCAACGATCAAAACCGTACTAATAAATATGTCCATAAGACTTATGGAAAGATGGGATAGGCTTATTGACTTTCCATGTTCTCATATGATATAATAAATTCATATTAACACAACATTTCTGTTCAGGGGGTATATCAAATGAAAAAGCAAAATGCAGGGCTTATCGCTCTGAGTATCGTTTTTATTCTTATGGGTGGTTTCTCTACTATCTATAATCTCAGCAAGTATGTTTCAAACAGGGTTTTCATGTCAAGTGCTGAGAAAACCACAGGCTATGTGAAGTGGATAGACCATGAGTTGAAAACTTGGGGACATAACAAAAAGGCAAGCAACAAAGCTGAAACATATTACATAACTGTCGCTTTTGATGTTGGCGGCAAGGAGTACACAAGAGAGATCTTCACAGGCACATATTATGTGAGTCAGAACGAAAAAGTGAACGTGTATTACAACACTGATAAAAACGGTGAGCCTGATAAGGTCGTGACCGATATTGATAATGATAAAAGACCGTATCTTACTTGGCCGCTGATACTTTTGCTTGGCATTGTGCTACTTGTGCTTACTAAGAAAAATATTATCTCAGTGGGGAGAAAAAGATAAAAAGTAATCATTAAAATAGTAACCAAAAGAAACTTTGTGCAACTAAATAACAGAAAAGCAGAAAGGAGATCTTTATGAAGGTGATCTATAAATGTGCCGCCATTTTGACGGCGGCGATATTGTCAGTGCGGTTTCCTTGCGCAGCTTTTGCGGATGCGGAGCATGGCGGAGATAATGACAGCCCGAAATTTAAGATGGGCAGGATAATTTTTACTGATAATGGTTATGGCTACGAAAAGGAAGGCCTGGAAAAATCGGAGATCGCTGATGAAGATTTGGTCGGTACGGACGATGGGGCTTCAGCTTATGCACAGAAGGCAACGGCTTCGCTGCCTGCGAAATATGACCCCAGATCTAAGAATACGCTGACGACTATCAAAAATCAGTTCCAGACAGGCACTTGCTGGGCGTTTGCGGCACTTTCCTGCACTGAGAGCAATCTTATCCAAAAGGGGCTTGAAAATCAAAACGTGCAGTTTTCTGTGCCGAGCCTTGCCCTCTCTACATATGCTAACGGCGGATTTGACGAGTCAATATGGGATTGCGGCGGAACGTGGATGGATTCGTCCCTTGCAATGGCGGCTCATAGAGGACTTTGCTATGATGAATATGAGCCTTTCGTGTCCGACGGAACGGAAGCCACTATCGTATCTGAGGAGAAAAAGGGCGTTTGCGAATATCAGCTTAATTACGCTTCCACTATCACAGGCGGACGAAACGCCATTAAAAACAAGATAAAAGAGCTTGGCGGAGTAATGGTGAGCTATTATGCAGACGACCTGTATATGACCTTTGATAACAAAAGCTATTACGATCCGGAAACTACAAAATATAGTGGAATAAATCATGCCGTAAGCGTAGTGGGTTGGGACGATAATTACAGCAAGTCAAATTTTCTTGCAGGCTATCAGCCAAAGAAAAACGGGGCATGGCTTGTGAAAGGCTCTTGGGGAGTATCCAGTGGCACAGACGGTTATTACTGGATATCCTATGAAGAGGCAGAAATGACCGATTGGGTGGCGTTCGACCTCACTGAAAGCTGTGATAATAATTACCATTATCCTGCCAATAAGGATAATTCTATATTTTATGTTAGCAATGAAAACAAAATGAGCGGTGCTGATGTTTTTACAGCAAAAAAAGACGAGCTTCTTGACAAAGTGGGCTTTATGTATCTTGGCTACACTGGAAAGTCTGACTACACCGTGCAGGTCTACACTTCTGTTTCAGACAGCACTCCTGTGGGGATACTTGAATGTGAGGTCAGCGGAAAGGTGCAGAGCGACGGATTCTATACCGTGGATATCCCTGATGTTGAGCTTGACGAGGGTGAAAGATATTCTGTCGTGATGACATTCAGCGGTGATGACGGCTCAGGTTATGTGACCGTTTATGGCTATTCAGACGGGGTCATGAAGCCTGGTCAGGCGTATATTTCCAATGACGGCGACAGTTGGACCGACGTTACCGACAAGGACGCTTATACTGGTCAGCCTATAATATTTGCCTATACCGATGATATAGATAAGTCTGATAAAAGCGAGCTTGAAACACTTGTGGCAAAGTATGAAAAGCAGAGCGGTTATGAGCGTGAGGTCAACAACGGCAAGAAAGTTATTGCAGATGAAAACGCTTCAAAGAACGATATCACCAATGCCAAGCTTCTTATAAAGGCAAAGGCGAAAGAGATAAAGGAACAAAGCCTTGTTATAAAGACAGCGACGGATTGGAAAAACTTCGCAAAGCGTGTATCAGGCGGTGAAAGCTTTGCAGGAAAGCGTGTTGTGCTTGAAAAAGACATCGACTTCGGTGGTGCAAAGATATCGGCAGTAGGAACAGCTTCAAAGCCTTTTTGCGGATATTTTGACGGCAACGGACACGTTCTGAAAAACGCTGTTATCCAAAACAATTCTTATGCAGGTCTGTTCGGCTATGCTGAGGACAGGGCGCAGATAAGAGATCTCAGTGCTGAGAAAATAACTGTCAGCGGTAAGTACGCAGGGGGGATCGTTGGTGAATTTGATGCGGTATCTATCCAACGCTGTACGTTCAGCGGAACTGTCAAGGGTACAAGCTCGGCAGGCGGAATCGTGGGCAAAGCAGGTGGTCTGACCTTGACAGAGTGCGCTTCAGACCTTGCAAAGTCAAGCAGTTCAAATGCTAAAGCTATGGTGGGCAGTATTGATAATGACGCTTTTTATTATGGACAGCAATCTGCCAGTTGCTGGTATAACGGCAACTTTTCTGACAGCAAGGTAAAGAAAACGGCTCTGTCTAACGTTACAAGCTCTGCCGCTTATTCGCTGAATACCGTTGGCGGAAAGCAGACAGACAGCGGCAGGTGGACAATGGCAGGCGGCAAAGCAAGGCTAACTCGTCCAGGGGAGCAGGCTTCGCACAAGATAACATTTGAAGCCCCTGACGGCAAGCATTATGCCTGCACTGATAAAGACGGCAAGGTGAAATATCCTGTTGTCAAAGTGCAAAGCGGTTATGCTCTTAAATGGTACAAGAACGGCATTGCTGTCGATGCGAACACAGTTTATACTGCTGACAGCACAGCAAAGGCAAAGCTTGTTGAAGCAAAATTTGTCACTGTCGACTATGTTTTAAATGGCGGCACGAACAGCACAGGCAATCCAGAATACCTCAGCAAAGGCGAAAGCGTGACGCTTTCCGAGCCGACAAAAGAGGGTGCAGACTTTGCAGGCTGGTATGATAATGCCGCACTTTCTGGTGAAAGAATAGAAAGCATCTCATATTCAGGCGGTGCAAAGACCCTTTATGCCGCATGGAAGCCTTATACATATAATGTTACGTTTGTGGATAAGGACGGCAAGGTGATAAGTCAGCAGACAGTGGAATACGGCAAGTCTGCAAAAGCTCCGAAAGCCCCTGCTATAAAGGGTCTGCGTTTTACAGGCTGGGACAAGGACTATAAAAACGTCACAGAGGATATGACTGTCACAGCGGAGTATTCTGACAGCAAGCTTATTGCAGACTGCGAGATATCAGGCTTTAAGAATACGTTCACATACACAGGAAAGGATATTGAACAGCCTGACGTAACGCTCGCCTATGAGGGCAAAGAGCTTAAAGAGGGCGTGGATTACACTGTTTATTATAAGACCAATCGTGACGCAGGTCCTGCAAAAATGACCTTTGTGGGCAATGGCGAATACAGCGGTTCTGTTGCGAAAAGCTTTACTATCCAGCCAAAGGACGCTTCCAAGTTCAAGCTTTATTATGCTACACCGCTGTCGTTCACCGGCAAGGCAATAACACCTGATGTGCTTATAAAGGACGGCAACAAGACCCTTGAACGTTATGTTGATTATATGGTGATGTATTCCTCAAACGTGAACGTTGGCACGGGCAAGATATCAGTTGAATTTTACGGCAATTACAAGGGCAAGCAGACCGCTTCCTTTGTTATAAATCCTGCAAAACAGCAGATACAGGTGCTTGAAACAAGATACAAGGGCTTTTTTGTGGATTTTGTGCAGAAAGGATCTGCAACAGGCTATGAAGTCCAGTATGGCACAAGATCTGATTTTTCAGGCGCTTCCACTTACAGATCCACCACCAACAAGACGGATAAGATGACGGTACTTGGATTAGGAGCTTCAAAGACATATTATGTAAGAGTTCGCTCTTATACTGTCAAGGGAGGAAAGACCTATTACGGCAATTGGTCAGACGCTAAAAGCATTGTGACGGCAAAGACTAATTTTGCAAACGCAAAGGTCAGCGGTATTTCTTCAAAAAGCTTCACAGGCAAGGCGATAACGCAGAAGATCACAGTAAAATACGGCTCAAAGACCCTTAAAAACGGCACAGACTACACAGTGAAATATTCTGCAAACACAAAGGTCGGCACAGCAAAGGTGACTATCACTGGCAAGGGCATTTACGGCGGAGTTATCACAAAGAGCTTTGCTATCTATCCTGCAAAGCAGGTGATACAGAAGCTTTACGGCACATATGCAGGCTTCTTTATAGACTATGCACAGAAAGGCTCTGCCACGGGATATGAAATATCATATTCACAGCGTTCCGACTTCAAGGGAGCAAAAAGCGTAAAGGTAACAAACAACCGCACCGATAAAAAGACAGTTTCTGGGCTTGCGAGATATCAAAAATATTACGTCCGTGTAAGAAGCTACACTGTCAAAGACGGAAAGACTTATAACGGAGCGTGGTCCGATAAAAAATGGGTCTACACTCAATGATATGACAGACGATAAAAATGCCCCTGATCATTTTCTGGTCAGGGGTATTTTTTTGCTCAGAAAAGTTCTGCTTTGTACTTGATAGAATCCTCCTCAGTTATCTCACGGATAACTCTGCATGGATTTCCTGCCGCAAGAGAATTTGGCGGTATGTCACGGGTGACAACGCTTCCTGCACCGATAACACAGCCCTCGCCTATGGTAACTCCGCCTGTGATGACAACATTGCTCGCTATCCAGCAGTTGGAGTGTATTGTGATAGGCTTGCCGTATTCATCATCATAAACAGTGCCGTCAGACTTTTTCTTCATGTTACGCTCCTGCCATCTGAATGGGTGAACAGGTGTGGCAATGGTGCAGTTGGGACCGAAAAACACGTTGTCGCCAATGGTCACAGGGCAGGTGTCAAGCACTGTCAGATTGAAGTTTGCATAGCAGCCTGAGCCGAACTTTGTGAAAACGCCATAGTCAAAATACACAGGACCTTGAAGAAAAAATCCCTCGCCATGGTCGGGAAGAAGCTCGTCAAGGATAGCGTTTCTTCTCTCATCATCTTCATACAAACTGCTGTACTGCTGTGAAAGCTTGTGAGCCTTTGCCCTCAATTCTGCAAGCTCCTTGTCGGAGGAGTCATATATCTTGCCAGCAAGCATTTTTTCTTTTTCAGTCATTATAAAACGCCCTTTCTGTGTGTAGTTTCATTTGATTTTGTTGAGAGTATAGCACAAGTTTCGGGCTGTGTCAATAGTTTTTTGGGGGTCGAGTGATAGAATAAAAAATGGTATACAAAAGTGGAGAATGCTTATGGGCAAAGCACTCTCCACTTGATGAGTATACTATTTAAAAAGCTTGGCAGGATAGAAAAAGTTATAGGTAAAATCCCTGCATATAATTTGTGTAAATAAATGTGTCCTCGTCATCAGCGGTATTGTCACCAGCGGGCTTTTTTCTGCCACTAACACAAGAAGCCAAAATTATCAGACCGCCTAGAACAATTGCAACGCTCACTCCAAGGGCTACCAAAACCGCACAGAAAATTTTTACTATCATAAACACCGCTCCAATCATATTTCTCATACTTCGCCATAATTACTATTATGATTATATGCTGGTTTTGCCTGATAATCAATAAAAGCCGTGTAAAATGCAGATAAAAATCAAGTCAGCTTTTGTCTGGAACAAAAATCTTGTGGTAAAAATATTATTCAAAACGTTTCATGATTTAACAATTTTAAATGAAGAAAATTATAGCTTTCAGCTTAGTATAAAATTGCACAAACTGAGCTTTTTGTAAATGGTTAGCATTGTATATTACACTGAAAATGTACGATTTTTGAAAAAATATACATAAGTATGGGGTAAATACTTGACTGGATTAAAATTTTGTGATAAAATTATTAACGTGAATGAGTGTAATTATGGTTACTTATATGAAGTAAATATGGAAGAGGTAAAAAATAATGGAAAAGATAGAACCCTTTAAACAAAAAGTATGGCTTGCGTCACCTACAATGCATGGTGAGGAGCTGGAATATGTTACTGAGGCTTATAATACCAACTGGATGTCTACAGTCGGTAAGAATATAAATGAGGTCGAGAAGATAGCGGCGGAGAAGTCTGAAGTCAAGTATGCTGTTGGCCTTTCATGCTGCACGGCTGCGCTTCACTTGTGCTGTAAGCTTGCTGGCGAGAGGCTTTATGGCAAGCCTGCTATATCTCATGGCGCTCTTGAGGGCAGAAGAGTTTTTTGCAGCGACATGACCTTTGACGCTACTCTCAACCCAGTTGTTTACGAGGGCGGTATCCCTGTTTTTATCGACACTGACAGAGATACTTGGAACATGGATCCTGTGGCGCTTGAAAAGGCTTTTGAGATGTATCCTGAAGTCAAGCTGGTAGTAAGCGCTGAGTTATACGGTTTTCCTGGAAGAATGGACGAGATCAAGAGAATATGCGAGAAGCATGGTGCGCTTTTGATCGAGGACGCTGCTGAGGCTATGGGCGCTACAATTGACGGCAGACAGTGCGGAAGCTTTGGCGATTACAGTGCTGTAAGCTACAATGGCAATAAGATAATAACAGGTTCTAGCGGCGGATGTTTGCTGACGAACAGCCTTGAAGATGCAAACAAGGCTCGTAAGTGGTCAACGCAGGCTCGTGAGAATGCGGCATGGTATCAGCATGAAGAGGTCGGATACAACTATCGTATGTCAAATGTTATTGCAGGAGTCGTTCGTGGTCAGTATCCGCATCTTGAGGAACATATTGCGCAGAAAAAAGCAATATACGAGAGATACAAAGAGGGTTTTAAAGGACTTCCTGTTAAAATGAATCCTATCGTTGAGGGAACAGAGCCAAATTATTGGCTGTCTGCACTTATCATAGATAAAGACGCAATGTGCAAGCAGGTCAGAAATGACAGCGAGGCTTTGTACATCAAAGAAGCTGGCAAGACCTGTCCTACTGAAATTTTGGAAGCGATTGCGAGCATAAATGCAGAGGGAAGACCAATATGGAAGCCAATGCACATGCAGCCTATGTACAGAATGCACGAGTGCGTTGGACGCAACGGCAGTATCAGATGCCGCACAAATGCTTATATTGCAGGCGGTGCAGAAGATGTAGGCGCTGATATCTTTGACAGAGGCGCTTGCCTGCCTAGCGATAATAAGATGACTGAGGAACAGCAGGAGAGAATTATTCGAGTTATCAGGAGTTGTTTTGAGTAATGTATGCGAAATACATAAAGAGAATACTTGACTTTGTTTTGAGTTTAATGGCACTTATCAATATTGGGCAGGGGATAGTAGTATAACAATAGAGGTGAATGAGAGAAACCTTGATTATACAAGAGTTTCGCTTATTTAGTTGGATCTAGGTATGATGATTTTTTCTACGTGGTTGTGTCGGGTGAGCAGCAAGACTATGAGAATCCAATGGTTTCTTAGATGCTTATTTTAGATCACACTATAAGCTTGAAATTCATGATAATGGGATTTGAACTAGCCAACGTATGCTTTTTTTAATAAGGCTGTACATTAAAATCTAGAATAATTTTGAAGTCAACAAGTGTACTTGAAATAAGAATTGAAACAGAGTAAAAAATTATTTACACCGCTTGAAAAGAAGTAAACCACAAAATAGAAAAAATATGAAAGGATGAACCCATCCGATTTTTGCGGGGAAAACAATGGATAGAGCAAATGAGAATAGTATGAATATGGATCGTACAAAGCAGAGTAGCACATCTAATATCAGGTGGATGCTTATCGGGTATGATTTGATTATGTATGCAGTGGTAGTAGCAATACTGTTATTACTGTATGGAGGAATTGATAAGTTATCAACTATAGGAATACTTCAGCAAGTATGCCTTTCGGTACTGTGTATTTTTGTAGCACGTCTTATTGGTAAAGTATATGGGCAGGTATGGAGATATGGTGGAATACAGTGTTATATCCGGTTACTATTTACCGATTCTATTGCTTTTGTAGCTTATCTGTGTCTGGAATTATTACTTCCAATTCAAAAAATTACATTTGCTAGAATGCTTTCAATTGTCAGTTTGAACCTTCTAGGAGCATTAGCGCTTCGTATGATGTATCGCTATGCGTATAAGTGCGGAAATCGGGAAACTACAAAAGGAAAAATTCTTTCCGCGTTATTACATATGTTTTCTGGCATAGAAGCGGAAAATGAAAAAGAAGTTCAGAAAATCAAAGTTGCAATTATTGGTGCAGGACGTGTTGGTGTAAGTCTGGCAGAGGAACTAATAAATAATGAAGAAACAGCATATATTCCGAGATGTTTTATAGATATTAGCAAAGAAAAAGTTGGTCGTGAAATTCATGGAATCCCAGTTTGGTCAGAGAATGAGGCAACATTTAACAGATTGGGTGAATTTGAAGTACAGGAGATTATTTTTGCAATACCGTCAATGGATGCTGACAAGAAAAAGGCACTTTATGAATATTACAAAAATGCAGGATATAAATTAAAGGTTTATGATTATCCGACTATGTATACCGCAGGAGGAAAGAGGCATCTTCGAGAATTTGATATTGAGGAACTTTTGTTTAGAAAACAATTAGTGGTTTCTGATGAAAGAACAAATGCTTACTATAAAGACAAAGTTGTACTTATCACTGGTGGTGGTGGTTCCATTGGTTCAGAACTTTGCAGACAACTGGCAAAGATGAATCCAAGGAAGATTATCATTTTGGATATTTATGAAAATGGTGCATATGATGTTCAACAGGAGTTAAAAATCGCATACGGAGATTGTCTTGATCTGCAGATCGAAATTTGTTCTATCACAAATAGGAAAGCTCTTGAGAAAGTATTTGAGAAATACCATCCTCAGATAATTATTAATGCAGCTGCTCATAAACATGTTCCGTTAATGGAACATAACTGCGTGGAAGCTATTTACAATAATGTATTCGGTACACAGAATCTAGTAGAGCTTTGCGAGAAGTTTGGAACAGAACGTTTTATGATGGTATCCACAGATAAAGCAGTTAACCCTACTAACGTTATGGGTGCTACAAAGAGAATGTGTGAAATGATTGTGCAGAGTGCAAGTACACACGGAAAAGTGAAATACAGTGCTACACGATTTGGAAATGTACTAGGTAGCGCAGGATCAGTTATTCCATTATTTAAGCGTCAGATTGCGAATGGTGGTCCGGTTACTGTTACAGATAAGAGAATTATCAGATATTTTATGACAATTCCAGAGGCCTCACAGCTCGTTCTTCAGAGTGGAGCGATTGCGGATAATGGAGAATTATTTGTTTTGGATATGGGACAGCCAGTTAAGATTATAGATTTAGCAGAAAATATGATTCGTTTATCTGGTGTTCAGGGAATTGAGATTGTTGAAACGGGATTAAGGCCAGGCGAAAAGTTGTATGAGGAACTGTTAGTTAAGACAGAAGAACTTGACAAAACTGATAACAGCATGATTTTCATTGAAAGGGATAGTGCATTGAGTAAGGAAGAAATCTACAAAAAGATTGATGTACTTAGAGATGCATGTAATACAGGTGATGATATGATTGCAAAAGAGGCACTCCGAAGTGTTGTTCCAACATTTCAAAAACCAGAAGACGTAAATAAAGAGATTGCTTGATAAAAGTGTTTGTTAAATTATGAGAAATAAGGTTTGGCCCCCAAAAGTAAAAGGCTAAACTTAAAGGAAATAATAAATATGAAAAGTTTTAGTTCGAAGTATCGTTGAAGTCTTACCATAGATGGTCTGGTAATTGAATATGTTAATATATTGGTTGCAGATACGCAGATGCATCAGAGAAAAAGCAAGTATTCTGCTTTGATATGACTTTTAATGCAACTGTAAATCTAAAGTGAACAGTAAAGTTTTGCCTACCAGAGCTTTTGAAATCTAACTCATCCATTAATGTAGAATGATGTCCAATTTGGAACTCAATGCATAAGGGGTCAATTTTTCATTTAAACTCATTTGTTGTTAGAACTAAAAATGGACGTGCAAAATTGAATATGTATATTACCAGTGGAGTGAATTATTGAAGTAATAAAGTTTGTTTTGAATGATCAATTATAACAACTATATGGAGAAATAATATGTACGCAAAGTATTTTAAGCGATTGATTGATTTTTCATCAAGTCTAATAGTGTTAATTATCCTTTCACCTCTTTTGGTGCTTCTAATAATATTAGGGGCTGTGTTTATGAAAGGAAATCCTTTTTTTACACAGGATCGTCCGGGAAAAAATGAAAAGATTTTTAAATTAATAAAGTTTCGGACAATGGATAACCGGAAAGACAAAAAAGGAAACTTATTGCCTGATGAAGTTAGATTAAATAAATATGGACGTTTTTTACGAGCATCTTCTCTTGATGAATTGCCTGAATTGGCTAATATCTTAAAGGGTGATATGAGTCTTATAGGACCAAGACCATTGCTTGTTGCGTATTTGCCAAGATATAACGAGTTTCAACATCATAGACATGATGTAAAACCTGGATTAACAGGGTATGCTCAGGCACATGGAAGAAATGCAGTTTCATGGGAAGATAAGTTTGCAATGGATGTATGGTATACAACTCATATTACTTTTAAAGAAGATATTAAGATTATCTTATCGACAATAAAAACTGTCGTGAAGCATGAGGGTATTTGCTCTGAATCATCATCAACTATGGAAGAATTTATGGGTACTCCGAAAGGTGTAGTGGCAAGATGGGAGACTCCCAATTGAAAAAATTAGTAATAATAGGTGCAAGTGGGCATGGAAAGGTCATTGCAGATATAGCTCTAAACAATCAGTATGACGAAATCGTTTTTCTGGATGATGATAAAAGGGTAACAGAGTGTGCTGGATTTGCGGTAAAAGGGACAACTGAAAATATTGAAGAGTATTTATCTTGGGACTTTATTGTCGCAATAGGAGATGCACTTGCTAGACAAAATGTTTTAAAAAAATTAGAGAATATACAATGTAATATAGTTTCGTTAATTCACCCCAAAGCTGTAGTTAGCAGAAGAGTAGAAATTAAAATGGGAACTGTAGTTATGGCAGGTGCTGTAATTAATTCAGATACCAAAATAGGTAAAGGATGTATTGTGAATACGGGAGCGTCTGTTGATCATGATGGGATAATTGATGATTTTGTTCATATATCAGTGGGTGCACATGTTGCAGGCAATGTGCATATTGGTTTGAAAACCTGGATAGGGGCAGGGGCAATTGTTCTGAATAATTTAAGTATTTGCGATAACTGTATAGTAGGAGCAGGAGCGGTTGTAATTAAAGATTTAGAAGAAGAGGGGACATATATTGGTGTACCAGCGAAGCGTTTGATAAAGGAGTAAGAGAATGAAAAAAATATGCTTTGTAACGACTGTTTCTATAACAATAAAGTCATTTTTATTACAGTTTAAAGATTACTTGGTCAATAACGATTATGACGTAACCTTTATTTGCAATACAGATGAGGGTATGTATGAGTTGTGCAATAATCAAGTACATTATATCCCAGTTCCTATGAAAAGAGGAGTGGGATTGGAGGGTTTATCAGTAATTAATAAACTGACAAGAATATTTAGAGATAATAAATTTGATATTATTCAATATTCAACACCAAACGCTGCATTGTATGCATCAATAGCGGCAAAAAGAGCAAAATGTTCAAATCGCTTATATTGCCAGTGGGGAATTAGGTATATGGGATTTGATGGTGGCATTAAGCGTATGATTTTAAAAAAAATTGAAAAAATAGTTTGCAAAAAGTCATCGGTAATCGAGTGTGAAAGTTATTCAATTTATAGATTTAGTATAAGTGAAAAATTGTATCCGTCATCAAAGGCTTCAGTTATATGGAATGGTAGTGCCTGTGGTGTTGATTTGAATAAGTATTGCATAGAAAAAAAAGAAAAATGGAGAGAAGAAATAAGATCAGAGCTAAAAATTACAGAAAGAGCACCAGTATTCGGATATGTTGGGAGAATAACAAGGGACAAAGGTGCTAATGAATTATTGTCAGCTTTTAGAGAAGTTGTTAAGAAAAAGGATGCATATTTATTAATGATTGGTATGTTTGATGATGCTAATACCATAGAGGCTGAGTTGCGTAAATGGGCTGAGGGGTCCAAACATGTAATTTTTGTTGATTGGACAGATAAAGTTGAAAAATATTATAGTGCAATGGATGTATTTTGTTCATTAAGTTATAGAGAGGGATTCGGCTTGGTTGTTATTGAAGCTGCAGCAATGGGACTGCCGGGAATAGTTACAGATGTACCAGGACAGGTAGATACTATAGAACCGAATGTTGATGGGTGGTCTGTACCAGCAAAAAATATTGATAAAGTTATTAGTACGATAGAACATTGTATTGATAATCCAGAAGAAGTAAGAAAATATGGTTGCAATGCAAGGCAGCATGTAGAAGAAAAATATGAGCAAAATGAATTATTTAAAAGACTGACTGAACATAGAAATAGTTTATGTAAAACAGTAAGGTAAATGGGTGAGGTTGGAAGGATGCCGAAGATTTCTGTAATAATGGGTGTACATAATGGAGAAAAGACATTGCCACGAGCAATTGATTCCATATTGAATCAAACTTTTGCAGATTTTGAGTTGATTATATGTGATGATTGTTCAACAGATGCAACTATTAAAGTAATAAAAAGTTATACAGAAAAGGATAACAGAGTTATTTTAACAAGAAATGAGTCAAATTGTGGTTTGGCATCATCTTTGAATAACTGTATAAATATCTCCAAGGGAGAGTATATTGCAAGAATGGATGATGATGATATTTCTCATGCCGACCGATTTGAAAAGCAAAACAATTTTTTGGATAAGCATCAGGAATATGCAATTGTAGGAACGTGCAGAAACACTTTTGATAATGCAGGAATTTGGAATACATATGGACAGGGTGGAGAATTAACTAAGGAAGATATTATCAAATGTAATATTTTTACACACCCAACAGTGATGATGCGTAAAGAAGCGTTGGTTTCAGCAGGAATGTATACTGTTTGTGAACGGACAATGCGAGGCCAAGATTTTGATCTTTGGTGCAAAATGTATGCTTGTGGATATAAGGGGTATATATTGCCAGATGTCTTGTTTGATTATTATGAGGATCGAGACAAAATAAAAGAAATAAAAGCAAAGTATAGGTTAAATAACTATCGAACACACAAGATATGGCGAAAAAAAATGGGATTATCAAGAAAATATGATGTGTATGCTTACAAAGAGCTTTTAGCTATAATTGTTCCGCATAGGTTACTTGTTAAGTATAAGAAAATGCACCAAGGAAAATAGGAAGGATGCATATATGGAATCTAAAATAAATGTTGCAGTCACAGGATATTTTGGAACCGGTTCATCAGCGGTTGTTGATTTATTAAAGGAATATGAAAATGTACGAGTTGTTCCTTTTGAAAATCAATCTTATGAGCATAATGTTCTATATCATCATGGTGGACTGTATGATGTGTGTACACTGTTATCAAGAGGAAATACATTGTACACATCTGATAAAGTGATTAGTACATTCATAACAGAAATGAAACGATTGAATGATTACAATTATGTGTGGTTTGGCTCTTATCAGAAGATGTTTGGTAATAAATTCATGGATTTGGTATATGAATTTGTTGAAAGTATCGCAGAAAAAAGGGAGGATAAAACCACAAATCACATTGTTAAAACACGATTTTCATTATTGAAAGCGACAGCGCAAGTTGCTCTCCATATAGCACAAAAAAGACGATTTTCAAATTATGGAGTTAAATATATATATGATAAAGAAGATGCTTACTGTGCATTACCAAGTGAAAAAGAATTATATGATGCGGCTAAAAAATTTACGTCTGGATATTTTTCGCTTTTTGATAATGGAACAGAAAATGAAGTAAAAATCTTTGATCATATAATTTGGCCAGGTCAAATAGACGATTTTGAAAAATGTTTTGATGATAATTTTAAGATGATAATTGTCGATAGAGATCCGAGAGATTTATATATTTTGGATCAGCATATATGGTCAAATAATGCATTTAGAAAAAGTAGTGTTCATTTTCCAACAGATATGATAGCTTTTTCGGAAGAGTGGAAAAATACTTTAGTAGAGGACTTTAAGAATCCTAATGCAAAGAGAGTTCATTTTGAAGATTTGGTATATGATTATGAAAACGCCGTAAATAGTATTGAAACTTTTTTGGGCTTAAAGAAAGAACAGCATATACATAAAAAAGAACATTTTAACCCAAAAGATTCAATTGAGAATACACAAGTATTTAGAGTACACAAAGAATGGGAAAAAGAAGTGAAAACTATTGCAAATCTGGTGCCGAACTTACTATACAAATTTCCGTATGATAGAAAACCAGAAAGAGAAAAAATGTTTGCAGATGATTCAATGGGAAAAGTAAAGATATAAGTGGTGAGGTAGAAGTATGAAAAAAAAAATATTATTTGTTACTAACCATTTCCGATTTTCAAATGGTGTGGCGACAGTATTACGGAATTTAATTGCTAATCTTGATGAGAATGAATATGACATTTCATTACTTGCAATATATGAATTTAATCAAGAATTTGCAGCACCGATAATGAATAAAATAAAAGTTATACCTGGATACAATTTTTATTTTAGAGGGTTTGATAAACTTATAAATTTAATACCGCCAGAAAAGATATATAAGAAATTTGTCAAAGAAAAGTATGATTTGGAGGTCGCTTTTCAATTTGGAATACCGACTAAATGTATTGCAGTAAGTCCTAACCCTAATAAATTATGTTGGATGCATGGATATGATACGAAAATGATTTTAAGAGAATATTACAAAATGTTTCCAAAAGTAATTAATGTTGCAAAGTCAGGTAGAGATAGAATGATTGAAGACGGGTTTGACCCTGAAAAATGTGATTATTGTTATAACATTATTGATGAAACACCAATTTTAGAATTGGCGAAAGAAAAATGTCCAATAACAAAAAAACATAAGTATTGTGTGATTAATGTATCTCGACTTACACCAGAAAAAGGGTTTATGCGTTATTTAGAGTGCATAAAGGAAATTGTGAAGAGCAACCAAAATGCGGAGTTTTGGATTGTTGGCGGTGGTAGTGAAGAGAGTAAGATGCAGCAGTATATAAAGGATAATAATCTTGAGAAATATGTTATTATGACTGGTAAACAGACAAACCCGTATAAATATTTGAAAGAAGCGGATTTGTATTTCTGTGCATCCTATAGAGAGGGATTTAGCACATCTTGTCAGGAGGCTGCGTTATTGGGCATCCCTGTTGCGTCAGTTGATGTAGGAGGAGCCGTTGAGTTAAAAGAATTATCCGGTTGTGGATGTGTTATTAGAAATGATAAAGAAAGCATTTGCGATGAATTGGGAGAAGTTCTAAGCAATGAAAAATTATTAAAAGAATGGAAAGAACAGGCGAATGCTTCAAAAAAATTATTTTATAAAGAAGAACGAATAAGACAAGCAAATGCTATATTAGAGGCTGGTATGGATAATGCTTAGAGAAGAATAAATATATAACTACACAGGAAGGCGTGGCATGAGAAGAAAGATTGTTTTATGGGAAATATGTAATTTTGTGGCGTTCTTCTATTGTATTTTTGCTTCGTTGAACAGACAGACGGAGTATGGCTTTTTTTTACTCCCTTTGGTGTATAGCATTTTGTTTGCTATATGTTATAAAAGTAGGAGATTAATTGGTAAGACACCAGGCGCAACAGTAATTATGGGTGTTATGTTTTGTAGGTATGTTGTTTTGCCAGTAGTACTTTGTAGCTCTGGCGAGTTATCAAAATATGCAAATGATTACAGATATATGGTACAAGCTGTAATAGTTATGTTATATGAAATGTTTGCGGTTTTTATTGTGCTTGAAGTTACTGCTACAAAAGCGTGGTATATATATACCAAACAGTATAATCAGGGTAGAAAGAGCGTAACAGTAAGACCCCCTTTTTTAGTAGTCATTGTAATTTTTTGTGTTTTGGTTGGAATTTATTTAACAAATCAAAATATATTAAACGGAAATATCTTTCTTGTGAATGATGTTACTAATGAGGTTGATGAATCTATTCAAGATGTGTCTGGCATGGTGAAAATAGTTTGGCAATGTATGACAGCTTGGTTTTTTGTTTATGGAATTAATAGACAAAAGGATAAATATGCAGTTGATAATAAACGAATGCATGTAGGAATTTCTATCATGTATATGCTTATGTATGTGATCATAACATATATTGGTCAAGCCAGAATCTCAAGATGGTATACATTAGTAAGTGCAATCACAGCGATCTTTGTTTTGATTTCTTTGTTCCCAGGTGAAAAGAAAATGATAGCTCAAACAACAATAGTACCAGTCATTGCATTGATATTAATGGCATCAGCGTTGAAATCAGGGCTTGGCTTTGAAAGAGAAACAGGAAGCTTATATTCGTTATTTTCAAAACTCATAACACCAACAAGTGGAGATGCTTATTTTGCAGGACCAGTTTCAGTTAATAATGCGATTGGATTGAGTAAAGCTGACGGAGTTGGTCTTCATAATATAATATATGATATTTTTAATAATATGCCAATAATTAATCATCTTGTCGATACAAATAATTCGACAGTGTATTTATATAATGGCTATTTAGGAAGGATTTTTTATGGTTCAAGAGGAGATCAAATCATTCCTCTAGTTGGGCAGTCTGGGATTTTCTTTAGTTGGGTATTGGCACCATTGCTTAGTTGTATTTCAGTTCTTTTGATACGGGCAACAGATAAAAAGTATGTAGAAACTACAAGCTATATGAAATATATATGGGGATTTGTTGCTGTATGGTTTGGTCTTGGAACAATACTAAATATGACAATTAGTTTGAGTTGGTTATATATTAGAATAATCCCTATGTTTGCTATATTCTGGTTTGTTGAGAGGGTTAGTCTGAAATAAACCGAAGAGAAATAAGAAACCGAGGTTAATTAATGAAAGAAAAATCAAGAACGTATAATTCAATTACAAATAGTATTTGGGGAATGTTGTCAGCACTTGTTACAGTTGCCCTCAATTTTGCTGTGCGTATTTTTATTGTACGCGCTTTAGGAGAAGAAATTAATGGTTTGCATAATCTCTTTCAAAATACAATAAATGTTATGGCTCTTATGGAAACTGGTGTTAGCTCAGCAATGGTCATTCATTTATATGAACCTGTAAAAAATAAAGATGACAATACCATAAAAAAATTAATATCTTTTTATCGGCAACTATATTTAGGAATTGCATTTGCCTTTCTGACTGTAGGCTTAATTGTAGATGTTTTCTTTTTAAGAAGCATTGTATCAACAACGATTGATATGAAAGCAGTGCATATTTATTTCTTATTTTTTGCGTTATCTTTTTTTGCAAATTATTTGGCTTATTATAAAAGAAGTATTTTATACGCTGAACAAAATAATCGTATTAGTATAATGTCTACAACTATTAGCCAAGTGATTTTTAGAGGAATGGCAATCGTATCTGCTGTTTTAACGCATGAATATTTGTATTTTTTATTATTTCTTATCGGAGAAAAAATATGCAGTAATGCGATCTGCAATATATATGTGAATAAACAGCATCCATATTTAAAGAAGATTAATGCGGTAAAACTCGAAAAGGAAAAGAAACAGGCAATATTTAGGACAATAAAGCCACTTTTTATAAATCAAACATCACTAACAGTACAAAATTCTGCCAATAGTATTCTGATTAGTATGTTACTAGGAAATATATCTATTGTTGGTTATTATGGTAATTATCAACTTGTTATTAGTACAGTTCAGTTATTGTTTAGTCAAATGGGAGGCGCATTTACATCTAGCTTTGGTAATTTGGCGACAGAAAATGATAAAAAAAGAATGTACAGTGTATATAGGAAGAGCTGCTTTGTTATGAATTCCTTAGCGTTTATTTGTTGTGCAGGATTTATCGCATGTATTCAAGATTTTATATACATAGTTTTTGGATCAAATTTTGTTTTAAGTTTTTCTTGTGTGTTGATTTTGGTTTTTAGTATGTTGATATATTTATTGGATATTCCAATTATTTCAGTTCAAAATGCAATGGGACTTCATAGGTGTGACGCAGGAGTGATGATTATACAAGCCGTTTTAGCAATAGCGTGTGGTTATGGTGCTGGAAAGGTTTGGGGAATGGAAGGAATATTATTGGGACTTACTATACCAACAGTTATTTTTACATTTATTCATAAAGGTATTGTTATAAGTAAAGTTGCATTCGAAGTTACTTCATACAAGTATTTAAAAGATATGGGAAGCGACTTAATAAAAGGAATAGTGATTATTGGAGTTATTTCGGCTATCTGTAATTGCATTCCAGCTTGGAATCCAGTGATAGCAATGATTCTGAAAGGAATTCTATCTGTGATAATTTCAGGAATTTTGATAATAGCATTTTCATTTAAAAGTGAATATTTTAAAGAAACATTAGCTATGTTAATGCGTGTATTAAAACTTCAGAAATAAAGTGAAAAGGAGTACATATAGTATGAAAAGAGTAATAACCTATGGAACATTTGATTTATTACATTATGGGCACATTAATTTGTTAAAAAGAGCAAAAGCTTTGGGTGATTATCTTATTGTTTGTCTCTCAACCGATGAATTTAATTGGAATGAAAAACAGAAAAAATGTTATTTTTCGTATGAACAAAGAAAAGCATTATTAGAGGCTATTAGATATGTAGATCTTGTAATACCAGAAGAAAAATGGGAACAAAAGAAGACAGATGTTCATGAATACCACATAAATACATTTGTTATTGGCGATGATTGGAAGGGAAAGTTTGATTTTTTGAAAGATGAAGGATGCGAAGTAGTATATTTACCTAGAACACCAGAAATCAGTACAACACAGATAAAGAAAGATTTGAATAATAAAAAGTAATGGATTATAGGGGGGGAAGGAGTGGATCGTAGTGACATATAAGGAATTTAAGGACGCAGTTCGGGTGAAAACTCGAGAAAAAATGAATATATATTTAGGAAAGTATAGAAACCGAAAGTTGTCAAATAAAAACGTGACAATTATTTCAAATAACTGTTGGGGTGGACATGTGTATCGCTATTTAGGAATTGAATATTTATCACCTACAATTGGATTATACTTTTTTGCAGATGATTATGTGAAATTTTGTAAAAACTTGAAATATTATATTGATCAAGAACTACAATTCATTTCTGTTGACGAAAGTAAACACAAAGATAATTTGGTAGAACGAAATACTATTTGCCCTATTGGCGTTTTGGATGATGTTGAGATAGTTTTTTTACATTATAAATCTCAACAAGAAGCACTAGAAAAATGGAAAAGAAGAAGCAAAAGAATTAATTGGAATAATATCGTATTTAAATTTTCCGAACAAAATTATTGTAGTATGAAGGAAATAATAGAGTTTGATAAATTGCCATATGACAGAAAAATTATGTTTACAACAAAGGATTATCATGTGAAATCCCAAATTTTGTGGGGAGGAATATGCATAAAAGGAGATATTCCTAATGATACGGTATTATTTAGAAAATTTATAGATTTAATAAAGTTTATAAATGGAAAGATTGCAAAAAAAAGACAGAGATATGCTGAGAAAAGGCTAAAAAAGTTGAATAAAGCTGAGGTGTAGAAGGCATATATACTAGTGAATGGAGTTTTTGGATTATGAAACAAGTAAATGTGCAAATAAACAACAAAACAATCTTAGTCACCGGCTCAGCCGGTTTTATCGGAAGCAACCTTGTAAAAGAGCTGCTGAAAACAAATGAAGAAATAAGCATCATAGGCTTTGACAGCGTAAATGATTACTATGATGTCTCAATAAAGGAATATCGTCTTGCTGAAATAGAGAAGCTTGCAGAATCAAAGCCGAAGTGCAAGTATACGTTTATCAAAGGCAATCTTGCTGATAAAGCGTTGATAGAAAAAATATTCACAGAAAACAAGATCGATATTGTGGTAAATCTTGCAGCTCAGGCAGGCGTTCGTTACAGTATCACAAATCCTGATGCATATATAGAATCAAACATCATAGGTTTCTATAACATTCTTGAAGCTTGTCGAAATCATCCCGTTGAGCATTTGGTTTATGCAAGCTCGTCAAGCGTATACGGAGGCAATAAGAAAGTGCCTTTTAGTACAGATGATAAGGTGGATAATCCTGTAAGCCTTTATGCAGCGACAAAGAAAAGCAATGAACTTATGGCTCATGCCTATAGTAAACTATATAATATCCCATCAACAGGCCTGAGGTTCTTTACAGTATATGGTCCTGCTGGTCGTCCTGATATGGCGTATTTTGGATTTACAAATAAGCTTGTAAATAACGAAACTATCAAGATCTTCAACTATGGAAATTGCAAGCGTGACTTTACATATGTTGATGATATAGTTGAGGGTGTAAAGCGTGTCATGATGAGTCCACCTGAAAAGAAAAATGGTGAGGACGGACTTCCTGTGCCTCCTTACAAAATATATAACATTGGAAACAATAACCCTGAAAATCTTCTTGACTTTGTGCAGATCCTCAGTGAAGAACTTATCCGTGCAGGAGTATTGCCGCAGGATTACGATTTTGATGCACATAAGGAGCTTGTTCCAATGCAGCCAGGCGATGTACCTGTAACATATGCTGATACAAGTGCATTGGAAAATGACTTTGGTTTTAAACCGAGTACAAGTCTAAGAGATGGACTTAGAAAATTTGCTGAATGGTATAAAAATTTCTATAAGATATAAAAGGGAGAGATCTTTTATGAAAATCGCAGTAGCAGGAACAGGATACGTAGGACTGTCAATTGCAACATTGCTTGCACAGCATAATACAGTAACAGCAGTTGACATTATTCCCGAAAAGGTAGAACTTATCAACAACAGAAAGTCACCAATCCAAGATGACTATATCGAGAAATACCTTGCAGAAAAGAAACTTGACCTGACAGCAACTCTTGATGCAGAATCAGCATATAAAGACGCCGATTTTGTAGTTATTGCAGCGCCAACTAATTACGATAGTAAGAAGAATTTCTTCGATACAAGTGCAGTTGAGGCTGTTATCGACCTCGTAATGAAATATAACCCAAATGCAATTATGGTCATCAAATCAACGATCCCTGTAGGATATACAAAGAGTATTCGTGAAAAGACGGGCAGTGAGAATATCATATTCAGCCCTGAATTTCTGAGAGAATCAAAGGCTCTTTATGATAATCTTTATCCGTCAAGAATTATCGTTGGCACCGATATGAATGACGAAAGACTTGTGAAAGCTGCTCATACATTTGCAGAGCTTCTCCAGCAGGGTGCGATAAAGGAGAATATTGATACGCTGTTTATGGGCTTTACAGAAGCCGAGGCCGTTAAGCTTTTTGCAAATACTTATCTCGCACTCAGAGTTTCATATTTCAATGAACTTGATACTTATGCTGAAATGAAGGGACTTAATACTAAGCAGATCATTGACGGTGTGTGCCTTGACCCAAGAATCGGTACACACTATAACAATCCAAGCTTTGGATATGGTGGATATTGTCTGCCAAAGGATACAAAACAGTTGCTTGCAAACTATGAAGATGTACCGCAGAATATGATGTCTGCTATAGTTGAATCTAATAAAACAAGAAAAGACTTTATTGCTGACAGAGTTCTTGATAAGGCTGGCTATTATAGTTCAAATAGCGAATGGAATGCAGATTTTGAGAAGAAGATCGTTATTGGAGTATTCCGCTTAACAATGAAATCCAATAGTGATAACTTCCGTCAGTCTTCAATACAGGGTGTTATGAAGCGTGTTAAGGCTAAAGGTGCGGAAGTCATCATATATGAGCCTACGCTAAAAGACGGAGAAACTTTCTTCGGAAGCGTTGTGGTGAATGACCTTGCAAAATTCAAGGAAATGTCTGACGCTATCATCGCAAACAGATACGATCCTTGCCTTGATGATGTTGAGGACAAGGTGTATACAAGAGATATATTTAGAAGAGATTAAAAGGAGACACTGCTATGTGTGGAATTGTTGGATTTACTGGAAATAACGAGGCAGCCCCGATACTCTTGGACGGCCTGTCTAAGCTTGAGTATAGAGGCTATGACTCTGCCGGTATCGCTGTAAGAAACGGTGACGCAGAGCCTGAGATCGTAAAGGCCAAAGGTAAGCTGAAAGTCCTAAAGGAAATGACTAACGACGGAAAAGCTGTAAAAGGCGCCTGCGGTATAGGCCATACCCGTTGGGCTACCCATGGCGAGCCGTCAACTGTAAACGCCCACCCTCATTGCAGCGACGATGAAAATGTTATCGCCGTACATAACGGAATTATCGAAAACTATCAGGAGCTTCGTGAAAAGCTTATCAAAAAAGGATATACCTTTAAGTCTGAAACTGATACAGAAGTTGCCGTAAAGCTTATCGACTATTATTACAAAAAGTACCTGGGTACTCCTGTTGACGCCCTTAATCATGCTCTCGTCCGTATCCGTGGCTCTTATGCCCTCGCTGTTATGTTCAAGGACTATCCCGGAGAAATATATGCCGCAAGAAAAGACAGCCCTATGATAATAGGAGTAACAGGCGGCGAAAGCTACCTCGCTTCTGACGTTCCAGCAATTCTTAAGTATACAAGAAATGTCTACTATATAGGCAATATGGAGCTTGCAAAACTTACAAAGGGCGCAGTTGCTTTCTACAATCTCGATGGCGAAGAAATACAGAAAGAAATGAAAACTATCGAGTGGGACGCAGAAGCTGCAGAAAAAAGCGGATATGAGCATTTTATGCTCAAAGAAATACACGAACAGCCAAAGGTGATAAAGGATACTATCAATTCTGTCCTTACAGATGGAAATATTAGCTTTGAAAGCGTCGGACTCTCTGACGAGGATATGAAAAATATCCAGCAGGTGTATATAGTTGCCTGCGGCTCTGCCTACCATGTTGGTATGGTGGCTCAGTATGTTATCGAAGAGCTGACTTCACTATCTGTCCGTGTGGAGCTTGCTTCTGAGTTCAGATACAGACAAATGAAGCTTGCAAAAAATAGCCTCGCTATTATCATCAGCCAGTCGGGCGAAACTGCCGACAGCCTCGCAGCTCTCCGCCTTTGCAAAGAAAAAGGAGTAAAAACTCTCGGTATCGTAAATGTGGTTGGCTCATCGATCGCAAGAGAAGCCGATAATGTCTTCTATACCCTCGCAGGTCCTGAAATATCTGTCGCAACAACTAAAGCCTATAGCTGTCAGCTCGTTGCCGCATATCTCCTTGCAATGCAGTTTGCAAAAGCAAGAGGGGAGATATCCGACGAAAGATTTGCTCAGCTCGTTGAGGAGATCAATACTATCCCTGAAAAGATAGAGAAAATTCTCGAGGATAAGGAACGCTTGCAGTGGTTCGCTTCAAAGGTAGTGAATATAAAGGACGCATTCTTTATCGGCAGAGGTATCGACTATGCAGTAGGCATGGAGGGAAGCCTTAAACTCAAGGAGATAAGCTATATCCATTCCGAAGCCTATGCAGCAGGCGAGCTTAAACATGGCCCTATCAGCCTTATCGAGGACGGAACTGTCGTGTTCAGCGTGGTAACTCAGTCTGCACTTTATGAAAAGACCATAAGCAATATGGTCGAGGTAAAAAGCCGTGGAGCAAAGCTTTTCGGACTTACTACCTATGGGAATTATGCAATGGAGGACGTTGCTGACTTCACAGTTTACACTCCAAGGATAGATAACCTTTTTGCGGCAAGCCTTTCAGTAGTACCGCTTCAGCTTTTGTCATATTATGTATCAGTAGGAAAGGGCTATGACGTTGATAAGCCGAGAAATCTTGCAAAGAGCGTTACGGTGGAGTAAAAAGAGAAAAATACTTACATCGCTGTTTGCAGTGTACATCTTCGCCGTCCTCTGGCTCACACTCATAGACAGACAGTGGGGCAAGCGTCAGGCGGAGCTTATGCCCTTCTGGGAGGTGCGAAACCTTTTGGAGAACATAAGCATCAAGTATCTGCGGGATTTTTGGCTGGTACAGATTTTCGGAAACATTGCAATGTTTATCCCCTTGGGTGTTCTGCTTCCATATCTTTTAAACGTCACAAAGTTCAAAAAAGTTTTTCTCATGTCCCTTGCCTTTTCAGCAGGTATTGAGATAACGCAGTATATCACAGGCAGAGGGCTTTGTGAATTTGATGATGTTTTCAACAACACTCTTGGGGCTTGCGTGGGGTTCACATCTTGGCGTTTAAAGATGAGATACAATAAAAAATACAAGAATGAGCAAAGTCCGTGGTAACAGGCTTTGTTCTAAGGCAATATATTTTAGTATTGCCTTTTTGCAAGCATAGTACAATGGTCAGTATACAAGCTTCCCAAGCTTGGGATGCGGGTTCGATTCCCGTTGCTTGCTCCAAATAGCTGAGCAGACGTTTTGCCACGTCTGCTTTTTCTGTATTCGGTTATTGATTTTTTACAGATTTTATAGTATAATTAGGATTGTAAAAATAATTGCTATCAATAACTTGGTTGGACTACAGCTCGTTCACTTCGTGCAGGCGATGTACTTGTACTTTCAAATGGTGAACTTGTAACAGTTGAATGGGTTCAGCACGAAATTCTTGAATCACCTATCAAGGTTTATAATTTTGAGGTTGAAGATTTTCATACTTACTTTGTGGGTGAAAACCGTGTTCTGGTTCATAATATGTGCAAGACTTCTGATTCAGGAGAAATATTCTTGGATCAAGAGAAAACACATGAATCTGCACGAAACACGCTGGTAAATGAACTGGATAAAACAGGAACATTCACGAATGGTGCAAAACCATATATTGGACGATTAGAGAAAAGCTATGGATATGGAAAGCAAATTGGAACGCAATCTCTTGATGGGAAAGTCAGATGGAGGTTGGATTATGATGAAAAAATAGGAGTTCACTATAATATAGAGGATTTTTCTAATGGTAAAGGCATGAAAGCAATCAAGAAAGTAATTCCAATTGATATATCTTACGATGAGTACAAATCTATTATAGCTTTATGGAACTAAAGGTTGGTTAAATGAATGATGAATTAAAAAGAAAATATGAATTATTAAAACAACGAAATAAAAAAAGGTTGATGTCTTTGGAATTTGAAAGTGATGTTCTATTCCAAGAATGTAAAAATGTATTAAATAAATGTACAATTCTTTCACTTAATGAATCAAAAGAGATATTTTCTAAGTTTGAAAATTTCTATCCAATTTTATCTTCAGGAAGTATAGATTGGGAGAATTTCAAAGGAAGGTCAATAAAAATATCTAATGTTTCAGAGTTAAATGCTTATATTAACAAATTTTCAAAGTATTATATATTATGGGATAAAAATAATATCCCATGTATATCATGCAATTTTTGTGAAATATTAAAAAATGTTGATGATGTATTAGCTGTTTCATTTAATACATGGTTACTATCTATGGATTATAAAGAAGTAATTGAATTTTACCATTCAGGAAATATCACCATAGGAAAAATTAATTAAATCGGACTTAAGTATTAGAGTTTATAATTACTACATAATGAGCTGAAAAGTACAGTCTTTCATTCAACATAGCAAAAAGACAAATGATATGAAAAATAAACCGAAAAAACTAATTCATGTCCATATAATTTAAGAAAAGATTTCAGCTACACCAAATCCTCCATTCTATGTTGATAAACTTGGTTGGACTTTAGCACGTTTAAATACAAAAAAAGCAAAGCCCATAATGAACAGGCTTTGCTTTTTGCACATATAAGATGTTATTTCACCAAATAATGCAAGATAGTAGTATCTGTGCGGAAGTGGTGGAGTATGAACAAGCTCACATACATTGCTGTTACTCGATCGTAGACAATTGGCTTGCCTATTGATAATGCTGCTTCTCTGTTATAGCCTCTGAGGCGATAAACTTTGTCGAGATTCTCCTTGAGCTTTCTCTCGCAGCGTTTAAACTCATCCTTGATTTCTTGAATATATTTGGCACGCTTTGCAGGATCATTTTCCATTTCCTGCAAAACGGCATTATATGTAATCTGTGCGCACATAGCCCTGCAATAGTGGAGTCCATCTGGGACGTGAGCTTCTGCCTTTGTCAACAAGAAATCATTATTCATTTTCTCTGCACGACTAATATATTCTTTTAGCTTTGCCACTGCGACTATTCCTTTCAATACAGTACGATTATGCTTACCGCCCTTACCCACACTGAATATGTGAACAGTTTCAAAGTCAATGAATTTTATATCATCGACTTTTAAGTGCCCAAGCTCACGGCGCCTTAAACCTGTGGTCAATCCAACATCACGAGTTGTTTCACCCGTTTCAGTATTGTATTTTGTCGGATCATTCTTTAAATGAGCTCCGTGGCGTGGAGGGTGTCTAAATTCAATTGTCCTTCTTCCGAAAACTTTACAAAGTGCAGAAAGATCAGTGGGATTTATTTTATGGCTGTGTAAAGAGAAATAGACAGTAAAGGTGATAAATATGTTTGAATCAACACGAAAGAAAAAGAAAGATAAGAAACATTTGATAGGTTCTGCTGTTGTAGCTGATCATGCTGCTGTGGAAATGACAGAGAAAGCAAATGTGGAGTATCATAAACCCAAATATTCATCTCAAAATAGGAAAAAGTTTTATGATAATCATTCGGCGTTAAATAACGCAAAAGACAAAGCTTTTAAAAATGGTGAAAATGCAATTGATCCTTATTCGGGTAAGAATTTGGTGAAAACACAAAAAGAGGCTGTTGCAAACTATGGTGATGATTGGCAAGCTCATGTTGCTGAATCTGATCATATATATCCGCTAAATAAGGGTGTAAAAGATTTTCAAGATGACGCATTCTTAAAGACCGATGACATAAAAGAGATCATGAATAGTGAAGATAATATTCAGATTATTTCAAGGAAGAATAATCAGACAGGCGGTAAAGGCGGTCAAACTCAAAAAGAATGGAGTACGGATCAAGAGGAAATGGAGCGCCTTGGCAAAGATAGCGGACGTTCATCTTCGGAAGTATCAGAACAGATAGTTGAAGAGGGCGAAAGAGCCAAGGAGATAATAGATAAGCGGAAAAAAGCCAGAGTAAGAGAAAATGTTATTAAAACTGCAAATTCATCAGGTTTATATGCGGCGGGACTTTCTGCGGCATATACCGGTACAACATCAACAATAAGTAATATATCGGCTGTTGTAAGTGGTGAAAAAGATCTAGATGATGCTTTGCTTGAAATCACTGAGGATACAGTAAAGGCGACAACAAAAGGGTATGCTTACGGCGCAGGCACAACTACATTAAATCATTTCATGTCAAGTTCGACCTCAAAATTTATTGCATTTTGGGGTAAAAATAATGTGCCTGGCAAAATCATTTCTGCAGTGTCAGTTACAGGAGAAACAGTTTGTAAATGGGCAGATGGAACAATATCTGACGAAGAGTGTATTAGGGAAGTTGGGAAAAACGGTTCAACCTTTGTTGGCTCAAAAATCGGCTCAGTGGTTGGAAACTGGCTGATCCCTATTCCTGTTTTTGGCGAAATTGTTGGCTGTATGTTAGGAGGTACATTATTCAATTATGTGTATAATTGGGTAACGAGTCTGACAGACAAATATGCAGAAGTAAAACGTGAAGAAAGGGAACGCATTGAAGAATTAAAACTTAAGGCTGCATTAGAATTGCAACGACAAAAGGAATTTCAGGAGATATTTAAAAGCACATCTATTAATGCTATTGAAAATTCATTAATATTTATATTGAAAAGTGAAACATTCAAAGAACTTATAATCGAGATCAAGTCTTATTTTGTACATCATGCAGAAATTGAGTTAGAAATTGCTATGAGCATCGACGTCATGCTGAGATTGAGATATTATAGAGAAAGACTTGATGAGTATGCAAGTCGGTATTGTGAGGATCTTAGAGAGTTTTTTGATGAATCGTTTGAAGCAATGGATATTTTCTTGAAAAATAAGGAGTATGATAATGCGATCGCTGCGTCAAATAGCGTGACAATTGCATTTGGAGAAAAACCAGCAATAGAAAGCACAGAAGATCTTATACAGAAAATCACGAAAAAAGAAAAAATCAAAATTTAATGTTGAGATGTGAGATATGGATACTAATAAAAACAAATATGACGAAAAAAGTAATATTTTTCTGATAGGTGGTTTAATATTTACGGCTGCTAATGTAGTGGTAGGTGGTATTGGAAATATAGTATCTGGAGTATTCAAGAAAAAAGGAAAAGCTATCATAGATGAGGCTCAAAAACGATATGATCTGATACAAAGTGATTATCAATTAGCGTTAGATACTATAAAAGAAAAAGCATTGCATATTGTTGAGCTTAGAAAATCTATATATAAAAAAGAAGAAAAACGATTTTTCAAAGCGTTAAAAAGGTTGTCTCCTAATTTTGAGTGTACAATTTCTGGCGAAACAAATTGGATAACTGAGATAGAAACTTGTTTGAATAATATCGACGTAAATTTATCAAACATTGACATCTATATCAATAATTATACAATAATAGAGCAAAATAGAGATAACAGTGATCTTAACTATTTACTTCAGGACCTTTTTTCAGAACATAAGTTAGCACAGCTTTATGATGATGGAAAAGAAATACTTAATATAATGAAAAATAAAGAAAAAGACGAATACAAAGAAAGAATTGATGAAATAAAACTAAGTAACGTAGAAAATCTGTTAGAAGCCTGCACTTGTTCGGTTTTAGCTTCTTTAAATAGTATTAAAAATGTTTTTTCATCAAAATCTTTTGTAGATAATGCACGGCTTTTCTCTCAAAAATGCGATGAAGAAATTGAAAAGCTGAAATTAGCTAAAACTATGCTTGACAATACATTGAAGATGATCAGCCTGCAAATAAAAGCGCTTTATGAGTGTGATAAGGTAATGCGAAATTATGTTCAGCAAACTATTGATCTAATAAAAGAAAAAGACAGCTTGATACATTTCAGAAGAATATCTTTAAATAAATTTACACATGATGAAATGGGTGAGATCGCTTTTACGATATCAATAGTGCATAATGTAAATGTTATACTTAACCAGCCACTTTTTCAGGAAAATGGTTTAGAATACAATGGGGATATGAGTGACTTTAATGATGCGTATCAAAGTGTTATAAATGCAAGGAAATTGATAAAAAATGATGAGTGGGATTGACATTTGGCTAGAGATAATTTCGAAAATATTATAATAAAAAAGCAAAGCCCATAATGAACAGGCTTTGCTTTTTGCACATATAAGATGTTATTTCACCAAATAATGCAAGATAGTAGTATCTGTGCGGAAGTGGTGGAGTATGAACAAGCTCACATACATTGCTGCTACTCGATCGTAGACAACTGGCTTGTTGATAGATTCGGCTGCCTTTTTGTTGTATCCTCTTAATCGATAAGGTTTGTTAAGATCCTCTTTGAGTTTCCTCTTATTGCGTTTAAACTCATCTTCGATTGCTTGAATATACTCAGCACGTTTTGATGGATCATTTTCCATTTCTTTTAAAACTGTGTAATAGGTATTCTGTGCACATATTGCTCTACAGTAATGGAGTGCATCTGGAACGCGTGCTTCTGTCTTTGTTAACAAAGAATCACTACCTTTCTCTTCTGCTTCTCTAATATATTCTTTTAGCTTCGAAACTTCAACTATTCCTTTCAATACAGTACGATTATGTTTTCCGCCTTTTCCAATACTATAAATGTGAACTGTTTGGCAGTCAATGAATTTTATATCATCGACTTTTAAGTGGCCGAGCTCGCGGCGTCTTAAACCTGTGGTTAATGCAACATCACGAGCTTTTTCACCACGTTTGGTGTTGTATTTAGTTGGATCATCTTTAAGACAAACACCGTGGCGAATAGGGTGATCGTAGTCACCCATGTACTTTCCAAAAGTTTTGCAAACTGCAGCCAAATAATCATGGATAGTGTTGCTGCTCCGGTTTCTTGCCTTTAAATCATCAACGAACTCTTGGATATGTTTTTCAGCTTCTTTTAAAGTCAGGTATGAGGTGTGATACTTTTTCTCGAGAAAATGACAGAATTGAACATTTCCTTCAATATAGTCTATTTTGGTCCTTTTAGCAAAGAGCTTCCACTTGAAGCAGTTGATACGGTTGCAGATATCATTAATCTCTTCTTTTGATTTCCCCTCCAACGCAAGTCTTTCCCTAACATTTTTTCGTTTTGAAATTGTCCAAATTTTGTACTGGTGTTTGCTTTCCTTGAAAGCAGCCATTCCATTGAGTTTCTTGATTATAAGTGTCCTCAGCGTGTACGTACCTACTTCTACCTTTATATTTTTACCCTCGACGCAAACTGTGATCTTATTAAATTTATTCATAATAAAAACTCCTTTATTCTTTAGTAAAACAAAAAGCACTTGTTAAGTGGCTCTGAATGCCAAAACTAGGATGTTCCCAGTTCAAATGAAGCAAGATGTCAATAAGTGACATCTTCTTTAAGTGCCTTTCAGCCTTGACTCAATGGAGGCTGTGTCCCATTCAACGTTTGCAGTGTGTTGATTCACCTGACTTCTTTGCAGCGGAAGTCGCGCTTGCGTTTTCCATATGGGAACGCATCCCATTCGACCTTTGTAGTGAGCCGATCCACTTGGCTTCGTTGCAGCGGAAGCCCTCGCCCGCATATGCCAGAAGAAATATGCGTTTCTCAAAGCATTATTAAAACATTGCCGAATAGTCCAGCTTTTTGCTAGACCAACGCTCATACTTACTCAAGCAACCCACGTTACTTTTGGCAATATTTTATTCTACAATTATTTTTTTTAGTTTTATAAAAAACAGTATTCTTATGTATTTATTAACCCCAAAGAAACTCAGCAAGATAGATCTGCTGATAATCGATGAGCTCAGTTACATTTCTTTCAACAAGTATCAATCGAAATTGATTTAGCTTTTTTAGAATGAAATAATACTCGAATTCTTCATAGACAGAGTCACTTTCAGATCCTTAGTTCTGAATATGAACTGCAGCTTGTTTTATCGTATTGATCTGACTATGAATAATGATTAGTGGCTCACTTTTTTATTAGCGAAGTGGCTCAGATTTTTATTGTCAAAGGCAGCAATCTATGAAGCGTCTTTATCTTAGCGTGTATATCCATTGTGATTACCACGTTTATTTGCCTCTATAACTTTGATAACATTTTCGCTATCTCTATTATATTTTAAACAAATTGACATTTTTGGGGGACAAAAAAAGCACACATTTTTAAACATCAAATGTGTGCTCATGTTTTTTTTATAAAAAAAAGAGCCCCCACTCACTGAGGAACTCTTTACTTACATCTTTTCTATGTTCTAATAATACCATATTTCAAATTAATTTTCAATTGGCAGAATCAACAAAATATTGTCTGATGAATTGTGCATTACGACATAAATTAATGTGTGCTTTTAACAAGTACACATTAATTGGTATAGAGAGAACATCTTTGATCTAAGATCAACACTCATTTTATATATAATATAATAAGGAAGAATGCAAATTTTCACTATTAATAGCATTATTGATATTGAGATACTATCACTAATTTTATTATTTGGTGATAGTAGCTTTTTATCTTACTACTATATAGCATTTTGTTTATATAAATGAAAACGTGATGTTTCCTAATGCGTTATCTTCAAGCTTTGCAGCAATATTACCAATGAAATGTTTGCGCATTTGTACAATACGATGATTTTATCTTTGAAACTACATGAGCTATTGCTTTTTTAAGGCAAACGTGATATAGAAAATAAACAACTATTATTTGCGATAAAACGATATATCTTCTTTCTTTGTAATATAAGAAGCGGTGCTTTCTTCTTATATATTATAATGAGTAGCTTATTCTTCTTATTTTATCTTATAACAATAATAAGTAAACATACTGAGTATATATGATCAAATAAAACTGAACCACTTATCCTTATTTCTTATTTATTTGCTTACTTATTACAGTTTTATGTTTATATAAATGAAAATTTGTTATTTTATAATGCGTTATCTTCAAGCTTTGCAGCAATATTACCAATGAAATGTTTGCGTATTTGTATAAAAAGCTGATTTTATCTTTGAAACAACTTGAGCTATTGCTTTTTTAAGGCAAACGTGATATAGAAAATAAACAACTATTATTTGCGATAAAACGATATATCTTCTTCCTTCGTAATATAATAAGTAGTGCTTTCTTCTTATATTATAATGAGTAGCTTATTCTTCTTATTTTATCTTATAACAATAATAAGTAAACATACTGAGTATATATGATCAAATAAAACTGAACTACTTATTTCTTATTTTTTTGCTTGCTTATTACAGTTTTATGTTTATATAAATGAAAAATTGTTGTTTTATAATGCGTTATCTTCAGATTTTACAGCAATACCGCCAATGAAACATTAACACCTTTGTGCGATCCGCTGATTTTATCTTTAAAACTATTTGAGCTATTGCTTTTTTAGAGCGAATGTGATATGGAAAAGAAACAACTATTATTTGCGTTAAAACGATATATCTTCTTCCTTTGTAATATAAGCGGTGCTTTCTTCTTATATTATAATGAGTAGCTTATTCTTCTTATTTTATCTTATAACAATAATAAGTAAACATAATGAGTATATATGATCAAATAAAACTGAGCCACTTATCCTTATTTCTTATTTATTTGCTTACTTATTATAGTTTTATGTTTATATAAATGAAAATTTGTTGCTTTCTAATGCATTATCTTTAAAACTTCTTGAGCTATTGCTTTTTTAGGGCAAACGTGATACAGAAAATAAACAACTATTATTTGCATTTAAACGATATATCTTCTTCCTTTGTAATATAAGCGGTGCTTTCTTCTTATATATTATAATGAGTAGCTTATTCTTCTTATTTTATCTTATAACAAGAATAAGCAAACATACTGAGTATGTATGATCAAATAAAACTGAACCACTTATCCTTATTTCTTATTTATTGCTTATTTATTATAGCTTTATGTTTATATAAATGAAAACTTGTTGTTTTCTAATTTGCTAACTTCAGATTTTACAGCAATACCGCAAATGAAACATTAACATATTTGTGCAATACGCTGATTTTATCTTTAAAACAACTTGAGCTATTGCTTTTTTAGAACGAATGTGATATGGAAAAGAAACAACTATTATTTGCATTAAAACGATATATCTTCTTCCTTTGTAATACAAGAAGCGGTGCTTTCTTTTTATATTATAATGAGTAGCTTATTCTTCTTATTTTATCTTATAACAAGAATAAGTAAACATACTGAGTATATATGCTAAAATAAAACTGAACCACTTATCCTTATTTCTTATTTATTGCTTATTTATTATAGCTTTATGTTTATATAAATGAAAACTTGTTATTTTATAATGCTTTATCTTCGAGTTTTGTGGAAATATTACCAATGAAATGTTTGCACATTTGTATAAAAAGCTGATTTTATCTTTAAAACAACTTGAGCTATTGCTTTTTTAGGGCGAATGTGATATGGAAAAGAAACAACTATTATTTGCGTTAAAACGATATATCTTCTTTATTTTGAATATATAATATGTCATTTATTTTCTTATCTTATAAGTTGAACAAATATATCAAGTAATACAATTTTATTTATAATTATAAACAGTGTTATGGTGATCTGTCGTGGTGCTGCTTGTATCTTTTTCTGGGTACCTTTCGTTGATAAATATATATGCTTTCTTTTTTTTGCTATGTCAAAAAGCATTTGCAAGAATTCTTGGCTATCTTCAAATATCACTTTTTGCGCCTTTTTAATTAATTCTCTTTTTGTTATATTCCAGAAATCTGTATACTTTAAGGAATGTGTATTATACAAAAGTGCAACTGTCCAAATTTGTTCGCTTTTAAATTTGACAGATCGTTTTGATGTGTGATACAATATATTTGGCAAATAAATGTCAAAATGTAATCAAGTAAACATTTTATAAAGAAAGGGGTTTTTGAATGAACAATTATTGTTTAACAATGTGGGCAGAAGAACCGATAAGATGCAGTGAATGTGGAAAAGATATTGGGTGGGAAAGAGTAAGTATTGAACAAACACCTGTAAAGATTGTTCCTGAGTTACTGCGGAGAGATATTGGTATAAAAGAGGGCGAAACCACCGAGATAACTTTAAGTAACCAAGAGATAGACGATATCCGAATATATTTTGAGGAACAACGCTCCTGGCATACTTTTGATATATATAGAATGTATGATTATAAAATGACACACCCTGGCAGCAGGATAAGAGCAAGAGTAACGTCTGTAAAAATGGAACTTGTCGAAAGACCAGACTTTGATAGGATACACAAGAGCATTTTAGTTATATGTTCAATATTAGGTATCTTATTTGTGGCATTGAAAGCAGAACGAATTTATTTTATTTTAGCTTATGGTGTTTTGACCGGCAGTATAGCATTTAAAATGTGTCTTAAATGTATAAGCACAATAAAAGAATCAAAAAATGTTCTTCTTTTCGGCGGTGAACGACTTACGCTGTATGTGGATAAAAACTTAAAATGTGACCACTGTGGCTGTGAAATAAATCATCAATATGATCATAAGCACTCTATTGCTTGGACAAGTGATCCGGAAACGAAGCTTATAAAACAAAAGATAAATAAGATATCAAAAACAAAGTGTACATACGGTATGCTGGACAGAAGAAATGAGCCTAAGCTTTTATCTTGTGAGGATATAGAAGATATAATAAAGCTCCAGCAGAATTTTTCTAAAAAAGAAAGAACCAAAAATGCTGAAGCTTTGAAAAACATAAATGATATGATAAAGAACAATGAGTGTTCGGCTTATCTTGTTTTTGATGAGGATATTAGTGAGTATGAAAAAAAAGATGATCAAATAATATAAGATGCAACTATTTACATAAAATATAATGTAGCACCGATGTTAAACTGACTTTCTTGAAAAGTGTTGGGATTAAAACTGTATCGTATACGCTGACGGCAAGCGAGTGAACATTAAGGAATACCGCCGAAAACTCAGGCAGGCTCAGCAGGAATTAAAGGTGTTCGTTGAGGAGCATAATGAGATGCTGCATAGGGATTATGACAGGGAGAAGTATTATGGCGGTGGTGTTGACAAAAACGAAAAATATGGTATAATGAATGCAGGAAGTGAAGCAATGTATAGAAAAACCAGAGCAGGCTATATTGAGCCTATGCCGAAGAAACAGACGCTTACCTGAAAAGTAAGAATGCTGAGGCTATTACTTACAATGACAAGACCATATTGCTTAAACAAAATCCAGGCAGAGCCAGTGTTTTTGAAGAACTTATCCACGCAACACAATATCGCAACGGAGAAAATGACGGAAGTTATGTTTCAAGACTTAATTGCGAGATCAAGGCACAGAAAAAGCTTTTACGAAACAACAAAGCTTATAAGTTGACAGAAGCTGAGGTCGAACAAACAAAAATTGCTTTGCAACAGTATGAAAGTGAATTAAAGGCATATAATGAAAAAGGAGGCGACTGATATGTTTAAAGTTCTTGATGTATTTAAAATCGGCGATATGTTGTCTGTTACTTTGGACGGCAAGTGTGAAATGCTCAAAAATGGTACAAAGTTGTACGATAAGAGTGGCAGGACATATGAAGTCGTTTCAGTAGCAATGACAAGATACAATGACCCGTCAGATATTGCAAAAAGTACAACTGTGCTGTTGAAAGCTTGCGATATCAAAACAGGTTCGGAACTCTTTATCGCATAAAGAGAAACGGCATAAATAATTTTACCGCTTGACTAAGGTCGGGCGGTATTTTTATACCCAAACATCGGAACTAAGCACCTTAACGGGTGCTTTTTTTCATACACAAACTAGCCATAAGGGACTCTATCGACAATTGCATAGATCTTCATTGTCACAAAAAATGTTCCGCTAGATCAGATGCTATGAATATAACAGAAATTCACGAAAGGTGAGAATGAAATTCACCACCCCACAAATATCAACTATTTAGCAAAATATCAAACCATAGCCAAAATAAGAACAAATTCGTAAAGTATATCTAATAGTATTGTATTTTATACCGTCTTGTAGTATAATGTACATATGACAAAAGCCGTAAACCAACTAAAAACAGGACGAATATATGAAGAAAATACTTATTACTATTTGTGTGGCAGTGGGCGTATATTTTGCATTTAGCAATACAATTGATGAATTTCTGTATCCAGAGAAGAGACCGGGATTGAATACATACGACACATACACCACAACAACACAGCAGACCACTACCGCAGTTACTCAGCAAACACCCATAGTCACTGATGAGGACGCATATGAGCCTCGTGACGACCGAAAGCCTGACTATGTTCAGCCTGCAGACCCCACATGGTCGAAAAGGACTTTTAACTGGACGAGCTATGACAAACGATATACCTTTGAAATATCAATGAATATTCAGGACGATATGTATGAATATTATCATAGTCTTTTGAGATACTCATATGTGAAAGATTATCATAACTATGTAAGTGACGACAATAATCATAAGCTTGTAAAACAGCTTGCAGACGAAATAAAAAGCCTTTGCGACCAATGCGGTTATGGCGAATCTGAGACTATAAGAGAAACTGCAAATTTCGTGCAGAGCATAGAGTATGTTGACGACATGACCTCAACGGGATATACTGATTTTCCAAAATATCCTCTGGAAACGCTTTATGACCAGTGCGGTGATTGTGAGGACTCGTCCATACTTTTGGGTGCTTTGCTCAAAGAGCTTGGCTATGGCTGCATTTTTATCGAGCTTCCTGAACACGTTGCAATAGGAGTAAAGGCGACAGACGATGCCCCCGGTACATACTATGATTATAATGGAAGCCATTATCTTTACATAGAAACTACCAACTCCGGCTGGGATATCGGAACGCTTCCTGATGATTTCAACGAGGAAAAGGCTAAGATATATGATGTGTGGTAAAATTTCAAAAGCCCACAGATGCGATCAATGTGATCGGGTCTGTGGGCTTTTTTATTATGTTGGATATCAGAGGTTTATCTAATTACAAAATGAATACCTTGTATCTGCTATTTTCTATCCTTAAAGAAATCCGCCCATTCGGGATTTTCTTTATCAAAAATCTGTTTCTGCTCTTTTGTTAATTTATAAGGATAATCATGGAACATATTAAATTCAGTGGTTTTGTCAAAGCTGAATATCCACACTCCGATAACTGTAGGGTCATCTTTCCACCAAATAGTATCGGTTTCTTTGTTTTTGTACCATATGTTTGGCATTGCACTTGACCTCTTTTCATAAATCACATTCTCTTGCAATTTCAGTACATTCAATATCAAGCTGAATTATCAAGTCTCAATTATCAACGCTGAAATACGTGGCTTCAAAAATTCAAATGTCATATTTATTTTGGCAAACTATTTTTTCTATCCTGCAACAATGACTCTTATTATCATCATAACTGATCCCCACAAACAAGACCTCGCCTGAATAATCTTTCAAGCAATCAGGATAATTCTTGTCCTTTATCTGCTGTATCGCTGACTCAGCAGATTTGTTATATCTCTGGGTAAGCCTAGAATAGAAATTGTTTTGAGTTCGAACATCGGTAGCGTGATTGACTTGTCGCCTATTTGCTATCGCAGAAGTATATTTTGTTTACTTACCATTTTATTCAGTTCCTTTAAGTTCTTTCTATAATTTCATCTGCGAGAGCCATATAATATTCTGCAAGAGTGTTATGCGATTGGTTGACGCAAGCGATGCCGTCAAACGGTGTTTTCTCGACCTGAGCAGCACGTTGAGGTATTTTGGTTTTGAATACAAGTTCCTTATACGTATCATTATATATGCTCAAGAAATCCTTTGCCAGCGCTGTTTGACCTGTTTTGTTTATCAATATGCCCATTATCTTTGTGTGATTATTTTGGTATATCTTATCAATTATTCTATCGACAGCATCAAAAGCATATGCTGATGGTTCAACAGGAATTATCGCACAGTCTGAAGAATCAATCTGGCATTTTGAAAAACTATCTGTAGACTTTTTGCAGTCGAAAATAATATAATCATAGGACTGGAAAAATGGGTCTTTAAACATTCTTTGTAAAACATTATAGCCGTTTGTTTTGGCATAGTCATCAATCATTGAGTTTAAATTATCCACAAACATATCAGAAGCGATGTAGTCAAAACCATTGATGTCATTATGATGTACAAATTCTGAATAGTCGGGTTTTCTGCCTTTAATAAGTTCACAAAAAATATCAACTATGGTCCTATGAATTTCTCTATATTGCCCATCAGCAGTGATATTTGCAGTAGAGGTGAGATTCCGTTGCTTATCCATATCTATAAGCAGAACTTTAAAGCCTTTTTTGACCAACGCACTTCCGGCGTTAATTGCGGTAGTTGTTTTACCCACGCCGCCCTTTTCGGTGATGATTGAAATAATACTCATAAAACATACCTCGATTCCAGTTTTTGTTAACATAAAAATGCAAATACAAATGTTGTATTATTTTTGGCAAACTATTTTTTCTATCCTGCAACAATGTCTCTTATTATCATCATAACTGATCCCCACAAGCAAGACCTCGCCCGAATAATCTTTCAAGCAACCAGGATAATTTTTGTCCTTTATCTGCTGTATCGCTGACTCAGCAGATTTGTTGTATTTCAGTTCGACTATCATCGCAGGGTTGCTGTTATTTCTTCTTGGCTTGAAAACAAGATCAGCATAACCCTTGCCCGCAGGCAGTTCACGCTCCACTGTATATGTCCTCTTTGCAGAGTAATAAGCAATGGAAATAACGCAGGAAAGAGAGTTCTCATCATTGTATTTCAGAATAGATGTATTCTCGCTGTGCGCTTTATTGATAAGGTCAGCAACAGCCTGTTCATCACCATTTATAGTAGCCTGCAAAAGCTTGTCGGAAGCATTGATAGCTTTCATAACTTCTTCCCAGCCGCCGTCTTCGATAGAGTTTATAAACTCCTGAGCGACTTCGCTGTTTGGAATCCACACGCACTTTGTGTAAAAATCAAAAGTCAGATAACCAAGGTGGACAAGCAGCGTGAAAATATCGTCCGCACTGCGCAGAGTAGTCATATCATTCTGAAATTTTGTCGGGTTTATCGGTATTTTCTCGCCTGCCACAAGCCGTGTCACTTTGTCTTTAAGCCCGTCAAAATTCATATCAATGTAGACTTTCAGCGCCTCATAGGTTTCTGTGGAAGTCCAATAGCTGTCAAAATCGTGACCTGTCATTGACATTACCACCGAACGAGGATTGTATGTTGCAATGCCTTTTAAATTATAGCCGTCATACCAACGCTTAGTTTCATCAAAAGGCATATTATATTTTTCACAAAGCCCCTTGACTTCGTCCTCAGTAAAGCCTGTATACTCTGCATACTCACGGGGATTTGTCATCGAAACCTCCGTAAACATATTTAATGCAGAATGTTCGCCGTACTTTTTTATGGGCAAAATGCCTGTCATATATGCGAGCGCAACATAGCTTTGGTCTTTCAAAAGATTTCGCAGAAAGTCAAGATATTTTGTCTGAGCGTCAGAATCGTTTTTGTGTATACGGAATATGCAGTCCCATTCGTCGATTATGAAAATAAAAGCAATTCGTTTGTCAGTATATATTTCGCCTAACACAGATTGCAGATTATCCCAGTCAAAACAATCAACGTCTGAAAAGCCCTTTTTCAGCTCGTGAAGCAATCTGCGCCTGAGATAGTCAAGCATTTCGTCCATAGTTTTAGAACGGTCAAGAAAATCGACCATATTTATATGAATAACATTATACTTGTTCAGATGCTTTTCGAAATCAGCAGATTTTGCGATCTTTAGCTCAGAGAACATCTTACGAGAATCACAGCCACGGCTGTAATAGGCGGTGAGCATATTTGCTGCCATTGATTTGCCGAAACGACGTGGTCGGCTTACGCAAATAAACTGCTGTTCGGTAAAAAGTTTTGCATTTGTAAGTTCTATAAGTCCACTTTTATCAACATATATCTGTGAATTTATTGCACGCTGAAAATCAATATTATCAGGGTTAACGTAAATGCCCATTTGTCTTGCCTCCTTGAAAATATTTGTTATTCCTATTATACCATTTTTCTGCGGGGAAAGCAAGTCGATTTTTAGAAGCAAAACTTGTTAAAATAGGTTCTCACATCAGTTTTCCCATAGCTCAGTTATAATGTTATAAAACCGCATGTAAAGCTTGTCATCAGAAGCAAGCACCTCAGCTAAAAAAGAGCGAACAGTTTTATTATCAGCATATGCAATAAGCTTTTTTATTGCAACTTCTCTGGCCGCAAGATCATCTTTTGTATATGCAGGTCTGAGCAAAATATCGGTCGCATTTTTGAATGAAAGCCCATTTCCCCTACATTCATCAAATTTATAAAGTGCTGCCACCATATGCTTGCAGTTATATCCGTCGCAAGCGTATGGACAAGTATAATCCATATCTAAAATCTCATTTTCATCATCTTCTGAAAAAACTATCTTGACGATATAATCTTTGCTTCCTGATACAACGGCTTTAAGCTCGTTGTTGGAATATTTAATATCATGGACAGCACCATTTAAGAAATAATCATGACCTCTGTCATGTACCCCTGTTGAAAAAAGGCATTTCAACGCAATGTTCATTTTGTCACATCTCCCTGTTCCTGATAAGCTTGATCTGCACCAGTTATAAATTTTAAACTACCTTTTATATTATCGCTGAATTCATCAAGATCGTCAAATGTTATGACACTATCATTTATGAGTTTAAGAAGTATCATCATTACATCTGATTTACGGTATGGCACAATCACCCCTGGACTACGCTTATCTTTATTTATACGCTTTTCAAGCTCCCAAAACTTTTCAGAGGCAAGCTTTTCTTCGTTCAGCAGTGAAATATATTCTTTGATAAGTCTTTCCATATATGTCTCTTGCCATTTGGGAAGTAATTTTTTTAAATAAGTCCCAACCTTTCTTTGAAATATCCATTTTATTCTCTCTTCTTGTCGGTTTTTTATTATATCATTTTTCTGTAGCAAAAACAAGGTGCAGAAAAGTTTATTGTATGAGAAATACACTATCAAATATCTCGCAAAAAAAATATAAGAAAAAAAGAATATATCATAATTGTGCCAAATTGGTTCGGTAAACTGTACTAAGTGGGTGCTATAATATATATAGAAGCTTGAAAAGGGAATAAAATCAAAAAAACACACCACAGACCATTTTGGAACAGTAAACAGAACCTCAAAGGTGCTATAATAAGCGCATAAGGTCAAGACAGAGTTGATACGGAGGTAAGGCTATGAAAAAGAGCACAAAGATTTTTAACACTGAGGTCATTGAGAGATTGGCATTGTCAGATAACATTCCGCCATTTGACGAGCAAAGAAAGGGTACACAGGTCATTATGATCGAGGAGGGCAAAAAGACGGTGATATATGATGATTATTCTATGTACTGTGACGCTGACGCAAGAAAGTGGAGAGTAGAGGCATACAACAGGACGGACGGCAGAAAGTATGATAGATTGTGTATGTGCGGAGGCGTTTATCCTACAAGAAAAAGGGCTATAGCTGAGATAGACAGATTTGCATACAGAGGTAAAAATCTGGTGTTCTTTGTCCTGCCAATAGATTTTACATATGACAAAAAGGCTATGATATGGCAGGGCGAGGAGCAGTACTCATGCGATGATAAGCTGGTCCTTGCAACTAAAAAAGAGCTTGTGGAAGAAAGCAAAAAGCGCATGAAATTCATGACGGACAGAATGGGGAGTGGAAGAATAAACAGAAAGAAGCTCACAAAAGCGGAAGCAGAGGCTCTGGCGGCGTTTGATGAGTTTCAGAAGTATCGTGAGGATAAGTGTTATCCATATGCTATCATAGGTGGCAATGCAGTGCTTTATGTTAGTCCGTACAAAAACGATTGGAAAGCCGAGCGTGAGTGCCTGGATATGAAAGGCGACGGCATAGACGGCTGTGTTTCAGCCTTTGTGTATAACAGTATAACTCCTGAAACAAGCGAGAAAGGAGATATTTTTTTCAAGATAATTTCAAATACTATAATTCGTGTGGCGTAGCTGATTGACAGGGATATATTCCCTGTGATACAATATAATTATAGAGATAATTGTTATAGGAGGGCGAACTATGGCAGAAAAGGAAAATATAAAAGATAAGCTTGAAAACCTGAAAGAGGGGCATAGAAAGAGCAATAAGGATATCATAGAGTCGCTGTTTGCGATTCTGGGGTATCTGAAAAATAATACAGATGTGGACAATCCCACAAGTCAGACGCAAATGCGCAAGGTGGAGGAAATAAGCGAATATCTTGGCACAAAAAGTACATTTCACAACAAAATGGTAAACATGGCGATAGCCCTTGATTCCGCTGACGGCGTGACTTTGAATGAAAGACGTGACTGTAGATTGATGTTTGACTCCATAGACGCACTTATCAAGGAATATGAAAGCGACGAGTATTTTGATGACGATGATGACGAACTGACCCTTGCGGAGAAAATAAACTCTGTGAGAGGTATATACTACAATCACCCATTTTCCAAAAGCGAGGTCACTGATCTTATAAATGCCGTGAAAATGTCAAAGGCGATAGACGAGGATAAAAAGCCAGACCTAGTTGAGCGTATAAAAACCGAGCTTGCTTCAAGCCATTATAAGGAGTATACCTGTCCCATATACAACACCGAAAATACAGATTCTCAGGGGCTAAGAGAGAATCTGAATACTATCCATGACAGCTTTGGCGAGGATTATAAGATAACAACGGAGAAGTATAAGAAGGAACATAAGCTCCCTAAAAATCAGACGGATTTTGAGATAGTTGAAGTAAGGACAAGCCCATACGGCATAGTAAATTGGGCTTTGCAGTATTCAGACAAGGTGGAGGTGCTAGGACCTGAGAGCGTAGTCAAAAGCATAAAAGAACGGGTTGAAGAACTCTGTAAAAAGTATAATGTGAATATTTAGGAGGAATTTGTATGAAAACTAATGAGGAAATAAAATCGTATGAGCCAGAAAACTTTGAGGAAAACTATAAGGCGTATTTGGTAGGTTTGCTGTCAACAGACTATGAGTGTGTTATGAATGATAAGGCTGCCCAAAAAGAAAAAAATCGGATTGATGATATACTTAAGGGACGTGGCGTGGTTTGTAATAATATATACATAGACCCTGACTATAAGAAAAATGAAGACTTTTATAGAGCCCTGTCAAATTTTCTTAATGCGGCAAATTCTCATAGAAAAAATAAATTATCATTTGAAGCTTATGAAACCCCTGATGAGATGATAAGTGTCTACTATAATAAAGGTAGAAAAGACGAAAAAAAGTATTTTTCACTTCAATCAGACCAGCTTGGTTTCAGTGCAGTTCCATGGATTTATTTTAGCACCAAATATCCGTTGAGCCGATATCTTGAAATGCAGAAAAATAAATTGGACAAAGACCCAGACGCAATAGCTGAATTTCTTGCAAATTATGTTTACAAAACAAGAACACTTGGCGGCTCTTTTCTTTGGCCTAAGTCCTTGTGTAGTACGTATAATAAAAGTAGAGGCATTAGAAACTATATTGAGGATAGAGTTGACCTTACTTTGTTAGAAATAAAACACATATATGAAATTAGAAAATGGGAAAAATTGTTGCCATATGGCGGAGATATTCTTTTTCAAAGCTGTAAGAACAATGACGCTCAAACATGGTTTGGCTTTTTTAAAAGCTTTGAAGATTATGTAGACTTCTTTGAGTTTAATGATTTTGTAGAGAATATAAGTAAAACCAGTAAAAAAGAGTATATACCGATAAATATTCTTACGGGAAAAGCTTTTGAAACAGATTATCCACGTCGTCAAACAAACGTTCTCAAAGAAATCGAAGACGAAAAACAGCTAAAAGAAATGCTCGAACGAGTTAGGGATATGGTTGAAAAGAGAACAAAGAAAATGGAAGACCTGATAAACGAATACAAGCAAACTAATGATACAAAAGGAGAAAAGCATGAAAATATACTGCATGAGTGATATCCACGGCTGTTATTCAGCACTTTGCGACGCTTTGGAGCTTGTCATTGACCACCTTGACGAGCCTGACACAAAGCTTATCTTTCTGGGAGATTATATCCACGGCGGCGAGGACAATATAGCTGTGCTTAAAAAGATTATGGGCTTGCAGAATATATATGGTCATAGGAAGGTGGTGGCGCTTCTTGGCAATCACGAGGAAATGGTGATGAGCGGTTTTTCTTCGGTCAATGAAATGCTAGGCAGCGGCGAATATGATGACTCTGATGACTCGTATAGATATTGGTTTGAACGTCTGCCGAGATATCATGTTGAGGGCAACACTATCTTTGTCCATGCAGGCATTGACGAGGATTCGGGCAATGCTTGGGAATACTGCACCGAGGATTATATTTTTACAGAGCAGTACCCTCACAGGCTTGGCAAGATACACGGACTTGACAAAAAGGTGGTGGCAGGGCATGTCCACACCAGCAGTATAGCAGGCGACCGCAGATTTAACGATATCTACTATGACGGAGCGAGTCACTACTACATTGACGGAGATGTGCTCAGCACAGGAGATATAAATGTTCTTATGGTAGACACTGACACTGATAAGTATTATAAAGTAACAGAGAATTACAATATTCCTATTGAGCCTTATGACAGTGAAGCTTGGTAGACTATTGTATGTCGTCTTAAAACCAAATATAAGACTAACGTCCCCAAGTTTTCCTCGGGGACGTTTTTTTACTTTGTCAACTGCCATGAAAAGAGTTAATTAAAAATTCAGAACTTTTGTTCGATTTTCTATTGTAAAACAGAAAGTTTCGTGGTATACTATTATACATAAAGGAAAAAGGCGGTGATGCTATGGAAAAGACCTATGTTGCAATAGACCTGAAATCTTTTTATGCTTCGGTGGAGTGCGTGGAAAGGCAGCTTGACCCATTGAATACAAACCTTGTGGTGGCTGATGAGAGCCGAACGGAGAAAACTATATGTCTTGCAGTGTCACCGTCACTGAAAAGCTTTGGTATTTCAGGCAGGGCAAGGCTTTTTGAGGTCATTCAGCGTGTGGAGCAGGTCAATAAGGAGCGATTGCAGAAAGCTCCTAAAAGACAGTTTGCAAAGAAAAGCTATATCTATTCCGAACTGTCTGACCCTGCCTGTGAGCTTGATTATATCGTGGCAACTCCGCAAATGGCGAAATATTTGGCTGTGAGTGCAAAAATATACGGGATTTATCTGAAATATGTGTCACCAGAGGATATTTTCGCCTATTCTATCGACGAGGTCTTTATTGACGCAACGGGGTATCTCGGGCTTTATAACGTTGACGGACGTGGCTTTGCACAAATGCTCATTTTGGACGTGCTGAAAACTACAGGTATAACCGCCACAGCAGGCGTTGGAACGAATATGTATCTGTGCAAGGTGGCAATGGATATTGTGGCAAAGCATATCCCTGCGGATAAAAACGGCGTCCGTATCGCAGAGCTGAACGAACAGCTTTACAAAGAAACGCTGTGGGGGCATACCCCTATCACGGACTTTTGGCGTGTGGGCGCAGGCACAGCGAGTCGCCTTGAAAAGCTTGGTATTTACACCATGGGGGATATCTCACGCTGGTCGCTGGATCATTATCTTATAGGGAAGCTTTACAAGGTTTTCGGCAAAAATACCGAGCTTCTTATCGACCACGCATGGGGTATCGAGCCTACCGCCATACCTGACGTGAAGTCATACCGCCCCTCGAACAACAGCATTTCCTCTGGGCAGGTCTTGCAAGAGCCGTGTAATTATGAGCGCACAAGGCTTATTCTGTGGGAAATGGCTGATATGCTGTCCCTTGACCTTGTGGATAAGGGCGTTGTAACAAATCAGATCGTTCTCACTGTGGGGTATGATAAAGAAAGCTTGGCGGACGGTCACTATACGGGCGAGGTGGTTTGCGACCACTATGGCAGGAAGATACCAAAGCACGCCCATGGCACTCAAAATCTAGGCAGGCACACTTCCTCGACCAGAAAAATAATAGACGCAACCATGGCTCTTTTTGACAGAATTATCGACAAGACTTTGCTTGCAAGACGGCTTAATCTGACCGCCTGTAATGTCATAAGAGAAGAGGATATCCCCGAAATTGAGAGCTATGAGCAGATAAGCTTGTTTGATATGGCGGAAGCGGCAAATGCTGATAACAACGCAGAAGAAAAAGAAAGGGCATTGCAGGAAGCAATGCTCTTGATAAAGCACAAATATGGGAAAAATGCCATTTTAAAAGGCACGAACTATACCGAGGAAGCTACGGCAAGAGAGCGCAACCGCAGTATAGGCGGTCACAAGGCATGAAAGGTGGGTCTTACAATGTATGACAATTATTATGATATAAAGCAGTTTTCACGTCCTCACTATGACGATCATCCGCAAATGTCTATATCGGACAGGGCGGCGCAGTTCAGCCCTTTTGCAGCTTTGACAGGCTATGACGCTGCTGTTGATGAAACCGCAAGATACACCGAAATCAGGGAGGAGCTGACCGAGGACGAGGTAAACAAGCTCAATGACGATCTCAACCGCCTGCTTGATATGCTTGATGAACGCCCTGAGATAAGGGTGACATATTTTGTTCCCGATAAGAGAAAAAGTGGTGGCAGTTATCAGACCAAGACAGGCATAGTGAGAATTTATGACGGCTATACTAATGAGCTTGTTTTTATGGACAAGACTAGGATAGCTGTGGAGGATATGTGTTTGGTGGAGTTTGTGGAGGAGAGAGGGGAAATACAGTAGAATAAACCTTATTTGCTGATTTTTTTGAATTCAGATGTTTGCCGTAATGTTTTTGCGTTTTTTTTGTGGTTATGCGGAATAAGAAACGGATAGCCGTCTGATGAGGACGGTCTATCCGTGTTTGAGTGTATTCGGTTACTAAGATAAGTCATAATTTAAGTTTTTCGTCTATTCCTTATTGAATAGATAATTGTTATAGTTAATGTACACAAAATTAAAATATGTAAAATGGTATGATATACATCAGGTATGTATTTGCCTTCTACATCAATCCAGTGAATTGTTTTTGAGAAATATTTAATTTTACCATCTAATGATCCCATAAATCCACTGTTAAAAATAGTATACCACTCGTGACACATAAGTTGTATAACAAGCCACATTGACATCCACCCGATAACAATGTATTTTCCAATATTTTCTTTTACAAGAAACAGTATTATTGTAATCAAATAAATCAAAAAGCATATACCATCTTCTTTATATGACCTTGTAACTAAACATTTGTTTCCAAAATACAAACCTGTCATATCAAGGAAAAACCATAATAATAATACAATCTGTGCAACAATACAATATCTTTTCCTCATTTACACAACCTCTTCAAATTCCGATTTAGCGAGAAAACCGTATTACATCTCACTTATACTCATTATACCAAACTGCCCCGAAAAAGTCAATCTCTGCACACTTTTTCATTGCAATATACCGCCATTTGTGCTATAATCAGGATATAGAGCAGAGTGGAGGTGAATCGCAATGGATAACGAAAACGAAGAATTAGTAAACTGTGTATTATACAAGAAAATCAAACGGGTGGAGATCGCAGAAATCTCTATCAGCAAGACCATGATAAAATCGGTTCAACAGGATAATGACGGCAATTGATGATCATATTAAATGAATAGGAGGGTTTTACTTGACCGTTGACACGAAAGAGGTAGTCACCACGATAGCCTATATGATCGGTGTCCGAATGTCGGCACTGACCGTGAGCTATGGAGAATGTTCTGAGCTGATCGAAAAGCTCCGAGCCGACCGTGATGCTACTACGATACGATATTTATGTAAGCTGCGAACCGTACTGATGCAGAAGTTCAAAAAGACCGATGATCTGATGCGGTATCAGATCAAAAATCTGTATAACATCGAATGGTATAACCACGATAACATCAAGCAGCTTGAAAAATGGGGATTCACCATTATCCAAGCGAATTACCGTTCGGACAAGTATATGCAGGATCTCACAAAACTCATTAACGAAAACATTGATAAGTGTTCCCATTTGTTCTACGACTGGCTGAATTGGGAGTATATCCGAGACTTGTTCTTTGTCCCGAAATACAACAAGAACGGTGTCATGAAGCAGGAGTTCACCAAATACATGACGAACATCGAACATTACCCGTTTCAGATGTATATTCACTGGCAGCCTGCCGATGTGGGGAGCATCGTCTATTCCGACCGCAAGTTCCTGAAGATCATCTACGGTCAGCATAATGACAGCTTCACAGACTTCACGAAATATAAGGACGCTGATGATGAAACCCGAAATAATATTTATGAATTTATCGACAGCACCGAGAAAACAGCTATAGCTGTCGATTGTGAGAACTCTGATCCATACAAGCTTTATAGTGTTCTGAAAGGCTTGAATCAGGAAGAACTTGCTAAGATCGAGAAGATCACGCTCTATGACGATCCGAACACTACCGCTGGCTGGGACTGGCTCTCCAAATTCACGCAGATACCCGTTGAACATATTGAGATAGATCGTGTGACCGACAGAAAGTCCCTGGTTGATCTACGAATGACAGCGAGTGTTGTCACTAACTTCTACCGTGACGGGATAACATCTTTTATTATTGTGTCAAGTGATTCGGACTTTTGGGGACTTATCGAGAGCCTGCCGAAAGCAAAGTTTCTCGTTATGTACGAATACGAGAAGTGTGGAACGGCGATCAAAAACGCCCTCGCACAGCACGGCATCTATTATTGTGCCATTGATGATTTCTGCACCGCAGGCACGGAGGAGTTGAAACGTGCCGTACTCTTTGCAGAGCTTGAAAAGCATTTGCCCTCACTCATTGGAGAGAACCCTCTGGAGCTTACTCACAAGATATATGAAGCCACAAAAGTGACCGCTACCATGAAAGAAATGGAGAACTTTTGCAATAGATATGTCAAGACATTGCGTCTGAAGGTGAACTCCGAAGGAAAATTCGTGATAGAGATCCAAACAATCTAAGAAAAATTCGCATGGCTTTCTATCAATATCATTAAGCTAATAAAATCAAGAAATAAAATTGCGTGAAAATATCTAAGCCCCACGGTGTATTTAAGGTCATCAGAAGAAAAAAAGATCTTCAGATAAATTTGTAGCAAATACTTCATAGCCGTCATCTGATATTTTAAAGCGAACAATCCGTACAGGCAACACATAAATAACAGTAAGCTCTGATTTTTTTTGAAGGAAGAAAATAAAAGGTACAGTTAAAACTTTTTTGCATAAAAAAGACTTCATACCGCTGTGAAACAGTATGAAGTCTGAAAAAAATCTTAGATCACCAACAGTAGCATACAGAGTAGATCGTTACTGTGCCGTTTGCTGCACCTGCGTGGATCTGATCCAGCTTTCTGCCGAAATCGGAAGTGCCGAATGCTGACTTGCAGTTGTTGTAAGAATACTTTGCGTAGTAGTGTCCGTTTGCTGTGCCTGTTTCGCTTGGTGAAACCTTTGCCCACTCTGCTCCGCCTGACCAGCTCTGAAGAACAAATTCTACCTGATTCTGTGTTCCTGAGTATTCAACGTAGAAGTAGCCGTTTGACTGAATGTCATATGCGTTGAAGCTTCCGCCATTCTTTGAAGTCATTGCTGAAACAGCCTGACCCCATGCTGAAGCAGTTGAAGAACCCCAGAAGATCGATTGGTAATTGCTGTCTGAACTGCTTGAAGAAGATGAAGATGAGGAAGAACCTGATGTTGATTCAAGATACCAAAGCTGGCACTTTCCGCCCCAGTAGCTCCACTGGTTAATGTTTGCTCCGTCAGCTGTGTTCTGTTCGTAAACGTCAAGGCATGAGTAGCAGTCTGAGATCTTTGTCTTGATAGCATAAGCGTCGCCGATCTTTACAAGCTGGAATTTCTGACAGTCACCGCCGTGATACTGCCACTGGTTGATGTTAGCACCATTGTCCCTGCTCCAGTTGTATACGTCAAGACAGCTTTTGTAATTTGATGCACCTGTGTAAATAGTGTAATAGCCGTTTCCGTCGCTTACAAGCTTGAATTTCTGATTGTTTCCGCCTGTACCTTTGTACTGCTGAACGTTTGTGCCGTTGTCAGCCTTTGCCTTGTATACGTCAAGATACTTGCCGCTGAGTGCGTTCTTGATGTAATATGTTCCGTCAAGTCCGAGAACTCCGCCGTTGGAATCTGGTGAAGTTCCTGAAGAAGAACCGCCTGAAGAAGAACCGTCGGAAGAGCTTCCTGAACCGCTGTAAACTGAGCAGGTCTTAGAAGTTGCCTTAATTCCGTTTGAGCCGTTGATAAGTGTATTTCCCCATGAAGAAAGGCTTGAGCCGTCCCATGAGTTTGCAATGTCGAGGTAGCTCATGTCAGAGTTGTTGCCCTTCCATGACCAACCAAGATAGCCTACGCCCTTGCTTGTGCAGTAGCTCATGATAGTAGCCTCATCAACGTCGCCGTTTGTGTGCTGACCGCCGAACTCGCCGATAACAACAGGCACACCGATGTTGAGTGCGTTATCAATGTTGTTTCTTACAGTTGACGCGTTTCCGCCTGCATATTCATACATATGAATGGAGAATACGGTGTTCTTCTGTGAGTCTGCGTTGAAAACAGACTTACCGTAATCCTTGATGCTGTCAGGATACTGTCCCCAGCCTGCGCAGTCTACCATAAGCATATTTGTAATGCCTGCGTTTCTTACAGATTGGATAGCAGACTTGTAGCCGTCAGCCCATGCGCTTCCGTTCCATGTGCCACACCACTCGTTTGCGATGTTTACGATAACATATTTCTCAGTACCGCTGAGAACGCTCTTCATTTCCTTCCAGTAGTCAACGCACTTGTTAAGATCATAAGTGCTGTCGCTGCCTGTTGCGTCATGTACTTCAAGAATGCATATCAGCTTGTTTGACTTGCACCAGCTGATGATGTTCTTTACTTCCTGTGCGCTTGTTTTTGTGTACTTTGAGCCGTTTGAAAGTACGATTCTTACGGTATTTGCGCCGTTGTTTGCAGCACCCTTGATAGAAGTTTCAGTCTTCTCTGTGTACCATGCATGAGCAATGTTCACGCCACGCATAACGAACTTGTTTCCATTAGCGTCATAGATACTAGTACCGCTTACATAAAATCCTGATGCCGCCTCTGCGGTCGGTGTTGTCATAAAACCGAAGCAGGTTATTACGGCAAACATTACAGCAACAAAAGTCTGTAATGCCTTTGCAGAAAAAGTTTTGTTCTGTACCATAAAAAAGCTCCTCTTGTCCAATTAATTTTTAAATACCGGTATTCTAAGGCAGCACTGCATTATCCTCGTGCGTTGCTGCCTTAACTCTGTCAACGTAAAACATTATATTATTAAAAATAAAATAAGTCAACTTAAATATTTAAGTAAAACGTTTACACAAATAATTTTCGTATTTTAGCACAATTTTTCGTAGATTAATTGAACAATATGACTAATTTTTATCACATATGCAGTATAATATGTTGTATGTACACAAAACTCTGCTTTTAAATTTCAGAAAATTAAGAAACTTTTTGAAACAAAAATCGGTATATACGCTGCGTTGATGAACATATATACCGATATAAAATTTTCTTTATATTGATTCTATTAAGCCGTCAGAATATATCTTTTTTTTCGTACAAATTCAGAGATCATAATCAGACCTCCTTATTCTTGTGTGGTATCACCGTATTTTACATCCTCCACTTCACGATCTAACTGAATGTCATGAGGCTTTCTATTTGTTGTATTTTATCTTGACATTGTCACATCTTTGTGATAAAATTAGTAATATGTGAGAAATTATAGTGGAAAGGAAAAAATAATATGAAGTTATTTAAGCGGACGCTTACGACGGCAGTGGCAGTGTGTCTTGCACTGCAAAGTGCAGTGGTATGCTTTGGAGCTGAGGCAGAGGAGCAAATTCCCGCTGGCGGAGAGGAAGTCGGTCTTTATACGTCGGAGAACGATGAAGCCATTCAGTTGACTGAGGATATGTATAGCAGTTGGTATGAAGGCGATCAGACGTATGACGGCACGGAAAAGACGCTTTATGGCTATTCACTTATGGACAGCAACAACTATTACTGGCTCACTGAGGACGAGGACTATGTTGTTACTTATGAGAACAACATAAACGTAGGTACAGCGACGGCTACTTTCACTGGTATAGGTAATTACACAGGAAGCTTTACGAAGAATTTCAATATCGTGCCAACTGATATTTACCGTGCGAATATTGACTGCGAGTATGAGCAGAGCTACTGTGCCGGTAACCCTGTTCAGCCAAAACCTATTGTTACATACAATGATATTGTGCTTGCTGAGGGCGTTGACTATGAGATCGAATATGAGGACGACTGTGGCGAGCTTGGCTGGCATTATGCTTATATTAAAGGTATCGGCAACTTTAATGGGACCGATTCCTTTGAGTATAACGTTGTAGAGGCTGAAATATCCAGCGAGAATATTTCTGTGGATACTAGCTGCACCTACACGGGCTGCGCTCAGACTCCTGCACCTGTTGTTACAGTTAGTGGTGCGGTGCTAAGATGTGGCGTTGATTATACTGTATCATACACAAACAATGTGAATGCCGGAACAGGCTATATGACCATAGCAGGAATGAACGGCTATACAGGATATGTGACAGTGCCTTTCACTATCAGCCCGAAAGCTGTTTCTGAGGTCGAGATACTAAAGATAGCTGATGTGGATTATACTGGCAAAGCTGTCAGACCAAGCCTTTTTGTCAAGGCGGACGGAAATATGATCAAGAGTTCTGACTATACTGTAACATATTACAATAACACAAATGTAGGCACAGCGACCGCTGTTGTTACTCTTGGTGAAAACTACGAAAGCAGGTATCCTGTTTCGACAACATTCAAGATCGTCCTTGGAAAGCCAAAGGGATTTGAGGCTACCGCTGACTCTACCACTTCTGTAAAGCTTAGCTGGAACAAGATCGGCAATTGCAAATACAGGGTTTATCGCTATGATCCAAAGAAAAAGACCTACAAGCGTCTGACGGTCACGAGTTCCACAAGCTATACTGACAAGAAGCTTTCAGAGGCAACGAGTTATACTTATGCCGTAAAGCTTGAATACAACTCTAAGACCGGCCCTTATATAACAGTAAAAGGCAACACAAAGTTATCCGCTCCGAAAATGACGGTAAAGGCTTATAATAAGAAAGTCACAATAAGCTGGAAGAAGAACACAAAGGCTGATGGATATCAGATATACTGGTGCAAGGGCGATGAGTGGACTATCCCACATAACGATTACTATAGTATGCCAAAGGATTGCTATAACGATTATGTTCAGCTCAAGAAGATAACAAAGAACAGCACAACCTCTTATACAAAATCAAACCTTTCAGGTTCAAAGAATTATCACTTCAAAATGAGGGCTTATAAGACCATAAACGGAAAGGTGGTTTACAGTAGCTGGACGGGTATCCAATGCAAGATAAACACTGTTTCAAGACTTAATGCGGCAACAAAGAAGAGCCACAGCACTTATAAGATCTACAACGTTCAGGGCAAGAAAACAAAGACCTCGACGCACACTCTTACAGCAGAGGAGAAGAAGATACTTAAAAACTTTGCCTCAAAGCATTTCAAGAAAGATTGGTCGGCGGCAAAGAAGGTCGAATATACTGCGGACTGGATAAGAAAGAATTTGAAATATGGCAGGATACCGACAGGTTCGCATAGCAAGAATATCTTTGTTTACAAAGAAGGTCAATGTTCTGATTACAATGGCGCACTGGTGGAAATGATGGTTTATCTCGGCTATGACGCAAACCTTGTTATGGGCAACCGCAATGGCGGAGGACAGCACTTCTGGGGCGAGATAAAGATAGACGGAGTGACTTATCTGCTGGAAGTCGGAGAAAAGGTCTATGACAGCCCGCAATGGAATTACAAGTGGCAGTTTATGTGCCTTAAATATTCTGAGGCTGACGGTGGTTACAAGAAAAACGGAAAGTTATACTAAAACAAAATGCTCTGCGGAGAGTGTGATTCCGCAGAGCATTTTTTTAGTTTTATAATGGCGAAAAAATCTTATGATACTTCTTGCCAAATCCCTTTCAATATATTATAATGTATTTAGAAGATCATATTTGAAAGGAACATATGGAAAATGAAAAACATTGTTACAGCCCTGATGCAGTTTGTGATACTTGTGGTCGCACTTGTCATTGTGACCTTTGCTATACCTAAGATCGCAGGAAACGATGACAGATATGATAAGTACATAGCTGAAAACTCAAAGCAAACCGTCACTGTGGGAAGTGCCTTTGGCGTTGTCAAAGACGGTGAAAAGGCTTCGTATACTGATATTGACAACAGTCTTAAAAATATCTTTAGTAAAGTGACTCCGCTGCAAAAGCCTGTGAATAAAATTCTGAACAGGCAGATAAGCTTCAAGCAGGCAAAATATTTTGAATATTATTGGCTCACTGCACTTATCTCAGGCGTGCTTTGCTGGATATTTGCGGCAGGCTTTCCGTTCAGGATAGGGCGAAAGGGCTTCAATGTGTTTGGTTCTGTGTATAATAACTTTTCAAAAGTTGTCCTCCTTGAAGATGAGATGACCCGTGAGGAATATGAGGTCGATCTAGGTATGACCATATGGGGACCTTTGTGGATAATCCTTATTGCCCTGCGTGCGACCTTTGCTGTTACATGGGGCTTTATCCTGCCTTTTGTGATAGCCGCCAATCTTGCCATAGGCATTATAAGAATAGTTGGAAATGTTATTATTGTCAGCGTCCGTGGTGCTGCCGCCGATGCAAAAAGGCACAGCCTCTCGCAAAAGCTTGACAAAACGACCTTTTCTATTTATCCTGAGGGCGGATATTTCAGAGTAGAACAGGATCAGGACAATGGTCAGGGCGTATATGTGAAAAATTATTGGAACGCTGTTGCGGCAAAGGCATTGTTTGAAAGCGAAGCCGGAAATAAGTCTTTCAGCAAGGAGGATTCTGAGGAAAATATTCTTCGTGGAGATATAAAAGAGAAGAAGTTTTATGAAACATATCGTTTGCTCAGCCGTATAAAGGGTCTTTTCAATAATGATATCAAGAGTAAAAAAGCAATTATCACCGCTTCATTAAAGAATAAAGAGGGCGGATATGAATACAGATTTATTGCTGAACCGGAATTGTATCATGTTTATATGGTGGGTGATGAAAAGGCAGAAAATCTTAGCCATAAAGATCTGAAAATAGATTTTAATGCCGCAATGCTTCTTGACCTGCTTGATTTTGACCGAAAGGGTCAAAGATATGATCATAATGATTTTCTTAATTTGTATTACGCTGATAGTGATGAATTTACAGCCAAACTTATGAATTATAATCATAAGCTGATAGCAAAGTTTGGCAGAAACAGATATGACGAGTATTTTGAACAGCACAAACAGCAGATAATCGAACACCGCCGATATAAAAAGCTTTCGGCTGTGGGAGAGGACGATGAGTGAGATAATAAGTATTTGATATAATAAACAAGCCTCCCACGGAATTGTTTCTGTGGGAGGCTTTGCTTTCCGTACACCAAATCACCTACCGCTTGTGCAACTTTTTTGCCGTTTGTGCAAATATTATTGACTTTTTGTTAAGAATCATAGATAATTATTATAAATATTCATGCTGTTAATTAGAGATGCTTGTTAAACAATGAAAATGAGAATAATAGAAAAACTCAGCAAAAGTGCTTGTGCAGACGATGAGTTATGATACTGAAACAGTTGAGTGAGCAATGGCGGACACTATGGCGGCTTTCATAGTGTCAGATGAAGAGAGGTGAAATATGGATAAAAAGATAAAAGCTTTTTTTGCAGCTATGGGAATTGCCACGGCGTTGTTAGTGCCTGTTTCTGCATCTGCGGATAATTCTGACTCAAAAGTGCAGGTGAGCATCGACATCACTTGGGACTCTTTGGAGTTTACCTATACAGACGGGCAGTGGGATCCTGAGACCCACTCATATAAAGGTGGCGGTTGGTCTGACAGCGGCGGAAATTTTACTGTTAAAAACAATGGTAATGTATGCGTTGAAGCAAAATTCTCGTATGCCAACGCAACGGGCATGGAGGAGATAAAAGGCAGATTTTCAAGCAGTGAGCTAATAGTGCCTATCTCAGAAAGCCGAAACAGCAAACTTACTTTGTCAGGTAAACCGACAGAGCATTTTGAAAGCATGACCGTTGGCACTATTACAGTGAATGTCACTACTGATGATTCGGGAGATGCAGGCGACAGTACGATAACAGGCTGGTATAAGGATGAGGAAACCGGCGATTGGTACTATTATGATAAGAACGGCAAATTGGTCACAGGTTGGTTTAAGGACGGCGGAAATGAATGGTATTATGCCGATGAAGACGGCAAGCTTGTCAGAGGTTGGTTCAATGACGGTGGAAATGATGGGCGTTATTCTGGTGATGACGGAAAATTGCACTCAGATTGGGTCAAAGTGAATGACGATTGGTACTATTTTGACTGAGACGGTTCAATAGCAAGGAACACCACTATTGACGGACGATATATTGAACTTGACGGCAGGTGGGACGGAATAGGCGACGCACCAAATACATAAATAATGATAATTTGTAAAGGACTAATTACTTATGAAAAAGACGATCTCGATCATAATGGCATTAGCACTTGCGGCAATACTCAGTACGGCTGCGTTTGCAGCGGAGGCTGATGACGGAAACATCAAAAAGAATATCAGAGTAAAGGCAAAGTATGTGGAGGATATCAAAGCCTCAAAAACTATCCAGGCTGACGTTGTGTGGGGCGAAATGGAGTTCACATACAGCGTGAACGGAACAAAGACTTGGAACGCTAAAACCCACGAATATGACATTGATACCAAGTGCGAATGGTCTGCAAAGGGCAATGATATAAGCGTTACAAACCATTCCAATGCGGCAATCGACGTTGATTTTACATACCAGCCTCTTGATGAATACAGCGTTGTAAAGGGCGAATTTACATATGATGAAGTCACAATACCAACAGCTGAAAACAAGGCTGTCGATGACGAAATTCTCACAATAAGCACAGATCTCACCCTCAGCGGTGGGCTTTCATCGGACGTCACGGATCTCACAAAAGTAGGAAATGTGGCAGTAACTATCGCAGAGGCAGTGAAGTGATCGGCTTGACAATGCCGGAATCATAAATGTGTGTTGCTGTTTAGACTTCCCTGAACTACACTTGAAAGGGAATTATGACAACAATAAATTTAAGCTATATTTTCAAGTAATATTTTAAGGGCAATGCCGCTCCGTGTAATTTGATGCTCTCGGCTGTTTTTTCATACAAATGAGAAGGTTAGGCAGCTTTCTTTTTCACGTTGCTATGAACGGCATGGCGGCAAGGGACAAGATGTTCGCTACACTTGACGAACCGACAAGCAATCTTGACAGCCTTAATGAAGCGGTGATACTCAAAGTGCTTCGTGACGAGGCCGCAGGCAGAACAGTGGCAGTGCCGCTTTTTGATATATTTTTAATAATTATTAACAAAATGTCATAAAATTACTCTATAAATAGTTGTATTATTAAATCATATAATTATGACGGTAGAAAATGCCGTTAAAAATAACGGAGGAAAGAATATGTCTTACAACGAATTTTTACCATGCTACTCTATTGGCGACGATTGCTACAAAGAAATACCTTATGTTACCCGACGTTATGGAAAAACCGCTGTTGTTATCGGTGGAAAGACCGCTATGGAAAAGGCTAAGCCTGAACTGCTTGCGGCTCTCAAAGGCTCTGACCTTGAGATAACCGACTTCATATGGTATGGCGGCGACTCAAATTATGAGAACATTGAAATGCTTAAAGCTATGCCTGAGGTGCAAAATGCGGATATGGTCTTTGGCGTTGGCGGCGGACGTGCCGTTGATACTGTAAAGACCCTTTGCGACAGAATTGACAAGCCGTTTTTCACTTTCCCGACCCTTGCTTCAAACTGCGCTTCCTGCACGGCAATATCTGTTATCTACAACGCTGACGGCACTTTCAAGGAATATGCTTACCTCAAAGCACCTGCACTTCATACTTTTATCAACACTAAAATAATCGCAGAATCACCTGAAAAGCTTTTCTGGGCTGGTATCGGTGACGCTCTCAGCAAAGAGTACGAGGTGGTCTTTGCCTGCCGTGATAAGGATATGACCCATACGCCTTTGCTTGGCAGAGTTCTTGCAGAGGCATGCACAGAACCGCTTGTATCCTACGGAAAAAAAGCACTTGAAGATTGCAGAAATAACGTTTCTTCAAAGAATATCGAGCAGATAGCTCTTGATATCATCATTACAACAGGTCTTGTTTCAAATTTTACTGTTCATCAGAACAACCCCGATCCAAAGGACGATTACTATTATAATTCATCTCTTGCCCACTGCGTTTACTATGGTGCTTCGCTGTTTCCAAAGTGCGAGCATGATCACCTCCACGGAGAGATAGTTTCATTCGGCGTGCTTTGCCTGCTTACATATGACGAGCAGTTTGAAGAACGTCAGCGCATTTTTGAGTTCAACCGCAGTATAGGTCTGCCATGCACATTAGGAGAGATAGCTCTGACAGAAGAAGATGTCCCAGCCATTGCACATAAGGCGGCAAGCGTTGTTGAGTGGACTTATGTTCCTGGTGAGCCTACAGAAGAAAAGTTTATCAAGGCGATACTTGATACCGATAAGGCAGGAAAGGAATTTCTTGCAAAGAGAATATAAGCGCCTTTCCTTTAATAACATCAATAAAAATGATGCTTTGGTCATTAGATCAAGGCATCATTTTTTTATGCAATGTTAATAAGATATAAGCTCATTGAAAAGCTTTACAGCAAATCTGTCTGTCATTCCTGCAATGAAATCTATTATTGCCTGTGCATAGATCAAATTTGTTTCTAGGCTTCCATATATTTTTATGTTTTCACAATTCAAAGCTTCGGATCTTAATTCTCCAGTGGGTACAATATCAGTAACACAATATTTTGCAAGCCATTTTTCAAAAGAAGATATAAGCAAAGGGTAATATCTTTTTGCCGTATCAAGTGATTCAAAAGAATGCTTTCCGTCATATAGTTTGTACAACGTTTCAAAGATCTGCGACAAAACCAGCTCAGAATACTTTTTGAACGCATCAAAACGCTCGTTGTTATATATCTTATCGTAGTTGAATTGCTTTATGGTATTCAATTGCGCAAGAAATTTATTGCTAAGGCATATACCTTTTTCGGGAGAGCTGTTCTGGCATACGTCAATAATAAGATTATGCATTATTACTGTTGTGTTGATAGCGTTTATATCGTTTGCCTGTGCCATTTTTTTCAGAGTATGCTTCGCTTCGTCGTCAATAAATCCTAACTGAATTGCGTCCTCGATATCCCGTCCGACATAAGCTATTTTGTCAGATAATTTTACAACGCACCCCTCCCATGTCATAGGTGCATACTGGCCTGCTTCCTTAAAATCTTCTTCTAATGATATAAATTCTGTTCTTGGCTTTGTTCCGTTTTCATCGACCTCACCGCAATGCGAGATTATTCCGTCACGGACCGCATATGTCAGATCAAGATTTTTGTAATCGTTGTAATTGTCAGCCAGCAGTTCAACTTTATCTACAAAATATAATCCGTTTTTTTCATGCCAGAATTTCATATCTTTAGAAATATAATTCTGGCAAAGCTTTGTTAGAATAGTTTCACCATGATGCCCAAATGGAGCGTGACCCAGATCATGCCCCATTGCTATCGCCTTTGTAAGCTCCGTATTTAAACCGAGATTACTTGCAATAGTGCTGCTGACAGATTCAACATGAGCAACGTGTTCCATTCTTGTGCAGATGTGGTCGTTATCTATATTATAAAAAACTTGGGTTTTATGCTTCAACCGTCTATACGCTGTGGAATGAAGTATCCTTGTGTAATCTCGTGCAAAAGGACTTCTTACATCATCTGCTCTGTTGTATAACGCTGAGGGACGAGCAATTAATTTTTCCCAATTTGCATTTTCAGGAGCCGCAGCAACCTCTGAAAATGGTCTGTCCGCTTTATTTGTCATAAGACACCTCCTATAATTTTTTTTAGTGCTTTTCTGATATATTTCACAAATTATTTATTAGCTATTTTCAGTATAGCACACTCTGTTGTGCTAAGTCAAACGCTATTCACACTTTGTTTTTTTCATCAAAGCCAACTGCCTGTCAACCCTCTCCTTGATTTTCCTGCGAAAATCATATGGCGAAAGCACCTCCACCACAGGTCCGAAAGACAACAAACGTATTATTATCTCATTTTCATTCTGCTCATCATATTTAATAGATACCATACATTCACCGCTGTCCTCATCAAAGACCGACTCTTTTTCAAGCTCTGCAAATTCAAGCATAAAACGATTTACCGCATTTCGTTCGTTGAGTATCTTTATTTTTGCCTGCTTTTTCTTGTCTGTGACAGCTAAAAAGCTCTCAGGCGTTATATCTGTCAGCTTAGTTAGCGTGACCTGCGACAGATTTATAATGCCACTGTCCACCATTCTGCGCTTTTGGTATCGGTTCACATAAACCCTGAACTTGTTGTTTTTGGCAGAGTATTCGATTTTTGTGGGCAGAAAATAGTGTGTGATACGATTATCTTTTCTTGTCTGAAAGCTTATTTTTATTAGCTTTTTGCCATGGATAGCCGAGAGTATATCCCGAAAATGCTGTATGTATTGTGGGTCATGAAAATCATCACCGTCAGAATATTGGTCAAAGCAGGCCAAAAAGTTTCTCTGATATAGCTTTTTCGCACCAAGCAGTTCCGTCAACTGCGACTTTTGCTCAGTGTCAAGAAACAGACCGCTTCTCGGGTCGCTTAGCACCGCACAAAGCCATGCTTTTTCAAGTGCCGTCAGCGGGATATGAGGCTCTTTTTTCAGGATAGATCTGTATACGCTGTCCTCTTTTTTCAGCAGACCATATCCGCCCTCGCCTGTAAGCTTAGGTTCGAGGAAAAGAACACTTTCAGAAAAGCCGTTCTGCCTGATGATATCTGCTATCTCAGCCTTTGTGACAGTGCGCTTTTTCAGAATTTTCTCCGTTATGCTGTAATAGGTGCTGTAAATTTCCGAAAACAGTTTCATTCGTAAGCACCTCCGTATATTTCATAAAGCCTTGCAATATCCGAATCAAATTTATCCTGCAATTCCTCATTTGTTGTTTCAAATGCCACTATCCTGCCGATAAACGTTTTTATCCATGGAAAGGCTTCGTTAGCGTCAAAAATGTCAATGTCAAAGGCATAAAGCCCGTCGGATTTCTTTGTTACAGTACCGCTTCTTTTTTCACGTTCCAAACGCTTCACAACATACATTTCTTTTGCTTCGTCTACCGTTATTTCCATGTGGATATGCTCTTTTTGTCCGTATCTGCGTGATTTTCCAAAGCTCGTTCCCCATAAATATCTGCGGTTGTCTTCGTAATATCTGTAATATGTATCATAGTCAGCTACCACATCAAGGGGAGTCACTTTCACTATGGAATCCACCCTTACAGACATCAAACGTTTCTGCTTTGTGAAATACATGATAAGATAATTTCTTCCTGTCTGCACCGAGCAATGTATCTTCATCGGAACGGCTGTTATCTCGTGCTTTTTGTCGTTCTTTCGGCTTACGCAGGATAGCAGAACAGCCTTTTTCTGCTCCATTGCCCCCATGATATCAATGAGTATCTCATCATCAAGAGTATGCACCATGTAAGCGTGCTTACGCACAAAAATATTATTTTTCGCACCCAGCTTATCCATGATAAAGCTGCCCACCACGCCAAAAGGATTTTCCTCAGAGAAGAATTTTATCATATCCCCCAAGCCCTTATACCTGCTTACAATATCATCTGTGTAACAACCGGTTTTGGTGTATAGGATATTTCTTCCGCTTTTGACCTCCGACACCAAGCCCTCTTTTACATATTCCTTTAGCTTGATACGGATTATCTGCACGTCTATTATCATGCCGTAGTTTGCAGAAACATAGTCTGCTATCTCCGATACCGACATGGCGTTATCTTCAAGAGCGTCCATTAAAATAAAGTGCAGACGGATATCATTGTCCGTAAAGGTTTTTGAACGATAGCACTGATACAGTGGGTTTTGAAAAATGTTGCCCGAATCCACCTGCACAGATACTTTCTTTTTGTGACCCTCCAAAGAGGTGTGAACGTGGTCTGAAAGCCAGCTTTCTATCCTGCGCTTTTCGTTGTCATAGGTGCGCTTGCTTTTTGCGTCAAAGCTTTCTCTTGTGTGAAATCCAAAGATATAGAAATCACGCACATATTCTCTTATCTTCTCAAAATTTTTTATAAGTTCAGAATATACTGCCATTCAGAACACCTCCTTTGATAACATTATACCAAATCTATACTCCCATTGCAATACATAACAAAACCTCGCACCTTTTTTTATATGATTATTTTGTATCTATCTGCTATAATACATACAACAGCAAAAGTAGGAGGTACACAAAATGTTTGAATATTATGATAAAGATAAAATGCTAGTACCGATCAAGATATGGACAGAGTCTATAGACGATATCGAGGAAAGCTGTCTTGAGCAGGCGATAAACCTTGCAAATCTTCCATTTGCCCATGACCATATCGCATTGATGCCTGATACTCATACAGGAAAGGGAATGCCTATAGGCGGTGTGATAGCCTGCAAAAATACGGTAATCCCAAATGCAGTTGGCGTTGACATCGGCTGTGGAATGGCTTTCGTGCAGACAGATATCCCTGTGAGCATTCTTCGTGACACTGTAACAGGGAGCGGCGAGCTTATAAAGGTGATAGTAGGAAATATACTCCGTACTATCCCGGTGGGTTTTAGTCACTACGGCAAGCCACAGACTTCTGCCGTGCTTGATAAGGCGCAAAGCGAGATAGAAAGATACAATGCTGACAGCGAATTGCTGAAATTTATCGAGCAGGGATATTATTCCGTTGGCTCATTGGGTGGTGGAAACCATTTTATCGAGATACAGGAAGACGAAAGTGGCATGGCTTGTATAATGCTCCATTCGGGAAGCCGAATGTTCGGCAACATGATAGGGCAGTATTTCAACAAGATAGCCCATGAGATGAATGACAAGTATTTTTCAACTGTTTCCTCAGAGTATAATTTGCCGTTTCTCCCTGTGGATACAGACGAGGGTCAGAGATATCTCAACTGGATGAAGCTTGCAATGGACTTTGCTTTTGAAAACAGAGAGGTAATGCTTGAAAAGGTAAAGCATATTTTCACAGAGCAGGTTGAGAAGTATACGGGTATCACACCGAACTATAGTGACGAGATAAACTGTCACCATAACTATGCCGCATTGGAAAATCACTACGGTGAGAACGTGTGGGTACACCGCAAAGGCGCTATCCATGCGGCAGAGGGCGAAGTCGCTATAATCCCAGGATCTATGGGCTCAAACAGCTATATAGTCAGGGGCATGGGCAAGGCTGAAAGCTTTTTGACTTCTTCTCATGGTGCAGGCAGAAACTATTCACGCACAGGCGCAAAGGAGAAATTCTCCGTTGAGTCTGTTATGGTAGACCTGAGGCAAAGAAACGTGGTGCTTGGAAAGACTAGTAAGAAAGACGTGGCTGAGGAGTGCCGCTTTGCTTACAAGGATATAGATGTTGTTATGAAAAATCAAAGTGACCTGACCACGCCTATAAAGAAGCTTTTCACAGTGGGCGTTGTCAAAGGATAGGAGGTAATTTATATGAAACTTGCAACTGCATTGGCTGAACGTTCTGATATCCAGAACAGAATAAACACGATCTCAGTCAGACTTGACAATAACGCAAAGGTGCAGGAGGGCGATGTTCCTGCGGAAGACCCAAAGGCTCTTATGGAGGAGCTTGACAGGCTGATAGTCCGTCTTGAAGATCTGGTGGCACGGATAAATCTTACCAACAGCGGAACAGTATACGAGGGCAAGACTATCACAGAGCTTCTTGCACACAGGGATTGCCTGAAAAAGAAGGTAAGGGTATTGCGGGATTTTCTGAATACCGCAAGCGACCGTGTCACAAGAATGACAAGAACAGAGATAAAAATAGTCAGCACTGTTCCTGTGTCAGAGATACAAAAAACGGTTGACGGTCTTGCAAAAGAACTGAGAACTGTGGACGAGAAAATTCAGGAGCTGAACTGGACAACAGAACTGGTGTGATGAAATGGGTGGGATATCTACAGGGTGGATGTATCTCTATCAGCAGAGAATGTGCTGATTATGGGCAGAAACTTCGGGCAGGTTTCAGAGGTTCAAGTCCTCATTTGACAACGCATTGCCAGCAACGTAACATGCGTATCGTAACAAATTTTTATTACCACCTTGCATCAACTGTAGATAGGGTAGGGATATGAAAAACGGCATGGCCTTGATTTGGTCGTGCCGCTTTTTTTATGCAATGTGATCAGAATTTTTCGCGAAATGTGCAAATGCTCAAATTATTCCCTCATAAAATGTGTGAAATCAAAAATTATTCACTCATAAAATGTGCGAAATCAAAAATTATTCACTCATAAAATGTGCAGAGAGTGCCGCAATCGCCTATTTTACGCCACTTTACTCCTCGTGTGCAAGAAGCCTTTTATAGCTGCGGTCAATGCCTATTGCACCAAGGGGTGCTGTGATAAGGATCGCAAGCACAGCCACAGATAGCACTATCTTTCCGCAGGGCAGACCAAGGGACATCGGCACTGAGCCGATAGCCGCCTGAACTGTCGCCTTTGGCATATATGCCGTTACACAGAAAAGCTTTTCTTTAAGGGTGAGCTTCGTGCCGAGAAGACATATCCATACGCCCACGGCTCTGAAAATAAGCGCTCCGAAAATAAGAAGCACAGCCGCCACACCTGCCGTAAGGGTGTAGCGTATGTCCACTGCCGCACCAACAAGGACAAAAAGCACAGCCTCAGCGGCTATCCAAAGCTTGCCGAACTTTTCTGAAAGCCTTGCAGACACGCTTTTGTCAGCCTTTATTTTTATCACGCAAGCCATTGCCACAACTGCAAGAAGTCCCGATACAGCCACATAAGGCTTCAAAAATGTTTCCACTGACATGAGCAGGAACGCCAAGCCCAAGATAGCGATGACCTTTGTGCTGTTTCTTATTTTGTTACCTTTGCGGTAGGATATCTCAAAAATATAGAAAAGCACAAACCCTGACAGCGAGCCGAGAAGCACTCCGAGGATTATTGACACGGGGATATTGAGAAAATCCGTCGCCTTTGCAGAGCCTCCCTGCGCCATTGTTACGAATGTGGAGAACAGCACGATAACGAAAATATCATCGCATGAAGCTCCCGCAAGTATCATTTGCGGTATGCTTTTTTCAGTGCCGTATTTTTCTTCCATAAGCTTCACCATTCTCGGCACTACCACCGCAGGGGATACCGCACCAAGCACCGCACCCATAACAGCGGCTTCCGTGTGGTTTATCCCAAGAAGCAGCGGAGCAAGGATAAAATATCCCAGTATCTCAAAGCTTGCAGGCAGAAATGACATCATGACCGCAGGTCTGCCCACCTTTTTCAGATCAGACAAATTGAGTGACAGCCCTGCTTTGATAAGGATAATGATAAGGGCTATCTGCCGAAGCTCTGAGGATATGCCAAGTATCTTAGGATCCAGCAGATCGAGAACGTAAGTGCCTGTGAGAATGCCCGTTGCAAGCATACCGATTATCCTCGGCAGACCGATAGCCTGAAAAATGGCGGCGGCTGACAGCCCAACAAGAAATATCACAGCCAGTGAAAATAACATAATTATACCTCCAAAAAAATCAAAAAAAGCTGACAACTCCTGCGTAAAAAACAGAAGTCATCAGCTTAATAAGCGGTTTAGGTTTCCCAGGGGAGAACATCATTCCCCGATATGAGATTTTACTATTGTATTTTACCACATTGCCGTGATAATGTCAAGTGCTTAACAGGTCTGTGGTTGGGCTTTTTTCATTTTTGTGGTCTGGCGCTGAGCCATAACAAGCTTGTAGTATACGCCTTTTTTCTGCATAAGTTCAGCATGAGTGCCGAACTCTGCAAGTCTGCCCTTGTCAAGGACGATAAGCCTGTCAGCGTTGCTAAGGGTGGAAAGTCTGTGAGCAATGGCAATTGTCGTCCTGCCCTTTGTGAGCTTGCCCAAAGCGTCTTGTATCTGCTTTTCCGTCTGAGTGTCAAGAGAAGCCGTCGCCTCGTCAAGTATTATTATCTTAGGGTCATGGAGTATCGCTCTTGCAATGGCAATTCTCTGACGTTCGCCACCCGAAAGCTGATAGCCCTTGTTGCCCACTCGGGTGTTGTAGCCGTCAGGGAGCTTTGTGATAAAGTCATGTGCATTCGCAATTTTCGCTGCCCTTATTACTTCCTCAAAGGTAGCGTCAGGCTTTGCATATGCTATATTTTCAAGTACGTTTCCGTCAAAAAGGAAAGTTTCCTGCAACACCACGCCCACCTGTGAACGCAGGCTGTGCTGTGCAATATCTTTTATGTTAACACCATCAATGCGTATCTCTCCCTGCGTGCAGTCATAAAGTCTGAGAATAAGATTTATCATTGTGGATTTTCCCACACCTGAGTGTCCCACAATGCCTATCATTTCGCCTTTGTTTATCTTGCAGGTTATGTCTTTCAGCACAGGATTGTATACCTTGTAGCCGAAATAAACGCCGTCAAATTCGATATCGCCTTGAATGTCAAGGTCAATAGGGTCATCACAATCACGAACGTCAGTGTCCTCGTCAAGTATCTCAAAGACCTTGCCTGCGGAAACTGAAGTGTCCGCAAGATTTCTCGGTATCTGTATGAGCCAGCGTATAGGTTCGTAAAGCATCGCAACATAGGTGGTGAACTGTATAAGCTGACCTAATGTCATGGTGTGGTCAAGAATCATGTTTCCGCCGAAATACAGTACGAAGAAGTTACCAATGGTGAGGATAAATTCTGAGGCAGGTATGGTGAGATACCACATCATTTCCGCACGAACACAGCTTTTCGCCCAGCGTTCGGAACATTCTGTGTAGCGCTGTATCTCCCTTACCTCGTTGCCGTAAGACTTTACAACTCTTATGCCGTTTAAAATATCATGCAAAGTTTCTCCATGAGAAACACCGTTTTTCCATACCTTTGTGTAGCGTATCGCCATGGCGTCAAAAAGCTTTTGCACTATTATGAAAACTATCGGCACAGGCAAAACTGTCATAAGCGCAAGCCGCCAGTCCATGATAAAAAGCAGTATGCCTATTATCACAAGTGAAAGTATTTTTACTATGGCGTCCTTGCCGTTTGCAGTGATGAAGTCCTCAAGCTTTGCGGCGTCGCTTGAAACACGGTTGATAAGCTCGCCTGCTGTTCGCTTTGATATGGAGTTCATGGAAAGCTGCTGTGACTTTTCAAATATCTCCTGCCTTAGGTCACGACCCAAATTGAGTGCGACCTTGAAGCTGTTTTTCATGTTGAAAAACTCAAACACTCCTGCCAAAAGCAGCAGGGTGACGATAGTGATGATAACTCCTGCAAGGCCTGCCCAATGGGTGTTTTTCGGAGTAACATACTTGTCGATTATAACTCTGTCAAGATATGGCGCAAGCACCCAAATAAGCTCGGAAAGTATCGTGCATATAACTGCGATCGCAAAATATTTCTTGTATGGCGCAATGCGTTTTATGAGCTTGACCATTGTCTTGCCCTTGCCTGTGCAGTAGATACATTCCTTTGCGCCCTCCAGCGGCAGACCGCATTTGGGGCAGACAGGCTCTTCCGTGTCAGTTATCTCCATAAGCTCGCCTGTACGCAAACAGTGGTCAAGAAGCTTCATAAGCTCTGCGTATCTGAGAAACTGATCCTGCGAAAAACCGCAGAAGCAGATAGTTTCACCGCTTTTCAGCGTTCCCTGAGCCATTGAAGTGCCTATCTGCTGTTTGCACTCAAACTCGGAGAAATCGTTTATGCTGTATTCAAGTGTTATCTCACTGCCGTTGTAAATGTATATCTTTTCTTTTGTCACGCAGAAATGTCCGTCCATTTTGTCGCCCTTACAGGTGAAGTTTGCAGGCAGAGAGTAAACAATGTCTGCCGGGGCATTCTGTGGCAGGGAAGTTTTTAGATCCATATTTTCACACTCCTTTCAGTGTGGTCTAACACCTTTTAGGTGTACATTTCAAGCACCTGACGGCTCTTTCTGTCAAGCTTATGAATGTCAGGGCAGAAATATTTGTTGCCGTCTGCGTCGTTGACGTAGAGATAATCATAGCCTATCATTCTGAAATTCTGATACCAGTCACGGATACAGATAGTTTTCTGCCCTGAAGTTGTGTCAGCCTTTACAAAGATCGCACCACGCATATTGTCTTTTATGCTGTAGACCTTTGTTATCTCAGGCATATAGTATTTGTATTCAAGATAGCTGTCAAGAAGCTTGTATTGCTCACCGTCAAGCTCTGCCATATCTTTTATCACGCCTATCTCACGGAACTCTTTTTCGGAATTTTCGTATGAAAGGCTTATGTAGGTGGTCTTTGAGTAAAATGGTATGAGCCTTGTGGGGTTTACCTTGTGATAAGTCCTGCCCTCATAATCGAGGGTAAGAAAACCGCTTTCTTCCTTTGCAAGGCGTATCTTTTTGCAGTCAAGCAAGGTCAGCTTATCGACCTCGTATACCTCCTGCTCAGCGGTAATATTTTCAGCCATTGTGTTCATCTCCTTACTTATTCGTTTATGAACTGCAATGCTTCAGATTGCAGCTTGTAAAGCTCGAAATATTTGCCCTTTTCTTTTATGAGCTTGTCATGTGTTCCCATTTCTTTAAGCTCTCCATTTTCGATAACGCAGAGCATATCAGCGTCACGGAGAGTTGAAAGGCGGTGTGCGATAGAGATTATCGTCCTGCCCTGTTTCAGATTGTCGATAGCGGCTTGTATCTTTCGCTCTGTCCTTGTGTCCATGGAAGCGGTCGCCTCGTCAAGGATAAGTATGTTAGGTTTCTGAATGATAGCCCTTGCGATAGATATTCTCTGCTTTTCACCGCCTGACAAGGATATTCCGCCCTCGCCGACCTTAGTGTTATAGCCCTCAGGGAGCTTTGTTATAAACTCATGTGCGTTTGCAGATTTTGCCGCTTCGATAACTTCTTCCATGGTGGCGTCAGGGTTTGCATAGCGGATATTGTCAGCTATCGACCCTATGAAAAGGAAAGTTTCCTGAGAAACTATACCGATATTTCTGCGCAGATCGTCAAAAGCTATCTTTCTGATAGGTACGCTGTCAATGGTTATTTCGCCGCCTGTTACGTCATAAAGCCTTGCCATAAGGTTTATGATAGTGGATTTTCCTGCGCCCGTTTTACCAACGATTCCAAACATATGCCCAGCCTGAACCTTGAAAGAAACGTTTTTTATGATAGGGTGTCCTGCTTCATATTCAAAGGATACATTTTTAAGCTCGATATCGCCCCTCATGTTTTCCATGTGAACAGGGTGTTCGTCCTCTTTTACAGTAGGCAGAGCTTCCATTATCTCAAACATTCTTGATGCGGCGTCCATACATTTTGCCCAGCGGTCGCCTATCCATGTGAAAAAGTTGATAGGATCCATAGCCATTTCGGTATAGGAAATAAGTGCTGAAAGTGCGCCGAATAGTATGTGACCTTTTATAACAAGCACTGCGCCAAGGCAGAAAACAAGCTTGTTCACTATCCTATAGAACGTCCATATAACAGGGATAGTGTTTGCTATTCGTGAGTTTATCCTTGAGTTTATCAAAAATGCGTCAGTGTTTTTTACCCTATAGCGGTCAATCTCTCTGTCCTCACGGGCGAAAGCCTTTACCACACGCTGACCGTTCATAACGTCAGACAGCACTGAGTTTGCAGAACGCATTGCAACGTCATATTTGCGGTAAAGCTTGCGCTGGCTTTTGTAAAATTGGTGCTGAACTATCTCTATCACCGAGATAGTGAGGATTATACCAAGTGACAGAAGTGGCGAAATTGTGAGCATTATCACCGCAATGCCCACTATCTTTACCACGTTTGTAAGTCCATACGGCACTATATCCGTGAAAAACCAGTAGATGTTCTGACTATCTCTGTCGACCCTCGACATAAGCGAGCCTGTCTGTTTGCTTGTGAAAAAGTCAAGGGAAAGCCGCTGCATTGAGGAGAATATCTTCACCCTAAGTCGGTGCGTAACAACAGGCACGACCTTTGAGGTTATAATGCCTGAAATGATACGCATTATCATTCCTGCAATGTTTATGCCCACGATGAGCATTACTATCATGAGTATCTTGCCATAGTATTTTCCGTTTTCCGCAAGCACATCATCATAGAGCATCTGAGAGCCGAATATCGGCGAAAGTACTGCGAAAACGTTGCTTAAAACTATGGTGAGCAGTATGAGAAATACCGCACCCTTAAATTCACCGAACATAGAAAGCAGGCGTTTGAACACCGAGCGTCTGTCTACACATCTCGGACAGACAGGGCGGTTAGGGTCAGGATAAGGCTCACCGCAGGTAGGACAGTGGGTCTTTACTCCTTCCAACAGGCGGTCGTCGATAGGCTCGTTCTTGGCTGTGCAGTTCACACGCTGGCTGAATTTCTCGAATTTGTCAGCAAAGCCAAGTGAGAACCTCGCTATAGGGAATTCCTTGCCGGACTTGTCCTTTATCATAAGTCTTGCGGAATTTGCATAGCGGTCAACATACATTTCTTCAATGCTGTCTATGGGGTATTCATCATAGCCTGATACTGTGAAGCTTACGAGATTTTTTCTCTTCTGCCCACGCTTCATTTTTCCGTATTCTTCATAGCCACGGAGTATGCAAAGGGTGTCTTTTGTGAAAGTTATGTATACGTCCACATATCCGCCCTCACCGTCAAGGTCAGCTTTTACGCAGTAAAGCAGCTCGTCAGTCATAACTCCACGCTTTAGCAGTTCGTTTTCTGCAAGCTGTGGCAAAACGTCAAAAAACTTCATGTATTCCCTCCTTTTCGGGATAAATTTCATATTCTTCCGATATAATTCTGTAAATTCGCATAATGTAACTGCCTATAACAGGTCAAAAAAAGACCTCTGATACCTGATATCAGAGGTCGCAATAGATCTGCAGTATAATATCCAGAAAGCTGATAAAAATCTCATTAGCTTTTGGTAATAAGGGCAGGCAAAATGACATCTGAAAGGCACATTGAACTTACATTATTTGTAAGGCTTATATTCTCGTTAGTCTTTAGACGATCGAAAAGAATATTTCTCATTTCACCCACCACCTTTCAGTTTATTCTTATAGCGTTTATCATTATACGAATTTTCGTGAAACATCACGCAAGGTTTATTATATAGCCAAACTTTCTATTTGTCAATAGGATTTTCCAAATTTTTTTTGCTTTTTGAGAAAGTTGCCCAGAATATCAGCACAAGAAGTATCACCGCAAAGCACATCCAGCCTATAAGGACCGGCAGACTTCTGTTTGAGAATGTGTCATAGTATCCTTTAAGATAGATGAAGCATATAAGTGCAGGCACAACGTAGGCCATGTAGCTGCGAAGCCAGTTAGGGATATGCTTGCCCTTGCCAGTGTTGGCTTCCTTGATGAAGTTCTCCCAGCCCCAGCCATTTTTGCGAACGCAGAAAAGCACTCCCACAAGAGAGCCAAGTGGCAGAAGATTTGATGATACCAAGAAGTCTTCAAGGTCCATGATAGTCGAACCCGCGCCCATTGGCTGGATATTTTTCAGCAGGTTAAATCCAAACACAGCAGGCATTGTAAGCACAAGTATCATCACAAGGTTTACAATAAGTGATTTTTTTCTGCTCCAATCCCACAGTTCCACTGACATTGTGATAATGTTCTCAAACACTGCAATAACAGTGGAAAGCGCCGCAAATGACATGAAGATGAAGAAGAATATTCCCCACAAACGGCTTGAAGCCATATGGTGGAAAACGTTAGGCAGAGTGATGAAAAGCAGTGACGGACCTGAGTCAGGCTCGATTCCGTATGCAAAGCAGGCAGGGATTATGATAAGTCCCGCAACGACAGCCACGGCAGTGTCAAGAACGATAACGTTCACAGACTCGCCTACAAGAGTGCGGTCCTTTTTCAAATAGCTTCCGAATATCTCCATTGTGCCTATGCCTATGCTTAGTGTGAAAAACGCCTGCGTCATTGCGGCGAAAAGCACTGATGTGAAGCCTTTTTCTTTAAAGACGTCAAAGTCCGGCACAAGAAAGAATTTAAGCCCTTCAGAAGCGCCTTTCAGCCTGATAGAGTTCACCGCCAGCACCACCATGAGCGCCATAAGCAGTATCATCATAATTTTCGTTACCTTTTCAATGCCGTTTTGCAATCCCAGTGCGCAAACACCGATACAAAGTATGATAACGATAGCCGAGAATATGAGCATGAGCCACGGGGAAGCCTGCATATCCTTAAAAGCTTCAGCCGTTGCCGCTGTGCTTGAAGCGTCCAACGAGCCAGTGGCGTATTTGAAAGCGTAGTATAACATCCAGCCTGTGACCATGGTGTAAAACATCATGAGCAGATAGTTTCCTGCAATGCTTGTGTATTTTGTGCAGTGATATCGGCTACCTGGCTTTTCAAGTCGGTTGAAAGCCTGAGAAAGACTTCGGTTGCTTCCTCTGCCTATGGCAAATTCGCATATGAGTATTGGAAGACCCAACAGCACAAGGCAGATAAGGTATAGGAACAGAAAAGCTCCGCCGCCGTTTTGTCCGCAAATGTATGGAAATTTCCACACGTTGCCAAGACCAATGGCACACCCTGCGGATACAAGTATAAATCCCAATCGGGATTGAAAGGTTGCTCTGTTTTTATTTTCGTTCATAATAATTCTCCTGTAAAAATAGTCATACAATCTTTATTATATAGTATATCGTGGCTTTTGTCAAATTTTCACAAAGTATCATGTTACTATGCTAAAACGTGTTAAAAAACAAGCCTTTCAAAAACGCAAAAGCGGGACGTCGAGGGCACCGTCCCCTACATATACTGCAAAAAATGTTTTGTGAAATTTGCCGAAAACAAAAACCCTCCCGAAAGGGGAAGGCTTTGTTTTAAGGAAATGTATTATTAAAGGATAATTATTATGCAAATTTATATAAATTCTATTTTTCTGTAGGAGTCGATAGCACCCTGATGTTTAACGCTTTCACCGCAGAATTTATTTGAAAACGCTATACAGCGTTCTAGCTGTGCATTGTCAAGGTCACAAAGACCTTCGGCGGTCACGCTGAGAGTTTTTAGTGCATATAGGAACGAGCCTATAAATCCGTCTCCTGCACCTGTTGTGTCAACGGCTTTCACCTTTTCACTCTCTGCAAATGCCTGTGCATTATTTGTGAAAGCATATGCCCCCCCTGAGCCGCAGGTGTATATCACAAGTTTCACATTGCCTGTGAAAAGCTTTGGCAGAGCGGCTTTGATGTCGTTTTCACCTGTGATAAATCCAAGCTCTTCGTCTGATATCTTCACAATGTCAGCCATTGGTATAAACTCATTCACGGTATCATGCAGAGCTTTCTTGTCGTTCCAAAGAGGAAAGCGCAGATTAGGGTCAAAGCTTATCATTGCGCCTTTTTGACGTGCATAGGCGATTGCCTTTTTGTGTGCGTCTTTCATCGGAAAATCTCCAAGAGAAACACTGCAAAAATGCAGTGCGTATGCGTCCTCAAACCATTCTTCTTTTACCTGCTCCGCTGAAAAAAGCATATCTGCGGAGGGCTTTCTGTAGAATGAGAACGTTCTGTTGCCGTCATTTTCAAGGCTCACAAAAGCCAATGCTGTGTTAGCCTTGTCGGTGAAGCTCACAAGGGAAGTGTCGATTCCAGCCCTTGCAAGGTCGCCTGCTATCTTTCTTCCGAATGGGTCATCACCAAGCTGAGTGATAAATTTCGAGCTTCCACCAAGGATAGTGAACGCTCCGCAGACGTTTGCAGGCGCTCCGCCGCTTTTAGGGCTGAAAGCCGTTACTTCTTCAAAGGCACAGCCTGTCTGTGCAGGAATAAAATCTATCAGTGCTTCGCCTATGGCAAAAAGTGTGTTTCCCATTGCAGTTTCCTCCTCTCAGATATCCCAAACCTGTGCTTCAAAGCCGTTTACTTTAAGCTTTACTCTGTCATTATCGGGATATATTCTTGTTGACATCACAGTTTCACCATCATTGATATATACCTCAATGCTTGACATATCTGCGATAACTCTTATGTTTCTCACGCTGTCTATCTCTGCATTTCTTACCGTTCTGCCACAGCCGTATTTTTCATCGGTAAATCTCATTGTAAAGAGCTTTTTCTCTTTATCAAAGCCAAGCTCCAGCTTGCCGTCAAGGGATATGCTGAAGCTATCCGCAGGCTCACCGTCAAGTTCAAATGGCAGAGGATATTCTGCAGTTTGACCGCTGCTCTGACGGCGTGCGTTGCTTTTAAGCTCGTCAAATTCAGCTATAGGCTGCTGTCTGAGCTTGCCGTTGGGTGCAATAGTTACAACTCTCGGTATGGTAAGGCAGTGCTGCCAGCCAAGCTCAGTTGTGGCATTGCCGTAGACCTTGTTATCCATGCCAAGCCAGCCTATGAGTATCCTCCTGCCCTGTGGATCAAGGAACGTCTGCGGTGCATAGAAGTCAAAGCCCATGTCCCACTCGGTGAAGTCACCGAGAACGCTGTCCTCAAGCTTGCCCTGAACAGGGAAGTAGCCTGATTCGTTAAGGTTCTGCCACTTTGTTTCATAGTGAGGCATACCCTGCGGGCAGGTGCTTAAAAAGCCCTTGCCGTCTATCTCGAAATAGTCAGGGCATTCCCACATATAGCCGTAGCCCTCTTTGTATACCTTGCCAGTGTATTTCCAGTTTATAAGATCGTCAGATTCGTATACAAGCACACAGCCCTCGTCGTCAAGATTTCTTGCACCCAGCACCATTTTCCATGCGTCGCCTTCTTTCCACACCTTTGGATCTCTCACATGGCATGAGCAGAAATCAGGGTAGTCGCTGTTTCTGAGAAGTACCTGCTTTTCACTCATTTTGCTGCCGTCTGTGGTGGTGACGTGGATAACGTTTGCACCTCTGCCGGCTTTGACATAATCATAATCGCCTATCATCTTCACATTACCTGTGTAGAAAATATGCAGAACACCGTCATTTTCAATGGCACTTCCTGAGTAAACACCATGGCTGTCCTCAGGAATGTCAGGCATCATAACTGCTCTGTCATAAGTCATGTGCATAAGGTCGCTGCCGTGATAATGTCCCCAGCCTCTTGGCGTGTGACCGTCAGCGGCAATTGGGCTGTACTGAAAATAAACATGATATTCGCCATTGTAAAAGCTCAGACCGTTCGGATCATTGAGCCAGCCGTCAGGCGGTTCGATATGAAATCTCTGACGCCATTTTGCGTTCTTTATTCTTTCTCTGTTTTCCAGCTTTTCTTTGTTATCCATTTATATCCTCTCCTTTTGATGCGTTGACTATAATTATTGACGGTTTGTCTGTACTTTATGCGTTTACCTTTATTAGCTTATCTCCTATAGTCACTTCTGTGCCTTCTTCTGCAAGCTCCTCAACGGAGGCAAATTCGTCTGAATTGCCCACAAGAACAGGTGTGATAGTCTGATAGCCCTTGCTCTTTATAAAGTCCATATCGAAAGTGATAAGCGTCTGTCCCTTTGTTACTCTGTCGCCCTCAGAAACGTAAGCCTTGAAGCCCTCGCCTTTAAGCTCAACAGTGTTTATTCCAACGTGGATAAGAAGCTCCTTGCCGTTGTCAAGTGTCAAACCAACTGCATGGAAAGTGTCAAAAAGCGTTTCGACCTTGCCGTCGCCGGGTGCAACGACCTTGCCCTCAGTAGGTTCTATTGCCGCACCAAGACCAAGTATGCCCTGCGCAAAGGTCTGGTCAGGAACGTTTTCAAGCTTTACAGCCTTGCCGCTAAGCGGAGCTGTGATAATGCCGTCATCTGCTACATCTGCATTTTCAGCCTTTGTTTCCATAGCCTGTGCAGGCTGTTCAGCCTTTTCTGTCTTGTTTTCGGAAGTCTTGTTCTCGTTTCTTATCTGCTCGTTGTTCGTGCCGAAAAGCCAAGTAAGAGTGAATGCAACGCCCATTGCTACAGCCATTGAGATTATATACTTCACTGGGTGGTTGAGTGTAAGAAGTATTGCAAATATTCCTGTTACACCTGTTGCAGTTGCGCCAAGGTGGAGGATAGAAGCGACCATTGCTCCGCAAGCGCCGCCGATAGAGCCGAATATGAAAGGCTTTACAAATCTAAGGTTTACACCGAATATTGCAGGCTCTGTGATGCCAAGCATACAAGACAGAGCAGATGGATAAGCCATTGATCTTATCTTATTGTTCTTGCTTCTTACTGCCACTGCAAGGCAGGCAGCTCCCTGAGCCATATTTGCGGCAGATGCCAGAGGCAGCCAATATGTCGCACCATATTTAGCAAGCTGACCAATGTCGATAACAGTGTACATATGATGTATACCGCCAACAACTGTTGTTGAATAGAAACCGCCCATTATGAACGAGCCAATGCCGAATGGGATAGTGATAAGCTTCTGAACGCCTGTGATAATGCCATTTTCAAGGGCAACGAATACAGGACCGATAAAGGTGTAAACGAGGAAAGCTGTTACTGTAAGGCTCACAAGAGGTGTAACGAAAAGGTCGACAATGTCAGGCACTTTCTTGTGAAGCTTTTTCTCCATAGTCGCAAGAATGAATGAAGCGATTATGATAGGTATTACATGACCCTGATAACCTACCATGTGAACGTTGAACAGACCAAATATGGAGAACGTCTGCTCATATCCGTTTGTGGAAACTGTCCAAGCGTTTTGCAGGTCAGGGTGGATAAGGAACATTCCTATTACCGCACCAAGATAAGGGTTGCCACCGAACACCTTAGTTGCAGAATAGCCAATAAGTATCGGCAGGAATGTGAACGCTGCATTTGAAAGCAGTTTGAATATTGTGAAAACATATCCATTTGTGTCAAGGGAGATAAAGCCGTTTGAAGCCATGAAATTCAAGGCTTCCATTATTCCCATAATAAGACCGCCTGCGACGATAGCAGGGATTATAGGTACGAATACGTCGCCGAGAGTTTTGATAAGTCTTTTGAACCAGTTCTGCTTCTGAGCCACCTGAGCCTTGACTTCGTCCTTTGAAGAGGCTTCCACGCCTGCCTCTGCAATAAATTCGTCATAGACCTTGTTTACCGTTCCGGTGCCTATGATGATCTGAAGCTGTCCTGAAGCTTCAAAAACGCCCTTTACAACATCAATGTTCTCCAGGGTATCCTTTTGTATCTTTGAGTTGTCTGCGATTATAAGTCTTAATCTTGTGGCACAGTGTGCGGCACTGACCAGATTTTCCTTTCCGCCTATAGCAGAAAGTATCTCACGAGCTGAACTTCTGTGATCCATAATATCCCGTCCTTTGCTTGCTTTTTTATTATTTTGCCCGAACTATGTTATTTTATCAGTTTCATCATTTATGTGATACCGATCTCATTAACTATATTATAACCCACGGCAGTGCATTTGTCTATTGACAAATAATATAAACTTACAAGGCGGTGTTACAAGGTTTCACACAGTTTCACATTTTTTCTCTGTAGACTCACGCTCTTCCAGCTCAAAATCGAGCGTCAGTGTCCTTGGTATAGAGCTTTCTCGCTTAAGTGAATTGAGCAGCATTTGTGCCGCTTCTATGCCTGCGGTGCGATAATGAAAATGCACAGATGTCAGGGGAGTGGACGTGACATTACAAAGCTGAGAGTCGCCAATACCTGCTATCATTATATCCTCTGGTACTTTCAATCCCTGCTCACGGCAGGCAAGGAGCGCGCCTGCGGCAAGATTGTCGGTGGCACAGAAAATGTGGTCGTACCTTCTGCCGTTTCTCAGTAATGTCAAAGCCCTTTTGTAGCCTGAGTCCATTTTAAATTCAGCCGTCTGCATATCAGACTTTTCAATGTTGATGCCGTTATCAGAAAGGGCATGGAGAAACCCGTCTTTTCTTGCCTGACCTGCCGCCTTGTCCTGCTCGGTAACACCGATAAAAGCGGGCTTTTTGCAGCCTTTGTCAAGCATAAGCTTCTCTGCGGTATAGGCGGCTTTGTAATCGTCATGACAAACGCAGTTTGCACCCTTGTATTCCTGTCCCACAATTACCACCGGCACACGCATTTTTTTCAGCACAGCGTCATGAAGCGGAGTGAAAACAGAAGCCAAAAAGATAACTCCGTCAACACGATTGCTTCGGAAAAGCTCCAGATATTCCACTTCCTTCTTTGGGTCGTTGGCAGAGTTCACAAGCAAAAGCTGATAGCCCTGCTCACTGAGCACCTGACTTATTCCCTCCACCTCTCTTGCACAACTCTCGCTTGAAAGCTTCGGTATAATAACTCCCACAAGCTTTGTCACCCTTGTTCTCACGTTCTGCGCCTGAACGCTTGGGGCATAGCCTGTGGCTTCTATGGCGGCTTCAATAAGCCTGCGCTTTTCTTCGCTCACATAGCCGTCGTTGAAATATCTGCTCACAGCAGATTTTGATACTCCTGCGGCTTTTGCAAATTCGGTAATGTTCATTGCTCGTCACTCCTTTTATTATATTATACCACTGCACTATGAATTTTCAATATGGTTTCATATGAATATTTCATATATAATGTGAAACTGTTTCAACTTAAAAAAAACTGCCGCACCAAATCGGTACAGCAGTTATGAAAATCTATTTTACAATTGAATGAAGCCTCCATTTTCCACCCTTGTATCTTATAAGGCTCACCATAGCGGTCACAAACCACGTTGCAGCGGTGGTGTACCATATGCCCCAATAGCCTATGAAAGCTATCCTTGTAAGGATAAGCGAAAGGCCTATCCTGCATATTACCTCTGCCATGCCGTTTACAAGGGCATAGTTTGTGTCGCCTGCGCCGTTCAAAAAGCCCCTTGTGGTGTGGATAATACCCAGCGACCAGTAGAAAAGTGAGGTTATGATAAGCGCTTTTGCCGATATGCTTATAACAGTCTTGCCCTTGACAAACCAAGATGTTATCGCTCCACCGAACAGTGTGAACAGCACAAGCACCACTGCCGAGAATATCACCGATATCTTTATTGCACAAGCAAGACCTTTCTGCGCACGTTTTTCTTTTCCTGCACCGATATTCTGTCCTGTGAATGTTGAAACCGCCGCATTAAGTGAAGAAAACGGCTGTTGAACGAACTGCTCAATACGCATTGAAACTGTGTATGCCGCCATGACCGTTTCGCCAAAGCCGTTAGTCACACGCTGGAGAGCCACCATTGATACCGAGATAAGTCCGTTTTGTATGGCGATAGGCACGCCTGTTTTCACACAGCGGCTCATCATGTCCTTGTCGGTGTGCAGATCGTCGGCGGTGAGCTTTATCTCTCCGCTCACTGCAAAGCAGTACACAATACAAGAAATGGCAGAAAGTGCCTGCGTAAGCACTGTCGCCCATGCCGCACCTGCTATGCCGAATTTGAATACCACCACAAAAAGCAGGTCAAGGAGGGCATTCAGCAAACTTGCTGCACCTAAGAATATCAGCGGTGTTTTTGAGTCGCCCAAAGCCCTCATTATGGCGTTTATCCAGTTGTATGCTGCCACCGCTATCGTTCCGCCGCAGGCTATCTGCATATACGCCGCAGAATCTCCAATGAGCTTGTCAGGAACTTTCAAAAGCTCCAGTATAGGTTTTGCGGCAGGCACGGATAAAAGGCTTATTACAATGCCGAATATAGCCGTGACAAGCGCTGAGTTGAATACTGCCGACCGCATGGCTTTTTTCTTGCCTGCACCGAAATACTGTGCGACAATTATTCCTGCACCCACCGACAGCCCTATGCAAAGGGTGTAAAAAAGATAAGTGATAGAGCCTGTAGCACCAACAGCGGCAAGGGCGTCATCGCCCAGATAACGCCCAACCACCATAGTGTCCACTATATTGTATGTCTGCTGCAAAAGATTTCCTGCAAGCAAGGGCAGTGAAAACATTATTATGTGTCGCATTTCACTGCCTTGTGTCATGTCTGTTGTTCTGCTTATTTTAGTCATTATTTCCCTTACGCTTCTTTCTCGCTATGCCGTATATCACTGCACCAACTGCCGCAGCAGCGCAAACGCCTGCGCCAACAGCTATAGGAAGCTTGCTTTTGCCTGACTTAGTGCTTTCAGACTTCGCAGGCTTTTTCTTCTCGAATGGTATCTTTCCGCCTGTTACCTGCATAGCGTCAATTGTATATTTGCCTGATTTTATGGTTACCTTTGCGGTGTGGGCGCCCTCAGACAAGCCTTCAAAATGGCATGATATCTCACGCTGACCTGTCCTTGAAACTGTCACGAGCTGTTCATCACCTCCGTCTATGGATACCCCGAGTATAGCGTTTTCTCTTGTTTCACCTGAAAGCGCAAAGCCTGTTCCCTCAAAGCTTACTGTGAAAGAGTCGCCCTCTGTGCCATCTGATATGGTTCGTTTGTAGTTTTTGAAGCTGCTCATAAGGTTGTGTTCCCAGTTGCCCTCAAAAGTGAAGCAAGAGTCTGTTTCGTCAAAGCGAGTTACATATGTGTCACTGCCCTCCACAGGTTCAGCAGAGAAGTTGTCAAAGCTGTTTTTGTTGTATGAGCTGAAAAGTGACGCTCTGCCTGCACTTATAAGGGATTCCCCCTCGTTCACAGTGTATTCAGCCACCATGTTTCCGTCAATATATCCACGGATAACGTTGTTTACAGCCTCGACTTTAAGCTTGTGAGAAGCTGTGCCGTCAAAGCTGTCTATGCTTCCACTGCTAAGAGTGCCGTCATTTGCTTTAAGCTCCCAGCTTCCGTTCTCATAAAGCTTTATCCAATAGCCACTGTATGAATTGCAGCCAAGCGTGTATCTCAGACCAACGCCCACATAGTTTGATCCTGCGTCCTGCGAAGTCGCAAAAGCAGCGTCAACGTTCACAGAGTAGTTATACCACCTGTCGTCACCGAATGTAGTCACAGGTTCGGGGGTGTAGCCCCACTCGTTGGCTTTCATATCAGCCGTTATCTGCTGAACTAGCATATTGCCCTTGTCGGTCTTTTCCACCTCGAAAGCACCGCCCTGATCTGTTGTGTATCTTGGCGCATTGCCCCTTGATGAAAGATAATTCTCAGTATAGCCTGCATACTCAAAATCGTCCGAATATGGAAGCTTCAAAACAGTGCGTTCGCTCTCGTCAGCGTTTTTGTATTCTGTGCGCTCAGGTGTAACAGTAGAAATTGTCACAATAGAATTTGGCTTCACTGTCACAGAGTATGTATAAGCTCCGCCGTTCTCTGTAGGGGTTATATCCTCAGTTTTCTTGAAATAATTCTCGTCATAGCTGCCGTCAATGCTGTCAGGACCTCTTGTTTCCCATACGCTCACGTTGCTTGACGCCTTGTCAAGTCCTGATACCTTGAGGTCATACTGTATAGGCTCGCTTGTAGTGTTTGTGATAACAGTGCTGTAATCGCCTGTTTCTGTGTCTGTGGCGGTCATATAGCTGTAAACTGAATCGACGATAGCGTGGCCGTCACCGCCTTTTTTGCCGTCGCTGTAGCATCCGCTGTCAACGAATGCCCAGCCTTTTTCAATGAACTGCGAAAAATGCAGAGACATATAAAATCCGCTGTCAAGCATATAATAACCGCTCCAAGGGTCGCAGGCTGAGATAAGCTGTTTCTGACAGTAGCAAGCGCCGTCATAGTATGCCGATACAACAGGCTGATACTCATATAGTGTCATTTTGCCGTTTGGATACATTCCGATTATTCTGTTTGCAATATCCAGTGTGCCGTTTATGCCTGCCAGACCTGAGCCGTTATATCTGTATGTACCCTGCGCATATGCCATTGGCGAGCTTGCTTCGCTGAACCAAAGCTCTTTGTTTTCTTCATATGCAAGCTTCTGTGCGTTCTCAGTGGACTCGCTTGTGTAATGGCTTCCCACCACGTCAACAACGTTCATAAGTTCGCTGTCCTCATACATTCTGTCAGCAAAGCCCCATGTGCAGACCTCTTCTCCACCGACTATCTTTATCTTTGAGTAGTCATAAGGGGTGCCTTTTTCACTTTTAAGATGTGAGGAAAGATATTTCACCCATTCAAGGTCAGCTCCACGCTCGTTTTGCACCGCACTTACATAGTCAAATTCAAGTCCATATGTTTCATAAGCGGCGTCAAGGGTGTTTTTATACCATTTGTATCTTGCGGCATAAACGTCCGAAGCGTCAGATACCCACTTTGGTTCGCTCCACCAAAGCATATCTAAAGTGAGGTCAGGGTTTATCTTCTTTGCGTCAGCGGCAAGCTGATAAGCTGCACCTCTTGTTACGTCAGCCTTTTCGTCCTCTGTTCTCATTACAGACGGCTCTGTGCCTGATGATGAGTTTATATCTGCACCCATTTCCACCTTAAGGTGAGTAATGCCGATGCCCTCCTTGCCAAACATATACTCCATTATCTGCTCATATGCCTCAGGGTGTTCAGCCTTGTAGTCAAGCAGAAGCCTTGATGAGTTGTTACCGCTCACCATGCCTGCGCCCCTGTAGCGCATATTTTCTTTGAGCTGAGCCGTAGTACCGTCAATAACTAACTCTCTGGTATTATTTGTTTTGCTATCCTTCACTGTTGTTCCCTCCGCACTGCAATTATAAGCGCCTGCACTCGATATCATCATGACCAAAGCTGATAACGCTGAAGCGCACCGTTTAAGTATCGTCATAAATTTTCCTCCTTGCATAAAGCCTTTCTTTCGGCTTCCTTATGACAATTATAAACTTAAAGGTGCGTATGGTCAATCTGAAATATTTTGCATATTATTAATATCCGAACATTTTGATTTGAGATATACTAAGAAAATTCGAATAAAGCTTAAAATATTATTACAAATCTGTTCCTCTTGACCTGCGATACTCTCTTGGCGAAACGCCCTCCAGCTTTTTGAAAACGATGCTGAAATAGTTTCTGTCCTCATAGCCCACCTGCTTGCCTATGTCGCCTATGTCAGAGTCGGTGTTAAGAAGCAGAGATTTTGCCTGAGAGATACGTCGTTTTGCAATATATTCAAGTGGACGCATTGAAGTTTCTGCTTTAAAAACACGGCAGAAATGTTGTACTGACACTCCCGAAAGTCCTGCAAGTGTTTCTGCGGTGATATCCTCCATGTATCGGCTGTCAATATACAAAAGTGCCTGCCTTGTAATGCTTCCCACGTTGTTTCGTCTGTCAGGGAAAAGCATTGCAGTCCTCATGGCGAGGATATATTCATACACAAGTGCGGAAGTTTTTTCACCACAATTCACAGGGTCGGCAGCGGCAACTAAAATTCGCTCAAAAAGCTGAGCAGGTTTTTGGGTGTTTATCTCAGGGGAGAATCTAAAGCTGTCAAAGCCAAGGTTTGCAAGCATTTGCCCCGCAAATTTACCACGGAAAACTATCCAGTTTGTTATCCAATTTCCATTTACAGGATAATATTCATGTGGAACGCTAGGGGGCAGATAAAATGCCGAGCCTTTTGTCTGCACAAATTCTTCTCCTTCGACAATTAGTCTGCCCTCGCCCCCTGAGGTAAAAAGGAGCTGATGTGAAACAAGCCCTTTGTCCCTTGTGACGTGATATTCAGGGTCGGAAATGCCTATTCCGGTGAGATAAAAGGGCAGGGAAGTCTGCCTACCGATAACAGGATATATGACCTTTGTCACTGCCACACCTCCTTTTCAAAGTGTAGTTTCTTGGTAAATTATATATCCACAAGGGCAGTTTGTCAATAGTTCGGTGCTTGACTACGGGTAAACATTGGGCTAAACTTTTATACACAGCGTTTTTCGACACAGCGAACGTCCGAAAGGCAGATGAACATTTTGGAAAAAAATCACGATAGAAAAGCATTCAAAGCCCTGATACAGACTGAAGGGTCAGCATTTTCGCTGACCCTTTTGCTTTGTCCTGCTATTTAATTCTCTGAAACATCAATAACAACGTATTCAGACTTGCAGCCTGTTTTGAATTTTATCGCCCAGTCTGAAATGCCTGATGTCACGATAAAGTTGGTGTCCTCACGCTTTTCATAGCCGTATGTGCGGTCATTGCCGCCGATGAGAGTGCCAAGGAAGTTTATTGGTATGAGCTGACCGCCGTGTGTGTGACCTGACAAAACAAGGTCTACCTTTGACGCCGCCTGAGCGTCATAATCACAAGGCTGGTGATCCATTACAACTGTGAACTTCGAGCTGTCAAGATCCTTTGTGAGCTCTTCCATAGATGCTCTGTGACCGCCCTTTTCCATTTCCTCAGACCTGTCCTGTCTGCCTATTATGTAGAAACGATCGTCGATAAGCACGGTGTCGTCCTGTAATACGTTGACATTGTTCTTTTCAAGCTCCGCAATAAGATCGTCACCGCTGTAGCCACGATACGAAGGGTCATAGTATCCCTTGTCATGGTTGCCAAATGAGAAATAAACGCCGTAGTTTGTTTTCAGCTTGCCAAGAGCTTCACAGCACTGTATCATGTCCTCTTTTGATGTGTCATCATCAACAAAGTCGCCTGTTATAAGCACCACATCGGGGTCAAGCTTCTGTATCTCTTCCATGTACTTTGCGAAGCCGTCCCCATGGAACGTTGTGCCAACGTGAGAGTCTGCAAATTGAACTATCCTTATGTCACCTGACTTCTTATCAGTTTTCAGTGTGTAGTCAGTTTCCCATACATTATTGCAAAGATACCAGCCCACTGCAAGATACACCACCGTCAGCGGCACGGCGATAAAGCCTGCAAGGCATTTGCTTGCCTGTTTCTTTGATATCTTCTTTCCAATGAACACAAACAAGTCGCACAAAAGCCAGAATATAACAAGATGCAACAAACAGATTATCGCATTTATCCAGTCCCATATAAGCCATATTATGCCGCCTGTGAGTACTATAAGACCTGCACTTATGGCGTATTTAAGTACCTTTTTATCCTTTGAAAGCTTTTTTATAAAGCCAAAAGCTGATATTCTTCTTGTGAGATAAATAAAGCCAGCCACAGAGCAGACCGCCACAAGAATAGCTATCATTAACCATAAAAACATATTTTGCCTCCTGTAAAATTGCTGTAATATCATTATAAGTCCCCAAGCGGACTAATTTCAACAAGCTTTTTTTAACATTTCTTTACCTCTGTTAACATTTGTACCTATGTGCTGTTGAAAAAAGCGACAATAAGTTGTATAATTATCATATAGCAGAATGGAGGAAAGCAATATGTATGAAATGAAACGCACTGTAAATTGCAGCCAGATAGGTTCGCATGGCATAATAAGAAATAGCTGCCTTGTTGACCTTTTGCAGGATTGCTCTGTTATCCACCTTGACACTCACCCTGTTATGTCGCCTTTTTTTGAAAAAGAAAACTGCGTGATGTTTCTTGTGTCAAGACAGCTCGATATCGTTCGCAGACCTGAGCAGAACGAAAAGCTCACCGTCAAAACATGGACCTATGAGCTTAAAAGAATGTATGGCTACAGAAACACAGTTATATATGACGAAAACGGTGATATCTGCGTGAAGTCTATAGCTTCTGGCGCTTTCATGGACAAGACCTCTCAGCGGCCTATAAAAGTTCCACAGGAGCTTGTTGATAGGGTGAAGCTCTATCCAAAGCTTGATATGGAGTATCTTCCAAGAAAGATAGCCCTACCTGATACTGAGCCACAGGTGTATGAGGATATCCCGGTGCTGAAATGCTATATCGACATGAACGAACACGTCAACAATGCGAGATATCTTGATATAACAGACGAGTTTGTGGAAAATGAGTCTGCTGTGAAGCGTATCCGTGTGGAATATAAAAATCCCTTGAAGCGTGGTAAAGCCATAAAGGCTCTTGTTTATACCGATGAGGGCAGAAAATTTGTGGAGCTTTGTGATGAAAATAATAAGCCATATTGCATTACCGAGTATGATTATAGGTCATAATGCACAAATTAGAGCTTGCAATAAGTTGATTTTGTTGTATAAAACGCAGAAAGCATATTAATCCTATTGACATAGTAGGAATAAAGTGATATAGTATAACCATAGCAAACATAAGCGGTACAGAAAACCGCATAAAATAATTTTCATATCGGAGGTAGATTAAAATGTCAAAGATCTATAAGGGCGTTTCGGAGCTTATCGGAAAAACTCCAATAATCGAAGCAGTTAATTTTGAAAAGGCAGTAGAGGCTGACGCAACTATCCTTGCAAAGCTTGAATATTTCAACCCGGCAGGAAGCGTTAAGGACAGAGTTGCACTTGCAATGATCGAGGAAGCTGAGAAGAAGGGCGTTCTCAAGAAAGGCGCAACTATCATCGAGCCTACATCAGGAAACACAGGTATCGGTCTTGCGGCTGTGGGCGTATCAAAGGGCTACAAGGTAATTCTTACAATGCCTGAAACAATGAGTATCGAGAGAAGAAATCTTCTTAAAGCATATGGCGCACAGATAGTTCTCACAGAAGGCGCAAAGGGCATGACAGGTGCTATCAAGAAGGCTGACGAGCTTAAGGGCGAGATTGAGAACTCAGTTATCCTCGGTCAGTTCGTAAACCCAGCAAACCCAGCCGCTCACTTTGCAACAACAGGTCCTGAGATCTGGGAAGATACAGACGGTAAGGTAGATATCTTTATCGCAGGCGTTGGCACAGGCGGAACAGTAACAGGTGTTGGTCAGTATCTCAAGTCCAAGAACCCTGACGTTAAGATAGTAGCAGTAGAGCCTGCAACTTCACCTGTTCTTTCACAGGGCAAATCAGGTCCACACAAAATTCAGGGTATCGGCGCAGGCTTCGTTCCTGATGTCCTTGATACAAAGGTTTATGACGAGATCCTACCTATCGAGAATGAGGACGCTTTCAAGACAGGCAACAAGTTCGCTAAAACAGAGGGTATCCTCGTTGGTATCTCCTCAGGTGCAGCACTTAAAGCCGCTGAGATACTTTCAAAGAGACCTGAGAACAAGGGCAAGACTATCGTTGCACTTCTCCCTGATACAGGTGAGAGATATCTTTCAACAGCACTTTTCGAGAGCTAATTTTTCAAACATACAAAATCGGAAAAGGGCAGACAGTCAGGCAAGCTGACGTGTGACCCAATGAACAAGCTTTCTTCGATCAAATCCGATATAAAAAGCCGCAGGGTATACAGTTTTTACGCTGTATGCCCTGCGGCTTTTATTAAGGCAACACCGCACAAAGATTGTGCGGTATTGCCTTAAAGAATCCCCTTATAAGCTTTAACCCATTATGTTATTATCAGAATAATCAGGCTCATACTCATAATCTATTCCGAGAGCATCTGAGAAAGCCTTTGAAAGCTTGTCGTAATCAATGCCGAGTGCATTGTCTGTGTCATAAGAATTATCCGAATCGTCATCATCTGCCGAGTTTAAAGAAATTCCAAAGCAAACCTTGTCCCCTGCGTCAATAACAGGTGTGGAAGAGACGTTGTAATCGTCAATGTAAAAGTTTGATATTATGTTGGTGACCTGCTCCGCAACAGCAGTGCTGCCTGCTCCCTTCGGCACGTCCAGTGACATATATATAGTTTTTCCTTTGTCTGACATTGCTTCCTTTATGCGCTCAGGTATATCATAAACGCTGTCAAGCTTCTTGGCATTCTTGCATATGTAGCAATCGTCAGTTGAATTGCATTCAGGGAAGTCCTCTTTGTTCCAAGGATAAGAGCCGTCGTCCTTTGCAGTGTCAGGTACGTTGAAATATGCGTAGTCAGGAGCTTCGTTGCCACCGTCAAATGTCACATCAAGGTGATACCATTTGCCATCTATCTTCACAACATTCCAAGCGTGTTCGCCGTTTTCTGTTGAGTGTATTATCTTGCTGTCGATACCTAGAACATCAAAAAACAGTTTTATTGTTGTTGCGTTTCCAACACAGATAGTAGAGTGGTCATGGAAAAATCCGTAAGGATTGTATGACTCGTCATCTTCACTGTCATCAGATATCGCCACAAGAGAATCGTCATTAAAGTGCGTCTGAGAGAACACATAATCATAAACAGCCTTTTCCTTGTCATATTCGCTCATGCCGTCTTTGATTATCTCGCCCACAGCCTTTTTTAGCTCTTTGAGTATGTATTTGTCCTTATCGTCAGTGAGCTTTGAATCATCACCCGACTTGTAAGCTTCAACCACTGCCGTATCATCATAGATAGGGTGTATCTCACCGTTTACGTTTCCGTCACCGTCTGCGGGATCAAATATATCCTCCCCAAGAATGTCAGAAAGCGTGTTTTCCAGCTTTTCAAGCTTGTCGCTAAGTTCTTTTATCTTCTCGCTGTCGCTGCTTTTTGATTGTGATGATGTGCTTTTAGCAATTTTAGTATCAGAACTGCTTTTATCTTTTGCACAGCCTGTCATACCCGCTGTAAGGCAGGTCAGACAAAGTGCAAGGGTAAGTATTTTTTTCGCTGTTGTCATTTTCTTTCCTCCGTTTTTTAATTTATCATGTCTGTTATCTCGTCAGATATCTCGTCAGCATTGTCAGAGATAACAAGCACCCAGTAATCTCCAGCCTGAAATATCTTTGCCGCCTGTATTTTCTTTGTTTCTTCAGGCTTGTAGTTTTCATATTGATTAAGTCTGTAGCTCAGCCTGTCTGCAAGCTGGCTTTTTGCACTGCTTCCGTCAGCCATTTTAAGCATTGATATCTCGTCAGCATAATTGCCGTCAGAGGAGTAAAGTATTCCTCCATCGCTGAGCTTGTCGGCTTCTATACCATAAAGCTTTTCGGTATTCTTTGTGAAGCTGTCCTCACCGTAAAAAGTTGAAGCGTCCATGTGGTCGCCCTCTATTGCCGAAAGGATATCCTTTGCAGTTTTACCGCTGTCTGCCGTAGATGTAACAGCACTTTCGGAAGCCTCAGACGAAATGGTGTTGTCTGCTCCGCATGATGTCATTGAAAGCGTGGTAAGAACTGTAAGTGCAGATGTTATCACGCAAAGTACTCTAAGAAACATATCTTTCCCCTTTCTCTGTCAGCCTTTCCTGACGACATAAATTATAGCACTTTTGCAAGCTGTTTTCAATGGATTTAAGAAATTCATAAGAAAAAATACCATAAAAATATCCGCCCTGTAAAAAGACGGATATTTTACTATGTTATTACCAAGGGTTAACAGTGCCGACTATCTCAGAGATGTTGTCAATGCCGTTGTCTTCGCAGAATTTCTGCATACCCTCGGCTATCTTCACAGGTGCATAAGGGTCAGCAAATATTGCCGCACCTACCTGAACAGCTCCTGCGCCTGCCATCATCATTTCAATGGCGTCTTCCCATGTGGCGATACCGCCCATGCCCATAACAGGTATTTTAACAGCGTTTGCCACCTGCCATACCATTCTTACGGCAACAGGGAACACCGCAGGACCTGAAAGTCCGCCCACGTTGTTTTTCAGTATCGGACGTCGTGTCTTTATGTCGATACGCATACCGAGAAGCGTGTTTATCAGCGAAACAGCGTCCGCACCGTTTGCCTCAACAGACTTTGCAATGTCCACAATGCTTGTAACGTTCGGTGAAAGCTTTACCATAAGAGGCTTTTCCGTAACGTCCTTTACAGCCTTTGTGACCGCACCTGCAACGTTGCAGTCAGTGCCGAAAGCCGCTCCGCCCTGTTTTACGTTCGGGCAGGATATGTTAAGCTCTATCATGTCAACAGCCGTGCCGTTGAGCTTTTCTGCAAGCTCTGCACATTCTTCGATAGTTGAGCCTGCTATGTTGGCTATTATCCTTGTGTCCTTTGTCACAAGGTTTGGAAGCTCGTAGTTTATGAACTTGTCAACGCCGCCGTTTTGAAGTCCAACAGAATTGAGCATACCGCTTGGAGTTTCCGCAACTCTCGGACCGGGGTTGCCCTCACGGCGGTGAAGCGTAGTGCCTTTTACGGATATTCCGCCCAGCTTTGAAAGGGGATAGAACTGCTCGTACTCTCTGCCGTAGCCAAATGTTCCGCTTGCAGGGATAACAGGGTTTTTGAACTCAACTCCGCAGAAATTCACATTTATCCTATTCATCAAACACTACCTCCTCGCTGTCGAATACAGGACCGTCCTTGCAAACGTGAGAATTGAACTCCTGACCGTCCTTGACAGTGCGGCATACGCATACAAGACACGCACCCACGCCGCAAGCCATTCTCTGCTCAAGAGATACCTGACAGTAAATGTCGTTTTCCTCACATATCTTTGTGATATTTTTCAGCATTATCATTGGACCGCAGGCATAAACGATATCAGGCTTTTCGCTTTTCAGCACGTCAAGAAGTGCGTCAGTAACAAAGCCCTTTCTTCCTGCCGAGCCGTCGTCAGTGCAAAGCTGAACGTCACAGCCCATAGCTTTGAAGTCCTCCTGCAAAATAACAGCCGCAGCGTTTCTGAAACCGCTTATAACAGTGGCGTTCTCGCCGTATTCCTTTGCAATGCCCACCATTGGAGGCGTGCCTATGCCGCCGCCGATACAGACAGCTTTTTTGCCCTTTTCAAGCACCTTGAAGCCGTTACCCAGCGGTGCGATAATGTCGACAAGATCGCCCTTGTTAAGCTCGCTTATCTTGTCAGTGCCGTGACCTCTTACCTCAAAAACAAGGCGGATAGTACCCTTGTCCTTGTTGATATCGCAAATAGAGATAGGTCTGCGTAGGAAAAAGCCCTCTGCCTGCACCTGTGCAAACTGTCCTGCCTTTGCCGCCTTTGCAATGTGCGGACAGTATATCTCAATGTCAAAAATTCCTTTTGCAAGGGTCTTTTTTGAAACTATTGGGTATTTACCCTGCTTGTACATTAAAAATCCTCCCTGTACTTAGTTCTTTACTTCATTCGGAGCGTTCACTGCATCAAAAACGAGAGTGACCGAGTTATCATCATCAGTATAAGTAAGTTTTAGCGTGTAAGCGTCAGCAAAATAGCCTATCTCCTGCCTTTTGGACATATTCTCCCAACCGGCAGGTGGCGCAAAATCCACTCCGCTGTCATCAACAAAGATAAGATCAAGATCGTCGCCGTCCATTTCGATAGTGCCTTTTAAGCAGGGATTGCCTGCTTCTGCGTCATACATGAGATAGTTGCCGTCTGAACGGATAATAAGGCTGAGATAGCCCGAATAAAGCTCGCTGTTGTCAAGGGGCGTTTCGTGGCATTTCCACTCGCCTACGATACATCTTGGAAAATCGCTTTGCTCCTGCTGACTTTCCGTCAAAGAGCTTGTATCCTCGTTCTTTGCGCAGGAGCATAAAAGCAATGCTCCCACCGTCGCTGTAAACAATATAACGCCCTTTGCTGTCATACTCAGTCACTCCTTTAGTGTTTATTCAAGTGTGATCTTTGGCAGATATGAGATTATATCCTCTTTCATTCTGATAACTTCACGTCTTGCAGCCTTTGCAAAATCATGCTCGTCGCAGTTATCCTCTTTCTTGTATGCACACATTACGCCACGGGAGGAGTTTACGATAGCACCAAGTCCGTGATCGTCAAATGCTTTTGATACGCCCTCAGCACCGCCGCCCTGTGCACCGTAGCCCGGTACAAGGAAGAATGTGTGCGGCAGAGCCTTTCTCATCTCAGCAAGCTGCTCAGGATAAGTCGCACCCACAACTGCGCCAACACCGCTGTAGCCATACTTGCCCATAACGTCCTTGCCCCACAGCTCACACATTGAGCCCATTGTGGCATAAACTGTCTTGTTGCCTATCATAAGATCCTGAAGTTCACCGCTTGACTTGTTTGATGTCTTTACAAGAACGAAAATGCCCTTGTCATATTTTCTGCACTGGTCAAGAAGCGGGTTTATACCGTCTGAACCAAGATAGCCGTTTACAGTGAGAGCGTCTGCGCCGAAAGCTTCCACAAGCTCACCGCCAACGTCAGTAAGACCAAGATGTGCGGTTGCGTAAGCTTCCATAGTTGCGCCGATATCGTTTCTCTTGCCGTCTGTCATGACGAACATACCTTTTTCCTTTGCATACTGGATAGTCTTGTAAAGCGTTTTTACGCCCTCATAGCCGTACATTTCATAGTATGCAGCCTGCGGCTTGATAGCAGGGCAGATGTCATGTATCTCGTCGATGATAGTCTTGTTGAACTCCCATATAGCCTTAGCCGCACCCTTGAGCGTCTTGCCATATTTCTTGAACTTCTTTTCCTTGATGTATTCAGGAACATAGTCAAGCTTTGGGTCAAGCCCCACTACTGATGGGTTCTGTGTCTTTACGATATTTTCAATAAGTCTGTCAAATGCCATTTTTATCTTCCTTTCGGATATTTTTATATTAAAGCTCAAAAACGAGCTTTCCTCTGCATATTGTGTACATTACCTTGCCTTTGAGCCTTGTGCCTTTGAACACGCTGTTTTTGCTCTTTGAATTAAGCTCCGCAGGGATAACTTCCCATTCATAGTCAGGGTCAAAGATACAAAGATCGCATCTTTCGCCAACTGCTATCTTGATAGGCTCAAGTCCCATTATCTTTCTCGGATTTACCGACATTACCTCTGCTATCTTGTCAAGACCGCATTTGCCGCTGTGATAAAGCTTTGTAAGCGTAGCTGCAAGGGAAGTTTCAAGTCCCACAACACCATTTGGAGCTTTTTCAAAGTCAGCCTTTTCCTCTGCGGAGTGTGGAGCATGGTCGGTGATGATGCAGTCGATAGTGCCGTCAAGAACAGCTTCCTCAACAGCCGCCCTGTCCTCCTCAGTTCTAAGTGGAGGCGACATTCTGAAATCTGCGTCACGGGCTAAAAGCTTTTCGTCTGTGAATGTGAAATAGTGCGGCGCAGTTTCACAGGTGACCTTAACGCCGTCCTTTTTCGCCGCTCTTATGATGTTCACAGAGCCTTTGGTGGAAACGTGGCATATGTGAACTCTCGCATTGCAGCTCATTGCAAGGCATATCTCACGGGCTGTGATATAGTCCTCAGAGGCTCTGTCCATGCCCTTTACTCCAAGCTTTTCGGATATATCGCCCTTGTTGATGATACCACCGTTTATTATCTTCAAGTCCTCGCAGTGAGAAGTCACGATAAGACCGTTCTCGTTAGTCTTTTCGATAGCCTGACGCATAAGCTCAGCGTTCTCAACAGGTCTGCCGTCATCTGAAATGGCGGTAACTCCTGCGGCTTTGAGTGCGTCATAGTCGCAAAGCTCCTGACCTTTCATGCCCTTTGTAACGCAGGCAATAGGGAAAACGTCGATACCTGTTTTCTTTGCTTTTTCAAAAACGTATTTCACGCCCTCAGGGGAGTCGATAGGCGGCTTTGTGTTCGGCATACAAGCGACGCCCGTGAAACCGCCAGCTTTTGCGGCGTTCGCACCTGTGATGATGTCCTCCTTGTAGGTAAGACCTGGGTCACGAAAGTGAACGTGCATATCGAAAAGCCCAGGCAATGCACAAAGCTTGCCCTTTGCGTCGATAACTCTCTGAGCATGCTCGTCAGTTTTTCCAAGGCTGACTATCTTTCCTCCGTCAATGCCTATGTCCGTTATACCGTCAAGCCCTGTCTGCGGGTCGCAGGCACGGATATTTTTGATCAGTAGCTCCATTTTTACTCCTTTTTTATCTTAATCAAGTCTTTACTGCACAAAAGCTGCGGCTAAACATATCGTTCAGCCGTAGCCCTTGAAAATTCGTTATTTGCCGTCGTAGAATGAGCCGTCAGAGTCTTTTCTCTCGCAAGAGTAAACTCCGTCGGAGTTCTGGAAAATGAACTTGCAGGTAGCGACCTTGTCGCTCTCGTCCTCAGACGGTACAGAAAGGTTTTTGTAGGAAATAGTCGAGAAGAACTTCATTCTCAGACCGATATCAACAGTTGTATCTCTGTCAGACGGATTTACAAGAAGCTGTATCTTTCCGCTTCCCCCGTCCTCCTGAATTTTAAACCAGCCTTTTGCGATAACTGATTTGTTATCAGTGTGAGTGATAGTGAAATCGCCCTCGTCAGAGAACTCAAAAGTGATGTTTGCGTCCTTATCTGTCCATGTTCCAGAGATAAGCTCTCTTGAATCGCCTGATCTTGACGGCTGATTGAATACATATGTACAGATGAAAACACCTACTACTACAAGAACTACAAAGAGTATTCCAAGCAAGCCTGAAATGAATTTTTTCATATTATTCCGCCTTTCTCCCTTATTATTTTGTATTGGATATTAGTCCTTTATCTGAAGTATAGCACCCCTGTTTGCAGAAGTTACAAGTGAAGCGTATCTTGCAAGATAGCCTGTTGTTACCTTTGGCTGTCTTGGCTTCCAGTTCTTTCTCCTTTCAGCAAGCTCCTCGTCAGATACTTTAAGTGTGATAGAGCAGTTGTCGATATCTATTGCTATCATATCTCCTTCTTCAACAAGTGCGATAGGACCGCCTACGGCTGCCTCAGGTGAAACGTGACCGATAGAAGCACCTCTTGAAGCACCGCTGAAACGTCCATCAGTGATAAGTGCAACAGTTGAGCCAAGACCCATGCCTGCGATAGCAGATGTAGGATTGAGCATTTCTCTCATTCCAGGACCGCCCTTTGGTCCCTCGTAACGTATAACCACAACGTCGCCCTCAACTATCTTGCCGCCTCTGATAGCAGCGATAGCGTCCTCCTCGCAGTCGAATACTCTTGCAGGACCCTCGTGGGCAAGCATTTCAGGCGCAACGGCTGAACGCTTAACAACGCAGGTGTCAGGAGCAAGATTGCCTCTGAGGACTGCGATTCCGCCTGTCTGTGAGTATGGATTGTCTATTGGTCTGATTAGCTCAGGGTTCTTGTTTACAACGCCGCTGATGTTCTCGCCTACTGTCTTGCCTGTGCAAGTCATGCAGTCTGTGTTGATAAGGTTTTTCTTGTTAAGCTCGCTGAGAACTGCATAAACTCCGCCTGCTTCGTTGAGGTCTTCCATATATGTGTGACCGGCAGGAGCAAGGTGACAGAGGTTTGGCGTTCTCTTTGATATCTCGTTTACAAAGTCAAGGTCAAGCTCTACTCCGCACTCGTGAGCGATAGCAGGGAGGTGAAGCATTGAGTTTGTTGAACAGCCAAGCGCCATATCAGCTGTGATAGCGTTGATGAAAGCGTCCTTTGTCATGATATCTCTTGGTCTGATGTTCTTCTTGTAAAGCTCCATTACCTGCATACCTGCGTGTTTTGCAAGCTTGAGTCTTTCAGAATATACAGCAGGGATAGTGCCGTTTCCTCTAAGACCCATGCCAAGAACTTCTGTAAGGCAGTTCATAGAGTTTGCAGTGTACATACCTGAACAGCTTCCGCAAGTCGGACAGGCTTTGTTCTCAAATTCCTCAACGTCATCAAGAGTGAACTTGCCTGCGTTGTAAGTACCAACAGCCTCGAACATACTTGAAAGGGAAGTCTTTTTGCCCTTAACGTGACCAGCCAGCATTGGACCGCCTGATACGAAAATAGTAGGAACGTTTACTCTTGCGGCTGCCATGAGCAGACCAGGAACGTTCTTGTCGCAGTTTGGTATCATAACAAGAGCGTCAAAGTGATGAGCCAAAGCCATGCACTCTGTTGAGTCTGCGATAAGGTCACGGGTAACGAGAGAATATTTCATTCCCATGTGACCCATAGCGATACCGTCGCAAACAGCGATAGCAGGGAATACAACAGGTGTTCCGCCTGCCATTGCAACGCCCATTTTAACAGCTTCAACTATCTTGTCAATGTTCATGTGACCAGGAACTATCTCATTATATGAAGATACGATACCAACGAGAGGTCTGTCCATTTCTTCCTTTGTCATGCCAAGAGCATTGAAAAGTGATCTCTGTGGAGCTTTGTCTACTCCGTCACAAAAATAATTACACGCCATTTTTTATTACCTCTTTTGAAAAATATATTACTGAGAGCGGTATTATTCTCCGTCCTCATTCTCTTTTGTTTCAGCCTCGTCTGAGCTTTCCTCTGTCTTTGCAGGGTGCAGACGCTTTCTTACACCGTATGCAGAGCAGTATTCGCAAACGATATCCAGCACTGAGAATATGATAAGCATAAAATTCATTGAGAAGATACCTGTCACAAGCACGAATGCCGCAGGGATAATGAAAAGCGGGATCCCAGTGCCGTAAATATCTTCAAAATGATTGCCTTTTTTATACTGCCTTATCCAAAGCACCCAATAAAGTGCGATAACGAGCAGTGCAACAACAGCCCATATTATGAAAAGCAGCTTGCTTGAAAAGCCTATCTCGTAATCTCCGATAGCAAGGCACATATAGCCTATGCAGCCAAATCTGCCCACACACTTTGCAATGAAAACGATAATGTTCTCGTCCTCAAGCTCAGGCTTGTCGGCAGGGGTCTTGAAACAGGCTGCTATCACAGGTATCAGCAAAAGCAAAGTAGGTATAAATCCTATATTGAACTTCATTTTGTTTTGTCCTCCTTAGCGGAATGGTCTGTGCTCCACTTCTAATACTTCTCTCTTCATTGTGCGGACAGCCTCATCAACAGCCGCCATAAGCTTTTTCTCAAGTGGAGTGCCCACAACATTATGAGTGTAGCTTACGGTGAAACAGGTCTTGAAGTCAGGCATATAGTCGTAAAGCGGACAATAATAGAAATATTCAATCTTACCTCTGTTTTCGACTTTTGCCTTGAAGCGTGCTCTTGGACCCATGTCATTGACAGGCAGGAACATCATTGCATTTTCAGGTACGCCACCCTTATCAAATTTCTCTGCCATGTTATAGATTATTTCGTCATCTACATCTAAAACTCCAAAAAGCGGAGTATTTGAGTCAGAGTAATCTGCATCATAATCATCATCAATGGTCGGAAGATATGACGCCAGATAGTGTACATCTCCGGCCGTTTCAAGAAAATCTCCGCTCAGGTTGAATGTTACCTTCACTCTTATCTCAGCGTTTTCACCGTCAAAAACCTCAAATTCTATTTTCCTTGACGGCTTTGCAGGAATGCTCGCTGTGTCAAGAACTTCCTGCGGTGTGGTATATTTCGGTCTTGTATAAGCACAATTGCTTCTCTTGCTTGAACTTGTGCTTGAAGTGGCAGTGCTTGGTTTGCTTGAAGTTGTGGTGCTTGAAGAGCCGTTTATAGCCTCGTTTTTCTTGTCCATAGCCTGATCAAACAGGTCTTTAAGTCCTGTCGGACCATTGCCGTTCTTTGCCGCAGCGTTGTCTATTGCGTCAACCGCACCCTTTAAAAGCTTATCAAATAATCCCATTGTAGTTACCCCTTTTCTTTTGTCAGTGAATAATTTTTATTTCTTGTGTGAAAGTCCAAGGAATGCCGCACCGATTATGCCTGCGTCATTTCCAAGCTTTGCAATAACTATCTCAGTGTTCTTTGCTGAGTTCTTTGTGTAAACTTCCTTAGCCACAAGCTCTTTCAGAGGCAAAAGCAGAGGGTCGCCCTCGTTGCATACGCCGCCGCCGATACAGAGAATATCAGGCTGGAAGATGTTTATTGTGTTTGTGATTCCGCAGGCAAGATACTTTATGTATTTGTCAACAACTTCCTTGCCTGCCTTATCGCCTGCTCTCATGGCGTTGAACGCAGTTCTTGCGGATACCTTGCCGTCCTCTTCGTTCATTTTCCACATGATAGAGTCCTTGTCCTCGAACATAGCCTCTTTTGTCATTCTTACAAGACCTGTTGCAGAAGAGAATACCTCAAAGCAGCCGTGTCTGCCGCAAGTACACTGCGGACCGTTAGGGTCGATAACAGTGTGACCTATCTCAGCACCTGCAAAGTTGAAGCCTGAATATATCTTTCCGTTAATGATTATTCCTCCGCCAACGCCTGTGCCGAGAGTGATGCAAACAGCGTCGTTCGCACCCTTTGCTGCACCTGCAACATACTCGCCGTATGCCGCAGCGTTAGCGTCATTTTCAACATAGCAAGGCTTGTCGATAAACTTCTTCATAAGGTCAACAACGTGGACGTTAAGGAAACCAAGGTTGTTTGAATACTCAATAACGCCAGTGTCAGAATTTGCAGTGCCAGGTGTGCCGATACCTACAGACTCTATCTGCTCTATCTCCAGCCCTGCGTTCTTTACAGCTTCCAAAGCGACCTTAGCCATATCCTCGCAGATCTCCTCTGCAGGTCTTGGCAGATTGGTCTTGCAGGTAGCCTTTGCGATTATCTCAAATTCTTCATTTACAACACCTGCTTTGATGTTAGTGCCGCCAAGATCAATACCAATATAATACTTCATAATAATTTCTCCCTTTTATTTTCTGAGCTTACTGAGCGTTATCGCTCTCAGTGTCATCGTCATATTCGTGAAAGTTTATCTCTTCCTTTTCCTCTTTTGGCTTTTGGGCTTCAGCCTTTTTTGCTATGGCGTCATATACCAGAAGATACACAAGCTCCAGCACCACAAAGCTGATAAGACCTATCCAAAATGAGCTTGCCACAAATCCGATAATAAAAGCAATCACAAGTGCGCCAAGTTCACCTATCTCTTTTTTTAGGTCAAGTTTAAGCATTTATCTCACCTTAGTCTATCTTTGTAAGCACGAATGTGCATTTGCCCTCAACAGTATACTTGCCTGTGCCTGCTGAAATGAATACGCTTTCGCCCTTCTTTGCAGAAACAGTTTCGCCACCGCTGATAACAGGCTCACCCTCGAGAACGAGAATACTGTTGAAGCTGTTTTCGTCAGCGTCAAGCTCAGCCTTTGTTTCAACGTTCACTCTGTATGTTGTGAAGTATTCGCATTTTGAAAGAAGCTTTATGTCATAGCCGTCCTTCTTCTCAACAGGTGTCTCAGGATACTGCTCAGCAGGAGCAAGCTTTGTTACGTCAAGAGCCTTGTTAACGTGAAGCTCTCTAGGCTTGCCGTCCTTGCCAACTCTGCCATAGTCATAAATTCTGTATGTAGTGTTTGAGTTCTGCTGTATCTCAGCAATAAGGATACCCTTGCCGATAGCATGGAGCGTGCCTGACTTGATGAAGAAAACGTCGCCCTTCTTAACAGGTACAGCGTTTGTTACTTCAAGCAGTGTGTTGTCAGCGATCCTTCTTGCAAATTCTTCCTTTGTTATCTCGTGCTTGAAACCGTAGAGAAGAGTTGCACCCTCGTCACAGTCAACAACATACCACATTTCTGTCTTGCCATATTCGCCTTCAACTCTCATTGCATAATCGTTGTCAGGGTGTACCTGTACAGAAAGATTGTCCTTAGCGTCAATGAGCTTAATAAGGATAGGGAAGTTCTCGAATCTTTCACAGTTCTTGCCAAGAACGCCCTTGCCTGCCTTTTCGATATACTCATTGAGTGTCAGACCCTTGTATTCACCGTCAGCAACAACGCTTGGACCGTCTTTATGACAAGAAAGCTCCCAGCTCTCTGCGACCTTATCATAATCGCACTTTTTGCCGTACTCATCTCTAAGTCTGGTGCCGCCCCAGATGTAGTCCTTAAATGCTGGATCAAGTTTAAATATTGACATTTTATATAGCCTCCAATTATTAAATATACCTTTTAATATAATACCATAACTCCGTCTATAAGTCAATATTTCTGGTATAAAAAAAGCAGGAGAACGAACTGCTCGTTCTCCTACTGTGGATATATATAATTATTTTAAACGTTGTTATCCTAAGCCTTCAGACTCTCCCAAAGCTCGTCTACCGAATCAAATGGGCCAACGAGATTTTTACCCTCTTTGGCTTCGTCAAGGACTTTCTTTGTTTCTTCGTTAGGCTCTTCTTTCTGAAGTCCTTGCAAGATAACAATAAGAGCATTGAGCTGTTCTTCTGTGAGATTGTCTATCATACTGTGTGCAAGTTCTTTTGTGCTCATAGCTCTGCCTTCTTAAATATCTGACTAATTGTTTCGTTCTTGCTTTTATTATACCACATCAAACCATGTTGTCAAGCAATATTGCGACGTATTTTGACGAAAAAAGCAGGAGAACGAACTGCTCGTTCTCCTGCTGATAGCGTTATTTTTTATTTCTTCTCGCCCTCATCGTTCTTAGGCTCGTCAAAAAGATTTTTCTTGTCAACGAACTTGCCGGTGCTTACGTCAAAGGCTTCGCTTGACTTCTTGTTCATGATTATCACGATTACCACAACTGCGATAGCAATTCCTGCAATGACCGCAATAACTATGATAATAGGGTTTGTTCCCTTTGAGTCTTTTTCTTCCTTTTCTGCATAAGTCTTTGTCTTGCAGTTCGTTACCGTTATGCCTGTTACTGTTATCTTTGCCCTGTCAGTCGCACCGATTATGATGTTGTATACCTGACTGAAATCGTCCGTGCCGTATGCAGTTGCGATAGATTCAAAATCATATGTAGCTGATGAATCGTCAAACTTCACAGGTGCTATCTTTGCCCATACCGCACCGTCCTGAGCGGCTGGTGTAGTGGTGTTGTCCCAACTCTGGAAAATAAGCTCAGCATTGTATTTGTTTCCTGCCTTTTCGTTTATTTCCTCGCTCTTGAATGTGACGATTATCTCTGAATCCTTTGTAAGCCTTGTTGCGTTGAAAGTTGCCTGATCGACAGTGATAGACTGACTCCAATTGTTACAAGCCTCTGCGGAAGAGCAGTCGATAGTAACGTCTTCTGTTTCTGCGTTTTCGGCAAAAGCTGTCAGTGTGCATGAGAATATTGAAGCGCAGGCGATGATAGCAGACATTGCTACTGATAAAAATTTCTTCATTTTTCTTTTTCCTTTCCAATTCTTATATAATATAATTTTGCACAAAACTTAACCCTGATATTTGTGCATACCCTCTGATAATAAAGCATTATAACATAATTAAATATAAAAATCAATAACCATAATGCACAAATAATCACAGTATTTAAGGAACTATTTTACTTTTTTAAGCAAATGGTATCCAGAGAGCTCTTCTACATTGCGTTTCTTGCAGTTTAATTCCCAAAATCCTGCTTTAGGACTTGTTTTACAGACAGTGTTATGATATAATGATAAGAAAAGTCTTGATATAGAGGTGCGCAAAATGAAAATAATGGCAATAGATTATGGTGACGCAAGAACAGGCTTCGCAATAAGCGACCGCTCTGAGTTTCTTGCTTCTCCTATCGGCACTGTTCCTGAGAGAAACGCCGAAAGACTTGCAGATAAGGCGGCTCAGACAGCGGCTGAATACGGTGCAGGTGAGATAATAGTAGGTCTGCCTATAAACATGAACGGCACAGAAGGACCAAGAGCAGAGAAGTGCAGGGCGTTTGCCGAGCTTTTGAAAGAGCGTACCGACCTGCCGGTGAGAATGTGGGACGAGCGCTCCACTACCGTCACAGCACACAATATCCTCAACGAAACAAACGTCAGGGGAAAGGCAAGAAAGGCTGTTGTAGATACAGTTGCCGCAACGATAATTTTGGAGGGCTATCTTGAATACAGAAGAAAAAAAGCAAAGCAGGCTGACTAAAAAGCAGAAAAGAAATATCATCATAGTGATAATAGTGCTTGCGGTAATGGTATTAGCCGACTTCGTGTGGTCTAATACCTATATCGAGGTCAAAAAGCTGTCAGCGCATTTTGATAACTTACCTGAGGGCTTCGAGGGCTGTAAGATAGTTCAGATATCTGACTTCCACAACGAGTGGGGCAAGGGCTACATAGATAGACTGACTGAAAAGGTCAAAGACTGTGAGCCTGACTATATCTTTGTTACAGGGGACAGCGTAGATCAGATCTTTCCCGATGTTGACCGTTCGCTGGAACTTATGAAAAAGCTCCCTGACATATGTCCTGTCTATCTTGTTATGGGCAACCATGAATACAATCTTTCTCAGGAGGAAAGGGAACAGTTTGTTTCAGGCTGTGAAAGCTATGGTGTAAACGTCCTCTATAACGAGCATACCACACTCACACGAAATGGTGATACTATAAGCCTGTTGGGCTTTGACAATATGGAAAATGACAGCGAGGCTTTTTCTCAGGTCACAGAGGATTTTGTCATACTGCTAAACCACTATCCCGAGGATTGCAACTATTTCAGTAAGATCGCAGTGCAGTATGGAACGCATATAGACATAGACTTCACAGGTCACGCACATGGCGGACTTATAAGGCTACCCCTTGTGAATGGTCTTTATGCACCTGGTCAGGGTCTGTTCCCGAAATACACCGACGGCACTTACGACGTGAACGATACAACCCTTGTGGTGTCAAGGGGAGTAGGCAACAGCGGCTGGACACAGCGTTTCTCAGACCCTTTTGAACTTGTGCTTTTCACTCTTGAAAAATAACTCTTTCAGTCCCATTAGGATAAGGAAAATACCGAAAGCTTTTGAAAGCAGGCTTTGCTCTATCCTGTTTGCAAGCCATGCTGATATAATAACAGCGGCCGTTCCCCACAAAACTGCGGGAACGGCTTTTTTCCATTCCACAAGCTTGTTTTTCGTGTGAAGCACAAGGCTTATTATTGCGATAGGGATAAAAAACACAAGGTTTATCCCCTGCGCCGCTATCTGAGAAAATCCCGCAAAGACCGTCAGATAAACGATAAGCACCATTCCGCCGCCAAGACCCATGGAGGCAAAGATACCGGTGAGAAAAGCCACCGCACATATGGTATACCAAGCCGTAATATCACCCTATTTCATAAATATCCTCACGCCTGCAATTATCATAAGTGCGCCGAAAATGCGTTTTAGCAGGCTGTTTGAAAGCTTTTTCATGAGCATTGCACCCACTGCCGCACCTGCTAGACCAAGGGGTATGAATTTCACTGCCTGAGAAAAATCAAGACTTCCGCCCTTGAAATATACAAGTCCGCTTATAATAGACAATGGAAGCGTTATAGCAATGGACGTGGCGTGAGCTTTTTTCGCCTCACTGCCGCCTTTTTCAAGCATAGGCACTGCTATCATTCCACCGCCCGAGCCGAAAAAACCGTTGCATATCCCCACGGCTATACCTGTGAGCGCATTGAAGCATTTTTTATTTATACGCAAAAAAATCACCCCATACTATTATCTGTACGGGGTGATGATTTATTCACTGAACTATCAGTCTATCTCTACCATTATTTTCTGATCCACACGGGAAGCACCGGCACGCATTACGACTCTTATAGCCTTTGCGATCCTGCCCTGCTTGCCGATAACTCTGCCCATATCGTCCGGAGCAACGTGAAGATGGTAAACCACGATACCCTCTGCGTTAGGCTCGTCAACAACGACTTCAACAGCGTCCTTGTTTTCAACAAGCTCAGAAACTATAGTTTCGAGTAATTCTTTCATAAAAATATCTCCATTCTCCCACGAAAATGCGGCAGGGAAGCGTTTTCCCCGCCGAAAACGGCAAGCGAAGTGGTGGGATAGGTGGCTCACCGTCTGAATTGTCTTGTCAGCTATTAGATAGTGCCGTTCTTCTTGAGAAGAGCCTTAACTGTATCAGTTGGCTGTGCACCGTTAGCGATCCAAGACTTTGCCTTTTCGTCGTCAACCTTGAGTACAGAAGGTTCCTTAGTTGGGTCATAGTAGCCCAGCTCTTCGATGAAACGTCCGTCTCTTGGATATCTTGAATCAGCAACTACGATTCTGTAGAAAGGAGCCTTCTTAGCGCCCATTCTTCTGAGTCTGATCTTTACTGCCATTGTATTTTCACCTCCATAAAAAACTTCATATATCAAATCAATCACTTGATTGCTGATAGCTTATCAACTATTGTGGCATTCCGCCGCCAAGTCCTTTGAGAAGTGCCGCTCTGTTTCTTCTGGATTTCTTTCCGTGAAGATTTCCGCCGATACCGAACTGCTTCATCATTTTTTGCATCTGTTCAAACTGCTTAAGAAGCTGATTTACGTCAGATACCTGCGTGCCGCTTCCGGCAGCGATACGTCTTTTTCTCTTAGGGTCAATGATCGCAGGCTTTTCTCTTTCAGCCCTTGTCATTGAATTTATCATAGCCTCAGTCTTTTTCAGCTGGACCTCGCCCTGCTCCACCTGCTCGTCTGTTACCTTGTTTGCGCCAGGAAGCATTCTGATAATAGACTTCATAGAACCCATTTTCTGTATCTGCTTCATCTGCTCCAGCAAGTCGTTAAGGTCAAAGCCCTTTTCCTGCATTTTTTCTGCAAGCTTTTTGGCGTCCTTTTCGTCAACTGTCTGAGTAGCCTTTTCAATAAGTGTGAGCATATCGCCCATGCCAAGTATTCTTGAAGCCATTCTTTCAGGGTGGAAAGCCTCAAACTCGTCAAGCTTTTCGCCCATACCAACGAACTTGATAGGCTTACCTGTTACAGCAAGCACTGAAAGCGCCGCACCGCCTCTTGTGTCAGAGTCGAGCTTTGTAAGGATAACGCTGTCGATACCAAGAGCCTCGTCAAAGCTTGAAGCTACCTTTACAGCGTCCTGACCGATCATAGCGTCAACAACGAGCATTATCTCGTTCGGCTCAGCGATCTTCTTGATGTCTTTAAGCTCGTTCATAAGCTCCTCATCAATGTGAAGACGTCCTGCCGTATCTATGATAACAAGGTCATTGCCGTAATCCTTGGCGTGCTTGATACCCTCTTTTACTATCTTTCGTGGGTCTATCTGACCCATTTCAAATACTGCGACTTCGGCTCTCTCGCCCACAACTTTAAGCTGTTCAATAGCCGCAGGTCTGTAAACGTCGGCTGCTATAAGCAGAGGACGCTTGCCCTCTTTCTTGAACATCTTCGCAAGCTTTGCAGCGTGTGTTGTTTTACCTGAACCCTGAAGACCGCACATCATTATGATGCAAGGCGGCTTGTTAGGGAAGTTTATCTTCGAGTTAGCCTCGCCCATGAGCTTTATAAGCTCGTCATTAACTATCTTTATGACCTGCTGACCAGGAGTAAGGCTCTTTAGCACTTCCTCACCAACGCTTCTCTCTGTTACCTTGGCAATAAAATCTTTTACTACCTTGTAGCTAACGTCAGCCTCAAGCAGAGCCATTTTAACTTCACGCATTGCCTCTTTTACATCGGCTTCGCTAAGTTTACCTCTTGATTTAAGACGCTTGAACACGCCGTTTAGTTTTTCTGAAAGTCCTTCAAACGCCATAAGCTGTCCTCCGTATAATTTTTTTATCTATATCTATTCTTCTTCGGTATATTCTGCGTTGTCAAATTCATCAAGCTTAGAATCGAGATTTTCAAGAAGCACTATCACCTTTTCGGCAATATCTCTCGCATAATTCTTTTTTTTACATTCGTTAAAAACGTCCATAGCCTGAGCCTTGAACTCTTTAAGCTCTGCCAGATAAGCCTCCTGCTGTTTTAGCAGACCTAGCTTTTCTTCATAATCAGCCATTGCAGTTTCACATTTTTTTATAGCGTCATGAACGCCCTGTCTTGAGATATCTAGCTGAGCGGCGATCTCTCCCAACGACAGATCGTCATTGTAATAAAGATCCATGATCTCGTTTTGTTTATCTGTGAGCAGGCAGCCATACAAGTCGAGCAAAACGCTGTTTTGCAAATTTTTACTCATACCGCTTACCTCCTAATGGATTTCTGTAAAGTCATAAACCTTTACAATTATATATCAAGTTTACCGACTTGTCAAGGGGTTTTTATGAAAAAATAAAATTTAACAAAATTCTGTGGAAAAAGTCCTTTTTATATGGTATAATAGTATATTACTAGACATAGTGATGATAAATAGTATAGGAAATTGTATGCCAAGGGGGAAGAGTACATGATAAGCTATGTGTTGAAAAACGACAGATATGAAATGAAAGTCCCTGCCCTGACTTTTGGTGCGGCAGGTTTTGAGAGGAACGATTGTGACGATGTGTATTTTGAGTTTCTCGACAAATATGTAGAGCTTGGCGGCTGGTGTATCGATACCGCAAGAGTTTACTGCGACTGGCTGGAGAATGGTCACGATTCCAGCGAGGGCGTAATAGGCAGATGGCTAAAAGCCAGAAACAATCGTGATAAAATTTGTATTGCCACAAAGGGCGGTCACCCTGAAATGGGTCATATGGACGAAAGCCGTCTTAGCAGGGAAGAGCTTACAAAGGATCTTGAAGCAAGCCTGAGAGTGTTGGGCGTTGACTATGTGGATATTTATTTTCTTCATCGTGACGACCCGAAGATACCTGTGGAAGAGATAATGCCAGTTCTCAATGATTTTTATGAGAGCGGAAAGATACATTTTATAGGCGTTTCAAACTGGACAACTCAGAGGATAGAGGAAGCGAATAAGTTTGCAGAGGAAAACGGCATGGAGCCTATCAGGATCAGTCAGATAAACTACAGCCTTGCACATTCGAGCGTTGAAACTTTCGGTGACAATACTCTTGTTTGTATGGATACAAAGGAGTTCCGCTGGTACAAGAAGCATGATTTTCCTGTTATGGCGTTCTCCCCGCAGGCAAAGGGCTTTTTTGCAAAGCTTGCAAAGGGCGACGCTGCAAACAATCTCCCTGAGGGACAGTATGCAGGCCCTGCTAATCTTGCAAGACTTGCAAAGGTAAAACAGCTCAGCGAGCAGACGGGGGACACTCCGGCAAAGATAACCCTCGGTTACCTTAACAGCCAGCCGTTCTTTGTATCGTCAGTTTTCGCAGTAACAAAGCTTTGGCAGCTTGATGAAGACATGGAGGCGCAGGATCTTACATACGATCCAAAGACAGTGGCTTTCCTTGAAAATATGATATAAAATAAAAGCACTCTGCATTGACTGCAGGGTGCTTTCTTGTTTTCTTGAATATTGTAGGGGACGGCGTCCTCGACGTCCAACCTCTTACACAAAAAAACTTAACTATGTGATATCTGAATACACCACATAGTTAAGTATGTACGTTCATATTGATTATGCCATTGGTATTACGCCCTTCTGAAAATTCTAGTCGTAAACTCATGCTAAATTGTACTTTGGACTCACGCCTTTCAGTAAAATTCTGTCCGCATAATATAAGCTATTCCATTGGATCTATTTCCTTTCGGTAAAAATAATCTCTAAGTGCAAATTACCTTTCCATTGGATCTATTTCCTTTCAAAATATTAAGTTATGCCTCAGTAGATAAAACTTAACGTGCCATTGGACTTAACACCTTTCGTGAAATTTATTGTCAATGAAATTTATTACATTTCCATTGGAATTATCGCCTTTCGCATAATTTCAAGATCCTATGCTCATCATATCAGATAAGCCTTGCTGAAGTAACTGGCGGATTCACCTCCAAATATCAGATGTTCAAAAGCCTTGAGTGCATTTTCATAACGCACCACTCCTTCAGTATATTATATGATCTTTAGAAAAATCTTAGTCAGTAAATCAAATCAGTAAGAGCATTAAGCTCGTAAATTTCTTGGCGGACTCACTCCATTCTATTTCATGTTCAAGTTCCTTTTGTGCATTTTCATATGCACCACTCCTCGAAATTTATTTGATTTTTATAGCTCTGTGAGTTTTTTATGTTCAGAAGCTAAATTTTACATTGGAATCACTCTTTCAGTTTATTTCTTTACCTCTGAAAAGCTGAAATTGTGCATTGGAAACACTCCTGTCTAAATTTTATTTGCAAACCTTCTGTAACCGATCATGTCGATCACTCCTTATATAAAAGTTGCAAAATATTCAATTGGAAATTTGAGAGTATCCTTAAATTGCAGTAACTCTGTGCTGTGATTGATCCATGAGGCTCTGCAATTTCTTCCTGTGTAAATCATATATGTCTGGATTCCTGTCAGCTCATTCGTCTGCGTCTTGATCCTTTTTTACTTTAAGAAATTGCCGAGCCTATGGATACTCTCCTGGATCTCTGATGCGTCCATTGGACTCGCTCCTTTCATATCTTATTAGGTATCCGATGAGCCTGCCCGCCTGCTGAACTGTAGTGTACCTAGTGTCGGGTATATGCTGTGTCCACCGATCTGCCTGTGATATATAAGGAAAACCTTTCGCCTTACTTCGCTTTGCCGTGCCCTCTGAAATCGTTACTGTATCGTCAGACCGTTGACCGTTTCAGCGAACCCTGTTGCCTGCTTTTGTTTGGCTCTTTGTTTTTCCTTGACTATACTATACCACATCTTTTAGCACTTGTCAATAGTTTTTCTCAACTTTTTTGTATATTTTATATTTAATATTACTTTTACAAAATGCGCTTGACTTTGATTTTGCAGTGTAGTATAATTAAAGTGTTGCGGTGGTCAGAAACAGTCTTTCTGTTCTGATTTTTTCGATATATCCCACTCAGAAAGTGCCGATATACCGCACAAGATCATGTTAGGAGGATAATTATGGATAACGAGTTTCTGCCGGACCTCTACGAACTGGAGGACGAAAATGGTAATAAGCAGACTTTTGAGCTGTTGGACGCAATGGAATATGGTGACGAGAAGTATTATGCTCTCACTCCTTATTATGAGAACGGTGACGAAGCCCTTGAAGATTCAGGCGACGTTGTGATACTCAAGGCTGAGTATGACGAGAACAATGACGAGATACTTGCTTCTATCGAAGATGATGACGAGTATGAGAAGATCGGTCAGATGTTCATGGAGCGTATCGATGAAATGTTCGAGTTTGACGATGAGGACGAAGACGATGATTGCGGCTGTGGCTGCGGTTGTCACGATCACGACCACCTGTCATAAGAAAGATATCTCAGCATATAGGCTTGTCAATATGTAAATTGTACAATTTTATGTACTTTGATTTGCTGAAATTACCTATTGATATTATGGATATGTTGTGATATACTAAATAACAGAAAAAGTTTCCTGCCTTGTGCGAACAAGCACAGTTATTATAAATCCAACACTTCTAAAAAGGGATTCAGACTCTGGAAATGGATTGCAGACCTCCCGAACGAAACCGCATTTGCCGTTTCGGAAACGGACGAAGGGAGCGTGAAGCTTTCAGGCTGTTTTACCCACCCTGCTTTTATAGCGGGTTTATCGGCTGTGCGACGGCAAGGCGGCTTTTACTTAAACACTGAGCGTACCGATTTTTCGGTACGCTTTTTTGTGTCATAAAAACCATGTCGGCATAAAATGAGATAACGGAGCGTCTGCAGTGATCGTATGACAGTGGGTGACGCAGCCGAAGATCTGCGTCCGCAGGGCAGCCCGTTGTCATTTACTGCAGGACGTTTCGTTTATATAGAAAAAAGCCGCTGTGCCTGTGGGCATAACGGCTTTCTTCTTGTCAGATAAATAAATTATTTTCGCTAGTATGTTCAGCGGTGGCTGATAATGCCTTTTCCGCTGGATATTTGCTGTTTATGTATTCGGCGGCAACGAAAATAAATTCGCTGTTCGTGGGGTAGTGGTCAGGTCTTATGGCAAAATTACCGAATATCTCGGCTTTGTCTTTGTCATGAGCCTTTTCCCAACCGATCCTTATGGCGGTGCGCATGTTTCTTTCAACGCTTACTGTGGTTACTCCATGTGCCGCCGCTATCTCTGGATAAATGACCTTTGTGACACGTCTGTTGGCTTTGTCTGTCGTAAGAGCCATTTTTATTGCCTCTTTGATGTAGCCATAGCCATTATAATTTGGAGTTATGCATAACCGCTTCATCACGGTGGATATAGCAGATTGTATGTCGCCATTGGTGTACCCCTCGTCAGAGCTTCGCGTTATTGTGATGTTCAGATCTGCAGAATCGTCAGGACACTGAAGCGCTCTGAGTGCGTTTTTGATATCCGCACAGCTTAGAGGACTTTTTATTATCATGTCTGCGTATTTTGCAAGTCCATTGTTTCCATTGTTGGTTTTTCTGTCGGAAAGCATGATTATTTTCAGCTTAGGACAAGCCCCTTTGAGATTTTTGCACAGCTCGTATGGAAATTCAGTTATTTCTGAAACTATCAGAAAATCAGGTTTGCTTTTAAGCACCTCAAGCTGTATCTCCAGTGGATTGTAGTCTGACTGCGCAACATTGTACCCCTGTTTTTTCAGATAGTCTGCCACCTTCATGCCGGCCTGATTGAGGCTTCCGACAAGGATTTTGATCACGTCTTTTTTACACATTTTAAATCTTCCTCCGGTTTTTTTATTTTTTTAACTTTATACTACACTTGCAGTATAACATTTTTACAATATAATTTCAAGTTTTTTACTTAATTTTCTTGCTTTTTGTACTGCGTTTTAAGAAACACGCAACAATCTATACATATTAAATAAACAAATGTCGGTTATGACCAAATTTCGAATGAGATAATTGTGCAAATATTGTAATTTACACAGAGAAAATAAGCTTTTGTGTCGTTTAAATCAATACATTATATGAATAAATTGACGATTCACTATATTTTACATCAACTTTACATTGTTATGAAAGCTCATTTTATGTAGAAAAAAGTCGAAAACGCCAGCAAAGATTGCTATATAATTAATGAAATATTAAAATAAATGCATGATATTATATTTGTTAATATAAATATAATCAATTAGAAATATGTATATGAATAGTATTTTTACATAGCTTTTACAAAGGATAATTTCTTGACAAAAGCTTTATTGCGTGGTAAAATATACGGGAGGATCGTTGCAAAAACATGGTCAGTAGCTTTTTTGTGCCGTCAGTTTGCAATGATGTCTTTGTAAAAAATTATAGATCATGTTGAGGGAGGCGACGTCGTTTTATGAAAAAAGACGTTATCAATTACATTTGGACAGATAAGAAAAGAACGATTTTTGGTCTGCCTATATCATTTACAAGATATTTTCTCACAGAAGATAAGTTTATAACACGCAAAGGTTTTCTCAGCATAGAGGAAGACGAGCTTGACCTTTATAGGGTCATCGACAAAAAGCTTGTCCTGCCGTTCGGACAAAGAATGTTCGGCTGTGGCACAATAGTAATGAATGTCAAAGACGTTGATACGCCTATTAAGGAAGTCAAGTCCATAAAAGCACCAAGAGATGTGCTTGCACAGCTTGATAAGTATATCAATATAAATCGTGATAGATACCGTGTAAGGGGCAGAGATATGGTCGGCGGTGACGGCGGTCATTGCCATGATCATGATGATTTTGATATCAATGACGATATCATATAAAGTTCTATAAGAATAAGGGGCTTTCGCAGATCTTTCTGTGAGAGCCTTTTTTGGAGAGGAAAGTGTGAATGTTTTCAAAAGAATATTTTCAGTCCCTTGAAAGCTCGTGGGACAGGCTCAAGACCTGCGAAAAGCCGATATTCATATACGGCATGGGCGATGGAGCGGAAAAGCTTCTTGATGAATTTGATAGACTTGGCATAAAATGCACAGGTGTTTTTGCAAGCGACGATTTTGTCCGTGGACAAAGCTTCAGAGGGTTTAAGGTGCAGACTTTCTCTCAGGTGCAAGCGCAGTTTGGGAATATCACAGTTGTGCTTGGCTTTGGCACGAGCCTGCCTGAGATAATGGAGCGTATCGACAATATTGAAAAAAGCTGCGAGGTCATAGTGCCGGAAATGTGCGTTGCAGGCGATGAAAATTTCAGCAAGGAAAAGCTTCTCTCAATGTATTCTCAGGCTGAAAAAGCTTACCGCCTTTTTGATGACGATATTTCAAAGCTTACCTTTGAAAAGCTGACAGCGTTCAAGATAACAGGCAAGCTTTCTTATCTTCGTGAGATATTTACGGATAAGGACAAGATAACCGAGATACTTCCCCTTGGAGAAAACGAGATATACTGCGACTTGGGAGCATACACAGGCGACACTGCCGAAGAGCTTATCTCACGCACAGGGGGAAAGTATGAGAGAATATATGCCCTCGAACCTGAGAGAAAAAACTTTCAGAAATGCCTGAAAAATCTAAAAGCCAATGACAATATAAGTCTTTACAATGCCGCCGCATGGAGCATTGATACCGAGCTTTATTTCGCTGGTGGCGCAGGCAGACAGGGCAGAGTAGATGCCGCAGGAAAAAAAGTTCGTGCAAGAAGTCTGGACAGCGTTCTTGCAGGCAAAAAATGCACCTATATAAAATATGACGTTGAGGGAGCAGACCTAGAAGCTATCAAAGGCAGTGAATATACCATTTCACGCTATGCCCCCAAAATATGCAGTGCATTGTATCACAGACCATATGATTACATCACCCTGCCTCTGTATATAAACAGTCTTTGCAAGGGATACAAATTCTATATCCGTCAGGAAAGATATTACCCCGCATGGGAAACAAACCTTTTCTGCGTTCATGATAAATAAGGAGAAAAATAATGAGTACAACAGTAAGCCTTAACGATAACTGGAAAATGAAAAAAGCAGGCTCGCAGGAGAGCTTTGATTGCAAAGTTCCATGCTCTGTATATAAGACCCTGCTTGACTATAAAAAGATACCAGACCCATATTATCGTGAGAACGAGTATATCTCAACACAGATATGTGATGATGATTACGATTTTGAAACTACATTCACCGCAGACAAGACCGCAGTGGAGTGCGAGCATACTGTCCTGCACTTTGACGGCATTGATACCATAGCAAATGTCTGTCTCAACGGCATTCACCTCGGCAGAGTGAATAATATGCACAGAGTGTGGGAGTTTCCTGTCCATGGTATTATCAAAGAGGGGGACAACACTCTCACAGTGAAAATAACCTCGCCAAACAGATACATAAAAGAAATGGACGAAAAACGTCACCTTTGGGGCGTTGACTCCACCATGACAGGCTATACACATATAAGAAAAGCCCATTGTATGTTCGGCTGGGATTGGGGTCCAATGCTCCCTGACATGGGAATATGGCGCAGTGTATCCCTTATCGTTCCAGTTGCAGGACGTATACTTGACGTTTACTACAGCCAAAAGCACACCGATAACAAAGTGACTTTGAAAGCCCTTTTGCATATAGAAAACCACGGCTGTAAAAAAGCTATGGTGGAAATATCCGACCCGCAGGGCAATATCACCGCAAAAGCCGACATAAGCCTAGAGGAAAGTGCAGAATATTATGAAACAGAGCTTGTGATAAACGACCCTCAGCTTTGGTGGGTGAACGGCTATGGCGAACAGCCACTCTATAGCTGTGCCGTGACTTTGTATGATGAAAACGGCTCGTGTGCTGATAAAAATACACAGCGCATAGGTCTTAGAACTTTAACTGTCAGCCGTGAAAAAGATCAGTGGGGCGAGGAGTTCTGCTTTATAAACAATGGCGTGAAGATATTTGCAATGGGCGCAAACTATATCCCTGAAGACCAGATAGTCACACGCTGTAACGAGGAGAAAACAAGAAAGCTCCTTGCAGATTGCAAGGCCGCAAACTATAACTTTATAAGAGTGTGGGGAGGCGGTTATTATCCTGACGAGTATTTCTATGACTACTGCGACGAGAATGGTATCATAGTATGGCAGGACTTTATGTTTGCCTGCTCTGCATATCTGCTCACAGAGGAGTTTGAAGAAACTGTCCGTGGGGAAGTTCGTGACAACGTTATCCGCCTGAGAAACCACCCCTCTCTTGGTCTGTGGTGCGGCAACAACGAGATAGAATCCGCATGGGAATATTGGGGTCTTCCCGAGGACGAGGAAGCAAAGCGTGATTATCTTATCATTTTTGAGGATATTATCCCACAGGTGCTTAAAGCCTATGACCCATGCGAAAACACATTCTATTGGCCGTCATCACCTTCATCAGGGGGAGGCTTCAAGGACGCTTCCTCAAACCATGCAGGGGATATGCACTATTGGGACGTTTGGCACAACTTCAAGCCTATCGAAGCGTTCAGAGAGTTCTATTACCGTTTCTGTTCGGAGTACGGCTTTGAAAGCCTGCCTGATATAAAGACCTGCCGTGCCTTTGCTGATGAAACAAAGGGCGACTTTGACCTTTGCTCACCGGTTATGGCGGCACATCAGAAGTGTGTTCAGGGCAACGAGAAGATAATGTACTATCTCGCTCAAATGGTAAGATATCCATATGATTTCAAAAAGCTCATCTATTCCTCACAGCTCGTTCAGGCGGATTGCATACGCTCAAATGTTGAGCATATGCGACGTGCAAGAGGCAGATGTATGGGTTCTGCCTATTGGCAGGTGAACGATTCAAACCCTGTTATCTCATGGTCAAGTATCGACTATTTCGGCAGGTGGAAAGGTCTGCATTATTATGCAAAGCGTTTTTACGCTCCATGCCTTATCTCCTGCGACGATACCCATAGAAAAAAGCCTGTTCTTAACATATCCAACGAGCGAATGACAGCCTTTGAAGGCATAGTAAGATGGAAGCTTAGAAACAATAAAGCTGAAATTCTGCAAAGCGGCGAAAAGTCCGTGAACGTTTCGGCTCTTACCGCACAGAACGTCCTTACTATCGACCTTTCAGACGAGCTTAAAAACCGTACCGACCCTCGTGAAAAATATCTCGAATATTCCATTATGGAAAACGGCAAGGTGTTGAGCTTTGGCACAACGCTCTTTGTGCGCCCGAAAGAATTTACATTCTTAGAGCCTGCCATAACCTACGGCATATCAGAAAGTGAGGATAAATTCGCCCTGACATTCTGTGCCGAGAATTACGCCAAAAGCGTCTGCCTCAGCTTGAAGACCGCAGATTGCGTTTTCTCTGACAACTGGTTCGATATCCACGGAAAAGAGCCTGTTACCATAATGATAGACAAAGCCTCCCTCAGCAGAAAAATGACCGCTCAGGAACTTTCTGAGGAACTTGAGATAATGCACAATTAGGCTGTGATAAAGGTTATGCCTTGGGCGTAGCCTTGTCACCAGCAGTGAAAAGTCGATGCGATCATTAGCAAAACAAAAGCAATGCGGGCGAACGCTGTTCGCCACTACATAAAAAGTTATATCATATATTTTGTAGGGGCTGGCGTCTTTAACAGCCCACTGCTCTGCATTTGCTATCTTCCGTCAATGTTCCCCTGCGTATAAGTAGCCTGAAATAAAATTTTAGGAGGAACTGCTTTGAAAGTAAAACTAAGCAAATACTTGAAGCCCTATGCACTGTTTGCGGTGCTGACACCTCTATCCATGGTGGGAGAAGTGCTGGGCGACCTGCTTCAGCCAAAGCTTATGTCAAAAATAGTTGACGATGGCGTGCTGGGTCAGGATATGGATCTTATCATAAGAACGGGACTTCTCATGCTCCTTGTTCTTATAGGTGGCGGAGCTTGCGGAATTGCGGCTTCTGCATTCGGCGGGATAGCTTCCCAAAGCTTTTCAAGAGATCTGCGTGTGGACGTTTTTAAACGTGTCATGGGTCTTTCATTTGAACAGACCGACAAGTTCACCACAGGCTCATTGGTAACACGTCTTACAGCGGATATAACCGCTATCCAGCAAATGGTAGACTTCATGCTGAGAATGTTGGTGCGTGACAGCCTGCTGTTCTTTGGTGGAATAATCATGATGCTCACTCTGAACGTTCGCTTTGGAATAATAATTCTCTGTGCCTTGCCTGTAGAGATAATCATGATGATAGTAATTCTCAAAAAGGCAAACCCATACTATTCTATCGTTGCAAAACGTCTTGACAGCGTAAACTCTGTGGTTCAGGAGAACGTCACAGGCGCAAGAGTAGTAAAAGCCTATGTGAGAGAAGATACAGAAGAAAAGCGTTTTGATGATGCAAATATAAGCCTTATGGAATCAAACCTCCGTGTTCAGACCCTTATGGCTATCCTTCAGCCGCTTCTTATGATAATACTCAATCTGTCTGTTATTGCCGTTATAGTTATAGGTGGCTGGCAGGTGCAGGCGAAGGCAATGAAGGTCGGTGAGGTCATGGCGGCTATCACATATCTTACTCAGGTCTTGCATGGCGTAATGATGATGTCTATGATGTTCCAGACCCTCGCAAAGGCTTCCGCATCTGCAAACAGACTGAGAGAAGTCCTCGAAACTGACCCTGTTATAAAAAGCGGCAGCGTTTCCCTTTCAGATAAAACAGGCGGCACAGTGAGCTTTAAAAACGTTTCATTCTCCTATCCAGAAACCAAGGGCAGACCTGTTATCTCAGACCTTACCCTTGATATAAAGTCAGGCGAGAGCGTCGCCATACTAGGTGCAACTGGTTCGGGAAAATCTTCACTTGTAAATCTTATTCCAAGATTTTATGATTGCACAGCAGGGGAAGTCCTTGTTGACGGCGTAAACGTCAAGGATTGCAAGCTTGACGAGCTTAGAAAGAAAGTTGGCATAGTCCTGCAAAAGAGCGAGCTTTTCTCAGGCACAGTTGAGGACAACATAAAGTGGGGCGACAAAAACGCTACCCATGAGGAGGTCATCTCCGCCGCACAGGCAGCTCAGGCTGACGAGTTCATTCAGAAGATACCTGCAGGCTATGAGGGTATTATAGCCGAAAAGGGTGCTTCACTGTCAGGCGGTCAGAAGCAAAGACTTTCTATCTCAAGAGCGGTACTTAAAAAACCTGAGATCCTCATTCTTGATGATTCCACCTCCGCCCTCGACCTTGGCACAGAGGCAAAGCTCCGTGCGGAGATAGACCGCAAAATGAACGGCACTACCCTTATCATAATCGCACAGCGTATCCAGAGCATAAAATCATGCGACAGGATAGCCGTCCTTGACCACGGCAAGCTTTGTGCCTGCGATACCCATGAAAATCTGCTAAAGACCTGCGAGGTATATCAGGATATCTACGCTTCACAGGTAAAAACGTCAGGAGGTGAAGTGTAATGCCTCCAATGCCTCCAATGGGACCCGGCGGAAGAAAACCGGGCGGACCGCACGGTGCAAGGCTCACAATGGAAAGGCCAAAAGACGCAAAGAACACCCTCAAAAAGCTTATCGGCTATATAGGCAGGAACAGATATCTGTTTTTCGCACTTATCGGAGTAATGCTCATCATAACTCTGCTCAATCTTGTCGCACCGTCTATCCAGCAGATCGCTATCGACTGCATTACCCTCACCAAAAAGAAAACAAGCGTTGACTTCGGTGCGCTTGGCAGAACGCTCATAGGTCTTGGGGCAGTTTATCTCCTGTCCTCTGTTTTCACCTATATGCAGGGAATATTCTCTGCAAAGCTTTCGCAGTACACAGTAAAGACCATGCGTAAAGACTTGTTCTCAAGCCTTGTAAGACTTCCTATAAAATATCTCGATACCCATAGCCATGGCGATATAATGAGCCGTATGACAAACGACGTCGAGAATATCTCCACAACTATCTCTCAGTCCATAGGCTCGCTCATCTCAGGTGTGCTTACAATTGTGGGAACAGTTGTCATAATGCTTCTGTATTCACCGCTTCTTACTCTTATCTCACTGTCTACAGTGTTCCTTACCATATTCGTTTCAGGCGTACTCACAAAGTATATGAAGAAATACTTCATCAAACAGCAGGTGCTTCTTGGCGAGATAAACGGTGAAGTGGAAGAAATGGTCGTTGGCTATAGAACGGTCGTTTCCTATGGCAAAGAGCAGGACGCTGTTGACAAGTTTGAGAAAATGAGCAACAATCTGAAAAAATGCGGCATAAAAGCTCAGATATTCGGCGGTGTAATGGGCCCTTGCATGAACTTAATATCCAATTTCGGCTTTATCCTTATCGCTGCATTTGGCGGCTGGTTCGCAATAAAAGGCTTTATAACAGTGGGAACTATTCAGGCTTTTATACTCTATTCAAAACAGTTCTCACGTCCTATCAATGAGATTGCAAACCAGTTTGCAAATATCCAGACCGCAATAGCAGGCGCAGAGCGTATCTTTGAGGTCATGGACGCCGATAAGGAAACTGACGAGGGCAAGGCTGACTTTGAGGTGGAAAACGTCAAAGGCGATATCGACTTCAAGCATATCGACTTCTCGTACGTTCCTGAAAAGCAGGTGCTGAAAGACCTCGATCTTGAAGTAAAAGCAGGTCAGAAAATAGCCATAGTCGGTGCAACAGGCTCTGGCAAGACCACCATAGTAAATCTTCTCACAAGATTTTATCCCGTTGACAGCGGTGAGATAACCATAGACGGTCAGAGCATTTACGATATCCCGAAAGACAAGCTCAGACGTTCCATAGCCATAGTTTTGCAGGATACAGTGCTTTTTAAGGACACCATAGAGGAGAATATCCGCTACGGCAGAGAAAATGCTACCCTTGATGAAATAAAGGCGGCGGCAAAGTTTGCGAACGCAGACGAGTTCATAGAAAGACTTCCCGAGGGTTACGACACAGTGCTTGCCGAGGGCGGCTCAAACCTTTCACAAGGTCAGCGTCAGCTTCTCTCTATAGCAAGAGCAGTGCTTGCCGACCCGAAGATACTTATTCTTGACGAAGCCACTTCCTCAGTTGATACCAGAACTGAGATGCACATTCAGTCCGCAATGGTGGCTCTTATGAAAAACAGAACGTCCCTTATCATCGCTCACCGACTTTCCACTATCCGTGACGCCGATAAGATAGTCATTATCGACGGTGGACGTGTTGCAGAGCAGGGTAGCCATGAGGAGCTTATCACCGCCAAGGGCTGTTACTACAGACTTTATCAGACGCAGTTCTCAGGCGTTAAGACCTGATACAATGGTGTTTGGAAAACGTATATAGCCAATATCGTACATTCAAACAAATCAAGGCACAGGAAAACCTCTCCTGTGCCTTTTTATGCGCAAAAAAAGGACGGCTCTCATAAGAAAGCCGTCCTTAATGTTATCTGAAATATTACTTTGTAACAAGTGCCAGAGTATCTCTTGCAATGAGAAGCTCTTCGTTTGTTGGGATAACGTAAACCTTTGTCTTAGAATCGTCTGTGGATATCTCCTTGAGTATTCCACGGCAGAGATTCTTCTCAGCGTCAATGTGGATACCGAGGATATCGAGATTTGAGCAAGCAGCCGCTCTTACCTCAGGTGCGTTCTCACCGATACCGCCTGTGAAGATAACAGCATCAAGGCCGTTCATTGCAGCAGCGTATGAACCTATGAACTTCTTGATCTGATAAGCAAATATCTCGCTTACGATAAGCGCTCTCTCATTGCCCTCGCTTGCAGCAGCCTGAATATCTCTGTTGTCAGAACCGATACCAGAAAGACCAAGGAAGCCTGACTTCTTGTTCATGTATTCTGTCATCTGGTCAGGTGTAAAGCCCATTTTCTTCTCAACATAGTCAACAGCAGAAGGGTCAACAGAGCCGCAGCGTGTGCCCATTACAAGACCGTCAAGAGGAGTGAATCCCATTGATGTGTCAACAGACTTGCCACCGTTGATAGCTGTGATAGATGAGCCGTTTCCAAGGTGGCATGAAACTATCTTAAGCTCCTCGATAGGCTTGCCCATTACTCTTGCAAGCTCGCCTGAAACAAATCTGTGTGATGTTCCGTGGAAGCCGTATTTTCTTACATGAAGATCAGTGTAGCACTCGTATGGCAGACCGTAGAGATAAGCCTTTCTTGGCATTGTTGAGTGGAAAGCAGTGTCGAATACGACTACCTGTGGTGTGCCTGCTGGGATAACTGCCTTGCAGGCTCTCAGTGCAAGAGCGTGTGGGTGGTTATGTACAGGTGCAAGCTCAGCCAGTGCGTCGATCTGGTCGATAACTTCGTCTGTTACAAGGCAGGTCTCCTTGAATACCTCAGCACCCTGAACTATTCTGTGACCAACGGCTGATATCTCAGACATAGAGTCGATGACCTTTGTTTCGCCTGATGTGAGTACCTCAACGAGCTTTTCAAAAGCCTCTGTGTGAGTAGGAAAATTGCAATCCTCCTCGATGTGTCTGCCGTCGCCTGTCTTTGCGCTTACATGGCCGTCGATACCGATACGGTCGCAGTTGCCCTTTGCGATAACAGACTCGTCCTTCATATCCAGAAGCTGATATTTAAGTGATGATGAACCTGCGTTTACAACTAAGATTTTCATTAGAAAAAATCTCCTCCCGATTATAATATGTCAGATAACGGGCTTGACTTTAAGCCCATAATATCATATACTTATAGTATATCAATATTAATGATAAATTTCAAGAGCTTTTTTCATAAATATACATATTGCACAATTTTTTTACTAGGGCTTAACATATTAGTATCATAATTCGCAGTAAGCTTTTGAAAGACGGAATAAAATAAGCATAGGGTAGAAAGAGGAGTAAAAAAATGAAAATTGCGGGAATAGTTGCGGAATATAATCCGTTCCATAACGGACACAAATATCAGATACAAGCCACAAGACAGGCTGGCGCAGAGGGTATCGTCGCAGTAATGAGCGGCGATTGCGTGCAGCGTGGCTCAGCGGCTGTTTTCTCAAAATATGACAGAGCGCAGGCTGCTATAAGAAACGGTGCAGACCTTGTTATAGAACTGCCATGCCCGTTCTCATGTTCAAACAGTGAGGTCTTTGCAAGAAGTGCAGTAAGGCTTCTTGCAGGTCTTGGGGAGGACGTGGTAACGACCTTGTCTTTCGGCTGTGAAAGCGGTGATAGGAACGCCCTTGAACAGGCAGCTGAAATATCCGCAATGCTTGAAAATTCACAGCAGGTAAGAGAACTTTTATCTCAGGGAAAGTCCTACCCGCAGGCTATGTATGAAGCCTCCATAGGTCTTTATGGCAGAACCGCCGAAGAGATATTCTCCACACCAAATAACGTTCTTGCAGTGGAGTATATAAAGGCGGCAAAGCGTATAGCCCCATGGCTAGTGCCTTATGCCGTAAAGCGTGAAGCTGTCGCACATGATTCTCAGGCAGAGTCTGGTGATTTTGCTTCGGCTTCTCATATAAGAGAGCTTATAAAAGAGGGCGGTGAGTGGCAGAAATTTGTTCCATATGATTTTGAGGGCTGTAAGCCGTCCTTTACCCGGCAGGCAGGCAGAGAAATGCTTTTCAAGCTCTGCACAGCTTCAAGAGAAGATTTTCTAGCCCTACCTGACTGCGACGAACACCTTGCCAACAGATTTATGTCTGTCGTAAGCTCCTGCCCTGAAACTATGGATATCTTTGAACAGCGTATAAAGTCAAAGAATATCACCATGGCAAGAGTAAGAAGAATGGTCCTGCACCTTGTTCTCGGCATCAGAAAGGACGATATCAGACAAGTGCCATACGGCAGGATACTTGCCTTTAACCGCACAGGCACACGCATACTTGCGCAGGCTGAGAACAGAACTCTGGAGTATGATACCTCGCTGAAAAAGCTTGAGGATATCTCCGATTATGCAAAGCGTGTTGCTTTCCTTGAAAAGAACGCAGTAAGACTTAGAGAAACAGCGGCATACGGCAGATGTATTTCAAACGAGTATACAAGAAAGATAACCATAACCTGAGATAAACAGGAGGGCGGAAAATGAGAAGAATGAAAGGTGCGGCAGGGCTTTTGACAGCTTTGCTCTTGGCTTTTCAGCTTTCGGCGCAGACTTTTGCACTTGCCAACGAGGATAACGGCATAAAAGTCGTTCCCGTAAACTTTACCCATAACGGCTATAGCTATGAGATAGAGGGCGTGGCCAAAAGCACAGACGGTGACTATCAGATAAAGTCCCCTGCAAGACTAGCCGCCCGAAAGCTCCCATCCACCTATGACCCAAGAAGCTCAGGAGAGATCACAACAGTAAAAGATCAGGCTTCAACAGGTGCTTGCTGGGCATTCTCAGCCCTTGCCTGCGCAGAACAGGATCTTATAAAAAAGGGGCTTGAAAACCCCTCCGCAGAATTTTCCGTGCCTGCCTTGGTGCTGTCCTCAAATTCAGGCACAGCCACAGGTAAAGACGATTTTTCATCAGGGGGAAACTGGCTCTTTGCGGCCTCCGCCCTTGCAAATGGTAAGGGACTATGCTATGAGGATTACGAGCCGTTTTTAGAATCCGGCACAGAGAATATGATAGTTTCCGAAAATAAGAAAAGCGTCAGCGAATACAGGCTGAATTATGTCATGGAGCTTTCAAGCACCACGCAGGTGAAGAGTAAAATAATGGAGCTTGGAGCAGCTTCCGCAAGCTATTTTGCAGGAAATGGCTATATGAATCATAACAATACTGCCTACTATGATCCAGACGCCTCAAAAAACACTATCATAAATCATTCCGTCATAGTGGTTGGCTGGGACGATAACTACAGTAAGGATAATTTCAGATATAAGCCTGCCAATAACGGCGCATGGCTTGTGAAAGGCTCGTGGGGCGCAGATCAGGACAATGACGGCTTCTATTGGGTGTCCTATGACGAAGCCGAGTTCGGACAGTTTTGCTGCTATGACTTTGAAGAAAGCTGTGATAATACATATCACTACAGCAAAATGACAGGCTATGTTGTGAATGCCAGCAACGACGGCTCTGTTTACGGTGCAAATGTTTTCACCGCTAAAGCCGATGAAAAGCTTGATAAAGCAGGCTTTATGTATGTGGGCAAAACGGGCAGTGCGGATTACACCCTAAGCGTCTATACCAACGTTTCCGACAGCGACCCTATAGGCGTTCTTGAAACGCAGATAAGCGGCTCAGTGTCCGCAAACGGCTTTTATACAGTTGACTTTCCCGAGGATATCCTTCTTGAAGAGGGCGAGAAATATTCCATTTCAGTAAAATTCAGCGGCGACAGCGGCAGGGGATATCTCCTTGCAGAAAGCGACCGAACATCAAAGGCGCAGTCAGGGCAAAGCTATGTTTCTCTTAACGGCAAATATTGGTCTGACGTTGGAGCAGATAAGACCGACTCAATAGGAAGCCTTTTTATCTATGCTTACACTGACGATATTGCAAAGCCCGATAAAAGTTCACTTGAAACCGCCCTTGCGAAGTACGGCACCCTTGCAGGCTGTGAAAGGGAAGCAAACAACGCCCGAATGGTGCTTGCAGACGAGAATGCTTCTAAAAATGATATCTCAAACGCACAAAAGCTCCTTATCTCCGCCGCAGAAGAACAGGACGAAGCCCTTGTTATAACCACAGAAGCCCAGTGGGAAAGCTTTGCAAAGCGTGTCAGCAGTGGCGAAAGCTTTGAGGGCAAGCTAGTCACCCTTGAAGCTGACCTTGACTTTGACGGAAAAACTATCTCACCCGTAGGCGATTCTGAAAACCCATTCATGGGCTATTTTGACGGCAACGGACATCTTATAAAAAACGCAGTTATCTCCTCAGGGGAGTATTCAGGGCTTTTCGCATACATAAAAAATGGTGCAGAGATAAATAACATTTCCCTGAAAAACTGTATAGTGAAAGGCGATTACGCAGGTGGAATAGTGGGTTTTTATCAAGGAACAGCCATAAAAGCCTGCACCTTTGACGGCACCGTGTCAGGAGAAGTCTATTCAGGTGGCGTCATAGGAAGACAATCCTGCGGTATCATAACAGAGTGTTCTTCAAACCTAAGGGAAAACAGCTCCGCCATTACAAATGCCTTTATAGGAGGCAGGGATATTGCCGTTTCCGTTGTGAATGCATACGGCTGTTACAGCAATGACAGCGACAGCCTGGTTTCAAGCCTCTCTGCAAAAAATGCACTTTCTCAAGGTGCATATGCAATGAACACCTACGGTGAAAAGTTCAAAGACAGCGCAAAGTGGACAATGGACGGCACTCTTGTGCGCCAGACATCATATAGCGAGCAGGCTTCCCATAAGATAACATTCTCCGCTGTGGCACAGACCATAGAAGTCTGCACCGACTATGCAGGCAAAGCCGTGTTCCCGAATGTGAACGTTCAGCAGGGCTGCACTCTCGGCTGGTATCGTAAAGGTGAACCTGTGAACAGCAACACAGTTTTCACAGAAAACACCACAGTTTCCGCAAAAGTCACCCCAAGTGACAAAGCGAAGATAGATTATATCCTGAACGGTGGCGAAAACAGCCCCCTCAACACTGATGAGCTTGGTGAGGGCGAAACCGCACAGCTTTCCGCCCCCACAAAAGAGGGCGCACAGTTCACAGGCTGGTATGTCGACTCACAGCTTAAGAGCGAGCCTATAACGTCCGTGAGCTTTTCAGACGGCTCAAAGACGCTTTATGCAGGCTGGAAATCCAATACCTGCACGGTTGATTTCACCGATATAAACGGCACAGTTTTGTCATCTCAGACCGTAGAATACGGCAAAAGTGCCGATCCGCCCAAAGCACCGACCATAAAAGGCAAACGCTTTACAGGCTGGGATAAAGACTTTTCAAAAGTCACAGCCCATATGACAGTGCAGGCGGTCTATACCGACAGAAAGCTTATAAAAGACTGCGAGATATCAGGCTTTAAAACACATATGACATTCACAGGCTATGAGCTTGCTCAAAGTGGTATAACGCTTTCCTATGGCGATACCACTTTGACAAATAATAAAGACTATACCATTGACTATGCCGATAATATAGCCGCAGGCAAGGGCAAAATGATAATAACAGGCATTGGCGGATACAGCGGCACTATAGCCAAAGCATTCGACATTCTTCCAAAGTCCGCCCAATTGACAAGCGTCTATTATGTTGATGCGCTCTCCTACACAGGCAAGCCTATAAGACCTGACGTTATGGTAACGGACGGAGGAAAATTTCTTCTTCCTGAACATGATTATACTGTTTCCTATAGCTCAAATACAAAAATAGGCGTTGGAAAAATAATCATAAGCTTCATGGGCAACTATCAGGGTACTATAACAAAAACATTTACCATTTGTCCTGCAAAACAGGAGATACAATCTCTGCAAACAAGATATAAAGGCTTTTTTATCGACTTTGCTCAGAAAGGTTCAGCCACAGGATATGAATTGCAGTACAGTACACGCTCTGACTTTGCAGGTGCAAAAACTTTGATCATATCCTCAAACAAAACGGATAAAAAGACCGTTTCAAACCTGACGGCAGGGAAGAAATATTATGTAAGAGTGCGTTCGTATACAATAGTCAGCGGCAAGCGTTATAACGGCGCATGGTCTGATACAAAGAGCGTGACCACCGCAAAATATGATATTGCCAAAGCTAAGGTCGCAGGCATAAAAAACAAGTCTTTCACAGGCAGGAACATCACCCAAAGCATAACAGTCACATATTCGGGCAAGACCCTTAAAAACGGCACAGACTATATAGTGAAATATTCCTGCAATAAGAATATAGGCACAGCTAAGGTAGCAGTAACAGGAAAAGGCTCGTATGGCGGAGTGATAACGAAGTCTTTTGTCATCACCCCCGCAAGGCAGACCATACAAAAGCTCATGCCAGTGAAAAAAGGCTTTTATATAGACTATGCACAGAAAGGCTCTGCTACAGGCTATGAGATATCCTACGCTGAAAATATATCTTTCAGCGGTGCAAAGACAGTTAAGGTGACCTCAAAAAAGACCGACAAAAAGACCGTAACAGATCTTAAAAGCCAAAAGACATATTTTGTCCGTGTGAGAAGCTATACAGCCACAGGGAACAAGACCTATTTCGGACAGTGGTCTGATATAGCCAAAGTTTATACCAAATAATTATCCATGTTATCGGGAGGGATAGCAATGATCACAAAAACAAAGCTTGTAAAAAGAATATTCTCATCGCTCTTGACAGCCGCACTTGCAGTTCCAATGACGGCTCTCACTGCCCATGCTACAGGGGAGGCTTTCTTCTATCCGCCTAAAAACCCCGTCATGACCGATCAGCAGTTTGAAGTTTCCGTGACATTTTCTGCAGATTCAGAGATAGGAAGCGTTCAGGCAAATATCGCCTATGATGATTCCGTTATAGAATTTGTGTCAAGCGACAATGCCTCAGGCGGTGGAGGAGTCCTTACAGTAAACGGATTTCCTGATACCCCCTCTTCAGAAGTGGATTTCAGCTTTACGTTCAAAGGTCTGTCGGCAGGAAATGCAAATATAAGCCTGCAAAGCTGTCAGATATATTCCCCTGATTCAGAGCTTATCGGCTCGCCTACCGCCTATTGTGTCATAACAGTTGGAGGCGATAAGGTGGAAACCAAGACCGAAACAGAAACCACGACCACCACCGAAAAGACTACCACTACTACCACTAAGACCGCACCTTCAAACGGCATACCCGATAAAGGCGTTCTTACAGCCCTGACAGTGGATAACGGCGAGCTTTCTCCTGCCTTTGCCTATAATGTCTATAACTATACAGTGAACGTTGACAATTCCGTTACCAATGTTGAGATAGAGGGAACAACAGCAAGCCCCTCTGATTACATATGGTATACAGGCACAAGCGAGTGTCAGGTGGGCGAAAATGTACGAACCATAACCGTCACAGACGTTGACGGCAATGCCGCCACCTATACTGTCACCATAATAAGAGCCGCAGGCGGAGATGAACAGCAGACCCAGACCTCCCAAAAGAAAGACGGCTCCGATACTTCATCTGCCGTGTCCAAAAACGCAAATGTTATGGACCAGTATAAAAAGATGCTCAATACCGCCCTTGCTATCGTCCTTATTGTCCTTGTTATCGCACTTGTCGTAATAATTATCTGGATAAGAGGAAAGATCAAAGGCGGCAAAAAGGATAAATAAGTTCTGTGTAAAGAGATGATAAGCAGCCAAAAGTGGCGTATCAACGTGCTTTTGGCTGTTTGTGACAGCATTTATCACTCTGTTTACACGAATACACATTTTTTTTACAAAAATCACACAAAAACAAGTATAATTTCGACACCTGCCAGAGTATAATGTGAATATGCTGATGGTGATTCAGTTTAGAGAGTGGCTCCAATAGGGGCTGCTTTTTTTATGCTCCAAAAACTTTTTTCATGAATTCTTCTGTGGAGATGATCCCGCTGCGATTGTATCTGTAAAGACCAAAAAGGCAGCGCTCATCTTCTTTTTTTATTATATTGATTTTTTCCTCTACTCCAAGACTAGCCTCAAACCCCATGTTCTTTACGAGCCGACTTGCACTTTCGCAGGTTATGCCGAAAGGATAGGTGTAAACATTTGGCTGAAAACCACAGTGTTCATCGCAAAGCGTTTGAAGCTTCGTGGTGTCATTAAGAAATACCTTTCGGTAATCCTCGTAGCTTTCCCCCTCTAGCTGACCGACTCCACGCCTGCCTTCAAGATTGTGCATATCGTAAGAGTGATTGCATATCTCCACATGACCGCTGTCACGAAGCACCGAAACGTCCTGCCAGTCAAGATAAGAGTAAGCAGGATCAGGCTCAGCCTCCTCGCAGGCAGCGTCAGTGTAAGCCCCCACAATAGATACAGTGGCTTTCATATCGTATTTTTCAAGAAGAGGCAGAAGATATTCTCTGTAGTTGTAAGTGCCGTCATCAAAGGACAGTATAATAGGCTTCTCAGGCAACTCGCCCCCACGCTTAACATATCTTATAACGTCATTTACAAAAACAGTAGTGTAGCCGTTCTGCTTCAGATAAAGCAGATCCTTTTCAAGCTCGATAGGCGTTATGACATACTCACCGCTGCGATCTTCGTTTTTTACGATGCTGTGATACATTAAGATCGGAAGCTTTATCCCATCTGTTTTTTCTTCTTTTGCAAAGGTCGGCATAACAGCCACCGCCGCCAGCATAGTAAGCACAGCTATAACACAAAGCATCACCCTTTTTCTTATCCTTAGACTTATGTACATATTTTATTTACCCCCTTTTTTACCTATTCTTATTCACCTCTATATCATTAATTGCATCATAAGTTCACAAAAAATATGCTTGTGGTACTTGAAATAATTGTGCAATTATGATATAATAGACACGTAATATCGCAGTGTTGTGTGCTGCGTTAAAAACAAGTTCTTAAGGGGGAACTGTATATGAAAACGTTGCGTTCAAAGCTGCTTTTGGCAATGCTTTCAATCGCACTTATCATCACGGTGCTGCTCAGCTTGGTTTCCGTGTATTTTATAAACGTTTCTGCAAAGGATACGCTCAAAAGCACCGCTGAACCACTGGCTGTTCAGGCGGCTAAGAATTTTGACTCGACGATCAGCTCTTATACGAATAATATAGTTTCGACCGTAAAGTCTGATTCTTTTTTAGGGGCAAAAACTGACGCTGACAGACTGAAGGCGGTAAAAAGTGGCTTTGCAGACAACACAGGCTTTTATCTGAATTTTACAGTTTTTGACGGCAATGGCATTGTGCTTGCAACAGATAATGAAATGGTATCGTCATCAGTTGAAAAAGAGCACGTCATAAGCGCTTGCGAAAGAAGCTCGGCCTACATAACCGATATATATACCTTTGGCGGTAAGAATTATTTTTCTATACTTGCTTCAACAAAGTCTGGCAACTCAGAACAAAAAGTCGCTTGTATTACCATTCAGAGCGATATGCTTGTCAATGCTCTTAATGAATATACCTTCGGAAAATCCGGCTATGTTTATCTTGTTGGTAAAGACGGAGAGATCCTTCTTCATAAGGATACCGATCAGATAGGTAAAAATGCCCTTGAGATCGGTAAGAAAGATGAAGAATATACGGAAGTGACAAATGCCGTTGAGAAAATACTTGCAAATAATAGCGGTACAACAGAGTATAAATTTAAGGATAACAATTATATCGTGGGCTATTATGGTTCGTCATATTTTGACGGTACTGTCGTCATGGTTACAAATGTTGCCGACTTCACCACTGCAAGCTCCAGCGCACTTACTAATATATTTGTAATGGGCGTTGTGCTTATGTGCCTGACGGTGCTGTTCTCTCTGCTTTTTGCAAAGAGGATAACAAAGCCTATCATTTCTACCACAAACAGACTTCGTTCTCTCGCACAGGGCAACCTTACCGACCCTGTTGACGTGTGGTATTCAAAGGACGAGCTTGGCGTCCTTTCAAACTCTCTGGAAGAAACTATCGTCTGCCTCAGACAGTATATCAACCTTATCACAGTGGCTCTTACTCAGATATCCGAGGGTAACCTTTGCCATAGAATGGAAGGTACTTTTAAGGGCGACTTCTATAAGATAAAGAGTACGTTTAACGAGATACTCGACTCTCTGTCTGATACCTTTGCTTCTATCAATATGTCAGCCGAGCAGGTGAACTCAGGAGCGGTTCAGGTGTCAAATATCGCACAGTCTGTATCACAGGGTTCTACACAGCAGGCTTCCGCGATCGAGGAGCTTTCCGCTACCCTCAGTGATGTTTCAAAGCAGATAACTCAGAACTCTGAGGACTCTAAGAACGCTTATAATATCGTACTTAAGAATACCGAAGCCGTTGACAACTGCAACAGCGATATGGGCAACATGGTAAATGCCATGAATGCTATCCATACTGCTTCTGACGAGATCTCAAAGATAATCAAGGTCATTGACGAGATCGCATTCCAAACAAATATCCTTGCCCTTAACGCCGCCGTAGAGGCCGCAAGAGAGGGTTCAAAGGGCTTTGGCGTGGTAGCAGACGAGGTAAGACGTCTGGCATCAAGATCAGCCGAAGCCGCAAAGCAGACCGCTTCACTTATCGAAAACCAGTCTGCCGCTGTTTCAAAGGGCTCTAAGATAGCCGAAGAAACTGCTGATTCACTGAACAATATCGTAAGCAATTCAAATACTATAAAGGATCTCGTAAAGAATATCTCAGACGCTTCTGAGGCGCAGGCAGAAGCTATCGTTCAGGTAAATACGGGAGTAGACCAGATATCAGCCGTTGTATCAGCCAATACCTCAACTGCAGTCGGTTCAGCTTCCGCAAGTGAAGAGCTTTCAAGCCAGTCGCTCATACTAAAGAATATGATAGCACGTTTCAAACTCAGCGAGAACAGTGAAAAGGATAAGAAAGAGCATCAGACTTCAAGGTTCACATATATTGACGATGAGCCGGAAAGCGAGGCCACCCCTGAGGAAACTCAGCAGGATATCACTCCTTCCGACGAAGCCGATATAGAAGATTTCAGCACAAGCGATAAGTATTGATATAGTTGATAATGATAGAATTTCATTGAAAGGACTTGGTAAAATGAAGAAAAGAATAGGCATACTCACAAGCGGAGGAGATTGTCCGGGACTTAACGCAACTATCAGAGGCGTTGCAAAGGCTTGCTATGAAAAGTTCGGCGAAGACGTCCAGATAGTAGGTATCGAGGACGGCTATTACGGACTTATCAATAATATGTGCAAAGAAATGAAACAGTCTGACTTTTCTGGTATCCTTACCACAGGCGGAACTATTTTCGGTACAAAGAGAACGCCTTTCAAGAAAATGCAGGTCATCGAAGAAGATAACGTGGATAAAGTAAAGGCTATGAAAGAAACCTATAAAAAGCAGAAGCTCGATTGCCTGCTCACCTTGGGCGGCAACGGCACTCATAAGACCGCTAACCTCCTTTCAACCGAGGGACTTAACGTTATCGGCCTGCCAAAAACTATCGACAACGATATCTGGGGCACAAGCGTAACATTCGGCTTCCATACCGCTGTTGACACAGCCACAGACGTTATCGACAGACTTCATTCCACAGCCAATTCCCACGGAAGAATACTCGTTGCAGAAATAATGGGCAATAAAGCCGGCTGGCTCACCCTCTATTCAGGTATTGCAGGCGGTGCAGATATGATAGTCATTCCTGAAATACCATATGATATAGAAAAGCTTGCCGCTGCCTGCGAAAAGAGAGAATCAAAGGGATTTTCTATTCTCGCCGTAGCTGAGGGTGCTTTTGATAAAGAAGAGGCAAAGCTTAAAAAGAAGGAAAGAGCAAGACTCCGTGCAGAACAGGGTCTTACAACTGCCACACCGAGGATCGCAAAGCAGATAGAAGAGCTTACAGGCAGAGAAACAAGAGTTTGCGTTCCTGGTCATATGCTCAGAGGCGGCAGTCCGTCAGCCTATGACAGAGTGCTTGCCACAAAGTTCGGCGTCCATGCCGCAGAGCTTATCGCAGCCGATAAATACGGCTATGCAGTGGCAATGATAAATGAAGTTGTGTCAGAAAACCCACTTTCAGAAGTCGCAGGCAAAACAAAATTCGTCCCTGCCGACCACCAGCTCGTCAAGACCGCAAAGGCTCTGGGCGTCGCTTTCGGTGACTGATAAATGCAAAACAAAAGCGGTGCAGCCTATGACCGCTTTTTATGTTTGTTTCCGTAGAGGCGATCTGAGGTCGTCCACCTGATCTCCAACAAATCATATGCTTGCCACAAAACCTATAACATAAAAAAAAAGCTCCGCCTTTCTGCGGAGCTTTTCTTGTATCTATCTTAGCCTATGAGCCAATCATACATTTCCTGATATTTGTTAGCAGAAGCCTGCCATGAGAAATCCTGTGCCATTGCAGATTTGATAAGTCCGTTCCATTCGTCACGTCTGTCATCAAATATGTACTTTGCGAACATAACAGTGTTGTACATCTCGTGTGCATTGTAGTTTGCAAAGCTGAAACCAGTGCCGGTCCTCTCAAACTGATTGAACGGCTGAACAGTATCTCTCAAACCGCCGGTTTCACGAACGATAGGCAACGTGCCGTAACGCAGTGACATAAGCTGTGAAAGTCCGCATGGCTCGAAAAGGGACGGCATAAGGAATGCGTCAGCGGAAGCGTAAATGCGGTGGCTCATTTCTTCACTGTAGTAAATATTAGCGGAAACCCTGTCAGGATACTTGCCTGCAAACCAGCGGAACATATCCTCATACTTCTGCTCGCCCGTGCCAAGCACAACGAACTGTATGCCCTGTTCGCACATTCTTTCCATCATGTATGCAATAAGGTCAAAGCCCTTCTGATCTGTCAAACGGCTAACAATGCCTATCATAAAGCGATTGTCGTCCTGCGCAAGACCAAGCTCAGCCTGAATTGCTCTCTTGTTGTGTATCTTCTTCTCAAGCACGTTGTCATAATTGTATCTTACAACAATGTTCTTGTCAGTGTCAGGGTTGTAATCAACGTAGTCGATACCATTTACGATACCACGAAGATCGTTAGCCCTTGCCCTCATAAGTCCGTCAAGACCCTCGCCGTAGAACTGAGTCTTTATCTCCTCTGCGTATGTGTTGCTGACAGTTGTGATAGCGTCAGCATAAACAAGACCGCCCTTGAGCATATTTCCGTCAACGCCCGTTCTCAGCTTGTCGATAGTGAAGTAGTAGTCAGACAGACCTGATATCCTCTTGAACTGCTCAACGCCGTCATTTCCCTGGAATTTCAGATTGTGTATAGTCATAACGGTCTTTATGCCGCGGAAGAAATCTCCCCCTGCAAAGCTGTCATGAAGATATACAGGGATAAGACCCGTCTGCCAGTCGTGACAGTGTATAACGTCAGGACGGAAATCAAGAAGCGGCAGAGCAGAAAGCACAGCTCTGTCAAAGTACATGAACTTTTCTATATCCCAGTGATGCTCAGTGTAAGGCTTGTCACCAGTGAAATAGTGTTCGTTGTCGATAAAATAGAACGTAATGCCATCATAAACGCATTCAAGCACGCCCACATATTGGCTCTGACCTGCAAAGTCCATGTAGAAATGCGTTTTGTACTGCATCATGTCTTTCCACTGCTGTTTCATGCAGGAATACTTAGGAAGAATTACTCTGACATCATAATACCTCTTGTCAAAGCACTTAGGCAGAGAGCCAACAACGTCAGCAAGACCGCCTGTCTTGATAAACGGAACACACTCCGAAGAAGCAAACAAAACTTTTTTCATATTCAAGTTATCCTTTCCAACTTAATTTCTTGAATTTTCAGGGCAATAATTATCGCTATTGCCAATGTGCATATAACAATTATAACACTTTTTGTTGAAAACGTCAAGAGCAAAACCTCGTTTGCACCATAAAAGCGCAGTGATGAAAAATTAATAATTAAAAGTAGACATAAGCCGCTTTGTGTGGTATAATAAAGTGTCAAAGTATAATTATCAGATATAGGAGAGTTAAAATGATAACAGTATCAAACGTAAGCCTTTCATTCGGTGGTCAGCTTCTTTTCAAGGACGTTGACCTTAAATTTACAAACGGCAACTGCTATGGCATAATCGGTGCAAACGGTGCAGGAAAGTCAACATTTCTGAAAATCCTCTGCGGTGAGATAGAGCCTACCACAGGCGAGGTAGTGATCTCAAAAGAGGACAGACTTTCAGTGCTTCGTCAGGATCACTTTGCATTTGACGAGTATACAGTTCTTGAAACTGTAATAATGGGCAATAAGCGACTTTATGAGATAATGAAAGAAAAGGACGAGCTTTACGCCAAGGAGGACTTCACCGAGGAGGACGGCGACAGAGCAGGACAGCTTGAAAGCGAGTTCGCAGAATTAAACGGCTGGGAAGCTGAGTCTGACGCTTCAAAGCTCATTCAGGGTCTTGGTCTTTCCGAGGATATCCTCTATTCACAGATGTCCACCCTCTCAGGTAACGAGAAAGTCAAGGTGCTTCTTGCACAGGCACTTTTCGGCAACCCTGATATCATCATGCTGGACGAGCCTACAAACCACCTTGATATCGACGCTATCAGCTGGCTTGAGGACTTCCTTGCCGACTATTTCGGAACTGTCCTCGTTGTATCTCATGACAGACACTTCCTTAATAATGTTTGTACCCATATCGTGGATATCGACTATACAAAGATAAAAATGTATGTTGGTAACTACGAGTTCTGGTATGAGTCCTCACAGCTCATGCAGAGAATGATAAAGAACCAGAACAAGAAAGCCGAGGAGAAGATCAAGGAACTTCAGGAGTTCATCAACCGCTTCTCAGCAAACAAATCAAAGTCCAAGCAGGCTACCGCAAGAAGAAAGCTTCTTGATAAGCTCACAGTCGAGGAAATGCCTGCCTCATCAAGAAAATATCCTTTCATAGGCTTTAATATGGATAGAGAGCTTGGAAAAGACGTCCTCAAAGTCAACGGCATATCCAAAACAGTTGACGGCGTAAAGCTCCTAAATAATGTTTCCTTTACCCTCAGCCGTACCGATAAGGTCGCTTTCATAGGCGAGTCCGAGCAGGCTATCACAATGCTTTTCAAGATACTTGCAGAGGAAGAAGAGCCAGACGAGGGCAGCATTAAGTGGGGTGTTTCCACATCACGTTCATATTTCCCTATCGACAACTCAGCCTACTTTAACGATAATGACGAAAGCATCGTTGACTGGATAAGAAAATATTCCACTTCCGAAGTAACAGACACCTACCTCAGAGGATTCCTCGGCAAAATGCTCTTCTCAGGGGACGAGATATATAAGCCTGTAAAAGTTCTCTCAGGCGGTGAAAAGGTAAGATGTATGTTCAGCCGTATGATGCTCTTCGGCTCAAACGTTATCATGCTTGACAGACCTACCAACCACCTCGATCTTGAGTCTATCACAGCCGTAAATAACGGACTTAGAGATTTCAAAGGCGTTGTGATTTTCGCATCTCATGACCACGAAATAGTTCAGACAGTTGCAAACAGAATAATCGAGATAACCCCCGACGGCTGTATCGACAGACAGGGAACATATGAGGAGTTCCTTGATTGGCGACGTGAGCGTGGCATGAAGTCATTTATAGAGTAATTTTATTATGGAGAAGTATCCAAAATGGCAAAAATGAAAAACGTGACCGTAAGAGGCTACAATATTGATGACGTTCCTGCAATGGCAGAGATATGGAACGAAGTTGTAAAAGAGGGCAATGCCTTCCCGCAGAAAGAGACCCTCGACTATGAGGGTGCAAAAAAATTCTTTGCTTCACAAACATTCTGTGGTGTTGCAGAGTATGAGGGCGAAACTGTAGGAATGTATATCCTCCACCCTAATAACGTTGGCAGATGCGGACATATCGCAAACGCAAGCTATGCCGTAAAAAGCACCTGCCGTGGAAAAGGAGCAGGAAAGGTCATAGTCGAACATTGTCTTTTCATAGCAAAGCAGAAAGGCTTTAAGGTGCTCCAGTTCAATGCCGTTGTTGCATCAAACGTCAAGGCGGTAAAGCTTTACGAGGCATTGGGCTTTGTCCGCCTCGGAACAGTTCCGCAGGGCTTTGAAAATAAGGAAGGCGTCTTTGAGGATATCATTCTTTTCTACCACACTCTTTGATTAGTGAGGAGTTAGGAGTGAGGAATTAAGGTATCGCCTGCGGCGATGATGTTTTTTTGAATTTTTATAGATATTGAAAGGAGAAAAAGTATGTTAAAGGTAGCAAATATTTTTTCAAACGATATGGTGCTCCAGCGTGACAAGAACATAACAGTCTGGGGACTTGGGGACGAGGAAAGAACTGTCACAGTTACTCTTAACGGCGTGTCAGTCCAGACGCAGGTCTGCGACGGCAGGTGGACAGCCGTCCTCCCTCCAATGAGTGCAGGCGGAGAGTACGAAATGACAGTTTCAGACGGCTGTACAGAGAAAAAATTCTGCCGTATCATGATAGGCGAAGTGTGGTTCTGCGGCGGCCAGTCAAATATGGAGCTTGAACTTCAAAACGCAAAGGGCGGCAAAGAAGTCCTCGAAAACCTCACCCCTGATTGCAACGTAAGATTTTATTACACTCAAAAGCGTGGCACTCTTGACGAAATGTTCTATGAGGACGAAAACAATACCGCATGGTCGCAGGCTTCAAAGGATAATTCAAGGGCATGGAGTGCAGTCGGCTTTTTCTTTGGAAGAAAGCTTGCCAAAGACCTTGGCGTAACAGTAGGACTTATCGGCTGTAACTGGGGCGGCACATCAGCCTCCGCATGGGTAGACAGACCGACCCTTGAAAACAACGCTGAAATAAGAAGCTACATAGACGAGTATGAAAAACGTATTGAGGGCAAAACTGTCGAGGAGCAGATAAAAGAATACAGAGATTATCAGAAATTTGAGCGTGTGTGGGATAAAAAATACGGCGAGCTTCTGCAAAAAGACCCAACAATGAGCTGGGAGAAAGCCAACGAGATCCTTGGCGATAAGAATTGGCCGGGCCCAATAAACTGCGTAAACCCATTCCGCCCAACAGGACTTTTTGAGACCATGGTGTCAAGAGTTTGTCCTTATACAATAAAAGGCTTCCTCTATTATCAGGGCGAGTCAGACGACCATAAACCGGATAGCTATTATACCCTCCTCACATCTCTTATCAGGCTTTGGAGAGAGAAGTGGGGCGACGACGAACTTCCTTTCATCATCGTCCAGCTCCCAATGTTCAAATATGCCGCCGACCCTGATTATAAGCATTGGTGTAAAATAAGAGAAGCACAGATGAGAGCATATAAAACAGTGAAAAATACAGGAATAGCTGTTATCTCAGATTGCGGTGAGTTCAACGAGATTCACCCAAAGAATAAAGTACCCGTTGGCGAAAGACTTTGTTTGCAGGCAGAAAAGCTTTTCTACGGCATGGACGTAAAAGCATTCGGACCTATCTATAAGTCGCTGGAGTATAAAAACGGTGGTATAGAGCTTAGCTTTGACCATGCCGAAAACGGCTTTGTAGTAAAGGGCGAAGCACAGGGCTTTGAGATAGCAGGCAAGGACGAAGAGTTCGTAAAAGCCGATATCACTATAAACGGCAGCAAAATTTTCATCAAGTCAGACGCCGTTGAAAAACCTCTGTATGCAAGATATAACTGGTTCAACTATTGCGAGGTAACTATCTTCAACGAAACAGGCATACCACTCGCACCATTCAGAACAGAAAAATAATACAAGGACGTCCCCTAAATGGGGGCGCTTTTTGTAGGGGAGCGGCGAAATTTCTGCTCGCAAGCTCACAGAAATTGACGTCCCGCTCATCAAACTTTTTTTGTTTTGCAGAAATCTGACACCCCGCTTTTTTTGCACTTCAACGTTTTTGATTTTTTTACGAATTTTTTTGTAATCCGTACAAATATGGGTAGGGGCGAACAATGTTCGCCCGTTTCGTTCACCGCAAACCACCTGCCTTGATTGTCGGCCCATAACACGGATTTTCCAACGTTAATAAAATATTTACAATTAAAACTCTTGGCAAAATCTCCGCTGTGTGGTATAATAGAAGATATATAAATGAATTTGGAAAGGCTGGTCTTATTAATGAGAGCTGTTGTTACGGTTATAGGTAAGGACGCTGTAGGTATCCTTGCAAAGGTAAGCACAAAGTGTGCAGAATATAATGCGAATGTTATCGAGGTCACTCAGTCAGTTTTGCAGGACCTCTTTGCTATGATAATGCTTGTTGACATCACAAAGCTCAACTCCGATTTTGCTACCATGGCAGACGGACTTACAGAGCTTGGTCAGACAATGGGTGTAAAGATCCATACGATGCACGAGGATATTTTTAACTGTATGCACCATATCTAAAGAGGAGATTTCTGTAAAATGATTAATACATATGACGTGTTGGAAACGATACGAATGATACAGGACGATTGTCTTGATATTCGTACTATCACAATGGGCATTTCTCTGCTTGATTGTATCGACAGCGATATAAACGTTGCCTGCGAGAATGTCTATAAGAAGATAACTGCAAAAGCCGCAAGGCTTGTTGAGGTGGGCGAGCAGATAGAAAAGGAGCTTGGAATCCCGATCATAAATAAGAGAATTTCCGTTACCCCTATCGCTATCGTGTCTGCTGCCTGCAAGTGTTCACCTGTTCCATTTGCACACGCTATGGACAGAGCCGCAAAGGACGTTGGCGTAAACCTTATCGGTGGATATACAGCCCTCGTTCCAAAGGGCTTCTCCGCAGGCGATATCGAGCTTATCAAGTCTATCCCAGAGGCACTTGCTACTACTGAGAGAGTATGTTCCTCTGTAAATATCGGTTCAACAAAAACAGGTATCAATCTGGATGCCTGCAAAATGATGGGTGGCGTTGTAAGAGAGTGTGCAGAAAGAACAGTTGACTCTGCCTGCTTTGGCGCAGCAAAACTCGTTGTTTTCTGTAACGCAGTGGAGGATAACCCGTTCATGGCAGGTGCTTTCCACGGTGTTGGCGAGCCTGATTGCATGATAAACGTGGGCGTATCAGGTCCTGGCGTTGTAAGAGCCGCTTTGAGAAAATATCCTGACGCTGATATCACAAAGATATCCGACGTTATCAAGGAGATTTCATATAAGATAATAAGAGTAGGTCAGCTCGTTGGAACTATCGCTTCCAAGCGTCTTGGCGTTCCATTCGGTATCGTTGACCTTTCACTCGCACCAACTCCGGCAGTAGGCGACTCTGTTGCCCATATCCTCGAGGAAATAGGTCTTGAAAAGTGCGGTACACATGGCACAACAGCAGCCCTCGCCCTGCTCAATGACGCAGTTAAAAAGGGCGGCGTAATGGCTTGCTCAAGAATAGGCGGACTTTCAGGTGCATTTATCCCTGTTTCTGAGGACGCAGGCATGATCGATGCCGCAAAGAGCGGTGCGCTCTGCATTGAAAAACTTGAAGCTATGACCGCTGTATGCTCAGTTGGTCTTGATATGATATGTATTCCGGGAGATACCCCAGCCGATACTATTTCAGCTATCATCGCAGACGAAGCTGCTATCGGTATGGTAAACAACAAGACCACCGCCGTAAGAGTTATCCCTGCTATTGGCAAGGGTGTTGGCGAAGAACTTGATTGGGGCGGACTTTTTGGTTGCGGACCTGTTATGCCGCTCAAAAAAGAGTCACCTTCCAAGTTCATCAATCGTGGCGGACAGATCCCTGCACCACTCCATTCTCTCAAAAACTAAATTTTCACGGCGGCAGAGCAATTCTGCCGCTGTTTTTGGTAAGGAGGAAAACAGATTGAAACGCTGTATGTTTGCAGACTTCACCTTCAAAATACCCTTTGAGGAGCGTATAAGACTTATAAAAGAGAACGGCTTTGACGGTGTAATGCTTGGTTTTTCTGACGGACTAAAATACACACAGTATGATATTGTACGAAATTTCGGACTGGAAATAGAAAATGTCCATTCACAGTTTGACCGCATGAACGCCCTTTGGACAATATGCCCAGAGAGCGAATATATCCTCCAACGAACACTTGAATGTGTAAGAGTGTGCGGTGAAAACGGCATAAAAACCATGATATGCCACCCCACTGACGGGCTTGTTCCGCCCGAAGTATCTCGTTTCGGTATAGAGAATTTCGCCAAGATAATACAGTGCGGAGAAGAAAACGGCGTCGATATCGCCTTTGAGAATATCCAGCTCCCGCAGTTTCTTGACGTGCTATTTGACCAGTTTGGAAACCATGATAACGTGAAATTTTGCTATGACACAGGTCATGAGAATTGCTTCTCAAAGAATACCGATTGCCTGACGAAGTTTGGAAACAAGCTTGCCTGCCTGCATATCCACGATAACGACGGCAACACCGACGGACACATGATACCATTTGACGGCAACCTGAACTTTGAGAAATTTCTCAGAAAGCTCAAAAACCTCGACCACCAGCCACCATTGTCATTAGAGCTTTATATGTCAAAGTCCACCATGTACCGAAATACTGCACCTGACAGCTTTGTAAGACGTGCGGCAGAAGCGGCTAAACAGCTTGAAAAGCTTTACAATTCTATATAAGTACAAATTTTCGTACAGATAGGAGACCTATGAAAACTCTTATAGATATGCACACCCACACAGGCTTTTCCCCCGATGGTGAGGGAACTGTAGAACAGTCTTTAGCAAAAGCCAAAGAACTTGGCTTGGCGGCATTTGCCATAACTGACCATTGCGATTGCAATTTCCGCTATAAAGCCGACCATTACGGTGATCCTGAAGCCCTGAAAGACGGCATGATGTACGGCTCGGGGGAGTATGCCCCCGCAAGCATAGTCGCCCAGTATGAAGCTTCACAGCATCTGGAGGGTTTAAATTTTCTCTGCGGAATAGAGCTTGGCCAGCCTTTGCAGGATATAGAATTTGCCGAAGAGATAGCCTCCGACAAACGCCTTGATTTTATCATCGGCTCACATCATCAGAATAAAGGCAAGGACGATTTCTATTGGATAGAGTACAAAAATATGGACTTGTCGCAAACCTATGCTCTCCTTGACGACTATTTCAAAGAAATGCTTGAAATGTGCAAATGGGGCAAGTTAGACGTTTTAGGACACCTCACCTATCCTCTGCGATATATCCAAGGAGATTGCGGTATACAAATAGATCTTTCCCCATATGAAGATATTATCAGAGAAATTTTTTGTACACTTATCCAAAAAGGCAAGGGCATAGAGATAAATGTGTCGGGACTTAGGCAAAAATACGGCAAGCCACTCCCGGACCTTGGCTATGTGAAGCTCTACAAAGCCCTCGGCGGCGAGATATTGACCATAGGCTCAGACGCCCACTGCACCGCAGATATCGGCAGAGATATTTCCGCAGGCGTAGAAATGGCGCAGGCGGCAGGCTTTAAGTATCTGACCTATTTCAAAAAGCATGAGCCGAAGTTTATCAAGATAGAAATATGATATCATATCAAAGCGCCGCGATTCTTGCTTTGCAGGGATAGGGCGTTTTGTTTTGCCGGTAACATTTAGCCCACCGATACATATAATTATATATAACTCTATCAGGCATAGTCCTACAGGAGGTATCCATATGAAAAAAACAGTTTTCCTCTGCGTCGGCGGTGACGCAAGACAAACATATACAGCTCAGACTCTCACTAAAATCGGCAGGGTCTATACTTACGGCATGGACGATAAAGGCGAGGACACTATCGCCCTCGCTCATCTCGATCAGCTCACCGAAAAGGCGGACGTTCTCGTACTTCCTCTAATGAAAGCTGACGGGCTGGATATCTCTTCTAGCCGTAATGTAAAGGTATCATGCAGTGACGTTTCAACGCATTTAAAGAAAAATGCACTCGTGGCAGGCGGTCTGCTCCGTCGTGATCAAATAGAATATTTCTCCTCTCTTGGCTTCGATGTTAAGGATTACTATAAGCGAGAGGAGCTTGTTATAAGAAATTGTATCCCCACGGCGGAGGGCGCTTTGCAAATAGCCATGCAGGAGCTTGCTGTCACCGTGAACGGTTCCACCGTCCTAGTTATTGGCTATGGCAGAGTAGCGAAAGCCTGCGCTAAGCTTTTTCGAGCTGTCGGCGCAGATGTGACTATATCCGCAAGAAAGCTTTCTGCACTTGCAGAAGCTGAGGGCGCAGGGTATAAGGCAGAGCTTATCACAGCTCTTGCGGAAAATATTTCGGGGTATACTATAATAATAAACACCGTCCCTGCCATGATACTTGATGAAAAGCTTTTGGGCGTAATGGATAAAAACTCTCTTATCATAGACCTTGCCTCCCGACCTGGCGGAGTGGATCATGAAACTGCCGCAAAGCTGAACAGGCGTGTGGTATGGGCATTGGGACTTCCAGCCAAAGCCGCACCTATGACTGCAGGAGAGATAATCGCCCGAACAGTCACGGACATTTTGAATGAAAGGGGAACAAAGAATGTCACTTGACGGCATACGAATAGGCTTTTGCATGACCGGCTCCTTCTGCACCTTTGAAAAGGCATTTGCCGCCGCAGAACGGCTTGTTCAGCAGGGCGCAAAGCTTGTGCCAATAATGTCTTTCAACGCCGCATCTATATCTACACGTTTTGGCACAGCGGAAGAAAACATCAAACGCCTTGAAACCATAGCAGGCCGCAAGGTCATACGCACCATAGAAGAAGCCGAGCCGATCGGACCGAAAAAGATGTGTGATATCATGGTAGCAGCACCCTGCACCTCAAACACGGCAGCAAAGCTTGCTCTTGGCTTGACGGACACTCCAGCCACCATGGCGGTAAAAAGTCACCTGAGAAATGCTCGTCCCGTGGTCATCGCCATATCGACAAATGACGCACTGGCAGGGTGTGCTAAAAACATAGGTTATCTGCAAAATCTGAGAAACTACTATTTCGTACCATATGCGCAGGACAACTGCGAAAAGAAGCCAAACTCCATAGTGGCTGAGTTTGAACTCATACCCGAAACTATTCAGTCGGCTCTTGATGGGATACAGCTTCAGCCTATCATAAGGGTAAAATAACCAAAAGCTCTCCGAAACGCTCGGGGAGCTTTTTTGCATTCACACATCTCTGATAACCACACCCTACAGATATTCGGGATAGTTTCTACCGCTTGTTCGCTTCGCCCGGTGCTTTATTTTACTTTATGCTTGTAATTTTCTTTGGTCTGCTATGCTAATTCCTCATTCCTCATTCCTAATTCCTAATTCCTCACTCCTCACTTCTTCCGCCCTTGTGCAATCTGCTTTATAACAAGTCTAAACTTTGTTCACATTCACGAAAGAAATTTTTCTTTCCGCCCTTGCTATTTATGTGAAAATAGTATATAATTATCTTATGCGGTTGACATATTTTGTGTAAATGATACATATAATTATACTGCATATCACATTAAGCCGTCCAACGGCATAGATTGGAGCGATCAACTTGAAAAAATACGACAGCACAAAAATAAAAAATATTGCTATTGCAGGTCAGGCAGGTTCTGGAAAGACCTCTCTGACTGAGGCACTGCTATATAAAAGCGGAGCTACTGACAGGCTCGGCAAGATAACTGACGGAAACACTGTTTCTGATTATACCCCTGATGAGATAAAGAGAAAATGTTCTGTTTACACATCTCTTTCTTCTTTGGAAACTGGCGAGTTCAAGGTAAATCTTCTTGATACTCCCGGTATGTTCGATTATGAGGGCGAAGCTGTTGAGGGCATTGCCGCAAGCGGTTGTGTGCTCATCACTGTATCAGGTAAATCAGGCGTTCGTGTAGGTACTCACAAGGCTTATGACCTTGCAAAGAAAATGGGCAAGCCTACAATGTTCGTTGTAACAAAGCTTGATGACGATAACGCAAACTTCAATAACGTTCTTACTCAGCTCAAAGCAGAGTTCGGACCTACAGTTTGCCCTGTCGTTGTGCCTGTTATCGCAGACAGAAAGATAGTTTCTTATGTAAATCTCATTGAGATGAAAGCATATAAGTATGAAGACGGCAAGGCAGTTGAAACTGATATGCCTACAGCTGATGTATCAGAGAAAATGGGTTATCGTATCGACGGACTTATCGAAGCCGTGTCCGAAGCCGTTGCAGAAACTGACGAGGCGCTTTTTGAAAAGTTCTTCTCAGGCGAGGCGTTCACTCAGAAAGAGCTTATCGACGGTATCCACAACGGTATGAACTCAGGGGTTATAACTCCTGTTACCTGCGTGTCTTCTACTGACCTGTCAGGCGTAGATATGCTTCTTAAGGAGATTGACCTACTGCTTCCGCCTCCGTCAGAAAAGGATGCTATGATAGGCGAAACAGCAGACGGCGAAGCTGTGGAAGTGGCTTGCGTTGAAAGCGACCCTATGAGCGCATTTGTATTTAAGACAGTTGCCGATCCATTTGTTGGCAAAATGTCATACATAAAGGTATTCTCAGGAAAGCTCACCCCTAACAAGGAGGTTGTGAACGCTACCACAGGAAGCACCGAAAAGGTCGGAAAGCTTGTTACGCTTCAGGGCAAAAAACAGATAGACGTTGCCGAAGCAGGCTGTGGAGATATCGTTGTTGCAATGAAGATGAACGTGAACACAAATGACACTATCTGCGATGCTGCAAGAGTTGTCAAGTTTGCTCCTATGACCTTCCCTAAGCCATGCTATAAAATGGCAGTAAAAGCTAAGAAGCAGGGCGATGAAAGCAAGATATCCGCCGCAATGACAAGACTTATGGAGGAAGATCTTACCATAGATTACAAGCTCGACCCGTCAACAAACGAGATGATACTCAGCACCTTGGGCGGACTTCACCTTGATTCTGTTGTGGGCAGACTTGCAGGAACATTTGGCGTTGAGGTTCAGACCTCTGTGCCTAAGATCTCCTATCGTGAAACTATCAGAAAGAAAGTCAAGGTGCAGGGCAGACATAAGAAGCAGTCAGGCGGTCACGGTCAGTATGGCGACGTTTGGATAGAATTTGAGCCATGCGTATCTGACGACCTTGTATTTGAAGAAAAGGTGTTCGGCGGAGCAGTTCCGAAGAACTTCTTCCCAGCCGTAGAAAAGGGCTTGCAGGAGAGCGTAAAGAAAGGCGTTCTCGCAGGTTTCCCTGTAGTTGGTCTGAAAGCAATCCTTGTGGACGGCTCATACCACCCTGTTGACAGCTCAGAAATGGCATTCAAAATGGCGGCTTCTATCGCATATAAAGATGGTATGCGTCAGGCTGAACCGGTTCTCCTCGAACCGATCGGCTCACTGAGCGTTTTCGTACCTGATGATAACACAGGAGATATGATGGGCGAGCTTAACAAGAGAAGAGGCAGAGTTCTTGGCATGAATCCTGCGGAAAAGAAGGGCATGACCGAGATAGTTGCAGAAGTGCCAATGGCTGAAATGGCAGACTTCACACTGCTTCTGAGACAGATGACGCAGGGTCAGGGCGTGTTCACCTTTGAAAAAGCACGTTACGAGCCGCTTCCTGCAAATCTTGTGGCAGATGTTATCGCAAAGAACGCAGTGGCAGATTGATTTTTTTGGAATAGAATTTTTAAGGGATAATTATAGAATTGTGATAAGGACAGTACGGGAATGTTTCGGGCGTTCCCGTACTTTTTTGCACAAAAAAACAGACGGAATAAAAACCGTCTGCAATTATCATATGTATTTGAATACACCATAGTAGGGGCGAACAGCGTTCGCCCGTTTCCTGTCAGCTTTTATGTGACGCACATATCACCCATTCCAATATTTTCTGTCAAGGCTTCGATACTGAACAGCCATTGCAATATGCTTTTTGTCTATGACCTTTGCACCGTCCATATCCGCAACAGTTCGGGCGACTTTAAGTATGCGGTCATAGGCTCTTGCTGAAAGTCCCAGCCTGTCAAAAACGTTCTCCAAAAGCTTTGAAGCCGCATCTGTCACAGGGCAGACCTCGTGAAGAATATCAGAGGTTATTCGTGCATTGCAGGTTATGCTAGTGCCTTTGAAACGCCCGTTTTGTATGTCACGGGCTTTTTGGACACGCTCTCTTATGGACGCTGAGGACTCCTCTTTGGCAGTGGAAGAAAGATCTGCAAACTCAACAGGTGCGACCTCTAAATGGATGTCGAAACGATCGAGAAGAGGTCCGCTGACTTTGGAAAGATAACCTGACACCTGTTTTGGCGAGCATATACACTTTCTTGTAGGGTGACCAAAATATCCGCATGGACATGGATTCATTGCAGCGATAAGCATGAACGAACATGGGTATGTTATCGACCCTGACACTCTGGATATGGTCACCTGCCTGTCCTCTAAAGGCTGTCGTAAGATCTCAAGGGCAGGGCGTGAAAACTCTGCAAGCTCGTCAAGAAAAAGCAAGCCGTTATGTGCAAGGGATATCTCTCCGGGCTTTGGCACTGAGCCGCCACCTGAAAGTCCCGCAGGAGAAACAGTATGATGCGGCGAGCGGAAAGGCCTGGCGGTGATAAGAGGACTGTTGCTGTCCAAAAGTCCTGCCACAGAATGGATATTTGTGGTTTCTATAGATTCCTCAAAGGTCATGGCAGGAAGTATGGACGGCATACGTTTTGCAAGCATTGATTTTCCTGAGCCTGGCGAACCTATCATAAGGACGTTGTGACCGCCTGCCGCCGCAACTTCCAAGGCTTTTTTTGCCGCTGATTGTCCTTTTACGTCAGCAAAATCAAGGCTTCCGAAATAGCTTTCAGCGGTGGGCTTATAGTGTGCCGCAGGAACTATCGACGCCTTTTTCTCAAAGTGAAAAACAAGCTCTCGCAAAGACCTTACGCCATAGGCTTTTATACCCTCAACAACGGAAGCTTCACGAACATTGTCGGCAGGAACATATATCTCAGAAAGTCCCATTTTCTGTGCCATTATGGTCATAGGCAAAACGCCCTGAACAGGTCTTACTTCTCCGCTGAGAGAAAGCTCTCCGATAAAAGCGGAGGTTGAAAGCATACTGTCATCAACAAGGTCAGCCATTCGCAAGAGTGCAACTGCCACGGCTAAGTCATAGACCGAGCCTGTTTTTCTCACGTCGGCAGGTGCAAGATTTATGATTATTTTTCTCAAAGGCAATGTTATCTCGCTTGAACGCAGAGCAGAACGCACACGTTCACGACTTTCTTTTACAGATGCGTCTGCAAGCCCCACGATATCGAAAGAGGGCAGACCCTTTGAAGCTTCTATCTCCACCTTGACCGCAAAGGCGTTAAGCCCCAGCAGACCCACACTGTTTATTACAGCAAACACGTTGATTTCTCTCCCTTACAGCTTAATCTGAACACATTTCAGAGCTTATGATATCGAGCAGAAAATCTGCAATATCATTATACACCTCACGGCGGTTGGTTTCGTTCACAAGCTCGTGACGTGCATTTTCGTATATCTTCATCTCAACGTCACAGCCGTTGAGGGACAGCCTGTTGAACACGCTTAGTACGCCTTTTCCGTAGTTTCCCACAGGGTCGGCACTGCCTGCTATAAGATAGGTAGGTAAAGTTTTCGGATAGGTGGAGAACCACTTTTCGTTTGAAACATACCACAAAAGCTTTGCAAGATTTTCAAAGCCGTTGAGGGTGAAAATAAAGTTGCATTTAGGGTCTTTTTCGTAGGTGGAAACTATCTCAGGGTCACGGGATATCCAATCATACTCGCTGACCTTATCGGTTATTTTTTTTGTATAAGCACCGAAAGCAAGCTTGTTTACAGCTTTGCTTCTGTATTTGTCGCCATGGAGAATTTTCAAGCTGTCAACAAGGGTGAGCAAAGCAGGGATACCTTCCATGCCGCCGCTCGTTCCACAGAAGATAGCCGCTGTGAGGTTTTTGCCATGCTTGGTGACAAAAGCTCTTGCAAGGAAGCTTCCCATGCTGTGGCCGAGAAGAAAATACGGCTTGTCAGGGTAGTTGTGTTTCATCATTTTTGTGAGAGTATACATATCCTCGACAGCGTTTTCCCAGCCATGTTCAGGGGAGAAGTAGCCAAGCTCGGAGCTGTCGTTCACGCTATCGCCATGACCGAGGTGGTCGTTTCCGCATACTGCGAAGCCTAAGCCTGTGAGAAACTCAGCGAGGTCGTCATAACGTCTGAAATATTCGCACATACCGTGGGATATCTGAACGACACCTCTTACTGTGCCGATAGGGAAACGAACGTAATACGCGATCTTATGAAGTCCGTCAGAGGACGGATAGTAGCTTTTGAAATGAGTACAATTCATAGAAATTTACCTCCTTAGGGTTAGGATTTCATGCAATTTTACTTATTAATAGTATAGCACTTTTTGGGGGAATAATCAAGGGGAAGTTTTTAAGTGAGAAGCGGAGTTTAAGTGAGGAGTGAGGAGTGAGGAATGAGGAATGAGGAGTGAGGAATGAGGAATGAGCATAGCAGACCAAAGTAAATTGCAAGCATAAAGTAAAATAAAGCACCGAGCGAAGCGAGAGATAAAGCGCACGCTCAAGCCCGGCGCTAGAGGGCTTGTGGGGTCTAGGGGCAAAGCCCCTAGCGGAGTATGAGGCAGAGCCTCATTCGGCGCAAGCCGACAAGGTGCAGATTTAATGAAAAATAGCATATAAAAGTCAGATATTAGATGAAAGTGATATCGGAGTATAAAATCTGCACCGCCTTTCTAGCCCTAAGCGCAATGTAGATACGCAAAGAGCGAAGCGATTTTGCGAAGGAATAAACTATCCCGAATATCTGTAGGGGCGAACAGCGTTCGCACGTCTTTGTACATCTGCATGACTTTATGGTAAATTCAAACCTCGTCACTTCGAGCGGGCTGTCGAGGGCGCCAGCCCCTACAAGCGTGATAGGATAGTTTTTTGTTCTGTCCTACAATGGTTGTAATCGTGGACTTGTTTCTTCGACGGGCGAACGCTGTTCGCCCCTACAGATTTGTTGCCGTAATTTTGTGGTTTTGTACGATTTTTATTCAGTTTTCAAGCTTCAAACAAGGTGCAGGAAGTGCTTTTCTGTGCGATCAGAACCTCTCATCGTGTTCACCTAACTCACGTTGACAAAATGTTTCCTCATACACTGCTACCTTGCAGGATATTCAATTTGGGATAATACCCCTATACTTATCCCCGAAAAGCACCCCTTTTGTTGCATAAAAAATGCAACAATTGCAGAAATGTTGCCAAATTAAAATATAAATCATTTGTTTGCACAATTTGTTAAGTGAGTTTTTGTTGGATATGACAAGTAAATCGGATTTATTATGTAATGGCAGACAAGTTGGTGCATATAGTGATGAAATAAAGGGTAGGTTAGGGTGGAGGTAATGAGGCGGAGGGTGATAAAAGCAGGTGAGTAAACGAAAAATTTACGATTTGATAACACATTGGTAATAGTAGAAGTTTCTGCGTCGAATTGTGCGATTTTTGTTCAAATCGGAGAAAATAGGAAAATCGGCGAGATGTGTAAGCTAAAATGCTTGACAAGGGCTTGCTAATATTATATAATAGTATACTGTATCATAATGGAGTTTTCCACCTATTTCATGCGTTTTTGAGTGCAGAAAATCATGGAAAACACCGCCAAAACCACTGGCGAATACGATTGTTATATAGTGTTATATAAATGTATTTTCCAAATAAATTAAGGAGTGATTGAGCCTATGGTGAATGTCAAGGACGTAAAACTTGGTAAGAACACGAGAAAGAGCTTTGCCAAGATCAATGAGGTTCTGGAGATGCCTAACCTTATTGAAGTGCAGAAGAACTCTTATCAGTGGTTCCTCGATGAAGGTCTGAAGGAGGTCTTCAGAGATGTTTCAGCTATTACTGATTATAATGGTACGCTGGAGCTGACTTTTGTTGGATACCATTTTGATGAAGAGGCTAAGTATTCTGTTGCAGAGTGCAAGGCGAGAGATGTAACTTATGCAGTGCCACTGAGAGTTACTGCAAGACTTAACAATACCGAGACCGGCGAGATCAAGGAGTCCGAGGTATTTATGGGTGACTTCCCTAAAATGACCGACAGCGGAACTTTTGTTATCAACGGTGCAGAGCGTGTTATCGTTTCTCAGTTGGTGCGTTCACCAGGTGTTTATTACGCTTTTGATAAGGACAAGACCGGTAAGGATCTGTTCAAGACAACTGTTATCCCTAACAGAGGTGCTTGGCTTGAATATGAAATGGATTCTAACGACGTGGTTTATGTCAGAATCGATAAAAACAGAAAGATCCCTCTTACTACTTTCCTGAGATCGCTCGGTATTGGTACTAACGAGGAGATCGAGGAAGTCTTCGGTCCTGATGAAAGACTTACTCAGACTATCATGCAGAAGGATCAGACTGCTAACAGAGAGGAAGCTCTTCTTGAAGTTTACAAGAAGCTTCGTCCGGGCGAGCCTCCTACAGTAGATTCTGCTGTTACTCACCTGAACAACCTGTTCTTTGACGCTAAGAGATATGATCTTTCAAGATTTGGCAGATATAAGTACAACAAGAAGCTTGGCGTTGGTTCAAGACTTTCAGGTCACAGACTTTCAAGACCTGTTGTAAATCCTATGACAGGCGAGGTAATGGCTGAGGCTGGCGATCTTATCAGCTTTGATAAGGCTATGGAGATCGAGACCGCAGGTGTTATGGAGGCTTACGTTGACGTTGAGGTAAAGGAGCATCTTACTTCCGCAACAGGCGAGGCTGTTACAAAGCTTGAAGAGTGTGAAGTTAAGATCATAGGCAACGGCATGGTAGACATCAACGCTTATGTTGATTTTGACTGCACTGAGCTTGGCATCAACGAAAAGGTATCTTTCAAGGCTCTCAAGGAAATTCTTGAGGATTCTGAGAATGAGGAAGAACTTAAGGAGAACATCAAACTTAAGGCTGACGACCTCGTTCCAAAGCACATCACTATCGATGATATTATCGCTACGGTTTCTTACTTCCTCAACCTTTGCGAGGGCGTTGGTACTGTTGACGATATCGACCATCTTGGCAACAGAAGAATCCGTTCAGTAGGCGAGCTTCTTCAGAACCAGTTCAGGATCGGTTTCACAAGAATGGAAAGAGTTATCCGTGAGAGAATGAACATTCAGTCACAGGGCACTGAGGTCGTTACTCCTACAGCTCTTATCAATATAAGACCTATCACTGCGGCTATCAGAGAGTTCTTCGGTTCTTCTCCACTGTCACAGTTCATGGATCAGAACAACCCTCTGGCTGAGCTTACTCATAAGAGAAGACTTTCAGCCCTCGGCCCTGGCGGTCTTTCAAGAGACCGTGCCGGATTTGAGGTCCGTGACGTTCACTATACTCACTACGGCAGAATGTGTCCTATCGAGACGCCTGAAGGTCCTAACATCGGACTTATCTCTTACCTTGCTTCTTTCGCAAGGATAAACGAGTACGGCTTTATCGAAGCTCCTTACAGACGTGTTGACAAGGAAACAGGCGTTGTAACTGACGAAGTTGTTTATATGACGGCTGACGTTGAAGATAACTACATGGTCGCTCAGGCAAACGAGCCTCTTACTGAGGATAACAAGTTTGCCAGACCTAAGGTAAACGGCAGATACAGAGATCAGATCCTCGAGATAGAGAGAGAGAAGATCGACTTCATGGACGTTTCACCTAAAATGGTAGTTTCTGTTGCGACTGCTTGTATCCCATTCCTTGAGAACGATGACGCTAACCGTGCGCTCATGGGTTCAAACATGCAGAGACAGGCTGTGCCGCTGCTCAAGACTGAGTCTCCTATCGTTGGTACTGGTATGGAGTACAAGGCTTGTCTTGATTCAGGCGTTGCTGTTGTTTCTAAGAACGCAGGTGTTGTTGAGAGCGTTGACGCTGACAAGATCGTTATCCGTGAGGACAGCGGTATGCTCAGAACTTATGAGCTGACTAAGTTCAAGCGTTCAAACGCAGGTACTTGCACAAACCAGAGACCTATCGTCAATAAGGGTGAGAGAATTGAAGCTAATCAGATAATCGGTGACGGTCCTGCTACATCAAATGGTGAGCTTTCACTTGGTAAGAACGCTCTTATCGGCTTCATGACTTGGGAAGGTTACAACTACGAGGACGCCGTTCTTCTGAACGAAAACCTTGTAAAGCAGGATAAGTACACTTCTATCCATATTGAAGAGTATGAGACAGAAGCAAGAGATACAAAGCTCGGACCTGAGGAGATCACAAGAGATATCCCTAACGTTGGTGAGGACGCTCTTAAGGATCTGGACGAGAACGGTATCATCAGAATAGGCGCAGAGGTTCGCTCAGGCGATATTCTTGTTGGTAAGGTAACACCTAAGGGTGAAACTGAGCTGACAGCAGAAGAAAGACTTCTGAGAGCTATCTTCGGCGAAAAGGCTAGAGAAGTTAGAGATAATTCTCTTAAGGTACCTCACGGCGAGGCCGGTACTATCATTGATGTTAAGATATTCACAAGAGAGAACTGCGACGAGCTTTCTCCTGGAGTAAATATGCTCGTCAGATGCTACATCGCACAGAAGAGAAAGATCTCTGTGGGCGATAAGATGGCGGGTCGTCATGGTAACAAGGGTGTCGTTTCAAGAATACTCCCACAGGAGGATATGCCATTCCTTGAGGACGGTACTCCGCTTGATATCTGTCTTAACCCATTGGGCGTACCTTCTCGTATGAACATCGGTCAGGTGCTTGAGGTTCATCTTGGTATGGCGGCAAAGGCTCTTGGCTGGAAGATAATGACCCCTGTATTCGACGGTGCTCACGAGGCAGACATCAGAGAATGCTTCAAAATGGCTCAGCAGAATTATCTGGAGCATAAGGACGATGAGTTCACTCTCCACACAATGGACGAGGTCATCAACCCTAACGCTCTGAGCATGAGCGAGGACGGCAAGTTCACTGTTTATGACGGAAGAACAGGCGAGAAGTTCGATAACAGAGTTACAGTCGGTTATATGTACTACCTGAAGCTCCACCACCTCGTAGACGATAAGATACACGCACGTTCAGTTGGTCCTTATTCACTGGTAACACAGCAGCCACTCGGCGGTAAGGCTCAGTTCGGTGGTCAGAGATTCGGAGAAATGGAAGTTTGGGCGCTCGAAGCTTACGGTGCTGCTTACACACTTCAGGAGATCCTTACAGTTAAGTCTGACGATACTGTGGGAAGAGTCAAGACATACGAGGCTATCGTTAAGGGACAGAATGTTCCTAAGCCTGGTGTTCCTGAGGCGTTCAAGGTACTTGTTAAGGAGCTTCAGTCACTTGGTCTGGATCTCAAGGTACTCAACATCAATAACGAGGAAATAGATCTTAAGCAGTCGTTTGACGAGGACGAGGAGCTTGTTCCACAGCCTGCTATCGAAGATCATATCGATTTCGGCGTTGACGAGGGCGATCTCGACGAGGGCTTCATGGCTGAAGACGAGAACGGCACTTCCGAACTGGAGGGCAGCGCAGCTTCCGACGAGTCTGATCTGTTCCTTAATGACGGTGAATAATTTTGCACAGTAACTAAATAAGCTGAGGTCAAAGGGCGGAAGGCTCCGCCCCTGCGACCGTTTCATATAGAAGTCGGCTGTTGCCGTGCTTCAAACTAAACAGGAAGAGGGTACTGCTGTTGGAATTCAATGAGTTTGCATCAATCAAGATCGGTCTTGCTTCGCCTCAGAAGATCCGTGAGTGGTCTTACGGCGTTGTTACCAGACCTGAAACAATAAACTATCGTACTCAGAAGCCGGAAAAGGACGGATTGTTCTGCGAAAAGATATTCGGACCTTCAAAGGACTGGGAGTGTCACTGCGGTAAATATAAGAAAATTCGCTTTAAAGGCAAAGTCTGCGAGCGCTGCGGCGTTGAGGTAACAAGAGCCAAGGTTCGTAGAGAGAGAATGGGTCACATCGAACTTGCTGCACCTGTTTCTCACATTTGGTATTTCAAGGGAACTCCGTCAAGAATAGGACAGATGCTTGAAATATCACAGAAAAGACTTGAAGAAGTTCTTTACTTCACAAAATACATCGTTATAGATCCAGGTAACACTGAGCTTATCAAGGGTCAGCTCCTTACTGAAAAGGATTATAGCGAAATGCAGGAAAAGTATGACGAGGACGAGTTCAGAGCCGGCATGGGCGCTGAGGCTATCAAGGAGCTTCTTGAAGAGATCGACCTCGATAAGCTTTCAGAAGAGCTTAAAACTGAGCTGAAGGATCTTCCTGCGGGTCAGAAGCGTATCAAGCTTCTGAAAAGACTGGAAATCGTTGAGGCTTTCAGAACATCAGGCAATAGACCTGAGTGGATGATACTGGAGGCTATACCTGTTATACCACCTGATATCAGACCTATGGTACTGCTGGACGGCGGAAGATACGCAACCAGCGACCTTAATGACCTTTACAGACGTGTTATCAACAGAAATAACCGTCTTAAGAAAATGCTGGAGCTTGAAGCACCTGACATCATCGTTAGAAACGAAAAGAGAATGCTTCAGGAAGCTGTTGACGCACTTATCGACAACGGCAGACACGGCAGACCTGTTACAGGTCCTAACAACAGAGCATACAAGTCACTTTCAGATATGCTCAAAGGTAAGCAGGGACGTTTCAGACAGAACCTTCTTGGTAAGCGTGTTGACTATTCAGGACGTTCTGTTATCGTCGTAGGCCCTGAGCTTAAGATGTATCAGTGCGGTCTGCCAAAGGAAATGGCTCTTGAGCTGTTCAAGCCTTTCGTTATGAAAAGACTTGTTGACACAAATCCTACTATCAACATCAAGTCTGCAAGGAAAAAGGTAGACAGAGCTGAGCCAGAGGTTTGGGACGCACTTGAAAACGTTATTCAGGGTCACCCTGTAATGCTCAACCGTGCGCCTACACTTCACAGACTTGGTATTCAGGCATTCGAGCCTATCCTTGTAGAGGGCAGAGCTATCAAGCTTCACCCACTGGTTTGTACAGCGTTCAACGCTGACTTCGACGGCGACCAGATGGCTGTTCACCTGCCAATCTCAGCAGAGGCTCAGGCTGAGGCAAGATTCCTTATGCTGGCTGCCAACAACCTGTTGAAGCCTTCAGACGGACGCCCTGTTGCAGTTCCTACACAGGATATGATACTTGGTTCTTACTACCTGACACTGAAGAAGGACGGCGAGCCTGGCGAGGGCAAGGTGTTCAGAGATGTGAACGAGGCTCTTATGGCTTACGATCAGCACATCGTTTCACTTCATGCTGCTATCAAGGTAAGAATTACCAAGCAGATAGGCGACAAGCAGGTATCAAAGGTGATAGACGCTACAGTCGGAAGACTTATCTTCAACTCTATCATTCCTCAGAACCTTGGCTTTGTTGACAGAACAAATTCAGAAAAGCAGTTCGATCTTGAGATAAGCTTCCTTGTAAAGAAGAAGCAGCTTTCTGATATCATTGATAAATGTATCCAGAAGCACGGTACTACTACTACTTCCGAAGTTCTCGACAACATTAAGAGCCTTGGTTATAAGTATTCTACAAAGTCTGCTATCACAGTTGCTGTTTGCGACGCTTCTATCCCTGAGGCTAAGAAGGATATCCTTGCAAAGGCTGACGGACTTGTTGACAAGATAGACAAGCAGTACAAGAGAGGTTATATTTCAAGAGAAGAGAAGTCAAAGAAGTTCATCGAGATCTGGAACAACGCTACAGACGAAGTTACAGAGGCTCTGAAAGCTAACCTTGACCCATATAACCCAATCAACATGATGGCTGACTCAGGTGCCCGTGGTTCTATCAACCAGATCAGACAGCTGGCAGGTATGCGTGGACTTATCGCCAACACATCAGGTTCAACAATCGAGATGCCTATCAGAGCTAACTACCGTGAAGGTCTTAACATTCTGGAATACTTCATTTCTTCCAGAGGTGCGAGAAAGGGACTTGCCGATACAGCTCTGCGTACTGCTGACTCAGGTTACCTTACAAGACGTCTTGTTGACGTTTCTCAGGACGTTATCATTCGTCAGGAGGACTGCGGTACTCACGTTGGTATCGAGATATTCGACATTAAGAACGGAAACGAAATGATCGAGCCTCTCAGCGAGAGACTTGTGGGCAGATATCTTGTTGAGGATCTCAAGGATCCTAAGACAGGCGAGATGATATGCTCAAGGAACAAGCTCATAAACGTTCATGACGCTGAAAGAATAGTTGCTGCACTCGAAGCTGAGGGCAAGGATTCTATCTCTATCAGATCAGTTCTTCAGTGTCAGGCTAAGCATGGCGTTTGCGCTAAGTGCTATGGTGCTAACCTTGCAAACGGAAATATCGTTCAGGTCGGCGAGGCTGTCGGCGTAATCTCCGCTCAGTCTATCGGTGAGCCTGGTACACAGCTTACAATGAGAACGTTCCACACAGGTGGTATCGCTTCTGCGGAAGATATCACACAGGGTCTTCCTAGAGTCGAGGAACTGTTTGAGAGCAGACGTCCAAAGGGTGCTGCTATCATCACAAGGATCGACGGCGTAGTTAGGATCGAGGAGGTCAAGAAGACCAAGCAGATCACTGTTACAAGCGAGGACACTGAAAATCCTGAGCAGGAGTCTTATGCTATCCCATACGGCTACAAGATAAGAGTTCGTGAGGGACAGGCTGTTACAGCCGGTGAGCCACTCACAGAGGGTTCTATCAACCCAGCTGATATCCTTGCAGTTAATGGTCCTAAAGCTGTTCAGAACTACATCATCACCGAAGTTCAGAAGGTTTACCGTCTGCAGGGTGTTGATATCAACGATAAGCACATCGAAGTTATCGTTCGTCAGATGATGAGAAAGGTCAAGATCGACGACTCCGGTTCAAGCTATCTGCTCCCTGGTTCACTTATCGACAGAGGAGAGGTCGCAAGACTCAACGAGGAGATACAGGCTCAGATCGACGCTGGCGACGAGAACGCAAGACTTATCACAACTGTTCCTGTTCTTCAGGGTATCACAAAGGCTTCAAGCTACTCGGATTCATTCCTGTCGGCTGCTTCATTCCAGGAGACAACTAAGGCTCTTACAGACGCAGCTATCAGAGGCAAGACCGATAAGCTCATGGGTCTTAAGGAAAATGTTATTATCGGTAAGCTCATTCCTGCCGGCACCGGTATGGACGTTTACAACAACGTTCAGGTGGTCAAGAATGAGAGTGCGGCTAACCATAACACCGCAGAAACACCGTTGTACTAATGACTTTTATATCAGCCTGCATGGTTCATTCATGCGGGCTGATTTTTTTATTTTGCGTGAAACCTTTTTGCCTGCCACGGCGTTTTAGTATATGAAGGGAAGTGAAAGCATGAAGAATATGACCGAAAGCGAATACCGCCAACTTGTAGAGGAGTATTCGGATATGGTAACAAGGCTTTGCGTGGTGCACACGGGAAATTTTTCCGACGCTGAGGACTGCTATCAGAACGTGTTCTTCAAGCTTTTCAAGCAGATGAAAAAAGGCAGTCTGCCAAACCCGAAAGCGTGGCTCATCAGAGTGGCTCTCAACGAATGCCGGAGTGTTTTGCGGTATCGTTTGAGGAAAAACACAGTCGATTTGAACAGCATAACGTCTTTCTCAAAGGACGGCAGCGACATAGAGATACTTGACCTTATTTTCAGACTTCCCCCGAAATATCGGGATAGTATTTATCTTTATTACTTTGAGGAGCTGTCAGTGCAGGAGATAGCTAAGCTGACAAATATCAAGGAAAACACGATAAAAACACATCTCAAACGTGGAAGAGAACAACTGAAGGATATGATAATGTTGTGAACTATATGAATGACAATAAAAACCTAGGGCATTGGGACGTCTCATTTCTGTGAAACAGAAATTGAGCCGCTCCCCTACAAAAGAGGTAAAAACTATTATGTAGGGGCTGGACTTTCGACATAACATTGACTAAAGGTATAGTTTGCAATGAGGATATCACAGAAAGGAGCAGCAAATGAAAAAGATAAATGCTTTTTACTGTATAAAAACTCCTTCGGATTGGAAGGAGAGTGTGCTTATGTATGACAAGCCTACAGAGAAAAAGAAAACAAAACTTACAGGCTTTCAGCTTGCAGGTGCGGTGCTTGCGGCTTTGCTTCTGGTGGTGGGCGGTGCGCTGACCCTTTATCGCAGCGGTGATGATTTCAGGGTGGATACAGCTAAACTGTCTGATGCTGATAGCTCGAGTACCATTGACAGCACAGAACTTACAACAGACAACTCGGATAATTCAGGCGATTTGATAAGGGCAGGAGATGCGCTTAAGCAGGTCGTTAAAGACAAAGAGATAACGGCGGTCGGAACGTATGCAGGCTGCGGCTCGGACGGAACGGGATACCTTTTGGTCGATAAAATTTATGTTGAGAAATACACTGTTAAAAAGGGCAACGTGATACAATATGTTAATGTGAATGAATATGAATACCTGAAATACCACTCTTACGCTGCGTTTAAACTTGATTTCAGAGCGAAAGATGTTACCACAGGGAAGTTTGCTTATATGGACGAACTGAAAGTGGGCGAAAAAATCGCAGTCGGCATAAACTGCGATGATCTGAGTAATTGGAACTCGGATGAGATCGCAACAGGTCTTGACGAAATGGTCGGTGGTGACAGCTTTGGAACAGACTTCTATTATTCACTGAGATCATCAATAGCCTATGCTTATGATATCGACAGTTCAAAGGACACAGGCAAGGAAAAGCTTGATAAGCTCATTCTTGATAGTGTACAGCATATGTACGAAGATATGATACTGCAAGCTGACGACTTCAGCATTGTGCTAAATCCTGTGGAAAAGGACTGGGGATTTAAAAATGATACGTTGGTAAATTTTGTTAAGCATATCAATTATGATGCTGACAATTACGAAAGGGATATTATCTATCCGCTGATAATAACACCAATTGAAAAGGGTAAAGCCATAAACGTTTCCACAGCAGGAGGGTCAAAGGAAGGCATAATTATCAAGGTGGACGGAAGATATTTCAGTATAACTTCCAATTATAAGGATATTGTGGAGCAGGACGATACTAATAATGAATGGTACGGTTCCCAAAGTGCGACGGTAAAGAACAACAGAAATTACTTCTTTGATGAAAATGAATGGCTCGTTGCAATTAAATTCGCAACGGGTGCAAACACCTATTTTAGTGATGATCTGAAACTTTATATCAATGAAGTACAAAACGATATAACCTATTCGGACAAGACTGACGACAGCGATTGTGTTATAACTTATCATAGATTCAGCGAGACAGAGGTCGAAGTGGCGGATAAAGGAGAAATTTTAGATACAGACAGCAAGGCGGAATGAGGGAATATATTTGCAGGGCAGGGCGTGAAAAGCCGCTGCCCTGTGCTTTTTATAGCTTTTGACAGAAAATTTAACTGAAATTTTCAAAAAGTTAAAAAAGTCAAGAAAAAGTGCTTGACAAGAGACAGAGAATAGTGTATAATATCAAGGTATGCTGATGTATTGTATATCAGCGTATAGTATCAAATCTATGAAAGGAGAGAAAATATGCCAACCTTTAACCAGTTAGTAAGAAAAGGAAGAAATGTCCTTGCAGACAAGTCTACAGCTCCTGCTCTTCAGAAGGGTTTCAACTCAAAGAAGAAGGTAGTTATCGATCAGAGCTGCCCACAGAAGCGTGGCGTTTGCACAGTAGTAAGAACTGCTACACCTAAAAAGCCAAACTCAGCTATGAGAAAGGTTGCCAGAGTTAAGCTCACAAACGGAAACGAAGTTACAGCTTACATCCCTGGTATCGGACACAATCTTCAGGAGCACTCCGTTGTTCTTATCAGAGGCGGACGTGTTAAGGACCTCCCTGGTGTAAGATATCACATCATCAGAGGCACTCTCGACGCTCAGGGCGTTGCTAAGAGAATGCAGGCGAGATCCAAGTATGGCGCTAAGAAGCCAAAGGCAGGAGCAGCCAAGTAATCAAAAACTGAAAAGCTCATTTTAGTAACAAGGTAATAACTCATTGTCGCATATTGCGAAGACCACAGTTTATGTGGAGTGATTAATATATATTAGTTGACTCTACAAGGAACTGACGGGGCTGTAAAACGGCTGTGTGCCGTGGTTACAGAGCGAGTACCTGTGAATTCATTATTTGTGAAGGAGGGAATTAAAGTGCCAAGAAGAGGTAGAGTTACAAAGAGAGACGTGCTTCAGGATCCAGTATACAATTCTAAGCTTGTTACACGTCTTGTAAACAACATCATGCTTGACGGTAAGAAGGGTGTTGCCCAGAAGATCGTTTACGGAGCATTTGAAATTGTCGAAGAAAAGACAGGCAGACCTGCTCTTGAAGTATTCCAGGAGGCTATGGATAACATTATGCCTGAGCTGGAGGTCAAGGCTCGCCGTGTAGGCGGTGCGACTTACCAGGTACCAATGGAGGTTCGTCCTGACAGAAGACAGACACTTGGTCTGAGATGGATAACAAAGTATTCTCGTGAGAGAAACGAGGATACAATGAGAGAGAGACTCGCAGCAGAGATCCTCGACGCTCTTAACGGCGTTGGCGGTTCATGCAAGAAGCGTGACGAAACTCATAAGATGGCTGAAGCTAACAAGGCTTTCGCTCATTACAGATGGTAAGAGGTATAAAGGAGGATATATATGGCAAGAGAATGTAAATTGCAGGATTACCGTAATATCGGTATCATGGCACACATCGACGCCGGCAAGACTACTACTACAGAGCGTATCCTGTTTTATACCGGTGTAAACTATAAGATCGGTGAAACACACGACGGTGCATCTACAATGGACTGGATGGCACAGGAGAAGGAGAGAGGTATCACAATTACTTCTGCTGCTACTACTTGCTACTGGAAGGGTCACAGACTTAACATTATAGATACTCCGGGCCACGTTGACTTTACAGTTGAGGTTGAGCGTTCACTTCGTGTACTCGACGGTTCTGTAACAGTTCTTTGTGCTAAGGGTGGTGTTGAGCCTCAGACTGAAACAGTTTGGAGACAGGCTGATAACTATCAGGTACCAAGAATGGTATATGTCAACAAGATGGATATCATGGGTGCAAACTTCTACAACGTTTTGAATATGCTCCATGAAAGACTTCATTGTAACGCCGTTCCTATCCAGCTCCCTATCGGTGCTGAGGACGACTTCAAGGGTATCGTCGATCTGCTCGAAATGAAGGCTTATGTATACTATGATGACCTTGGAAAGGATATCCGTCAGGAAGAGATTCCTGAGGACCTTAAGGAAAAGGCTGAACAGTATCACGCTGACCTTATCGAGCATCTTGCAGAAGTTGATGACGATCTCGCTGAGAAGTATTTCGCAGACGAAGAGATCACTATCGACGAGATGAAGAAGGTAATCAGAAAGAGTACTATCGCTAACACAATGGTACCTGTTACCTGCGGAACTTCATACAGAAACAAGGGCGTTCAGAAGCTTCTTGACGCTATTGTAGATTATATGCCTTCACCTATCGACGTACCACACATCAAGGGTACTGACGTAAATACAGGTGAGGAAGTTGAGAGAATTTCAGGCGACGATCAGCCATTTGCTGCTCTCGCATTCAAGATCGCTACAGACCCATTCGTTGGAAAGCTCTGCTACTTCAGAGTTTATTCAGGTGTTCTGACAGCCGGTTCTACAGTTTATAACTCCACTAAGGACAAGGACGAGAGAATCGGAAGAATCGTTCAGATGCACTCTAACGCTAGAAAGGATATCGATACTATCTACGCTGGTGATATCGGTGCCGCTATCGGTCTGAAGAACACAACAACAGGTGACACTCTTTGTGATGAAGAGCACCCTGTACTTCTTGAGTCAATGGAATTCCCTGAGCCTGTTATCCAGCTCGCTATTGAGCCTAAGACTAAGGCAGGTCAGGAAAAGATGGGTATCGCTCTTGCAAAGCTTGCTGAAGAGGACCCAACATTCAGAACTTATACTTCTGAGGAAACAGGTCAGACAATTATCGCCGGAATGGGCGAGCTGCACCTTGAGATCATCGTAGACAGACTTCTCCGTGAGTTCAAGGTAGAGGCTAATGTCGGTGCTCCTCAGGTTTCATATAAGGAAACAATTACTGCTCCTGCAAGCGTTGATTACAAGTACGCTAAGCAGTCAGGTGGTAAGGGTCAGTACGGTCACGTTAAGATCAACGTTGAGCCAAACGAGTCCGGTAAGGGCTATGAGTTCATCAACAAGGTTGTCGGCGGTGCTATTCCTAAGGAATACATTCCAGCAGTTGACGCAGGTATCAGGGGTGCTATGGAGAACGGTGTTCTCGCTGGCTTCCAGGTAGTTGACGTTAAGGTTGAGCTGTACGATGGATCTTATCACGAAGTCGATTCTTCTGAAATGGCATTTAAGATCGCCGGTTCTATGGCGTTCAAGGAGGCTATGAGAAAGGCTTCACCAATCATTCTTGAGCCTATCATGAAGGTTTGCGTTATCGCTCCTGATGATTATCTCGGAACAGTTATAGGCGACCTCAACTCCCGTCGTGGACAGATCCTCGGTCAGGAGCAGAGAACTGGTGCTGTTCAGGTAGATGCTCTCGTTCCACTGTCTGAAATGTTTGGTTACTCAAATGACCTGCGTTCTAAGACACAGGGTCGTGGACAGTACACAATGGAGCCTGACAGCTACATTCAGGTACCAAAGTCTATCTCTGAGAAGATCATGGCTTCAAGAAACAAGGACTAATAAATTTGCGGAAAATTTTCTGCTTTTTCTATTGCAAATTTGCATTTTATTTGATATAATTATACTACGGTATGTTAAATCGGAAACTATTAAATTTTAAGGAGGAAAATTCCTATGGCAAAGGCACATTTCGAAAGAACCAAACCACACGTTAACATTGGTACAATCGGTCACGTTGACCACGGTAAGACAACTCTTACTGCTGCTATCACAAAGACTCTTGCTCTTGAAGGTCTTGCTGAGAAGAAGGATTACAACAACATCGACTCAGCTCCAGAGGAGAGAGAGAGAGGAATTACAATCAACACAGCTCACGTTGAGTATGAGACAAAGAACCGTCACTATGCTCACGTTGACTGCCCAGGCCACGCTGACTATGTAAAGAACATGATCACTGGTGCTGCTCAGATGGACGGCGCTATCCTCGTAGTTGCTGCTTCTGACGGTCCTATGGCTCAGACAAGAGAGCACCTTCTCCTTGCTAGACAGGTAGGCGTTCCAGCTATCGTTGTTTTCATGAACAAGGCTGACCAGGTTGACGATGAAGAGCTTCTTGATCTCGTTGAGATGGATATCAGAGAGCTCCTCGACAAGTACGATTTCCCTGGCGACGAGACTCCAATCATTAAGGGTTCAGCTCTTGCAGCTCTTGAAGCTCCAGATGATCTTTCAGATCCAGCTTACAAGCCAATCCTTGACCTTATGGACGCTGTTGACACATTCATCCCAACACCAGACAGAAAGTCTGATCTCCCATTCCTGATGCCTGTTGAGGACGTATTCACAATCACAGGCCGTGGTACAGTTGCTACTGGTAGAGTTGAAAGAGGTCAGCTCAAGACTGGTGACGAAGTTGAGATCCTCGGACTTTCAACTGAGAGACCAAAGACTGTTGTAACAGGTATCGAGATGTTCAGAAAGATCCTTGACTACGCTGAGGCAGGCGATAACATCGGTGCACTTCTCCGTGGTATCCAGAGATCTGACATTCAGAGAGGCCAGGTTCTTTGTAAGCCAGGTTCCATTCACCCATACACAAAGTTCTCAGGTCAGGTTTACGTTCTGAAGAAGGAAGAGGGCGGCCGTCATACTCCATTCTTCAACAACTACAGACCACAGTTCTATTTCAGAACAACAGACGTTACTGGCGTTATCACACTTCCTGCTGACAAGGAAATGTGCATGCCTGGCGATAACGTAGAGATGGATGTTGAGCTTATCACTCCAATCGCTATCGAAGAGGGACTTCGTTTCGCTATCCGTGAGGGTGGTAGAACAGTAGGTTCTGGCGTCGTTACAGCTGTTAGAGACTAATTTTTAGTTCGCTATATAAAGATCGGGTACAATATGTATCCGATCTTTTTTTTGTCTTAAAATATTATGAATAATAAGTTAAATGATATTTGCATGCTTTAAAAAAGTACGGTGATATGCTATAATTAGTATATCGGGGGTGAGAATTTGAACGATACAAATACTAAAGATTATATGATTGACGTTGCCCAGGATACCACTTATCAAAATCAGAGTGATGATTATAAGAAGTCGTTTGCAAAGTGGCGTTCAAATCCTCAGAATTCTTTTGGATTCCAGTTTATACATGATACAAGAGAACACTCGTACATTGATGGCGAGGGTTTTGTGCCTCATAAGGCAGAGGTAGCAGAGAGGATCTCTATGCTAAAATGCTGTAGTTTGTTGGGCATTTGTCTTGTGGTAATGCTTGCTATTGATTTTCTTAACTATTTTATAGTGAATAAATACGCGCCGGATACAACTGGTACATTTGTGTATTTTTCTCAAACAGATGGCGGATATGGCAGATATGGTGTTGGAATGACTTTTATTTTAGGTCTGTTGTTTGCCGCAAAGTTTGTTGTGCCTGGTCTTATTTTTAAGATCGTTACTAAGATCCCTAATAAAGTCGTTTTTGCAAATTCAAAGGGCTACGAAAAAATGCGTGGAACTGCTGTGGTTATTATGATGGTCATAATCGTTGTGGGCAGAGTTGGACAATATATCCTTAGTCTGCTGTTTTCAACTGTGCATTTAGACGGGATATATTCTATTTTTGTATTCTCTGAAGACCCTGTTGTTGCTTTTGTTTCTTTTACTTTCTTTGCGATCATTGTTCCTATAATGCAAGAGATAGTATTTCGAGGAATTTTTTTGCAGACTTTTCGTCAATTTGGCGACACCTTCGCTATTATGATCACTGCTGTTGTGAACGGTTTATGCTACTATGATATTACATATCTTCCTTTTGTTGTATGCTGTACTGCGGTTCTTGGACTTTTTACTATACGAACAGGCTCGGTTTTTACTGCAATTTCAATGAGTATTTGCGCCCACATCACGAATTTTGTATTAAGTTACATTGTTCTCTATGATCTTCCTTATGCCAAAATAGCAGAAGTCATAATCTGTACAGTGATCGTTGGTGTATCACTTGTGATGTACTCGAAGCTTACAAGCTTTGGTGACTGGACATTCAACATTGAAAATGATAATTCTTTTATGACGATGTCAAAGCGAGTTAAGTCTTTCATTGCAACTAACTCGATCGCAGTGTGGATAGCTGCAATTCTTGTGACCATGTTTGTGTGTGCGAGGATAATATGACGAGAGATGAGCTTTACATGAAAAAAGCGTTGGAGCTTGCGGAAATTGCCGCAGAGCAGGGGGAAGTACCTGTGGGTGCGATAGTTGTGAAGCGTTCCAGCGGTGAAATAATCGGCAGGGGATTCAATCGTCGTGAGTATGGGCGTTCCCCTTTGACTCATGCCGAACTTGTGGCTATTGAGGAAGCGAGTCACAATCTTGGGGGTTGGCGGCTTATGGGTTGTGAGCTTTTTGTTACTCTCGAGCCTTGTCCTATGTGTACGGGTGCGATAATAAATTCTCGAATTGAGCGTGTGGTTTTTGGTGCGTATGACAAAAAGGCTGGTTCTTGCGGGTCGGTGGTAAATCTTTTTGAGCTACCATATAATCACAGACCTCTTTGTACAGGCGGTATACTGCAAGAGCGGTGTGCAGATACACTGACGGAATTTTTCAAAAATCTTAGACGTAAAAAAAACCTCTCCGAATAGTTCGGGGAGGTTTTCCTTATATTTCGTTTCGATTTTCCAAAGCCTTGTAAAGCGTCACTTCATCAGCATATTCAAGCACTCCGCCAACGGGCAGACCGAACGCCAAACGTGTGACCTTTACACCAAGGGGTTTCAGCAGCCTTGAAATGTAAATTGCCGTAGCTTCGCCATTAACTGTAGGATTAGTAGCCATAATGACTTCTTTAACATTCTCAGGCTCTATCCTCGCAAGCAGTTCTTTTATTTTAAGCTTGTCAGGGGAAATGTCGTCCATAGGGGAGAGAAGTCCATGCAAAACATGGTAAACACCTTTGTACTCCTTAGTACGCTCGAAAGCTGCTATATCCTTTGGGTCTTCTACTACGCAGACCGTTGTGTGGTCACGTCTTGGGTCGTCACAGATAGGACACTTTGGCTTGTCAGTAAAGTTCTGGCAAACGCTGCAAAGATGAACGCTTTTGTGGGCATTAGTGATAGCCGCTGCAAAAGCCGATGCGTCCTCGTCTGTCATGGACATAACATAGTAGGCAAGGCGCTGTGCGGACTTCATGCCTATACCAGGGAGCTTTGCAAATTGCTCTGCCAGAAGTACCAAAGGCAGTGCGTTTGACTCAGCCATTAAAACAGACCTGGGAATGATACTCCGCCTGTGAGTTTCTGCATTTCAGTGTCGCTTACTTCATCGAGGTTAGCAACAGCCTGATTGAAAGCTGCCATAACGAGGTCCTGAAGTGTTTCAACGTCCTCTGGATCAACTACCTCAGGCTTGATATCAAGCTTAAGGACGTTTCTCTTGCCGTTGATAGTTACCTCAACAACTCCGCCGCCTGCTGTACCTGTAAACTCTCTCTGCTCAAGGTCTGCCTGAAGAGCTGTGATCTCGTCCTGCATTTTCTGAGCCTGCTTGAGCATCTGATTCATGTTATTGGAAGGACCCTTGCCCATTCCCTGTGGAAGTCTTGCTTTCATTTTAAAAACTCCTTATATTCAAAATTATTTTTTTATATCAACTTCAATATCAAGTTTTTTCGCTTTGTCAAGCAACTGATTTATAGGATTTTCCGTATCCTCAGGTGCGACATTTTTGGCTGATTTGACTTTGATAGTGAAGTTTTGTCCGAAATTATTTTTCAGTATCTCATTAAGCACCGTAGCATCGCCGCTTGCTTTGAACTTTTTGAGATAAAAGTCATTGTGTACTATCATAAGCAACACATTCTGACACATATAAGCCTTTGAATTGACTAAGAAACAGCCTATAGCAGGATTTGTCTGCTTGACCTGTTCAACAATGTTGTCCCAAGTCTGCACAAGCTTGAAGTCGCTTGCTTTCATTTTCTTGAAATCCGGGTCAAAAGGCTTTGGTGGTGGAGCTTGTTCCTGCTGAGCTGGTGTGGCGATCTGCGGTTGAGTCTGCAAAACGGCACCATTTTTTAGTGCATTCTCAAGCTGAGTTATTCTATTAAGAAGCACTGTGATCTCAGCATTGCCTGATACAGCCTGCACAGTTACACCTGCTTTTTGAGCAGCTCCGCATAGCTTTATGATACACATTTCAAGCTCGATACGCTTTGATGTGCTTTTTGCAAAACGCTCGCTGCACTCCTGCAAAGTATTTATATCCCCGAGTATCTCGTCCAGCTTCATGCGTTCTGCAAGGGCTTTAAGTCTTTCATACTCGTCAGGCAGACAAGTTATAAGATCCTTGTTGTTGTCGATAGTTTTGATTATCATGACATTTCTCATCTGAGCGAGCAGTTCACCTGCCAAGACTTTCAGATCTTTTGACATATCATAAAGCTTGTCAACGACTCTGAGTGCGCCTGCGGCGTCCTTTTCGGCTATCTTTTCGAGAATATCAAAAAGATAATCACGTCCTGCAATGCCGGAAGCTGAGGACACAACGTCAAGGGTGATGTCATTTTCATAGGCAACACACTGGTCTAAAAGAGAAAGTGCGTCACGCATACCACCGTCAGAAAGCCTTGCTATCATGCCTGCGGCATCTTCGTGGAGGGTAAAGCCCTCCTGAGAAGCAATATACATAAGCCTTGAAACGATATCCTCGTTTCTTATCCTGTGAAAGTCGAAATGCTGGCATCTCGACACGATAGTTGCAGGAACTTTATGTATCTCCGTAGTGGCAAGAATAAACTTGACATGCGGAGGAGGTTCTTCCATAGTTTTCAGCAGGGCGTTGAATGCGCCAGCGGAAAGCATATGCACCTCATCTATGATATATACCTTATATTTACATCTTTCAGGAGTATAGACAACGCCTTCACGCAACTCTCTGATATCGTCTACTTTAGAATTTGAAGCAGCGTCAATCTCGATAATATCGGAAAGAGTGCCGTTGTCAGCGTCTTTGCATATCTCACATTCAAGGCATGGCTCACCGTCATGTGGGTCAAGGCAATTGATAGCCTTTGCAAAAATTCTTGCACAGGTGGTCTTTCCCGTACCTCTCGAGCCTGTGAAAAGATAGGCATGAGCTGTCTTGCCGCTTTTTATCTGATTTTTGAGAGTAGTTGTAATATGCGGTTGTGAAACAACATCGTCAAATGACATTGGACGCCATTTTCTGTACAATGCCTGATACAAAACTCTCACTCCAATCAAGAAAATAAAAAAATCAATCCGACATATGGGCGTGCGGGCGGAACTGTGACACACGAAACAAACCGCTTAATGCTGCTCGGTTCCCCGCCTGACATGGTTCACAGCGTTTCATTGCACAGGACCCGCACACCTATATCTCGGATTGATGAGGAACAATAACTGAATCATATCAATCTAACTTTTGTTACCTTATTATTATAACATACTTCCAATGAAATTTCAAGTGTTTTTGAAAAAAAGTTATAAAAAAAGGCAAAGAACATCAACGCCGCTGAACAAAGCTGGACAGCGGCGGATATTATGTGCTTGTAAAATTATATCAGGTGGCAATGATGAAATTCAGCTTGCCGAACGGATAGTTCACCGGGATACAGAATGCAGTGCCTGACAGGGCAAGCTCACCATTTTCCAAAAATTCCTGCGGTGTGAGTGTAAGCTCAACGCCATGCTCGTTTGACTCATTTACAACGAACAGACCGTCGTTTACATTCAGAAATTCGCCTGCTGTAGCGTTTACAAAGTCATCGACCTCCGTGAAGCTATCTTTTGCAAACCTCTCAGCGAAAGCCATATATGTCTTTGAATCTGTGGCAATGCAAGCCTCAGCGTTATATTTTCCATTTATTTTTTGGATAACGATATGTTCTGCTGCAAAATTCTTTATAACTGACGCTTCCATAGGAGTGAAATCGTCACCGATAAATCTGATAAGATTTTTGAAAAGCAAAGTAACATAATCAGTACAGATACGAGCATTTTCATCATTGTCAAAATGATAGAACTCATTGATAAGGTTATGTAGAGTTTCTGTTTGATTGTCTGAAATATCGTCAGTTATCTGATTTTCAGCCTTATAGTCTTTAAGTGCCTTTTCAAACTCAGCATTGGTAAGAGCACCGTTATTAACAAGGGTCTGACCCAGGAGCAGGTAATCTGTAGGCTGCTGAGCGAGAAGCTTTTCAACGTCGTCAGCGGTAACATAGCCAAGTTCCACGGCAAGGTCGCCAAAACGTTTATCGACACTCTGCTGAGTGATATTGACGTGCTCCACCTGCTCGGCTGTCATAAGACCAGCGTTTATAGCAAGAACGCCAAGGCGAAGTCTTGTATGCTTTTTAGCCTCGAAAGCCTGAGTAAGATCCTCAGCGGTACAAAGCTTATGATTAAAGAGGTAGCCTCCAAAAAACTGCGCAAACATTTACAGTCCCCCCTTTGCAACGTTCTCAAGAACTTTAAGAGCGTCGTTATCAGCTATAGGTTTCTGCAAAAAGTCCACAGCTCCCGACTTAAGAGCGTCTTTCAAATGGCTCTGAGTACCAACAGAAGAAGCCATTATCACCTTAGCGTCAGGGTCTTCTGCTATTATCTGTTTGAGGGCTTCAAGACCTGTTACCTTTGGCATGATGATATCCATGAAAACCACGTCAGGCTTGAACTCCTTATATTTGCTAACAGCCTCCTCACCGTCGGCTGCTTCATAAACGGCTTTTACTCCAAATCCAGAAATAGACATACTGAGCTTTTTGCGAGCGAACATAGAATCGTCGCATATAAGCACTGTCATTTCATTTATATTCACGATAGATCCCTCCCGATTATTTTGCGGCAGCAGTTCCGTAATTGCCGATGACGGAGAAAATAATTTCTCTACTGCCTTGTTTTTAATTATATCATAAAATTCTCCAAAAGTCAAGAGTCGTCAAATATGTTTTATGTTGAAAATATACAAACCAGTAAATGCAGAATTTACTTGCAGTTTGCTTGACAAAATGAAAAAAGTGTGCTATAATCATAATGTTATGTGCCGGTGTGATGGAATTGGCAGACGTGTCGGACTCAAAATCCGATGGTAGCGATACCGTACCGGTTCGACCCCGGTCACCGGCACCATGAAAACGGGTTCTTGTATCAAGAGCCTGTTTTTTTTATTAGTGTCCTCATTCTCTTCTGTCTCTGCTTCACCACCAAGAGCATTGGCGAGCCTACCTCTGCTTGAAAGCTACCTCAGGCGAACGGAAACGCCCCTCAGAGCCGTCCGAACCTGCGGAGCGGAAAACTAACCGTCTGAAAAGAAAAGACCTGAGAAGTACTTGTGTGAGCAAATCTCAGGTTATTCAGTTTCAAAAAGGGTATGCTGTCATTGTGGCGCGCGCCATAATGATGATACGGACTTGTGTGGAACGGTTTGCAGGTGTTCTAATAGACTACGGGCAAGCGGCACACATCAATATTGTGCCTTAACGAAATCTTAACGCCGTAACCGTAATCTTAACAGCACTTTAACCGCTCATGTGATATAATAAAGCTATAATTTGAACGAGAGGTGTACGATGTTACATAAAAATAGAGTAAAAAACAGAACTCATATGACTTCATTTCGGGTCATCATTATCAGTTTCTTTTGCCTAATTCTGGTAGGTTCGTTGCTTCTGATGCTGCCTATCTCATCAAGGCAGCGGTGTGTGACTTCATTCCCTGATGCAATGTTCACAGCCGTTTCAGCTACCTGTGTGACTGGACTTGTTGTAAAGGATACTGCTACATACTGGTCTCTGTTCGGGCAGGCGGTCATTCTGATGCTAATTCAAATCGGAGGTATGGGCGTTATCACCGTCGGGCTTGCGATCATTAGAGCATCAGGGCGGAAAATCGGTCTGTGGCAGCGCAGTACGATGCAGGAATCCATCTCCGCACCGCAGGTAGGCGGTATTGTGAAGCTGACAGGCTTTATACTTAAAACATCACTTATCATAGAGATGATCGGTGCGGCTTTGCTTGCACCCGTTTTCTGCAATGATCTTGGTTTCGCTAAGGGACTGTGGTATTCCTTGTTTCACAGCATATCGGCTTTTTGCAATGCAGGTTTTGATCTGTTCGGCATAAAAGAACCGTTCTCATCGCTGACCTTTTACCACAGCAACATCTATCTCAATATCATCATTATGCTGCTAATTATTACGGGAGGCATCGGCTTTCTCGTCTGGGGCGATATCGGAACACACAAGCACAGGATCAGGCGCTACTCTCTGCAAAGCAAGGTCGTACTGATGACATCTGCTGTCTTGATCGTTCTGCCTGCGCTGTATTTCTTCTTTTTTGAATATGACCATGGGACTATCCATGACCGGACGATCCATTCACTGTTTCAGTCTGTCACAACACGAACCGCAGGCTTTAACACAACTGATCTCGCTGCTATGGATGAATCAGGTACAGCCATTATGGTCATTCTTATGCTTATAGGTGGTTCTCCAGGTTCCACCGCGGGCGGTATGAAAACAACGACTTTTGCTGTTCTGTTACTTTCTGCGATCACAGTGTTTAGCCGCAGAAATGATGTGCAGTGCTTCAAAAGAAGAATATCAGACGAAACTGTCCGCAGTGCAGGCGCTGTTTTGTTTATGTATCTTGTATTGTTCTTTACAAGCGGTGTCATTATCAGCAGAGTGGAAGATCTACCGCTGCTGACCTGTCTGTTTGAAACAAGCTCAGCTATCGGTACTGTAGGGCTGTCACTCGGGATTACAAGCGGTCTGTCTGCTGTATCCCGTGTGATACTGATGATACTAATGTTTTTCGGAAGAGTCGGCGGACTGACACTCATTTATGCAGCTCTGCCGTCGGCGGACAGTCAGAATTCACGCTTACCGCTTGAAAAAATATCTGTAGGGTAAGGAGTCTTATATATGAAAACAGTTTTAATTATCGGAGTAGGTCAATTTGGCAGTCATATTGCCAGACGCATGGAGGAGCTTCGGTGTGAGGTCATGGCAGTAGATGAAAATGAGAAGCATATCAACGATATCCTGCCTTATGTGACCAACGCAAGGATCGGTGACAGCACCAATGAGGAATTTCTCCGTTCGCTTGGTGTAGGAAACTATGATGTTTGTATCGTTGCCCTCGGCAGCCGGTTTCAGTCCTCTCTGGAAACAACGTCTTTGCTCAAGGAGCTGGGGGCAAAGAAAGTCATATCCCGTGCGACAAATGATGTACAAATGAAATTCCTGCTTAAAAACGGAGCCGATGAGGTTGTCTATCCTGAGAAGCAGATGGCACTTCGCATCGCTACAAAATATGCATCAGACAGCATACTCGACTTTATTCATCTGGATAACAATTACTCGATCTACGAATTGAAAGTACCGAAGGACTGGTTCGGAAAGTCGCTTTCACAGATCGATATACGAAAGAAATTCAAGATCAATATTCTGACGATCAAACGCGGAGAAGAGGTATTTATCCCTTCACCGGACACTGTAATTGAAACTGATGACATCGCATTTGTCATAGGTGAGGTTCGGGATATCCAGAAGTGTTTCAGAATCTAGGAGATGATCGTGTGAGAAATGTTCTGCTTGCACTATCTGTTGGAGCAATATTTCTCTACGGTTTTTATATTATGAAAAAAGTAGATGAATTCATCGAGGAGATACAAAAGAGCAGACGTGGACACGACCTGTCAGAAGATGATGTTGACGAACACAAAAGTGATATGTTATAATAACAAGGGTGATCCTTATGACTGCTAATTCTATAAAAAGCTCTAAAGCATTTTCTGTGTTCAAAGACTCCGCTATATGTATTGTGGTGCTGACAGCCGCAACACTTGCCGGATACGCATTCAAAGCCTTTCAACTTGCCGATGCGGACATTATCATGCTGTATATTATTGCTGTGCTTGTGATATCCATTTTTACATCAAAGATGTATTTCTGCCTGATATCATCATTAGTAGGAGTGATGCTTTTCAACTGCTTCTTCACCTATCCTGAGTTTTCTCTTTCAGTTCACGATGCAGGCTATCTTGTCACATTTGTGACGATGTTTATTACAGCGTTCATTGCAGGAACGCTTGCCAATAAGCTGAAACGCAATATCCTGATCGCTGAGCAGAATGCCCGTGAAAAGGAGGAGGCGGCACTTCTGGCGCAGAATGAACAGCTTAGAGCTGATATGCTCCGTTCCATATCCCATGATCTCAGAACACCGCTGACCTCCATATCAGGCAATGCCAGTACGCTCATTTCCGGCGGCGATACGCTTGATGAATCAGCACGTCAGCAGATATACACGGATATTTATTCCGAATCAATGTGGCTTATTGAAATGGTGGAAAATCTTTTATACGCTACACGAATTGAGGACGGCAGAATGCAGCTCAATATCTCGGTAGAGATACTTGATGACATTGTTCAGGAGGCTGTCAAACACACCAAACGCACTCACCCAAAGCGAAATATCATCGTTGATATGTATGACGAGATAATCCCCGTTATGGCAGATGCGAACCTTATCGTACAGGTCATAGTCAATCTTATGGATAATGCTGTTAAGTACAGTGATGAGGATTCTGATGTTACCGTCAGTGTGCGCCGAGAAAATGCGCATACTGTTGTGATATCCGTGTCCGATCACGGCTCTGGTATCTCCGATGAAGAAAAAGAAAAGGTATTTGATATGTTCTATACGGGCGGCAGCCGTTCCTCAGACAGCAGAAGAAGTCTGGGGCTGGGGCTTGCACTGTGCAGGTCAATTATTACTTCACACGGCGGTACTATATCTGTCAGCGACAACATACCAAACGGTACAGTTGTCAGCTTTACTCTGCCAATAGGAGAGGTCGATCTAAATGAATGAATATCTTGTTCTGGTGGTGGAGGACGACAAGCCTATCAGAAATCTTATTACAACTACTCTTAAAATGAACGACTATCGCTTTATTACTGCTGTCAGGGGCAATGAAGCAATCATGCTCAGCGCTTCGCATAAGCCTGATATTATCATACTTGACCTTGGACTGCCTGATATTGACGGCGTTGAGGTGATAGAGCATATACGCACTTGGAGCGATGTTCCTATCATCATAGTCAGTGCAAGGAGCGAGGAAAGGGACAAGATAACAGCCCTTGACAAAGGTGCAGATGATTACCTGACAAAGCCTTTCTCTGTTGACGAACTTCTCGCAAGGCTCAGGGTGATACAAAGGCGGCTTATGAAGTCCGAAAACATCTCGGTCACGGAGTTTGTCAATGGCAGACTACGGATAGACTATGTTTCGGGCTGTGTTCACCTTGATGATGAAGAAATTCACTTGACACCGATAGAATACAAGCTGCTTTGCCTGCTTGCCAAGAATGTCGGCAAGGTGCTGACGCATAAGTACATTGATCCTGTATAATAAAACTTGACACATACAAAACAATCAAAGTATAATAAAAACAAGGGAATGTGTCATAAATGGGAACAGGAAAACAATATGATGAAGAGTTTAAAAAGCAGGCAATAAAGCTCGCAAAGGAGATTGGCACCTAGCTTTATGCCGCTGGGTGTATTTTTATTTGTATCGTGTATTATTTTACAGTTCACCTGCCCTAATTTGACAAAAGTACGTCAATGGAGTATAATGTAACCAGCGTTACGCAAATTAATTATAGGCAATACCATACAAGACAAGCCTATACCTATTATTATAGAAACGAGGTCATGAAAATGAGCGAGGAAAGAATACCTAAGAGAAGTGAAGTGCCTGAACAGTTCAAATGGGCACTGGAGGATATTTATGCCACTGACGAAAAGTGGGCGGAGGACTTGCAGAAGCTTAAGGCTATGCCTGAGAGAATAGCGGCGTTCAAGGGCAGGCTTGGCGAGAGTGCTGACACGCTTTATGATTTTATGCAGCTTTCAGACGAGATATCTGTTCTTTGCGACAGCCTTGGCAACTATGCTCAAAGACGTTCTGACGAGGATACTGCAAATGCAAAGTATCAGGGCTTTCTCGGTCAGCTTATGAACGCTTATGTTGCAGTAAATTCAGCAGGAAGCTTTGAAACACCTGAGATCATTTCTATCGAGGAGGATAAGCTTCAGAAATTCTATGAGGATAAGCCTGAGTTGAAGCTTTATAAGCGTGCGCTGGATAAGCTACGTCGTAAAAAGGCTCATATCCTCTCTGAGGCTGAGGAGAAGATACTTGCTCTGACTGGTGAAATGGGTCAGTCCCCTGAGAATATCTACTCTATGTTTTCTGACGCAGACCTGCGTTTCCCTGACGCTGTAGATAAGGACGGCAAGACTCATCAGGTCACACACGGAAGTTATATACCACTGGTGCAGAGTGAAGACAGAGTACTGAGAAAGTCGGCTTTCGAGTCTATGTACGGCACATTTGACAAGTTCAGGAACACCTGTGCGGCAACACTGTCGGCACAGATAAAAGCGGTGAACTTCTATGCAAAGGCAAGAAGATATGATTCAAGCCTTGAAGCCGCTTTGGACGGAACAGAAGTGCCTGTTTCAGTGTACAAAAACCTTATTGAAGCCGTCCATGACAATATGCACTATATGTACGATTATGTTGCACTGAGAAAGAAGCTTTTGGGCGTTGACGAGCTGCATTTCTATGACCTTTATACTCCTGTTGTTCCTGACGCAGATATGAAGATAACATTTGAGGAGGCTAAGGAAACTGTCCTGAAAGCCCTTGCACCTATGGGCGAGGATTACCTTGCGATACTCAAAGAGGGCTTTGAAAACCGCTGGATAGACGTTTACGAGAACGAGGGCAAAACAAGCGGAGCATATTCCGCAGGTGCAAGAGTTCACCCTTATGTGCTACTCAATCATAAGGATACACTTAACTGTATGTTTACGCTGGCGCACGAAATGGGTCATGCTATACACTCGTATCTTTCAAATAAAAATCAGCCTGTGGTATATTCAGATTACGTTATCTTCGTGGCAGAGGTAGCCTCAACTTGCAACGAAGCCCTTCTTATGCAGTATCTGCTGAAAAATACCGAGGATAAAAAACAGAGAGCTTACCTTATAAACTACTTCCTTGAACAGTTCCGTACCACACTTTACCGCCAGACAATGTTCGCAGAGTTTGAGCTGAAAATAAATGAAATGGTAGCGGCAGGGGAGAGTCTGACAGCCGAAGGACTGAACGAGCTTTACGGCGAGCTAAACAAGCTTTATTTCGGTGACGGAATAGTGCTTGATGATGAGATAAAATTGGAGTGGGCTAGGATACCGCACTTCTATTATGACTATTATGTTTATCAGTATGCAACAGGCTATTCTGCGGCTATCGCACTTTCACAGAGGATATTGAAGTATGGCGAACCTGCGGTAAAGGACTATATAGGCTTCCTGAAAGGCGGCTGCTCAACTGATCCTATCTCATTGCTTAAGGGTGCAGGTGTAGATATGGCAACAACTCAGCCTATCAATGAGGCACTTGCAATGTTCGGAGAGCTTGTAAAGGAAATGGAAGAGGCAATGTCATAAGTGAGGAATGAGGAGTGAGGAATGAGGAATGAGCTTAGCTGACCAAAGTTGTGCCCCCAACACCGAGCGTAGCGAGAGATAAAACGCAGGCTCAAGCCCGGCGTTAGAGGGCTTGTGGGGTCAAGGGGCAAAGCCCCTGCGGAGTATGAGGCAGAGCCTCATTCGGCGACAGCCGACTAAGCGGTGCAGAAAAGTAAAAAAGCACACAACAGTAAAAGAAACAATAAAGCGGTGTCGGAGAACAAATCTCTGCACCGCTTTTTCTATCCAAATAAACAAAGTAAAACCCGCAAAGAGCGACAGCGATTTTGCGGCACAACAAACCTGCCAGAATTATTTACCACTTCTTATCTATATCCGCACAACGCATACCTATCTTCAACGCCCTCAGCTCAACATAACAGCCGCATAAAACGCACATTCCGTCCACAAGCTTTTCACAATCCTTGCAAAACGCCAAACGCTGACGATACTCTTCCTCTGATACTTTCTTGTCCGCAGGATATGCCGCAATGTGCGAACGCATATCACGGAGAAAATCATTTTCGTCCATATCCTCCAACAGGCATTTCCTGCACTGAACCTTTGTTATATCACTCATAAAAATTTCTCCATTGTACAAAAAAGCGGACAGCTCAATGCCGTCCGCCTTGTTATCTTATTCTACAGAAATGATGTAGTAGTAAACAGGCTGACCGCCGTTTATAAGGTTTACATCAAGATTTGAGAACTTCGCAGCTACCTGCTTTTGCAGTGCCTCAGCCGCCTCGTCTGTAACGTCTGAGCCGTAAAGGATCGTGATGAATGAGCTGTCACCCTTAACAAGCTTCTTTGTGAGCTTGTAAGCTGCCTTTGAAACGTCCTTTTCCACAAAGCTCAGCTTGCCGTTTTCAATGCAGAGTATCTCGCCCTGCTTGATAGCGTGACCCTCATAGTCAGAATCCCTTGCCGCAAATGTTACCTGACCTGTGGCAACTCTTTCAAGTGCATTGGTCATTTCAATGCGGTTCGTATTGAAATCAGCGTCAGGGTCAAATGCCAGCATTGCTGACATTCCCTGCGGTATAGTCCTTGTCTGAAGCACGCATACCTTTCTGTCTGCAAGCTTAACAGCCTGCTCAGCCGCCATGATGATGTTCTTATTGTTTGGCAGAACAAAAACTGTTTCAGCGGGGCATGACATTATTGCCGCAAGTATATCCTCAGTAGAAGGGTTCATGGTCTGTCCGCCCTTAACGATGCAGTCAACACCGATATCTCTGAACATTGACTCAATGCCATTTCCTGCCGCAACTGCAACAAACCCGTACTGCTTTTCAGGCTTTGCAGGAACGAACTCCTGTTTAGCCTCTTTCTGCCTTGCCTTGTGCTGGAGCTTCATGTTTTCTATCTTTGGCAGATTGATGTAGCCAAATTCAAGACCCTTCTGGATAGCCTTACCAGGGTCGTTGGTATGAACGTGTACCTTTATTATCTCATCGTCCTCGACAACTACAACGCAGTCACCTATAGTTTCAAGATAAGCTCTCAGCTTTGATGAATCGTCAGCGTCAGCTTTCTTTGTGATTATCATTTCAGTGCAGTATGTGAAGTGTATCTCACAGTCATACTGACCAACAGTAGCCGCAAATGTGTCGACTGTTACCTGCTGTTTCGGTGCAGGAGCGTCAGCCTTTACTATTTCGCCGCCCTTGAATACATCTCTCATTGCTTCAAAGATAATGAAAAGTCCCTTGCCGCCTGCGTCAACAACGCCTGCCTTGGCAAGTGCAGGGAGTAGCTTTGGTGTTTCGTTCAGTGAAAGTTCAGCCTGTTTGCAAACTTCCTCCATTATAATAATAGGATCGTTTGTGGAGTGGAGCATTTCTCTTGCTTTCTCCGCAGACTCTCTTGCAACTGTCAGGATAGTTCCCTCTGTAGGCTTCATTACGCTCTTGTATGCTCCTGAAACGCCCTGTTCCAGCGACTCCACAAGCTCATTCGCACCCATTTCCTTTTTGCCTGCAAGTCCTTTTGCAAAGCCTCTGAAAATAAGCGAAAGTATAACGCCTGAGTTTCCTCTTGCACCTCTAAGAAGTGCAGAAGCTGTTGTGCTTGCCACAACTGAGCAGTCTGCATCGTCGCTGAGATTTTCAAGCTCTGCTACGGAATTTGTTATAGTCATTGACATATTAGTTCCTGTATCTCCGTCAGGTACTGGGAACACGTTAAGCTCGTCAACTGATTTTTTCTTGTTAGATATGCTGTGTGCGGCACTTATAACAGCGTCACGCAGCAAGCCTCCGTTTATCACTATAGTTTTCCTCCTATACTGTTATAGATATCCTAGGACGTTCAGCCTTTCATTTCGTCAACGTAAACGTTCACAGATTTAACGTTGACACCTGCCTGCTCTGTCAGAACATAATTTACCTTGTGAATGATGCTGTCAACGATAGCTCCGACATTTATGCCGTAGTTCACAGTAATGTGCAGGTCAACGATAAGCTCGTCCCCGTCCTGACGGATTATAACGCCCTTTGTGGTGTTCTCTTTCTTTAGCATTGCAGAAACGCCCTGTTTTGCACCATAGGCGTTAAGTCCTGCCACGCCGAAACAGCTTTCGGCAGTATCCGAGATAAGCTGTCTGAGATATCCAGTGGATATACCTATAGTTCCAATGTGGTTGCGAAACTTTATCACAGAAAACAACTCCTCTTGATCGTGGCAGGATCACAAGCTTATTTCTTATGCCGCCACATAATAATTTATTTTATTATATCATAAACATTTGACTTTTGCAATAGGTTTTCGCTCTTTTGTACACCTGTCAAATTTATCCCAGAAGCCATTTTGCGGCTTCCAGAGGCGTTTCGGCTATATACACCGCACCTGCCTGAGAAAGCTCCTCTCTTGTGCCGTAGCCGTAAAGCATACCGATGCAGTCTATGCCAAGAGCCTTTGCACCCAGTACGTCATGATACCTGTCGCCTGCCATTATCACCTGTGAGCGGTCATTAACTCCGCAGTTTTTCAAAGTGTGCACGATAACGTCCGCCTTTACGCTCCTAGAGCCGTCAAGCTCCGCACCGCCTATGTAGTCAAAATACTGTGCAAGGTGAAAATGCTCCAGTATCTTCACCGCAAAGACCTGCGGCTTAGAAGTCGCCACCGCAAGGTGAAGCCCAGCCTCTGACAGCTTTTTAAGACATTCTTCAACGCCGTCATAAACACGGTTCTCGAAAATGCCCTTGGTGGTGTAATATTCACGGTAGTATTTAACAGCCTGCTCGCATTTTTCATCATCAAAGCCGTAAAAATCCCTGAAAGAGTCTTTCAGCGGCGGGCCGAGAAACTTTGTCATCGTGCTCATCTCAGGCTCTATGCCGAACTTTTTCAGTGCGTATACAGCCGAATTTATTATGCCCTCGCCCGACTCAGTAAGCGTGCCGTCAAGGTCAAAAAGAACATATCTGTAATTTTTCATGTCATTACCTCACATAATACAATATATCAATTGCTATTATAACGCAAAACAGCTTATTTGTCAAAGAAAATGGGCAATTACGCACAAAAAATCCTTCTGAAATACGGCATTTAGCTCATTGACAAAAATATTGTTATAAGTTAAAATTAAAAAGGCGGTTTGTGTCAAAACGTACCGCAAAGAAGTGTTTTCCTGTTTATATCGGAAATGGAAAACGTGAGAAAATTTATATGAATGAGGTGTTATATTGAAACTTATTTTTGATGTTTCAGACAAGCCAAAGGCTGGTCAACTGGTAGTGTTTGCACTTCAGCAGATGTTGGCTATCCTTGCGGCGACCATCGCTGTGCCGCTTATTATCGGCAACGGTCTTACTCCTGCGGCTGCAATGTTTGGTGCAGGTGTGGGAACTATAGTTTATATTCTTTTTACAAAAAGAAAAAGCCCTGTGTTCCTCGGTTCGTCATTTGCCTTTTTAGGCTCTATGGCAGCAGCCTTTGCAGGTGGCGTTTCAATGCAGCTTGGTATGCTTGGTCTTATCGTTGGTGCATTCCTTGCAGGACTTGTGTATGTCGTTATCGCAATAGTAGTAAAATTTGTTGGAGTAGGCTGGCTCAATAAGCTCATGCCTGCGGTGGTAATAGGACCGACCGTTGCTATAATCGGACTTTCCCTTGCAGGAAACGCTATCGGCGACCTCGTCAAAGGCGATGTTACAAAGCAGGTAACAGAGTATGCGGTGTCAACAGACAGCGGCACACCTGAGATTATAGAAACTGTATCCAATGTGCCTGTTGGCTCGTCATATGTGGCTCTTATCTGCGGACTTATTACCCTCGCAGTGGTAATGCTTTGCTCAACATATGGCAAGAAAACACTCAGACTTATACCTTTTATAATCGGTATCCTCGCAGGCTATGCAGCCGCAGCGATCTTCACTGTTATCGGCAATATATGTGATATTGACGCACTTAAAATAGTAGATTTCAGCGTTTTCAGCAGCTATATGCTCACAGACGGCAGCGTTTCACTGAAAACATTTGTTAGCCTGCCTGACTTTGCATTTGTTTCAGGTCTGAAAGGTCTTAAGGAGTTCGACTTCACATATTTTGCTACTATATTTGTAGCCTATGTGCCAGTTGCACTTGTTGTTTTCGCAGAGCACGTTGCAGACCATAAGAACCTTTCTTCTATTATCGACCATGACCTTCTTGAAGAGCCCGGTCTTACAAGAACGCTTCTCGGCGACGGTGTAGGTTCTATCGCAGGCGCACTGTTCGGCGGCTGTCCGAACACAACATACGGTGAGTCCGTTGCCTGCGTTGCTATCACGGGAAATGCTTCTGTAGTAACTATCTTTGCGGCAGCAATAGGCTGTATGCTGTTTTCATTTATTACTCCGCTTGTTGCGTTCGTTGATTCTATCCCTGCCTGCGTAATGGGTGGCGTTTGTATCGCTCTTTACGGCTTTATCGCAGTTTCAGGTCTTAAAATGATACAGGACGCAAACCTTGACGATAACAGAAATCTCTTTGTTGTGTCCGTTATCCTCATTGCAGGTATCGGCGGTCTGACACTCACATTCGGTGATATAACACTCACAGAAGTAGCGGCAGCACTTATCCTTGGCATTCTTACAAACGTTATGCTCTCAAAGAAAAAAGGCAACGCAGCCAAGAAATAATTATAACAAAATTGCAGAGGCGAACAGTGTTCGCACGTTACTGCACACAAAAAATGCGAATTTATAAATCATTACGAAAGGAAATCGGAAAATGGGAAACGTAAATATCATCAATCACCCGCTTGTAAAGCACAAAATAACGCTTATGCGTGACGAAAAGACCGGAACAAGAGAGTTCCGTATACTTGTGGAAGAGGTCGCAATGCTCATGGGCTATGAGGCTATGAGAGATCTTCCAACAGAGGACGTTGAGGTGAAAACACCTATCACCACAAGAAAGCTCCCTATGCTCTGCGGCAAAAAGCTTGCTATCGTGCCTATCCTGAGGGCAGGTCTTGGCATGGTAAGCGGACTTCTTGCACTCGTTCCGTCTGCAAAGGTAGGACATATCGGTCTTTATCGTGACGAGGTCACACACGAGCCTCATGAGTATTACTGCAAGCTCCCTGATAGAATAAACGAGCGACTTGTTATCGTCTGTGACCCAATGCTTGCGACAGGCGGATCTGCGATACAGGCTGTTGACTTTTTGAAAGACAAGGGCTGCAAGAACATCAAGTTCATGTGCATAATCGCTGCTCCTGAGGGCCTTGACGCTCTGAGAACGGCTCACCCTGATATCGACATTTATGTAGGCAACCTTGATGAAAAGCTCAACGAGGACGCTTATATCGTTCCTGGTCTTGGCGACGCAGGTGACAGGATCTTCGGCACAAAATAATAGTCTTATACTAATACTCGCTGCTTTGTTTTTTGCAACAGAGCGGCGATTTTTTTGTTTTATTCACTAAAAAAACTTTAAAAAGTTCCTTCAATTTCAGTTGTTAAAATAATTGAAACTTATTTCCGTTGATGATATAATTCAAATGTAGAAATATAGAACAAAATAAAAAACAGGGCGAACTCATGTAAAAAAATATATTATGAGGATACACCCTAATAAGGAGATAAAAATGTTTGTGAAGAAAACCGGCCGATTTTTTGCGGTCACAAGCATGATCGTGTGCTGCTGTTGCACTGCAACTGTGTTTATCTCATACATAAAACGCAGTAATATGCGAATGCTTTGTCTTGGACCATTTTTCCTTGCGGCGGCGATAGTGTTGTATATTGCTCTGAAACGCTGTGAAAAGAAGCTTACCAAAAAGCGTGTCAGACTTATATTTGCTTTTTTCTGCCTGATTTTGCTTGCATTGCAGATATTGTTTGTGCGTTATCTTTATTACAACTACGAAATGGTTGACCCCAAAATAACAGGGGAGTTCGCAAAACGCTTTGTCATGGGTGAAGATCTTGGGAGCATCAAAGAAAGCTACCGTATTTATGCTGCAAAATACCCTAACGCATGGGGCATGATATATTTGCAGATACCCTTCTTCGCCTTATGGAAGCTTTTCACCGGCGGCGTGAGCATCTATGCGGGGCAGACCTTTAACGTAATTCTTATTCAACTTAGCGTAATAATGACCTTTCTCACAGGGGAGAGGATATTCAAACTTAACAGCCAAAGGCTTTTTTGTGGCATTATTTCGGCACTTATGCCTGTTATGCTTCTGTATACGCCGTTTTTTCATTCTGACACAGCTGGCATGATATTTGTAAGCTGTACTCTTTATTTTCTGACCCTTGCGGTGAAAGAAAAATACAAAACCAAAAGCGTTGTCTATGCTCTTATAGCAAGCCTTTTTATCGCACTTGGAAACACTGTAAAGGGAAGCATTGCAATAATGCTGATTTCAGTGATGATATTTTTTGTGCTGAAAATGGGTGTAAAAAGGGGAGCTATCCTGAGCCTTGCGGCTGTTATGCTGTTTATTGGCGTGTCAAAGGCGGCATACTATGGCGGTCTTGCCATGGGTATCTCTGATGAAAAAATGGTAGACAGATATCGTTTCCCTGTTACACACTGGATAATGATGAGCCTTAACAGCGAATACAAGACCCACGTTGACGAGGACGTTGACTTCACAATGTCATTTGATACATATGACGCCAAAAAGCAGGCGAATATCCGGGAAATAAAAGCCCGCCTTGAAAACATAAGCACCCCTTATGAAGCCTGCAAAATGGCTTATCACAAAGTCGCCAGAACGTGGGATAGTGGTGGTTTTGCCTATGGCAAATATCTCTCACGCTCCGACCCCTCAGGTGGTCTGCGAGAGGTATTGCACAGTCGCTTGCTTGGTATCTATGTAAACGGCTATCACAGTGCAATGCTCATAGCAATGGCGTTTGGTGCAGTTTATGCCGCTGGCAAGCGTCGCCACTCTGCTTTGTTTTTCAGCATAGTGACTCTCACGGGAGTTATACTCTTTTTCCTTATATGGGAAAATCCACCTAGATATATTGTTACATTTATCCCCGTGATAATGCTTCTTTGCACTGCAGGAACAAGATTTATCACAGCGATTATTTCACGTCTTTGTAAGCGTGTGGGTGCTTCAAAATAAGATAAAAAAAGGCCTCTTATGTTTTTCCATAAGAGGTCGATTTTTTTATTGTGTAACATCAAGATAGAACGCAGGGTTCAATATATAACCCTGATAGCGTATCTCAATGTGCAGGTGGTCGCCCGTTGAAAAGCCGGTCGAACCCATTTTGCCGATAACGTCGCCTTTCTTCACCTCGTCACCTATCTCTACATCTACCTCGGAAAGATGTCCGTAAAGGGTGATGAATTCGTTGCCGTGGTCGATGATAACATAGTTTCCATAACCGCCGCCACAGCCGCAGGACTCCTCCTTGCCGTAGTCATGAGTGCAGGTGGTGTTTATCTTTATGACCTTGCCACTGCATGAAGCGTGAATAGGCGTGCCGTGAGCCGCAGGAATGTCAAGACCCGTGTGATATGAGCCCCAGCGTGCGCCCACGCCTGATGATACGGAGTAAGCCCCCGGAACAGGCCATGCGAAGTAGTAATCAGGCTCGGTATCTCCAAGCTTTTCGCCCTTGTCAAGGCGGTTATTTATCTCCTTGTGAAGCTCCTCAAGCTTCACATCTGCAAGTGCCATTGTGGCGGAAACTTCGTTATCTCTTGCTGTTCCGCCTGAGCCTGACGATTTCAGTATGCCAGAAAGGCTGCCCTCAAACTGCTCACGCTCCGCCTCATAGGCTTCGTTCTGCTCTCTGAGCTTTTTCTGCTTAGCTTTAAGCTCCTGCTGTGTTTTTGTACTGGAGCGGTAAAGCTGACTGAGCATATCTTTCTGCTGTGTATACTGTGTGTACTGAGCGTCATACTCGGCTTTCTGCTTGTCAAGGGTCTTTTGCATATCCTCATATTCAGTTTTGAGTTTTATAAGGTTATCAATGATAGTGTCATCATGGTGTGCCACACGCTTTATAAGCTCTAATCTCATGAGTATGTCATAAAAGCTGTCTGATTCCAAAAGCATTGTGGTGTAGCTGTCCGACCCTGCGATATACATTGCCCTTAATCTTTGTTTAAAGTCCTCTATGCCCTTGTTTATCTCAGCCTGCTTCTTATCGATATTTCGCTGATTGGTGTTTATCTGAAGCTCCAGTGCGGTCATGTAAGAGTTGAGAACGTCTATTTCGTCATTTATAGAATCTATCTTTTCTTTCAGAAGCTTCTGCTTTTTCTCGCTTTTCTCAATGTCCTCATCATATTTGTCGAGCTGTTCGTTTATTTCCGTCTGCTTTTTTGATAGCTCTCTTAGCTGTTCTGCATACTGTGTGATGTCAAAACCTGTTGACTCCTCCTGAGAATTATCGTCATTCTCTGTTTGTTCATCGCTTTGCTGACCTCCGTCAGCCACAGATTCAGTATAGCTATAGTTCTCCCCCTGCGAGCTTTCAGTGTCCGCTGAGGTTATCTTCAAAGAAGAATTGCAGCTGCTTCCTGCAATACCAGCGGTAACAGCGAATGCGATAATGAAAGTGAGAATACGTTTTAAGCTGTAAAGCCTGTTCATGAAATAAAAGACTCCTTTGGTTGTGGGGCAAGACCTTTCGTCATTGCCTGTTTATACATAATTTGACGGATTCTGAGCCACGCCGTTCAATCGCACCTCAAAGTGCAGGTGGTCGCCAGTTGAATATCCTGTTGAGCCGACAATACCCAGAACGTCGCCCTTGTTGACGTGCTGACCCTGTGTTACGCTCATATACTGTGAGTGACCGTAAAGGGTCCAGTAGCCGTTGCCGTGGTCGATTATGCAGTAGTTTCCATATCCACCGCCACAGCCGCATGAGCCGTTCTTGCCATAATCGTGTGTGCAGGTGTTGCTGACGAGTATAACAGTACCCTCAGCAGCAGCGCATATCTTTGCGCCTCTTATTCCAGGAGACCAGATGTCGATACCCTTGTGATAAGCGCCCCAGCGCCAACCCACGCCGTAGGAAATATGATAATAACCCGGCACAGGCCATGTAAACTGGCTCTTGTCGGTATAATTGTAGTCACCGTTATTGGTAGAAGATTGACCGCTGTTAGAGGTGTTGCCGTTTGCATTAGAAGATGAAGAATTGCCGTTATTATTCTGCTGTTGCTGCTGTTGTCTACGTTCTTCTTCCTCTCTTCTCTTACGTTCTTCCTCTTCTTTTTTCTTACGTTCCTCTTCTTCCTTCTTTTTGATCTGCTCCTGCTCCTTGTAAAGCTTCTGGAGCTGTGCCTCGAAGTCTTCCTGCTCCTTGTTTATCTGCTCCTTATTGGCTTCATAAGCCGCCTTATCTTCCTCAAGTTGGTCGATAACAGCCTGACTTTTTGCATAAAGGTCGTCAAGCTTTTTCTTCTGCTCAGTGTGATAGGCCTTTTGTTCTTCAAGGGTAGTTTTGTTAGTTTCAAGTTCAGTCTTGTTGGCTTCAAGCTCTGCTTCCTGAGATTCATACTCGCCTTTAAGCTCAACAAGTCCGTCGATCATGGTGTTGTCATGGTCAGCCACTCTTTTGACAAGCTCTATTTTCATAAGCATATCATAAAAGTCCGTCGAACCAATAAGAATATCGGTGTATGAACTATTTCCAGCAACATACATTGCTCTAAGACGTTGTTTGAAGTCAACAACGCCATTTTCTATCTCAGTTCTCTTGTTTTTAATTTTTATTTCGCTCTTTGCGATAGCCTCTTCAAGGTCGGCTATCTCCGTTTTAAGGTCAGTGATAGAATCCTCAAGGGTCAGTATAGTTTCCTGAACAGTTTCTATCTGCTCTTGGATAGCTTTCTGATTTTCTTCCTCCTTGGAAATATCGTCCTTTGTGCTGTTTATCTGCTTGTCAAGGTCAGCCTGCTTTTGTTCAAGCTCGCTTATTTTATCCTTGGCAGAGGATATTTTTTTCTTGTTGTTCTTTATTGCCTGACTTTCTGCAGAAGCGTTCTGCGCTGTCATGACCGGCTGTGTGCCGCCTGCAAGCATTGTCATGGAAGCGACTACGGCGATAGTGAAAGCCAATACTCGCTTCATTGTGAATATACCTGTTTTCATACTTGTCCTCCGTCTTAAAAAAGACCATTTTTACACGTTTTTTATCTTTCTCTAACGCATTATCCTGCACGTTCTTTCTTTTTTATCTCATGTCAGGATATGCTTTAAACTGCAACAAAAGGCAGTCTAAAAACCCCGTTGGATCATAGCCTGCCTTATGTCTATATTTGGCAAATGTATTATACTTTAAGATGCTTGCCTGTGCTTATAGAAGTACCCACCGCACCGATAACAGCGCCTGCGATAAGATAAGATACTGCAACAGGGAGCAAGAGGGATTTGAACGAATACAAATTCTGAACACCGAGAATGCTCCAGAGCTTGAAGTCATCATTGAAGATGTTGTAAATTCCCTCGTAGGCAAACTTTGTGAGCAGCAGTGCGCCTGCGGCTGCAAGCAGACCAACTATCATACCCTCGATAAAGAAAGGTATCCTGATAAAGCTGTTGGTAGCGCCTACATATTTCATGATGTTGATCTCTTTACGTCTTGCGAAAACGCTTGCTCTGGTGGTATTTGAAATGATTATCAGACAAACCACAACAAGTGCCACAATGACCGCAAAGGCAACTATCGTAAATACTCTTCTGATACTGATAAGGATATCAGCAAATGCTGTAGGGGACTTTGTTGAGTCAACATTGTCAAAGGTCTCTATCTGAGTGGTTGTTTCGCTCATCTTCTCGATATCCTTGACCGTTACCTTGTAAGTATCAGGCAATGGGTTATCGTCAGCATACTGGAAGAAATCCTTTTCCTCGTCAGTCATGCCCTTGAGCATATTTTTCCACGCTTCGTCCTTTGAATAAAGGCTCACCGTATTGATATTTCCGACCTCTTTGAGCTTGTTCTCAAGGGTCTGCATATCAGCCTGACTTGTGCCGTCCTTTACGATAACGATGACTTCGCTCTTGTCCTCGATACCGCCGATTATTCTTGTAAGGTTAATGGAAACCAGCACTGATGTGCCTACCATAAGCAGGGAAACGAGCAGGATACAGAAAGAGGCGAACGTCATCATTCTGTTTTTCCAAATGCCCTTGAAGCCTTGATTTATAAGATATCTAAAACTACTTGCTTTCATTGGAGCCTCCTATCACTTCGTCAAAGGCGATCTGACCTTTGTTGATGTTGATAATTCTGCCTCCGAAATAGCGCACAAGGTCATGCTCGTGGGTAACCATAAGAATGGTAGTGCCGCACTCGTTTATGCCCTTGAGAAGCTCTACTATCTCATATGAAAGCGCAGGGTCGATATTTCCTGTCGGCTCGTCGGCAATGATGAGCTGTGGGTCGTTTACAAGGGCTCTTGCTAGTGCCACACGCTGCTGCTCACCGCCTGAAAGCTCGGTCGGATAGCTTTTCGCCTTATCGGAAAGTCCCACAAGGCTTATAACATACGGAACACGGCTTCTTATGTACTTTGCAGGAGCGTCGATTACTCTCAGCACGAAAGCCACGTTCTCATAAACTGTCATTGTAGGGATAAGTCTGAAATCCTGAAAAACAACGCCGATAGTTCTGCGAAGGGCAGGTATCTTTCTTCTTCTCAGCTTTTTCAGATTGAAGCCGTTTACCATTACTGTACCGCTGGTCGCATCTATTTCTTTAAGCACCAGCTTGATAAGTGTTGATTTTCCGGCGCCTGAAGGACCTACCACGAAAGCGAAGTCGCCGTCGTTTATCTTCAGGTTTACTTTGTTCAGAGCGTCCACACCGCTTGAATAGGTAACAGACACGTCTTTAAACTCTACCAAAATTTACACCGCCTTAGTTTTACAGAGGCAAGCAAGCCTCTTTTTCGCTCGTAGGACTTAGAACTTGACAGGGTTAGCGGAGAGATATTTCTTTACCATAAGAGCTATCTTGAAGATGATAGCGTGGTCGAACTCTCTCAGGTCAAGACCCGTGAGCTTTTTGATCTTTTCAAGTCTGTACACAAGAGTATTTCTGTGAACAAACAGTTTTCTTGAAGTTTCAGAAACGTTCAGGTTGTTTTCAAAGAACTTCTGGATAGTGAAAAGTGTTTCATGATCCAGCGACTCGATAGAGCCTTTCTTGAAAACTTCCTTGAGGAATGTTTCGCAAAGTGTTGTAGGCAGGTGATAGATAAGTCTTGCGATACCAAGATTGTCATAAGAAACGATATTCTTGTCAGTATCGAACACCTTTCCTACCTCGAGAGCTATCTGTGCTTCCTTGAAGCTTCTTGCCAGATCCTTTACGCCCTCTACTACTGTTCCTATACCTACAGTGACTCTTGTATAGAATTCACTTGAAAGGGTATCGGAAATAGAGCGTGCCAGCTTTTCCAGATCCTTAGACTCAACGCCGTTTGCCACTTCCTTAACAAGGACGATATCGCTCTCAGTGATGTTGAAAACGAAGTCCTTGGACTTGTCAGGGAAAAGGTTCTGGATAACATCGTAAGCTGAAACGTCATTTGTGGAGAGTATTCTGATAAGCAGCACGACTCTTGAAATGTCAGCGCTGAAATGCAGCTCTCTAGCTTTAACATGAACGTCGCCCGGCAGTACGTTGTCAAGCACTACGTTCTTGATGAAATTGTTTCTGTCGTATTTTTCGTCATAATACTGCTTTATGCTGGAAAGAGTAATGGCAAGTATGCTTGCATACTTTGCAGCCACCTCGTCTGTTCCCTCAACGAAAACAGCATAGTCAGGTTTCATATGAGCACCGAATGGCTTATAGGTATAACCGTCTCTAACAAAAATGTCGTGTGAATCGCCCAGATCTAACGAAACAAATTCGTTAGTCGTTCCGACCTGTGAAAGCTCAGAGCAGGCAATGATAGTTGCGTTCTCATCTATTACGCCTATGACGCAGTCGATAGTGTCACGCATCTGATGAACAACGCTCTGAAATAATCTGTTTGACATAAGTTATTCCCCTCTACTTGCAAAAATTTTCGACCTAAGTTCTGCCATGGGCATAATTACCCCATAAGGGCAGATGTCTGCACATTGTTATTATAACAAAAAACGATATGTTTTGCAAGTGTTTTATAGTGAAAATATGCAAAAAAACTTTTATACCGCAGTTTCAAGCACTGGTCTGCGGTCTGATATATTACAAATTGTAACACATTTTGCTCTCTTATGTGTGAATTTTTTGTTAAATCACAGGTTTTCATGGTGATTTTGTACAAAAGAGGGGCGTGAAGTTCGTTTTAAGTAACCGAATTGTAATTAATAAACTTTTTGTAAATATCCTGAGCTATGTGCATAACAGCGTAGTTAAAGCGTTGCAAAGGGTAAAAAAATATGTTACAATCTATAAAAAGAAAGCTGTAAGATTTGTTATCGGGAGGTAATCAAAATGGACGTAAAAAAATATCTTGAGGCGGGAAAGATAGTATCGGTGTTCGGCATAAAGGGCGAGATAAAAGTACAGCCATGGTGTGACGGACCTGAATTTCTCTGCGGATTTGACACACTATATTATAAGAGTGGTACTCCTGTGGAGATAGAGCGTTCGAGAGTTGCAAAGAATATCGTTGTAATGAAAGTCAAGGGCGTTGACACTGTGGAGGAGGCTCAGAAGCTTCGCAACAGGGTGCTTTATATCGACCGTGACGATGTGGAGCTTGATGAGGGCTGTTATTTTGTTCAGGATCTTATAGGTCTTGAAGTGGTCGACGCTGACAGCGGTGAAAGCTACGGCAAGATAACAGATGTAAGTCAGACGGGTGCTAACGATGTTTACCACATAACCGATGAAAAGGGAAACGTTAAGCTTATCCCTGCGATACCTGAAGTTGTGGCTGAAACGGATATCGAGGGTGGCGTGATGAAGATAACTCCGCTGGAGGGGCTTTTTGATTAATGAAGTTCTGCAAATACGAGGACTTGGAAAGGCTTGTCAGAGATTATTCTGACGGAATGTTCAGCCTGATATTTCCAAAGGTGAACAGCCGTGAAAAGTCGCTGAAATGTATCGAGAGAGTTTTTACAGCATACATAGATGAAAGTCCACGGCTGAGAAGTTCCAGGGCTGAGGAAAAATGGCTTATAAAAAGGCTGAGAAAAGAGAGCGGATTCAACAGGCTTGCCAACACATATAAGGGCGAGGGGCTGAGTTTTATGGAGCTTGACAATATGCTCACAAGTCTGAGGGTATACTATAATAACGAGGGCAACAAGCCGAAGAAGCGCAGGTCTGCTTTGTGGAGCTTATTTGTGGTGATAATAATCGCTATTGTGGTGACTATCGGTGTTGTGCAGGGCATAGGATACTATGAAAAAAGCGGCGGCTCTGTGCAGGAGCATTTGAACAGCGCTGCGGAAAACTGGGCTTACCAGCCTTTTGACATGATATGGAGGAATTGATTTGAACATAGATATTGCAACGCTTTTTCCTGAAATGCTTGAGAATTATCTTTCTGAAAGCGTAGTAGGCAGGGCAAGGGCTAAGAATATTTTCACGGTAACGTGTCATAATATCAGGGATTACACTCAGGACAAGCACCGCAGAGTAGACGATACCCCTTACAGTGAAAGACAGGGTATGCTCATGCAGTGCGAGCCTATTTACAACTGCTACAAGTCGGTGACAGCTGGAAAGGCAAAGCCTCACGTTATCTATATGTCCCCACAGGGAAAAACGCTGACCCAGAAGCGTGCAAAGGAACTTTCTCAGCTTGACAGCATATTTATATTATGCGGTCATTATGAGGGAGTGGACAGCAGGGTCATTGACGAAATAGTCGATGAAGAAATATCCGTGGGGGATTATGTGCTTACCGGCGGAGAACTTCCTGCGTTGGTGCTGGTGGACTGCGTTGTGAGAATGCTGGAGGGAACGCTTTCGCAGGCGGATTGCTATGAGGACGAGAGTCATTATAATGGTCTGCTGGAATATCCACAGTACACACGTCCTGAGGTGTGGCACGACAGGGAAGTGCCTAAAGTGCTTCTATCGGGCAATCATGCTGAGATAGCGAAATGGCGCCGTGAGGAGGCTGTAAAAGCCACCTATTTGAAGCGTCCTGAGCTGTTGGAAAGAAGTCCGCTGACGGAAAAAGATTTGGCTATTATACACAAATTAGAAGAAAAAGAGAATAAAAAGTGATATTGGTTTTCAACACTTTTCACATAATTGTTAAATGAATTTGTACAAAATGATATGATGTAAAAATCTGTGTTGTGAATATATCACAAGTTTAATCATAAAAGTTGCAAAGTTTAGAGCATTGTGCTGAAAATTGAGGGTTTTTCGCTTGTTTGTCTAAAATTTGCGTTGACTAAGGCAGACTTGTCGAGTATAATAAATATATCAAATAACCTGAGGGTATCTTGAAAAAGTCCCTTAATTAGGGAGTTTAACAGCATTATAATGAATGGGAGAGATCAGTATGTTCGTAAAAGACGTAGTAGTACAGAATCAGGTAGGACTTCACGCACGCCCTGCAACATTTTTCATCCAGAAGGCAAATGAATTCAAGTCATCTATCTGGGTAGAGAAAGAGGAGAGAAGAGTAAACGCAAAGAGCCTTCTTGGAATCCTTTCACTTGGCATCGTAGGCGGCACAACTATCAGGATCATTGCAGACGGTCCAGATGAGGAAGCAGCAGTAAAGGGTCTTGTTGATCTTGTTGACAGCGGCTTTGCTGAGGGTGCAAGATAATCGCTCCCTGAATATAACTAAATAGAATAGTTTGATTTAAGCGGAATGTTCTGTGTGGGGCGTTCCGCTTTTTTGCGTTGCTTAGATTTCCATTTATTGAATATGTTTTGTTGCAAAAAAATAACTGATATGATATAATTAAAAAAATCAAAACTTTTTAAGGTGAACTAAATGCCACTGACAATAGCAATATGCGACGATAACGAAAATCAAATAAAAGAAATGCGTCGGCTTCTCGCAGAATGGTCTGCCGACAAGCCTTTTGCGCTTGATATTGACGAATACATAAGTGCAGAAAGCTTCCTGTTTTCATATCCCGACAAGCCTTGCGACCTTATCCTGCTGGATATTGAAATGGATAGGCTCAATGGTATGGAGCTTGCCAAGCACCTTCGTTCCAATGGGGATATGCTCCCGATAGTGTTCATTACGGGCTATTCCGATTACATTGCTGAGGGGTATGACGTTGAAGCCCTGCATTACTTGCTAAAGCCCGTAGCTAAGGAAAAGCTGTTCGCTGTTCTCGATAAATATGTAGAGAAACGTTCCGTCAAAGCTGACGAGCTGATTATTGAAACCACCAACGGAGCGACACATATATCGGCCGACAGAATAACTTACATTGAAGCTTTCGGCAGAAAAACAGCAGTTCACTTATCAGACGATAGGATAATAGACTGCATGGTGAGTATAAGCAGATTTTTTGCAATGAGGCTGAATGGATTTGTGAGTCCTCACCGCTCGTACATCGTAAATCTGCGGTTTATGCGGAGTATCGGCAAGACGGAAATTGCTCTTGATAACGGTACGATTATTCCGCTTTCTCGGCGACTTTATAAAGATGTAAATGAGAAATTTATTCAGTTCTATACGAAAGGATAAAGTTATGGAAAACGCAATAACAGATATAAATATAGTCGAAAGAAAATTATTAGCTAATATTAAACGACGTCCTGGTATGTATATTGGTAAAATGTCATTGGAGTTCTTACAAAACTTTTTCAACGGTTACAACTGTGCAGCTAAATTGCATTTCAATGATGAAAAACACCATATTTTGCCTGAGGGCTTTAACGATTTTGTTGCTGTCAAGTTGCTTGGTCATAACAAGACCGTATTGAATTATTGTTCATTGATTTACGAAACTGAAGGTGACGAAGATAAAGCTGTTAATATGTTTTTTGAACTACTTAATGAATGTCTAATAAGTCAAGGGTTTGAACCTATAAGTGATTGTGAGGACTAATATGAAAATAGCAATCATAATAGGTGCGGTAATCTTATTTTCAGCACTCTGCGTTGTAGGATTATTCCTAATCCGCCGCACCCTATATAACATGATAGACCGCCGAATAGAGCGCTTTCAGAGCGAGCTTATCGAAAAGCAGGTGCGTGAGATACAGAATATGTACCGTCATGTGCGTGGCTGGCGGCACGATTACCGCAACCATATCAACAATATGAAAATTCAGCTCTCAGAGGGCAATTATGATAAGCTGTCTGACTATCTCAACGAGCTTGCGGACGATCTTGACACTGTGGATACTGTAATAAAGACGGGCAATGTTATGGCGGATGCTATCCTCAACAGCAAGCTGAATGTTGCGGAGAAAATGAACATAAAGCTTAACGTAAAAGCGAATGTTCCCGACAAACTGCCTATGAGCGATGTTGAGCTTTGTTCTATGCTTGGAAATATACTGGATAACGCAGTCGAAGCCTGTGGCACGCTTCCTGAAGAGGAACGATTTATGCGTGTGTATATCGGCAAGCTGAAAGGACAGTTGTATCTTTCTGTGCAGAACTCCGCAGGCAAAGTGCGCAAGTCGAAAAATACATATCTCTCCACCAAAGAGGGTGAACACGGCTACGGCTTATTCCGAATCGACAGAGTTGCGAAAAGGTACGGCGGATATGTTAATCGTCAGAATGAAGAGGGCGTGTTTGCCACCGAAATAATGGTGCCGCTCAATAGTTAATAGTTGATGGTGAATAGTTAATAGTTATGAGGTGACATATGAAAGCATCAGTTCCGATTGCATCGAGCTAATAAAGATACTCACATCAATAATAAAATCAACAAAATCCAACTACTAACTACTCACTATTCACTATTAACCATAAACTGTAAACTATATTGCCATTCGTGCCGTATTTTGACCGTTCGTGCAGAAATCAACACGGGCGGTCTTTTTTGCTGTATGATGAATGTGAGGTGAGGATATGAAACGTGTAAAAATTGCAAAGTATACAAAAGAAAAACGCCAGAAAGCGCGTGACGAGTACAACAAAGAGCAAAGTAAGATAAAGTACAAGACCTTTGAAAATATGCGGTATACCCTTTATGAGCTTTGGAAAAGCCAGCCGATAATGCTGATGTTGATCGTATTGCATATATTTTCAAACGTTGCCGCCACGCTTTTTGATACGTTCACAAGCAAATATGTTGTTGAGCTTGCTCTGGGAACATCATCACGCATAAGGCTTGCTGTCATATGTCTGCTGCTTATAGTCGGCGAATTTATGTCAAAGTACATTGAAAATGAAACGAAAGATTACCGTGGATATGTGGGCTACTTTAAGTTTGTTCACCATATGACGAGAAAAATGCTCCGCAAGCATATGTCAACTGATTATGAAAACAACGAAAGTTGTGATAACAACAACCTAATGCAAAAAGCTCGGACAGGTTCAGACTACATAACCTATCAGACGGTTGATACTATTGAAGGCTTTCTTATGGCGCTGATACAGCTCGCAGCATATGGCGGTATACTTTCAATGCTTGACCCTATAATGATACTTATCGTCGGAGTTCCCGCCATTACGGTCTATTATCTTGAGCGGCACAAAATGAAATGGATATGGAACATGGCAGATAATTGGCAGCAGTATGATCGTGAGCTTGATTATATCGGCGACGCAGGCAGAGATTTTTCATCGGCAAAAGATGTACGCATTTTCGGAATGGACAAATGGTTCACAAAGATTTTCGACCGCTCATATGCAAATCGCTTGAATTGGTATGAACAGCAGGACGAATGGACATTTCGCCACAATGTGGTGTCAACTATCATCTTGCAGCTTGCAGATCTTGCCGCCTATGCTTATGTTATTTATATGGTAGTTAAAGGCAATATCGGCGCAGGCGACTTTGTGCTGTATTTCAATTCCATATGGAATTTCGGTCATTCTGTCAGAGTTGCTTTTGACAAGTTCTCAGGTTTCAAATGGCTATCAAACAATACTTCCTATGCAAGACAATATCTCGATATGCCCGATAAAACAAATCGTGGCAAGGGCGAAAAACTTCCGACAGGGGAGTGCGAGCTTGAATTTAGGAACGTCAGCTACAAATATTCAGGTGCTGAAAAGCCGACTATCCAAAATATTTCATTTACTTTGCATAAGGGCGAAAAGCTTGCACTTGTGGGACTTAACGGCGCAGGAAAGACCACTCTCATAAAGCTTATGTGCGGACTTTATGACCCTACAGAGGGCGAGATACTTCTCAACGGAAAGCCTGTGAACAGCTATAATCGTGATGAATATTTCACACTTTTCGGCGCTGTTTTTCAGGATATCGCCCTGCTTGCGGTGACTATCGCTGAAAATATCGCAGGTGCAGATGCAGATAATTTTGACCGTGAAAGAGTTTATGACTGCCTAAAAAAGGCAGGGCTTTACGATAAAGTTATGAGCCTGCCCGAAAAGGAAAACACACGGCTTGTGAAGTCAGTTTTTGAAAATGCCACCGAGCTTTCAGGTGGTCAGACGCAAAAACTTGCTCTTGCAAGGGCATTGTATAAGGACGCACCGATACTTCTTCTTGACGAGCCCACCGCCGCCCTTGACCCTATCGCAGAGCAGGAGATGTATTTGAAATACGCCGATTTCACTAAAGGCAAATCAAGCGTTTTTATATCACACCGCCTTGCCTCAACAAGGTTCTGCGACAGGATAATAATGATAGAAAACGGCACTTTAACAGAAACAGGCACTCACGCTCAGCTTATGGCGCAGGGCGGAAAATACGCCGAGCTTTTTGAGCTTCAAAGTTCCTATTATAATGATAAGGGGGGTGCAGATAAATGAGTAAAAATAATAATAACAACGAAGAAAAGCTTTCCGCAAAGGAAAAACGTGAGATAATAAAGCGAACGCTGAAAGCAGTAAGGGTCGCCGACAGCGGTTATCTCATTAGAGATACTATTGAGTATGTGTTGGGGCTTGCCACGGAATTTGTCTTTATATATCTGTCTGCCCTTGTTATCGACGGGATTACGCAGTCAAAACCTGTTGGAACGCTGCTTTCTTATGCGGCGATAGTTGTTGGCGTGCAGGCTGTGATATTTATGACAAAGATGTTTCTTTTTAGGCGTTCAAGTTCTCAGACTTTTGCCAGAAGTACCAATCTGCATAAAAATCTTTGGCAGAAAGTAATGACAATGGATTTTGTCCGCCTTGAAAATACAGACACACAAAACAGATTTTCAAACGCAGATAATCAGGTCGAGAATAATAACGCAGGCATACCGGCATTGTGCAAATATGTCATATATTCTATCGGCGGACTATTTTTGATAATCACAGGTGTTATACTTATCATACCAATGGTTTTTGTAAAGCCTGTCACCACAGCAGGCTTCAGCGGTTTCATTCAGTCTATATGGGGCTTTCTTGCGGTAGTTATAATAACTGTTTTGCTTGAAATGCTCAAATCTTTGGTCATAAACCCTAAAGCGATACTTGGTTTTGAAAAGTTACAAAATGACAAAAAGGTCATTCAGGCAAACCGTGCAGATGGCTTTTTCAGTAATTACATTCTCCGCAATTATCGAAACGGCAAAGAGATAAGAATATATTCCCAGCAAAATCTTATTGATAAAGAGCTTGATAAAGCACGAGATGAGATAGCAGAGGGTTGGTTCAAAGCTTATAAGTCAGCTATGCTGCCGAATTTTCTTTGTCAGGTGGTCAATATCCTCACAAAGGCACTTATGTACGGCTTTGCGGTCATGAGGGCGGCAAGCGGAATGTTATCTCCAGGCGAGGTGATAGCTTTTGCACTGTACTTTGAAAAGATATCCGCAGGCGTGTCAGATCTTTCAGACTTTTACGGACTGCTGAAAATAACGCCGACTTTCTGCAAGAAATATTTTGACTTTCTTGATATTCCCGACGAAAAGTACAAGGGCACTATCCCTACGGAAAAGCGTGATGATAACGAATATGAATTTGAGTTCAAGCATGTCTGGTTCAAATATCCCGACAGCGAGGAATATACTCTTAAAGACATAAATCTGAAATGGCGAATTGGCGAGAAAATGGCTCTTGTGGGCAAGAACGGCTGCGGAAAATCGACGCTTGTTAAGCTGCTTTGCAGGCTGTACGATCCCACCGAGGGCGAGATAACGCTCAACGGAATTGATATCAGAAAATATAAATACGAAGAGTATATGGAGCTTTTCTCGGTGGTGTTTCAGGACAGCAAGCTGTTTTCGTTCAGCCTTGCGGAGAATGTTGCTGCCGATACGGAATATGACCCCGAGCGTGTGACAGACTGTGTTATCCGTGCTGGACTTGGCGACCGTCTTAAAACTATGGAGAACGGCATTGAAACCTGTCTTTACAAGGATTTTGATGAGAACGGTGTGGAAATTTCGGGCGGAGAGGCACAGAAGCTGTGTCTTGCAAGGGCGATATACAAAGGCTCGCCGTTTATAGTCCTTGACGAACCTACAGCGGCGCTTGACCCGATATCTGAATATGACATCTACACAAAATTTAACAGCATTGTTGGAACAAGAACGGCTATCTACATTTCACATCGTCTGTCCTCCTGCCGTTTCTGCGATGATATAACAGTTCTTGACAATGGCCACATAATAGAGCGTGGCAGCCATGAAAAGCTTATCGCCAAAGGCGGAATATATACAGCAATGTGGGCGGCACAGGCGGAGTATTATAAAGATACGGCAGGGGAACTGTTTGCGTAATTTGGTTGAAAAGCCAATGCAAAGTAAAAGGCTCACCGAGCGAAGCGAGCAAAAGGTCCAGGGGTGAAACCCATTGCAGGGTCTAGGGACAGAGTCCCTAGCGGAGTAAATTTCTTGTTCGACTTCGCTCACAAGAAATGGGCAGAGCCTCAATAGGCGCAAGCCTACTAAGCGGCGTAGAAAGCAATAGAAGAATTGCAAATGAAAAATCAATCACAAAGCGGTGTCGGAGTGTAAATTCTGCACCGCTTTTGTAGTTTGTTTTACAAACTTTTCCTGCGATATCCTCGACAGGACAAAAAAACACCCACAGAAAACTGTGGGTGCCAAAAAATAAAAAATTATAGGGGAGAAGCTAGTAGAAATTAATCTACAAGCTGTATATATGAAGGCTTGGGGTAAAAGCCTACATACCAAAATCAACTGCCGCTCTTGGAACTTCCCTCGGTAGGTCTTGTCCCTTGCGACAACTATATAATACCCTGCCCGTATGTACTGCGTATGAAAGTTTTGTGTTAGTTATGTGAACTTTGTTGAACAATTTTTGAAGGTGTGGTATACTATACCAAGAAGCGACGAAAGCGTCGTGAAAGTGCGTAAAATCGTGATTTGAGATTGGAGGACAGTGCTTGACACTGGTTGGGAATATGCCTAGATTTTTTGTTGACAGCGTATCGGGGAATACGATTTCTATCAGGGGTAATGATGCTTATCATATCGGCAGAAGTTTGCGTATGAGGTTGGGCGATGTCATTACGGTATGTGCAGACAGGGTGGAATACAGAGCAAAAATTCTGTCCATTTCTGATAAGGAAGTGGTTTGCGATGTGCTTTCTGCTGAGAAAAGCGAAAACGAGCCTACTGTGAATGTTGTGCTTTATCAGGCGTTGCCTAAGTCTGATAAAATGGATCTTATAGTGCAAAAGGCTGTGGAGCTTGGAGTGTACAAGATAGTGCCTGTTATTACGGCGAGGTGCGTTTCACGACCTGCAAAAAGCGGCTATGAAAAGCGTGTGGAGAGATACAATAAGATAGCTTTGGAAGCGGCGAAACAGTCGGGCAGGGGATATGTGCCTGAGGTGACGAATTTTATCAGCTTTGAGGAGTGCCTTAGTGAACTTAAAGAGTGCGATGAGAGCTTTATGTGTTACGAAAAGGGCGGCGTGAGCCTTAGCGAGACAGGCATTGCCCCTGTTAGTGAGGGCGAGGAAAAGACTATTGGCTTGTTTATCGGCTGTGAGGGCGGTTTCGAGAGCCATGAGGCGGAGAGCTGTAGTCAGGCAGGGGTCACTGTGGTGAGTCTTGGACCTAGGATACTGCGGTGCGAGACAGCTCCACTGGCGGCTCTTAGCGTGATAATGAGCCTTACGGGAAATATGTAGCAGTGGGCAATTTGTCAAAGCTTACTGAGATTTTTTGAGCAGGTTGTATAAAAAATCAGTATTTTTTGTAAACGTCTTGATTTTTTATAACAAATATGCTATACTGTAGATAGTCTGAACGCAGTTCAGAGTGGAATATTCAAAAAAGGAGCGTTTTATTATGGCAAGCGGATTGAAAGTTATAGCTGCACTCGGTGCGATCGCTGCAGGAGCTGCTGCTATTTTTGCATTTAAAAAGCACAAGGAGCTTGAAAACTACGATTACGAAGATCTCGACGAGGATTTCGACGATTGCTGCGGCTGCGACGAGTGTTCTGACGAGGCTGATGAAGCTGACAAGGCAGAGGACGCTGAGAAGTCTGAGGAAAAGGCTGAAGAGCCTGCTGAGGACGAGGCTGCAACTGAGGAGGACGCTGACGTTGAAGTTCAGCTCGACGCTATCGAGGAGCCTGTTGAGGACGTTGACAAGGAATAATCGAGTATTGTTTATGAAAATAAAAGGCGCTGTAAAAAAAGCGCAACAAAGCCCGTGGATTCCCTCGATATGGAAG
>ENA-UONZ01000050-UONZ01000050.1-human-gut-metagenome-genome-assembly--contig:-C93old-NODE-50-length-193128-cov-48.789090_pt1 | contig 193128 bp, 124 predicted proteins | sample MGYA00242468_ERZ724015 | MGnify/ENA metagenome assembly ERZ724015
TGTTATCAATGACAGGCAACTAAATTTGTTTTGAGTTATATCGAACTCACGTTACGATATACTCGATAAGTATATGCTACAGGCATTGATACGTTGGGATGCATCGTCCAAGTTCTCCAAAGGTCACCAATGGGGAACATTCCCTTCTGTATCTGCTGCGTGGCGTTTCTCGGAAGAAGGATTTTTTGAACCTTTAAAGGATATTGTATCTAACGGAAAAATCAGAATGTCTTGGGGGAAAGTCGGAAATAATTCAGGGGTAGACCGTTATTATCAGAAAGATACATATAGTTCTTACCCATATACGTTCGGAAATAATGTATTGGTGGAAGGTTATGCTCCTTATAAATTGATTGACCCCAATTTTACCTGGGAATCTACTGCTATGACAAATCTGGGATTGGAACTTTCTTTCTTCAACAATCGCTTGAAGATGGAACTGGACTTATATAATAAACTGACTACAAGTATGATTCGTCCGGGACAAGTATCCAGGTTATTGTCGGGGCTGGAAGCACCCGACAGGAATATCGGAGAGATGAGAAACAGGGGAGCGGAGATTTCTCTTTCCTGGCAAGATCAGATTGCTGATTTCTCTTATGGTGTTGGTATCAACTATTCATATAATAAGAATAAACTGCTTAAATGGAATGAACGATTGGGACGCGGAGATAAGTTCCTGGGTTATCCTTACGAGATGGTCTATACCTACAAAGCGATCGGAATTGTACAAACGTGGGAAGAGGTGGCCAATGCTCCTTACCAAAGTGATAACTTAGCTCCGGGCGATCTTTTGATGGAAGACATCAATGGTGACGGAATGATTGACAGTAATGATAAAGTGGCTATGCCCAATAGTATGCGCTACATTCCGACAAGTGACTTTAGTATAAGTTTCAATGCAGATTGGAAAGGATTCGATTTGAGTATGCTTTTCCAGGGGAATGCGGGACGAAAGAATTTCTGGCTGGATAATTTCAATAATGTAAATGTATATACTTCTCGTTATGCTTTTCAGGAGCATCATTTGGATACTTGGTCACCTGATAACCGGGGAGCGAAATTTCCACGTCTGACATCGGGGAGTAATGGTGGATTTAATCAGGAACAATCTACGTTCTGGTTATACTCATGTGACTATATCCGATTGAAGAATATCCAGTTAGGATATAGAATACCGTCAAAGATTCTCAAAAATATAGGTGTAAACTCCGTGCGCATACATGTATCAGCAGAGAATCTGTTTACGATAACCAAATGGCCGGGATTGGATCCGGAGAAACTTCCTAAAAGTGGTTCGGAGATTCCTTACCCGCTTATGAAAAACTATTCTTTAGGTATAAATATAACGCTTTAAAACGATATAGTATGAAAAGAGCTATGAGAGATATATTATTGCTGGTTGTCTTGTTGGTACAGACAAGCTGCATTGATAATCTGCTGGATTATCCGGCTACTACCAAGATCAGTGCAGATACATTTTGGGAGACTACCGAGGATGCGGAGAAAGGGGTAAATGCCGTTTATAATGCCATGCGTAATGCATTTGGATTATTTTATAGACTGGATTGTTATCCGAATGCTGACCTGGTTTATTTTCAAAATGCAAATAGCCAGTCAATCACTTCTGATTATTGGAATAAATGCTATGCTTCTGTCAACCGGGCTAATAATGCTATCATGCAATTACGCAGAATGCAGGGAGAAGCTGTGACTGATAAAGAACTTAATCTTTTGAGACGTTATGAAGGAGAAGTCCGCTTTATCCGTGCCCTTCATTATGCATTGATGATTGATTTGTATGGTGATATACAATATTTGGACCATGTGCCTACACAAGAAGAAGCCTATTCTATTGCTAGAACGCCTATTGTGCAGGTGAAAGATTTGATTTTCGAAGACTATGACTATGCTATATCGGTACTTCCGGTTTCGTATGAATCGAGTGAAGACCAGGGGCGGGCAACCAAAATAGCCGCTTATGCTTTTAAGGGGAAGTTAGAACTGTTTTGGGCTAGCTGGAAAAAGAACGGACGTCCGGAAGTCGACAATTTCCAGCAAAGTGAGTCGGAAGCCAATGAATATTATGAAAAGGCTATCGGTAATTTCAAGGAGGTAATGAAACCTGCCTACAATCTTCAATTATTTAAGGATGGTGCTCCCGGAGAGTATGTGAATCCCAACTATCTTCAACTCTTTACACTGGAAAATGAAAAATGCTCGGAAGTCATCTTCTCTCTTCAGTACGGAGGGCCCAATATCGGGCAGGGAGAAGAGTTTGTCAAAATCTTCGGAAACCGCAGTGTACTCAATGGATGGGCAAACATGCAGCCGACAAATTATTTGGTAAATTTATATCAGAGTACCAAAACAGGTGATTATGTTGACCCTATAATTCTGAACAAAAACCAGAATCTGGCAAATGGATCAGCTAACCCTAAAACATATGAAGGACGTGATTACCGGATGCGCAGTACTATTGTATGGAACGGGCAGAAGATGCGTACAATCACTCCTGACGGAATGACTATTGGAGACAGCCTGGCTTTTATGTTTGGTAATAAGAATGGGTATCTGGATTATAATGATAGTAGGACGGGATATATGTTCCGCAAGTTTGTCAGACAGTATGCGGGCTATTCAAGATCTAACGGACCGCAGGATTTTTATCTGATGCGTTTGCCGGATGTCTGGTTGATGTATTGTGAAGCAATGAATGAACTTCATGGCCCGTCGGATGAATTGTACAACCTGATTGACAAGATCAGGGGACGGGGAAAACTCCCTGCACTGGATCGTAATAAATTTAAGACGAAGGATACTTTTTTTGATGCGATCAAACAGGAAAGAGCTATCGAATTTGTGGCAGAGGGGCAACGGTTCTTTGACCTTAGGAGGTGGCGCCTTGCAGAAACAGTTTGGGATTACCCCAATGGCCGGGAACTACGCAGCACTTTGAATGATTTTATTCAAGATCAGTATAAGAATGCAACAGACCGTACTTTCCCAAGATATTACATTTACAATATACCGGAGGATGAGCGGGTACTGAATCCTAATCTGACTCAAAATAAACCATGGTTGTAATTAAAACATAGATAAATGAAAACACATATCATATTAATGGTAAAAGTATTATTCCTTGCCATCGTTATGGGAGCTTGTGATACCGATGAAGAAGTGTATCAGGTAACGGACCGGACGGATGCTTATATAAGTTCTGTGCAATTATATACGGCAGATAATCGCAATGTTGCTACACAAGTGACGATTGATGATGTAAATGGGATTATTAATGTGGAAGTCAAGAATGGAGTGAATTTAGCCCATCTAAAACCTCGTTGTTCTTTGGCTCCCGAGGCAACTATCACTCCTAAAATGGGAGTATGGACTAACTTTAGCGCACCTGTGAAGTATACCGTTATTTCTGGAAGTGGAGAGGTATATAAGGAATATGAGATTATTGTTGTTGAAAAGGAATAAGGAAAGATATGAAAAAGATAATTTGGTTTTCGCTGTATTTACTGCTGTATACTGTTACGGTGGTGTTTTATTCGTCTTGTTCTGACGATGAAAGCCCTTTGAGAAATGATCTCTTACGGAAAGATGCAGGCCCGGTTCTGGTGGGAAATACATTAGAGTTTGCCTATGCGATAGGGTCTACTGACGGTACTTCGATAAAGGCTGTAGAGATAACAGCATCCTTTCCGGGTGCCGAAGGAACGGGAATTGCCATGAATAGCAGATATACCAATCCTAATAACGGAGAAGAAGAGGAAGTGCGTATTGCTACAGAAACAAGTACCGAAGGAACAGTCTCCAAGGCTTATATTGTTGATACGATTGCTGCAACTATACGCTATTTTTATGTAGTGCCTAAAGAAGCCAGAGGAAATAAGATAAGGTTTCATTTTCGTAGTATAACCGAAGGTGGTGAGGCTACTATTCAGTCTCCTGAATATACAGTGAGTAGTGTGGAAATCTTTAAGAATCTGTCATTGTCGTCCGGTGAGAGGAACTGTTTTTCTTTGGAGACAATGCAATCTTATTCCGTGGCTCAAGTAGAGGAATTGGGTATTGCCGACAAGATTGATTTTATATATACGTTTAAATCGACGATGGGTTCCGGATGGTCATTTGCTCATGGACTGGTGGCCCCGTCCAATGAGAAAGGATATTTATATCCTGTTGAAATCCCGTCGGGAGCAACCAACCGCACTTTGATGGAGAAAAGGTATTGGCCTGATGGTCAACTAAAGACTAGTGGCGTGCCTACGATATACGTCGATGAGATTGATCTGCGCCAGGCGGCGTTGGATGGAGTTACTACACATGCTTATGAGTTAGGACAAGATCAGGGAGTGCTGATAAAGAGTCATGATCAGAAGTATATCGCCTATTTGTATATCAACGAGACAAGCAGTAACCTGCAACGTATGAATTTTGCGATAAAGCGTTTAACTTTAAAATAGTCTGATATGAAAAACTATATAAAAGATATATATCTGTTAATCATCTTTCTCTTTGCTGCGATGGCTTGCAGTGACAATGAAGAGTTGATAAAGAAAGATGAAGCGGGAGAAGTGATACCGCCGGTCGTGGTAGAGCCCGTAACCGTACTGGATGAGCATTTTGATGATAAAAATAAGTATTTGACATCCGGTGGACAGCCGTTTCCTTCTTTTTTCTCTAATGGTTATTTTGAGAGAGTCGTATCCGATGAGGTTATTCAGGATTTGAGTTTGAAGGTGTTTTTGACACAATGTCAGTTGGAACCGGATGCTCCCGGTGTTTCAGTGAATGGCACTACGACCTCGGACGGACGTATTTTGCTGGATGCCAATACCGGAGCTATAGAGACAGGATTGCTAGGCAGTGTTTCAAAAGTATCATTGGTAGCGGCTAACGCTTCGGCTAATAATACGGGAACTAAAGTCGTATTAATGATTAAGGCAAAAGGAGGAAATTGGGAAGTTTATGCTAAAAGCCCGGTTCTTTCAGGCACCAATGCTTATGAATGGGTATTGGATAGGAAAATAATGAAATATCCTATTTATGTGAAGGTTGTTGCAGATGAGGCAGCTTCTTCAACTGCCTTGGCAATCTATGATTTTAGCCTGGAAGGAACTTTGTGTGAATCTCCTGTTGACCCGGGGCCATCTCCGGAAAACACATTGTTCAACGAAGGATTTTATAATGATGGTGAAGGTATAAAAATCTTTAAGGCTAGTGACGGCTCGGCTTTCCCCGGAGGAACTTGGAATACTAAAGACGGGCACTTTGAGAGAACGATAGGAGAACAAACATTGAAAGTACAACTGCATGGATGTCGTATTGACTATACAGAGAACAGAATTTCAATCTATGGAGAGAGTACCTCTAAAGGACGTTTGCAGATAGGAACAGGGGGCGGATATATTGAATTTCCTGTACTGGGTTCCATTAGTAAAATCTCTTTGGCCCTTTCTGCCGGAACTGCCGGAGATGTTGCTACCCGTGCTTTGATACAATACCGGGATAAGGGAACTACTGACTGGAAAGACCTTGCCATGAGTGAAGATATTACAGCAAATTCGCCTATGAAGTGGGTACTGAACGATGTTTCTGCCAATCCGGTAGCTATTCGCATCATGCAAGATCCGGCTATTACTAAGGGAAATTCGTTGGCTATTTATGATTTGGTGATAGAGGGTGTGACGGACTTGTTGCTGGAAGAAGCGGTTGATGTCACTTTAATGGATGAACGATTCAGAGAATTGGAACTATATACGGTATCTGAAACAGGGGCGATCCCGAATCGGAATGACTTCTACGAAGAGCTGTATTTTGACCGTGTAGTAGAAGGGAGAACTATACGTACTAAGATTTATCAAGGGCGTATACATAGTACTATGGATCCTCCTGCAAATGGTGCAAATGGTGCGACAAAAGGACGACTTGTATTAAAGAACTTTGCTGATGGTGGTGCTTTGGAAACTCCTATTTTCGGTAGAGTTAAGTCGATAGTCGTGAAGATAATTTCAGCAGATACCGGGCAGAAAAGTAAAGCCATACTTCAGACAAAAGGCGTAGGCGATGAAGAATGGACGGATTATGCCGTTACTGATGAGGTAGATGAAACAACAGTTTTGTCATGGGAGTTAGAGAATGTTTCGGATGAACCTATTGCATTGCGGATTATACAGCATCCTGATTACACTCATAATATGGGTATTTATAATCTCACAATAGAAGGTACACTTTATTAATCAGATACAATATGAGAACAATTAAATTTCTATTATTATACATACTTCTATCCCTCGTTGGAGGGATAGAAGCAAATGCCCAGTTGAAGCATTTGGATAAAACAGCGAATTTTGGAGAGCATCCCCGATTACTGTTATTTGATAGTGATATTCAACAAATAAAAAGTAATATTGAAAAGAATGAACTATGGCGGAAGATAGATGATGTCATTCAGTCGGAAGCTCGTAAACTCTTTGAAGTGGATGCTTTGAAGAGAGTACAGAAAGGACGTAGAATTCTGGAGGTTTCACGTGAGGCCTTGCGGAGGATCTTTTATCTGTCTTATTCCTATCGCATGACTTCGGATGAACGATTTAAAGCGAGGGCAGAGAAAGAAATGCTGGCCATTGCTGGTTTTGAAGACTGGAATCCTTCTCACTTCCTGGATGTGGCAGAAATGACCTTGGCTATGGCAATCGGTTATGACTGGTTATATCGTGATTTGCCGGAGTCTTCAAAAAGTGAAATCAAAGAAGCCATTATCAAGAAAGGAATAGACACCTCATTCAGTACAGATAACAATAGTTGGCTTTCTTCCGGTCATAACTGGAATCAAGTGTGCAACACCGGAATGGCCTATGGAGCCATAGCAGTTTATGAAGATATACCGGAAATAGCAAAAGTAGTCGTAGATAGAGCTATCTCTTCTATTGCTTTACCAATGAAGGGATATGCTCCGGATGGTGCTTATCCCGAAGGGTTTACCTATTGGTCTTATGGTACCAGTTTCAATGTGCTGTTCCTGTCTGCTATTGAAAAACTCTTTCATACTGATTTCGGGCTGTCTTCAATGGAAGGTTTTCTGCCTTCTGCCTATTTCATCGAGAATATGATAACTCCTTCGAAAGAGAGTTTTAATTATGGCGACAGTGGTGATGCCACTTCTTTGAATCCTACTCTTTTTTGGTTTGCAGATAAGATGCATGATTCGACTGTGTTGTGGAGTCAATATTATTACCTGACTAAAAAGAAAAGCAGTTCATTTACAAAAAACAGAATCCTCCCAGCATTGATGATATGGGGAAAGAACATCGACCTGGACCGTATTCTTCCACCATCCCGGAATTTATGGGTTGGACAGGGTGTAACTCCGGTAGGTTCTATGAGAACTTCCTGGACAGATTCTAATGCCATCTTTGTCGGACTTAAAACCGGACGTGCCGGAGCCAACCATTCCCATATGGATATAGGATCATTTATCATGGAAGCAGATGGAGTGCGCTGGGCAATCGATCTTGGACCACAGGATTATACTTCTTTAGAAACGATAGGAATTGATTTGTGGAACAGAAAGCAGAATTCACAGCGATGGGATGTCTATCGATATAATAACTTCTCCCATAATACATTGGCATTTGATAAGAAAAAACAAGATGTAGGCGGATATACCCGTATTAATAGCTATGGCGATTCTCCCGGATTCATGCATCTTATTTCGGACTTGACGAATGCATATAAAGGCCAGGTGAAATCTTGCTGGAGAGGGATTGCCATTGTTGATAATCGCTTTGTGGTAGTGCAGGATGAAATCGAGTCATTGGATAAAGCGACAGAATTGACTTGGTCAATGGTTACCAAAGCCACTGTCAGAAAACTGGATGATTACAGTCTGGAACTGACTGAAGGGATGAAGAAAATGATTTTCAGAGTAGAGACTAATCAGAAAATCAAACTGAAAACTGCTCCTGCTAAATCTTCCAATTCTTACGATGCTCCTAATGATGGTGTAACCATAATTGGTTTTGAAACTCTAATACCTGCCTCTACGCAGGTGAACTATTGTGTGAAACTGATCCCACAGAAAGCAAAGGCGAAGTATAAAACAACTCCGTTGAAAGAGTGGAAGTAAAATATTAAAATATACTTGAGTATGAATAAGATTATTAGATATTTGGCATTTTTATTATTATCCTTCACAGTGATGAGTTGTGATTCATCCGATGAAATGAAAGATATTACTATTTCTCCGAAGGAGGCAGTAAAGCCGCAAGTGGTCAAGGTATTCTCACATCCGGGTATCCTTTTTACTTACGAAGATATGGCCAGGATAAAGGAGCAGGCTTTTTATTATGCAAAACCTTGGAAACTGGGTTATGAAATGTTGAAAGGTCACGCTAATGTGAATTATGTAGTACAGGGTCCTTATGCGGAAGTAGAAAGAACAGAAGGAGTGAATAGTCCCGCAGCGGGAGCAATGAGTAGTGACTCCCAGATGGCATATCATTGTGCCTTAATGTGGGTTATAACAGGTGAACAGCGTTATGCTGATAAAGCTATTGAGATATTGAATGCCTGGTCGGGTACATTGACGGCTTTGATCGGGGGAGATGATATGCTGATGTCAGCATGGTATGGTTTCAATCTGATAAATGCTGCTGAAATATTACGTTATACAGATGCGGGATGGAAAGAAGCGGATATCATTCAGGCTGAAAAAATGTTTAAAGAGGTCTTTTATGACTTGATAAAAGACTGGAAACGTGGGCGTGCGGGAAACTGGGATACTGCGATAACCAAAATGCATTTAGCGGTTGGGGTATTTTTGGATGATAAAGAGATTTTTGACAGAGCTATCGCTTTTTATAATTCAACGACCGAGGGTAGTAACGGAACGTTGTCGAAGAACATCTATGATACCGGACAGAATTTTGAAAGTGGGAGAGATCAGACCCATGCGCAATATGGAATAGGGGGATTGGCAGAATCTTGTGAGGTGGCGTGGAAACAGGGAATTGATCTATATAAAAGTATGGACAATCGTTTGTTGAAAGGCTTTGAATATATGGCAAAATATAATCTGGGTAATGACGATGTTCCCTTTCAGGGGAATGTGTATGGAAATTCTATTTCAACGATCGACAGAGGAAATCTTCAACCTATCTATGAAATGGTGTACAATCATTATTATAATAGGAAAGGACTTTCAGAAGCAGAAGTGGAATATACTAAGAAAGCGGTAGATAAAGTGCGTGGACAGGGTGGTGAGAGCTGGAATGCGCAATGCCTGGGATTGGGAACGCTTTTATTTAATGAAAGTAAGTAGGAATATTATTTTATAAGAATCAAAATGAGAAATAGTAGATTCATTTTTGGTAGTTTTATCTTTATTCTGCTGGTGGGGTGTACTTCTGTAGACAGTAGAAAGCAGTTTGTAGAAGAGAATATTATCTATGCGTGTGAACAGACTCATTGTATGCTGACATCTTTAGGTGAAACGCAAGGGCGATATCCAAGAAGTACGAAAAAAGATGGCAGTTTATCTACGACAGATATCTATGGATGGACAAGCGGTTTTTTTCCGGGTACATTGTGGATGCTATATGAGCTTACAAACGATAGTTGCTGGAAGGAGAAAGCAGTGGAATGGACATTACCACTTGAGCCGAATAAGTATAATACAAAAGATCATGATGTCGGTTTTATGATGTACAATAGCTTTGGCAGAGGTTTTGCTTTGACGAAAGATAAAAGTTATAGAGACATTTTGGTACAAACGGCGAATTCATTAATGACGAGATTTAATCCGAATGTTCATTCAATCAAATCATGGGAAGGAGGGAAAGCACCCCATGACACAATAGTGTGGCAATTTCCTGTAATCATAGATAATATGATGAACCTTGAATTGCTTTTTTGGGCATCCAAAGAGACGGGGGATAAAAAGTATTATGATGTGGCTGTTACACATGCAAACACTACTATCAAGAATCATCTCCGGGAAGATTTCAGTTGCTATCATGTAGTCGATTATGATTCCATAACGGGAGAAATCAGGGATAAGGCCACTGCTCAAGGGTATGCCGATAATTCTGCCTGGGCGAGAGGACAGGCTTGGGGGATTTATGGATTTACAATGGTGTATAGAGAAACCGGAGATCCGAAGTATTTGTCTGTAGCACAAAAAATGGCTGATTTCTTTTTGAATAACCCGTCTTTGCCGGAAGATAAAATACCTTTATGGGACTTTAATGTTGGGCAGGATGGATATACAAAGGGATGGAAATTTGATGATACAAAGCTAGGTTATATTCCAAGAGATGCTTCTGCCGCTGCCATAGCTGCTTCTGCTCTTTTAGAACTATATCAGTATACAAAGAGTCCGGAATACTATGATTCGGCTGCCACGATGATTCACAGTTTGGCATCTGATCTGTATAGAGCAAAACTGGGCGATAATGCTGGATTTCTTTTGAAACATTCGACGGGCAGTCTGCCACATGGAAAAGAGATTGATGTGCCCTTGGTTTATGCCGACTATTACTTCCTGGAAGCCCTATCACGTTATTTGAATACTGATAAAGCGTCCTAGATACTAAAGAGTCGGTAGAGAATGAGCTTTTTAATCAGACAGATGTGGTATGAAATTACCACATCTGTGGTATTTCCCCTGAACAGAATCTGCACTATCTTTGTCATATCTTAAAACAAGAAAATTTAAAAACAGATATATATGGAAAAGATTGCAAAGAAATTGACGGATCTAGTAGGTAATACTCCGTTATTGGAACTTAGTAACTATAATAAAAACAATGATTTGAAAGCCCGTCTGATTGTAAAGATTGAATCTTTTAATCCTGCGGGAAGTGTTAAGGACCGTATCGCATTGGCTATGATTGAGGATGCCGAAACGAAAGGTGTCTTACAATCCGGAGCAACGATCATTGAACCGACTAGCGGCAATACCGGTGTGGGATTGGCTTTTGTTTCAGCAGCGAAAGGCTATAAACTGATTCTGACGATGCCTGATACAATGAGCATTGAGCGACGTAATCTTCTGAAAGCCTTAGGAGCGGAATTAGTACTGACTCCTGGTACGGATGGTATGAAAGGGGCAATTGCCAAAGCGGAAGAATTAAAAGAGGTAACTCCGGGAGCTGTCATCTTACAACAATTTGAGAATCCTGCTAACCCCGCCATGCATTTACGAACTACCGGTCTGGAAATATGGAGAGATACCGAGGGGAAAGTCGATATCTTTGTTGCCGGTGTAGGTACTGGCGGGACAGTTAGCGGTGTAGGTGAGGCATTGAAGATGCGTGATCCGAGTATAAAGATAGTGGCAGTGGAACCATCTGATTCTCCTGTACTGTCGGGAGGAAAACCTGGTCCTCATAAGATTCAGGGAATCGGTGCAGGATTTATTCCTAAAACGTACAAAGCTTCTGTCGTAGATGAAATTATTCAGATGCAGAATGACGATGCTATTCGTACAAGTCGTGAATTAGCCAAACAAGAAGGTTTATTGGTAGGTATATCTTCGGGGGCAGCTGTATATGCTGCTACGGAACTGGCGAAGCGACCGGAAAATGCAGGGAAGATGATCGTTGCTCTGCTTCCTGATACTGGAGAACGTTACCTGTCTACCATTTTATATGCTTTTGAGGAATATCCTTTGTAAAATACAATTGGTAGAATAAAAATGTGAGGTAACTTCCAAAGATTTAGATTACCTCACATTTTTTATATAGATATTATTCTGGATTCTTTATTGAACCTCGAAACTTCCCTTCAACCGAATATCCTCCGAAGAAGCCCCCACCATCACCGAGAAACTTCCCGGCTCTACTGTAAACTGATTATTCTTATCCCATAACCCCAAGTCTTGAGGAGTAAGGGTAAAGCTAATCGTTTGTTCTTCTCCCGGTTGCAAATGAATACGTTCGAAACCGCGTAATACTTTATCGTAGGTTGTTACACTACTAAAATCATCACGGATATAAAGCTGGACCACTTCATCTCCTGCTCTCTTTCCTGCATTCTTTACAGTGCATGAAAGAGTGATATTCTCTTGTGCCCCGATAACCGGTTTGGAGATTTTTAAGTCTGAATATCCGAAGGTCGTATAACTTAAACCATATCCGAAAGGATAAAGCACACCGGCAACACGGACTTTTCCTTTAGAATCCGAACCCGGTTTGAATGGGAAAGCAAAAGGTATCTGTCCCACAGATTTCGGGAAAGTAACTGCCAGACGTCCGCCTGGGTTATAGTCTCCGAAAAGAACCTTGGCAATGGCATCTCCCATGAATTCGCCGGGGAACCAGGCATGAATGATGGCAGGAACATATTTGTTTGCCCAATTGATAGTAGCTGCTCTTCCGTCTACCATTACCAGAACGACAGGTTTTCCTGTGGCATAAACAGCTTCCAATAGTTGCTGTTGGCGCCCGCAGAGATCGAGGTTGGTACGTGAGAATTCTTCCCGAACCGTCTTCTCATTTCCACCTAATACAAGGATAGCGACATCCGAAGCCTTTGCTAATTCTACGGCTTCATTAATCATCGCTTGCTCCTGTGTATCTAATGGAACATTGTATAGTTCACTCTCCGGGAAATACTTATCAATAATGTCACAACCTTTTGCATAGCGAACTTCTGCATTGGGCAGATATTCTTTGATTCCCTGATAGACAGTCTTTATAGATGCATTGGCCGGACCGTATCTGCAAGTCAGTTCTTTCACTTCTTCCGCATTCGGACCGATAACAGCTATTTTGCTAAAACTCTTGGATAGCGGAAGCATCTCTTTTTCATTCTTCAAAAGTACGATGGACTCTAAAGCTGCTCTCATAGATACATCCTGATGGGCGGCATTATGCACTACCACTTCCGGGCGACGGTCATCACCGGGATACGGATTATCAAAAAGCCCCATCATAAACTTGACACGGAGAATCTCACCAACACGTTGATCGAGCGTATGCAGAGAGACTTTGCCCTCACTAATAGCACGACGCAATGGAAGAATAAAATCCTGTGGCGGAGTGAAGTTCGTGCGGATATTCAATCCGGCATTTACCACTTGTGCAGCCATTTCTTCTTCAGTCGGAGTGATACGATGTTTAGTGTGCAGAAATTCCACCGCTTCACTATCCGAAACTACATATCCCTTAAATCCCCACTGCTGACGCAGAATTTCTGTGAGGAAATGATAACTTCCGGAAACAGGCTCCCCGTCATAGTCATTGTAAGAACTCATGACGCCCAGTGCACCCGCCTCCTGAATACCTTTACGGAATGGTTCCAGATACAGAGTTTTCATCTCACGCGGAGCCACGTGCGGATCGGTACGTGTACCTCCATCGCGTCCACCGACCGGAATACTATAAACGGCAAAATGCTTCGGAGTGGCAACGATTCCTTCACTTTGCAGACCAAGAATCATTTGCTTACCCAATTCGCCTACCAGATAAGGATCTTCTCCGTAACTTTCAACTACACGTCCCCAGCGAGGATCTTGTGCGATGTCCAGAATCGGAGCATAAATATTGGTATATCCGAGTGCTTTCGCCTCATCTGCAGTGACTTTCGCAATTTCCCGGATTAGTTTTTTGTTCCACGTGGCACCTTGCCCGCATTGAGCGGGAAACATGGTAGCCCGGTCGTGGCACAATCCGCGTATTCCCTCATTGGTAAAATCGACCGGAATACCCAGTCGTGTCTGTTCCACAAACCAGCGCTGAACGGTGTGGCGATTCTTCACACTGTTAGCATACGGATAGGAGATTTCAGAACCGAACTTACCCAGTCCGTTGGCCTGCTCGTCGATATTTCCGATACCGTCTTTCCAGATTTCTGTCGACCATCCGTCGGTAGGCCATGCATCTTTCAGTACCCGTCCCGAACCGTAGAGAGTAGCCATCTGACAGGTCTTCTCCTCCAGTGTCATTTGCGAAAGCAAATCCGCAATACGGGCTTCGATAGGCGCGGAAGGATCTTCATATACATCCTTTACACCGTTCTTGTTGAAGTCGATCCAGGTCTTTTTGTATATGTCCTTTGAGTTGCTCACGATTTGATTACCAGCGAGGCTACTATTGGTAAAGAGGCCACCGGTAGACAAGATTAAAGTGAGTCCACATAGTATTTTCTTCATATTCATGGCTTTTCGTTGGCTCGCAAACCGAAGACTTTTCCCGTCATCTGCTCGATGGGCACTTGCCATACTTTGACATTGCGCACGGCAGGTTCGGAATAGTTGAACTCACTATCCGTGTAATGACGCATGATAATATCCAATACCCGACGTTTTTCATCCATATCTTCTATGAATGTCACCTTTCCACGACACATGGCGCTTTCGGAACGCATACTGTAACTGCACGCTACTTTTTCGTGCTGATATACGAGTTTATGACCTATGCTGAAAGTGATGCATACATTATTATTATGTTCCAACATCTCCAACTTGCTGCCTTCGGGACCCGAATGAAGGTATAGGATGCCATTCTCATAACCGAAGTTCATCGGAACTACGTAGGGATTGCCTTCTAAATCTGTGATGCCTACAAAGCAGGCATCGCAGTGGAGGATAATGGACTCGATTCGTTGTTTGTCTTCAATAATAAAAGTTTTCATAATTTATTTCTCAATTAATTCGAAGTCGAGCTGTTTCTTTTCCAGATTGGCACGTGCTACACGAACAGTAATAGCATCTCCCAAACTATATGTTCTGTTCTTGCGGCGTCCACGAAGGCAATAGTTCTTTTCGTCAAACTCATAATAATCGTCATCCAAGTCACGGACAGGGACGAGACCTTCGCATTTATTCTCGTTAAGTTCGACATACAGTCCCCATTCGGTTACTCCGGAGATGACACCATCGTAAATCTGTCCCAGACGTTCGCTCATGAATTCCACTTGTTTGTATTTGATGGAAGCCCGTTCGGCGTTGGCTGCAATTTGTTCCATATTTGAACTGTGATCACAAAGATCCTCGTATTTGGCCTCGGATACACTGCGTCCTCCATCCATATACTTCGTTACCAGACGGTGAACCATCATGTCCGGGAAACGGCGGATGGGTGAGGTGAAATGAGTATAATAATCGAATGCCAGTCCGTAGTGACCGATGTTATGTGTAGAATAACGGGCTTTCTGCATAGCACGGATAGACACGGTCTCAATCAGATTCTCTTCCTTCTTTCCATGTATATCATCCAACAAATGGTTGATGGATTTTGAAATATCTGTTTTTGTTCCGCTTGTACGTACCTTGTAGCCGAAGCGAGCGATGAATTGTGACAGATTCTCCAGTTTCTCCGGATCCGGCAGATCGTGGATACGGTAGGGCAGTACTTTAGGCTTTTTGTTTTTGGGTACACGTCCTATCTTCTCTGCTACGGTTTTGTTGGCAAGAAGCATAAATTCTTCTACCAGTTTATTGGCGTCTTTCGACTCTTTGAAATACACACTGATAGGTTTCCCTTTCTCGTCAATTTCGAATTTCACCTCGTAGCGGTCAAAATTGATTGCTCCCGCTGCGAACCGTTTTTCGCGGAGTGCTTTCGCGATGGTGTCCAGCATAAGTACTTCTTCTTTGTAGTCACCTTCTTTAGTTTCAATAATCTGCTGCGCCTCTTCGTAAGTGAAACGGCGGTCGGAATTGATGACTGTATGCGCAATGCGTGAGTCTTTGATTTCTCCTTTCTCGGTAATATCGAAAATCACGGAGAAAGCGAGTTTCTCTTCATTCGGACGGAGCGAACAGATGAAGTTGCACAGCCGTTCGGGGAGCATTGGGATGGTGCGGTCTACCAGATAAACGGAAGTGGCACGCTTTTCAGCTTCTTTGTCGATGATTCCTCCTTCTTTTACATAGTGTGTCACATCGGCAATGTGTACGCCTACTTCCCACAATCCGTTTTTGATGGAGCGGATGGAAAGCGCATCGTCGAAATCCTTAGCATCTTTCGGGTCGATAGTGAAAGTTGTCACCTTGCGGAAGTCTTCACGCTTGGCTATCTCTTCGGGAGTGATTTCTGCCGGAATCTTATCGGCTGCTGTCTCTACTGCTTTCGGGTATACGTATGGTAAGCCGAATTCTGCGAGAATGGCGTGCATCTCAGTGGTATTGTCGCCTGCTTTGCCTAATATGTCTATCACTTGTCCGATGGGATTCTTTGCCTTGTCAGGCCACTCTGTTATTTTCACGATCGCTTTATCTCCGGTTTTTCCGCCTTTCAGTTTATCTTTCGGAATAAATATGTCATTGGCAAGTGTGCGATTTTCCGTTACCAGAAATGCGTATGACTTGGCTACTTCCAATGTACCGACAAAAGTGTCGTTGGCACGTTCCAGTATTTCGATTACTTCCCCTTCTGCCTCCCTGTTCTTTCGTTTGGCATAAAATGTAATTTTTACCTTGTCATTGTTCATGGCGTGGGCGGAATTGCGTTCTGCTACGAATACCGGTTCGCCTCCTTCTTCGGGAATAAAGGAATTCTTTCCATTGCTTTTGCGTTGGAAGGTACCTATCATTTCTGTGCCGTGATTATTCAGACGGAACTTGCCCTTCTCAATTTCGGAGATATAATCGTCATCCAAAAGGTCATGTAATATATCGACGCATAGCATTTTCTGCGGATGGGTGGTAAGACGCAATTCCGAGAAAATGTATTTCATACTTAGAATTTCACTGGATTTGGCGTGGAAAAAGTCTATTAACAACGCTGCCAGCTCTTTTTTACTCATTCTCTTACCGGCCTTTTTCTCTTTCTTTTCTTTCTTTTTCGCCATAATATGTATTTTTATTGGTCATCATCTGTTGATATGGCTACAAAGTAAATAAAAAAACCGGTAATAATACTATTATATTTATCGTATCTTTGTAACCGAAATTTTAATTGTATTTATATAGAGCCGAAAAGTAGGAATGGAGAGTATTTTAATTACGGGTGCAAGCGGTTTTATCGGGAGTTTCATTGTAGAGGAAGCGTTGAAACGAAGGTTTAGTGTGTGGGCGGGAGTTCGTCCTACTAGTAGCAGACAATATTTGAAGAATCGGAAAATTCACTTTCTGGAACTGGACTTTGCACATCCTAATGAACTTCGTGCCCAACTCTCCGGTCATAAAGGGACATATAATAAGTTTGATTATATCGTTCATTGTGCCGGTGTTACGAAATGTTTCGACAAAAAAGCTTTCGACTACGTGAACTATCTTCAGACAAAGTATTTTATTGATACGTTGAGGGAGTTGAATATGGTCCCGAAGCAATTCATATATATAAGTACGCTTAGTGTGTTCGGTCCTGTGCACGAGACAGATTACACTCCGATAAAAGAGGACGATTCTCCCATGCCCAACACAGCTTATGGTTTCAGTAAGTTGAAGGCTGAATTATATATTCAAAGTATCCCCGGTTTTCCTTATGTCATTTATCGCCCTACGGGAGTGTATGGACCTCGTGAATCAGATTATTTCCTAATGGCTAAGTCCATTCAGAAGCATTTTGATTTTTCGGTTGGTTTCAAGCGGCAAGATCTGACTTTTGTCTATGTGAAAGACATTGTGCAGGCTATTTTCTTGGGTATAGAGAAAAGAGTCATCCGAAAGGCGTATTTTCTGACAGATGGGAAAGTCTATAAAAGCCGCGCGTTTTCGGACTTGATACAAAAAGAATTAGGGAATCCGTTTGTTCTTCATCTGAAATGTCCGTTAATTGTGCTAAAAGTTATATCTTTGCTCGCTGAATTTGTTGCTACGCGTTCCAAGAAGTGCAGTACATTGAATTCTGATAAATATAAGATAATGAAACAACGCAACTGGCAGTGTGATATAACCCCGACAATTAACGAATTGGGATATACACCCGAATACGATTTGGAGAGGGGGGTACGTGAAACCATTGCCTGGTATAAAAACGAAGGATGGCTTTAGACTTATTTAAGCGTGTAGAGACCCGGAAAGGGTTGTTTGCTGTGGAGAAGATTACATTGATTTATAATCTGCTGACTTCCATATTGATTCTATTCCTGTTTCAGAGGATGGACCATCCATGGCATATGTTATTGGATAGAGCCATGATTGCTGCAATGACTTTCTTGTTGATGTATCTTTATCGGCTTGCCCCTTGTAAGTTCTCGGCGTTTGTGCGTATCGTCATTCAGATGAGCCTGCTTTCATATTGGTATCCGGATACTTTTGAATTCAATCGCTTTTTTCCGAACCTGGACCATGTCTTTGCTACCATCGAACAGTTTATCTTCAGTGGACAACCTGCTATCTGGTTCTGCCATACGTTTCCTCATATTCTGGTCAGCGAAGCGTTTAATATGGGATATTTCTTCTATTATCCGATGATGCTGATTGTGGCGTTGTTTTATTTCATTTATAGGTTCGAATGGTTCGAAAAGATGTCCTTTGTACTGGTTACTTCTTTCTTTATATATTATTTGCTTTATATCTTTATCCCAGTGGCAGGCCCTCAGTTCTATTTTCCGGCTATCGGATTTGATAACGTGGCTAAGGGAGTTTTTCCTGCTATCGGTGACTATTTCAATTATCATCAGGAGTTGTTGCCCGGACCGGGATACCAGCACGGATTCTTTTATAGCCTGGTAGAAAGTTCCCAGCAAGTGGGTGAACGTCCCACAGCGGCATTTCCGAGTTCGCACGTCGGCATTTCTACTATCTTGATGATTATGGCTTGGCGCGGCAGTAAGAAGCTGTTCGCCTGTTTACTGCCTTTCTATTTGTTGCTCTGTGGGGCTACCGTATATATTCAAGCACATTACGTCATCGACGCTGTGGTAGGATTCTTCTCCGCATTTTTATTGTATGTAGTGGCAACCTGGATGTTTAAGAAGTGGTTTGCACAGCCGATGTTTAAATAGGGATATTCTATAAATTTTATTTTTTATAGTATACTTATGTATGTTTGAATGATAGTTTGTAATCAATAATTATTTATCTTTATTGTTCAATGTTGTTTGATCTAAATAATTGGTAAGGTTCTGATTATTAGTTTACTATTATACTGCTTTTGAGTCTAATATCTTCACTTGATGCTCCTATCATTATTTCAAATTCACCAGGTTCTGTTACCCAATTCATATTCTTATCTAGAATTTCAAGATGAGAGGGTAAGATTTCAAACGACACCATGCGTGATTCACCAGGTTCAAGGGTAATACGTTCAAAGCCTCTTAATATAGAATCATAGGTAACTACACTACTTACCTTATCTCTAATATATAGCTGTACTACTTCGTCTCCTTTTGTATATCCTGTATTGGTTATAGTACAGGTTACAATGAATTTACTAGCATTATTATCCTCATAAGGAGTTATTTTTAAGTGACTATATGTGAAGTTTGTATAACTTAATCCATGCCCAAAAGGATAAATAGAACCTAATACTCGTGTTTCCCCACTGCCGTTCGGGCCGTTTCCGGGTTGTGAACCATGTGATCCTTTTTTAAATGGGAAGTTGTATTCTATTTGTCCGGTACTTTTGGGAAATGTTACTGTGAGCTTACCTCCCGGATTATATTCCCCGAAAAGAGTTTCTGCTATCGCACTTCCTCCTTGTACAGAAGGGAACCAACATTCTAGTATTGCAGGAATATGCCTATCAGCCCAATTTATAGTTAGCGGTTGTCCGTTGATAAGTACAAGTACTATTGGAGTTCCAGTCGAATATAAGGCTTCCAACAACTGTTGCTGGCGTCCTGGTAACTCAAGTGATGTTCGTGAACGACTTTCTCCTGTACGCTTTTCATCTTCTCCCAATGCAATGATGATCATATCATTTTCTTTTGCTTTTTCTACCGCTTCATTTATCATATACTGTTCATCAGATGTCAAAGGAGAATTGAATAGTTCCGAATCGGGCCATTCCCTATCCACAATATCACACCCTTTGGAATAAGTAATTTCTATGTCTTTTCCTACATAGTTACGTATACCTTGCAATATAGTTGTCGGGGGTAATGCATTTGGACCGTAGCGACTTACCATATAATTGCTTTCATCAGCTAATGGACCTGTAACCAATATTCGTTTTAGTTTCTTTTTATTAAGTGGTAGAGTACTATTTTCATTCTTGAGTAATACGAAGGATTGGCGTTGGATGTCCATTATAAATTCCTTGTTTTTATCTGCTCCTGCTACTTTCTCAGCTTCTTTGCTATTTTCAATATATGGTTGGTCAAATAATCCCAGCCTGAACTTAACCATTAGAACTTCTTTTACACGTTTGTTTACAAGATCAATAGACAGTCTGCCGCTATTAACTAAACGCCTTATTGGTAAGATAAAATCAGCAGGGGGAGTAAAATGAGTGCGAACATTAAGTCCGGCTTCAAGTACTTGGCGAACCGCTTCGTCGTAGTTCTCTGCGATTTGATGTTTAGTATGTACAAATTCTACAGCTTCACTGTCGCTTACCACGTAGCCACGGAAACCATATTCATCGCGTAATAATTCTGTTAAGAAATAGTAGCTTGCACTTATTGGTTCTCCATTCCAATCATTATAACTACTCATTATTCCCATGGGGTGGGCTTCGCGAATGACCCTTCTGAATGGATAAAGGTGAATTTCATGGAGTTCGCGTGGAGCTACATGAGAGTCTGTACGAGCGTTACCATCTCGTCCTCCTTTAGGTATGCTATAAACAGCAAAATGTTTTAGTGTTGAGGCAACTCCTTGCGATTGTATTCCATTGACCATATTTATTCCTAATTCTGCTATAAGATATGGGTCTTCTCCATAACACTCTAATGTGCGTCCCCAGCGAGGATCACGTGCTATGTCTAGTATAGGAGCATAAATATTTTTGTATCCGAGTACCTTGGCTTCTTTTCCAACGATTTGTCCGGCACGGAAGACCAAGTTTCTGTTCCATGTTGAACCGATGCCAATAGGTGCGGGTAAAGGAGTCGCTTTACTGTGATTGAGTCCATGTATACCTTCATTTGTAAATTCGACAGGTATTCCAAGTCTGGTTTCTTCAATAAACCATCGTTGAATCGTATTTTTGGCTTCCACATGCTGTTGGTAATTAACAATTAGTTGGGGAGCACGTGTGAGTCCAGATCCGACCCCATTCAACTGTTCATCAATATTGGCTATTCCATCTTTCCATATTTCATCTTTCCATTTTTTGGTAGGAAGTGAATCTTTGAGTACTCTTCCGAAGCCGTATAAAGTAGCAAGTTGACAACTCTTCTCTTCTAGTGTCATTTGTGATAATAAGTCATCTGCCCTCTTATTCAAGTCTTGTGTAATATCCTCATAGATGTCTTTAATTCCATTTTTATTGAAGTCTATCCATCCTTTATGGTAGATTGTTCGATGGGACTGGGATAAGATTTCGAGAGGTATTCCTAATAAAACAAGAATTAAACAGAATCCTTTTGCAATAATTTTTCTGGTGCTCATATGTTTCATTTATTTTTTACTTTAATTCCATTTTTATTTGATGTTTACCTGCTGTGAGTGTCACTTCTTTAGGTTCTTTTATCTCATCAGGCATAGTAAATGTAGCTGTGCTATTAGCAGGAATCTCAATGTTGTATATGATCTTTTTCCCTTTTCTTTTCCATTCTGATATAATCCACCCATGGGGAGATAAATGCTTCACTTCTGAATATTCCAACTCATTGATAAAATGAGGCTTGAGCAATATATGTTTAAATCCAGGTTGCTCAGAGTCAGGTCTGATGCCCCCTAATGCTTTGAAAAACCAACCACCAATTTCTCCAAACATCATGTGATTGTCTGATATATCTTGTTTGGCTGCCAAATCCCAGTTCTCTACTAATGTGGTTGCTCCGTTGACAATCCACCATCCCCATGATGGGTAAGTATCTTGTGTAGCTATCTTGTATGCGGTTTCTGCGTAACCGTTTTCACTTAAAGCGTTCAAGATTGCTTTAGCTCCTAAAACACCCACGTCTAAATGGAATCCTGTTTGTTCAACAGCAATAGATAGATTATGGGCTACTTTAGCTTTCATATCTTTGGGGACAACTCCCCATTGTAATGGCATACTTTGCTCGGTTTGTGTTCCACTTGCATAGATACCGGTTTCCATATTTAGATATTTTTTATTAATTGCGTTCTTTATTTTCTCAGCTAATGTAGAATAGTATTTGTAATCGTCCGTTTTACCAAATAATTTTGCTGCATTTGCTAATATAGATGCATCAACATAAAAATAGATAGAGGAGGTTAGTTCAATATTAGATTTGGATTTTACAGGAACCCAATCTCCTCTCCCCCAGGCAGTCAGTCCATTAGGACTTTTGTAATTTACGTAGTCTACGTAGCGTTTGATATTGTCATAACAGTCGGAGAGGAGTTTACTGTCACCATAAAACAAATAGATATTCCATGGAATAATGGCAATTGTACTTGTCCAGTCGAGCCCGTTCTCTCCACCATATCCCCATCCACCGGTTGGGATTATGTCAGGTAGTACTCCGTTGGGTTGTTGTTCATCTATATGATCGGCAAGCCATTTCTCGTAGATGGTGATTCCGTCAAAATTATATAATGCTGTTTCTATAGCTAAATGCCCGTCTCCGGTCCATCCATTCTTTTCGCGTTGTGGACAGTCGGTGGGATAGCCCATTAAGTTTGATAAGTATGAATTATTAGTTGCTTTCCATAAATCATTGATTAACTTATTAGAAGTATTCACATAGCCATGTTGGGTTACATCACTGTGCATAAAATATCCTGTTAGGCAATCTTTATCTATATGTAAAGGTTGATTACTTGTTAATTCGACATATCGGAATCCTTTATAGTTGAATTTAGGCATAAATTCATCTGTTTTATTTCCACTTAAGATTAATATATCTGTTTGAAAAGGATCAGTATCATCTGTTGGTTTATGGTATACGTTTATATTGGATAAGTCTACACTTCCATCTTTATGTAGGCGTTCTCCATGCTTTAGCTTAACAATAGTCCCTCTTTTTCCTGACAGTTTTACCTTGGTGACTCCTGCAATATTGCGACCTAAATCAAAAAGAAAAGTAGTATCGTTCATTCTTGTCATCTTCTGTACGGGAAGAGCCTCGACATTACGTATGGGTTGCAACTGCTGTGCGGTAATATTAGTGGATGGAGCGCTTCTGTTAATGACTTCGTTCCATTGACTATCATCAAATGCTACGGTACTCCAGCCTTCGTTTTGCAAGCGGGCATCATAATGCTCTGCTGTATAAATACTGTTAAATATAAGGGGACCATCTGTAGACGTTCTCCAACTCTTATCAGTAGCTATGATCTCTGTGGTCCCATCATTGTATTCTATTCTTAAATCCAGACAGAAAGTTGGTCTACTTCTCCAAGGAGCCCGTTCAAAACCCCAAACACCTATTGATTGGTGGTTATTCCAACCGTTGCCCAATAATACTCCAATTACATTGGCACCTTTTTGTAGTTGGGTGGTAACGTTATGAGTCAGATATAAATTACGACGGTCAAAACGAGTATACATTGGGTTGAGCCTTTGGTTTCCAATTTTCTCTCCGTTTATATACAGTTCATATAGTCCGGCAACAGCTATATATATTCTTGCCGATTTAATAATTTTATTGATCATTATTTCCTTTCTAAAATAAGGTGCCGGTCTGTAATGAATGTCGTTTTTATCGCTTATCCATGTTCCTTTCCAGTTATTCATACACATCATTCCCGTTTCAAAACAAGCAATATCGGATTTAACTAAATTGCCATTTTTATCCTGAAGATGAACTGCCCAGTAATATTTAGTGAATGGGGCCAATTTTCTACCCGAATACGTTTGCAACATTTTATCTGAATTTACTTTTTGGGTATCCCATATTTTTCCATCTCCATTCTTTACCGAGATAGAATCAATGTCTACAATGATGCGATAAGAACATTGTTTAGCTCCACTTCTCTTGTCTTGTAACATCCAAGAAAGACGGGGGGTAGGATTGTCTATTCCAATTGGATTTTCAATATAATCACATCTTAGGTTTACTGGACGACATTCATTACTCTGAGCTACTGGAGAGTTGTAAAGCAATAAAAGTATGGAAATGTATAAGTACTTCATGGTCTTTCTCTAAAATTTAATGTAAGGCTGTGATTTAGAGGTTTAATCTGGAATATAAATGTAGAGAGTGTATCCGGTTTAATGAATGAACCTATTGGACAAGTTATTTTATAATTGAATCCATTCATATTAGCAGATATTGTTTGTGGAGATATGTCCTTGAAAGGAAGTTGACCAACAACCTTAGAAGCTGTACGTAGTTCTAATGCCCACGATAGCATACCGTCTTGCGGGTTAAGAGTCATTTGAATTTCATCTTCTGATAATGAAATTCTAATAGTTTTGTTATTTTCTGTTTGTCCTTCTATTAAGAGAACCCCATTTTCTGTTTCGATTATCTTTGGATTGTTGAAAGGTAATTCGACTGATGCTCCATTGGCTTCGATTTTTATCAATCTTAGTCCGGCAATTTCATTGGCTGTACTCCATAAGAAACCATCTACAAAAGGTAGAGTTGTGAATGTACACTGATTGGATGTTGTTACATTTCGGTAATAGTTGGACTTCATGCGCTCGTCAAATAAATGAATATCCCGAATGCGAAAGGCTTCTTTTTTCCAGAATAAGTTAGCTCTGTAGAAACGGCTGTTATACCAGACTGTTTGGTGTCCTTCATCCTTTACATCAGTTGTAACAGTTACTGAAGTTGCAGGAGTAAGTGGAAAATTCTTGCGAAACCATCGACCGGACTCCCCCAATGTTTCTACTCGTATGATACCTTGTCTTTTCAGAGAATCCAACAGGGGAATTTGTATTTCAAGTCCTGTTTTCATTTTTTCCCAAGTGAATGAGTTTTCTTGCCCTGCTTGTACGTAATTAAATGCTAGACAAGGTTCTTTGAACATGTTCTTAAAAAAATACTCAACCCATTCTCGATTTCCTCCAGATTCCGGATAGACTGGTTCGAGGGATGCAACTCCTTGCCAACTTGTCTCAAGCCCCATATCATATTGATAAATAGGATCACTTCCCAACATCCGGAATACGGGTACTGGGATCTGGCCTTCCTCAGTCTGAGCGGGCATATACGCGTTGATTTTACTTGGATAATAACCTTGATTCCAGTAACCTCCCCAAAGGGTATAACCATCTGTACCGATTTGGTCTTTACAAGTGCATGAAGCTTCTATTTTGTACTTGTCATACATATAACCTAAGGTATGGGCATCAATAAACCAAGAGCCGACAGAGGATGGGTATTTCCCAAATATGGATTTATATTTTTCCATGTAGACATCTACCAGTTTTTCCCGTTCTTTGGGAGTATAACCTGTGGTAAAACCTACATTAGCATGCCAGTCCCATGGGTATCTGCCTCTCCATTGTATTCCGGCTGCTTCTACGTGTGGTTGGGTGATTTCCCACCATGCTCCAATTTCTGAATCAGGGCTAATTTCATTTCTCAATAGAGTTTGATAACGTGGATTAATCAGAGCGTCGTATTGAAGAAGGAAAGTCCCTGGTAGACTATGTTTTCTCAGTAAGAGTATTTGCTGATAGACCGTTTCATATAGTATATCTTCGGTAATTAGTGGATCTCTTGGTTCAAGCTGCCTGATAAAATTAATGATGTTAACAATGCGTGGAGCTTCTTTAGGGTCATTTTTGGGGGTTGACTGACAAGAATAACCTAAAAGTATTATTATAACCAGAAATACAATATTCTTATTATTTCTCATGCCTATTCATATTTTTCATTTTATTTGCATAACGTTTTCCTAATTCTCGAGCAGATTGCGCATCTAAATGTACGTTATCGGGGAGGGATGTAAAAGCATCACTCGGAACAATATCGAAATTTATAGTATGTTTCTTGATTTCATATAATCGAGGATTAAAATCTTTAGCATTTTTATTGAAAGAAGGAAGTTCTCCCGCAATAAATGGAACATCAAGACATTTGAAAAAATACCGGATCTTTTTTATTAGCTGTGTACATTTCTGTACATATAGTTCTCTTTTTTGTGGTGAAGAATCCGCTTCTCCCTGATGCCATAAGATACCTTTTAGGGTACCGTCTTTTAAAGCAAGTTTCGTTCTTAATATAGTGTTGTTGTATGGATAGGTTTTTGTTTGTTCCCAAAAACGATCTTGAAGCCAAATATCTATGCTTGATCCCCCTGCTGCACATGGGATTAGGCCGATAACAATATCTTTATCTGCAGTCTTCAACATTTCACGGGCGAAGCTTAGTCCGGGACCTACTCCTGCTACTGGCTTGTCAAAATGAATGGGGTCTTTGGCAATCTCCCAGTCTCCGTCTCTGTTTAAACATAAGATTTTGCTGTTGCCGAGTGTATCTTGTGGTTCCACAGTTCCTCTCCCTGCCATATTGGATTGTCCAATTAACAGATACAGATGAAATTTCTCTTTAGGTATGTTTATACTTACCACCTCTCTTGTTTTGGGAAATACCTTCTCTTGCCCATAGCATAAATATGTGCATAAAAAGAGTAAAAGTATTAAATTGAATGTTCTGTATTTCATTATTCCTTTGTTATTGTTTACGATTATAGAAATATATTGCTGTAGACTGTTTTATGTCAAAATTTTGAACGAGGTGGATTATTTCACTTCCGGCCATTAATACTGGTCCATATCCATGTGCCGTATAGAGGTGCACATGGCGGTTACAATAATAGGCTGGTTCAAAACTTACACTAGTTCCTATACATACATTTTCGATTTGCCCAGTATTGTTTATTTGCTCACTTAGGGCATTCCATCCTAATAAAGTGGCCGCTCCGAATGTCCTGGCATCAATCCATCCTCTATTAATGCCATGTGCCATACCATACACAAACATAGCAGTGGCTGATGATTCGAAATATGAATCATTACGGTCAAGTAGCTGATTCCATAGACCATCATTTGCCTGGTAAGTTATCAATCCTTCACATAATTCCTGATATTGTTTTAGGATAGCTGTGTAAGAAGGATGGTTTTCGGGCATTACATCCAATAAGGAGCATAGGGCCATAATGACCCATCCATTAGCACGCCCCCAATAAAATTTGGGGTGTATGTCCATTGATTCTACCCAACCATGCATATACAATTTTTTTTCAGGAACAAAAGTATGTTGTTTAAAATTTAGTATTTGGCAGATAGCATCATCCAAGAACCGACGTTCGTTGGTCATAGCATACATGCCTGATAGTGCTGGTACACACATATATAGGTCATCTAACCATAATGTGTTTTCGTAAGGCCTGTTTCTTGCTACTGTTTTATCTGCCAACCGGTGCTGTTTAGTTGTGATAAAGTCAATTGCAATATCGATATATGGGCGCAGTTCTTCTGTTTTTCCACTACTGATCATTGCTGCACACATTGAACCGCATTGGTCCAGATTATGAGGATCTGCAATGGTACTTACCGGTGATTTATAGTTCTTATCTACTTTTATTCTGTCTATAACAGTTGGTAGAATTTTGCTTAAAAGTTCCAGTCGTTTATCTGCATAGTTTTTAAATGATTGATTTCCGGTAGCTTCTGCTGATTTATACATACCAGTGTAAGTGACCCCCCATTCGTATGTATAAGGTTTGAAATCACCCTCAGACATCGTAAACTCTTGTGGAATATTATTGTAATCAGTAATGGCCTCTCCTGTTGAGGCATCTACAATTGCGTCAGCTGTGCTTTTTTCCAGAAACTTCAATATACGTGTTAATTTCTCAGTAACATTCTCTTTCGATGGAATGAGATATGGAAATTTATACTCAGAATGTAGATGATATAACACTACAGAAGCGTCGGTCAGTTGTTTTTCATTATTTAGAATATGGCACTCCTGGCGAGGATAGGGTTGGGCCAATATGACCTGTACTGTTACAATGGCAATAAATAAGATTGCATATCTCTTCATATATTTCGTTTATCTAAGTGTTTGATTACTATTTATCTGATGTATCACTTTTTACTTCCAAATAACATATACGTACCGTATTGTTTCCATATATATAAAGAGTACTTTCATTGTTGTTGGAATGAGAATAATTAACACTACACTCTGTAAAGACATCATTTGATTCACTGTTTGGAATCATTGTCCCTATTAGTTTCTTCCCATCTGTAATAAATAAACGAGCTGAAGAACCTTTATATGGAGCCAGTATGTGTGCTTTGATTATACAGTTGCTATTGACTTTGAAACTTAGATACCTTTTATCCGGAATCATTTTGCGAGGTGCTTCATCGCTATCTTTTGATTTATTGTAGCCAGAGCCGTTGGGGCTGAGACAATACTGGTAGGTAGATGGAACTCCACTTTTCTCACGCCCATACTTTTGGACGATTTGCATGGGGTTTGTTTCTGCTTTGGAGGAAATGGTCAGACCTGCGACTATAGTATCATTTATGTATTGTACTCCCTTAGGAAACAGTATTCTATCTTGTCCAAAATTCCATACATAATTTTGTGCACTGATCGTCATGATAGACAATAAAAGCATTCCAAATAATAAAAATAGATTCTTTTTCATTTTAGTAGTTTTTTGATATGTTCTTTTTTATATTGCCAGCAGTGTTTATTTCTTTTTCATTTTCACTATCGGCAAGTTGGTATATTGTTTTTACTCGCTTAAAGTTATTCCCAGTTAGATTGATATCTTTAACTTCTTCTTTCATAATAAGATAAGGAACATCTATCTTATGAGGATTACAGTTGGATATAAAGATGTCTTTAACATTGCTCATACGGATAAAACAACTTGCTTTATCTGATAACTGAGCCTGTAAATTATTAATCTGACTTCCTTCTACATCCTGGAAGCATATTGCAGGTCGATGATCCACTTTCATAAATGAAAGTTTAATATTGTTAAGAGAGATATTTCTGGTGTGAAGACAATTGATCCCGTAAGCAGGAGTAATACCTGTATTTGTATATTCAGGATAACCTTTGGGATGATTGTCTGCCAATTCCTTTTTACTATCTTCAACAGTTCCTCCTCCGGCAAACTGTAACGATATGTTGTTGAATGCAATGTTCTCGACAGGAAAGTTAGGTTGTCCGATAATATTCATTCCAATACGGGAATCATGAGCTTCCTTATAAAATGCAGCGGAAGTATCTTCTTTCCAGCAACCTATACCATCGGCAATAATGTCTGAGAAAGATATATTGCGGAGAATCCCAGTTTGCTTAGCAATAATTCCATCTGTCATCGTATGGGTTACCGCATGATTACGTGCACCTAATTTTACGAAGATGCTTCCATTCACATTATGCATGGTTATATTATTGAACGTAATTCTATCAATTACGCCACCATCAACCAATTCTATTGCAATGCCTGAAAGTCTGGTATCAAAGAAAGTACAGTTACTCACAACAATATCTTCAAAGCCGCCAATACTTGCAGTTCCGAATTTGATACAGTTGGATTCCGATTTGATAATACAATTTGTTACTGCAATATGTTTAACTCCTTTGGGAGAATGACTTTTTAGGCAAATGCCGTCATCTCCTACATCTAAGTAGGAGTTGGAAATCCTCACATTTGCACAATCTGCTAAATCTATCCCGTCATTATTGGCTACAACCCGACTAAGTATCTTGATATCGTCTATTGTTATATGTTCACAAAGTTCCATTGCAATGTTCCAAAATGCACCATTCTTTACTGTAAATTCTTTAAACTTAATATCAGTAGATTCATTCAATGAGAAAACGAATGGACGGATACCTCCTTGTATCCCATTCTTCATATCCTTGTGCCAAAAATTCCGGTGATTGCCATTTCCATCAATGGTTCCTCTTCCTACGATTGCTATATTCGTTACCTTAGAGGCATATATTAAAGCTCTTTTTTTAGTAACAGGATCTGCCGGATAGTCATTAGGGTTCGGACTCCCTCTGAGAATTGCCTGTGCATCCAGTCGAATTGTGACGTGATCCCTTAGCAAGATAGTGGAAAATAGGAAGCAACCTTTAGGGATATAGACTTCTCCTCCTTGTTCGGAACAAGTATCTATTGCTTTCTGGATAGCTGCTGTGTTCATCGTTACCCCGTCTCCTATTGCCCCGAAAGATTCTATATTGTGTATTAATGGATTACTCCATATATATTGTATTCCGGATAATAGCATGATTAAGATGAGAACTAATTTATGCTTCATATTTTAAGGATATAGTGTTATTTATTTTTTCTCGAAAGCTCCAAGATCTGGTGCTGTTCCAAGATATGGAATTGCAGGCAAGTGTATCTCATCCCTACTATTATTTATTTCTAGAGTTGCTACTCCCGCATTGATATATTTGCTATTGGGGGTCAAACGTCCGAATTTTGTCGGTAATTCTCCATTTATCCCACGTGGCGCTTTTGCATCCTCTACAGATAAGGATATAAATTCTGTTATGGGATTGGTTGTTATATTAGGCTGGTTCCACGTATTGCCTTCGTTTACAGAAATAGTAATGTTTTCGAATCGGTCTTTATTTTTTCCATTAAAGGAGATATTATTTCGTAAAACGTATGAATATCCTTCTACATTAGCATGTCGGTATGAAATATTTCCATTATTATTGAATGCCAAGCAATTCTCCATAATTGCACCGTATCTATGGTGATTTGAATCAAAGCCGAACATTTTATTGTTGAAAGAGATGCATCCTCTGATGACGTGTATACCTTTGGATTCCTGTTCACAGGCAACTGATGCGTTGAACAAGTGTCCACCACCAATTTTGAATCCATTACCGTTACCATCCCAAGCATCTGCAGTCAATTCTTTACCTGTACGCATTAAGTACATAGCTTTATGGTCTTCCATAACACCTGTACTCCACACCCAACAATTAATCAGCTGCAATGCATAACCGCATTCATAAAAATCCCATCCGTCATCAGAATTACTCCAAGCACGACATCCGATATAGCGATTTCCTTTTCCTGTAGATGACTGGCATGAGAATCCATCAGCATTTGTTCCTGCGCGAGGCCGACCATTGCTCATTGTTCGCCAATCAAAATTATTGTAAGAATCGCAATTGAGGAATGTATTATATGCTGCTTTCTCTCCATCGAGATTGGTGGCTTCTCCATGAGGGTATCCTATATGAAAACCAGGTCCTCCATTGTGATGTGAAGAACAATTTTCAATTGTAATGTGTGAACCGTTCAATATTCTAAATCCGGCACTATAAGAATTACATACTTCCAATCCTTTTACATGCCACCATGTGCCATTATTAAATCGTATTCCCGTATTATGTCCTGAGGTACCGACTTGCTCGATAAAGTCAAATACAGGTTTTTCATTCTCGTATGCCCATAGTTTATACGGAGCATCTTCTCGACCTTTTTTATCGAGATTTACGTCCTTGGTCAACTTGTATACCCCTCCTTTTACATAGATTGTTCCTCCAATGTTAATTTTGGAGATTGCACTGTAGAGATCTAACGGACTACTTTGGGTACCAGTATTTGTTGCCACACCATCAGGAGCAACAAATAGAGTATTTTCAAGAGAGGTCTCTTGTTCTTCTGTTAAGGCTGTTTTGTACATCTCACCGGAACATGCAGAAGAAGGAAGAATCTGGCATACTATTAGCATGCATAATACATATAGTTTCATACTTTTATTTTTTATAGAATTTGACCAAAATTTATTTTTGAGGAACAATAGCCCCGTGTTCTTTTAATATTTTTCTTACTTCATTGAGAGGTACCTGTGCGGGAGAGGTATTGGTTTTACATGCAACACCTGCTACGGCTCCTGCCACTTGCCCCATTCCCATACATGATGCCTGAACACGTAAAGCGGAATTTGCCAACTGATCGCTACTTACACAGCGTCCGGCAACAATCATGTTTGTACTCTTTTTAGGAATCAAGGCTCGCAGGGGGACTGTGGCGACTGCTGAATCAACTAAATGCTTCGGAGTGACACCCTCCTCTACATGTAAGTCAATCGGATAATATGAGTATGAGAGAGCATCTTCAAATATTCGTCCTCCGATATAATCTTCATGCGTTATTTGATAAAGCCCGTCAATCCGATAAGATTCACGAACCGCGGTTTCCGGTTGCATTCCTTTCAATCGTGCATTTTCACATCCGGGTAGAGATTTGATAAATCTCAGAATCCTCATCAATGACTTGCGGCCTTCGATATTACTTTTAGTGTGCAAAGCCGATGTTGATGAATTGGCGTTCAAGACATGTTGTACAGACAATCCTGGCCGAGCTTGGGTCATTGCCTTTACACCGTTATAGCTATCGATTTTCAAAAGTGTACCTTTAGCAATAGCTTCATCATAGCGCTGTTTGACAACTTTCTCATCTAAAGTCTTATAATCGCACCCTTCCATTTCGAACATTAAGGTTCCGGGTTGGGGTACTTCTTCTTTGAGTCTGTCATATCCTGCAAGAGCTACTACAGCTGCATCACCGGTACAATCTATGATTTGTCTTGTTTTTATGATATATTCAGTCCCTTTTCCGACTATAGTCACCAGCCATCCATCTGCTATTTTTTTTACTTGTGTGGGTATTTCGTAATAATGGATGTCTACTCCGGCTTGCAGACACTTTTCTTCTGCCAATAATGCATATAAATACCCGTTTATTTTGATTTGATGTCTCCAGTGTGCTTTACCATATGGTTTTGAGAAATTGGGCATTTTGCCATTATTCATTTCAACGGTTTCTTTGACTAATTCCCAACCGATTCCGCTGATAATCTGTTTGCCCCATGCATGGAAAAGTCCTGGGAATGGAACTCCGCCTGTGGTCATTGTACCGCCAAGTTGGCTACCTGCTTCTATCAGAATGGTCGAGCATCCTATTCTGGCAGCTTGAATAGCAGCTATTGTTCCCGACGTACCTCCTCCAATTACCAGAATATCAGTTTGAGTATATGGTATAGATTGCTTGTTGGATGTAAAACTCATCAAACAAGTGCATAATGCGATTAAGGCTGATAATTTAATTCTTTGAAATTTGTACTTTTTCATATCATTCTTTTATTTTTGTCTATTATTCATTATACCAGCGTGGATCTCCTGCTCCTGTTATGGCAACCTCAGGAGATGTAGTATAATTGAACTCATCTCGTTGTGGGAAAATATTTTCTACTGTTCCTGCATTAGTTATATTACTTCCGAAGTCAGTAAAGTTTGCTTCTTTTGCTCTATAAGTATTGATGAAGATTCCTGTAGCTCCTGAGAAAGCGACTTTATTTAGCCACAAACTATTATTTATTTTCATTTCTCCAAAAATGCAATTTTTGATGTTAATAGGAGTATCAGTGAATCCCGAGAAATTGAAAAGATTTCGAGAACTGGTGGTTGTATCATATATCACTCCTGGGTATTTAACTGCAAACTTGTCAAATGTACAATCTGATATTTCCACAACAGGTACTTCGGTTCTTGTTGGTAATGGTGCTCTCTGTTCTATTAATCCGGTGTTTAGATGATAAAATGTTGAGTTTTTCAGAATGTATTTTGCACAGTAGATATTATTTTTATTTTTATTTGAGTTTAAATGTATAAAAGACTGTACTCCTCCTGTTGCTCCTCTTCCAAGGTCAAACATCATACAATTATTTATGTTAATTTCTCCAAAGTATATTGAAGCAGATGTATGCAGGTTAAAAATACTGTTCCGTATTGCCGCTCCATAAAAATTTCTGATGATACAATTGTTTAATGAGAATGATTCGATAGTGACATTTCTGGCAAAGAGTGTCTTATTGTCTGCTGCTCTCATATAAAAACCGAATGCGTGCTCATTAGGTTTGACAGAAGGATCTTCTTGGCCTCCATTCAGTTTCATACCTGAAAGTTCAACATGGATAAAGGAAATAGTATTGATGGTAGTTGTAAGTTCTGTGTGACTACTGCCTCCCAACATAAACTGGTGTGTGTAGACTATAGGACGGGGACTACCGGGTGCACCTTGAATGAGGATGTTTTTTATGATATTGATTGTATCAGATGAATAATCATATATCTGACCTCCTTTCAGTATGATGACAGCATTATCCGGTGCTGATTCAATGAGCTGTTTCAGATTCGCTGTGTTGTCTATTTCTATTGCACCAGCAGGCTTGGACGGTATGTCGAATGTTATCTTGGAAATTGTTTTACCACTGTTCTTCATTGTTGCAGTGTATGATGTTCCCTCCTTCAATCCGTCAATTTTTAGTTTACCTGACCCTGTGATTTCCGGAGTAATATCAACAGTTTTTTCTTCTCCTTCATTTGATGATAGAATAATTTGGTCTGCAATGACCGGTTGTATTTCCCCTTCGTCATCCATATATTCTATTGCCCATTTTAAGGTAATATCAGTATATGACATATCTTCGTATGCCGGCAATTTAAAATAGGAAGCCATTTTACCAGTAGTTGCTTCTCCATAATAATATTTTGAATCAAGGTACTGTTTGGATATCCCTTTTATTCTTATATAATATTTGGTTTCTTCTTCCAAATTTTCAAAAGCAGTAGTAACGGAATCACCTCGTACTAATCGGGTTAATTCTGAAGGTTCAAAACTCTTGTCTTGTGCAAGGTCTATTTCGTAGAAATCAGCTTTAGGGCTTTTGTCCCATTTCAATATCAGCCCATCTCTTTTTACACTTACGATCAAGTTTTCAGGAGTGAATAAACGTATTTCTCCTGAATGAATATCATCATCCGAATCTTTACAGCTGATCAACAAGATTACTGTAAAAAAGAATATCGTCAAGGATTCCGTTCTTTTTAAAAAGCTTTTCATTGTATATTCTATTAAATTTCTTTTATGAATTAGGTTATTGCTTGCCATAATAATTCTTTAAAGCCCCTTTACTTTCTGATATTACATCTTTATGGAAAGGGTATAAGTAGACCATAGGGTTGCTTTGAATAATCTCATCACGCCAATAATAATCAAATTGTCCACGAAGTTTTAAGTTATCCGATACTAGATCACGGCACCAAGCGTAGGCTGTATAACCGGCAGGTGCTGTTTGAAGGTTTCTATCGAATCCTACGATATCTAAGGTGCCGTCATTGAGCTTTTTGTAATATAAATAAGCTGGCTTATTAGCATAAATTCCTGACTGCTCTCTAGTATTTTGTCCTAATAGTTGCATATTTACTTTTAGTTCTATTAGTTTACTACGCAGCATATTCCAGCGGATGAGGTCATATTTTCTAATGCATTCGCCGGCAAACTCCCATGCTCGTTCGTTTACTAATGCTTTAAAGAAGCTCTCCTTGTCTGTCAGATTATTAACGTAATCTTCTACACATTCTTGATAATCAGTCGGTGCAAAAGCCCTTTGGCGTACTCTCTTCAATGATTCACGGGCCTGGTCGCTTATTTCACCATTTCCTAGTTTTAACTCACTTTCAGCATGCATAAGTAAAACATCGGCAAAACGGATCACGGGCCAGTTAATGCCAGTATTGGACTCGGCTCCCGAACCTTGCGGATATTTCATGAATAATTTGCTCCATTTTCCTATGCTTACTTTGCTGGTAGGGCTTGCCATTTGTTGTTCTAATCGTTGATTCTTTTCTTCCCAATACCATGAGTAAGGACAACAAGACACATCTCTGCGAGAATCTTTTGGATCGAAGGAGAACATATATGGGAGCGTTACTGAATAGTAAGGATTGCTGAATCCGTAAGGGCTGTTGGTATTCCTTTCGATTCGGACTCCTATTGAGTGTCCTATTGCTCCGGAATAGTTGAGTGCCATTGCTACCTCGTAAAGCATATCGTCATTACTGGGATAAACTTCCTGACATTGATTGTAGAATACATCTTTGAAACTGGAGATTAAATCATGTTGGCCTCCAGAGTGATATATCAATTTCTCACAATATGTATTTGCAATCTGAAAATATTCCATTGAATCTGTTGGTTGATGCATATAGCCTGGATCACTCGGATTAGCAAGATTGGGCCTTAGTGACCATCCTCCTCGTGTTAATGCAATACGGGCAATTAATCCTTGTACCGCACCTCTATTCATTCTTTCCACATGTTCAGGTATGTCACTGGCATAAAACATGAGCGGTTCGACATTTATTAAATCCTGAATGATGTGTGCTTGGATAGTATCTCTACTAGTGGCTCCGATATAGAAGTCGTCATTATATTGTGTAGGTTTATCCTTGAAAGGAACATCTCCCCAATTACGGGTCAACTCTAGGTACATTAATGCGCGTAATGCCATGGCTTCACCATATAAATGGCGTATTGTACTTGGCTTATCAGTGGCTGATTCAGCAAACAGCTTACTTTTTTCGATTCCTGCTATACATTCATTAGCTCTGTTGATAGCAATATACATATAGATAAAGCCTTCTATTTCTGTATTGGAAGAAGTTGCCGTGTAGTCCCATAATCCTCTGCGGGTATCTTCGGGAACTGCATTGGTGGTAGCAAACTCTATATCATTATTACACCCATAATAGGTACTGGTCTGTAATCCATAAATACGGTTGTGGCTAAGAGCTGCGTAGATTCCTTGAATTGCTTTATATGCATCTTCTGTTGTCTCAAAGACCTCTTCCTCTGTCATTTTCGAGCGGGACTCGACATCTAAAAAATCGTTGCAGGAACTGATTGTTAGCCCTAGAGCTATTGTTATATATATGAATATTTTTTTCATGATAAAATATGTTTAAAGGTAGTTAGAATGTGATATTTGTACCGAAAGTAAATGATCGCGCTTTAGGATAGGCTGAGTAGTCAACTCCGGGAGTGAGAGGTGTTGTTCGGCGAGTATTTACTTCCGGATCAAAACCGGAATATTTTGTCCAGACATGTAAATTATTTGCTGTAACGTAAAATCTGGCTTTTGATATATGTGCTTTTTTTATCCATTTGGTAGGAAGGCTATAGCCAAGCGTAATATTGCTCAATCGGAGGAAAGAGCCGTCTTCTACTGCCCATGAGTGGAATACACAAGATTGCATTGCCGGATTCCATATGGAGGCGTTGGCGTTATAGGCTTTCATGGCTTCTTTATCTGTTCTTAAATCATTTCCTTCAGCATTATATATGCTGAAACGGTGTTGAGAATCTACCAAGGTGGACATATTGTAATATTTATATTTCCATGTTGTTGTATTCATAATTTTTTGTGCATTATATACGTCATTTCCATAGGACCAATTGAAGAATACGGATAAGTCTATATTCTTATAATTTCCGGAGAGACTAAATCCGCCTGTGTGGATTGGATTGGCATCCCCTATGACTGTTCTGTCGTCAATGGTTACGTTATATGAATCAGGATTATTCGGATCAACCGGGGTTAGCTTCTTGAGCTTTAGACTTCCTACTAGTGGGTTGCCTCCCGAACCACCTAAAGATCTTGTAACTCCTTGACTATTTACGACTCCGGGTTTAAGTTTCCAATTGCCTTCTCCTTCTTGAAAGTCATCAACAGTATAGAAGCCGTCTGTTACGTAGCCGTACATCAATCCGACAGATTGCCCTACTTGGAGCAAATAATCGTTTGTCTCGCGAAGATCTGTAGCTAGCCAATAACTCCGGTAATATTTTGAGTCTGCACCATCTAGCTTGTCTACTTTATTGCGGTTGAATGATATATTGAAAGAAGCGCTTAATGAATAATCTTTATTTTTTAGGATAGTACCATTCAGAGTGATTTCCAATCCTCGGTTGGATGTTTGACCGATGTTTCTAATTTGTTCCCTGTAGCCTGAATATGGAGGGATGGGTGTCTGTATTAATAAGTCTTTTGTGGTGTTCCAATATGCATCGATTGTTCCGTTTATACGATTATTTAATAGAGCAAAATCTATTCCGATATTGCGAGTGATCGTAGTTTCCCATTTTAGATCTTTATTGATGAGTAATGTTGTAGGAAAGGCATAATATACATTAGCTGTGTTGTTCATTCCGGCATACATGGTCAGCGATTTTACTGTACCTTCATATCTTTTTCTGAATAAATCATCATCTATCCGGTTGTTACCAGCTTCTCCATAACTAAGTCTTAGTTTTAAGTTATCGAAAAAATTTATATTCTTAATAAACTCTTCCTCGCTTAGTCGCCAGGCTACTGCGGCAGATGGAAAAATACCCCATTGATTGCCGGGAGCAAACTTGGTAGAACCATCGGCTCTTACTGTTGCTGAGAAGAGATATTTGTTGTTGAACGTGTAATTGGCTCTACCAAAGAAGGAAGCCAGTCTATTATCCGGTGCATATTTGGTTTCGGTATATTCTTGTGAGCCTAATGCCATACGTGCAAAAGCATCTTCCTTATCAATATTTACAGGTAAATTCCGGCTTGTCGACTTTAATTGTTTATATTGTTCGGACATTGCTTCAAATCCGGCAACTGCATTTATTGAATGTTTTCCTTTTCTTTTTTTGTAAGTGATAGTGTGTGTGGTTCTCCAGCTGGGACGATTGTATTGATTGATTTCTGCTACAGGCAGAGCTCCGGCAGCTCTTGCTGTACCGGTGAGAGGACCATAGAAGCGTTTTGCTTCTTCATTATTCATTTTCACACCTAATTCGGATCTTAATTCAAAGTTCTTGATAAACGCCCATGTAATAGCAGTATTTACATTTAGGTTAGTTTTACTTTTTAGTTTATAGTCTTGTCTTACGAGAGTCAAAGGGTCATATAAACCGCTCGCTGTTTCGATCTCATCATATATAGACATATCATCATCGGTAAGTTCATTATTTAAGCTGCCTTTGCCGATGATTGGTCGATAGTTTATTGAATTTCTGACTTCTGTAGATGTATTGGCAGATGTTCCGGCACCGTTGATCCTGGAAGACATATAATAGACAGAAAGGCTTGCCTTTAGTTTTTTATTGAAAGTATGATTCAATTTGAATGTGATATTAGTTCTTTTTAAGGCTGATTCGAGCATCACTCCTTTTTCATTTAAATGGGTGAGACTGATGTTGAATTTTGTATGGTCGGTTCCTCCATTTATTGAGAGATTATGGGTTTGTCCCCAAGCTGTACGACCAAACATTTCATCTTGATAATCAGTTCCTGAAAGGTTTCTGTAAATATCATAATCATAGGGTTTGCCAAATGCTCGTAGAAACGAACTCAGATCTTCTCCTCCTTTTATGGAGGCTAATTCATGTTGTTGTAGGACAAATTCATAGGGGCTAAGCATGTCAAGCGTTCTTGTAACCTTTTTGAACTGGGCGTAACCATTGTAGGATACGGACGTTTTTCCGGCCTTTGCGGATTTTGTAGTGACAATAATGACTCCGTTGGCCCCCCTTGCTCCATAAATAGCAGTGGAAGATGCATCTTTTAATACGTCTATAGATTCTATGTCGGCACTGGATAGTTCTCCAATGTTATCGACGGGGAAGCCGTCGACAATATATAATGGGCTATTATCTTGGGTAATGGATCCTCCTCCACGTACCCGGATCATGAGGTCCGAGTCAAGAGCACCGTCATTAGTCGTAATGTTTACTCCGGCGAGTCGTCCAGTAAGAGCTTGAGCTACATTTGAGACCGGAATTTGAGAGATAACCTCTCCGCTTACAGACGAAACAGCACCTGTCAGGTCCCTTCTGCTCATGGTGCCGTAACCAACTACTACCACTTCTTCTATTAATTCGGAGCTAGGCTTCATTATTATAGTAAATGATGATTTTCCTTTTATGGGTACTTTCAGCTTCTCGTATCCAAGAAAAGAAATTATGAGGGAGTTTACTTTGGGATCTACAGCTTGAAAGGTAAAATTACCTTTTCCATCTGTAGATGTACCTTGGGTGGTCCCTTCAAGTTGTACGGTAGCACCTGTGAGTGGTGAATGGAGTTCATCTAAAACAGTTCCTGTTATTTTTCTTGTTTGAGAAAATGCCGGTTGTAATAATGAGGCAAGCATCAAAAGTCCAAATAAAACAGAAAAGTTTAGTTTCTTTTTTGTGATGTTCTTCAAGTTATTCATACGTGGTCTTTTAATAAGTAATTTAAATGTTAACAGTGATAGTATTATATTCTTTGTGATTGCAAATATAATATTTTAATAATGCAAAAGTAGGGATAAGGGCTCTGTCGGAGTTATACAGCATGTTCCATTAATCAGTCATTTTGTTCCATTCTATCATTTAAGGCAAGTGATATGTTGATTTAATATGTATTTTTGTCGAAAATATAAGTGTTATGAAGAATGCAACAACTATTTGTATTTATCTGTTTTGTCTCTTGATGGCGGGGGAATTGCAAGCTTGGACTTTTTCTATAGATACTGATTCGAGACTTCGGTTTAAATATATAAATGAGGAAAATGGGTTGACTCAGAATTCGGCTACTTCTATTTTGCAAGATAAGAACGGACTGTTGTTGTTCTCCACGTATGAGGGACTTAACTTTTATGATGGTTATGATATACAGTCTGTACGTTACTCGTCTGATAATCCTGAAGGATTATTCAATAACCGAATTACCCGTATGAAAGCATGTGCGAATGGTGATATCTGGTTGGCACTTGATGGTGGGCTGGCTTATTATGATATAGAGTATAAGAGATACATTAATTATACAGACTCATTAGGCCAACTGTCGTCTTATAAAATCTTGTCAATAGAGCTTGACCGTAAAGAAAATGTATGGTTAGGTACGGAGGACGAATTGATTGTTGGTATAAAGAAATCTGATGGAAGCTATGATTTTTCAGGAATGAAAGGTCTGATCACTAATAGTACTCATGCTCTGTTATGTGATCATGAGGGAAACATGTGGGTTGGTACTTCGAATGGGGCATTTCTATTTTCGCAGAAAGATAATATGCGTAAGGTGCATATGATTAGTCAGTTTCAAGGGCGTATGGTTACTGTCTTTTTTTGTGATGCAGAAGGAGCCATATATGCGGGGCTTAGTGATGGTCTTGAAGTATGTCTTCCTGGCGAGGACAAATTCAATAAGATCGGTTTTTCTTCTTTAGTTAGTAGCATTGTGCAGGATATTCAAGGTAATCTTTGGGTGGGAACACCCATGGAAGGACTTTTTCGACTCACTCTTACTGATTATAAATTGGAGAATATAGTACAATATACATCTTCCGACCTTTACGGAGGAATTGCAGATGATAACATTTTTTCTCTTTATATAGATCCGTCGAATGTACTTTGGGTAGGGATGCGAAAAGGGGTAAATTATGCTGATATATCTCCCCGTCAAATACATCTCTTTAAGCCACTTATTCACCATCCGGTTAATAAATTCGGGTATACAGGCCTACATGTCAATACATTGTTCAGGGATAGTAAGGATCAATTATGGATTAGCACTTATCAAGAAGGATTATTGCGGTATGACTTTCAAAAGGAAGAATTGACCAATATGTCTTCTGATATTACTAGTCTTTATATCTTCCAGATTATAGAAGCGAAGAACGGCACTTTGTGGGTTTCTTCAAGAAAAGGAATATATCAAGTGACAAATCCTGCACCGGGTGTATATAAAAGTAAAACTATTAATATTAAATCTAGTGAGGAAAAGAAGTATTTTCGTTATTTTCTTGGGATAGGGGAAGATGCGTTTGAATATATATGGATTGCTACAATACAGGGGCTTATCAGATATGATCCTAAAACAGAGACATATATCACTTACAGGACAACAGAAGGACTTCCTTTTAATGCTTTGTATTGTTTATTGTCTGATACTGTGAATAGAACAATTTGGGTGGGATCTTCCAATAAGGGACTTGCAAAAATATCTTATGACGAAAAGGGGCTCTGCGATGTTGAAACTTTACAGAAAGAAAATACTCCGAATTCCATTAGTCACGATCAGGTGTGGTGTATTCATAAAAGTAAGGATGGAACCATATGGGCTGGTACAGATGCCGGTCTGAATCGTATAGAAATGGATGGAAAAGAAATAAAATCCTCTTCGCATATTAGGATTCCGTTGCTCAAAGATGCAAAAGTGAGTGCTATTACGGAAGATACATTAGGCAACCTTTGGTTAAATGGTATCCAAGGGTTACTTTGTTATAATCCGAAAGAGAATACTGTTCGCCAGTATCTGAGTGATGATGGAATGCAGAGTAATACGTTTACTAATGCATCTGTTGCGCTTCCTGGTGGATGGGTATTTGTTGGAGGAATCAATGGTGTTAATTTTTTTAATCCTTTATTGTTTGAGAAGAACAGTTATAAAGGACGGCCTTATTTTACCCGGCTGAAAGTTTTTAATGAATCCATTGAGCCGAATAAAGAATATAAGGGTAGTGTTATTCTTAGTAAAGATATAAATGATACTAAAAGTATAGAGCTCAATTATAAGCAGAATAATTTTATGATAGAGTTTTCTTCCGATCATTATGTCACTTCAAAAAGGAATCGCTTTCATTATCAATTAATAGGAAGAGACGCCGACTGGATTGAAGTAGATAGCAAACAACGATATGCTTTTTATGAGAATCTACCTGCAGGTCATTATTCTTTTTTTCTTCAGTTCTCAAATAAAGATGGGGATTGGAGCGACGTGACTAAAGTTATTGAAATTGATATTCTCCCTCCGCCGTGGGCTTCGTGGTGGGCGTATACAATATATGCGATAATATTATTAATAACATTGATGTTGATTATATCCTATTTTATTTCCAGGCAACGTTGGAAACATGAGTTGTTGGTACGCGAATTGGAACAACAGATGCAAAGAGAATTGAGCGAGATGAAGCTGAATTTCTTTACTAATATTACCCATGAGTTACGTACTCCGCTTACGTTAATAATGGCTCCATTAAGAGATTTGAATAATAAATTTACTGATGAATATGCCGGGCTTCGTTTGAAAATAATAAATAAAAATGCTAATAAGTTATTGGAGCTGATTAACCATTTCTTGGATATACGCCATTTGTCTGCAAAGACCTTGCCTTTAGTTGTCGCTCAACACGATATTCATCTTGTTGTTAAGAATACGATAGATTCGCTCAATTCTATGAGCCAGCAAACAGGGGTTGGGATATGTTATGTAGCATTTGAACAACCTCTTAAAGGTTGGTTTGATCAGGAAAAGATAGAAAAGGTGTTGTACAATATTATATCTAATGCATTGAAATTTACCCCTGAGGGTGGGAATATAGAGATTAAGTTATGGACTGAGCGATTAGAGGAAAGGCATTTTGCATTTATTTCAGTGAAAGATACCGGGATTGGTATAGCAGAACATGAATTGTCCAACATCTTTGACTTCTTTTATCATAAAACCCCCATAACCGGGTATAGCAGTGGAATAGGGCTTACTATGGCTAAAGCTCTTGTGGAGTTACATGGAGGAGAAATTACTGTAGAAAGTGAAATTAATGTAGGATCAACTTTTACTTTTTCTTTTCGTATAGATAAAGGTGCTTATCAACCAGAATATATAGCAAAAACAAATGTGTCAGAACAAATAACTATAGATGAACCACCGGTTACAGGATCTTATAGTGAAACTGGTGATTTTGAATCGAAAGGGCGGTATACAATATTAATAATAGAGGATAATGAAGATATGCGGGCATACATCTCGGATTGTTTGAAAGACCATTTTAGGATAATAACGGCTCTTGACGGTGAGGACGGGCTAAATATTGTTCAAAAGAAACTGCCGGATATCATTATTACTGATATGATGATGCCTCGCATGGACGGACTTGAATTTATTCGTAAGATGAAAATGAGTCCAAGAACTAGTTATATTCCTATAATTGTGCATAGTATTAAAAATGATAAGAAGACAATTCGTGAAGCTTTTGAAGCAGGAGCACAAGAGTATATAGTTAAACCTTTTGATTCTGAGGTACTTATTCTTCGCATAACTAATCAGCTTAGTTCAAGGGCTTATTTTGCGGAGAAAATAAAGTTTGAGAAAAGTATTGAGCCGGAAGAAATAGAGATATCTCCTCAGGAGGATCTTCTCAATAGAATACGGACGGTAGTGGAAAAAAATATGAGTAATGTATTATTTGGGGTTGATCAATTAATTTCTGAAATAGGAATGAGTCGTACTCAGCTATTCCGCAAACTCAAGGAGTTACCGGGTGGCAAACCGGCCTCTGAGGTTATTCGGCAGATTAGAATACAACGAGCTGCACAATTATTGTCCACAGGGCAGTTACGTGTATCGGAGGTTATGGATGAGGTCGGTATTTCCAATCACCACCGTTTTGTGAAATACTTTCAAGAAGTGTATGGTATCTCCCCAAAAGATTATATCCGAAAGTTTAATAAAACTATGGTATATACTGATGAGGAGAATGAAGAAACTGCATCTTTAAATTAATCCCCGATAAGGGGATATGTATTGTAAGTGCTTTGTTCGATTAAACTTTTATTGTGTCAAATATCCGAAAGAGCTCCTTCTTAGTTTCTGCCCGTAGCATGGCAATGCGTGTGTTGCGGAAATTGGGAATTCCTTTGAATAGGGGGCTGGCGGCCAGATGACGGCGTACGTGCAGGATACCTCTGCGTTCGTCCAGCAGATTGACGCTGTCGACCACCTCCTGGCGTAGTACATCCATGCACCAGTCGAAACTGAGTGGTGGCAGTTCTTCACCGGTTTCCAGATAGTGTTTCACTTCCTTGAATATCCACGGACGTCCGAAGCTGGCACGCCCGATCATTACTGCATCTACTCCATAGCGGTCAAAGCACTCTTTGCAGCGTTGAGGCGTAGTCACGTCACCATTGCCGATAATAGGAATATGCATCCGTGGATTCTTCTTCACTTCACCTGTCAGTGTCCAGTCGGCTTCTCCGGTATACATTTGTGCACGGGTACGGCCATGAATGGTCAATGCGGCAATTCCGCAATCTTGTAACTGTTCCGCTAAATCTACGATAATCTTATTATTGGCGTCCCATCCCAAACGGGTTTTCACAGTTACGGGAATCTTTACTGCATCTACTACGGCACGGGTAATCTCCAGCATTTTCGGAATATTCTGCAACATTCCTGCTCCTGCCCCTTTTCCGGCCACTCTTTTCACCGGACATCCGAAATTGATATCCAGAATGTCGGGCTGCGCTTCTTCCACAATTTTGGCTGCTTCTACCATTGTCTCCGTATCTTTTCCGTAGATCTGAATGGCGACAGGGCGTTCTTCATCACTGATACTGAGCTTTTGTGCGGTCTTGCTGACTGCACGTATCAGTGCGTCGCTTGATACAAACTCGGTGTATACCATGTCTGCTCCGAACTTCTTGCACATCAGGCGGAAAGCCGGATCAGTCACGTCTTCCATAGGAGCGAGCAGGATAGGGTGTTTACCCAAATCTATAGGACCAATTTTCATATATGATTTTGTTATTTACTGTTTATGATTGAAGTAACTTCTTGTTTTCGCTGCAAAAATACGGAAAAAAGCCTACCTTTGTACGCATTCATTTGCTTAACTGATACAAATAAGTATATATTCTATGAGTCTTAGTTTGAAAGATTTTGAAATAATGGCTCCTGTCGGTTCGCGCGAATCTCTTGCTGCGGCTATTCAGGCAGGTGCCGATTCTATCTATTTCGGTATAGAAAACCTGAATATGCGTGCCCGTTCGGCCAATACATTCACGATTGATGATTTGCGGGAAATTGCCCGTACGTGTGATGAACACGGGATGAAAAGTTATCTGACGGTCAACACGATTATCTATGATAAAGATATTCCTTTGATGCGTACGATTGTCGATGCGGCAAAAGAGGCGGGCATCTCTGCTGTGATTGCCGCTGATGTAGCGGTAATGAATTATGCCCGTCAGATAGGGCAGGAGGTACATCTTTCCACTCAGTTGAATATCTCCAATGCGGAAGCCTTGAAGTTCTATGCACAATTTGCGGATGTAGTTGTACTGGCCCGTGAGTTGAATCTGGAACAGGTGGCGGAGATTTATCGACAGATTCGGGAAGAGAATATTTGCGGACCGAGCGGTGAGCTGATTCGTATTGAAATGTTTTGCCACGGTGCGCTTTGTATGGCTGTATCGGGTAAGTGTTATCTCTCTCTGCATGAAATGAATAACTCCGCCAATCGTGGCGCCTGTATGCAGGTGTGCCGTCGTTCATATACCGTCCGTGATAAGGAAACAGATGTGGAACTCGATATTGATAACGAATATATCATGTCACCGAAAGACCTGAAAACCATCCACTTCATGAATAAAATGATGGATGCGGGCGTACGTGTGTTCAAGATTGAAGGGCGTGCCCGTGGTCCTGAATATGTGCGTACAGTGGTCGAATGCTATAAGGAAGCCATCAAGGCTTATCTGGAAGATACATTTACCGACGAAAAAATAGCGGCTTGGGATGAACGTTTGAAAACGGTCTTCAACCGTGGTTTCTGGAATGGTTATTACTTGGGACAGCGTTTGGGAGAATGGACCCGTAACTATGGTTCTGCCGCAACGGAACGCAAGATATATGTAGGTAAGGGTATCAAATATTATTCCAATATCGGTGTGTCTGAATTCCTGGTGGAGGCTGCTGAAGTAAGTGTAGGCGATAAACTGCTGATTACAGGGCCGACTACCGGTGCGGTATTTATGACCTTGGAAGAAGCTCGTGTCGATTTGAAACCGGTGCAGACAGTGAAGAAAGGTGAGCATTTCTCCATGAAATCGGATAAGATACGTCCTAGTGACAAGCTATATAAACTGGTATCTACCGAAGAATTGAAGAAATTCAAAGGTCTTGATATCGAGCAGAAAAGAGGTTAACTCCCTCGTTCCTGCTTTCAATTTTAATTCTTAACTTTTAATCCTTAATTTTCAATAGATGAACTATATCTATGAGTTGGAGATGAAGGTACGCGATTACGAATGCGATCTTCAAGGTATTGTGAACAATGCCAATTACCAGCATTATCTGGAGCATACTCGCCATGAGTTTCTGACTTCGGCAGGCGTAAGTTTTGCCGGGCTTCATGAACAGGGAGTAGATCCGGTGGTGGCACGTATTAATATGGCCTTCAAGACCCCGTTGAAGAGCGGAGATGAGTTTGTATCCAAGTTATACATGAAGAAAGAAGGGGTCAAATACGTATTCTATCAGGACATCTTCCGTAAAAGTGATAATAAAGTAGTAGTGAAATCCACTGTTGAAACGGTATGTGTAGTAAATGGACGTTTGAGTGACAGCGAATTGTTTGACAACGTCTTTGCTCCCTACCTGAAATGATATCCGACGAAGAAGAACAGCTTTACAGTATCGCTCTGACAATGGTGCCCGGCATAGGGCATATCGGAGCGAAACGGTTGGTTTCCGAGGCGGGTAGCGCCCGTTATGTATTCCGGAACCGAAAAGAACTTCCCGAACTGATTCCAGATATAAATCAGCGTGTAGTGGATGCGTTGGACTGTCCGCAAGCCGTCGTTCGTGCCGGGCGTGAACTAGACTTTATCCGTAAGAAGAATATCCGTTGCCTGACGTTCATTGACGAGGATTATCCTTCCCGTTTGCGGGAGTGTGATGACGCTCCCATTGTTCTTTTCTTCAAAGGAAATGCCGATTTGAATTCCCTTCATATTCTTAATATGGTAGGCACTCGCCATGCTACCGGTTATGGGACTCAGCTTTGCGCGTCTTTTCTGCATCAACTCAAGGCTCTTTGTCCGGATGTACTGGTCGTCAGCGGCCTCGCCTATGGCATTGATATCCATGCCCACCGTGAAGCATTGGCCAATGACCTTCCTACAGTAGGAGTTCTAGCGCATGGCTTGGATCGTATCTATCCATACGTCCATCGCAAAACTGCTATTGATATGTTGGATAATGGCGGGCTATTGACGGAATTTCTCACTGAAACCAATCCCGATCGTCACAATTTTGTCAGCCGTAATCGTATTGTTGCGGGTATGTGTGACGCTACTATCGTTGTAGAGTCTGCCGAGAAAGGAGGTTCTTTGATTACTGCCGAACTGGCCGAAGGTTATCAGCGTGATTGTTTTGCTTTTCCCGGCCGTGTGGCTGACGAGTATTCCAAAGGATGTAATCAGTTGATCCGGGATAACAAAGCCTCTATGATTCTCTCTGCAGAAGATTTTGTTTCAGCGATGGGGTGGAACACGGGTTCTCATCCTGTAAAAACAGAGAATGTGCAACGTAGTCTTTTCCTCGACTTATCGGAAGAAGAACAAAAGATTGTCAGTATTCTGGCAAAGCAAGGAAGCCTTCAGATTAATACATTGGTAGTGGAAGCGGATATTCCGGTTCAGAAAATGAGCGCCCTTCTTTTTGAATTGGAGATGAAAGGGGTGGTTCGTGTATTGGCGGGTGGAATGTATCAGCTATTAAACTAACGGGTGAATTGGTATATGTAGGATATTTGAAAGAGAATTTCATTTCCGTAGTTTACTTTCTTCTTTATTGATGATTCTTATGCAGCCTTTTCGATAATTAATTGTAATTTTGCATTGGAAAAATCATCAAAATTTCAAAGGTTATATGACTAATGAGTATTCTTTAGATGGTACGACTCTTAAGCAACGCATAGTAGCGATGCCTGAAGATAGTATTCTGTTTCGCTCCGACTTTCCTGAATATCACATTGAGTTTGTAGGGAGTATCTTGTCCGAATTGACAACAGAAGGTGTTCTTGTAAGAATTGCCCAAGGTATATATGCAAAGCCAAGAAAAAGTCGGTTTGGTATGGTACTTCCTTCTGTTGATAAAATTGTGCAGGCTATTGCTGCTCGTGACAATGCTGAGATTTTACCCTCTGGCATGACTGCTTTAAATGCGTTAGGATTGTCTACTCAAGTACCGATGAACTATACATATCTAACTACAGGTAGTGATAGAACGGTAAAATTGTTGAATCGCGATGTGATATTGAAACGTGGGGTTCCTAAGAACTTCTGTTACGAGACTCGTCTTATTTCTTTACTTGTGCAGGCTCTAAGGACCTTAAGAAAAGAAAATATTGGACAAGAAGAATTGCAGACAATTAGACAGTTAGTGTCAAAAGAGCCAGATAAAGAGGCTTTAATGAAAGATGTGGACTTGATGCCTGTATGGATGAAAAAAAATTGTTAAACCTATGCTTAATGTTTAAAAAGGAAGGATTTATGGGGAACCTATGGCTTAATAATGAACTGGTTGATCGCTTGGCAATGTTGCAACAGACGGAGATAGAACATTTTGGCATCAATCAAGTAGCGATAGAAAAAGACTGGTGGGTAACAGTTACTTTAAAAGCATTATTCCAAACCGAATGTCATGAGGCATTGATATTCAAGGGAGGTACATCTCTATCTAAAGGCTTCAACATCATTGAACGTTTTTCTGAGGATATTGACTTGGCTATTGGCCATTCATTCTTTGGTATAAATAAGACAAGTAAGAACCAGCGTGACAAGTTGCGTAAAAAAGCCCGAGAGTACATTCATGGGACACTTTCATCTCAACTGGATGCACGGTTGAAAGATATGGGTATTACGGGGTATAGAATTGAAAATATTACCCAAGTTCAAGATAAAAACGGTGAATGGAAAGTGATTGACTCAGACAAAGACCCTACGGTCATATTACTACACTATCCTTCAATTGTGGAAGATACTATCAGCTATATACCTCCACGTGTAAAGATTGAAATTAGTTGCCTTTCTATGGACGAGCCAACAGAGGAACGTCAAATCCGTTCGTTAATTGGTGAGACTTTTGAGGATGAAGATTCAGATGCCAATAGCAATATAAGAACAGTAGTGCCAACTCGCACATTTCTTGAAAAACTTTTTCTGCTTGCTGAGGAATTCCAGAAAGAAAAACCAAGAAGCGTGCGAATGTCTCGCCATTTGTATGATTTAGAGAAACTGATGGATACAGAATATGGGCGTGAGGCATTGGCAGACCGCTCACTTTATGATGCTATCGTGGAGCATCGTAAGGCGTATTATGCCCTAAAGCATGTCAATTATGATCTCCATAATCCTAAAACAATCAATTTTATGATTCCAAAGAAAGAAATGGAGGCATGGAAAGCAGATTATGCAGACATGCAGCGTTTCTTCATTTATGGAGAGTCTCCGGAGTTTGATACACTGATGCAGAGAATGAAAGAGTTACAGAAAAAAGTAAGAGATTAGTATGCAATCAGAACAAAAACAACATATACTAAAGGCTGTAGAACAGATACAAAGAACAAATGAGGCTCACATTATTATCAGATATAAAAAAGGAGCAACGCCTTGCTCCAACCTTTGTTAACCTTAAATCTAATACTATGAAAAAAATCACATGACAAATGTATGCCTTCCTGAACTAACTTCCAAATAAATCTGTCATATTTGTTTCTCTTTTGAATTCTTTTACTGATTTTTACTGTTGTTATGTAGGTCAGTGGCGGTAACGCCGCTTTTCTCATTAAGAACTATACGTGCGCCTTTCACCGTAGCTCCTTTGTGTTTCTTTATGCTTTAAGTTTTACAATTCATTTTACAAAGAATAATTGTCCAGTGAAAGTCTGCCCGCTTTCGCGTGGAGTGACGTTATGTTTCACATCATGCTTGCAGCTTTTATCCTTTGAGACTTCTTTTTGCCTTGTGTGGGTTTGCTTGTCAGGCACTCGCATATAGCTTCCTGAATTTGCTGGCCGCGTACGTTCTTACGGTAAAGATAGCCGTTTTGGTCAATTACCAGAATAAAAGGAATAGGTATGTATCCATCACCTGTCTTCCGCCATTGGGAGCCTGCGCTTGCGGCCAAGGCATATTCTCCTCTTTCAAGGCTTTTATCCAATCTTCCTTTTTGGCATCCACGCTGACGCTTAAGAACTCTACATTCTTATTTTTGAACTCTTCGTATGCTTTCTTCAAGTTAGGTACTTCTTGACGGCAGGGACCGCACCAGCTTGCCCAGAAATCTAGCACTAGTACTTTTCCCTTAAAATTTTGTACATTCATCTTTTTGCCTTTGGGAGTATAAGCCTCGAATTCGGGAATTGACTGTCCGATTTACATACGCAATTCGCAGTCTCTCTTTTTTTTCGCTGTGGTACGGTAATTTGCCACTACTTTAGAATTGCTTTTTTCTAATGTATTGAGCGTCTTTTCTATTAGTGCGGCGTCTTTCTCTTCATCCAAATCGTTTATGGCAGTTATCACGCTAGTGCGATCGGCATAGTGTTCGCAGATGTAGCGCATATGAGCGCGGTAGTTCTCTTGGTCGGAATAGCCGATAGCACTCGCCACTCTTATCTCCTCTTTCTCGTCTTCGTGAATTTTCGAGTTGTAGAGTTCACGATATAGCTCAATCATCTGTTGGTAGTTACGGTATCTTTCGAAGTTAATCCAGTTCATTACTTCGTTGTTTTTGCCTCCTCTGATGTATACATAGGGTGGATTTTTTATCACAATTTTAGCGGTGTCTCGTCCGTGAAAGTCTACTTCTAGGTTCTCGTCTTCTACCCAAATGTTCACGCTTTGCCACCATGGGTATGATAAGCTTAGCGATTGCGGTTTGTCTACATTAATGGTGAGCTTGTATGTTCCGTCTTTGTTTACAGGAGTTTCGGCAACGACTATTTTCTGTGTACCCTCGTGGCGTATCGCTTCGATCTTGTTCATTTTCGGTTCAATAAACTTGATTTTACCTTTCACTTCGATGGTATGCTGAGCCATGATGTTACCTGTACTGAAGCAAATTAAAGAAATCAAAATCAGTGTTTGTTTCATGGAATTAATTCAATTATTTTGTTTATAGGTATAGTACCTGAAAGCGTACTATACCTATATAATTAGTTCTCACAAGGATAACCATGGATACTTGTGAAGTCTTATATTATTTGAAAATGGATTCAGGGACCTCTCCTGTCCATGATAATGGTTGTTTTATCTTGAATAAGCGTAGAATTACCGATGCCGTGTTGACTGTATTATTCGGTTCTTTTATTTTAAATCCCTTTTTGATTTTGGGACCTGTGATTCCCCATGGTACAATCATTTCGTTGGTTGTTACTCCGCCGTGTCCGTTGTTAATACCTCCATGGTCCGATAAAAACATAAAATGAGTGTCCTTGTACAATCCTTTTTCTTTCATTTCATTGATGAATTTGCCAATTTGAACGTCGGCTTCTTCAATGGAGTGAATATATTCAGGTGACATCCATTTATGTCTATGTCCGGCATTGTCTGTATGGACGGAGTATAGAAATACGACTGTCGGTTTATCCTGATTCCGGGCAATAAAATTGATGGCTTTCTGATAGTTGGGTATGTACTCGTCTTTTTCAAGATAAGAGACTTCATCAAAATACTTCTTATTATAAGGATAGAATAAGTTAATCCAGTTATAGTAGAAAGCAGTTTTTATTTCCGACATTTCTTCTTTAAGGATTGTGAATACAGATGGATAATATCCCTCTGTATCAGTTTCTACGGCAGGGAGCACAAACTTGTCGATTTTCCATCCGTTGTTTACCACTCCATGTTGTTCGGGACCACTTCCTGTGAGGTGACTGGTCCAATTGGGCAGGGTGAACGAAGGCATTGCTACGCGAGTGGTCAGAGAAAGTGCTCCTTCGGCCATTAATGCATCCAAATTGGGAGTGTTGGCCTTTTGGTAACCCTCTACCGATATGCCATCAAGAGCAATCATAATTACTCTTTTGGGCTTGGCAGAGATTGTCAGGGAAGTTAATAATAACATTCCCATAACGAATATTGTTATTTGATTCTTTTTCATTTTCTATTGAATATCTATGCAGTGTTGTATCGGAGATAAAATGAACGTAAATTCATAATCTTGGTAGGGAACCTGATACTCAGGCAGTGCAATACTTCCCCAGCTATTTACACATCCGAGCCCTGCTTGTATCTTGTCAATACATAGGTTCGTTAAATCAGCTTCTTCTACTTCCGGAGAATGCCCTTGCTGCTTGCTCCAGCCCTCATCCAGTGATTCAATGGTATAATGCAAGGCTGATGCTGAGAATGGGGAGGTCGCAACAACTTCAATACCATTTCCAGCCTTATTTATCATTCTCCACCAACGGATATCGGTTTTCGTGCCGTTTTCTTGCGGGCGGATATAAGAATAGAATTGTTCTGTGACGCTTTGACGATAGATGCCTAAGTCGGTACAATGATTACGGTCAATGTAGTTTTCGATAGGACCGCGTCCGTAATACTCGATAGTCTCGAAGCTACGCGGCATTTGCATTTGCATACCGAAACGGAACATATTGGAGACTTTGGCCTTTTTGTCCGTTGTCATTTTTTGAGTAACCTTAATGGCTCCTTCGTTATTGATGACGTATGTCAGATTGAGTTTCGCAGACACTCCCGGCATCTCATAAGCGGTTTCTACGATAACTTGCTTGTTTTCCGTACGTTGTTTTAACGACTTTAACCTTATTTCCGGATTTTTCCAGGCTACATACTTGCGATGGATGTGTGCACCGAAATCATTGTCGGTAGGAGCACGCCAGAAATTAGGTTTCAGGATAGCTCCTTCTTTAATCATATCCAGTCCTTTTATCTGATATTTGGTGAGATATCCGTTTGTCCTGTTGAATTCTACCCGGAAAGCGTCGTTGCTGACAATCAGATAGTACCTGTCGTTATCCTGCACTTCCGGAGCTACGGTTTCAGTATTGCTTAGTTCACAATTTCCCAGTTGCATGGATGGTGTTTTATACGGGTTTAGGGTGAGTTGCTCTTTGGCTACCGTATATCCGGCAGGAAGCAGGTCTTCATTATTTTTCAGTTTGTAGGAAATGTTCAATAACCATTCAGCCTTCGCATCTGTCTCGCCTAGGTTTAGCTTGACTTTCGCAGTCTGTTGAGGTTGTACGTTCAGATTGTCAATTCGTCCGCAGCGTACACTTTTTCCATCTTTCAACATTTCCCATTCCAGATAATAAGCTGACAAGTCACGGAAGAAATATTCATTGAAGATATTAATTTCTCCATTCTTAAGGTTGGCAGGTGTAGTCCAGATGTTCTGATAGAAATGGCGAACCTCGTACGCATGGGGATTAGGTATACGGTCCGGACTAATAAGACCATTGTTGCAGAAGTTGATATCGCTGGCGTCAAAACGGTTGAAATCACCACCATAAGCATATATCATCTTACCGTTTTTTCCTGTCCAGCGTACCGATTGGTCTACGAAATCCCAGATAAAACCTCCTTGGAATTTCGGATATTTGCGTACCAAGTCCCAATATTCCTTGAATCCTCCTTGTGAATTTCCCATAGCGTGAGCATATTCGCATTGAATCAGCGGTTTCTGGTATTTATCGTCTTTGCTATAATTTTCGCACCATTGATAATCGGCATACATCGGACAGTAAATATCTGTTTTTCCTTTTGTTCCGGCCCGTTCATATTGTACGGCACGGCTGGGGTCTTCCGCTTTTACCCAATCGTACGCAACTTCAAAGTTCGGGCCATATCCCGCTTCATTTCCTAATGACCAGATGATAACACTTGGATGGTTGAAACAACGTTGTACGTTACGTTGGTTGCGTTCCAGGTGGGCTTTCTTGTAGTCTTCGCGTTTGGCAAGAGTGTTTTTGCCATATCCCATTCCGTGAGATTCGATGTTGGCTTCGGCAACTACATACAAGCCGTATTGGTCGCAAAGCTCGTACCATAGATTATTGTCCGGGTAGTGACAGGTACGTACAGCATTCAGATTGAACATCTTCATTATCTGAATATCCTGAATCATACGTTCGCGTGATACAACATAACCGCCATCGGGATCCATTTCATGACGGTTAGCTCCCTTGATTAGAATCGGTTGCCCATTGACCAGAATTTGTGCATTCTTCAACTCAACTTTGCGGAAGCCGACTTTGATTGGGATTACTTCCAGTACTTTGTTTCCTTCTTTTAGTGTTGCGTGCAGGGTGTAGAGATAAGGAGTTTCGGCCGTCCATTTATTAGGAGATGCAACTTCCATCGTTGTACTTATATTACCTGAAGCATTTAATGATTTGGTAACTACCGGTTGGTTATTTGTATCAAATAGTTCTAACTCTATTTCACCACGTCCTTTTGTGGTGAGATTGATAGCTAATGAACCGTTCTGGTATTGTGCATCCAAGTCGGGGGTGATACGGATGTCGGCTATTTGTTTTTTACTGCGGGCATATAGGTAGCAATCACGACCTACACCACTGTAGCGGAAGAAATCCTGATCTTCGAGGTATGTTCCGTCACACCAACGAAACACTTGAAAAGCTATCAGATTCTTTTGTCCCGGTTTCAGATAAGGAGTAAGATTAAATTCGGCTTCCATTTTACTGTCTTCACTATAACCTACATATTTACCGTTTACCCAAAGATACATATTGGAAGTCACAGAACCGAAATGAGCTATGATTTCTTTTCCTTTCCAATGAGCAGGTACAGTGATTTCCCGACGGTAGGAACCTACGTGGTTATTAACGGTAGGCACTTGTGGAGGATTATTCCTGAATTGTTCACGCCAGGCATAACCTACATTCACATAGATAGGATCTCCGAATCCATTCAGTTCCCATACACCGGGAACAGGCATTGTATTCCACCCTTTGTCATTAAACTCCGGTTGCCAGAAATCAGTAGGGCGGGCATCGGCATTGGGCACCCAATTAAATTTCCAAGTTCCATTCAAGGTCATGAAATTGGATGATTTCTCTTTGATTCCCTTTATAGCCGCTTCCGTTGATTCATAAGCGAAATAATTGGCGTGCATTGGCGCACGGTTTACAGCGTTTATTTCCGGGTCTTGCCATTCTTTGAAAGACTGGGCGTTTGCCGTCATGGCTAATATGGCAAACAGTCCGGTAACGAAATGTTTCTTCATGATAAAATTAGTGATTATTCAATGTTTACTTTTACTTCCATTTTAGGGGTGACACTAACTTCGATATATGAGATTATATTTCCCATTAAGTCGGTGCGTGATTTGGTCTTTTGTTTTTTTCCATTAACGGTTAGCTCATCCACTTTTCCCATATAGGCAGCTTCCCAAGTTAGTGTGTCGGTGGTATTGTTGGTAAACCGGGTAGCCTTGTTGCCATCGTGCTGAACAGAAATTAGTCCGCCTAGTAGAGGGAGATTGTCTATTTGAAGATAATGTTCACCTATGATTTTAGGCAAGGTAGTCACCCGTTTCCGTGATGCCTCAGGTACTATTCCCATAGCTCCACTGACAATGCCTTCTATCATTCCGTAGGATACCTCCGGGTATTCAAAACGGTGCATGGAAGTAATGGTTGTCAGAATGTCGTAAGCTTTTTGTGTATAGTTGTAACGATACCATAATAAAGGGAAATGTGAGATGTTCTCGATGTTCCAGTTTTTGCGTTCCATCATTTTTTTTATTGTTCCTTGAATACGTTCCTTTTCTTGGGCTGCATTGAACCATAGCATATATGTAAGTCCTTCTCCGTCGGCAAATTGGTTGTCCTTTGTCCAGAAAGTGTGGTATGTTTTGTTTTCATCATTCCACCAGTCCTCCTCAAGATGTCGGCGATATTCCTCAGCCTGAAAATGAAACTTTTCGCTTTCTGCTTTTTGACCCAGTGTTGCCAGCATTTTACTATATCCTTCAAACCCTCCGTAGAGGCTTGCCACCAAGTCGGAACTGTTGGTTAGTCCGGGGTAGTTTTCCACATACGAGGGAAGTCCGCGTACTCCACGCCAGCGGCCTTTGGAAGTTGGTTTTATGTTCATTTCTTGTGTACGAAGCAATATATTCTCCGGTTCCAATCTCCAGCGTTCCACATATTCGTTAACAGATAGTTGGAAGAATTTTGCCAATGTTTCATCTTTCAGGTAACGTTCGTCTCCCGTCCATTCATACAGTCGTTGGCAAGCGAATATAACGTCAAAGTTGGCATTCAGATTGTACCAAAAATTAGCATCGTCTAGATAATCAGCGCTGCATGGCTTATTATATTTGTCTATTTCCCAAAACGTGCACCAATCTTTTGAATCATTGATGTTTTCGGCAAACTTCTTCATTATGTTAAAATTGTGTTTGGATAATCCCAACATTTCGGCTGCGATACATTGGTGGGAGGCGTCACGCATACAGAAAGCGTTACGTCCTGGTAAGGCTGCTTCGTACCAGTAACCAACGGGATCGTTGCCGTCGTGAACATAGGAGAGTGCCATTTTGTGAGAACGCTCAAAGGTTTCTGACAATTTTTTGTCGGAGGAGCTAAAGATTACCTCTTTGGTATCTATTTCATTTGTAATATTGTTAGATTGCCCCCAGCATATTGTGGTGCTGTTGGCTAACATTAAGGCTATGAGTGTTGTTTTTGTAGTCATAGTTTTGTATTACATGGTTAAAGATGTTTAGTACAAAATGTAAGTGGAGCAGAATAGTTGGACTGTTTGATAAGAAATCCGTACCATTCTGCTCCATTTATGTTTAAATAAAAATCATTTATTTGTTCTACATACGAGTTATTTAATATCGATTGTCATTCTGAAAGTAGAATTTCCACTGATATTATATTCTGATTTATCTAATAGTCCCTGTTTATGAACTTCATATACAGGTAGCATACGGTAGGCTTTCTTACCATCTTTATTAATAGCTTCTACTAAGAATAAATAGTAAAATTCCCATGGGTAACTATCCCACCAACCCTCTGCTTTCCAAAATAATTTTTTAGCATCTATGGTTATCTTATTTCCTTCTTTGGTGTGGGTTCTTGATGCTGTATCAATCTTACCATCCTTCATAGGATAGAATTTTAGTGTAAAACTTTCTACAGGTTGTCCGTTTTCTGTGACGGAAATTTCCATGTTTTCAGGGAAATAGTCTGCTACAGTCTCCCATATGCTACAATGTGGAGCACCAGTAGCATTGATGACGTACATTTCATATTCACTCCATTCTATTTTTTCAGTCGGTTCATAACAAGCTCCCATCATATTGCCTCGCTCGGGTTGGAATCCTTGTCCATTTACTTTATTGCTGGAGGCATTTAAACTACAATTATAGGTGTCTATTAGCCCACGATAATGTCCCAACTCATGTACAATAGATTCGTCCGAAAGTCCATCTATACCGGCATATTTGCGGATTTGGTCTTTATTATTACTGTAGCAGGTTACTTTGATATGGTCCATTCCTTCGGGTGCCTTCCCACCATAGCCACCACCTCCTTCATCTTCTTGCTTGAAGAAATCGTAGCTTACTACTAATTGAAATTTATTACTATCGATTCGGTCCCTATAGTTATACGCTACCTCCCAATTAGAATTTGCATTTTCGTATTTGAATACGATAATATCTTTTAAATCAGGAACGAAAATGTAGTTGCGTTTTAGGATGTTTTTTTTGTCTAGTGCATTGAAGCGTTTATTGATTTCTTCCCATTGGATTTCGAATTGGCTTCTGAAGAATTCCATATCCTCGTCCATCATTTTGTATCCTTCTTCATCGATGGCAAGCTTTACATGATAGATGATATTGGTACCGTCATCGTAATTTATACCTGTGTCATCATAGTTGTTTGAGTTAGAAACTGTTATTACGTGAATTTCACTGCTTGCGGCAACACGTTCGTCTATACTGGATAGTTGTATAGGTAAAATATATTTGCCGAATTCCAAAGGAGTACCAGTGGAAAGCGTACGCTTAACTGTAACGGAAGCTATACATTTTTCTTCTCCTTCTTTGCCGGTTACAGTACCTAGTTCATAAGCTTCGGCAGGAAGTAACTTGTAGTTGGTTTCATATGTTTTGTTGTATTTTTCTACCCATTCTTCCGCATTTCCGATAAGGACCAATGACATACTTACTTCTCCTTTGTTGGTAGTAGGAAGATATTTTCCGTTTACCTTTTCGTACGTACGAGCTTCTATTGTTTGTGTCATATTGTTGTCCAACAATCTGAAATAGGTTTCTCCTTCAAGGCGTAATTCCGGATAAGTAATTTCTATAGCATAGACAACTTCACAAATGTTCTGTGCTCCTGTTTTTAAGGGCAAAGCATATTGTTTTCCTGTATCACCGCTATTGCGGATGGCATCGAATAACTTTTTGGGATATACTGTTAAAGTTAAATCTTTCGACTTATCCGTTTCTGTGAAAGAAACGGAACTTTCACTAAGCTTGTAAGTACCTTCGGGAAGTAGTGTGTAGTCGGTGGAATATTTCTCGTTGTAAGCGTCTAGCTCGCTTTGCGTACACACTCCGATGGGGAGCGTTAATGCTCCCATACCTTTGTTTAATATGCTTATTTTAAATTCGGAGGTTTCGTCTAAATATGATATTTTAGCTGATACGCGTCCACTCTCTCCGAAGCAGACAAGGCCTGCTGCTTTTTTATCATCATCGTTGCAAGCTCCTGCGAAAAACAACAAGAAACTTGCCAATAAACAGAATAGAAAATTATAATGCTTCATATTTTTTTATTTTTAATAGGTATTACCATTGTATTTGATCTTGTTCAGGTACCAATGTATTGATTTTACGTTCCATTAGCATATTTCCTTGTACACGGTAATTGATGGCATGATTTTCGTAAGTTGTTATATCTTTGTATTTATAACTCATACGGATAATCGTATAGTGATGTTCTATATATGGGTAGGTCGCATCGGGGGTGACTGAAGTTTCATAGGATGCATCTTCTGTCAATTCAAATTTCATTTCATTGTCAGGGTCAGCAGGTATGGCGATAACCGTTCCATCCTCGTTGAATGTTAGAATCACTTTGTACTTTTCCCTTTCTATCAATTCTTCGCTGATGATTCCGGGATAGAAGAAACATTGATTCTCACTTACTACGTATAAATTCCGGTTATCAATTGTTGTCGGACTGGTATTATTTTCCAGATATACCTCCATATTTGTTGCGGCATAAGTACCTGAATAATCATTGTAGGGCATAATACGCAAAAGCGCTTTTCGGTAGTTCTTGCGTGGATTGGGATTGTAGTCAGGACTGTCGACGATAGTCAATGGAAGTACCCATTTTTCTGTGAGGTTCAGGTTAGCAAACTTGAATTTGATATCGTAAAGCCCAACATTGGTACCTGCCTCTATGTGGCAGGTAGGTGATGGAAACTCATAAAACTTATGATGAAGCTGCAAATAATATAAGTCTTTACGATGTTTCCACCGATTCTCATTCAAACTGACTAAAGTGTCCGGATCAACAGCGATTTGTACATCAAGATCTGTATCATTCGTTTTCGAACCACCTACAATTACAGGCAGTTGATAAACCACTTCTCCGTCCGCTTTGTAGGGTAAATACACATTAGTCACCCCTTGACTATTGATGACTGCTTTTAGTCCGATGTCTTTCCGGTAGATTTCATCTTTCCATTCATCGTTGCAGGCACCGCTCAAAAGAACGGTTCCTAGTAGAATAAAATAAGATATATACTTTTTCATAATTTCTGTTGTTTTAGTGTTTTAATCATAATATGTCCATCCAGGATTCTGGGTTAATCGTTTGTTCTTCCTCAATTCATCGTGAGAAATTGGCCAAAAATACATTTTACGACTAAACGTTGTTGGTACGTCCGAAATAATGACAGGAGTATGGAATAAGTCTTTTTCCTTTTCTGTCATTTGGATATTGTGTCCGTAAATCTGCTTGGATTCTTCTACTTCCGCGTCTCTCCAACGACGTAAATCAAAATAGCGGCTGTTTTCAGCAAAGAGTTCAATTTGACGTTCGTGTTTCAACTTGATGCGGAATTCGTCTTGATTCTTGTATATTTGCTCGTCATAATCGGGTAATCCGGCACGGATTCGTATACGTGAGATAGCATAGCTCATTTCCTCCGTATTACGTGTGATAGGGTGTGTTTGGCTTCCATCCCATGAAGGAATATTATAGCTACTTCCCGGTTGTAGCTCGTTCAGCGCTTCAGCATACCATAGAAGTACATCGGCGTAGCGTATGCCGATAACCGGTTTAGCTGATATGAAGCCTCCACCTCGGGCATTGTCGCGTGCACTGACATATTTCATGATTCCGATACCAGTAGTTAGCAGGTTTTCTTTGGTAGAACCACCACTTTCACATCCGCGGTAATAGAATACTTGCTTGTTGCGATAAATGGCTTCTGTAGAACTGGTCATTGGCCAAAAGGTGCCGTTGTATGCTACAGAGGCATAGAAACGAGGTTCGCGGTGAGCATACCGTTTGTTTACTCCTTTGCGGAGTGGACGCCAGTATTCGTCCAGTTCTTCTCCTTCTGTGATATAATTTTCGGTTCCCGTCCAGTCTTTGTCCTTGTCAAATGGCCTACCGTCGTTCATTTCGTAAGCGTCACATTGTTTTCCGGTCATTGAATGACAATTCCATCCTGAAGCTTCACGGGGTAACTGATGTTGTGTGATGTCGGTAGCAAGGTTCGCATTTGTTCCAAGGGTGAAAATCATTTCGGGGTTGTCTGACGGATAGAGGTTTCCATTGAACAATGTTTGATAACTTTGCAACGGGTCGATTCCTTTCCATCCCTGCGGATATGGTTTGTCTGAATATTTTTCATTGTAAGGTGGATCGATAGTGGCAGGATATTCAGCGGTTCCTATCGAACGTGATTCAACGGTGTATAGTTTGTAGCAACGCCCATCGTATTCTCCTGGAAGGTTGATGACGTCTTTTGCGGCTGCGGCAGCCCTTGCCCATTTCTCTTCATTATATTCTTGTCCCATTAGTAGTCTACCTTGATCGTCTTTCATGTCGGTGAATCGTTCGGTATCTCCTGGACGCGGATTGTTGAGCGGGCTTGCTGCATAAAGCAAAGCCTTTGCTCTTGCCGCTAATGCAGCTCCACGTGTGGGGCGGGCAATGTTGAGATTGCTTCGTTTCAACGGAAGGTCTTTGGCAGCTAACGCCATTTCGTTAGCGATGAAATTTGCACATTCATCGTAGGTACTGCGCGGCGTAGCTATATCGTCATAATCAGCGGCATAATCTATGCCTTCGTCTGGCATTAACGGAATGGGACCATATTTTTGCAGCAGTTTCCAATAAAGGTAAGCGCGTACAAAACGGGCTTGAGCCTTGGTGTCGGCTATTTTTTCAGGAGTCATTTCCTTATTAATGTCTATATTGTGGATAAGGATAGATGCTTGGCGGATGCCATTATACGCTTCTCCCCATGAATTTTGCCACCAGCCTTCATCATATTCGGCATATTTAAATTTGCGGTATTCCATTTGTCCTTCGGAATACACCATGTCATCCGCAAAATTTGTCATGCAAAGGTTTCTACCGTGTATGTCAATATTATGCTTTGTCAAGAAGCTATAGGCTTGCGCCAACCATTGTTCTGTAAAGTCTTCACTTTCAAAGATTTTTTCCAGATTTTGAGAAGTGTTCTCTAGTTTGCCCTCTACACTCAGATAATCAGAGCAAGAGCTGGACAACAGCCCCATACTTATAATAGCGGAATATAATAAATGTTTCTTTTTCATATCAACAATGTGTTTTTACATTTTAACTGTTAATCCTAATGTACATGATTTAGTCAGTGGGTAACCTTGTCCATTGGAGCTTCCCATTTCCGGATCCCATAATTTGAAATCGGAGAATGTCAGTAGGTTAGTTCCGATAAAGAAGATACGCATATTGTTCATCTTTAGTAAACGGGTGATTTTTTGAGGTAATGTATATCCTACTTCCAGAGTCTTGAGACGGAGGTATGAACCGTCACGAAGCCAGAATGAAGAATCTCGGTTGTTATTGGCGCTTCCGTTCCAGCTGAGTCGAGGATATTTGGCATCAGGATTTTCATTTGTTCCAAGACTCCAATAGCCGGAATCGACCATATCTTGCATTACATTACCCCATTCTCCTTCGCTGAATGCATAAACACTTTGTCCTTTGATGAAGAAAGATGATTTGCCGGCGCCTTGGAAATGGGCACTGAAGTCGAATCCCTTCCAATTGGCGGATATTCCGAAGCCGTAAATAAGGTTTGGGCGGGTAGTGGCACCAATAGGTACAATATCGTTTTTGTCAATAATGCCGTCACTGTTGATATCTTTATACTTGATATCTCCCGGCATTACTGTACCAAAAGTCTGTGTGGGGCTGTTGCGGATATCTTCATAGTCTTTGAATAACCCTAATGCGATTAAACCTTTTGCTTGATTGACTCTCCAACCGGCATTTCGACGATAAGGATATACGCTGTTAGTTTCATCGTATTCGAGAATCTTGTTCTTGCCATAGGTGAAATTACCGCGTACTGTCAGGTCTACTTTATCAATCTTATGGTGTAAAGCGAAGTTCCCGTCAAAACCGGTAGAACGTATTTTGCCTATGTTAGCATATGGTTTCAATCCGTTCAAACCAACGATTTGCGGTAAATTTTCGCGTTGCAGATAAATGCCGTCGCGGGTTTCATGGAAGTAGTCTACTGTTGCTGTAAACTTATCATTCCAAAGTGAAAGGTCTATACCTAAATCATGTTTAGTCGCTATTTCCCAAGTGATGTTTGATGACGCGATTCTTGTATAGGTAAGTGCATTGTATTTATTGTTATTATTGTAATCTGCCCATTGATAAGATGTATTATTTTGGTTTCCGAATTCTGCAAGATAAGGAAAACGGGTTCCGCCCACATAGTCGCTACCTACCTTTCCGTAAGAGTATCTTAACTTGAACATATTCATCCATTTCAATTTATTTTTAATGAATGGTTCTTCTGCAATGTTCCATGCAGCGGAATATGCGGGGAAGAAGCCAAATTGGTGTCCTGAGGCGAAGTTTTCGGAACCGTTGTAACCGAAATTGAAATCGACTAAATAACGGTATTTCCATCCGTAAGTGAATCGTCCTGCCAGTCCCTGATGTTTGCGATCAAGCCAATTATAGCCGGACACGTCTTGTGTGTTGGTAGTTACGTCTTGCGTATATTTCAATGTACCTCCTACCTGATGATTTTTGAATGTACGGTTATATTGTAAAATAGCTTCAAAGAATTCTTTGCGTGTACCTTTAGCGGAGGATTCGTGATACATTAACCGTTCGTCATTTAGTTTCTTGTAGACGATGTTTCCATTACTGTCGCGTTCACGTTCTGCTCTCCATTGTTCAGGCCATTGACGGTTTCTTCTTTCTTGCTCGTTCTTGGTATCATATCCAAAACGACCGATAAATTTCAAGCCTTTAGTGATGAATTTCAGATCTTGTTCCAATGATACATTCGTTTGGATAGTATTGTCCCAGTTTTCAATATATCCACCTTGAGTGGCAAGAATCCATGGATTGGCACGTTCGTTGTTACCGGCACTAGGAAATTTTCCATTTGAGTATATAACAGGGATAGTAATCGGGTTTTGTCCCATGGACGATGCCCAAATCTGCCATTCGCCAAATCCAGACTCATTCTGTTTGGATAGCCAACCAGATACACCTACTTTCAGTAAAGTAGTTTTGGTGATATCCACATCTACATTCATACGATAATTCCAGCGTTGGAAAGTGGAGTTAGTATCGAAGTCCTTCATTGCTTTATCCACTTTATACATACCGTCCTCATTGATATAACTAGCGGACACGAAATAGCGGGCTGTAGAACCACCGCCACTGATATCAAGGGTCGCACGGTTTGTCATGGCTCCATCTTTCAATAATAGATCCAGCCAATCCACATTTGGGTGAAGATCGGGATCCATACCGCTTTTGAAGAGGTATAAGTCATCCTCGGTATACAAGGGCTCCAAATAGCGGGTGGTGCGTGATTCGTTTAGCATTTTGGCATAAGTATAACCGTCCACGAACTCGGGTGTGTAGGTACGCATATTGTAGGTTGATTCGTATTTTGCATTGATGTTTACTTTGCCTGCTTTACCTCGTTTAGTGTTGATAAGTATTACACCATTAGCACCCCGACTACCGTAAATAGCTGTTGCCGAAGCGTCTTTTAGTACAGAGAACGATTCGATGTCTTCTACATTGATTTCGTTCAAGTCGCGTTCGAATCCATCCACCAATACAAGAGCAGAGTTGTTTGCACCGAAAGTGGAAATACCGCGAATCCAGAATTCTGAATTGCTTTTTCCTGGCTGACCACTAGTCTGGCGCGCCAGAATACCCGGTACGTTACCGGCTAATGCATTGGTAATGCTGGAAGTAGTTGTTTTCAAATGCTTGATGTCTACATTGGATACCGCACCGGTAAGTGTTACTTTCTTTTGTGCTCCCATTCCGGTAATGACTACTTCATCCAATACACTGGCTTGCGCTTCTTTCATCACAACGTTCAGTGTTCTCATACCTTCTTTGATTATGATTTCCTGAGTGTCGAAACCTATGTAAGAGAAAATAAGTGTGCTGTAAGGGGCTGCCTTTATTTTGTAATTTCCGTCAATATCTGTGATGACACCCAAACCTGTGACATTCTTGACTGAAATATTGACACCGATGAGTGGAGTATTGGTTTCATCCTTCACGTTACCGGCTATCTCTATGGTCTGGGATTGGGCATACGCGTCGGAAACGTATCCAATGACCATATAGAGAATTATAAGTAAAAACTTTTTCATTTTTTTAGATATTAGTGTTATTCATTAGGTTATTGAACGGAAATCGTACGGATACGGCGATTACCTTCACTGATATAGAATGTTGCGGTAGCTTCTTCATAGCATATTCCGGTGGGATACTTGAAACGGGCAGTTTTTCTTAGCTCTCCGTCGATATAACCAGATACAATTCCATCGGATGATACGCTACCTCGTCCTGCGAATGTGGAAACAATTCCATCGGGAGTAATTTTTCGGATACAATGGTTATTACAGTCTGTCACGTAGAAGTCGTATATGTCTTTCCTTCCTTCTTTTACATATTCTTCGTTTTTCACGAAGCAACCTTGAAGAGGAGTGTCGAATTTTGCGTCAGTGCCTGGAGCATCGTTATAGCCTGCAGAACCAAAACGTCCTACAAAAACATTGGGTGCTTCTAGTAATTTAGTATTTCTGTTGTATACCGCTTTTTGGATACAGTGTTGGTTGCGGGCGATACAATAAACGAAATCCCCACTTGGGTGGAATACTGCATTTTGGTACCATTGTCCGGCATTACCAAAAGTGGCAAGTTTGGTTGCATCCCACAACTGTGTTTCTGGATTGAAAGTAGCTCCTAAAAGCGAAGCATCGTTACCACGAATAAGGAATAGACCGTTGTTGGTGGGGTCTGGATTGGTAAATACGCAGTTGATATCTCGTTCGATGACACAATCGTGTGGCACGCTGAATCCTTCTTTTCTTAAGAAGTAATAGACACCGGGCTGAGTATCATTTGAGGTAACGTTGTTGACAAACAGGGTGTCTTTATCTTCGCTCCAATCCATAGCGTTCACATGCTGCCAGTTTACGACACCAGTCTTCAAGATAGTAGATACCGTTTGAGTTTGGAGGTCGATTTTGCGTAGGGTCTTGTTACCCTCGAAAATATATATGGCGCGGCGGCCTTTCGAGTCATCCATTTTCATGAAGCGCAGGTCTACGAAACCGGCTTCTTCAAATGTGCCATCCGTTACGGAACTTTGATCTTTTTCGTCCACCACACCGCAAAGGGTGGATACCATTGTATTATAGATATAATTGAATTTGTGTTCAAAAGTATGTTTAGAGGCTCTACTTCCGTCGGTGTTTTTGATCTCAACTTCCACATATCCGTTGGATGCCCGAGCAGGAACCATGCAGTAAATTTGATTCCCGTCAGAATGGATGACTTTGGCTTTTTGTCCTCCGATAGTTACGTTGATGAGTGAGACATCTGTTCCGAAGTTTTTTCCATTAATATACATGCGTGTACGCACAGAACCTTCATAGGGAGTGTAGTCAGTGAATACAATAGCTTTACCGGGGTCGGAAGGAGAATATGTAGGAGTGGTAATTTCCATTCCTTCATCACAACTTCCGAATCCTCCGATACAGGCAGAGAAAAGTAGAATGAATCCGGCGACTCTCCCTTTCCTCTTCAAAGCGGTGAATTTTTTCATGATTTTGATTAGTTTTATGTTATACATGCCTCTCCCCGAATTTGGCGGGAAGAATTATTAATTGATTATTGTGTCACAAAGTTAAAGTTCTCGTATGTATGTTACTTTGTTTTGCGTCTCATTTTTTGTTTTATCCGTTCCTGTTTTTCGTTGGGATGAATAGGATATAATTAGAGACGCAAAGCAAAGTGATTTAATGAGGAATTCACGATATTTGTCGCACTGATAAATATAATCGTTAATAATAAAAATCTAATTTAAAATGGAGATTATGAAAAAGAACATTTACCTAGCTGCAATTTTGTGTGGACTCGTGGGGGTATTTTCTTCTTGTAGTGATGACGACAAGAAAGGAGAAGCGGCAACAACTGATAGTGAAAAATCATATAAACCTGTGGTTTATATGAGAGATGCAGATGTTAGGGAGGTGAATATGCAGGATTTTGATACAGATGCAGTTTTTACTACTTCTGTATGTCGGAAGGGCAATAGTGTTTCGACTGAAGCGGTAGATGCGGAACTGGTTGTGATGACGGAAGACGAGATGTATTATTATAATAAGGTGTATGGGAAATCTTTTTCCATGCTTCCAAAACATTGTTATGACTATCAAAAGGAATATGTTTTCTCTGGAAGCGAGGAAGTGCATGAAGTGAAAATTACTTTGAAGAAAGATATCTTTAATTTGGATAATTCACAAAAATATGCATTACCTCTTCGTCTGATCAGTAAGAATGGAACGGTAGATGAAGATCAGGAAGTGTTGATTGTAGCTGCTGATGTAATTGTGCCGGAAATAAAGTTAGAGAAATCCGGGAAACAAGAAGTCTTGGATTTGTCGGGTGTAAATCCTACAGATATTGTTAATGTTGATATTCCTATTTCCATGTTTGGTGAAAACGAAGGATGGGAATTCTCGGCAGAATTTGAAACTGACCCTAAAAAGTTGAAGAATCTTGTGTCGTATTGTCCTGCGGATGGAATAGAATATTCTTTGCTCGGTACAGATTATTATGAGATGGAGTCTAAGATAGATTTCAGTGGAGATGAAAGAGAAAAAACATTGTCTGTAAAGATTAAGAGAGGGGATTTGGAAACCGGAAATTATCTGCTACCAATTGCTTTGACTGGAGTCCAAGGTATGCCGTTTAAATATTCTAGAGAAATTTGTTTTGTCCATGTTTATTTGAATAACGAATTTCCACAGATTGATATTAAAAATAAACTGGTGACGAACGGAGATACTAAAGAAACAGGTTATGAAATTAGCAGGGTAACAGATTCCAATACGAATACTTGTTGGCAGTCTCCATGGTATTCAAGCTACTGGTTGACAGGCAAGGTTACTTGCGATTCTGAATATGGGATTTATATTGATGTAAATGTGGCGATTACTAAAGGTATGCAAGTGAAAATAGCCACTAAGACAGGTCATAATTATCCTGTATTATGGAGGATATACGGTAAAAAAACGGGTAATGAAGAGTGGACGATGTTGAAGGAGTATTCAGATACATTTAATAACACTCCCACCTCATTTAAGACCGAAAAATTTTATGGAAGTTATTCGGTTGTCCGAGTTGCTTTCTTGAAGTCGAAAGATGGCAATACTGACTTGAGAAATATAACATTGAGTGGAGGGTATTGTAAGAATGTCAGCATTGCTGAACTCGAACTGTTCGGCTTGTAAAACTAAATAACGATAGCTTCGGGCATCTTGAAAGAGTATAATGTCAGTTTTGATAAAAGAGGATGTGTCATTTTGAAGTGGACACATCCTCTTTTTTATGCGATATTTTCTCAGTTTCGTGTTTGTTATTTGCTGAAGGCCCATGAACCATGGCTTTCTTTATTGGAATATAGGGTGGAAGTGAGTTCTAGCTAATAAGTCTATGAATTGGGGACTTTTGAATGAGAGTGTGTCGAAACTCTCATAAACTAAAATCACCCTCGTTACAACTATCTGTGGCGAGGGTGATTTCGATAAAAGGGGAATTCTGACATCCCCGTCTAATTGTGACAAGGGAACTGATTTTTACTTCTCTTTTTCTTGCTCTAGCAACCTTTTCAATTCTTTCAACTTTTCCGGGTGTTCTTGAGCCAGATTATGTTTTTCGCCTATATCTTTGCACAAATTGTAAAGTTGGTCTTCGAGCAAGTTGCCTGTTTCTGTACGAGTGATTTTATAATAAGGAGTACGGTCGCAAGGAGTGATATATTTCCATTCTCCGTCAGAAATAGAAATAGACTGAGCGGCTTCTATGATGTAATCCCGTCCTTTTTTATCAGTTCCCAATAATGCGTTTAGTTGCTTACGGCTATCAATAGCAACACCTTCTTTCAGTTCTGTTCCTACTAGTTCGGCCATCGATGCAAATAGGTCGATGTGTGAGACTAAGGCGTTTGAGATACCGGGAGTTACTTTTGTCGGCCAACTAACGATGAAAGGTACCCGTGTTCCTGCCTCAAAATTACTGTATTTTCCCCCTCTCATATCTCCCCAAGGACGATGTTCTCCAAGTAATTCTACTGCTTGGTCCAAGTATCCGTCGTTGACTACCGGACCGTTATCACTGGTAAGAACAATCAGCGTGTTTTCTGCGATTCCTTGCTTTTTTAGTGCTTTCATGATTTCGCCGACTGTCCAGTCAAATTGGAGAATAGCATCTCCTCGATATCCCATACCACTTTTGCCAATAAAGCGAGAATGTGGATAACGGGGTACATGAATATCATTGGTGCCTACATAAAGGAAGAAAGTGGTATCTTTATGCTCTTCTATGTAACGGACAGCTTTAGAGGTAAGGGTATCGGCTATATTTTCATCTTCCCATAACGCTTTTCCTCCTCCTTTCATATAACCGATACGTGAAATGCCATTTACGATAGCTTGGTTATGCCCATGATTGGGGTAGGGTTTTAGTTTCGTCAGCAGTTCAGGATGATCTTTACCCAGAGGCTCACCGGGAAAAGGCTTGGTATAACTAACATGAATAGGAGCATTGAGGTCGTAATTGGCTACCCGTTGGTTTTCAATCCAAACGCAGGGTACCCGGTCACCTGTAGCTGCCATAAGATAGGAGTAGTCAAAACCGATATCTTGCGGACCAGGTGTGATAATTCCGTTCCAATCTTGAGTTCCGGTTTTATCTCCCATCCCTAAATGCCATTTGCCGATAGCTCCGGTTGTATATCCTGCCGATTTAAACATATCTGCGATAGTTGTTTGTTCCGGTTTTATTATCATTCCCGCATTACCTGCAGCGATACCTGTGTCGTTCCGTCGCCAACTATAATGACCGGTGAAGAGAGAATATCGTGACGGGGTACTGGTGGCTGCCACCGAATGAGCATCCGTAAAGCGAATACCGTTTGTGGCAAGGCTGTCCACATGGGGAGTGGAGATTGTTTTTTCTCCGTAGCAACTGATATCTCCGTAACCTAAGTCATCGGCTACTATAAAGATGACATTCGGTTTTTGCTGTGTGGTAGTATCAGTCGCTTTGTTTACGTCGATACATCCCCCTGTTAGCAGAGAACTGCCAAAACTACATCCTAGTAATAGCTTTGTTTTCATGATTATATTGAGTTTATAGTTATATTTACCAGTTAAATTTCGGGCTGTTTGTATGGGTCTTATTTGCAAGCTTTTTCAACTCTTCCGCTTTGCTGCGGTTGTTTTCAATGAGATTATGTTCTTCACCGATATCATGGGGAAGGTAATACAACTCTTCCACCAGCTTATTAGGTTTAGAAAGATTCAGGCGAACTAACTTCCAACCATCTTTCAGAATGGATTGTTTTCCTCCTGCTTCATAGAATTCGAAATAGATATACTCATGTTGTGGTTGCTTGTCTTCTTCATTTAGAAGGACCGGTAAATAAGAAATCCCATTTACGCCTTTGGGTACTTCTGTATTTACAATATCACATACGGTGGGTAAGAAATCCCAAAAAGCGGAGATATGCGAAGTCTGTCTGTGTTCTTTTATATGCTTGGGCCAAGAGAATATGAATGGGGTACGAATTCCTCCTTCGTATAAATCCCGTTTGTATCCTCGAAACGGACCGTTACTGTCAAAGAATTTGGGATCGTGCCCACCGACACAATGCACGCCATTGTCGGAAGAGAATATAAAAATGGTATTTTCCCATTCTCCTCTTTCTTTAATAAGAGAGATTATTTTTTCTACGCTCCGGTCTATTTCGCTTATCATAGAGGCATAAGTGGCCTTGGGAGCCATCTGTGTTTTAAATCCCCTTTTCCCATTCTTATTGATATAAGGGGTTTCAGAGAATTTTCCTTGATATTGGCTGATATCCGGATAATCCAAGTCCGCATGAGGGGGAGTAATGGCGAAATAGGCAAAATAAGGTTCTTCTTTTTTACGGGATTTGATGAAATTCAAGCCTTTTTCCAGTATTAACCAATGGCTATATACTTTCCCACCGAGTTGGATCTTATTCTCATTCTCATATAAGTATTCGGGATAATATCGATGGGCATCTCCTTGAGACAAATAGCCAAAGAAATAGTCAAAGCCTTTATTGATCGGGCTGCCACTTGTTTTTGGCCCTCCAAGTCCCCATTTGCCTACACACATGGTGGAATAACCTTTTTGTTTCAGCACTTCAGCTACTGTTGTTTCATTGGCGGGGAGGTGCAAGTCAAAGATTCCCTCTGCATTTTTAACGCCTTTATTTCCGCGTATATAAGCATTACCGGTATGTTTTCCTGTCAATAGACAGCAACGGGAGGGGGCACTTACCGTAGAACCACTGTAATGTTGCATGAATTGTAGGCTTTTTGAGGCTAGTTTGTCTATATTCGGAGTCTGAATTTTCGGTTGGCTGTAATAGCAATTGATATCTCCTATTCCCATGTCATCTACCAATACGAAAACAATATTAGGTAGATTTTCAGCATTGATTGCGGCTGGCGACAGGAAAACAGGGATTAATAAATTCTTTATTTTCATGGTATATATCATATATATTATTCTGTATACAAAATTATGATAAATACCTTGTTCCTGCTTTGTTTCCCGTCTATAACACTTTGTTATCCGTCCCATTGATTGTTCTTTCCGTCCATTTAACATTTTTCGGCCCGGTTTATTTTATCTAAATCCGCTTTAAGTCATTGTATATTAATGTGATAGTGTGGAGATGTGTTGTTTGCGCTTTCTTCGTGAAAAATGAAGGTTATTATTTCCTATTTAATATCTTTGCACCAAGATACTAACATATACTACTATGAGAACCTCTCTATCCATACTACTGTGCTTGATTTTATCAAGTTTAAATAGTTTGTCCGGAAATGAAGTATTTAAGCATTTGACTATTAATGACGGACTAGCTCATACAGATGCCAATTGTGTTGCCCAAGATAGTACGGGTTTGATGTGGATTGGTACTTTTGCAGGATTACAAAGTTATGACGGATACTCGTTGCAGACTTTCAATTATTATCAGGAAGGGCATAAGATCTTCAAGTCCCATAATCGAATACAGGCTATGGTTTGTACGAAAGATAAACTTTGGGTGGGGACAGAAAGCGGATTGACTTGTTTTGACTTGAATACCCATCGTTATGTACCGTTTTATGTGAGAGAGGGGGAGCAGAAATATGATTCAGATTTAGCTGTGTACAAATTATATGTTGATCCTGCTGGTTGCCACTTATGGACCGGTTCTTCTCAGGGAATGATAGTCATGCGGATTGATAATGACACGATACGTCCATTGAAATGGAATAGTGAGGAAGAACGTCTTTTGGGAAAGAATATAGGTGACGTGCAGTTTCAGGGGGAAATAATATGGGCAAATACAGGAAGGTATATCGCCCAATTGGGCATACGCGACGGTAAGGTTTCTGTTCTCAAAAGATATCCGACAAAAAACTTGTTGCAAAAAGATGAGACAGTACAAAGCATTTATTGTATCAATGACTTTCTATATATGCGTACCGGAAGCGGGTGCTATCGGGTATCGCTCGTTGGTGGAGAGCTTCGCGAGCCAACGTTGGTATATGCGGACTTTCATCATATTAATTCCAAGATTCCCACATATACGAATGGTAAGTTTATTGTTGGCAAGGATGGTAGTTTATGGTGCGGTTATCTGGAAGGAATTTTTGAAGTGCGCTATCCTTTTTCGGAAACTCCTTCTATTCAAGAGTATCTTAAGAATGCTAGAGATGATAAACAATCCATGCAAAAGATCAGGGATTTGCTAATTGATAAATATAACAATTTGTGGATAGCGACAAGTAGTTGGGGGATATACTATCGCACTTTGTCGAATCCTCTTTTTAAGAATCTCTCGAATGTGGATTTCAGGGAAATGGGGCTTTCTCAAAATGAGATTATATCAGTGACGGGACAAGAAGACGGAACAGTCTGGATGGTCGTTGAATATGCCAATCTGTTTCGTTATGTTCCTCAGACGGGACAATTAGACTTGGTTTCCTTGCCCAAAGATTGGCTCCATGATATCTATTTGCAGAATCTGGAGATGAGCCAGGACCAAAGACATCTTTATATAGGCTCCAGTCATGGCGTTTTCATTTATGATATTCTTACGGGGAAGCTGGAACGAATGTCGCTGTCGAATGATCCGAATGATTATAGAGTACATACGAGCATAGCTGATTTGCGGGAAGATGAATCCGGCAGGTTATGGGTCGGTACATGGGGAGATGGGCTTCTCTGTATAGACAATCCACTGACTTCTCCTGCTGTAATGCTTTATTTGAGTACACAGACAGATCCGTGTATTCTTTCCAACCAAATATCAGATATGCTTATCAAGGACCGGTCGGTATTTCTATGTACTACGAATGGCTTGAACCGTTTGACATTGACGGAGGACGGAAAGATAAAAACGCTTGCTGCTTATCAGACTAATGAGACCTTTCCGGAGACTTCCATGTCTACCAATTATTTAGCCAGCATTGATTGCTATAATGATTCGGTTTGCTGGATAGGGACCATTGGTGGTGGGTTGAATAAGCTTGTATTGCATTCTGAACGTAAGAATGATTATACGGCCACTTGCTATACCATGCAGGATGGACTGGCTAATAATGACTGCGAAATTGTTTTGGTAGACAACTCCGGCAATGTATGGATAGGGAGCAATGGGATGGTTCAGTTGGATATCCAAAAGAACAAGATGTATACATACGGCTTTGTCAACGGATTGCAGAATAACGCGTTTAAGGTCAATGTCTCTTATAAGGCGAAAGACGGTACTTTTTATATGGGAGGCTTGTATGGAATCAGTTCTTTCCGTCCCGATCAGTTTACGCATGATGCCGGTCTGTATTCACTAATGCTTACCAATTTGTCTGTGAACAACCAACGGATTATTCCAAATACAGTTTATGACGGACGTGTTGTGTTGAATCGTATTCTGAATGAGACTTCCAAGCTGACATTGAACTATAAACAGAATAACTTTACAATCTCTTTTGCCGCCTTGGGTTATGAACTGTCTGATCAGATCATGTACCGTTATCGATTGAAAGGCTTTCAGAATGACTGGCGTATATTACGTTATATCAATAATGAAGTTTATTTCTCCAATCTGCCGTACGGTTCTTATCAATTGGAGGTGGAGCTTTCGACGGACAAGGGATATACTTGGCAAACACCGGGAAAGGAATTGGAGATTATTGTGTTACCTCCTTGGTGGTTGTCTGCTTGTGCTAAGATGGTATACATAATCATTGTAGTATTAATTGTTGTCATAGCTTTCCGCCAATATAACAAAGAGCAGAATCTGAAGAAGGAGAATGAGATACAAAAAATACTGATAGCGCAGGACGAAGAGAAGTATCAGGCAAAGATGCAGTTTTTCATGAATGCTTCACATGAGCTGAAGACTCCGCTGACGCTTATTCTGTTGGCTGCCGAAAAACTTACTGACGCGAACCAGCCGGGTAAGGAATGCAGGACTATCTTGTACAATGTAAAACGGATGCTGGCTCTCATTTCCGAATTGGTTGATATCAGGAAGCAGGATTTGGGACTCTCTACATTGCATTTGGATTGGATAAATATGTCGCAAATGATTCGTCAGTTGTTTGACGATATGAGTTCTTGGGCCGAAAACAAGCATATCACCATAACATATAATGCTGATGACAATGATATTGAGATGGACGCCGATAAGGAAAAGATCGGTAAGATGATCCTTAATCTGTTCTCGAACGCCATCAAATATACCGATGAAGGGGGGAGGATAGATATCTCTTTCAAACAGGGAACGCGGAAAGATGTATCTCCGTGCTATGATAAGTTCATACGGAAGGTGCTGTTCCGGCTGATGTTCCTCTTTGTATCCTTACGGTGAAAGATACCGGGATTGGTATTTCTTCCGAATCCATTCACCTTATTTATGAACGTTTCTTTCAGGTGAATGGAAATTCGCAGTCACATTTAGGTTCGGGAATAGGGCTTGCTATCGTAAAGAGTGTGGTTCTCCAGCACAAGGGAATGATTGTGGTGAGCAGTGAACGGATGAGGGGAAGTGAATTTATAATTGCATTGCCTGTTTACGAGAATTGCAGGAGCAATGAGTCGGCTGTCGGGAACCAGCTTCTTGATGTCAGGAGTTTTATAGACGAACAGTATAATGAGTTTGAGCCGGTGAAAACTAGCAGTGTGGGTGGGGATGAACCGGTGATTGACAATCCGGACTTGCCGACGTTATTGATTGTAGAAGACAATCAGGAATTGCAGGCGGCGTTGAAAGAACGCTTGTCCGCCTTTTACAATATTCATATTGCGGATAATGGGCGTATGGGGTTGGAGAAATGTATGTTAGTCTTTCCCGATATCATTGTCAGTGATGTTATGATGCCCGAAATGGACGGGATAGAGATGTGCAGGCGGATAAAGAACAATCTTTCCGTAGCTTCTATTCCTTTGGTATTGTTGACTGCTAAAGATACGGTAGAGAGTCAGATAGAAGGATATGAGTCGGGAGCTGACTTATATATAGCCAAGCCTTTCTCTATGAAACTGTTGGAAGTGAATATACATCGGTTACTTGTACAGCGGGAACAATGGATGCGAGGCAAAGCCGATCGGGGAATCTCCGAATCTGGCGTGGAGGAGGTTGAGGTATCCGAAGTGAAATCCGGTGACATGGAGAATGGAGAGGAAAAAACGCTATACGATACGGAAGAGCAGAGGATATTGACTGAGCGGCTTAAGAATGTGATAGATGAAAATATCAGTGACCCGAATCTTTCACCGGAACAATTGTCAAGTGCGTTGGGAGTCAGTCGTTCCAAGTTATACAGGGAACTAAAAAGAATTGACGGCTATTCTTTGTCCGATTATGTCCGCAACGTCCGTCTTGAAAAGGCGGCTTATCTGCTGGTTAACTCTCATCTCAATATTCAGGAGATAATGAATGAGGTCGGATTTATCAATAGTTCGCATTTCACTAAGGTGTTTAAATTGAAGTATGATATGACTCCGAGTGAGTATAAGCGTAATACTTAATGTTTTTAGTAGATTGCACAAGCCCTTCACCTTTTGGCTGTACCCACTTGTTCATAAGCATTAGAGGGTGAAGGCGCTGCCTTTCACCTGTATATTCACCATAACCGGCTATATCAGCGGTCGGTCTTCTTTATATCTAAATTCCTTTTCTGCTATAGCGCAACTTCTTTAGAACTATATCTAAACTTCTTTTGAACTGTAGATAAACTATAAACGGAGACTTTGTTTTTATAAACGTAACCTTCATTTATAAAAACGAAGCCTTTGTTTTTATAATCAAAGCTTTCGTTTATAGAATACTTATGGTTGAAAGCAACTTTACCTACGTCGAAAATAAGTTTTGCCGCACCGATGTGAGGTTAAGGTCGGGTGAATTTGCTGCCTTTCACCCGTTAATGCCGATGAACAGGGAGATACAGCAAAAAGGTGAAGGGCATTTCTGTTTTGAACATTTCCTCGAATAAACGTTAAATGGACGGAAAGAATAGCTGTTGGGACGGATAACAAAGTACTATGGACGGGAAACAAAGTAAAACACGGAGCTTTGACCTAATTTTGTGCACAGAGATAAACTTCAATTTTTTAATATGGATGTAAGACTTTTATCTATTGTTTCTTGTACGTTGTGGAGCACCGGCAGTGCGACACCGATACCGGATACGGCAAAGACACAGGAAAGACAAAAAACTACCAATATATTATTCTGCATCGCTGATGATGCAGGACACATGAGCGCATACGGCACTCCATGGATTCATACTCCTGCTTTCGACCGTGTGGCACGTGAGGGTATTCTCTTTGAGAACGCATATACTTGCAACGCCAAGTCGGCTCCTTCACGCGCTGCGATTATTACCGGTCGAAATTCGTGGCAATTGAAAGAGGCATGTAATCATTGGGCGGATTTTCCGGCAGAATTCAAATCCTATCCGGAGGCGTTGGCTGAGAACGGATTTTACGTAGGTTGTACAGGTAAAGGATGGGGACCTGGGATAGCCAATGATATTTATGGGAGAAAAAGAGAGATTACCGGAAAAATGTGGAATGAAAAGACATTGGTACCCCCTACTTCATGCATATCTAAGGTAGATTATGCAGCGAACTTTGAAGAGTTTATGAAAGCGCGACCGAAAGGGAAACCTTTTTGTTTCTGGTATGGGGCGTTGGAGCCGCATCGGGATTATGAATACGGTTCGTCATTGAAAACGGGAAAGCGACCGGAGCTGATTGACTCTGTGCCGGATTATTGGCCGGACAATGAGGCGGTACGTACGGATATGTTGGATTATGCTTTGGAAGTGGAGCATTTTGATACACATCTGGGACGTATTCTCAATATATTGGAAGAATCCGGTGAACTGGAAAATACGATTGTCATTGTCACTTCGGATCACGGAATGCCTTTTCCCCGTTGTAAAGGACAGGAATACAATAATTCCAATCATATTCCGATGAGTGTGATGTGGAAAAATGGTTTGGTGAAGCCTGGACGTAGAGTGGATGATTATATCAGTGTAATAGATATTGCGCCTACTTTGCTCGAAGTTGCAGGCATCAGTCAGGAAAAGGCAGGTATGCGTCCTATTACCGGACGTAGCTTCATGGATATTCTGAAGAATGAGAAGCCGGATATAGACCGTGGTTTTGTTATGATTGGCAAAGAACGGCACGACGTAGGGCGTCCGGATGATCAGGGATATCCTATCAGAGGTATGATTCGGGGCAATTATCTGTATTTGAAGAACTTTGAAACAGGTCGTTGGCCGGCAGGAAATCCGGAGACCGGTTATATGAATGTGGACGGAGGACCGACAAAAACAGAGATTCTGAAAGCTCGGAGAAATCCTAAGACTGCCCATTATTGGCAGTTGGCCTTTGGCAAACGGGATACAGAGGAGCTATACGATATAAAGAAAGACCCGGATTGTATGGTTGATCTGGCCGGAAAGCCGGAATATGAATTGCTGAAACGGAGGATGGAAAAGGAAATGACTGCCCGGTTGGTAGAGCAGGAAGATCACCGTATGTTCGGACGTGGGAGACAATTCGATTATTATCCCGACATGAGTGGAGCCTACCAGTTCTGGAATCGTACGAAAGCCGGAGAAAAAGTCCCTTCAGGATGGATTAGTGAGACAGACTTTGAACCGGTTGCCAGTGGATTGAGATCCGGATGGAGCAGTGAAAATGAAGCGGAATTCCGTATTCAGGATTTTGAGCAACGGCAACACCCCGATGTAATGGCTAAGGTAAATAAGACCAATGGATATAGTTTATTGGATAACGCGACTGGGATAGTCGCACGTAAGGATAGGGTTTTGTTTATAAAGGTAGGAGAAACCGGAGGAGATACGCTCCGGATCAAGATTCAGAACTTGGATTGTCCGAACGGAGACGGTTACGAGAACGGTTCTTCCTACTATTTGTTGCACGAAGGTATGAACCGGATTATTCCGGAGAATGATGGATTGGTGTATGTGTTGTTTCATACACGAGGAGAAACGACCGGCAAGAAGGTAAGGATACACTTTCTGACCGGTGAAGTCAATGGGTATTTTGATATAAAGAAGCATAAGGCTTCACAGTGGCGGACATTGTTGGATAAAGCCACTTACAAGTATTTTGATGTATTGGGTGAGTATACCCACCTTACTTTTCCGGTGGAGAGCTTCAGGCAATATACACCGGATGGTAAGGCGTTGGTAGAAGTATTCGACCGTATTGTGGCACTGGAACATGAGTTTATGGGATTGAATAAATATACAGACAAACAGTTTAAAAATCGGCAATATTGCCATGTAGTGAATAAGGGATATATGTATGCGCCCAATTATCGTACGGCTTATGGTGTCAGTACGATGGAGAAAGTTTGTGATATTGACAAACTGATCGGCATAGCCCTCTGGGGACCGGCGCATGAGATAGGGCATATCAATCAGATACGTCCGGGAGCCAAGTGGCATGGCATGACAGAGGTGACGAATAATATTTATTGTCTGTACGTGCAGGATGCATTTGGTATGACAACGCGTCTTCAGAAAGAAGTGGAACGACCTACAAAAAACTATGATGACTGTTGGTATGAACGCGCAATGACGGAGTACTTTACTCGGAAGCTTGCGCACAATGAGAATCGTATCAATCATTGTCGGCTGGTTCCTTTCTGGCAGTTGTATCTTTATTGCGTTAAGGTGAAAGGTAATGATGATTTCTATAAGGATTTGTACGAGTCTGTCAGAATGACTCCTAATCCGGTCACAGCCGGGAAATGTCAGCTGGAGTTTGTGAAAAAGGCTTGTGCGGCGGCAAAGATGGATCTCACGCCTTTCTTCGAAAAATTCGGTTTTCTGAAACCTTTCAGGCAAGAAGTGAACGACTACGGAAAAAGGGTGTTTGAAGTGACGGCGGAAGATATCGAGCAGACACGAAAGGAAATAAAAGCGAAGAAGTATCCGAAATTGCAACTGCCTTTCTGGTATATTACGGATAATACGGTCGATTTATTCAAAAGTCCCCAGCCTGTAAAAACGGGTACGGCAATATGCAAGGGAAATACGTTTACCATGAAAGATTGGAAAGGTGTAGCGGCATACGAAGTCTTTCAGAAAGGGAAGCTTGTATTTGTCGCTCCTTTGCAACAGTTTACAGTGGAAGGCGTGATAGTGGATGAGAAGACGAAAGTATATGCTATTGCAGCAGACGGAAAAAAGACGGAGGTGGATTTCCAATGGACGGAGGATTTGGAGCAGCAGAGGAAGATGAAGGAAAGAGTTTCGAAATATGGGAACATGTATAATCGATAAAAAACAACCGATATGAATAGAAATTATTTGTTAACATTGCTGGTGATATGGTTCTTGTCGGGAGAGATTGCGCAAGCAAAATCTGCTAAGAAAGAGATATTTATTCCGGCAAAATCTTTAAAGGAGAACAAGTTTAACCAACTTGACGGGCAATTCAGTTATGATTATATGGCAGAATCAGAGAATCTGGTATTGTTTTGGGCAAAGTCTTTTGGTAAAGATCCGATGAACTACGCTGATAAAAGCAGACGATTTAATCCGGAAGAGATCTTAAGGGAAGGAGAACGCTTTTATAATTATTATAGAGATAAGTTGAAGTTTGTAGACAAGAAGAAGTCGTATTCCTCCCGTTATAAAATGATTATCTGGATGTATAACGATGACAACACTACTGCTTATGGATGGGGAGACGAGGGTGTCGGTATGATGTGGATGCGTCCCTGCCGTACTCAATCTTACCCTTACTGCCCGTTAGCGCATGAAATGGGACATTCCTTCCAATATATGGTAGGAGCTGATGGCGCTCGTAGTTTCAGTGGTTGCCCGCTGGTGGAATATACCTCGCAATGGATGTTGTGGCAGGTATATTCGGATTGGACTACTATTGAACAGTTCCATCTGGATGCCTATATGGATCAGACTCATTATTCATTATTGAATGAGGTGAATATGTATCACGCTCCGCAGTTTATGGAATATTGGTCCAATAAACACGGATTGGATATTATCGCCCGGATATGGAGGGAAGCGGAAGGTAAAGAAGATCCGGTTTCAGCTTATAAACGGCTGACAGGCATCAGCCAGCAACAGTTTAATGATGAAATATATGAAGCTGCCACTCGCTTTGTGACTTGGGATATTCCGAGAATAAAGACCGTATGCAGCAGTTATGCCAATCAGCACCGTTGTAAACTGGATGCTGTCGGTGAAGGATGGTATAGGATAGCACAGACCCGCTGTCCGCAGAATTACGGATACAATGCTATCCGGCTGAACGTACCGGAGGGTGGGACGATGATTGATTTGGATTTTGAAGGATTGGCCGGCAATAAGGATTTCCGTTCGGTAAAAGTGGACAAGGCCGGATGGAGATATGGATTTGTAGCTGTCTGCAAAAATGGTCAATGTGTATATGGTGACAGATATGAGAGTGGAAATGGGATGAACAGGACGGTTCGTTTTGAAATTCCCGAGAACACACAATTCCTTTGGCTGGTGGTCACGGGTGCTCCTGTAGAACATTGGGATTACATGAAGACATGGAGTGTACTGAAAAATGAAAAAGGGAAAGAGGCACAGTGGCCTTATCAAATTCGTCTGAAAGGGACTTCCATTCACTCTTCAGTGTTGAAAGCTAAAAAGTAACTAATTGTTTTAATATGAATATAATGAAAATAAGAGCTCTCTTGATGTTGGGATTAGGAGTTCTTTCCTGTAATTTATATGCGAAGGATTACTTGATCTCGACGCCTAATACTTCTTTATTAATCACTGTGGAACCAAGTGGAAAATCGAAGTTTCAATATTACGGTTGCCGCATTTTAGAGAAAGATATACAGGGAATTTATGATAGCGGATTGGCTTTCGGGGTAGAAAGTTATCCGGTGTTCGGGCTGAATACTCCGGGAGAAAGAGCGATGGCGGTAACACACTCCGATGGGAATATGTCGTTGGACCTGGCTGTAGAAGAGGTTGATCAATATACCTCGAATGAGGCGGAAGTTACGGAGATCCGGATGAAAGACAAAGTTTATCCTTTTGTGTTGAAGCAATTTTATAAAGCTTATAAAGGTACTGATATTATTTCTACTTGGGTAGAAGTGGAAAACCATGGAAAGAAGCCCATTACCTTGTATCGATTCGCTTCAGCTTTTATGCCTGTACCGCGCGGGGATAATTGGATGACGCATTTTCACGGATTCTGGGGGGCTGAATGTACACAGGATGAAGAGAAGTTGACAAATGGTCAGAAAGTGATTTCCAATAAGGATGGGTTGGTAAATACCGAAACGGATAATCCTTCATTTATGTTGACGATGGATGGCAGACCTCAGGAAGAAAGCGGGCACGTATTGGGAGGTACATTGGCTTGGACCGGTACCTATCTCATTAAAATGGATGTGCATAATACAAAATTTAATATGTCGGCAGGTATCAATGAAGAGACGTCGCATTATATATTAGAGCCTGATGAGATATTTACTACTCCGGAGTTTGCCATGACTTATAGCACGAACGGCAAAGGAGGGGTGAGCCGTGCTTTTCACCGCTGGGCACGTGAATACAAACTGAATCAGGGTAAACGTCCTTGCGATATCCTGTTGAATAGTTGGGAAGGAGTTTATTTTAAGGTGAATCAAAAAGAAATGGACCAAATGATGGAAGCTTTTTCTGCTATGGGAGGTGAGTTATTTGTAATGGACGACGGTTGGTTCGGAAATAAATATCCGAGAAACGGAGGAAACAGTAGTTTGGGTGATTGGGAGGTGTGCAAAGAGAAACTACCTGAAGGAATTGAGGGCTTGTTACGGTCTGCCCAAAAGCACAAAATCAAATTCGGTATTTGGATTGAGCCGGAGATGACCAATACTAAAAGTGAATTGTTTGAGGAACATCCCAACTGGGTGATGAAGGTTAAGAACCGCCCGCTTTCTACGGGGCGCGGCAAGACACAAGTGGTATTGGACTTGACGAATCCGGAGGTGCAGGACTTTGTCTTTGGTGTGGTAGACAACTTGATGACTAAGTACCCGGAAATAGCGTATATGAAATGGGATGATAACAGTAGCTTGATGGATTATGGTTCTCCTTACTTGCCAAAGAATAAACAGTCGCATCTTTATATTGAGTACCATAAAGGGTTGAACAAAGTGTTGAAACGTATCCGTGCCAAATATCCCAAGCTGGTTTTACAAGCTTGTGCAGGTGGAGGTGGTCGTGTGAATTACGGGATGCTCCCCTATTTTGACGAATTTTGGACTAGCGACGATACGGATGCCTTACAACGTATCTACCTTCAATGGGGAGTGTCAAGCTTTTATCCGGCTATAGCGATGGCGTCTCACGTAAGTGCGGACAAGAATCACCAGACAGGACGTCGCATTCCTTTGAAGTTTCGTTTTGATGTGGCTATGTCCGGGCGGTTGGGAATGGAGATTCAGCCGAAAGATATGAGTGAAGAAGATAAGGTATTTGCCAAACGTGCCATTGCCGCTTATAAAGGCATTCGTCCGGTAGTACAGTTCGGAGACTTGTACCGGTTGGTTTCTCCTTATACCAATAAGGGTATTTCTTCTTTAATGTATGTAGCACCTGAGAAGGACAGGGCGGTTTTCTATGTATACAAGATTTCCCATCTTTTGAATATGGTGATCCCGAATGTGCGTATGAGCGGACTGGATGCTGGGAGAATGTATCGCTTGGTCGATTTGACAGCAGTAAAGGAAGATAAACCTTGTTTGTTGCACGACAAAGTGATTAGTGGGAAAATCTTGATGGAAGAAGGAATTTCCTTGAAAAATCTATTGAAGAGTGAATATTCCAGTTTAGTTTTGGAACTTCAGGAAGTAAAATAAGAAAAATAAAATAATGATGAAACGAAAATTAGTTTTAATAGTCGCCGTATTGGCTTTGTCCTTTTATCAAGGTTTTGGGAAAGGAAAGTTTAAGCAGGAACAGTTTGTGAATCTGCTTAATATTGAAGTAGGGTATAGTGTATCTCCTAATGGATATTTCTTTTCCGATTTGGGTGATTGGCACGGTTATGGGTTTAATAATCCTTCTGATTTGTCCTTGACCGGTGGGTTTAGAGGTCCGGCATTTGCGGGAGAACGTTCGTTGAGACTCCAATGGTTGTCGGATTGCTTTGAGAAGTTGACGATAATAGAGAAAATCGGTCAGGATATGAAAAAGATTCCTTTTATGGGAAAGGCTACCCATGAATATCTGCCCGGTAGGTTGTGTCAACAGTTACAAGCCGGTGATATCCTTGTCCAACTTAGAGAGATTGCTGTGTCTGATAGAAGTACAATGATTGAATATACGTTGATCAATCAGGGGACAAAGGAAAAAACAATCGGTGCGCTATTGAGTGGAAAAGCGACTTATAAAGACGCTCAATGCAAGTCTCTTTCTGAAAATTCTTTAGGAATAGGCGTTGCAGGCAATAAGCATCATTTTGTGGTATCATTTCCTGAGAATAGTGTTTTGGCGATGAAAGCTAAGAATACAAACGAAACGACAATAGCAAGTAAAAAACTGCGTCCGGGAAAGTCGTATGTCTTTTATACTTTTACTACCTATTGTCCGGCGGCCTCTCAGGAGGAAGCGATTGCTGTTCACCAGACATTGGAGATAAAGAAAGCCAAAAAGTATCTCAAAGAAAATCAGACACGTTGGGAAGGTTATATAAACAGTATTCTGGAACGTTCGACTCCTTATTTGCAAAGTGACCGTAACCGGAAATGGGCTGTAAAAGCTTTGATGACATTGCATACCAATTGGCGTAGTGCTGCCGGAGATTTGAAACATGCCGGTGTACAACCTGCTACCGGTCATTTTGACGCTTTTTGGGCATGGGACAGTTGGGAACACGCAGCCGCCTTGTCTATTTTCAACCCAGAGTTGGCAAAAGACCAGATGCGTACCATGTTTGATTTTCAGACTCCGGAAGGAATGATTATTGATTTGGTCTCTTTGTATCAGAAAGATAATAATAAGGTTTGTTCCAAACCGCCTATTGCCGGATGGGCTACCTATATGGTGTATCAACGTACAGGAGATAAAGCATTTATTAAAGAAATGTTACCTAAATTATTGAAATACCATAAATGGAGATACACATACAGAGACCATGATCAGAACGGTTTGTGCGAATATGGAGGTATAGAACCGAAAGTTTATATGGGACAATGGGAAAGCGGTATGGACGTGGCAGTAAAATTTCATGGAGTGAAGATGTTGAAAAATGCGGAAGGCGCTTATTCTTTTGATCAGGAATCCATAGAGTTGAATAGCTATCTTTGTGCTGAGAAATTTTATCTGGCTTATATGTTGGAAGAGATAGGAGATAAAGAACAAGCCGCTACTTTGAGGGCAGAAGGAAAGAAGTTGAGGAAAATGATTCAAGATAAATTCTTTGATAAGGAAACCGGATTCTTTTATGACCGTAAACTCGGTACGGGAGAATTGGTGAAAGTGATTGATATTTCCGGATGGATTCCTTTGTTTATGAAAGTGGCTACTCCCGAACAGGCTGCCGCTGTCAAGAAGAATATGCTGGATCCTGAATTGTTTGGTACTTATTTCCCTTTCTCTAGTTTGAATCATAAGCATCCGTTATACCAACCGGACAAGGGATATTTTCGTGGACAGACTTGGATGAATTACACTTATTTTGGTATTCGTGGCTGGAAAAACTATGGCTTTATGGAAGATGCTGATAAATATACCCGTTTATTGCCAGATAAACTAAAAGGACTGGCTGATCCGGGTTATCCTATCCGTGAAAATTGGAATTCCGCTACCGGAGAGGGAATGACTGCTATGCATTTTGGCTGGTCGAGTGCTTTCTCTATTTTGTTACTGTCTGAGGACTCGGATACTTTCCCTTATGTACCATAAAATATCTAATTAATATTTAATAGCTATGAATCGAATTTTAACAGGCTGCTATAGCTTGGCAGGACTTATACTGATGGCTGTTTGTACCGGTAGCCAACAAGTTCCTTTTAAACCGGACAAAGACAGTGTGAATATTGCGGAAATATCCGGAGAACGTTGTATCAGTGGAGTGTATCCGCATCTCACGACATACGCTCATGCCCGTATCAATGGGAAGTATGGATTTGGAAATGAGTGTGGAATTGGTGCGATTGTTCCTTGGCAGGGTAAACTGTATATGGTGAACTATGCGGCCCATGAGCCGAAGGGTAGTGAACATAAATTGTACATTGTCGATAAGAATAAGAATATGAAGATTCATGAGGGTAGTGTGGGAGGAACCCCTGCCGCCCGTATGATTCATGCGGAGTCCAATCAGTTGTTGATAGGCCATTATCTGATAGATGCCGAAGGGAAGATTCGGACAATTCCTATTAAACAGATGCCGGGACGCATTACTGCGATTGCCCGCCATCTGACCGACCCCCAAAATAAAGTGTATTACTATGATATGGAAGGTATGCTTTATGAGGCGAACGTGCATACGCTGGAGACCAAGAAATTGTATCATAACCCGTTGCCCGGATGGCACGGTAAAGGTGGATATACAGCGCAAGGTAAACTGGTGCTTGCAAACAATGGAGAAGCCGGTGAGAATCCGAAAGATTGGCAAGTTCCCGTAGAAGGGCAAAAAGGACCGGAGAAATATGGTGTATTGGCAGAGTATGATGGTAAGAAATTTACGGTTGTTGAACGCAGGCAATTTACGGATGTCACTACGCGTAATGGTATTAAGGCGGTTCCTGACGAACAGGCCCCATTGTGGACGATGGGATGGGACAAGCGCTCCATCCGCTTGAAAGTAATGGAAAATGGTCGGTGGAGTACTTATTTGCTTCCAAAAGCCGCCTACAATAATGATCCTTCTCATGGTTGGTTTACCGAATGGCCCCGTATCCGCGAGATTGGCGGGAACGAGATGATGATGGATATGCATGGAATGTTTTTCGATTTTCCCGCTACTTTCTCAAAGGAAAACTCAAGTGGTATTCGTCCGATAGCTTCCCATTTGCGTTATATCCCGGATTTCTGTTCATGGAACGGGCAGATTGTATTGGCGACCGATGAGTCGAGTATTCAGGGAAATATCCTCACTGGTCAGCCACAATCCAATTTGTGGTTCGGAAAGAAAAAAGATTTCCTAAACTGGGGACCGGCTACCGGATATGGAGCTATTTGGCTGAATGATGTTGTCTCTTCGACAAAAATAAGCGAACCTTATCTGTTTGCAGGATTCGACAGACGTATGGCGCATATCATTAATCATTCCAAATCTCCTCTGTCTTTTGTCATTCAGATAGACAAGAAAGGAAATAATGAATGGACGGACTATAAAACTTTCCAACTGAAAGGGGAGGAATACCGGGATTTTATCTTTCCGAAGAATGTGAAAGGTGAATGGATACGTTTGAAAGCGTTGACAGCCGGACAGGTTAGCTTTGTTTTGCATTATACTACAGAACGGTTTGCTTCAGGTGAGAAGTTTGCAAAGTTGTTTACCGGACTTGCCGAAGTGGGTACGGCGGATGAGATTCTTACAGCTAAACTGTATAGCAACCGTTGTAATTATAATATGTCCTGTTATGCTTCCGTCATGAAAAATGGAAGAGTGGTGGATAAAGGAGAATTTGAGTTCCGTAAGTTTACTTTTGATTTTGCACCGGGCATTGTAGAAGCGCAGGCTTCCCGAGCATTGGAAACCAAGGTGCATTATTTCAAACAAGCTCAGTTTAATGCAAAAGTAGTGGACAAGAAACTGATGAAAGACTTGTGGAGTGTGGATGAGGCTTCTGTCATTTTACACACCTCCGAAGGTGATTTACGTTTGCCCAAAGGTAATCCGGCTTTCGATACAATGAAAAATACTCGTTGTGTACGTGAAGTAGAGTCCGAGCGCGAATTGGCTAATATTCATGGAACATTCTATGAGTTACCATTGATCCATGTAGGGAAAGAACCTTTGTTTAAGATGATGCGACCTGTTTCTTCACATAATTATTATATTGATGACTATAATACATGGAATGGATTGTTGACTTTGTCGGGCATCAGAAAAGATGCGAGAACGTCTAACTCTGTATATATGAATAAGGAGAAGACAGCCGGATTATGGTTTGGAAGTATTGATGATTTGTGGAAATTGGGAAAACCGGTAGGGCATGGTGGTCCGTGGATGAATACTTTGGTGAAAAGCGGAGCGATGAGTGACCCGTATCTGATGACCGGCTATGATAAGAAAACACTTACGTTGAAAGCCGACCGTGATGTGACGGTGACGCTTTGGTTGTCTGTATCTCATTATTTGAAAGAAAAGGTAAAGTCCAAAGAGTTTGTATTGAAAGCGGGAGAAGAGATGACGTATGTGTTCCCCGAAGGGTTTAGCGCACATTGGGCTTATCTTTCTGCCGATAAGGATTGCAAGGCTACTGCGCAATTCCTCTACGAGTAATTTGAAGATAATGAATTAATATGAAGCACATAATACTATATTTTATTTGGGGACTATTGGGATGTGTCTGCTGTCTGTCGTCTGCTTGGGCGGCGGACCGCCCTTTGGTTTTAAAGTCACCGGACGGAAGTCTGGAAGTGGAAATCAGCGCAGAGGGACAATTGGCTTATGCTTTGAAGCATAAGGGTAAAATATTGTTGGATAAGAGTCCGATCGGACTGGTGCTTGAAGACAGGACATTGGGAGAGAATGTAAAGGTGAGACGTGTGAACAGACGTTCTATGGTCAAGGAGGATATTGTGTCTCCACATTATCGTTTCCCATCGTTTGCGGTGACCTACAATGAACTGGATTTGAAGTTGAGAGATAATTACGGAGTTGTTTTCCGTGCATATGATGAGGGAATCGCCTATCGTTTTTATACCTCTTCCAAATCTCCTTTAGTGATTAAGGATGAGGTAGTTCGGATGAACTTTCCTCAAGATTATGAGACATACATGGCTTATTCTACCGTGAAATCGGGAAAAGACCAGTATGTAATGGCTTTCCAGAATATCTATACAAAGGCAACGGTAAAGGGTGTCAATACGAAAAGCATAGCTTTTCTGCCGGTTACAGTCGATTGCGGAGAGGGTCTGAAGATGACACTCTTGGAATCTGATTTGGAGAATTATCCGGGTATGTTTGTAAAAGGTGACGGAAAGAGTTGCGCTTTGCAAGGTACTTTTGCCAAGTATCCTGCCGAAATGAAAAGCTTTCCGCCACGTGCGATGAAACGTGTGGTCAGCCGCACGGATTATATTGCCAAGACAGAGGGAACGCGGAATTATCCGTGGCGTATATGGGCGGTGACGGAACAGGATATTGAAATGCCTGTCAATAATCTGGTGTATGCTTTGGCTTCTCCCAACCGTATTGGAGACTGCTCTTGGATAAAGACTGGAAAGGTTGCGTGGGAGTGGTGGAACGATTGGGGAATCTATAATGTTGACTTTAAAGCCGGTATCAATATGGAGACTTATAAATATTATATTGATTTCGCGGCGGATAACCGGATAGAGTTCGTTGTACTTGATGAGGGTTGGTATAATCCGGGTAAGGGAGATATGCTGACTGTCGTTCCGGAACTGGATTTGAAGGAGCTGGTCCGTTATGGCAAGAGCAAAGGAGTAGACTTGATACTGTGGACGGTGTTCAATGTATTGGATGACCAGTTGGAAGAGGCTTGCAAGAAGTATGCAGAGATGGGTATCAGTGGATTTAAGGTAGATTTTCTGGACAGGGATGATCAGACGGCTGTTGAAATGGCATACCGTATTGCAGAAATGACAGCCAAGTATAAATTGACTTTGGACTTGCATGGATTCTACAAACCTACCGGCATGAATCGTACTTATCCGAATATTATCAATTTTGAAGCGGTATTTGGTATGGAGGAGATGAAATGGAGCAAGATAGAGAAAGATATGATGGAGTACGATGTGATAATGCCGTATATACGTATGATGGCAGGGCCGGTCGATTATACACCGGGAGCTATGCGCAATGCGACAAAGAAGGATTTCAAGGATATTTATTATAATCCGATGAGTCAGGGAACCCGCTGTCATCAGTTGGCTGCCTATATCGTACATGATTCTCCTCTGACGATGCTTGCTGATAATCCTACTATTTACAAAGAGGAACAGGAATGTACGGATTTCATTGTGAGTGTTCCGAATAAGAATATAGAAGAGACACGTGTATTACAAGGCAAACTAGGTGAATTTATTGTGATGGCACGTAAGGTAGATGGTAACTGGTATGTAGGCGGAATGACCGACTGGAATCAACGTGAAATCACATTAGACTTCGGTTTCCTGAGTGAGGGCACTTATGAAGTGACTCTGTTTAGTGATGGAGTCAATGCGAATAAACAGGCGGAAGATTATAAAAAAGAGACTTTTAAGGTAACTTCCGCTTCGATAAGGAAAATCAATGTGGCTTCCGGCGGTGGTTTTGCTATGACCATTGTGAAAAAGTAAGTTTAATAAATCAGAATAAATTTAGTAACATGAGAAAACTAGTACTACTGGTGACAGTTCTGTTGTGTACAAGCGTGGCTGATGCACAGCAATACTGGAAAATAGATGAGGGAGGCAATAGCATTACATGGCAGGTAAAGAAAGGAGACGTTCATCATGACCACATCGAAATGGCAGGTAAGCGGGTAGCTACTGTACTGAGGTATGGCGTGGATAAGAATGGTGCTTTTGAACTGAACAAGAGTATGGTATGGCCTATGCTTCGTACTATTCCTAATAATACTCATGGTAGCCTGATGCGTCGGTTTGACTGGAACCCTTTGAAAGATGTGTTTGTTAATGGCAGGCCTATGCGTGAAGAGGTTAAAGAAATAACATTCAATGGCACATTGGAAGTAATTAGTAATATTGTTTTAGGCAAGGGCAATTCTTTACGTTTGAAACGTGTTTATTGCCCGTCGGTCGATCTGCCTTCTTTAGTGGAAAGTTACACGTTCACTAATCAGGGGAAAGCTAAAGCAAGCATAGAACTGCCTTCCTGCACGAATGTGCTGACTACCGATGCAGCTAAAGGAGTGGATGGTCGATATCGTATTGAAATGGTTCTTCACAACTCTGATGCGGTGGTGCTGAATCCGGGTGATTCGCATACGTTCTTTGCTACCCTTTCCGGATGGAAGTCATCCGAGAAGACTTTGAAGATAGATGTCGGGGAAGAATTGGAGAAGCGTAAGTCTATTGTTGCCGGATGGATAGATAATCTAGTGTTGGAAACTCCTGAGCCGGTAATTAACGAGATGTTTGCCTTATCAAAAATCCGGGCTTGTGAGAGTATCTATGAAACCAAATCCGGTCCGATGCATGGTCCTGGAGGAGAAAGTTACTATGCGGCTATCTGGGCGAACGACCAGGCGGAATATATCAATCCTTATTTTCCGTTTATCGGTTATCAGTATGGCAATGCGTCCGCAGTGAATTCATTCAAACATTTTGCACGTTATATGAACGATGAGTGGAAACCGATTCCCAGTTCCATTGTTGCAGAAGGTGACAGCTATTGGAATGGTGCCGGTGACCGTGGTGATGCTGCCATGATTGCTTACGGTGCGGCCCGTTATGCGCTGGCAAGTGGTAATAGGGAGGAAGCAAAGCAGCTGTGGCCTTTGATTGAATGGTGTTTGGAGTTCAACCGTCGGAAAATCAACGAGGGTGGAGTAGTGGCTTCTGATTCAGATGAACTTGAAGGACGTTTTCCGGCAGGAAAAGCCAACTTATGTACTTCTTCTTTATATTATGATGCTCTTCTTTCGGCGGCTTATCTGGCGGAAGAGTTGGGTAAGGGAAGTGCGGTATCCAAAAAATATCGTAAACAAGCAGCCCAATTGAGGCAAAATATGGATAGTTATTTTGCCGCAGAAGTGGAAGGCTTTGATACATACGCCTATTATAAAGGAAATGATGTGTTGCGTGCATGGATTTGCATCCCGTTGACGGTGGGAATCAATGAACGTGCGAAAGGAACGATTGATGCGCTTTTCTCTCCCCGTCTGTGGACGGATAATGGATTGTTGACAGCGGCCGGCAGTAAGACTTTTTGGGATCGTTCCACTCTGTATGCGCTTCGCGGTGTCTTTATGGCAGGGGAAGTGGAGAAAGCCGTGAAATTTATGAAGCATTATTCTTCTACCCGTCTGTTGGGAGCACATGTGCCATACGCTGTTGAGGCATGGCCGGAGGGCGGACAACGCCATCTTTCTACTGAAAGCGCTTTGTATGGACGTATTATCACTGAGGGAATGTTAGGTATCCGTCCTACCGGATTACATTCATTCTCTATGACCCCCAGACTTCCACAGGAGTGGGATCGGATGGCGCTTCGCCATATCAAAGCGTTTGCTTCCGATTTTGACATTGAACTGGAACGTGTGAAAGCGCAGACTATCCGGGTAGTAGTGAAGAAAGCCGGAAAAGTTATCTTGAACAAGAAGGTGAAAGATGGAACTACGCTAAATTGTAAAATTTAAGTTTGCATATATGAATCTGCTATCTAGGAAATGGACGGCTATCTTATTGATGGCCGTTCCTTTTTGGGCGAACGCTCAGAAAGGTATTGAACTGAAAGACCCTTCGGGTAAAATTCAGTTGAATGTGATGTTGGGAAATACGGTTACATATTCCGTATCTCATGGGGAAGATGTCATCATTGAAACGTCTCCTATCTCCATGACACTTACCGATGGAACGGTTTTTGGAAAAGAACCTCGCTTGAAGAAGAAAAAATATAGAACGGAGAATCAGATGATTTATCCCCCTATCTACAGAAAGCAATCTATAAAAGATCATTTTAATGAATTGACTTTAGATTTTAAAGGCGGATACAGTTTGGTATTCAGGGCTTATGAGGATGGTGTAGCCTATCGTTTTATATCTGATTTGAAGAAGCCGTTTATGGTAGAAAGTGAACAGGCTGTATTCAATCTGCCGAACAATCCGAAGGTTTTCGCGGCTACTCCAAAAGGTAGAAAGATAGACGGAGTGGAAAATCAATATCACAGTTCGTTTCAGAACACATATAGACATGTGGAACTGTCTAAATGGGATAAGTCCCGATTGGCGTTCCTGCCTGTTCTGTCGGAAAGTGAGAATGGGAAGAAAGTTTGTATCACGGAAGCCGATTTGTTGAACTATCCGGGTATGTTTCTGAAGGTATCTTCCGATAGCAAAGGATTTTACGGGGAGTTTGCTGCTTATCCTAAAGATATTTCCGTAGAAGTAAGAGGACTAAAAGGTATGGTAAAAACACGTGAACCTTACATTGCTAAAGTGGAAGGTAGAACTGCATTCCCATGGCGTGTAATGGTCATTTCGGAGAAAGATACGGATTTGTTGTGCAGTGATATGGTGTATAAACTTGCCACTCCTGCAGCAGAAGCTGATTATTCCTGGATAAAGCCCGGAAAAGTGGCTTGGGACTGGTGGAATGATTGGAATCTGTATGGCGTGGACTTCCGTGCAGGTGTGAATACGGAAACCTATAAATATTATATTGACTTCGCCTCTAAATTCGGAATTGAATATGTGATATTGGATGAGGGATGGGCGGTTGCCGGACCGGCGGATCTCTTTCAGATAGTGCCTGAAATAGACATGGAGGAATTGATACGTTATGCTGACAGTAAGAAAGTAGGGTTAATCCTATGGGCAGGCTATCGTGCCTTTGATTTGGATATGGAACGTGTCTGCAAACATTATTCCGCTATGGGAATCAAAGGTTTTAAGATTGACTTTATGGATCGGGATGACCAGTATATGGTAGACTTCAACCGCCGTTGTGCGGAAACGGGAGCTAAATATAAGTTGCTTATTGACTTGCATGGAACACACAAGCCGACAGGATTGCAGCGTACATATCCAAACGCTATCAACTTTGAAGGTGTTCACGGATTGGAAGAAATGAAATGGGCTCAACCGGGTACAGACCAAGTGACGTATGATGTAACGATGCCGTTTATCCGTATGGTGGCGGGCCCGTTGGATTATACACAGGGAGCGATGAATAATGCCAATAAAGAGAACTTTAAGGCCGTTTATTCGGAACCGATGAGTCAGGGTACACGTTGTCGTCAGTTGGCACAATATATCATATTTGACTCCCCGTTGAATATGTTGTGTGATGCGCCTACCAATTATTTGAAGGAAGAGGAATGTACTAAATTTATAGCGGCCATACCGACTGTTTGGGAGGAGACTAAAGCATTGTGCGGAGAAGTTGGCAAATATTTGGCTATGGCCCGTCAAAAGAATGATGTATGGTATGTAGGAGCATTGACTAACTGGGATTCTCGTGATATGGAATTGGATCTTTCTTTCTTGGGAGAGGGCGAGTATAAGGCTGAGATCTTTGAGGATGGTATCAACGCAGATAGAGTAGGCAAGGATTATAAACAAAAGGTGATTCCTGTTCCTGCTGATCGCAGACTAAAGATACACATGGCATCCGGTGGTGGACATGTGATGCGGATATGGAAGTAGGGGTGTATATTATTAATCATTATCTATATTATGAGTATTAACAGAAGGTCTTTTTTAAAAGCAATGGGTGGAGTTGCTTTATTTAGCATTGTTCCGCGCCAGGTATTAGGAGGTGAGAAATTTATTGCTCCAAGTGATCAACTAACTAAAGGTATTATTGGTGTCGGAGGTATTGGTAAGAGCAATTTGCATTTTACCAGCGATGAACGCTGTCGGTTAGTAGCAGTCTGTGATGTTGATAAAAAACATCTGGAGCAAGCTGTGAATCTTGGTAAACGGAAGTTTGACCAAACTTTACAAACCTATCAGGATTACCGGGATATGATTGCGGACCCTAATATTGATATTATACATATTGCAACCCCTCCTCATTGGCATGGCATAATGGCGGTAGAAGCGGCCAAAGCCGGTAAGGATATTTGGTGTGAAAAGCCGATGACACGCACTATCGGTGAAGGAAAACGCGTAGTGGAGGCTGTTAAACAAAATAATCGTATTTTCCGACTGAATACATGGTTTCGCTTCAAGGATACATTTTATGGGCTAGGCACTACGGTAGAACCACTGAAAAAGCTAGTGTCTAACGGAATGCTGGGATGGCCGCTGAAAGTACGGATTTCAGGCGCAACAGGATTCGCATGGAAATTCTTCTGGGTAGGAAAAGAAAATCTCAAGCCGGAAACGGTTCCTGCAGAGTTGGATTATGACATGTGGTTGGGACCGGCTCCTTATAAACCTTATAATTCCCATCGTGTACATCAAACCTTCCGTGGCTATTGGGACTATGACGGAGGTGGCTTGGCGGATATGGGACAGCATTATCTTGACCCGGTGCAGTATATTTTAGGGAAAGACGACACATTGCCTATCAAGGTAGAGGTGGATGCTCCGCAGCAACATCCGGATGCCGCCGGTATTTGGCGTAAGATTACTTATACATACGAAGACGGTTGCCAGATAATTCTTGAGGGAGAAGGTTTTGAAAGTAAAGGAGACGTTCCTTATATCGAAGGTCCGTTGGGAAAGGTTTATCAGGGATTTCGTTGTACAATACCCAATGTCATGGACAAGTTGGCTGAACTTCCCGATCCGGAGCCGCAAAACACCGATTTTATCGAATGTGTGAAAACACGGCAGAAATTTGCCCTTAACGAAGAAAGCGGGCACAACAGTTGTACATTGGTCAATATGGCTGTAGATGCGCTACGTTTGAACCGGTCGGTCTTGTATTTTGATCCGAGAAAACAACTCTTCCTCAATGACGATGCAGCCAACCGTCTGATAGATCAGCCTATGCGCGGGCCGTGGAGTATTTAACCCTATTTTAGTCATATATACTATTAAGAATAATGGAAACATTGAAACAAATCTGCTTAGTATGGGTATTCATGCTTTTGTTGCCTATATACATCAGTGCACAAGACGGTCGCCAAAGAGATTACCGGACAATTGTGGCCGACGGGTTGGCGCAACTTCCTATATCTGAAACCGAAAAACGAAATAAAGTAATGTCGGAGCTGGCAAATACCGGTGACAAAGGTATGGAAATGATGGCTGGTATGTTACTCCCTGCCGACAAGGGAAGAAATGCTACTGTAGAATATGCCATCAGTGGTGTGGTCGGTTATGCGACGATTGCCGGAAACAAAGAACAGCGCGAGGCTGTCCGAAAAGGATTGGTCTCGTCTATTGACATCTGTAAGGATAATGCCAACCGCGCTTTTCTCCTGTCACAGTTGCAACTATGTTCGACTCCCGATAATATCCCTGTGTTCATCAAATATATGGGGGATTCTTATTTGGCGGATTATGCTATCCGCGGCTTGGTAGCGACTCCCGGCAGTGAGGCTACTCTCCTCGAACTGATAAAGAAAAAGGAAATATCGCCAAAAATACTTGCACATGCCGCTTATGAGAGCAAATTAAAAGAGGCTGAACCGTTTTTGTTGGAATGGTTGGAAGAGGCGGACGCTGATACCCGAAAAGCTATCTTTAAAGCACTGTCGGTCTGTGGCTCTTCTGCTTCGTTGAAGACGCTGTCTGCCGCGGCAAAGGAAGAAGGATACGAATGGAGCAAAGATAAGGAAGCTACTGCCGCTTACTTGAACTTATTGGATAACCTGATAGAAAACGGTGAGAGGGAAAGGGCGGTAAAAGCTGGCAAGAAACTATTGAAAAATGATAAGGCTTATCTCCGTGGTGCTGCATTAGATATTATTCTGCTTGCCCAAGGTGCTGAAGGTATGCCTTACGTTCGTTCCGCTTTGAGAGACAAGGATATTGAGGTTCGTAACGGGGCGCTTCATTCAGTGTCTGCATTTGCCGATGACAAGGTGTATGCTACTATTGCCGGATGGATTCCGACTTTATCGGACGAGGCACGTATAGACGTAATCAATTGGTTGGGAAGTCGTCATGCGGCTTCGCAGGTAAGTGCGATAATTGACGCCGTACGGTCAAGTAACGATATGGTGGCTGCCGCAGGTATTGCTGCTGCAGGACGTATCGGTGGTCAAGAGGCTTTGAATGAACTGACGGCACAGTTGGGAGGACGTCATGCGGAGCTTGCGGCAAAAGCAATGCTGACTTTCAACGGAGACATAAAAGAGGGCGTCAAGGTAGCTCTCAATGGCAATGCGGACACTCGGATACAAGCGCTCGGATTATGTTCCAAACGTAGGATAAACGAGGTATCCGGACAGGTATTTGCTATGCTTCAGTCGGAAACCCCGGATATAAGGGAAGCGGCTTACAAGGCACTGCCCAATGTTGTCACTTCCGGTGATGCTGACCGTTTGTCCGATTTGCTTGAAAAGTCAGATAAACGTCACATCTCTCACTTGCAGCATGCATTGAAAAACGCAATTAATGGACAAACTCCCCAAGAACAATGTAAAATAGTAGAGTCTTATATGGCAAAATCGGCTTCCCCGGCTCTTTATTATCCCATTTTGGCTCAGACGAATACGGACGAAGCTGTTAAGGTACTGAACAAAGAATTTACTGTAAAAGGTGACAATGCCGCTTTCCAGTCTTTGCTGACAATAAATAACCCTAAAATGATGGATGCGCTGTTTCGAATTGCCAGCCAGAAACCGACTTTGAAAAACCAAGCGTTGGAACGCTATATTCCACTCGTGTCAAAGTCTTCTTTGCAAAGCGGACGAAAACTTCAGCTTTACCAACAAGCTCTGAATCTGAATCCTTCGGTAAAGGTTCAGAAGCAAACGTTGAAAGCTTTGGCGGGCATCCGGAAATATCCGTCACTGATGCTTGTTTCCAAATACCTGAATCGGTCGGGAACCGCAGCTGAAGCAGCCGCTGCTGTGAAAACAATCGTAGCGAAAAGCGATGAACGACTTGGTGGTGATTCCGTAAAGATTATTCTGGAAAAGACACGTGAAGTATACAGGACGTTGCCGGGAGCTGATGCCGGATATGCAGTGGATGAAATAACCAATTTGTTGTCTAAATTACTTTCTGCTCCTGTCTTCGCTCTACCGGAAGAAGAAAAGAAACAAGGTTTCGAAGTCTTGTTTGATGGTACTTCACTCCACAAATGGACAGGTAACAAGAACAGTTATGTCATAGAGAACGGAAATATATATGTATCGGCTGGTTATGGTAGTGGTGGAAACCTCTATACTCAAAAAGAATACAGTGACTTTGTGCTACGTTTTGAGTTCTGCTTCGATCGCGAGGGTGTAAACAACGGTATCGGTATACGCACCCCGATGGGCGTGGACGCTGCCTATCACGGTATGGAAATTCAGATACTCGACCATGACGCCCCCATCTACAAAGGTCTGCATGAATACCAACAGCATGGGTCTGTCTATGGAATCATTCCTGCCAAACGGGTGAAGTTCGGACCGAACGGTACATGGAATGTGGAAGAGATACGTGCTGTGGGTGATCATATCACGGTTACTGTAAACGGTGAGGTTATTCTTGACGGTAATATCCGTACAGCCTGCAAAGGACACAATGTATCCAAAGACGGTTCAAGAAGGAACCCGTACACTGTAGATCATCTGAATCACCCCGGGTTGTTTAATAAAAAAGGACATATCGGACTTTGCGGCCACGGGGCCGGAATCCGCTTCCGCAATATGCGCGTGCTTGACCTCAGCAAATAGTAACTTCTATAATTAAAAGATACAAATAGTACCATGAAGCAAGATGTTTTTTTAGGAGATAGTCCTGTTAGAATTGTTGCTATCGGAGCAGGGAACCGAACTAATAAATACTTGGAATATGTACGTATGCACCCCGATCGGCTACAACTGGTCGGGGTTGTTGAAGTAAATGCCAATCGAATGCAACGCATAGTTGAAGAGTTTAAATTGGATAGTAACCATTGCTTTGCTGACTATAATGATTTTTTTGCCCATCCTTTTCCTGCTGATGCTATATTGATAGCTACTCCTGAAAATCTCCATTATGATCCTTGTATTAAAGCCATTGAGGCTGGTTATCATGTGTTATTAGAGAAACCGATTGCACAGACTCTTGAGGAGTGTAATGATATAGCTGCACGTGCCAAACGCAAAGGTGTACTTGTTGGAGTGTGCCATGTGCTTCGGTACCATCCTTATTTCATGAAGATCAAGGAAATTGTTGATTCGGGCGAACTGGGGACTGTTATTTCTATTAACCATACTGCTTCTGTGGGATTGGATCGTTCTTTGCATGGATTTGTCAGAGGTTTATGGAGTAAGGAAGAAAACACTAATCCGATGCTGATAGCTAAATGCTGCCATGATATTGATTTATTGTTGTGGTTGACTAGGACACCTTGCAAAAGGCTTACTTCGTTTGGCTCCCTGCGTTGGTTTCGTTCGGAAAATGCACCCATGAATAGTTCTGACCGCTGTATCAATTGCCATATTGAGGCAAAGTGCCCGTATTCTGCAGTTGATCTTTATTACAATCGCCGAGATTGGATCTCGAATTTCGATATTCCGGAAGGAAAGACCTTGAACGAGGTATTATTGGAGGAACTGCGTCACGGTAAATACGGGCGTTGTGTTTTCCATTGTGATAATGATGTAGTTGATCACCAGATTCTTTCTATGGAAATGGAAAGTGGAGTAACTGTCAACTTCTCAATGGATATATTTACAAGTGATGACTGCCGGGAGACCCATGTAAAACTGACTCATGGAGAGATAGATGGAAATGAGCTTCGTTTACGTGTTCGTAAGTTCCGGGACAATGAAGAACGGGTATTCGATTTTTCTCATATTTCCAAGAAGCCGTTCCATGCTGGTGCTGATTTGAAATTGGTGGATGATTTTGTGAAAGCGTTATCTTGTAAAGAACAGAAACTACGGACTTCCATCGAAAACTCGGTCGAGAGCCATCGTATTTGTTATGAGGCGGAACGAAGCCGTTTGACGGGAAAGACAATAGAATTGGGATCTTATTCTTAGGTTATATAAAAATACAGCAATGAAGTTTTATCAAAGAAAAACATTATACTTTCCTAAAACAATTTGATTTATTATTCGTTGTTATTAAAGATAAATAGGACTATATCTGGCATTATGATATAAAACATATCTTTATATCCTTATAAAATATAGATTTTGTTGACTATATGTCAGGATAATATCTTATATTTGTCTATGTGAAGTTAACCGAAGAAAAAATCATTTTATTACTAATTGCGATGAAAAAGGAAATCAAATTCAGTCTTGTTTATCGGGATATGTGGCAGTCTTCCGGTAAGTATCAACCTCGCGTTGACCAGCTTGTACGTATAGCTCCATTAATTATTGAAATGGGTTGTTTTGCAAGAGTTGAAACGAATGGAGGTGCTTTTGAGCAAGTGAATCTGTTGTACGGTGAAAATCCTAATAAAGCCGTCCGTGCTTTTACCGCACCTTTTAGAGAAGCGGGCATTCAAACGCATATGCTCGATCGCGGATTGAATGCGTTGCGTATGTATCCGGTTCCGGCAGATGTGCGTAAATTGATGTATAAAGTCAAGCATGCGCAAGGAGTAGATATCACACGTATCTTCTGCGGACTGAATGAGACAAGAAACATAATTCCTTCCATCAAGTATGCTCTGGAAGCGGGCATGATTCCGCAGGCAACCCTTTGCATTACATATTCTCCGGTACATACTGTTGAGTATTATACACGAATAGCCGATCAGCTGATTGAAGCCGGTGCACCTGAGATTTGTTTGAAAGACATGGCGGGTATCGGTCGTCCCGGTATGTTGGGCCAACTGGTCAGGACCATTAAGGAAAGACATCCGGATGTACTGATACAATATCATGGTCATAGCGGACCGGGATTGTCTATGGCATCTATCCTCGAAGTTTGTGAGAATGGTGCGGATATCATTGATGTGGCTATGGAGCCCATGTCTTGGGGTAAAGTGCATCCGGACATCATTTCGGTACAGGCGATGTTGAAAGACTTAGGTTTCCGAGTTCCCGATATTAATATGAAAGCGTATATGAAGGCCCGTGCCATGACACAGGAATTTATAGATGATTTTCTGGGCTACTTCATGGATCCTACCAACAAATATATGTCTTCCCTCCTTTTGAAATGCGGTTTGCCGGGTGGCATGATGGGTTCTATGATGGCAGACCTGAAAGGGGTACATTCCGGAATCAATATGATATTGAGGAGTAAGAACGAACCGGAACTTAGTCTTGACGACCTGCTCGTAATGCTTTTCGATGAGGTGGAATATGTATGGCCCAAGTTGGGCTATCCTCCTTTGGTGACTCCTTTCAGCCAGTATGTGAAGAATGTTGCACTGATGAATCTTATGCAGTTGGTAAAAGGAGAAGAACGCTGGACAATGATAGATAACCATACTTGGGATATGATTCTAGGTAAGAGTGGACGTCTGCCGGGCACGCTTGCTCCGGAGATTGTAGAACTGGCTAAATCGAAAGGATATGAGTTTGTCGATACTGATCCTCAGTTGAACTACCCGGATGCTTTGGATGACTACCGCAAGGAAATGGATGAGAATGGCTGGGAGTATGGAGAAGATGATGAAGAACTTTTCGAGCTGGCCATGCACGACCGACAGTATCGTGATTATAAATCGGGTGTTGCCAAAAAACGTTTTGAAGAAGACCTGCAACGTGCCAAAGATGCGGCGATGGTGAAGACCGGTTATTCAGAGGAAGAAATAAAGAAATTGAAGCGTGCCAAAGCAGACCCGGTTATCGCTCCCGACAACGGACAGGTGCTTTGGGAAGTTTCCGTAGAAGGACCGTCCATTGCCCCGTTCATCGGACGTAAATATCAGCACGATGAAGTATTCTGTTACCTATCCACTCCGTGGGGAGAATACGAGAAGATTCTGACCGGATTTACCGGACGTGTGGTGGAAATATGCGCACAGCAGGGCGCTACTGTACGTAAGGGAGATGTTATCGGCTATATTCTACGGAGCGATATCTTTGCGTGAGATTTTGATGAGAGTTAGACTATAGGTCTATAAATAAGTCAGGCTACAATCTGTGATGAGGTTGTAGCCTGACTTGTTTGTAGGTACTCAATGTAATAGCTACAAAAAAGCTTTTGGCAGTTAGAATCTCGATGGCTATTCATTGGTAAATTGGAGTGCTGAATATGGGAAATACATACTTTATAAAATTCACTCTTGCTATTCTGTGTGTGTGATAAGCCATATTTAAACACCGAGTTATTGGCATTGATAAAAGAATATCGTATTTTTGCATCTGAAACTTATAAACTTGAATGATCCTTATATGTATAATTCCATAGAAATATGTGCAGGTGCAGGCGGTCAAGCATTAGGACTTGAGATGGCGGGATTCTCTCATGTTGCATTGGTCGAATATGAAAAAGACTATTGCGAATGTCTGAAACGCAATCGGCAGGAATGGAATATTTTCTGTAAGGATGTGCATCATTTTGATGGTAAGCCTTACTACGGGCAGATAGATTTGCTAGCAGGAGGCGTACCTTGCCCTCCGTTTAGTGTTGCAGGCAAACAACTGGGAGCTGATGATGAGCGTGACCTTTTTCCTCAGATGCTCCGACTTGTGCAGGAAATTAATCCACGTATCGTTATGATAGAAAATGTCCGTGGAATTTTAAGCTCTAAGTTTAATGCTTATCGGGAACAGGTACTTCAAACGTTGAAAAAATTAGGCTACAGTACACATCTTCAATTATTAAATGCTTCTGATTATGGTGTTCCTCAGCTACGGCCACGAGTAATCATTATTGGAATACGAAGAGATCTGACAGATGTCTTCATGTTTCCCGAAAAGATACCAGAGAAAACACTGTCTGTAGGTGAGACTTTATATGACTTGATGTCAGCCAATGGTTGGAGAGCTGCCGAAGAATGGAGGCGGACAGCTAATAAAATAGCTCCCACTCTGGTAGGCGGAAGTAAAAAACACGGAGGTCCAGACTTGGGTCCGACAAGAGCACGTAAGGCGTGGGCAGAGCTTGGTGTAGACGGTCGGGGAGTAGCTAATGACGTTCCTGACGCAGACTTCGTGGGAATGCCACGATTGACTCCGGAAATGCTTGCAAGACTTCAGGGATTCCCCGATAGTTGGGATTTTGGCAAGCGTAAGACGATTGCCTGTCGGATGATCGGCAATGCTTTCCCTCCTCCTGTTGCTATGAAAATAGGATTGCAAATCAAAAAAGTATTGGATTATGAACGCACTTATTGCAGAAGCGAGAAAAAAATATCACAAAGAGCTGTTATCTAGCGGTGTAATGACTATTGATAGCAAAGGAATTCCAAGTAATGCTGACAGTTCCTCCAAACTATCAATAAATATTGCCCGTGGCATTGCTGACCAATTAATGGCTGAAGTCCACGAAAAAGCAGTAGGACAGACTTCAGGTGCCAAATTTGAGCAAATGAATATGAATTTCTTGATGAATACATTTCCCTACCTACAGAATTTACGTCCGGGAAAATGGCATATCTCCAAACTGGGTAATCGTAACTCCGTCAAAACAAGTAGTTTCGCTCAATACGAACATCTGGAATATCTCAGCCTGCTGACCAAAAGCGATGCTCGACTTGCCGCTAGCATGGGTAACGATTATATGGTAGCACCGGATGTGGTTATTTATCGAGAGACAGAGACGGATGATATAATAAATGAGAAAACTGATATTATTGATGATTCCGTGTGTAATCTTGCCGATATACGAAAAAGTAATGGTGGGTTACCCATTCTTCATGCTTCTATTTCAGCCAAATGGACGATGCGTAGTGATCGTGCACAAAACAGCCGGACAGAAGCTCTCGGATTGATAAGGAACAGAAAAGGGCACTTACCGCACATTGTTGTGGTAACAGGAGAACCAATGCCCGCACGACTGGCATCATTAGCTTTAGGCACAGGAGATATTGACTGTATTTATCATTTTGCTTTGTATGAGCTCATCAAAGCGGTTCATGATACCCAAGCAGAGGATTCTATTGAATTATTGAACATTTTGATTCAGGGAAAACGGTTGAAAGATATCAGTGACTTGCCTTTGGATTTAGCTGTATAAATAACTTTAATATTACCAATATATCTGTTCATGATAATTGATTATTAATAATCATGAGAGCCATTCATACATAAAGAGAATCCCCTGTCGGACTAGTCGGCAGGGGATTCTTTTATTAATCAAATTAAGCTCTTACTATTAGAAAATAGGAACTTAGTCTTTCAGTTTTGCTCTGATAAAATCACGGTTCAAGCGAGCGATGTTGCTGATAGAGATGTTCTTCGGACATTCGGCCTCGCAAGCACGAGTGTTTGTACAGTTACCGAATCCCAGTTCATCCATCTTTGACAACATAGCTTTTGCACGACGCAAAGCTTCCGGTTTACCTTGCGGCAGCAAGTTCAACTGGCTGACTTTTGCAGAAACGAACAACATGGCAGAACCATTCTTACATGCAGCTACACAAGCACCACAACCGATACAGGAAGCAGCATCCATAGCTTCGTCAGCGATAGGCTTCGGAATCAGGATAGAGTTAGCATCCTGAGGAGCACCTGTGCGTACGCTCACGTAACCACCAGCTTGCATAATCTTGTCGTATGCAGTACGGTCTACCATCAAGTCCTTGATTACAGGGAAACCGGCCGAACGCCAAGGTTCAACAGTAATCGTATCACCATCCTGGAAACGACGCATATAGATCTGACAAGTAGTAGCACCTGTTGCAGGACCGTGCGGGTGTCCGTTGATGTAAAGAGAACACATACCGCAGATACCTTCGCGGCAGTCGTGGTCGAATACTACCGGTTCTTTTCTTTCGCTGATGAGCTGTTCGTTCAGAATATCCAGCATTTCGAGGAAGGAAGTATCACCGGGGATATCTTTCATTTGGTAGGTTTCAAAAGCACCTTTAGCTTTCGGACCAGCTTGGCGCCATACCTTCAGTGTAAATGATATATTTTTATCCATTTTCTTCTAATTCTTTTAAATGTTTAACTTCACCGATTAGCTCTTGTAGTTACGGGTCTGAACCTTGATAGCTTCGTATACCAGCGGTTCTTTGATCAATACAGGAGCCTTTTCATCGTCACCCTGATATTCCCAGCAAGCTACGTAGAAGAAGTTTTCGTCATCACGTTTTGCTTCTCCTTCTTCAGTCTGGTATTCTTCACGGAAGTGACCACCACAACTTTCGTTACGGTTCAATGCATCGTAAGCAACAAGCTCACCCATTGTGATGAAGTCGTACAGACGGATTGCTTTGTCAAGCTCTACGTTCATACCTTCTTTAGAACCGGGGATAAACAGATTCGTTTCGAATTCCTTGCGGATTTCTTTCAGTTCGGCAATACCTTTCTTCAAGCCTTCTGCCGTACGTCCCATACCTACATATTCCCACATGACATGACCCAGTTTCTTGTGGATAGAATCAACAGATTCTTTACCCTGGATGCTCATGAACTTGTCAATCTTAGCTTGAACTGCTTTTTCAGCTTCAGCAAATTCAGGAAGATCGGTAGAGAAACGAGGAACAGTGATCTGGTCTGCCAGATAGTTCTGGATAGTGTAAGGCAATACGAAGTAACCGTCAGCCAAACCTTGCATCAATGCAGAAGCACCGAGGCGGTTTGCACCGTGGTCGGAGAAGTTACATTCACCGATAGCGAACAGACCCTTGATAGTGGTTTGCAGTTCGTAGTCTACCCAGATACCACCCATTGTATAGTGGATAGCCGGATAAATCATCATCGGGTTATAATATTTCACACCACTGATTTCTTTAGCCAGTTCGCCCGGATTAACGTCAGTGATTTCTTCGTACATATCGAAGAGGTTACCATAACGTTGAAGAACAACGTCGATACCCAAACGGTTGATAGCTTCAGAGAAGTCGAGGAATACGGCCAAACCTGTGTTGTTTACACCGAAACCAGCGTCGCAACGTTCTTTAGCGGCACGGCTGGCAACGTCACGCGGAACCAGGTTACCGAATGCCGGATAGCGGCGTTCCAAGTAATAGTCGCGGTCTTCTTCCGGAATATCACTTCCTTTGATTTCGCCTTTCTGGAGTTTTACAGCATCTTCTTTCTTCTTCGGAACCCAGATACGACCGTCGTTACGGAGAGATTCAGACATCAAAGTCAGTTTAGACTGCTTGTCACCGTGTACCGGGATACAAGTCGGGTGAATCTGAACGTAAGCAGGGTTAGCGAATACAGCACCCTTGCGGTAGCAAGAGATAGCAGCTGTACAGTTACATCCCATAGCGTTGGTAGACAGGAAGTAAGCATTACCATAACCACCGGTAGCGATAACTACAGCGTGAGCGGCAAAGCGTTCCAGTTTACCTGTTACAAGATTTTTAGCGATGATACCGCGGGCACGTCCGTCAACGATAACCACGTCTTGCATTTCATAACGGGTATACAGTTTTACAGTACCTGCGTTTACCTGACGGCTCAGTGCGGAGTAAGCACCCAGCAACAGCTGCTGACCGGTCTGACCTTTAGCGTAGAAAGTACGGGATACCTGTGCACCACCGAAAGAACGGTTGTCCAGTGTACCGCCATATTCGCGGGCGAAAGGAACACCTTGTGCCACGCATTGGTCGATGATAGCGTTAGACACTTCAGCCAGACGGTATACGTTAGCTTCACGTGCACGATAGTCACCACCTTTTACAGTATCGTAGAACAGACGGTAAACGGAGTCACCGTCATTCTGATAATTCTTTGCAGCATTGATACCACCCTGTGCAGCGATAGAGTGCGCACGGCGCGGAGAGTCCTGAATACAGAAGTTGAATACTCTGAAACCCATTTCACCGAGGGATGCAGCAGCAGAAGCACCTGCCAGACCCGTACCCACAACGATGATATCCAAACGGCGTTTATTAGCGGGGTTCACCAATTTCTGGTGAGCTTTATAGTTGGTCCATTTCTCAGCCACCGGGCCTTCTGGAATTTTTGAATCTATCTTGATCATAATATTATTTACAATTTAATCATTTACTATTTACTATTTAGCAAGCACCGTTGCAAATCAGTGTTTTCACAAAGAATACTACGACTACCAGTGCGAAACCGAGTACTACAATCGTAGAGTAGATGTTAGAAATGCATTTCCAACGATTGATCCATACTTTGTTGTTCCATCCCAGTGATTGCATTGAACTCCAGAAACCGTGAGTCAGGTGGAACCACAGAGCAAACAGCCAAACAAGGTAAAGAACCACATAAGTCGGGCAAGAGAATGTCTGCTGGATGTGATAAGCACCGTTAGCGGCGTAAGCCAGCGTCAGGGTGTCAGCGTGCATACCCATGTTGTGCATCAGTTCCGGCAACTGCATTTTTGCCCAGAAGTTGAAGAGGTGCAAACCAAGACCTACGATAACGATCAGACCCAGCACCAACATGTTTTGAGATGCCCATTCTACAGTTTTTGGTTTGTCAACCACTGCATAGCGTTCGCTACCACGCGCTTTGCGATTCTGCATTGTCAGCCAGAATGCGTAGATGATGTGAATCACAAAAAGAGCGGCTAGTCCTGCGGTAGCCACTAACGCATACCAGTTTGCTCCCAGGAACTCACAAATCATGTTGTAACCATCAGCCGAGATGATCGCAACCAAGTTCATCGCCATGTGAAATGTTAGAAACAGGACAAGGGCGATACCGGTAACGCTCATCACCACTTTCCTTCCTACAGATGAATTACTTAACCACATAAATGATTGAATTTAAATTATTTAATTGTTAGAACTAAAATTTCGACGTTTTACACCTCTTACGGACTGCAAAAATAGGGGAAATAGATTGATTGAGCAAGGAATTAAAGAAATAATTCTTTAATCGCTAATCTTTCCGATTTTTTCACCGTTGGCTGCTTTCTTGCGTAAGGCGCGTGGAGTGTCACCAAAAGAGTCTTTGCAGAAGTGCGCAAAGTGGGACAGAGAGTCGAATCCGTATCGGTTGCATATCTCTGTGATTCGCATATTAGTGTGTTGGAGGTCATCCAGGATGCCTTCCCGTTTTTTCTCCAGTATCCATTCGTATACGGGGATTCCGTACATATTTTTGAAAAGTCGGCGGAAGGTCGTGGTTGTGTAACCTCCCAGATGTGCAAATTCTTCCACACTTTTCACCTTGCTGTAATTTTGTATCACGAAGTATTGGAAGCTCTCCGTATAAGTACTGATCGGGTAGAAGAAAGTCTTTAATTGAGGTAGCGGATAGAAATTGGTAATCAGGAATACCAATTCCTTACATTTCAGTTCGATATATTTGCTGCAAGGAGATTCTTCATTGAGGAAGTCGGGCATACTGCTGATAAGAGAATGAATTCTTTCGCTCATCACCAGAGGGGTGTAGGTCAAGGGTGCTTCCGCTTGATCTTTTATTTCATTGTAACGGTCTTCGCAGAGTAGAGGGAGTTCGTTGAACCAGAATATGATGTATTCAACGTCCGTAAGAGCCAGTATTTCTATTTTAGACCCGATGGCCTGTAGGATAAACTGCTTTTCGTGTAGGGTATTTCCCGGGTACTCTTCACTATTGATAAGTAATTCGCCTTTAAGCATGAAAAGCATACAATTTTGCGTACACTTATCCTTAGGAATGTGTTCTCCTTTGGGTAAGCTCTTATATACAAGAGTGTTTTCTGTAGCTCTGGGACACCCTGTACAATTCTTATATTGTATGCAAAATGAATCTTCTGGCATCAGTCTTATTCGTGAATTATTATCATCAGGGAACAAAGATAGGATTTTTTGTGTAAACTTGTGCTCTTTCTGTTGATTATTGGAAGTTATATAGTAATTTTTGAACATCATTTTATGCTGAGAGTGCATACTTTTGTGGTTGAAACTCATAAAATATTAATCGTTATGCTAATACCTAGAAAGATTATCTTTTCTCTGTTTCTGTTGGTCGGTGTATGTCTTTATGCACAACAGAAATCTTTTGTAAGTTCTTATGTGCGTGGAAATTTCTACAACCGGGGACGTGTCGCTACTGAAAGTCTGCGGGCAAGCGACGACCTTATTCTATTAAATGTCCATCCCAATAAGGACGGATCGCTCTCTTTTGAGAATCCTCGTGCATTTCAAGGTAAAGGAGTCACTACTTGGGAGGGATTGATAAAATCCATTCGTGCTGAGGTGAAAGGGACGAAGGCGAAAGTACGGCTTGGAGCTTCCGGTGGTCAGTGGAAGGCGATGGTGGCTGATGAAACCGCCCGTACGGCATTTGCAAAAAATATAAAGAAAGTGCTCCGACAAAATAAGCTTGATGGCATTGACCTGGACTTTGAATGGGCAGAGAATGTGAAAGAATATGAGGATTACAGTTTGGCTATTCTCAAGATGAGGGAAGTGCTGGGCGATAAATACATTCTCAGCGTATCTCTGCATCCGGTTTCTTATAAGATAAGTAAGGAGGCGATTGCTGCCGTTGATTTTATTTCACTTCAATGTTATGGCCCTTCACCGGTTCGTTTTCCGGTAGAGAAATATTGTTCGGATATACAGATGGTATTGAAATATGGTATTCCGAAAGAGAAGCTGGTGGCAGGAGTTCCCTTTTATGGAGTGACAAAGGATAACTCGAAAAAGACAGAAGCTTATTTTAGTTTTGTGCAGAATGGGCTGATTACGAGTCCGGCAGAGAATGAAGTAAATTATAAAGGAGAAGTGTATGTGTTCGACGGGCAAGATAATATCCGTGTCAAGACACGTTATGCGAAAGAGCAGGGCTTGAAAGGAATGATGAGTTGGGACTTGGCTACAGATTTGCCGTTGGATAACAGCCAATCATTGCTTAAAGCCATGATTGAAGAATTGAATAAAGAGTAGAGTCGTAGGCTGTAATTGTCATTTAAACGCAGATTCTCGCAGATTTGATTATCAGTTCTTTGCGAGAATCTGCATTTAGTTTTTTATACCTGCTTTATCTGTTTCAGATAATCTGAGGGTGAGACACCGAATTCTTCTTTGAAGCATTGGCGGAAATAGCCTGTACTGTTCATTCCTACTTTATAGGCAATTTCAGATATATTAAACTTCCCTTCGAGCAACAGCCGTTCCGCATTCTGCATTTTCACCTTCCGGATGTATTCGTTGGTTGAAAGTCCGGTAAGTGCTTTCATTTTCCGGTAAAGAGTGGAACCGCTCATACACATCTTGTCGGAAAGATAAGTGATGTCAATCTTCTCTGAAGAGAGGTTTTCTTCGATTAAAAGAGTTATTTTCTCAATAAACTCATTATCCAGCTTGCTTAGAGCCTCGGCTATTATGATACGTTTCTCGTTCAAATCCGTCTGATTGCCCGGAACAGGCTGTGCTTGGAATTGGGTAATCAGTTTCTTTCTCGATTCGAGTAGATTATTGATTCGGCTGCGCAAAAGAGAAGCGCTGAACGGTTTTGTCAGGTAAGAGTCGGCGCCTACTTCATAACCTTCTTCTTTGTCCTGTAGCGAATCTTTGGCTGTCAGCAGAATAATAGGAATATGGCTGGTACGTACATCCTCCTTTAACTGCCGGCATAGGGTAATACCATCCATTACAGGCATCATAATATCGCTGACAATGATATCCGGGATGTGGCTGAGCGCCTGTTGTTTTCCTTCTTCTCCATTATCGGCTGTGATTACTTCAAAAGAATCGGAGAAGGATTCGGCAATGTATTTCTGTATTTCTTCATTATCTTCTACAATCAGCAAGATCGGTTTGCCATTGTCTACTGTAGGTTCTGAAGTGTTTTCGGAGGTCGTTGCTTGAGCAGTATCCTCTTTTGCCGCAGGTTCGGTAGAGTCGGCGTGCAAGGCGTTGGGATAGATATTATCCGTCAAGAGGCTGATGTAGAAAGTGCTGCCTTCGTTTTGCACACTTTCTGCACGGATTTCTCCTTCATGCAGTTCTACGAGATTCTTTACCAGAGCCAGACCGATACCGGTTCCCGATGCCTGATGTTTGCCGCTTTCCTGATAGTAACGGTCGAAAATATGTGGCAGTGCTTCGGCGGAAATTCCGTATCCCGTGTCGCTTACTTTAATTTCCGTATATGCCACCTCATTGCGCACGGTCTGATACAGGCTTAGGGTAATACATCCTTGTTCCGTATATTTGATGGCATTGGAAATCAGATTGTCCAATACGATGGTGACAATTTCCTTGTCAAAGAAAAGAAGCATTTCTTCTTTTTCTATCTGAATTCGGAAATCAATCTTTGTCTTTTGATTCAGTTCTTTGTATTTGAGACCTATTTCATAGATCAAAGGGGCGATGTTGCCTTTGCAGACACATAGCCTTTTGTTTTGTGTCTCTGTCTTTCTGAACTCCAATATCTGATTGATGAGGTTGAGCAGGCGTAATGCACTTTGGTGGATGACCGACAATTTCTGAGCTTGTTTTACCGGGAGTGAGGTATCCTTTTGCATATCCTCCAGCGGACCGAGAATCAAGGTTAGCGGTGTACGCAGTTCGTGTGTGATGTTGGTATAGAAACGCAGGCGTTCCTGATTTAATTCCTGTTCTTGTTCGTGGTTCTTCTTTTCCAATGTGTAAAGGCTTTCCAAATCCAGCTTTTTCTTATATGCGTGAAGGATTAGATATACAATGCCGACAGATATCAGGACATAGATAAGCTTTGCCCACCAGGTGAGCCAGAGGGGCGGGTTAATCCGGATAGTCAGGGAGGTGGCTTCTTCCGGCCATTCCTGGTTGTGAATGCGCGCTTTGATAAGAAACTCATATTTTCCGGGAGGAATGTTCCGGAATGTCACGCTATTGTTTTCATTGACTGTGTACCACGAATTTTCTAGTCCTTTCAGCATATACACATATTCCACTTGATTGACCAGAGAGTAGTTTTGTACGTTGAATGTCAGCCCGAAGCTGTTTTGTGCATGGGTCAGTTCAACCTGTTCTCCTTTGGATACATTGATGAACAGGTCATTATTTTCGGGATTGCTCAACCGTCCCAGTACTTTCATTTCGGTGATGATAGCCGACGGATTGGCTTGGTCGTTCATTGTGATATCCGGATCGAAACAACATACTCCGTTGATTGAGCCGAAATAAATCAGTCCGTTCTTGTTTTGCGTTACGCAGCCGCTTGAGAAACTGCCTGCCGGGACATCGTCCGAATGACCGTAATTGTAGAAGCAGTTTTTATCCGTGACGTAGCAACTGATTCCTTTATTATTACTGAACCAGATATTACCTTTCTTATCTTCCGTTATGGCACAAATATTGGTATTGAGTAAGCCATCTTTCCGTTGGTAAGTTTTATAGGTCAGTGCGTCGGTTGACGGGAAGCATACCAGTCCTTCTCCTGTCCCCACCCACATTCTTTTCAGTCTGTCTTGTATGATCTGGTTGATGGTGTTGGAGCAGAAACCTTCCCTTTGTACGAAGGTTTGAATCAATTGCAGGTCCGGACTGTATACTCCAAGTCCGTCTCCGAAAGTACCGATCCAGAACCGGCCTTTCTCATCCTGTGCGATGGCACGTACAAAGTTACTGTGCAATTCGCTGTTTCCCGTATGATAATGCCGGATGATTTCCATGTTCAGAGGATTCAGTACGATGATTCCTCCACTGTATCCTACCCAGATATTATGTCGGGAGTCTTCGTAGATTGTACGGACATCCTGATTGGATTGTCCCATCAGAGAGATGGAACGGAAAGTTCTGTTGCGGCTGTCATAGTAACTGATTCCTCCTTGGAAAGAACCGAACCATAAGTTGCCTTTCGAGTCTTGCAGGGAAGTGAGTATAAAATTTGAAGGAATTTCTCCGGTTTCTTTTTTATAGATAGCGGTGCGCTTGTCCCCTTCAAATACATTGATTCCTCCTCCGTCCGTACCGATCCACACCCGTCCTTGTCTGTCTGTGCAAAGACTGCTTGCCACTTTGTTGTTCAGGCTGTTCTCATTGCCGGGAATGGGAGAGTAGCTCAATGTTGTGAATAAAGGAGGGGTACTGCTGATGAAATTGATTCCTCCTCCCCACGTCCCTATCCAGATATTGTCAAAAGAATCTTGGAATATGCATCGGGCACTTGCATTGGAAAGACTTCGGTTATCATCTCCTTCTTGTATATATTCGAGGGAGATCTGGTCCGGTGAAAGAAACATACTTTGCTTTAGATCCAGTATGGTAATGCCATTCAGCTCGGAGGCTATCCATAGTTTGCTGTCATTTAGTTGTTTGATGGCGAGTATGCGGTTACATAAGGCTTCGTGCTTGTCGTTTTTGTTATTCCTGAAGGTGATAAAGTTGCTATCGGCAGCGTTGAAGAGAGCCAGTCCTTTGTCTGTTCCCAGCCAGATATTCCCATTTGTGTCTTTGGTGAGACATCGTACATCATTTCCGGGCAGACTCATCGGATTATCCGGCTTGTGTCGGAAGTTTTTCACACTTTTGTCTTTCAACGAGAGAATGCTGAAACCGCCGCTAACATGGCCGATATATAAATTCCCGTCTCCTCCGTCCAATACGGTCCATGTTTGTTCGTCGGGCAATCCGGGAATCGTGTTTTTATTGTAATGGGTAAATTGTCCGCTGTTGATGTCGAGATATTCTATACCTCTATAATAAGTACTGATCCACAGACCGTCTGCACTTTGGGTAGAAGGGGCGATATCCGTTACATCATTGGTAATCAGACTATGCGGATCCTCCGGATTGTGCAGATAGGGGATGAATTCCTGTTTGTCATAGTTGTAGGCATTTAATCCGTCACGCTGGGTAGCTATCCATATCACAGGACGTTTAGTGTCGGCATACACCCGGTTAAGCTCATTGCCGGTGATTCCCTGACTGTTTTGTGACGGGTCATTTTTATAATAGGTGATGAAACGGGTTCCATCGAACTTGTTAAGCCCTTCTTCCGTAGCAAACCATAGAAAACCTTGTTTATCTTGTGTAATGCTGACTACATAATTATTAGACAGTCCTTGTTCGATTCCCAACCGCTTTACGGAATAAGTTTGTGCTGCCGACTGGAAGATGGACAGCAAGGACAAGATTAAAATGGAAGCAATGTGTTTTTTCATAACTCGTGCCTATTCGTTTCATTTATAGGTTCAAAAATAGAAATAAATATTTTATTTAGAGTATGTAAATCGTGCATTGCATGATTTATGTAGCTTCTCTGCATGATTTTTATCGGTTGTATGTATCTTATTCACTTATATTTGCATTGTGAAAGCAGACGATTGGTTCTGTCTTTCACGATAAACCGATAAGTTTTAATCATTAAATACTATTATTATGAGAGCAAAATTCTTGCATGGTGCAGCGTTATGGACTTTTCTTTTTGCTGCAACGTTGACTACCGGGTGTAGTGACGATAATGACTACAAAGATGTAGACGGGCAGAAGCCAGTTGTAGAGTTGATTGCCGATCATATCCATGTTGATCCGGGCAGTGAGTTAACGTTGACTGCTACCATTACTGATGCAGATGGTATTCGTTCTATCAGATTACAAAATGCTGAACTTTATTTAGATAAAACTATTGATTTACTTAGCATTTATGGTGAACCATTATATTCTTATGAATTAGAATATGCTATTACTCTTTCTGAAAAACTGCCGAGAATGGCTGATTATCCGATTATAGTTACTATTACAGACGTAGGAGGGCGTTCAGTTGAACATACCATTATGGTTTCAACGGATAATGATTCGGAAAAACCGACAATCAAATTTGCAGCAGAGGGTGAGTTCACAACTTTGACAGCGGAGGATGGAACCGTTCCGTTCCACTTTATAGTAGAGGATGAACAGGCCTTAGATTATGTAGAAGTAAGTATTCCGTCCTTGGAGTTGGTTGAGAAAGTAGATGCGGAGGGAAAAACTAAATTTGATGGTGTGGTGAGACTTCCAATTGCGCAATCGGGAACTTATGATGTAAAACTAAAGGTCGTTGATAAATTTGCTAATGAAGAAACTACTACTACATCTTATACAGTCAAAGTGGTGGCGGAAATGCCGGATTTTCAGAAAATGTATCTTAGTGATGTTGAGGATGCCAGCCAGTTGACTTCTGATGTGTTTGGTGTTCCGATGAGAATTGAACGTACGGGAGCATATACTTATAAGGCGAATTATTATTCGCAGAAAGCAGGGACGGAGATTTATTTTATTCCTCAAAAGGCAGATATTTATCCGATTTGTTTTGGTAGAGACCCCAATAATCTTAATAAATTAGTCTCTGATCCGAGTATTGCTGAACCGATAGTCCTTGAACAGGCTAATGTATATTATGAAATAACTTTCAATATATCAGATAACTCATATTCAATGAGTACTTATTCGATTGAACAGGCGATTGATCCTGCGCCGCATGAATTTGGCTCAATTTCTTTAGATACGTGGAATAATGGTGGTTCATGGCTCCAAGAGTTTTATTTTGGTTATATGACAGATGCTCCTAAGAATATCCAGAGATTTGAGCAAGATAACATTAATCCTCATTTATTTTATCTTAAATCATTGTCACTTAAGGCAAATACGCAGATGAATTTTATAATTCATAATTGGCACCATGATAACTGGTGGGATTATTGTGCATGGTATGTTGATAAATCGGAAGGAGCAGATGCCGTTTATGACCCTGAAGTTTTCGGATATTTTAGTGATGAAAAGGCGGTACATATAAATCCGGCTTGGCAAGGGACTATGTTGACCAGACAAAATAAAGACTGGGCAAAGCCAACGGTAAAGACAGCCGGAGATTATAAACTTATATTTGACGCTCATCTCGGAAGGGTTAAGTTGATTCCTGTTGATAACAAGTAACATTAAATTTAATATGAAAAAGCAGATATTATTATTGTGTCTCGCATTAATAAGCTTATGTGGCTATGCGCAGAACATTACTGTAAAAGGCGTTGTGACTTCGGCTGCGGATAAGGAGCCGATGATTGGTTTGACAGCCTTGATAAAGGGTACGACAAACGGTACCGTGACCGATTTGGACGGTAACTATACATTGAATAATGTGCCTAAGGACGCAATTGTGGTTTTCTCCATGATTGGATATAAAACACAGGAAATTAAAGTGAACGGACGTACTACAATTAATGTAGTGATGCAAGATGATACGCAAGCATTGGATGAAGTTGTAGTCATCGGTTATGGTGCAGTGAAGAAGGGCGATTTAACCAGCTCCATTGCAGCTATCAAAGGTGACGAACTAAAAACGTTGAGTTCCGGTAATGCAATGAACTCTTTACAGGGGAAAATCAATGGCGTACAAATATCAAGTGCAGGTGGTCCCGGTACAGTTCCCCGCGTCATCATTCGCGGTGTGTCTACAGTCAATGGATCCAATCCGTTGTATGTAGTTGATGGAATGCCGGTAGGAGATAATATAAACTTCCTTGATCAGAATGATATTGAATCGATGCAGGTTTTGAAGGATGCTTCTGCTTCTGCTATTTATGGTACCCGTGGTTCGAATGGTGTTGTTTTGATTACCACCAAGAAAGGAACAAAGGGGGCAACCAAATTCACTTTCACAGCTTCAGCAGGTTTTCAAACATTAGAGAAACCTGATATGGCAAAAGCTTCCGAGTATGAATATGTATTGAAGTCAAGATACATTAATGATGGTAATGTGCCTATGTATGTGGGGTATAATGGCATTACTGATGCTGAAGGAACCGATTGGTGGGATGAGACGATGAGGAAAACGGCATTGATTCACAATTATAATTTAAGTTTCTCCGGTGGAACGGATAAACTTCTTTATTCGGCAAGTATTGGTTATTTCGGACAGGATTCTCAATATAAAATAGGAAATTGGCAAAAGTTTACAGCCCGTTTTAGTATGGAATATACTTTTAACAATATTGTAAAGGCCGGTATTGATTTTACTCCCAAGTATGAAAACTGGAAAGACACTCCCGACTTGATAGGATCTATCATGGCTATGGACCCTACTACTCCGGTGATGCGCCCGGAAAGTGAATGGACGGATAATGAATATGATAATTATTCCCGTTCTCATAACAGCCAAGTCTGGAATCCGGTAGCTAATATGGCACGTATGGCGAAGAATACGGATGAATATGGCTTGTTGGCTACTCCGTTTATCAATATAGAACCGATTAAAGGGTTGATCTTTCGTTCACAATTGGGATTGAATGCTCGTTTCCGTTTATATGATGAATTTACTCCGACATTTGATATTGATAATTTGGAGCGTGCGGAAACCAGCGTGGCAAAAAGGGAAATGAAGAATTGGATAGACTGGAACTGGACAAATACGTTGACATGGATAAAGTCGTTCAATCAGAAACATAATCTGAATATAATGGCAGGTTATACTATGGAGCGTTTCCAACACTATTGGCTGACAGGCTCACGTGACGGAATTCCTACGAATCACGAACTTCTGCAATATGTCAGTGCAGGTACAAAGAATCAGCAGGCTTCCGGAACTAATTCCTACTCTTCATTGATTTCCTATCTGGGACGTGTGATGTACAATTACAACGATCGTTATTACCTTACTGCCTCTGTACGTGTGGATGGTTCTTCTAAATTCGTAAAAGGGAATAAGTATGCAACTTTCCCGGCTGTATCCGGAGCGTGGCGTGTTACTGGTGAAGAGTTTATGAAAGACCAGCATATTTTTGACAATCTGAAAATCCGTGCTGGTTGGGGACGGGTAGGTAATCAGTCTATTGATGATTCGGCTTATGCTTCTACAGTCGGTACAACTGATTATGTGTTCGGTCAGGAAGGTAATCGCGAGATAGGTACAAGTGTAACTGCTATCGGAAATACGAAAGTACAATGGGAAACAGTAGAAGACTTCGGAATCGGAGTGGATATGGGCTTTCTGAATAATCGCTTGACGGTAACGGCAGACTGGTTTCAAAAGAAGTCACATGATATGTTGATGAAGCGTGATAACCTGTTGATATTGGGTTATCCGATGTGGAACGGACAGATGTGGGAGAATATTGGCAGTATGAAAGCTACCGGTTGGGAATTGTCTATCGGTTGGGAAGATCGTCAAGGAGATTTTACTTATGGTGTCGGTTTGAATTTATCTTCTGTAAAGAACAAGGCCGAAAAACTGATGGGACAACCTCTTTATACGGGTGGATTTAATGGTGATTATATTATTCGTAACGAAGAAGGCGGAGAAATCAGCCGCTTCTATGGATATGTTGTAGATGGGATCTTTCAGAATCAGACGGAGGTCAATGCGCATACCGATGAACATGGAAAAATAATTCAGCCTAATGCCGTACCGGGTGATTTCCGTTTCAGGGATCTTAACCATGACGGTGAGCTGGATGATAAAGATAAAACTTATATTGGTTCTGCTTTCCCTGATCTGATGGTAGGTCTGAATGCTCATCTTTCTTACAAGAACATTGATTTCCTGGCTAATTTTTATGGTACTTTTGGAAATGATGTATTCAACACTACGTTGGGACGTTATTCCGGTGCCGGAGGAGAGAATGTATATGCGGGAACTTATAATAAAGTTTGGCACGGAGAGGGAACGAGTAATTTCTTACCTCGTTTGTCTGTGAATGATTCGAATATGAACTACAAGCGTCCGTCTAGTTTCTTTGTTGAAGATGGTTCTTATATGCGTTGTAAACTTTTGCAGATAGGCTACACCCTGCCCAAGAATTGGACGAAGGGATTCAGCTTGAGGCTATCATTCTCCGCACAGAATCCGTTTACAATTACAAAATACTCCGGTATGGATCCAGAAACCGCCTCATTAGGAACGAAAGGTAATGTGACGGAATCCGGTATCGACTGGGCAGGCTATCCGAATCCTCGTACTTATCTGTTCGGACTGAATCTAAATTTCTAATTTAATATATAAACTAGTAAAGACCATGAAGAAATATATATTAGGGCTTTCCATAGCCGCTTTTACAATCTCACTTTCCGGCTGTGCCGATTTTCTGGAAGAACCGGTTAGGGCACAACAGAACCTGGATGACTACTTCAAAAGTGAAGATGAATGTAAACAGCAGATTACAGGATGTTATCAGTCTGTCTTTTTTGATGACTGGTGGCAGATACAGAAATTTTATATAGCAAGTGATATGTGTACGGATGATATGTGGATGGGAAACACAACGCAGGATCCCGGAGAATACCGTGACCTTGCCCATTACACCGGAAATACATATAATGCGGGAAATGCTTGTCAGAACTTTTGGCAATATCGTTATAAAGGTATTCTAAGAAGTAATGTTGCGATAGAGCAGATTCCAAAAGTCGTTTTCGAGAATGAAAGTTTGAAAAAAAGATATATTGCGGAGGCTAAATTCCTGAGAGCATTTCATTACTTCGAATTGGTAAGAAACTTTGGAGGTGTACCTTTGGTACTGGGATTGAAATTGCCGAGTGAAATAACGGGTATCAAACGTGCAACTGTGGAAGATACTTATGCGCAGATAGAAAAAGATCTGTTGGAAGCTATTCCTGACTTGCCGAAACGGAGTGAATACGACGCTATGGATTTAGGCCGTGCTACAAAAGGGGCAGCGCAAGGGTATTTGGCGAAAGCTTATCTGTATCAGGGAAAATATACGGAAGCAGAGCCATTATTACAGGAGATTACTTGCAGAGGTGAGTTTGCTGGTGGCAGAGAAGAATATGAATTGTTGAGCGATTTTGGACAAGTATGGGATATAAACCAAAGAAATAGTACCGAATCATTGTTTGAGGTCCAGACTAATAGTGATGTCTCTTATAATTTGGGTATACGTATTCCTATTGTTTGTGGCTCGCGTGATGATAGTGGTTGGGCGTGGGGACTTCCGACAAGCAATTTAGAGAGAGCTTTTCAAGAGGAAAAACCTGTGCGAGAGACACCGGAGGAACAACTTAATGAAGATTACCGTTTGAGATGGACGATTATTAAGAATGGAGCGACAAAGGTTTATGGCGATGCGAATGCTAAAAATCCTTATGTAATATCTCCGAATGATCATAAGTCTCCCCGTGTTTCACGTAAATTATATATACCTGTGGAAAAACGGCCTACTCCCTATGATGCACCTCATATTCCTTTGAATTATCGCTTGTTGCGTTATGCCGATGTATTGTTGATGTATGCGGAAGTGGAGAACGAACTGGGACATGATGATGAGGCTAAATGGGCTTTGAATAAAGTTAGGGATCGTGTATATTTAGCTCCGTCGACGGCTACCGGCACTGAACTTCGCAACGCTATTCGTAAAGAGCGCCGCTTGGAACTGGCGTTGGAAAATAACCGTTTGTATGATTTGCGCCGTTGGAAAGATGATAATGGTAAATCGGCTATTTGTAATGTTATGGGACCGAATGGTACATTTGTTGCCTATAATAAGATTGGTTATGATTCGGATGAAAGCAGTAACCAAAAAGAGAATAGTAATAAAGGTGTCAATTTCAAGGAGGGCAGAGATGAACTTTTCCCCTTGCCTCCAACGGAAATAACCTTGTCGGGTGGAAGTATTGAGCAAAATCCCGGATACTAAATCAATTCAATTTCAGTATAATAAAGACACAATGTTATGAAAAATAAATATATCCTTTTAGGACTTTCGTACTTGGCTGCTCTGTGTTCATGCAGTGACGACAAGGCTTTTGAACCAGATTATCTTCCGAAGATAACTTCGGACCATGCGATGACATCAACGGTAAATGTTGCCAACAAACATCAGGTTATTGATGGATTTGCTTCTTCTGACGCTTGGACGATGGATTATATCGGTAAATATTGGAGTAATAATGCTAAGGAAGGCATTGCTAAACTTCTTTTCTCTCAAAAGGTAGAAAGGGGAAACCCGGAAGGTATTGGTCTTTCCATGTGGCGCGTAAATTTAGGTGGTGGTACTGCCGAGCAGGGCGAAGCTAGCGGAATTACGGATAAGACTCGAAGAGTGGAATGTTTCCTGACGCAGAATGGTACGTATGATTGGAATAAATCTAGTGGGCAGCAGTACTTTATGCAGAAAGCAAAAGAATATGGTTGTAATAATTTCGTATTGTTTAGTAATACTCCTCCCGTACAGTTTACTGTCAACGGTAAAGGGTCGGGTGATTGGTGGAACAATAATTTAAGAGAAGATTGTTTTGATGATTTTGCTGATTTCTTGGCCACTGTGGCTAAACATTTCTCTGATAATGGATACAATATCTCATATATAAGTCCATTGAACGAACCACAGTATTCATGGGGAGGAGATGGTCAGGAGGGATGTTCTTGGCAACATGTACATGTGGCAAAGATGGCTAGAGCGTTGAATGAGAGTCTGAAGACAAAAGGGCCTGAAAATACGATGATGTTATTGGCGGAAGCTGCCAAGGTTCCTTATCTTTATACTACTGATGACAGTTGGGCAGATCGCGCGAATGTTATTCCAACTTATTTTAAGTCAGATTCAGAACATTATCTTGGCGACTTGGAACGTATGCCTAAGTTGATTTGCGCTCATAGTTATTGGTGGGATAAAACATGGGATGTGTTGTTTGATTCACGCACGAAAGCCCGTGCTGAGGCGGATAAATATGGGTTGAAACTTTATCAGACGGAATGGAGTATGTTGGGCGAAGGATATGAAGATTACGAAAATTATGATCAAGCAACTTATATGGATTTGGCTTTGAGTATGGCTAAAGTGCTGCACCATGATTTGGTAACGGCAAGTATGAATTCTTGGGCATATTGGACAACAGCCTCACAGGAAGTTTATAGCCAGAAAAGCCGTTTTTACATGATTCGTTTGATTCCGACCGGAGGAGATTATGGTAATATTGCTGATGGTGGAACTTATGAGTCTAGCAAGAACCTGTGGGTGTTGGGTAATTATAGTCTCTTCGTTCGTCCGGGGTATTATCGGGTAGATTTGAATATCCCTGAAGGAGATAAAAAATTCTTTGGTTCTGCTTATATCTCTCCTGAGGAAGATAAGTTGGTAGTGGTATATACTAACATAAATGATGAATCTATACAAATGGAAACATCTATCGAAGGATTGAATAAACAAGTGGTTTCCATGAGACAATATGTAACATCAAGTACGAGTGATTTGAATGAGGTAGATGAATATTTGAAAGGATATATTCCGGCTAAATCGGTTGTCACAATGGTTTACGATTTGAAATAGAACGGATAATATTTTCAATAGGTATATTGTAAAAAATGAAAAGTAAAGTGTTCTTGGCCTCTTTAGGCTTCTTCTACATGAGTATGGCAGGCGGGTGTTCCCAGCCTGCCACTGATGTTAGCTATCAGATAGAAACAGACCGTCCTTGTCAGACAATGACTTATTTCGGCGCTTCCGACGCTTGGAGTATGCAGTTCATCGGACTTTGGCCGGAGGAAAAGCAGAATCAGATAGCCGACTGGCTGTTCAGTACGGAGAATGATGCGAATGGACAGCCCAAAGGTATCGGTTTGTCTCTTTGGCGTTTTAATGTCGGTGCAGGCAGTGCGGAACAAGGTGACGACAGTCAGATTGCTTCTCCTTGGATGCGTGCCGAATGTTTCTTGCAACCGGACGGGACCTACAATTGGGGCAAGCAACAGGGGCAGCGTAACTTCCTGAAGTTGGCGAAGGAGCGTGGGGTCGATAAATTTCTGGCTTTCCTCAATTCTCCTCCCGTCTATTATACGCAGAATGGCTTGGCTACAAACACGGGTCGCGGCGGTACGGCAAATCTGAAACCGGACTGTTATGAAAAGTACGTCCGTTTTCTGGCCGATGTAGTGCAGGGAGTAGAGCAACACGATGGCATCAAGTTCAACTACATCTGTCCTTTCAACGAGCCGGACGGACACTGGAACTGGGTAGGACCGAAACAGGAAGGTTGTCCGGCAACGAACAGGGAAATAGCCCGTACTGTCCGTCTGTTGAGCCGGGAATTTGTGAACCGGAATATGGATACGCAGATTTTGGTAAGTGAATCTTCCGATTATCGTTGTATGTTCCGTACGCACGAGACAGATTGGCAACGTGGTTATCAGATTCAGGCTTTCTTCTGTCCGGACAGTGTGGACACATATTTGGGTGATACTCCGAACGTTTCCCGACTGATGCTGGGACATAGCTATTGGACAACGACTCCTTTGAGTGAGTTACGCAATATCCGCAGTCTGTTGCGGGATACATTAGACAAACACGATGTTGACTTCTGGCAGACGGAGACTTGCATCATGGGCAATGATGAAGAAATCGGAGGGGGAAATGGATTCGACCGTACGATGAAGACAGCTCTTTATGTCGCCCGTATCATTCACCATGATATTGTATATGCCGGTGCAAAGAGCTGGCAATGGTGGCGTGCCATTGGCGGTGATTACAAAGACGGACTGATTCGTGAATATACTACGGACGATAATTTCTTGGATGGCAGAGTGGAAGATTCCAAACTGATGTGGGCTCTAGGCAATTACAGCCGTTTTATCCGTCCGGGAGCAGTCCGGTTATCCGTTTCAGCTTTCGATCAAACAAACACTTTCATTCCCGATGGCGACACTGACCAGCAAGGATTGATGTGTTCTGCTTACAAAAACGTGGATGGAACGTATGTGATAGTCGTTATAAACTATGCCAATGAAGAGAAAGAGTTTTCTATTCATAAAGAAAAAGTCGGGAATGCACAATGGCAGGTTTATCGTACTTCGGATAAAGAAGGAGAGAATTTGCTACCGGTAGGAAAAGTGAAGAGTGGAAAGATCGTTCATATTCCGGCACGTTCTATAATAACACTTCAGAGCAACTAATAAAAGCAGCTTTATATTCTTTATTTCTTTTTGAAAGCTGTACATTTGTGTGTCCGTCCATTGCTACGAAGGTAATGGACGGACACAATGCGTAAATAAGGAGGCATTTTATGGACAATAGAGGAAAAATTGTCATTTATCAGACAAAGGATGGGAAAACTTCCATTGATGTGAAGTTGGAGAATGAGACGGTGTGGCTGACACAGGCGCAAATGGCAGACTTATTCCAGAAGGATAGGACTGTCATCGGTAGACATATAAATAATGTATATCGGGAAGGAGAGTTGGAGCGTGATATCACGTGTGCAAAATTTGCACATATGGGTAGCGATAATGACCAGCAATATGAGACAGCCGTTTATAATCTGGATGTAATCATCTCTGTCGGCTACCGTGTAAAGTCGCAACGCGGCACCCAATTCCGTATTTGGGCGAACAAAATCCTGAAAGACTATCTGATTAAGGGTTACGCCATTAATCAGCAGGTCAAAGCTGCCCAACTGGCAGACTTGAAGAGCACTGTACGTCTTCTTTCTAACGTGATCGAACACAAACAATTGACGCTGGATGAGGCCAATGGACTCTTGCGTGTGATTACCGATTACACTTATGGTCTGGATACACTGGATAAATACGATTACCAGCAATTGGAAGTAGACTCCACGACTCCTACTGAAGAATTTCGTGCCACCTATGAAGAAGCAATGGAAGCCATTCACCTTTTGCAGGAAAAGTTCGGAAGTAGTGACCTGTTTGGAAACGAAAAGGATCAGTCGTTCAAAAGCTCTATCAACACCATTTATCAGACATTCGGTGGAGAGGAACTTTATCCAAGCATTGAAGAAAAAGCCGCAATGCTTTTCTATCTTGTCGTGAAGAATCACTCGTTTAGTGACGGTAACAAGCGTATTGCCGCTTTTCTGTTCCTTTGGTTTCTGGAGAAGAACGGTATACTGTATAAATCTGATGGTTCGAAGTTAATCGGTAACAATACGCTCGTAGCACTTACGTTAATGATTGCTGAAAGCCGGACGGAAGAAAAGGACGTGATGGTGAAGGTAGTAATCAATTTGATTAATAAGAATAATTGAATGTAGGTCTTATGAATGGGGGGATATAAATAATTGAGAGACACCTCGCCGCAAGGTATCTCTCATTCTATTATAGTCTTTACTTTATGGCATTTGTTTCATCCTCTTTTATTTCCGCCTTGCCGTAATATCCCGGCATTGGTACATAAATCGGATTATAATACGTATGAATATTATTCAATTTCTTTTCTTCTTTCAGTCGTTTGATATGGCGGGCGGCTGTGGTGGAGGTAAATCCGCATAACCTTTGAAAATCGATGCGGGTTAACATAGGTTTATCGTTGAAGTAATTCGTCAGCAACTTGTCTATCTTTTCATTTGAAAGGGAAGCGGAATGGTTCCTTAATTTGCTACGCTCCACATGGACGACACTGACAGACCTTTTCAACTTGGCGTCTGCCTTGAAACAGATGTTGGCCTTTAGCTTTATCTGATTCGCTTTCAGCTTGGGCGAAGTGATCGGCTCCTGGCTGTTCAGCTTAACCTGGAAATAACCGATACCATCCAGATGAACGCTTTCTCCTTCGCGGAGACGATAGCCCATGAAGTGACTCAGTGATTCGAGTACCGACTTTACATCCCCTTCGGTCAGAGAAGTGGCCATTTGGATTTCCTTTGCCAGATAATCCGTGTCGATGTGTTGGAAGTTGACCACACGTGCGTGGTATGTTTCCTTGTTTTCCTCATCCTTCGGGTGGGGCGTTTTGTACAATTCAAATTGTATTGCCATTGTATCTTTGTTTTTATTATTATATAGCTGTCGCTTGCTTGGTGTAGAGCTACTGCTTACTTCCTGTCAAGCTACTGCCTGTTTGCCGCCAAGTGGCTTTATATATACATTGTCCTGCCTTTGTTGTTGGATTAAGGTATAAGGATAGTTGTCTTCCGGAGCCTTTATCATTAGTTTGTCACGGCCGTGACGAGATCTCTTCATGGGCGTGGTAGGATCTTCTCACGGCTGTGGTAGGAATTTGTCATGGCCGTGAAGAATAGACTATATCGGCCTCAAAGGTAAACTATATAAGGGAGAAAAGCAAATGATTTCCGCTTGTTTGAGTAATTCGTCCCGTATGTTTCTTGTGATATACCGGTGATTTCATAGTCGGATGGGCTTTTCTTAGAAAAAAAGTCCTATCTTTGTACAAGTGTCATACGCTAATGAATGGAAAGGAGAAACAGATAATGAAGCAGAGGATTTACCCTATCGGCATACAGAGCTTTGAGAAGTTGCGTAGGGATGGCTATATTTACGTAGATAAGACAGCGTTGATTTATAAATTAGTGACTACCGGAAGCTATTATTTTCTCAGTCGTCCGCGTCGTTTCGGCAAAAGCCTGCTGCTTTCTACATTAGAAGCTTACTTTCGTGGAAAGCGGGAATTGTTTGAAGGGCTGGCGATAGAACAACTGGAACAGAATTGGACGGTACGTCCCGTATTGCATCTGGACTTGAATATCGGGAAGTATGATGCACCGGACAGTCTGGACAAAATATTGGATAATGCTTTGAGTGCTTGGGAGGAACAGTATGGTACGGGACCTAGTGAAACGACTCTTGCCCTCCGCTTTAAAGGAATCGTACAGCGTGCGGTGGAGCAGACCGGTCACCGTGTCGCCATCCTTGTGGATGAATACGACAAACCTATGTTGCAGGCTATCGGCAACGAAGAGTTGCAGAAGGAGTACCGTAATACGCTGAAACCTTTCTATGGCGTACTGAAAACGATGGACGGATATATCAAGCTTGGTTTCCTGACAGGCGTGACCAAGTTTGGAAAGGTGAGTGTGTTCAGCGACCTGAACAATCTGAAGGATATCTCCATGCGGCGCGATTATATTGATATTTGCGGCATTACAGACAAGGAACTACATCGTTATTTTGACAAAGACCTGCATACCCTTGCCGATGTACAAGGATTGGATTATGAGACCGTTTGTCTTGAAGTGCAGAAACGCTACGACGGATATCATTTCAATTTCAACACGCCCGGCATTTACAATCCTTTCAGCCTGCTCAATACTTTTGATGCAATGACGTTCGGCAGTTATTGGTTTGCCACAGGCACTCCTTCTTATCTTGTCTACTTATTGAAGAAACATCATTACCGCCTTGAGGAGATTGAAAAAGTGGAAGTTACGGAAGATGTGTTGGACAGTATTGATTCCGAAGGCACGAATCCCATACCTGTCATTTATCAGAGTGGCTATTTGACTATCAAAGACTACGACCCGGAATTCGGTCTTTATACGTTGGATTATCCCAACCGTGAGGTGGAAGAGGGATTCGTGAAATATCTGATGCCTTTCTATATCGATAAGAGCGAGGCAGAAGCACCGTTCGAAATTCGTAGATTTGTGGGAGAAGTACGTAATGGTAATATTGACGGTTTTTTCCATCGTCTGCAAAGTTTCTTTGCCGATGCTCCGTACGAAGTCATTGTCGGTCAGGATCCGGTACGCAATGTTGAACTTTTCTTCCAGAATGTTCTTTTCATTGTCTTTCGTTTGGCGGGTTTCTATACTCAGGTGGAGTATCACACTTCTCGCGGGCGTATTGATTTGGTCTTGAAAACGGATAAGTTTATCTATGTGATGGAGTTCAAGCAGGGGGCTACCGCTGAGGAAGCTTTGGCGCAAATCAATGAGAAAGGGTATGCCGACGCTTTTGCTTCCGATCCACGAACATTATATAAAATAGGTGTAAGCTTCAGTGACGAACAGCGCAACATTGAACGGTGGTTGGTGGAGTGACTGAACGGTGATAGGTGACAGATGTGGTGATGGGTTAAAAAACAACCTATCACCACCGGAAACCTCGATGAATAAGGTGTTTGATTGCCGTCGGTGATAGGTGATAGAGAAAAGTGATTTTTTTATATAGGAGAGAAGAAGTCCTTGTTTACTTCAACTTCTTCCCGTATTCGTCCGAATTCAGTATTTCCAAAGCCTTTTGTACACTTTCGTTCGTTGTGTTCATTACCCGGAAATATTCGGTCATGTCCCAAAGGTCGCGGGCAATCAGTGCTTTGAGCTGCGTTTTGATAAGTGGGAGTGCTTTCTGATATTGTTCTTCATTGAACTTCACACCCTCTTTCTCGCCCATCTCCCGCAAAGTAGCCAACATATTATCGTCAATGACAAACTTCTCGTTGAATGATTCGAACTTCTTATACTTGTTAGCTAATTCTTTTCGGTGTCCCTCAATAAACTGCATGGTAAATTTGATGATAACCCCTTTGCCTACCAGGTTCCGGTGATAATCCGTATACAATGTCGTATCGATTGGTACGAAATAATCGGGCATGATACCACCACCTCCATACACAGTACGTCCTAGTTTCTTAGTCTGTACCTTTAATGAATCCGGGAAGTGAATGCTGTCGGCATTCATCAGTTCACCATGATTGAAACGGTCGATGAGGTCTTTGTTGTAATCGACCGTACTGCCATACGGCTTTTGGATAGAACGTCCCGATGGAGTATAGTAACGGGCGATAGTCAGACGAATCATGGAGCCGTCCGGCAAATCGATAGGACGTTGCACCAAGCCTTTGCCGAAAGAACGGCGGCCTACAATAATTCCTCTGTCCCAATCCTGTACCGCACCACTGACAATTTCGCTGGCGGAAGCTGTATACTCGTCCACCAATATGATGAGGCGACCATTACGGAAGTCCCCGTTACCTTTAGCATAGAAATCACTACGCTTGGCAGTCCGGCCTTCGGTATATACGATGAGCTCCTTTTGTCCCAAGAATTCGTTGGCAAGGTCAATGGCTGCATTGAGATAACCACCTCCGTTTCCTTGCAGGTCAAGAATCATATCTTTCATTCCTTTCTTCTGGAGATCCTTCATTGCTTTCTTGAACTCTTCAGCAGTTGTTGCTCCGAAGCGGTTGATGCGGATATAACCCGTTTTAGGTTGAATCATATAAGAGGCGTCGAGGCTAAGGATAGGTATCTTATCTCTCTTTACTGTAAACAATAAAGGGCCTTGCACGCCACGACGAACGATTGTCAGATTGACTTTCGAACCTTTCGGGCCACGAAGACGCTTCATGATATCTTCCGTACTCATTTTCACCCCGGCAATAGCGCTGTCGTTCACGGCAATGATACGGTCACCGGCAAGGATACCGACTTTCTCGGAAGGTCCGTTGCTGACAGGCTGTACCACCAACAGGGTGTCTTCTATCATCTGGAATTGCACTCCGATACCCTCGAAGTTACCTTGGAGCGGTTCGTTCATCTTCTTCACTTCCTCTGCATCCGAGTAAGTAGAGTGCGGATCAAGTTGTGCCAGCATCTTGATGATGGCTTCTTCTACTAACTTGTCTTCATCTACTTTGTCCACATAGAAATTGGAGATTGCAAACTCTGCCATTTGCAACTTACGCATAGCAGCCGAACCGAAGTTCTGAGCTTGTACTGTAAGTATTGTCCCCAGACAAACCAAGAGGACGTATATTTTCATTCTATTCATAATCTTACTTTATATTATATAATTGCCGGATACGTCTGCGTCATTCTCAACTTTCCATTCTCAACTCTCAACTTATCACCATTCCTTCGGGAATAAACTGGCTGATATCTTTGTTGTAAGTTAATAATTCGCGTACAATCGTGGAACTGACACAAGTCTGTTCGGGTTCAGTGAAAAGTAAGATGGTTTCAATGCCTGCCAGCTTACGGTTGATGTCGGCAATTGTCTCTTCGTACTCGAAGTCTTTCACCGTACGAATGCCACGAACGATAAACTTAGCGCCTACTTCCTGTGCAAAATCAATAGTCAGACAGTCGTACGACATTACTTGTATACGAGGCTCGTCTTTGTAAAGTTCCCGGATCATCTGTTCCCTTTTTTCAATGGGAAAGTACGTATTTTTGTTCTCATTGATACCGATTCCTATCACGATTTCGTCCATAAAGGTAAGTGCACGTTTCACTACCGAATAATGTCCGATGGTGAAGGGGTCGAATGTACCCGGAAATATTGCTTTTCTCATGATGCCAAGTCTTCTTCTATAACCAGATTGTCTATAATAAAGTTTTGTCGTTCCATAGTATTCTTACCCATGTAGAATTCAAGCAGTTCTTTCACTGCGTCCGTCTTGCGCAAAGTTACCTGTTCCAAACGCATATCCTTACCGATAAAGTGCTTGAATTCGTCCGGCGAAATCTCTCCCAGACCTTTGAATCGGGTGATTTCCGGATTCGGGCTTAGCTCTTCAATGGCGTTGATACGTTCTTCGTCAGAATAACAATAAATGGTCTTCTTCTTGTTGCGTACGCGGAACAAAGGAGTTTGCAGGATATATACATGCCCTTTCTTGATGAGATCGGGGAAGAATTGCAGGAAGAAAGTAATCATCAGCAGGCGGATGTGCATACCGTCCACATCGGCATCGGTTGCTACGATTACCTTATTGTAACGCAGACCGTCCAAACCATCCTCTATATTAAGGGCAGCTTGGAGGAGGTTGAACTCCTCATTTTCGTAAACTACCTTCTTGGTCAGTCCGAACGAGTTCAACGGTTTACCGCGAAGGCTGAATACAGCTTGGGTAGTCACGTCACGGCTTTTGGTGATGGAGCCGCTTGCTGAGTCTCCCTCAGTGATAAAGATGCAAGATTCTTCTTCCAGTCCTTTTCCTTTCGGGTCGTTCAGATGAATGCGGCAATCGCGCAACTTGCGGTTGTGAAGATTGGCTTTCTTCGCACGTTCGCGGGCAAGTTTCGTCACGCCTGCGATGGCTTTACGTTCCTTTTCCGACTCCTGTATCTTTTGTTGTATCGTTTCGGCTATGTCCGCATTCTTGTGCAGGAAGTTATCGACTTCCAGTTTGATGAAATCACCTACATACTTGTTGACCGTGATACCGCCGGGAGCCATATTGGTAGAACCCAGCTTGGTCTTGGTCTGGCTCTCGAAGATCGGTTCTTCCACATTGACGGCAATGGCGGCAACCAATCCGTTGCGGATATCGGTATAGTCCATGTTCTTGTTGAAGAACTCTTTAATGGTACGGGCGATATGCTCCTTGAAAGCACTCTGATGCGTACCTCCTTGAGTAGTATGCTGACCGTTGACGAAAGAGTAGTATTCTTCTCCGTATTGTCCGGTATGAGTGAAGGCGATTTCGATATCTTCCCCTTTCAGATGGATGATCGGGTAAAGTCCGGTTGCCGTCATGTTGTCGTTCAAAAGGTCTACCAGACCGTTGCGCGACAGAATGCGGTGTCCGTTATAAATGATGGCAAGTCCCGTATTGAGATACGTGTAGTTGCGCAGCATTGTCTCGATAAATTCGGGTTTGAAGCTGTAATTCAGGAATAATGTATTGTCCGGTTCGAAGAAGATATAAGTTCCGTTGTCCTCTTCGGTGCTCTGTGTCTCGTCCGTCAGCAACTCTCCTTTGGAGAAAGTGGCGATACGTACCTTGCCGTCGCGGTAGCTTCGTACCTCGAAACGGGAACTGAGGGCGTTGACAGCTTTTACACCGACTCCATTCAGTCCGACACTCTTTTTGAAAGCCTTGCTGTCGTATTTACCGCCTGTATTCAGCATACTGACAGCTTCAATCAGTTTTCCTTGCGGAATGCCTCGTCCGTAGTCGCGAACGCTGACACGAAGATTCTCCTCGACAATGATTTCGATTTTCTTACCGGCCTGCATTTTGAACTCGTCAATACTGTTGTCAATTACTTCTTTCAGGAGGACATAGATTCCGTCTTCGGCATGTGCACCGTCGCCCAGCCTACCGATATACATACCGGGGCGTGTACGCACATGTTCCATGTCGCTCAGGTGGCGGATGTTGTCGTCAGTGTACTCTACTGCATTGTTGTTGTCTACAGGTATCAATTCGTTCTCTTCCATAGCTGTTTTTTTATTTTATCTCTTTGATGAACGCACGGCGGCGCTTATGTTGTTGAGTCTCAAAGTAATCCCATTGTGCCTGAACTTTTCCGTTCAGTTCCAGTTCGGGGTTGCTTTCCGCAAAGATAAAACCTAATTTTTGATAAACCGGAATTAAATCGGAAAATAACAAAGCGTTAACACCTTTATTCTGATATTCGGGTTTCACGGCAACGAGTAGTAAATCAAGCATTTTGGCACGGCGTTTCATGAATAATGCTTTCAGCAGATAGAACCATCCTAAAGGCAACAACCGCCCGTGCGACTTTTGCAGGGCTTCGGCAAGGGATGGCATGGAGATTCCTACGCAGACCAGTTCGTCGTTGGCGTCGGTGATGAGGGTTACCATGCGTAAATCGAGAATAGGCAGGTACATTCTTACATACTGATCGATTTGCTTTTGGGTCAGAGGTGAATATCCGTAGAGGGGACTATAAGCTTCGTTCATCAGTTCGAATATCTTCTGTCCGTAGTCTTTGGCTATTTTCTTTCCGGAGGTATATTTCTTTATCTTGAGGTTATATTTGCGTTGAATCAGTTCGGAGATGCGCTTATGTTTGTCGGGGATGGCCTCCGGTATGTAGATTTTGTATTCTACCCAGTCGGCATCTTTCTCGAAACCGAGTTTCTCCATGTGTACCGGATAGTAGGGATGGTTGTAGATGGTGGCCATCGTGCTGAGTTGGTCGAAACCTTCCACCAGCATACCTTCCGCGTCGAAGTCGGTAAATCCGAGAGGTCCGACAATGTGAGTCATGCCCCGTTCCTTCCCCCAATCTTCTACGGTTCTTATCAGTGCGGAGGATACTTCCGGGTCGTCGATGAAATCGATCCATCCGAAACGGACGTTCTTGGAATCCCATTTTTCGTTAGCGCGGTTGTTGATGATAGCGGCTACACGCCCTACTATCTTATCGTCTTGGTAGGCGAGGAAGTAATCGGCTTCACAGAACTCGAACGCTGCGTTTTTCTTCTTGTTGAATGTGTTAAGCATATCGTCATACAGGTCGGGCACGGAATAGGGGTTATCCTTATACATCCTGTAATTGAAACGAATAAATTTCTTAAGTTCTCTCTTCGTAGAGACTTTCTTGATTGTAATAGCCATATCTCGTATTTATGATTCAGGAAGCAAAGATACGTGATAATCTTTAAATTACAACGCGCCTGAAAGAGAAAATATAGTGTCGGGAGGATTAAGCAGTGGGTTATAAATAGGAAAAATACCGGAAATGATGACCATACATTCATTACCGGTATTTTCTGTCTGCTTTTTGTATATCGTTTATTGGCTGATGTGTCCTTCGAACGGGGAAGCCGGTAGATTTGCAGAATTGTATAAATTTGCATCATCGGGGTTATCTCCCCAAGCATAGCGTACGGAAACCGGTTGTTGTATTTCTGTATTCCATACTATTACTTTGTTGTTTTCTATTTTAGCCTGTGCCCATTGGTATTTTCCATCTGTACCGGCAATAGCGAATCCTGATAAATAGCCATACTTATTATGAGCCACTAGCTTCTCTTCACAAGTGTCGAAAGTGATCTCCAATGTATTTCCGATTCTTTTTACCGACTGGAATACCGGACCGGTGCAAACAATAGAGTTATATCCGTAATCATTGTGAAGAGCGTGCAAGGCAAGCCGTTTACCTACATCCTGTTTGTTACGGGGATGGATGTCATTTTCTTCACCGATGTCTATAATGACAGCCTGTCCTGTATGTGGTAAGGCCAGTGTCTTTGACTGTGCATCCCTCAGGTTTGCCCAATGACTCTCGGAAGGCTGTTTGGCCGGAGACATGAAGTTTGCCAATTGAACCCAATAAAATGGGAATTCGCTATTCCATCTGCTTCTCCAGTCTTTAATTAAAGCCGGAAATAGATCAATGTATTCGTTGGCGCGGGCAGCATTGTTTTCTCCCTGATACCAGATAACGCCTTTCATCCCCAAACCTACCAACGGGTGAATCATTGCGTTGAACAGTAAAGAAGGAAAAGCATTAGGACCGTATTCTACATAATCATATTGCGCACTCGATACTGCTACTTTATACTTCCAATTATCACACAAAGGGAAAATCCGGTTGTTGACTTTCAGATATACTTCATCTTTAGGACCATATAGTCCGCCTCCTCCACGATAGTCGGATATTTTAATAGTGATGGTATTCTGTTCCTTTAATACTTTTGCCGGGATCTTGTATAGACGTTTCAGGTCATATCCTACCGTTCGTCCTACTTCGTGTCCGTTAACCCAGGTAATGTCATCGTCATCGATGGTACCGAGACTCAATTCTGCATCCTGTCCTAAACAGTTGGCCGGTATGGAAAACTGATAAGTAAACCATACAACTCCATCTATACCGGATAACTCTTCATTTGACCATAATGACGGAACAATATGTTCCTTCCAGTTTTCTGTAGAGGTGTTTCCCGAATACCATTTCTCTTTTTCTCCCGGCTCGTTTATGATGGCTTGTTCGAATTCCTTTTTGACTTTGTCGCTGTGTTTGATGTATTCTTCGAATTCAGAAGAGCGCATACGGGACAATGGCTTCTCGTATTTTGGGAAATGGTCTATAACTTCCATGCTAATCCAAGTTTCAATATCTGTGCCACCCCATGAGGAGTTGATGAATCCGATAGGAATATTGAGCTTTTGGTATAGTTCACGCGCAAAGAAATAGCCGACGGCTGAAAAATCAGAAGCGGAGGCGGGTGAACATACTTCCCATTTACCTTTTAAGTCGGTTTTAGGAGTGTGTCCCATTTCTTGAATTACGTTGAATGAACGGATTTGAGGGTAATTGGCAGCTGCAATTTCTTCGGTGGCGTGATTAGCGCTACGAAGGCGAAACTCCATATTTGACTGTCCGCTACAGATCCATACTTCACCGATTAGGATATCAGCAAATGATAAAGTCTGTTTGGGACTTCTCACGTTTAGAGTATACGGTCCACCGGCTTGCATAGGGGGGAAGCTGACTGACCATTTCCCATTTTTATCGGTTCGGGTACTCTTTTGGGCATTTCCTAATGTTACGCTAATTCGCTCGCCGACATTGGCAGTTCCCCATATATTGATCGGCTTCTCACGTTGCAGCACCATGTGGTCTGAAAAGAAAGAAGGTACGGAAAGCTGTGCCATCATTTGTGATAGGGCAAGTAGCAAGCAGACTGTTAATGATAGAAGTTTTTTCATCCTGTGAGTATCTGATGATTATTTATTAATGTATTCTTTGGGGAGCAGAATCTTACGAAGCGTATCGGCAAAGATTGCAGCCATGCGTTGTTGGATAAATGAATGTTCTCCGTGAGGTGGATGCCATCCGAATACTTCTCCATGAGTCTCTTGTGAATCACCTGTGTAGATTAGGCTATATTGTTTGCCTGTAACCGGGTGTTTCCGGTTTTTAGAGAATCCGATGTATCTGTCGAACTCCACTACCGGAAATCCCCATTTCTCTGCCAGTTTCCGGACCGAAGTGTTGAATATCGGACGGCTGTCATGCCAATGAGTACATAAGACAATGGAGGCCGGTTTTCCGTAAGGAGTATTGTAATATTGGGATTTGGGATTGTATTTCTGGTTATAGCAGTCTGATATGTAACGCTTGATGACATAATCGTAGCAAACGGCATAGTCGGAAGCGTCAAAAGGAGTTTTATAATCTTTGTAGTTCTCTTTTAAGTTTGCTTCGTTATATACGTCTTTTTCATGTACTTGCATCAGGACGAAGACATCAATGTCGTCAAACTCTTCCGGAGTATAGAGGGTGCCGTCCAGCATTTTATTGGCTGTGTGGGCTATGGATTCTGCACTTATGGCACGATTGATAGGAATGGCGTGAAGGGCACGACATCCCATTTCAAACCACTTATTGTTAGGTTCGGCAAAAGATGCTCCGGATAATAAAATGGTATAAGTATCTTTATTTTGAGCTACTCCTGCTAAAGCAAGCAGGCAAATGAATGTAAATAAGATGATTCTTTTGTACATAATTATTGCTGATTGATTAATAGTTGTGTGAAATCAAGTTCAAGTGAATGTTTTCCGGTCTGTAAAGTTATCGATTTTTGGGATTCCTGCATTGTAAAAGGAACAAATGTTGCAGAAGTTCCTGCCGGGATATCGATTGTATAACGGATGCAGTCATTAGTTTGACGAATCCAGTTGATATTTAACCACCCATAAGGAGTATTATAGCGTATGGTAAGTTCATTCATATCTGCCGGAAAGAAAGGTTTTAGCAGGATATGTTTGAATCCGGGATGCTTTTCATCGATTTGAATCCCTCCCAGTCCTTTGTATAGCCATGCTCCTATTTCTCCGAACATAATATGGTTATATGAGTTGTCGATAACGACATCTGTCCGCCAATTCTCATGTAGGGTGGTAGCTCCTTGTTTAATCCAATATCCCCACGAAGGATAAGTGTCTTGTGAGGCGACTTTATAGGCAGTTTCCGGATATCCGTTATCTGACAGGGCGGAAAGTAGAGCTTTGCTTCCTAATAAGCCGACATCCAGATGATAATCGTCTTTTTCTACCAATTCATGTAATTTGGCGGCAACTTTCTTTTTATCTTCTTCCGGAACGATTCCCCAATATAATGGCATGGCCAGTTCGGTTTGTGTTCCTTCTGCGTATATTCCAGTTTCCGGATTGAGAAAACGAGTGTTGATGGCATTCTTTATGTTCTGGGCTAATGTGTTATAATAGGATGCATCTTCTGGATATCCGAAAAGTAGTGCTGCTTTTGCCAAAATATGGACATCCGTATAGTAATAGATGGAAGAGGTCAGGGTGATATTGCTTTTTGAGCGTACAGGCACCCAATCTCCCAATCCCCAATCTGTTAGATATTCCGGTGATATGGATTCTATATACGAAACATATTTCTTGATTGGTTCATACATACGGCGGAGTAGTGTGGTGTCTCCGTAAAAGCGATAAATCTCCCAAGGGATAATGGCGACGGCACTTGTCCAGTCAACCCCGTTGGCCCAGTCATATCCCCATACAGAAGTTGGAATGATACACGGGAGCACTCCGTTGTCTTTTTGCTCATCGCAGAAATCGTTCATCCATTTTTCATATACGGAGATGCCGTCGAAATTGTATAATCCTGTTTCAATGGTGATATGCGCATCTCCCGTCCAACCATTCTTTTCCCGTTGAGGGCAGTCGGTCGGATAACCGAACAGGTTGGCTAAGTAGGAACTGTTGGTAGCTTCCCATATTTTATTTAGCAGGTCGGATGATGAAGACCAGTAGCCGGTTGCCGGAACATCACTGTGCATTTCGACAGCAATGAGATTCTCACCGGATAGTTCGATGGGAGCGGATGACGAAATTTCTACAAACTGAAAACCTTTGTAGTTGAACTTGGGCATGAAGCTGTCTTCTTTTCCGCTAAGGATGACGATGTCTGTCTGAAAAGGATCGCTGTCGTCTGTCGGCCGGTAGTGATAATCTATATTTGCCATGTTTACCCTGCCGTTTTTGTCTAAAAGTTCTCCATGTTTCAGGCGCAATATTGTTCCTTTTTTCCCTTTCACATTTAGTTTGGTGACACCTGCAATGTTTTTGGGGAAATGGTAGACGTAGCAGCTGTCATTTATTTTTTTACATTGAGTTGCCGTATAGCGGGCTGTTTCACGAATCGGATGCATAACTTGTGATTTGATTGTTTCCGTAGGTGATTCGGTTTCTTGTGCATGATGCCATTCGGTAGCGTTGAATCCGGGTGAGTCCCAACCTGTTAATTCTTTTTGTGCATCATAATGTTCGGCTGTATAGATGCTGTTGAAAATAATTGGGCTGTCAGTTGTTTGCCAGGTTGAGTCAGTACCCAGATATTCTGTCGTGCCGTCTGTGTAACGCAGACGCAGTTGTGCAGTGAATCTAGGACGGTTTCTCCATGAAGCCTTGTCGAAAAACCATACTGCTATGGATTGATGATTATACCATCCGTTCCCTAGCTGTACTCCCATAACATTCTCACCCATAGACAGTGATGATGTAACATCATGAGTGACTGATAATATACGTTTGTCGAAATGTGTATACATAGGGTCTAGGAAATGATTTCCTGTCCTTTTTCCGTTGATAGAAAGTTCATGCAGGCCTGCCGATGCAATAGTAAGTAAGGCCTGTTCGACTGTTTTGTTTAATTGGAAACTCTTTCTATAATAGGGTGCCGGGCGGTATGTGATGTCATGTCCGTCAGTAATCCATTTCCCTTTCCAGTCATTGGTTGATAAACATCCTGTTGTGAAGGAGGATATGGGGGAAAATGTAGTTTTCTGTTTGGAGGAGGTTTGATAGCCTATTTTCCAATAATAAGTCGTATATGAATCTAATGGTTGTCCATCATAGGAGGCTCTTATAGGAGCTCCTATGATGGATTTGTTCCAATAAACGGACTGACAGTCTGATAATTGGGCACTGTCTGTTGATAGCCATATTTCAACTTTGTTAATACTATCTTCCTCTAGCAGCGGAAGTTTCCAGGAAAGTCTGGGAGTTTGAGTATCCACTCCTATAGGAACGGGTATATTCTCACATTTTAATTCAAATGGCGTTTTTAGCTCTTGAGGCGTACATGAGAATAGGGCTGTACCAAGTAGTAAATACAAATAGGACCGAATTGGAATATGAGCCATATTGATTCGTTGATTAGTGATGAATTTATTTTTTTCTTCTTTCTTCGAGTTCCGTTGATATCTCATATAATCTTTTTTCATTTAGCGGATAACGTGAAATGAAGAATGCTGATAGCATGGTAGCAATGGCCGGGAAAATACTCATCATCATACAAATGCCGGTTTGAGCAAAGTCGGACTGGATTACATTTGCTTTGAAGCCGAAATAGGCCAGTAGCCATCCGGTCAAAGCACCTCCGATAGTCCATCCGAACTTTTGAGACATGGATGAAGAAGAAAATATCAGGCCGGTTGCCCGTCTTCCGGTTTTCCATTCGGAGTAGTCCGATATATCTGCATACATAGACCATAACAAGGGGGAGATAATACCGGCACAGATACTTATTAAAATCTGTAAACATAAAATTCCCCAAATAAAATCTTTGGGAAGAAAGTAGAATAACACACTTAAAATGGTGGCGCAAACCATAGCCATGAAGTACGTTTTCTTTTTACCGATTCTCTTGGTGAGGGATGGTACGAACATGATTCCGAGAATATTGGCTGCTTGTCCTAATACCAGGTAAATAGTAATAAGTGTGATGGCACTGTTCATGAATGAGAAGGAGAATGTGTCGGAACCATCTACATAATATTTAAAATAGAATACAGCGGAACCGTCACGGAGAGAATTGAAAACTAATGCCATGATTCCTGCGCATAAAAGTATCCACCAAGGTTTGTTTTTTCCTAAATCTTTCAGGTCTTCTTTGAGTGATCCTTTTTCTTCCTTTATAGGCTGCACTCTTTCTTTGGTCCATAGAAACGTTAACAGGAACATGCCGCTGGCCATAATGGCGAATACGACTGCGGCCATCTGCCAGCCGAAAGCAATGTCGGGTAGGCTCTCTGTTATTTTCATCTTACTGAATATATCGACCAGCGGCTCAATGAGGAATAATACCAGAATACTTCCCCCAAACGCAAATGTCATACGGTAGGAGGAAAACTCTGTGCGTACTTGAGGATTGGCAGACATTACTCCTAATAGAGATGCGTATGGCACATTGATTAAGGAATATACCATCATCATAAGAGTGTATGTGGCGTAGGCAAATATTATTTTGGTGGTCATGTTATCTCCGAAAGAAGAGAAGGTTAGTATGCCACAGATACCGAATGGTATTGCCACCCATAATAGGTAAGGACGGAATTTTCCCCATCGGGAACTGGTCCGGTCACCTAATATTCCGACAAACGGGTCAAGGAAAGTATCCCAGATACGTGTGATGAGAAACATTGTTCCTACAACGGCCGAGGAGATACCTACCACGTCTGTATAGAAGAATAATAGATACATGGTGAATAACTTCCAGAACATGGAAGAAGCTGCATCTCCTAATCCATACCCGATTTTCTCTTTTAGTTTTATGTTTTCCATGGTGGTGCGTTTATTGTTTCAGGTATTGTTTATTATGATTTACCATAGTAATGATCTGTTTCACGGATTCTATGGAACGAAAACCGTCTGCCGGCGTGTGCAGACAATAATCTACAAGCTGGCTTACTGTTGATTCGGCTACATGAAGACGGGTGTCGGAAGACGCATAATAGATATAAACTTTTCCGTTGTCATCTTCAATCCATCCATTTGAGAATAATACATTCGATACATCACCGATTCTTTCTTCTCCTATGGGAGCCATGAAATAACCTGCAGGTTCGGCTATAATCTGTGTCGGATCTTCTAAGGAAGTCATATATAGGTATAATACATAGCGTAGTCCGGCTGCGCATCCTCTTACTCCATGTGCCAAATGTAACCATCCTTGTTGGGTTTTAATGGGGTGTGGCCCTTCTCCGTTTTTTACCTCCTTGATCGTATGATAAAACCGTTTATTGATGATCTTTTCTTCTTTTATTTCGGCATGACAGATGTCGTCTATGAGTGCCCAGCCAATGCCTCCTCCATTACCAGCGTCGATAAAGCCATCCTGGGGGCGGGTATATAAAGCGTATTTCCCGTTAACGAATTCCGGATGAAGCACAACGTTTCGTTGCTGGCTTGGAGATTTCAGGTCCGGTAAACGTTGCCATGTTTTCAGGTCCTTTGTTCGTGCAATACCTGCTACGGCCACTGCTGACGATAAATCACCTGCCGGAGCGTTTGTATCTTTACGTTCCGCACAGAAAATGCCGTAGATCCATCCGTCTTCATGTGCGGTCAGGCGCATGTCGTACATATTGGTGTCGGGAACATCTGTTTCCGGCATTTCTATCGGATAATCCCAAAAGCGGAACCCGTCTACCGGGCTGTCGCTTTCCGCTACTGCGAAGAATGACTTTCGGTCTGCTCCCTCGACACGTGCCACAAGGTAATATTTATGATTGATTTTGATTGCTCCTGTATTCATTACCGCGTTGATGCCAATCCGCTCTTCCATGAATGGATTCTGTTTTTCATCAAAATCATACTTCCAGATTAATGGTGCATGTTCTGCTGTTAACACAGGATAGTGATAACGTCTGTATATACCGTTATTGTTATTGCATATCTCATTTTTCCGGGTGATAAGAGCTTCATAGTGCTGTGTCAGCTCTTCTAATCTGTTACTTTTCATATTCTATAGTTATTTTTTATCAGTTGGTTATTCGATTATTAGAACCCAGTCATTTCCTTTTCCTTCTGTAGGCGAGGATATGGAAATCGTATCTGTTGTCGTATACTGGTAGAATGTGGTTTGTCCGTTACGGGGATTCATCCATTTTAAAGTCCGTTTGGGACTACTCATGGAAGGCAGATAGATGGTTCTTTTCCCACCTTGCGGAAGATATACCAGTATATAGTCTTTGTTGCCGAAGGCTACGGGGTAGTTTGTCTTTTCTAAAGAGGCATTGCCAAAAATGCTTTGTTGGCTCTTCCCTTGAGTAAAATCAAATTTCTCCCATAATCTGCGAAAGTGAATTAAATCCCATGCTCCTTGTTTGTCCATAGCCTGATGCCATGGAGTATCGGCATCACATTTAGATTCGCGTCCGGTGTCGAACATTTGCCATATATCATTACAACCATATGTATAGCCACAGGCACCACTGAACATGCTTTGGTAGAGTGTATGGCGGACGTCATCCTCTCCGAATCTTCCGTTCTCTTTTTTAAAATTGATCGGAATATTCTCATATCGGGGTTCTCCATCCATACATGGCTTGTGTGGCTTCCTATTTAAGTCGGGTAGAAGTATACGTTGATAGATGGCGAAGTCCTGTTGAGCATGTCCGGACTGACACATATTGAAGTCCAACCATGGAGCGTCGTGAAACCAGTATGAGGATGAGTGCTCACCCTGCGGATGATAGGTCATCAAATGATTTTGGTCTATACTTTTAATGCCGGTTGCCAATGCGTTCCAGATGGATAGGTTTTTTCCGCCTCCACTCCGGTCACCTCCTATTACCCATATCAGGTTGGGCATATTCATATAGCGTTCTCCCAACCACTTGCCGTATCTATACGCATTCTCCGGGGTGAAGATTTCCGGTCCTTTTCCCCATTGTTTGTCTACTTTATCACCCCAGGTTGGCAGCAATGCTATATATAAACCTTTGGTTGCAGCCAGAGAAATTACTTTGTCTACACGGGCGAAATACTCGGGGGAAGGCTGGTCGATATTACCGTCGATTAATTGGGGGACTCCGTTGGAGGAGGCGTTAATGCCGTCTAATTCATCCAGAATTACAGTTTGTATGACGGTAAATCCCTTTTCTCTGCGATTCTCCAGATATCGTTCTGTCTCTTTGTCGTTTAAGCGGCTGATGAGTTCCCAAGCTGTATCTCCCAGATAAAGAAAAGGAGTTCCATCCGTGTATTCCAGGTAGCGACCGGACGAATTTACCCGTAAGTTGCCTTTTGATAGATTCGTGGCACTTCCTGTCCACCGGTCTTCTTGAGCAGAAACACAGGTCGTACAAAGAATGAATAAAACGTAGCAGATGGAGAGTCGTTTGAGCATGATTCTATTTCTTTAAAGTATGCGTATATTTCTCAACTATGGGCGTTTGCGGCCTGTCTTTTCCCTCTTTAGGGGTGATTGCCATGAAATAGGTATCCCACCACGGACCTGCTGCCCAATAGGTGCCGTTGATTCCGTTCTCTTGTAAATAGCGCAGGAACAAATCAAGAGTTTCATTCCAACGGGGATCATTGTCGGGAATTCCATATTCTCCGATAAAGCCATGGAAATTATTTTGTTTGATCCATTCGACAAAAGGTTTTACCCGGTCGATACCTTTTTCCGGATAACATCCCTCTTCTTCATAGGAATATTTATAAGTACCGGATGCATCTTTGTCAAAATATACATGCGCTTCAAAAGCGAGGTTATTAGCAGGGTCTTTTAAGAATTTGAGTGTATCGCTTTGCTCAATCCAGCGTTCTGCCGATGACCAGTCATTGCCGCCTACCATGATAAGGGTGTTGGTATCGACCTGTCGAATGGCATTGATGGATGCTTGCGCCATGTCGAACCAACTAGTTCCGGGAGCCAGATCGTGTGGTTCATTCATCAGCCCGTAGCCGTATATATTTTTGAAAGTCGAGAATTCTTTAGCGATAGCTTGCCAGAAAGAGGCCAGATCTTCTATTGTTAATCCGTTACTTCCGATAAGGGTGTGTTCGTTATTCATGTAACGGCGACAATAATTATGCAAATCAAGAAGTACGACCATATCCCGCTTTTCTGCAGCTCTGACCAGTTCTTTCATTTTATTGAGGTCATGTTGGTTCAGCGGGCCTTTCAGATCCAGTTGCAACCGTTCCCATTTAAATGGTAACCTGACAAGTTTCAGACCTTTTTTGTGCCAATATTCGAGGTCCTGATCTGTCGGATAAGTATAGTCTTTATTATATTCTCCGGGAAAAGATGAACCGAAGTCGGCACATGCGAGGTTGACACCATAAGGTTCACCAGTCTCTTTTACTGGAGGTTGATTGCTTTTACATCCATTTAGAGTAAGTAAGCTTAGTAGTAGAAAAGCCGAAATAAAAACTTTTTTCATAATGTTCTGTTTAATAGGGTTATTGGAGGTTCCAGCCTTTTACAATCACTGGAGATTCCAAGTTTATTTTTAATTTTTTTGATTCCTGTGGATTAAGCCATATATAGTTCTCCGAAACGATGAGTTGATCCATCTTCTCCGGTACTTCTATGTGTACTCCGATGGCTGGATATTTTCCTGTATTTGTCAGAATCACTGCATTGCCCCTACGTTCCGTCTTTATGGTTGTCTGGGGCATTGATAAGATGGAGCCCGGGCGCACTTCATAATTGGTGAAGTAGTAATTCCGGTAGATACTCCGGTTATTTTTCACTATATCCAATACAAAGAACAACATGGTAGATTTGGTTTGCTCTCTGTTTAAATAGATTTCTCCTAGTTTTTTTACAACATTCTCATCTCCGGTGCCATTAAACGTATGGTTGGCGACAGTGTCTAGTTGATCATTGTATATAGATACCTTCACTTGATAAGGTTTTTTGTCCAGTTCTTGGCAATCATCGAGCAGATAAACAGGAAGGCTGACTTCCTGGCTGGAGAGATTGCTACGGTCAAATAACATAACTGCCGCTAGCGGAGCAAAAGATTTTTGCACAAAATAATGAATGGGTTTAATGATGCCGTAATAATCTACGCACGACCACGAGACACCGGGATAATTGTCGTTCATCTTATAATAAAGTGCTCCCGTAGTATGAGGCCATAATGTACGTGCCCGTTCTAGTGTATGTCTCACTCCCACTACTTGTGCTAATTGTGATCCGAGAATGAAAGAAGCCAGCGAATCTTTCGGCATAAAATAACCGGAGTATTGAACGAGCTTTCCCATTTCTCCCATTGTTCCGAAGATAGGAGTGTGGTGTGTGAAGTTACCGCTCCTTCGGGGAGGCCACACCTCTTTCTCCCCATCTAAATATTTGTGTACTGTCTCAATGTGAGGCAATGATGCTATCCCAAATTCTCCCCAAAAAGGAGCGGTCATATTCAAATTATGATTGAGGTGGGCATTATCCCACCAGCAGTTATAATTGTGTTGGCTGCCTCCCCAAGCTTCCCCGCGATGGAAAGGACGAGTTCCGTCGAGTTCGATGCTTAGTCGTCCCATCATGTCAATGGCAGGGCCGAATGGCTTGTCCGATTCATTTCCTGCTCCCCACATCACAAGAGAAGGGTGGTTTCTGAGTCGTTTGGTATTTCTTTCTACCGTCTCTTTTAAAAGAGAGTACGGCTGCGTGTTATGACTATTCCAGGCTGTTGGCCATTCTTGCATAACCAGTATTCCGTATTTGTCGCATAATTCGTAGAAATCATCCGTTTCGGGCATTCCTCCTCCCCAAGCTCTTAGCATTTGTATGTGCTGGCTTTTGGCTATCTGAAGTAAATGTTCATATTTATTTCTTGAAAAGTCCATTAATGCATCCATGGTACACCAACCTGTTCCTTTTATAAACATCGGTTTCCCGTTGATGACAAATGTCCAGTTATAATAATCTTCTTTAGCACCATCGGTTAATGGCCTCATCTCAATCGTCCGGATGCCGAATGATGTTTTTACATGAGCTGTTTTTCCTTTTTGTGGAATGAAACGGAGATTGAGATCATATAGAGCTTGTTCTCCTCTGTCATTAGGCCACCAAAGGTGTGGATCCTTGATTTGAAAGTCCAAAGACAAGGTTTCTTGTTTACGTTGGCTGTTAATGTCAAAACGATAATATTGTTTTATTCCTTTGAAGTTTTTGGGAGATACTTCAGCATATAATACTCCTTTTAATGGAGATGATTGTTCGTGTAAATCAAACGTCAGACGCATTTGACCATCGAGTGAACGAGTGGCGACGAAAGGTGAGTCTATATCTACGGCGGCTTGTTCTTTTAGTTGGACACTTCGCCAGATTCCCAATGACGGAATTTGTGCATAATGCCATCCGTAAACGCAATTGAACACGACTGTATATTTCCAACTTTCATTTGCGTTGGGCGGCCAGTTCCCTAAAAACATTTGAGGAATGGCTTCAAGTTTTACTATGAGCGTATTTTTGTTCTTTAAATATTTACCTATTGAGAAATCAGGTCCTCCGAACATTCCTTCGTGTGTTCCTAGGAGCTTTCCGTTGAGCCATACAGTACATTTATTGGCAATTCCGCCAAAAGATAGTATGCTGTGAGATAAAGGGGAGTTTAGTTCGAACTCCCGCTTCATCCACCATGTTTTATAAGATTGTTTTTCCGCTATGGAATCATTTTGACCGATGTATGGATCGGGTATGATTTTATTTTCTACCAGTGCGGTATGAATACTTCCCGGTACACGGGCAGGTATTTGATCTGTCCAGGAGGTATGCAGGCGTTCTTTTTCTGTTCCTCCTTCCGCCAGTTGCCAGATTCCGTCCAAAGAGAACTCCGAAGGTATATTTCCAATTGGAGGAATATTACCTGTTTCAGTCATCTGTGTACCTTTTACCTCTATGGGAGAAGGCTTTGCTGCAAAGCTTTTCCTGTCTATCTCATCCATGGATTTCTGTGCGATAACCATTGGTGTAGATAGAAGTAAAGTGATGATAGTGATGAATCGGGTTCTCATGGACAGTATTTAAATCTGGTTATTGTTGCGTACTTTTATATTTCAGGAGCGTATTCAGTTGCGGACGATCCTTTGTGTAATTGTTGGTCGGTTGGACAGATAAGGGATAATCGCCCCATCGCGGACCGGCAGACCAATAAGTTCCGTTCACTCCATTTTCTTGTAGGTATTTGAGGGCTGAGTCAAGAATATCTAACCATCGGCCATCGGTATCAGGTACTCCATATTCTCCGACAAATCCGCGTTTGTTGTTTTCTTTCAACCAGTCAACGAAAGGTTTCAAACGTGCTACTCCTGTTTGAATGGTTGCTCTATCTTCATCATATCCTTTATCATAGTTTCCGGAAGAATCCGAATCGAAATAGATATGAGCCTGGAATATCAGGTTGTTACTTGGGTCTGTCAGGGTTTTCAGGTTGTCGCTACATTCCTTCCATCGTCTGGCGGAGCTGAATTCATCTCCACTGACAATGATGGTTGTTTTAGTATCTACTGTACGGATAGCGTTAATGCAGGCTTGGGCTATGTTCACCCATGGAGTTGACGGGAGCATTTTGTTAGGCTCGTTCATTATATCATATCCCCAGATATTCTTGTAATCCTTAAACTCTTTTGCCAGTTTTTTCCATACGTCGCAGAAATTATCAACAGTGCACCGTGCATTACCGATGATTGCATACTGATTGTTTTGCGAACTTTGTCCGTCGCAATATACGCAATATCTTCCAAAGTTATGCATATCCAAGAGTATCTGCATGTTTCTATCTTCAGCAGCTTTGACGAATTTTTTCATTTTTGCCAACTCTGTTGCATTTAGTTCTCCATTCATTGTGGGTTGTATGCGTTCCCAACGGAATGGAAAACGTACCAGATAGAGGCCTTTGGCTTTGAAATAGTCCAGGTCTTTTTCTGTTGGATAACCATAGTGTGTACCATCTACCCCCGGATATACATTTCCAAATTCAGCTCCTGACAGATTCACTCCGAAATAAGCCGTCTGTTTGGTGGGTTGGGGGTCATCACCATTTTCTTCTTCTTCTGATTTAGAACAGGATGAAAATAGAAGTGCTACAATTGTAACTAATGAAAATAAATCTTTTAGCATAAATCGAATCATTTTTGTTGGTGAGGGAACGCCGAAACAAAGGCGTTCCCTTTTTATTTTTACTTATGAACAAATCTGAAATTACACATACTTAAGTCGAAATCTTGAGCAGATTCGGGTGAAAATACGATTTTGAAAGCAGTATTGGTACTAGGATCGATAGGGTTAGGTAATAATGCTTCCGTATCGGCACTGATTCGTACTGTTTGCCATCCACCATAGGTGTTGACTGGAAGTCCGCCTTTGGAAGGATACCATATATACTCTCCTAAGATGATACGTGCCTGGGCTGATATTGGGAATTTAGCTCCAGTACAAATTTCAAATCTTAAATCGTAAGAGGAGGGATCTGCAGCTACTTCTGCTGGTACAGTAATAGTTCCGGCCCACATGACCATCCATCCCCAAGCGTTCACGGAATAATTGAAGCGGATATATTTTCCTCCTTCTACTAACGGTTCCGGTTGTCCTTCTAATGTGCCGTCGCATAGAAAATTTTTCGGGGCATCAGGGAATTGGCTGGAATGCGTAAAAGCACCGAGTCCCGGCCAATTGTTGAAGTCGAAAAGCTGGGATACTCCCGGATCCATGTATGTGAGTTTGTATGCTTCATCCATGTTTGCTCCTTTTATGGTAAGGGTTGATTTGGGAGTGGCATTTGCCGGGATTTCTATTGTCAGTTCTGTACGGGTTGCATCGATTACATTAACCGGTAGGTTACCCAGATTGACAATCGCTTCTTCAATGGTAATGCCGTAAAGGTCGAAATTGTCGCCTGTAATAACTGTTGTATCTCCCGGTTGGGTGAATTCATTTTTGAGTCCGTTGATGGTTAAATCAGGGATGGAAACAACAAAAGGAATACTAAGTTCTCCATGTTTGGTTGTGATATAAATCGTGTTTGACACTTCTTTAGGAAGTGCACGGGGAATAGGTGCAAGAAGCATATCGTAGGTAGAATAGATCTCCTTGCTGTCCACTTCAATGTCATTGAACTTCAGTGAAGTGATGTCTCCGAGATTTGTTCCTTCAATTCGTACTACTTGTTCGAAATTTGCCCCGTCAATAGGAAATTCGGCGTCTGTTGCCAAAACGACTTTGTCTACACTCGGAGCACCTGTTGACGGTTTGTTTTCTTTGGCCTTCAGATCGTCCACTTCAACAATATCCGTACAGGATGTTAAAGCGAATATGGATGCTGCGATTATTGCAAAATATTTTATTTTCTTCATAATCTGTTTTTTTACATGGTTATAAGTGATTAATCCCATCCTGGATTATTTTCATTAATTCCTTGGTTGGTCAGGATTTCGAGAGTCGGAATCGGGAACAGTAAATGCTTGCTGGAACGTTGTTTTACGTTGTTTGCCTCATCCATTCCGCCTAAAGCATTCATGGCTTGCAAATAAATTCCCCAGCGTATTAAATCCCAACGACGATCACCTTCTAAGGCTAATTCCATTGCACGTTCTTCAAGGATAGCGGAACGCAGGCTGGCTTTGTCGGTGAAATTTGCTAATTCTTTGCCTGTTGCGTTACTGCGTGTGCGGACATCGTTTAAAGCATCTACCGATTCTTTTGTCGGACCGTTTAATTCATTGGCTGCTTCTGCAAAGATTAAAACAACATCGGCATAGCGGAGGAATGGGTAATTAGCATCCGTACGGGGCTGTGTCTGATCAGCTATCTGTTGCGAGTATTTAGTCGTGAAAGCAAAGAACTGTTCTGATCCTCCCTCGTCACATCTCCATCCGGAAGTTACTTTAGGATTATCGAATGGAGGTTCTTTAGCTTCAACCATACGTTGCCATTTTCCGAAATTCGGATAATATGAGCCGCCTCCCCAGCTGGTATCGGAGTTCTGGCGTATCCAGCAATGTAACACTCCTTTGTCTACACGGTAGTCTTTTTCTTCAAATAATAGATACCAGTGTTTTCTGCATCCTACTGTCAAGCTGTTGTCTATGTTGCCTGCTGCATTGAGTCTGCCACAGTAGTGAGAGCTGAATAATGTACCATATAGTTCGTCTCCGGATTTAGTTTGCAAGCTGAATAAATGCTCGCTGCAAGTCTTGCCGGAAGGAGACCAGATCAAATCATAGTCCTCAAGTTGGTGTGCTCCATATTCTCCTCCGATAATATCTCCCGCAATTTCATAGGCCAGTCTGTAATATTCTTGGGAAGAAAAGCTCTCGTAACCGGCAACTTGATCCTTGGAGAATGTTGTCGGAACAGGTTCTGTATACACTTTGGTCATAGTACCATTTACATTCTGCATGACAAACGGTGCACCGGTCTTTACTGTTATCTGTTCTCCGGTAGCCGTGGAAGCAGAGCCGATAGTTGCATATACTTTGGCTAACAAACCTGCTGCAGTTGCAGCACAGACTCTTCCGGGTTTAAAACCATTATCTGTGTTTTTATAAATCATATCTTTAGCGTCTTTAAGCAAAGGTATGATTGTTTCCGTGTAGACTTGTGCAATCGGAATACGCGGATTGTTGGTATATTGTCCGGATTCGTTTACACTGACAGAATAAATAGGAATAGCTCCATAAGCACGTACCAGATAGAAATATGCCCATGCTTTAAGAAAATAGCATTCTCCTAATGCATTCTTTTTAAATGCTTCTGATACATTTTGCATCTTATTGATTTCAGAGACTGCAATGTTTGCCCGATTAATCAAAGAGTACATTCCGGTCCAAAGTATATCGGCCTGCCCGTCACCTCCTTGGAAGTTACCGCTTCCGAACTGGCTGAACTGCCATACAGCGCCGGAGATATAGTCACAGTCATAATCCAATGGACGTGGAAAACTACCGTATCTGAACATGGCTTCGTGTAATGTATTATATACTCCTGTTACCCACATGTCGGCACCATTATCAGAATCTTCAACATCTTCAGGGGCAATGAAGTCGAAAGGTTTTTCCTCGATCATACTTTCGCATGATGTCATTACTGCTCCGGATAATAGGAGAGTGGATGCCATCAGATATATGAATATATTTTTCTTTTTCATCATTTCTTGAGATTATAACGTTAATTTAAAACCTATTGAATATGTTCTGCTGCTCGGGTATGAGAAGATATCGACTCCTCTTCTGGAAGCGTCAGAACCAAAGGCGTTTACATCCGGATCAAACCAGCTATAACCTGTAATCGTGAATACGTTTGTGACTGTTCCGAAAACAGATAGGTTGCTGATACCTTTTATGACTGAACCGAAATTATAGTTTAAGTTGATCGTTTTTAGTCTGAAGTAAGATCCGTCCTCTACATAGCGGTCAGAGAGCTTCATATCACGAGTCATTGCAGTAGTGACGCGAGGCCATTTGGCGTTAGCTGCATTCTCTGGTGTCCAGCGTGAGTCATAAGCATCTTGAGTGATGTTGGCAATACTGCTCATTCCGATATTTGTCAGGTTACCGTTGAAAATATCATTACCATGAGTCCCTTGGAAGAACAATCCCAAAGTCAGATTTTTCCATCGTAAATTGGCATTCAAACCGTAAATAAAGTCAGGATTGGTATCACCGATGATAGCACGGTCTTCTGATGTTATCTTTCCGTCATTATTTTTGTCCAGATATTTGATCTCTCCGATCATTCTGCGGGCTTCGTCATCAGAAGCTTTGGCATATATCGGATCTGCACGGACTTCTGCTATATTATCGTAGAAGCCGTCTTCTATATAGCCGAAAATTGTTCCGATAGGCAATCCGTTTCTTTGCAAAAATACTTCTTTGGCGCTATACCATAATTGGTTGGCATATTGATCTGCTGTTAAACCTCCAATTTCGTTTTTATTAAAGGAAATGTTACCGTCGAATTCTAAAGTCCAGTCTTTTTTATCTAATGCAATGATTTTACCGGTTAGTTCAAGGCCTTTGTTTTTTACATGGCCGAAATTTGTCCACATTGTAGTATAGCCGGTACTGTTCGGTATAGATACATTTTGTAGCAGGTCATTGGTTTTCTTGTAATAATAGTTAGCAGATAAACTAATTCTATTATTCCAGAATCCCATGTCAAGTCCGATATTATATTGGTCGGTTGTTTCCCATTTGAGTTTGTCATTCAAAGGACCTTTGTAAGTTTGTCCTGCAAATCCACTGCTTAATGTCCCGTCCAGAGGGTAATTGGATGGTGCAAGTGAAGCGATAGTCTGGTAACTGCTGATAGCTTGATTACCTGTTTGACCGTAGCTGAGGCGCAATTTTAAATTGCTGAATATATTCAGGTTCTTGATAAATTCTTCTTCGGATAGAGTCCATGCTACCGCTCCTGAAGCGAAGTTTGCAAATTTGTTTCCCGGAGCAAAACGGCTTGAACCATCGCGGCGGAATGACGCTGTGAAGATATAACGGTCTTTGAATGTGTAGTTGGCACGTCCTAATAAAGAGACTAAAACTGCTTGCCCTCGATAACTGGCCGGTGCCTCGATATTTAATGCCTGACTCATGTCGAAGTCTTGTGTGATGTCAGTCGGGAAGTTGGATGCGTTCATTGTTTTTCCACCCCAATCAGATTTTTCGTAAGTGAAACCGGCTACTACATTGAGATGATGTAATTTGTTGAATGTCTTATCGAAAGTAATCAATGATTCTGCTGTTAAGTTCTGCCAGAAATTGTCACTCTTACCAGCACGTCCATTAGAGGCTTTACCTTCTCCTGTTTCACGATTGTAGTAACTTGCACGATCGTTTACTGAATAACTGATACCTAGATTCTGACGGAATTTCAAGCAATCGAGGATTTTAATCTCGGCAAACGAGGAAGTAAATACATTGATTGATTTCAGCTCATCTTTAGCTGTATTAACGTATGTACGTGGATTGGCTGACAACCATGCATAAGAATCATCTTCTGTCTTGTCTCCTACATATAATGTCGGTAAATAAAGCATGGCAGAACGGATAATACTATAATCATAAGAATTTGACTTGGCAAACTTAGTTAACGAACGGGTGAAGTTGATATTTAATCCCGTATTTAACCAGGGTTTCACGTGGCTTCCGATGTTGGCACGAACAGCAAAACGTTCATAACCGGAATTCTTGATGATACCCGATTGATCTGTGTAATTACCGGAGAATGCATAATTGCTTTTCTCATTTCCTCCCGATACACTAAGGTTGTATTCCTGTGTTAATGCATCTTGTAGGATCTCGTCCATCCAGTTGGTGCCCTCTACCCATTCTTTATTACCATATTCGTCTTCGCGATAACCCGGATTGAGATAATCTTCCGGTGAAGCATAGTATTTACCGGAGTTAGGAACGATTTTGTCGTTCTCATCGCGACGGTAGTTCCATTTTCCACGATAAGGAAGGTATGAATAGGGAAGATTGTCATAAGCAGCTCCGTTGATTACACCTTCATTTACATAATTAGCGTAAGTGTAAGCATCCAGCATTTTTACCATTTTGGCTATTTTAGAAAGGCCGAAGTTGGCAGAGAACTCAACCTTAGCGTCTCCGGCACGACCTCTTTTAGTGGTGATCAATACAACACCATTAGCTCCGCGAGAACCGTAAATGGCTGTTGCAGAAGCATCTTTTAAAATATCAATTGATTCGATATCATTAGGATTGATTAATGAAAGAGGATTGGTTGTGGAGTTATTGCCTTCATTTGCCTTACTGCTTGGAGTATCTCCTACCTCAAACGGAATACCGTCGACAATGTAAAGTGGCTGTGAATTTGTAGAGAATGAGTTGGCACCACGGATAGTGATACTTACACCTGAACCGGGAGCACCGTCACTCTGGTTCACTTGTACACCGGCTAACTTACCTTGTAAAGCTTGGGAAATACTAGTCGGATTACCAAGCATCAGGTCATCACTTTTAATAGAGGAAACGGCTCCGGATAAATCTTTTTTCCTCATTGTACCATAACCGATAACGACTACTTCATCCAAAGACTTAGTATCATCTTTGAGTGAAACGTTGATTGTTTTACGGTTCCCTACAGTGACCTCTGTTGTTCTATAACCGATAAAAGTGTACTGAAGAACAGATCTCGGGCTTTCTACTGTTATAGTATATTTACCGTTTAAATCAGTGATGGTACCATTGTTCTTTTTAACTCCTAGCTCAACAATATTAACTCCGGGAAGGGGGTCACCTTTGCTGTCTGTAACAGTACCTTTAATCTCAATACCTGCTGCTGTGGCAGCTGTATTTATCATCCAAAACATAATCAAGAAGAGCCAGACTCCTTTTGATTCTTTTAGCATCCGCACTTTTGAGCGGGGAAAAGAAAAGAGATTCTTTTTCATTTTTATCAAATTTAAAATTAACTTTAGTATAAAATCTCGTATATTAATTTATTAATGCAAAGCTAGTAAATAAGGAATGTAAATTATTGACGTTATTTGCCTAAAACTGATATTATTTTATCATTCTTTATTTTTATAAATATGTGAGTTGTATTGTTGGATAAACTTACGGCTTTGACGTCCTGCGGGTTTTATTAAAGATTCGTCCCATCCTCCGTTTTTGCTTGCTCGCGGAAGAATCATGGAGCAAGTTTCGTTCTTGTCTGAAATGGACCAGTTAACCCAGCTGATCTTTTTGCTTTCCAGCCATTCTACCCAGCGGGTCCATTCCGGTATGTCTAATGGGCCGTCGCCAGTACATTCCATGCCGCTTCAGCTCTATCCCGTAGCCCTTGTTTATGGGTAGCGGCATAGAAATGCAGAGTATACATTATATTATCGAATCCTTTTAAAGGACTTTCTGCTACCAAGTGTAAGTCCTGGTCCCAGTGTGGACTGCCTACGAGAATAATATTATCAGGATCATATTTACGTATTTCAGAGATAATATCAGTTGCATATTCTTTCACGCTTTCCCAACTGTCTTCCATGGGCTCGTTATATATTTCATAAATAATATGAGGATATTTCCCATATTTCTGTGCCATCATTGAGAAAAATGCTTTCGCTTCTTCTTTTTGTGGATAATAAGTATGCCAGTCGATTATTACATAAATATCATTTTTGATGGCTGCTTTAATTACTTTATTCATACATTTTAGAGCAAATTCCGGATTCTCGATGTAATTATCTTCAATAACTGTTCCCATTGCTGCACGTAAGACGGTACATTTCCAATCTTTTTTCAACCATTTTACAGATTGCTTATTGTAAAATCTGGGCCATAGATTATGCCAGCCATAACTGACTCCTCTTAATACGATAGGTTCTCCGGCTTGGCTACATAGTTGATTGCCTTTTACTTGTAGTTGTCCCCATTGTTTTACAGGGTCTTTGCTGTAACCGAATAATGATATCATGGAAAATAAGGTGGTAAACAAAATGACTTTCTTCATTCTCATAATAAATTAGGTATAACATATAAGATGGACGTTGCAAAGTAAGCACAAAAAAAATATGTAAAAAAGTGCTTTGTTATCATATACTGATACTTTTCTTACTATTTATTTAGAACAGGGGTGCATTACCTTATTATATATATAAAAAAGGATTAAGTCGGAAAATAAATATGATAACAGATAACTTGAAGGTTGAAATAGTATATTGATTTGATAATAAAGTAGTTGTATGCCTGTATAAGTTGCCGTACTTTTATGAATTAAATTTTATAGATAGAATTAATGTTTTACTTTATGTTTATTACCTTATGAAAAGAAGTATTTTTTTTATTTGTTTTGTTGTTTTCGGAGCTGTGTCACTGTTGGCAACTGGTTCAATAGTCTCTACAGTGCAGCCGGGTTGGCAGGTCGATAGTATATCTTATGGTATATCCCGAATGGTAGATATTGCATCTTTACCCCTGTTAGATCGTGGAACCTCGGTCCACTATGAAGGTAGCATTGATAAAAGAGGAAAGAATGCCGACTGGGATTGGAGCCTTTATCAGGATCAACGTGGAGAATGGGTAATATTTGATGCCGAGGGTCCGGGATGTATTTATAACCTTGTACAACATCGCTATATGAGTTCAAGTGATCCGCTTTTTCGCTTTTATTTTGATGGAGAAGAAACACCTCGTTTTAGTTTACGTTTATCTGAATTCGGAGAGAAGGAGCCCTTTATTAAGCCTTTGGCTGAAAGCTATATTGGTCCGTTTGATAATGGAAGAGGACCCATACGTGTGGCACGAAGCTTTGTGCCGATGCCGTTTAACAAGGGTTGTCGTGTAACCACTGATGTGAAACTGGAAGGTTATGACAGAACAAAAGGTGAAGGAGGTTGGGGACATATTGTATACCACACTTATACGGACAATGGAATCAATACATTTACCGGGAAGGAAAATTATGATACTTTGATACAATTATGGAAAAAACAGGGAAGCGGTTTTTTGTGTGATGATCAATTGGTATATCATCGAAAGTCGGAACAAAAGGTCAATGCTGGCGAATGTATTACTTTATTGGATGAAAAAGGAGAGGGAGTTATCGGGTCTTTAAAATTTTATCTTCCGGCGATTAATGAGCAGCACTTGCAGGATGTGTGGATTCATATGTTTTGGGATGCTCATCAACAACCTGACATTTCTTGTCCTTTGGCTTGCCTGGGAGGTAACTCTTTGGGCTTTCACGATACTAACTATTTACTGTCCGGATATAACACGGACGGTTGGTTCTATAATTATTTTCCAATGCCATATTGGAAGCATGTGAAGATAATGATTGAAAATCGTAGCGGCGTTCCTGTTTCTTTGGAATTTTCAGAAATAGCAGTTTCCCGCTCGGTTTATCCTACATCTAATACCGGATACTTTCGTAATACACCATATTATACACGAAAACATGTGGCAGGAACAGATAGTCCGATAGCTGCTATTCAAGGAAGAGGAAAAATGGTTGCCGCTCATATCACATGTCATGCCGAACGCTCGCATATTATTTCTTGCGAAGGGGATGTTCGTGTATATATTGACGGCAAACGGACACCGCAAGTTGAGAGTGACGGTTCTGAAAGTTATGTTTGTTATGGCTGGGGATTCCCGACTCCACCTGAAGTACATCCGATGGGTGGGTATGACGGTCTTCCGGATAATCCTTGGTCTATGACTCGTTTTTGTATTGGTGATAGTTATCCTTTCTATTCGGAGTTAAAGTTTGGAATAGAGTCGGGAGAATATAACAATCAGTATTTGGAACATTCGGGTACTATCTTTTATTATGGTCAGGATAAAAGTGTGTTGGTGAAAACCGATAGTTTGAATTTGAGTTCTCCGCATGCTATTAAACAGCATTCTTATAAGGCTATGGGCAATGTGCGGAAAACAAAACTGGAAAGTTTTTTTGAAGGGAAAGAGGACAGTGTTTTATGCATGGGAGAAGTTGTCCGGTTCAAGAACTGTAGTAGCTTCAGAGTGAATATCCTTTCTCAAAATGAAGGAGTGCGCTTGCGTAGATTGAGTGATCAAAACGATACCCGGCAAGCTGCACGTGTTTTTGTTGATGGTGAAGAGGTTATAGAACGTTTATGGTATGTAGCTGATAGCAATCCTTATAAACGCTGGCTGGAAGATGATTTTGAAATTCCAGCCAGATATACTAAGGGAAAGAAATCTTTAAATATTCGTATTGTTCCTGTTTCTATGTCTAAGGAGGGGAGGATTGCTTGGAATGAGGCAGAGTATCAGGTCTTTTGTTATATTATTTAAGTATTATAAATCAATACTAATGTATAAGCTATATAACAAGCCACCATGATACTTCCCTCTATCCGTGTAATCGTTCGTTTGGCGAAGAATAGCCCGAAGAACCAGAGCAGGATACCGGAACCTACTAATGTGAATAAGTCGAAGTTGGTAATTCCGTTAAGATGGAGCGGGGTGATACTTGCACTGCATCCCAATACGAAGAAGATATTGAAAAGATTGCTTCCTATTACATTACCGATGGCAATCTCCGGATTTTTCTTCAATGCGGCAACGATGGAAGTGGCAAGTTCGGGCAGAGAAGTGCCTCCCGCTACCAAAGTCAGGCCGATAATCGATTCACTGACTCCCAGACTGCGGGCAATACCAGTGGCTCCATCGACAAATAACTGTCCTCCATATATAAGTGCAGCCAGACCGCCGATGATATATAGAGTGGATTTCCACCAGGGGAGCGATTTGATTTCCTCTTCTTCGGTGGAGTGCTTGGCTGGCTGTGCATTGTCCGCTATAGGCTTGGAAGGACCAGAGGAAGCGATAGCAAATGTATATCCCATAAAGATGGCGAAAAAGCAAAGCAATAACAGACCGTCTACTCTATTTAGAATATTCTCTGATGCCTTATCCAGAAAGACATCGTTGGCACAAACCAATAAAATGATTGAAGAGAGTATGCAGAGCGGTATTTCTTTTCTGAGCGTATTACGGGTGATGACAATCGGGGCAAATAGGGCGGTGCAGCCTACGATCATCAATGTATTGAAAATATTGCTTCCCACTACATTACCGATAGCGATGTCCGCACTGCCTTTGAGAGCGGAAGAAACGCTGACCGTCAGTTCTGGGGCAGAAGTTCCGAATGCGACAATAGTAAGCCCGATAACGATAGGCGGAATGCGAAAGCGTTTGGCTACTGAGGCGGAACCGTCTGTTAATCCGTTGGCACCTAGCAAAATGAGGATAAGTCCCCCTATAAGAAATAATATATTCATAGCTTTTTCCGTTTGAATTGCAAAGATAATCAATTTAGGAATTGTAATGTCAAAAACAATCCGTATGTTTGCTCTGTTTTAGTAAAGAAGTGGATTGACCTTAATTTGTAATCATTTGAATAGTAGAATATGGAAATAAATAAAATAAAGCGGTTGGTGCTGATATTGTTGATGTCTTTTGCAACAATTGGGGTACAAGCGCAGTTGGAGCAGGCTGTCAAAAAGATATTTGCAGGGGATAGTATAACCGGTGTACATGCTTCTATGAAACAGGAATCGGACTCTGCCTATGTGGCAAATTTGCAAAAGACATTGGAGACTGCCCGGCTTAATGAGGCGAATATGCGGATGGAGATGGAACAGATGAAGCTTCAGATGGCCGCAGCCGATTCGGTGAAGTATGCCCAGCAACGACAACGCATCGATTCTTTGCGTCAGTTTACCAAAGGCATCCCTGTAGTGGCGGATGGCGATACTTTATTTTATCTTTATACAAAACGGGGTGGGTATACTCCTCAACAACGGGCGCAAATGACCGGTAGCGCCATTGAAGAATTGGGAAGGCGCTTCAATCTCCGTCCCGATTCGGTTTCTGTAGACCATTCGGATATTGTTTCCGATTTGATGTATGGCAATAAGGTGTTGCTATCCCTTACGGATCAGGACGCTTTATGGGAGGGCGTTTCCCGTGATTCTCTGGCGAATGAGAGACGGCAGAACGTTGTTGACAAACTGCACGAGATGAAAGCGGAACACGGGATTTGGCGAATGGCAAAACGTATTCTCTATTTTGTATTGGTGATTGTAGGCCAGTATTTTTTATTCCGTCTTACCAATTGGTTGTTCCGTAAGTTGAAAGTACGCATTCTGCGCTTGAAAGATACGAAGATAAAACCGGTGTCGATTCAAGGATATGAATTGTTGGATGCACAGAAGCAGGCGAATCTGTTAGTCTTTCTAGCCAGTGTAGGGCGGTATATCCTTATGGGATTGCAATTACTGTTTACCGTACCGCTGATTTTTATTATTTTCCCACAGACGGAAGGGTTGGCTTATCGTCTGCTCGGTTATATCTGGAATCCGATTCGTGGAATCTTTGTCGGTATCATTGACTACATTCCTAAACTGTTTACCATTATTGTGATCTGGTATGCAGTGAAATATCTGGTGCGTTTCGTGTTGTATCTGGCACGTGAAGTAGAGGGAGGGCGTCTTAAGATCAACGGCTTTTATCCGGATTGGGCAATGCCGACGTTCCATATTATCCGTTTCCTGCTCTATGCCTTTATGATTGCGATGATTTATCCCTACTTGCCGGGTTCCAACTCCGGAGTATTTCAGGGAATATCGGTGTTTGTCGGCTTGATTGTCTCACTCGGTTCGAGTACGGTTATCGGCAACATCATTGCCGGATTGGTGATTACTTATATGCGTCCGTTCAAGATAGGAGATCGGATTCAGTTGAATGATACTACAGGGAACATTATTGAGAAAACTCCGCTTGTCACCCGTATCCGTACGCCTAAAAATGAGGTGGTCACTGTACCCAACTCTTTCGTCATGTCGTCCCATACCGTGAATTATAGCACGTCAGCACGTGAATACGGGCTGATTATTCATTCTGAGGTATCCATTGGTTATGATATCCTTTGGCGGAAAGTAAATGAATTGTTGATTGATGCGGCATTGAATACTCCCGGTGTAGTGGACGACCCGCGTCCGTTTGTTCTGGAAACTTCTTTAAGTGACTGGTATCCGGTATATCAGGTGAATGCTTATATCAAGGAAGCTGATAAAATGCCTCAGATTTATTCAAACCTGCATCAGAATATTCAGGATAAATTTAATGAGGCGGGTATTGAGATCATGTCACCGCATTATATGGCTATGCGGGATGGTAATGAGACGACGATTCCGAAAGATGATTTGAGAAATACAAGTTCTACAGATAAGACTGCCCAAGAAAGTAAGCAGAAATGACTGTGACCGATAGATATATATAGTTAGAGTGTCCCTTTCATCACGAAAGAGACACCCTATGTTGTGTGTTTTTTCTGAGAGTAGAATTTATCTTTTTAAGAGAACTTATTTCTTTCGGGTGATTGTATAAAGCACATTTCCTTTCTTGTCTATCATGCGTAGATTAAGTTCTTTCTTGTTGATAGAGCAGATGGAGAAACCCGGTTCAGGACTACAGAATTTTGTTCCTTCGATGGGCTTTACTTTGCGTGCCAGTGATGCAGAGGAATTGACAATATAGTCGATGTCACTTTCCGGAACGCGGATATGCTGGAAGTTGTGGATATGTCCGCAGATATACATATCTACTTTATATTTGCGCAAGAGAGGGTCTATACGTTTCTGCATGTCCATCCGTTCGCTTTCTTCTTTCGGGGTGTATGCATAGATAGGATGGTGTCCGGCTACGATAATCCAGTCTTCTTTGGCATTAGCCAGCACAGAATCCAACCATGCCAGTTGTTTGTTGATATCCTGTTGGCAGGCATCGGGGTATTTATCATTCTCTTTGCGGTATTTGTCGATCAGAGGAGTCGTGTCAATCCAAATGATACGGATGGTTGCACCTTCTTCTTCGAATCTCTTTGTATAGTAACGGTCGGGCATTGTCCAACGGCGGCTAATATTGGTGTAGTCCAATACAGCTTGTGTGTTACCGCGATATTCGTGATTTCCCAAAATCGGAAACCAATCAATCATCAATTCCGGATGAGAATAGATAAGTTCGTAGTTGGTCATCCATAAGGGGTCGTTCACGCTGCGCACTCCTTCGAAATGATGGATATCCCCGGTAGCTAGGACGAATTCGGGACCGATCTCTTCTCCCATCGTACCCATCAGTTCGGCAATCGGTTTTTGGTCATAATATCCGTTACGTCCCAAGTCGTTCGCTATGTAGAAGTTGAACTTCTGATCAAATATAGAATAATCCGTCAATTGTGCCTGAGCGAATGTACAGACGGAAATCAGTGCTAGAATCAATAAACCTTTAATCTTTATATTCATATTCTGTTGTATATTAGATGTTTGTAAATGTATGCAATTATTTTGATTTTTGAGGGGCTGTTGGTTTAAAAGGAACAAATCAGCCTGTATCAGAAGTTGACTTTTACTCCGGCGTTAATCTTCACTCCATAGTGTTCCGACTGCATTGTACGGTCTTTGACGCCTTGATAATAACGCAACGGCTGGTTCAGCAAATTGGTGGCATCCGCATAGAACGTAGTCTTTATTTTCTTCCCAAACGTATAGCTGGCGTTCAAGTCCATGTAATTGACTGCATCGTAATAGCGGTCTAGTGCGGCAACTTCTCCCATTTCATCGATAAAACTGGAGGCGTAGTTATAAGAGAGACGTACGTTGAATCCTTTCTTCTCAAAATAGAGAGAGGCGTTGGCAGTGTGTTCCGGAGAACCGGGTAGAGACAAGTCTTTTTCATTTTCACGTCCTTCGAAGTTAAAGTTGTTCACTTTAGTGTGGGTATAGGTGTATGTGCCGTAGAATCCGATACATTTCAGTGCGGGAGCAATGAAACTGAAATCACGTTGGTAAGCAAGTTCTACGCCTAATAGATCTGCATCACCTGCATTTTTGGGCTGAGTGAATTTTTTGTATTCGTTATTCTGGTAGGTATAATCTCCTATTACCTGGTCTACAATGAAATCGTTGATTTTCTTGTAGAAAATGCCTGCACTGACCAAACCTACACTTTTGAAGTAATAATCTGCACTTAAATCGAAGTTGTAGGATATAGTCGGAGTTAAATCAGGATTACCCATCACCAGCTCGTTGTCGCTACGGTTGATATTCACGCACGGGATCAATGCCGAATATTTGGGACGGCTTAATGTTTCTGTAAAAGATGCGCGTACTTTGAAATTGTCGTTTACATCGTATTTGAATAAGACGCTGGGAAGCCAGTTGACATAGTCATTTTTATGATCACCGGTCGGTTCGAGGCTTTCATCTTCGTTTTCATCTACGTTCCAATTCCAGCCGTTGTATTTAATATGAGTGGCTTCCATACGGAGTCCTAACATCATCTTTATTTTCTTTCCGAGATTCTGGTCGAAACGGAAGAAAGCGGAAGTGACGTTCTCTTTGGCGTGGTAATTGCCGGAAGACTCTTCAAGAACCTGCTCGCCTTCCATATTGGCCAGATTGAGTGATCCTAAGTATTCTTTGGAGACGAAATCCGTAGCTTTGTATTGGCTGCCGGGCATGAAGCCGCCTCGGATCTGACTGGTAAGATTGTTCATGTATTCTGTATCGTAGGTGTCTTTATATGCATCTGCGTAGTCGTAGCAGATTACGTCACGGTCTTTTGTCTTGGAAACATATTTGGCTCCGAACTTCAGACTGTTGCCGTAGATACCGTTGGTTAAAGGCAGTTCGAAATTGACTTTGAATTTCAGGTCATTTTCATAGATTTCCTGATTGCTTTCGGTCAGTTCCTTTACTTTCCATTTTCCTCTTTCACCGTCTACTTTTCCATTGTGGAGGCTTACATCTGTTGTCACGTATGGAAAACGGTCGCCTGCATCTACGACGTCGAATCCGAGAAAGTCCTGTTTCAGGTTAAAATATCTTTCGTTCGGACGATCTTCGGTGGCACGTGCGTAAGAAGCTCCCCAATCCATAGATAGTTTGCCGAATTGGTGCTCTCCACTCAGACTGAAATCCATAGTCTGCTGTAATTCCAAACGGGCATTTTTATTGTTGGGTGTGCCTCCTTTAGTTTCTATCTGTGCGGATTGTTGCATTTCACCTTCGTCATCCAGTCCTGTCTTGTCCAGGTCCTTATAAGTGACGCGGTAACGGTTTTCCCAGTCATGGCGGCGGTTATAGATACCCTGCAATATCAGTCTGTGGTTCGGGTTTATATCGTAGTCGAAGGCCAATGAGTAGCTTTGGCGTTCACGGGTTACGTAGTATTGGCGTTTTTGTGCTTCTACCATGACTACTTCCCCTTTCTTGTTGACATCATATTCGAACTCCACATCATCCGATCCTACCGGAGCGTTTTGGTAGGAGATAGCAGCCATTACTCCTAATTTATTATTGAAGAATCGATCGCCGTAGGTAAGCCCCAGATTCAATTGGGCTTTTTCACTGACCCAGTTGTATCCGGTTCCGGCAGTAGCACTGAAAGTACGTTTGTACGGAGTGCTTTTCGTGACGAGATTGATGGAGCCTCCGATAGCGTCTCCGTCCATATCGGAAGTAACTACTTTATTCACTTCAATGGTCTGTATCATATCGGCGGGAATCAGATCGAGCTGAACGTTTCGCGTATCACCTTCAGCGGAAGGAAGGCGGTTGCCGTTGATGGTTATGGAACTAAGGTCGGCGGAAGTTCCGCGTACTTGTCCGAAGCGGGCTTCTCCTTGGTCATATTGTACGTTGATACCATTGATACGTTTCAACGCATCTCCGATATTAGAGTCGGGGAATTTACCAACTTGGTCGGCTGAAACGACATTAGTGATTCCCAGATTGTTTTTCTGTGCATTGATGGCACGGCGTTGTCCCTGGAAAGCACCGCCTACCACTATTTCCTGCAGTTCCAATCCTTCGTTGAGCACTACATCTTTTTCGAGTGTCTTTCCGGCAGGAATGGTTATCTGCATTTCGACAGGAGAGTAACCTACATAACTTACTTTTACGGTGTATGTGCCGGGAGTAAGATTAGCAAATGTGTAGTAACCGTTGATATCACTTGTTACTCCGGTGTGTAATTTTTCGATATAGATGGAGGCTCCCGGAAGAATCTGTTTGGAAGTATCCACAATACGTCCGCGGATAGTACCTTGTTTGACTGCGTTCACTTTTTCTTCTGCAAAAGTGTTACCGCTTGTACTCATAATTAAAAGAACTAATGAGACTAATCTGATAAATCGTTTCATAAATGTTAGCGTGCGTTAATTATTTGCTGCAAAAGTAGAGGGGTGACGTTTCTTGCTTTTTACAGTTGGTTGAAGAACGCATAACAAATATGTTACGTTTATATTACGGCATTTGAGATGTCTACTTGATTTTCTCGCAGCGGATCAGGACTTTCTGTTCGTTATTTAATGTGCTGGCAAATAGATAAGTATCTCCTCCTTCCGATAGCTTGATCCGTTTACGGAGTTCGGCTACCGTAGCCGGGAAGTTGCGGATGGTGATGTTTGCTTTCTTGAGGTCGGCCAGACATTCTTTGCTTTCTTTTTTATTGAAGCTGCATTGATTGACAATCCGGAATATTCTTCCGGGAAAGTTATCAATCAAGGTGTCGGAGGTGTAAAGATGACTGTTGGGGTGTAATTTCCTTATAGGAAAAGCGGATGACAGGCTTTTGAAAGCTCCGGCTTTCAGAAGGGAGGCATTAGGCTCATACAGATATTCATCTAAAGAATCTGTGTAGTTACATTGGCTGCATTGCTCCTGTTCACGGGTGAATGTAAAGTGTTGTCCTTCTTGCTCTCCTTTGGTGGAGAGGTTGACACAATGGATTATGATTTCTTGCGGTACTGTCTGACCGAGAATCAGCAGCAACTCCTTACATTCGTTATTGACGGATATAATATGGACTTCCTGTGTCTGTTGCAGTTCTCGTAGTGCCAATGAAAGGTCGAGCATAGGGGAGAGCTTTACCATTACCTGCTTGGCCTTGTTTAGTAAGAGTCCTTCGAGTTCGGCTACGTCGGGCTCGCAGTCGGAGATAGCGACAGCTTTACCTCCGTGCTCATTGCGGCGGGCGGGATCGAGAAAAATACAGTCTACCGGAGACATTGCTTTCAAGTGAGCTATTCCGTCTTCGTTCTTTACATTAATGTGGTTTAGACCCAATATGGGGAAATTGTGTGCGGCTATTCCGCACAATTCTTCTTGTCGTTCTACATAAGTGACGGATTTGAATCTTTCGGCAAGGAATGAACAATCTACCCCGAATCCTCCGGTCAGATCAGTTAAGGAATCTCCTTGTAGGAGACTGGCTTTGTAATAGGCGGTGATCTCCGAAGAACATTGTTCTAAGGACAGGTGCTTGGGATATCTTATATCTTCTATCTTTTTCCACGACGGAATCTTTTCTGCGGCAATTTGCCGTCCTGCAATCTGAGTGATAGCGACCGGCATATCTACATCCGGATATTTTTTGCTTTGTAAAGCAAGAGTACGTACATCGTCTGTTGAATGTTCGCGGATAAAAAGTCGGGTTTCAGAGGAGATATACATAAAAATATGGTGGTTATATGATACGATAATGTGATTAATTATGGAGTGCCGGTCATGGAATTAATTTATATTTCTGTTTAGCTACATCCCGGCTGCAATAATTGAAATGCCACCATTCACTGGGGAGTGCACGAAATCCGGCTTTTTTCATTACTGTCCGTAGCAGTAACCGATTCTGATGTTCCGTCTCGCTTATTTTTCCATTGCGTACCAGCTCGTTTTCTTGTGTGATATGGGCTTCTACACCCAGATGGTCTACTTTCGTTCCCATAGGCAATGGTTGTCCAAATGAATCCAGAATACTGAGATCCACGGCTAAGCCATAATTATGTAGTCCACCACCCCGATTCGGATTGGAGACGTATTTGTATTTGGAGGTTCCTTTCACTACATTCCACATTTTCTTCTGTACAGACATTGGACGGGCAGCATCGTAAATGATGAGGCTATAAGACGGGTGTAATTCCTTTAAAGCTCTTTGCGCCTTCACGAGAGCATATGCGGCGTCCGGGTGCAAATAAGCTTCTGTCAGATTATCGTAAAGGACTTTCCCGGTGAAGTTATCATCCTGTGTGTACATTAGCTGTACAGCAAGACTATTGTCTAGCTCAGTAACGTTTATCAATCCTAAAGAATCCATGTATAGAGCCATCGGACTTTTTTTAGGTTGAGGGGTTCTTGGGGGTACTCCGGAAATGTACGGGCACCATGTTAGTAGTAGGTAGAGAATAGGCAAACAGCATTTCATCATCATCATTATACTTTTTATTTTGTATGCCAAAGATACTCTTTTTGCTTTTAGCTTGCAAATGAGGCTATATCTAAAATATAATTTATTCCCGTTTTCTTCCGATGAAATGGGCAATTTTTTAATATTCATTCTCTGGTGATAGTTGTATATTGTATATAATTATTTGTATATATGCATTATTCTTTATATGTGGATAGATTTTTTTTATAACTATTTCTACTTCCTACCTGTAATGTGCCGATAAAGTAATACATTTGTATCCATAATAAAAATGTTCTAGTAACATGATCTAAATCAGTCTTATGAATTTTAGAATATAAAAAAGACAGCTGTTTGTGAAAATCGCTAATATTGTTTGTTTGTGTTATCCCATTTTGAGTCAAGTGTGACTTCAAAATGGGATTTTTTGTTGTGTGACATACCGGGACACCACCCAAAAACTATCAAAAATGACCTAAAAATAGTCGGTGGATAGATTTTCCCCTAAAAAATGTTTATTCTCGGTCCATTGCTTCCATCGAATTCTCGTAAACTTGCACCATCGAATTGAAACAAGTATTCACAAATTAAAAGTAACGCATATGAAAAGTTTAAGCTTCAAGAAAGACCTGGTAGGAGTACAGGAAGAATTGCTCCGTTTCGCTTATAAATTAACAACCGATCGCGAAGAAGCAAACGATTTGTTACAGGAAACTTCATTAAAAGCCTTGGATAACGAAGATAAATATACCCCCGATACAAACTTCAAAGGATGGATGTACACTATAATGCGCAACATCTTTATTAATAACTATCGTAAAGTGGTACGCGACCAAACGTTCGTCGATCAGACCGATAACCTCTACCATATAAACCTGCCACAAGATTCAGGATTTGAAAGCACGGAGAGCGCTTATGATTTAAAAGAGATGCGCCGTGTGGTTAATGCTCTTCCAAAAGAATATAGAGTTCCGTTTGCTATGCACGTATCCGGGTTTAAGTATCGTGAGATTGCTGAAAAACTGGATCTTCCTTTAGGAACAGTAAAAAGCCGTATCTTCTTTACCCGTCAGAGATTACAGGAAGAATTGAAGGACTTCCGCTAAGCGTTCACTATTAATTTTCAGTTGGTATCAATAGGTATAGGCAAAAGGATCTCGTTTCCTTTTGCCTTTTTTATTTTATATGTCGGAGGTCTGTATCTGTTATGGGAATTTTTTCAGTAACTTTGTCACTGTTTAATTGAATGCTCTGACTTATCAGTCGAGGATAGTCGATTTGCTTCTCTAAATTATCGAAGAATAAATAAAGATGTTATGATAAAAGCGATCATGCTCGATGTGGATGGAACATTGGTAAGTTTTGAAACTCATAAAGTGTTGCCATCCTCTGTTGATGCCCTTAGGAAGATTCATGACGGTGGAATTCGAATCGTCATTGCTACCGGTAGAGCGGCAGGCGACCTTCATGAAATAGCTGATGTACCGTATGACGGAATTATTGCATTGAATGGAGCCGACTGTGTTTTGCGGGATGGCACTGTAATAAGAAAGTACCCTATTCCCAAAAATGATTTTAAGAAAGTCATGGAAATAGCAAAAGCCTTTGATTTTGCAGTTGCTATTGAATTGGATGAAGGTGTGTTTGTCAATCGTCTGACTCCGACTGTTGAACAGATTGCAAAAATCGTGGAACACCCTATCCCGGCCGTTGTAGACATTGAAGACCTGTTTGAAAAGAAAGAGTGCTGTCAGCTTTGTTTTTATATCGATGATGAGATGGAACAAAAGGTGATGCCGTTTCTGCCTAATCTTTCTTTGTCGCGCTGGCATCCTTTATTTGCTGACGTGAATGTGGCAGGGATAAGTAAGGCAACCGGGCTTTCGGTATTTGCCGATTATTATGGGATCGGAATGACGGAAATAATGGCTTGCGGCGATGGTGGTAATGATATTCCTATGTTGAAAGCTGCCGGAATCGGAGTGGCGATGAGAAATGCATCGGAGATAGTCAAGGTTTCAGCCAATTTTGTTACTGATACGGTGGAGAATGACGGGCTTTGTAAGGCGCTGAAACATTTGGGAATTATTTAATATTAGGTGCTCTGAAGCTTAATATTATAGGCTTGTTTCCCTATTCCTTATTCTTCGCTATTCCTGCTTTGTCCGTTGCTGTTGTTTTTACCTGTTTGGGAACAATTAAAGAACAACAATGCGGGGACATTGGGTAGATATTTGATGTTAGGAGCTATCCAACGAAGTGGATAGCGTGCAGGAAAATGAAGAAATATTGCCGGGACAAGATATAGGAAATTGGGACAAAGACACTACCATTTGCCATACAGCAGCACAACCTAACTGAATAAAACATTTTTTCTATTAAAACTAAACCTATAAGTTTCATTTTTCGTTTAATATTCGTATCTTTGTTCTACAGTAAATCAAAGAAGATATGACATTTGACGATATTACTGAAAATGGAAAGTTGTGGGCGGTACGCTTCAATGGAGAACCGGAAAATGAGCTTTCTAAATTATTTGCGAAATGGAATGATACGGATTGGTTACGTTCTTTTTTCATTGAAAATATAGACGACCTTAGCAGCTATTTCAAAATAATGGATATTACACAAGCCGTGAAAGACACCATTGAGGATAGTGATGAACTGGAATGTGTTTTCTTGGATTTATCGCCGGAAGCTGATTTAAGTATGTTTTTTCGGCCGTTGAGTAACAGTGAGACGTCAGATGTGATGTTACAGAAGGAAAAAGCTCGCCTGAAACGTAGATTGAGACATTCGTCATGGCTGCGCTTGTATGCTATCAAATTAGTTTCTGGTGTATACATCATCACGGGGGAGCTATCAAGCTGACAGCGACTATGCAAGAAAGAGAGCACACCCGCAACGAACTGACAAAATTGGAAAAGGTACGCCGCTACTTACTTGAAGAAAACATTACGGATGATATCGGATTTATGGAGTATCTGAATGATTAATATAATAATGGTAATGGAAGGAGAAACGATATGGAAGAAAAGATGAAAACAGTTGTTGAAAAGCTGAAGGAACGTGCTTCTACAACGCCTTCAAAATGGCGTGAAGAAGCTGAATACCGTCGTGCTAACAAAACGTGGTTGCGCTATTCACAACACATAGCATTACTAATGCTGGATAAAATGGATATGCTCGGAATGAACAGAAAGCAACTAGCAGAAAAGATGAATTGTAGTCCGCAGTATATCTCTAAGGTACTAAAAGGACGTGAGAACTTATCGCTGGAAACGCTTTCTAAAATAGAAATGGCGCTGGGGATTTCTATTATTAAGGAAGAGCCCATAACGGTATGATATTCATGTAAATGACAAACTGGAGGAAAGGTTTGCTATCAGATCTCTCGGGATCTCGTGCTCAAACTGCGGTAGGCTGCTGGCAGATAGTTTTTCTAGGAACGGCAGCTGGTACTCAAATTGCTAGCAGGTTAACGGGTGGTACCGGGTTACCCCCGCCCGCCTATATTGTTGAACGTAAAAAAGCCGCTAAAACTGCAATTTTAGCGGCTTTTTGTACTTAAATAACTGTTAGGTGTGGACCAGCCTGGGCTTGAACCAGGGACCTCCAGATTATGAGGCTCTAATACTAACCTTATATTAGGTTGATTGTTAACACGTTAATTATCTCTATGCAAGTTCAGAGGTCAACAATAGGTCAACATTGAACTTACTCTGCAAAGTTAACAATAAGTCCTCATATCAAGAACTAAATCACTGTTTATTATTACCCCAAGGTGCAGAATCTTATTTATATGTGCGTCTGTCCTGCCATGTTTAAAACTCCGCTCTATGTATTATGTTCTTCCCCTGCTTCTTAGTACCTTTACTGTCAGATGATTCAATTACTAATCTATTAACATTAACCCTATATGCAAGTAACAGCAAAGAAGAACACCGTGATTCCCTATTTACCACAAGAGATTAGAGAGACCACATATACAGATATTATATACAGACCTGTGACAAGGGAGGTGATAGAACAGCTATTCTCAAATTCAGCCAAGAAGGATAAGCACAAGTTAGTTAAGAAGAGAAGGAAGTGAACTAAAGAAGGCAGCAAGTGAATCATACTTCAAATGCTGCCTTTGTTTAATTGTTACTTCTTCTTGAAAGTGGTTTCAGTGCCATACTCATTCTTGGCTGTCAGAGTATTACCGTTGATTGTAACGTTGTACCTATCTGTGTCACCGTCACTGTAGTTAATTTCTATGACATTAGTTTCACTATGATACGTATAGGTAAACTGATACGTGAAGGATTCGCTATCATCATCATAGTACAGATACTCACTTCCACTTCCGTCAGCGTTAAATGTCCACCTTAAATGTTCGCCTTCATCATCGTTCTGCCATACTCCAACCAATGGATTAGACGGGTCGTCATCATCGTCGTCACCACAAGCGGTAAAGTTCAAACACAATACAACCATTAACAAGGTCGTTCCAATTAATCTCAAAGTTTTCATAATTGATATAAATTTAAATCTGCCAACCTGTTCCCCTACGGTAGGCATTATTAAATAAAGAAGGTGCAGGGAACTATTAACTTCATCCTAAAGTCAGGTCTTCGCAATACCTTTGGAATGGATAAAGCAACAGCAACCCCACACCTATTTAGAACTATGAAATCCCATAGAGGGAAACATAATCAAACAGATATGGGTGCTATTGCTATCATCTTCATTCCAATTAATCAAAGTTGCGAAGTTTGACTTTAGAAGATAATATCAATAACACCTTTCGTAATAAATACAAGTCAACCTTAACGCTAAAGGCTGAAACTGCCACAAAGTTACGAAAGATGTTTATATTTGCAAGAACTATTGCTTATTAAAAGTTGAGAGACACTTGTAGTCTATAATTCAAGGTTGGTATGAAACTTGCCAAGTCCCCATATAAACAGGAATTTAGAACTTTCATACCAACCCAACTATTAGAAGCTAAGACAATCATAGGTATTTAATAATTCCTCTTGCCTTAATCCCAAGTATCTTTTAGTAATTGATACACTGGAATGATTGAATAGCTCCATGAGCTTAACAAGTGCAAGTTCTGAATTATCACTGTTCATATTATAAACCTGTCTACCAAAGGTCTTCCTAAGAGAATGGCAACTGAAATTGCCTATATGCAACTTGTACTTCTTCTTAATCTCCTTCAACATGACATTGATTCTCTGAACTGTGTACACTGTCCCCTTCTGACTTATCAATACAGGCGCATTTATGCCAACTGGATTTATATGCTCATAACAATCTCTGATATGTTGCTGTAGCTGCATATTAATCCTAATTGTCCTTTGCTTCCCTGTCTTAATCTCTATAATGGTAAATTCTTCTGCATCTAATATCTGATTCCACCTCAAAGCAAGAATATCAGAAATTCTTAAACCTGTGAAGCAACCCAAAGCAATAAGAAGTGACATCTTATAATTACTATCCCTTGCCAACTTTCTTATTAAGTTCATCGCTTCGCTCCATTGCAGATAATCTGCTGTTGTACTTGAATATTTAAGTGACATAACGTTCTGTTTTATAGTGAAACTAATATAAGTGAATATTAATTTTAAACTGGAATATCTAACTTGCTGATTACTAGTTAAACATTCACTAATATAGAAAGTGAACATTTTTATAAAGCAAGGACACTAAGTAAATAATGTCCTTACTTCATTCAACCTATATAAAAGGTAGGTGAGCTTCATCCAACACGCCACTGTCAACTATCCGTTTGCAAAGTTCGTGTGATGCCTGATTCCTAAGGTCTGTACCATAGTCCTTACTACCAACCATGCGAATAATCTCCACTATGGTTTTTATTAATTCCTGCTGTAGTGTACGGTGGTAACACTTTGTACTTTCAGCAAACCTTTTAGGATTCCAACTATAATCGTTCAAGGCTCTTTCAAGTTCTTGCGCTGCCTTGTATTCGCGACTGCCTTCTATTACCATATTCTTTAATATTTAAGAGGTTTATAAATAGAAAGAGTACCTATATATATAGATACCCTTTCAATAGTACTATTGCCCCTTAGTAAGACAATAGCCAATCAATAGAATATATCCAATCATCATAACTGGGTATAATAGCACACTGACAAAGAACGTAACAATCACAGCAAGTAAGTAGAACAAACTCCTCATAGTTTCATAGATTGAATTACCACTAACTAAGAAACCATTGGTATTTGTTGTCACCATGTAAAGCGGAACATATACCCGTTGCCAATTCTGTAGCATTATAGGCTCTATCCAAGAATGAATCTATATAGCTGCTCTTATTAGCGCCTGTGAGCAAGTTGTAGAACTTCCACATGGACAAGTCATTTCCCAAGCTGCCAAAGTTCTCGTCATTGATATACGCTTTAGCCACATTGTTAACCTGTGTATCAGTAAGCAACATTTTAGGTATATCTTTCTGATAGCCTTGCGGTAATGACTGATAAAGTCTCATTCTTCCAAGTAGTTGGCAGAACTGATGCTCCGTCATACTGGTATTGCCTAAAGACTGCATCAAATGTATGTGTTTGGCTGCATCGTATTTGTGGAACATTTCCAATACCGCTTGATATAAATCCCTTGTATTGGTAACTTCCAAGCAACTAAGATAACCGTCCGTAGATACACATAGATTTGTGCAAACCTTACAAGTAAAGCCAATAAACACTTTAAACCGCTCCGCACCTTTCTTTGAATAAAGATTGGTGTGGTTATAAGCTCTGACACCGCCAATAGTAAGGGTTAGCCTGTTACCGTGTACTGTCTCATAGATAGTAGGAACTTCAATAACAAAAGCGCATCTTTCGTAGTAGATAGTCTTGTCACTCTCTAATAACTGATTGGCTGGCTTATGAATTGCTTCGGGAATCCTACCTTTGATTACATGAGAAACACGAATGTCTGGCGATTCAATTTGTTCACCGCTAAAGAATGTATTGGTTGCATCCTGTACCGCTTCAATGAAAGCCACATGAGATAATGTAGCTTCGTTGTCCTTTGCGAATACGGGTATAATACAATCATTCCTTAGATGCTCCAAACTGGCTTCAATCGTATTGGCTTCAATGAATAGAGGTCGTTTCTGCTTAATAATTGGCTCTTCAATTATTACCGCTTCTTCTGCATATTCACCAAAGTTTCTACTAGTTCTCTGTACTGGCATAATCTGTAATGTTGATTCCATAATCTGTAATTTATAAAGTTAATATTAGAAGTTCCTCTGTCTGAAAGCTAAGCAAGCCACAGTCAGTATTAACAATCCAATAAAGAACTGTGGTATTAAGACTACAGGTACAATTAGAATTACTCCAATCGTTAATAACATCTTTAAATCTTCCATACGCATAATAATAGATTAGTAAATAGTGCATTTAAGGACGAAATGAGGGCTTAATACGAATTACCATTCTTACCACTTCCCTTTGTGTATCTTTATATGTAGACATATATCAATGATTGATAAGCCTATATATTCAGACACTCAAAAGGTTTGTGGACTGAATGGCAATTCATGTAATCCTTTCACTTCTCCTAATGATTGGTGAAGGGGTGTAAGGGTAAACACGACAGTTCAGCGCATGATATACATCTGATATATACCCACGTACTTTCTAGCAAATCAAATATTCCACTTTATCAAAACATGAAGTCCAAATAGAAAGTACTTCCTCAATAAAAGGGTGGGGGTATGATTTAGAGACTACCAAATTTGAGTTGGGGTATATAATAAGAAACTCCAAACCGTATTAGTGGTCTGGAGTTTTACTCTTATTCAATCAAAGCCTTGATAGCCTTCTTGGTTCTTGTTCTTCTTAGTTGGCTTAATCCAAACTGCTGATACCCCTGTTCCAATATAGGGTCTCTCTTCATAAGGCTTTCCAACTCCTGCCGCTCGTTATCAGTCAGAGCGGATTTCTCCTTCAAGTCACAGAAGCGTTTGAGCCTGTCTCTGAATTGGGGAGTGGCAAGTATGTCTTTGACGATATTCTCGTCTGCAATGTCCCATTTATACGTCTGGACTACCGCCATGCCCAACTGCCTGTAGCTCTCCTGCAATGCTTCTGCGGACCTGTACACTATACGTGTAGTCCAGTGTTGGTATAGTTTTAATTGGGCAACCATGTCATTGACCTCATACCTGTCACCCTTCTTGATGATATATGTATCAGCCCCCAATTTCTTAAGTTCATCGTCCTGCTGTTTCCTTGCAACTTCCCCTAACTTGCTCTCATTTAATACTTGTACCCGTTCCTCTGCCGCTGCAAGCTCTTCGTCTGTCTTCCGTTTCATTTCGTCAAATGGAAGGTAGTAGTTCATAACCTTTGGATTGAAGATATGGACTATCTTGTTTCTGAACGGATTGGACTTGGTTCTGATACGTCCTGCAATCTGGGGTATATCCATATCAATGCTGATTAAGGTATGTTTGTTGTAACCGTTGCTGACAATGAAGCATATTGCCGTTTCAGAATAATAGTCCACTCCTTCAAACGCCTTGCAGGTTACAAATGTAAACCGTTTGGCGGGAGCTGTTGAACTGGAGATTTCAAAGCCTTCCAGTTTGTAATGGTTCATCTCGTCATCCGCACATATAATTCTGCAATCATCATTAGTCAGTCTGGCTTCTTCAAGTATCTCCTTAATCTCTCTTACGCTATTAACAAAGAAGTAGGCTTCCTCACTCTTAATCCCGTCCAGTACAAAGTGACCGTTGTCTTTATAATGCCTTATAATCTTGGCAGCCGTACTGCTTGCGCTTTTACATGGACAAGGATAGACTGTAATCTTATCTACCGTCTTCCAATCAGCCACGTACTCTGTCATTTCAGCAAAGACTTTGGGCTTGAACAGTTCTGGGATAGGGGTTGCGGTCAGGAAGCAATGGGATTTGAAGCATTTGAAGTTCTCTATGATTTGATTTATCACCATTGTCCTAAACCCGTACTGTTTTAACAGATTATGATACTCATCCACGAGTATTTTAAATTCCAGTGGGTTGATGAAAGGAATCAACTTGTCAACCTTGTCATAAGTACAGATTATCTTCTTCACTCCGTCCCTATCAATAAACTTCCTCAACTTGGCTTGAACTGTTTTATTAAAACTGCCATATAAGCCAAACAGTCTGTCATTAATAGGACTTACGCCTGCTTGAATCTGTGACTTCTTCCAGTTCAAGTTGTTTCCGTTCCTGTCTTTGGGCGGATAGCACTTATTGATTACCAACTCCGTTGTAGGCACGGCTATAATGTAATTCTCGTCATTAGTAAGTGCTATCGTAGTAGCACCACATCCTGTCTTCACCTTGTTGAAGATACAGTTCTCTGGGAAGTCCCCCATGATGAGGAAGCCGTCCCGCTCTTGAATTGTTAATTTTATCATCTTATCTAGTTTGTGATTTTAAATATGTTACCTGTGACCCTAATTATGGGACTTTAAATAAGCCTAAACTCTGAATATTGGGGTAACTGACCGTTTTATATAGGGGTAATTCACCGCTCTTTGAGGATTCCAACTTTATACTCACTTCTGCTTGGTGATTTATAAACCGCTGCCTGCGCTCCCAGTAATCAGACTACAGAGTGCTCTCTGCTTCAATTATGAGGGTAAACAGTCTTATTGTATAAGGGTAATTCACCACTCTGGAAGAATCTGTAGTAGAAGAGCCTACCTGTCACATAGGCTCTCTGTTTGATTGGGTTTAGGCTTCCAATGCTTCTTTAAGCATTACTTGGAAGTCGTCCTCCTCTTTGACCTGTTTCAGTCTCTCTTCGTTAAGATTCAAAGCCTTCAATTTGTCCAATGCCTCAAATGCCTGCTCCTCACCATTTATTTTAGCATAACTATTAAATCCTTTGATGAAGTATCGCTTTGTAAGGAAAGGAACTGTGATGTGGGCAGCTTTACATAGTGTAATGAATCTGTTTCCTCTCTCAATTTCAACTGTCGTACCTTTAGGCAGCTTGTACTCTTCACCCTTTAACACCTTGTCAAGCGCTTTCTCTGATATACTCTTCTTTGTATAAACCAGACTTGCCGTTGTAGGATTGAATCCCTCTTTGATAAGTTCTGCCACATTCTTGAACAATGCTTCTTTTGATGTCAGAGCGGCTACTGTCAGTCTGTCTCTCTTGTCCCAGTTGCTAATAGTGTTGATGTCTACCAGATATTCCCCTACATTCTCAACTTCCTTTACAAATACATTAGGGATAACTATACCACCTTTAATTGCGTTCAACTTGGCAAATGCAGTACTTCTGTGCTGTCCGTCCAGAATCACGTAGTAGCCTTCTGCTTCCTCTGTATTTAACTCTCTGCCGTTGATGTCTGTTGCAGTAAATCCTGCTTCTATTAATGCCTTGGCTTCTACTACAATGATTGGGTAGGCTTCTTCATACTTGCCATTGTCAATAATGGCGATGAACTCATCCACTTTCTTGGAGTCAATAACCCTGTTGTGTTCAACTAAGGCTATCTTCTTTAATACCTCCTTACCGTCCTTAGCCAGTCTGAATGTGATTGCATCATCTTTCAGAGCTACGGTAGATGCCTGCTTCTTGCTTTCAGCCTGTGCAATCTCTTGTTGCAGTTGGGTTATAATTCCCTGTTGGGCATTGATGATAGTATCATTCATCTTCTTACTGATTAAACTCTTTAAGTCTCTCTCTTCTTTAGCAAGAAGCTTCTTTAAATCTTTGGTAGACATGGTTGCCATTGTTTTAATGTTAGACACTTTGTTAACTTTCTCTGTTACTTTGATTGATTCACTTGCCATAATCTTTAAGTTTTAATGGTTATTAATGATTGCAATCTCCGGTTAAGTGTGCACCCTTAACGTTTGATTGCGGTGCAAAACTACTGCTATCCTAACTGCTGTGTTATAAAGAATAAGTGCTGATTTCAGCTCTATTCTTTAGGAACTTGTCCTGTCAGTTATTCAATGCTCTCGTTTTGATATTGCAAAGGTGGGGAATAGTCAGAAGGTGTGTTATAAAGAATAGAAGACGATTTGGAGTGTATTCTTTAGATGTAAGTATATCAGTTAGTTAGCTGATTTATGGACATGCAAATAACTACCATGTGATTACATGGTAGTCTGTGAGGATTGGCGGATTATTAATTACCAGAGATGTTCTGTAGATTGATTGTTAGGTGAGAAGTTGTAGTCTTCTATCTGTTTGGGCTTCCACATAGGTTTGTACCCTTGCTTCGCCAAATAGGCTATTGCTGCATTAGTGTAGTTCTCGTCATTATTAAAACTGTCTGCTTCAAACAATAGTTCCATGTAGTCTAAGGTCATGCGTATCTGTTCGCTCTTGGTCTTTAGTGAAGAGTGCTTCTGCAATAGGTGGAACGTACCATACATTATTAATTCGCAAGCGTGATTCTTAGTCTTCCTGCCCTTCTTTGCTGAATATACTTCCTTCAATTCCTGTTGGGCTTCTTCCAAACTGTTTACTCCTAAATAGATACGTAGGTAGTTGTCAAGTAAATCAGTCAGCCAATAGCAAGAGTTATCAATAGTAATCTTCTTAACTCCGTTGTCAATAGTGATAGGATTGAGTACTCTCAACTCTTTCTTCTTGGAAGGTGAGTATCTCTTGGTGTTCAGCAACTCATATAGCTTTAGCATTTCTGGACGGACTTGTTCCAGATAGGGCAGTGTATTCTCTGATATGGTAACTTCTGTGTAAAGTCCACCATTCTTATGCTTCTCATATATGGCAGCTACAACGAACAAGGTTGTTCCAATCACTCCGTCATTATCAGTTTCACCATGCTTCTGTAATAAATCAATCAGCCTTTCCAACATATCATCACTTGGCAGAATGACAAGTATATTGTGCTCTGAATCCATAATGAAACGACTTGGATTAAATGCCTTGCAGGTGGAAGTGGGATTGGGTGCATATCTTCTGTAATCAAATACTCCGTTGTCTATTGCAATGTCATTTAGATATGAACAGTCAGTCATGTAGTTCTTGGCAATATCTTCACTGATTCCATTTGGGTATTCATGGTAGTAAGTAGCCAACAGCTCATTCTCAAACATGGCACGCTTATAGCCAAAGTATTCTGTGAGTATGGGTTCTATCCTCTTTAATTCTGGAATTGGTAGTATGCAATCTCTCATATCACTTCTTGTATTAGTGCTGTAAAGATAAGTAATGCCGTCCCATTATACAATAGAACAGCATTACAAATTACTACAGAATGTAACTACATTCTTCCAAATACGTACTTCACGACCTTCGCATTAGCCCTGTTCTCATTGACAAAGTCCCGCTCAATGTAGATGTCCGTGGCCTTCATTGCTTCATCAACATGGTTTAACGCTGCATGGACTGTATATTTGTCAATCCCTACTTTGTTGAGTGCTATGGTAGCCCATGAGTGACGGGCTGCATAATACTCTAAGTCTTCAATCTCCAATAATGCTCCAATCTCTTTCAGACCATAATTTATAGCTTTATTAAAACCTTTCTCGTCAACATAATATTGATAGAAGTTAAACAGGCGTTTGCCTGTGCTGTCCTTGTACTTGTCAATAAGAGGTTGCACTATCTTGGGAATGTCTACTATCATCTTTGCACTGTCCAATCTGCGAGCTTTGGTTTTAGTTCTGTTATAGACAATAGTATTCCCCTTCATTTCAGTAGCATTGTAAAGGTCTGCTGAATTAATTCCCATGAGGCAGAATGAGAGAATGAAGCAATCCTTAGCCAAGTTATAACGGCAGGTGGATTTATATCCTTTCTTCATGTCTTTGTAAGGTAGCTTCCACACCTTTTTAATAATGTCTGCTGGAATGGCTCTCTTACGGGTAGCTTCCTGTTTAGGTATCTTGAAGTCCTCAAAGGGTGAGTTAGGAATGAGAATAAGGTTCTTGTCCTTCTTATTGAACTTGCGTTTAGCTTCATTGAACAGCTTCTTAATGCTTACCAAGTAGAGGGAGAGGGTACGATTAGAGGTAACACGCTTACCCTGTTGTATCAGTTGCTTGGTACGTGCATCACGTTCTCCAATTAAGAATGCTCTGAACTGCTCCAAGAAATCTAATGTGATAAGGTTTATATCCAGTTCCTCTTTACCAATAAACCGTACCAAGGCATTAATGGCAGTCGTGTAATTGGGGGCACCTTTGATTGTAGTTGAGGCTATCCATTCACGGCTGAATCTAATAAAGTCTATTACTTGCTCCTTCTCATGTTCATGGCTTAGGCGCTCCAATATATCCTCTAATGTGTAATTGTTCTGGTCTATTTGAAGTTTGCTGCACCGTTCTTTATAATATACTACCAGATTATCAATCTCCTTCTTAATAGGAGTACCTTCCTTGAATTTGAAATCTTTAGTAAGTTCCTTAGGTGTTATGAATAGATTTGTGGATAGCCTTCTTACCTTTCTATTCATTGTAAACCTTACCTTGACATTGTATGTCTTATCACTCCTTTGTTTGTCCTGTTGGACTTCTGCTTTAATTGTTAGCATTTTAACCTATTAATTTGAGGTCAACAATAGGTCAACAACTACCTAAATTAAGGCTAATATTACCCAAGCAACAGACTTATATCTGTGAGGTTCTACAAACTAAAAGAGGCTCTATTCCCTTAGGAATGAGCCTCTTAGTTTGTGGACCAGCCTGGGCTTGAACCAGGGACCTCCAGATTATGAGTCTGTTGCTCTAACCAACTGAGCTACAAGTCCGGTGTATCCATTTACTGGATGCGGTCACAAAAGTAGTGCTTTCTGTCGAATTATGCAAATTCTTTTGATAAAAATCTGCTATTCTTTGCCTTCAAAACTTATATTTGCGTTTCGGATTCTTGGGAAACCAGCCTTTCCGTACCCGTTCTTCCTGTTCAAAGACCTCTTTAATGGTCCAAAAGGAAGAGAAAGCGAATACGCCTAGCAGGGAGGACAGAATTACATTGTCAACGCTCAATGACGCTATGACACCGCCTATGCCGAGTATCAGAAATATCCACCAACATTTAGTGCCCCAGTAATATTCGGCCTTTACCACAACAGGGTGAAAAAGGCCGATAATCAAAAAGGTACAAATTCCGATAAATAACCCTGCAAGGTGATATTCATTCAGAAACTCCATCGCCTGTTATTTTTCTACGCGAATGGGGATTTCTTTCTTGATGCTCTGTTCCAGAGAAATCAATGTCTCGGTGGCTACTACACCCGGTATCTCTTGCATTTTGTTATTCAGCAAATCCATCAGATGTTCGTTGTCGCATGCGTACAATTTGGTCAGCATAGTGTATGGTCCTGTAGTGAAATGACATTCCACAATTTCGGGAATCTTCTGAAGTTCTGCCACAACAGCTTTGTACATAGAGCCTTTTTCCAATTTGATACCGACGTATGTACATGTTCTGTAGCCCAAAGATTTGGGATTAACGTGGTAGCCCGAGCCTACAATGACACCTAAGTCAATCAGTCTTTGCACACGCTGATGGATGGCTGCACGTGACACTCCACATTCGGCTGCTACGTCTTTGAAAGGGATACGGGCATTCTGGGAAATAATTTCTAGTATCTGCCTGTCGAGATTGTCTATTCTTTCCATAATAATAAATTATAATTTCCAGTTGTTATCAAATAGTAAGCAAATATAGAGATTTATTTTAATTATTCTTCTTTTTTGAGAGAAAAAATAGGCAAAAGCAAAAAAAAGAGGTACAAACGCTTTGCACCTCTTTCCTTTTTCTATTTAGAAAGAAACTTTCTTATTTCTTATCTTTTTCAATGCCCACCAGCTCAACTTCGAAAATCAAAGTAGAGAACGGTTTGATCTGGCCGCCTGATTCTCTAGCACCGTATGCCAGTTCCTGAGGGATGTAAAGTTCCCATTTAGAACCGACAGGCATCATAGTCAATGCTTCTGTCCAACCTTTGATTACTTGGTTAGCACGGAAAGTAGCCGGTTCTTTACGTTTGTAAGAACTGTCAAATTCTGTTCCGTCAATTAAAGTACCTTTGTAGTTAACTTTCACTTTGCAAGTGTCAGCAGGGATTTCACCTTTACCTTCAGTGATCACTTTGTATTGCAGACCGCTCGGAGTTGTTTTCACACCTTCTTTAGTCTTGTTGTCGGCAAGGAACTTTTCGTTTTCAGCTTTGTAGTCAGCGTATTTTTCAGCCAAAGCTTTTGCTTTGATTGTTTCCATAGCTGTACGGGTATAAGTCTGAGCTTCTTCCATAGTCATCATGCCGCCTTTTTCCAAAGTACCTGCGATGAAACCTGCCATGAAGTTAGCTTTGCTGATTGTTTTAGTAGAGTCGCCGGCAAATAACTCCTGGTTGATACCTTTCATCATTTGGTTGCTGATCTGTTGACCGATTTGCAAACCTGCCATGTAAGCGATATCTTTCTTGCTGGTTTTGTTTGCACCTTCGTTCAAACCTTTGATGAAATCTGCCATGTAAGCGGTATCAACATCCAGACGGCCTGTCAGGTAGCCTTTCAAACCTTGAGTCTGAGCCATACCGATAGAATAAGACAGGGAGTCGAGTTCTGTTGACAGATTTGCTTTAGGAGACTGAGCTGTGCAAGAAGCAAGGCTTGCAGCAGCGGCGATTGCCATAAAAATACTAACTTTTTTCATTTTGCTTTGAAATTTTTTATTTATAATACTTCGAGTAATTCTACTTCAAATACGAGTGTGCTGTGGGGAGGAATCATTTCTCCGGCACCTCTTGCGCCATAACCCAGTTCAGACGGAATATACAGTTTCCATTTAGAACCTTCCGGCATCAGTTGCAGTGCTTCAACCCATCCCGGGATTACCTGGCTCACGCCGAATACTGCGGGCTCACCACGCTGAACAGAGCTGTCAAACAGTGTTCCGTCAATCAAAGTACCTTCGTAATGGCATTTTACCTGATCGGTAGCCTGAGGCTTTTTGCCTGTACCTTCTTTTATTATTTCGTATTGCAATCCGCTGGGCAGAGTTACTACGCCTGCTCTTTTTTTGTTTTCCTCAAGGAATGCTTTCCCCTGTTCAATAGCAGCGGCACCCATTTTAGCTTCCAGTTCTTCGAAATACTTGTTTACTATTTCGCGGGCTTCCTGATGGCTGATAGCCGTCTGGTTGCCTTCCAATACATCTTTGATAGCTTGTGCGAAGTCGTCTACCGAAAGGTTGGCGATTCCCATACTTGATAAGTTTTGGCCGATTCCGAGACCAATAGAGTAACTGAATTTATCCATATAATGTTTTTTGTTGGCGATTGAAGCGTATTTCATAGTTTTAGCCTTCAATCAATTGCAAATTTATGAATCGCAAAAGTACGTGTTTTATTTGAATGATTTAATATTTGGTATTTAAAAATTCTTATATCTGTGAAAGTTAACCGCTTTTTACAAAAGAATTAGTTTTTTTGTTCGTAGGATTTAATCGGTTTATTCTTATTATCTAGGTTGGTTTATGCAGATAATTAATCGTCTGACTGTAGTTTGTTTTTCGTCTAACTATAGTCAGACGAAAGTTTAACTATAGTCAGACGATTAAATATTAGTATGTTTGATGTTAACTATCTATATCTTTCATCTTAAAGTTCTGCATAAATCGGATTAGATTAAGCGTAAGAAAGTCTTCTTTTATTCGATGATTCTGATTACATTTGTGTGGCTATTAAAAAAGAAGGAGGAATAGTAATGAAGAATCTGGTAGTTTTGACGGGTGCGGGTATGAGCGCCGAGAGTGGAATTAGTACATTTCGGGATGCGGGCGGTTTGTGGGATAAATATCCTGTAGAGCAGGTGGCTACTCCTGAAGGTTATCAGCGTGACCCGGCTTTGGTTATTAATTTCTATAATGAGCGTCGGAAACAGCTGTTGGAGGTAAGGCCGAACCGCGGGCATGAGCTATTGGCGGAACTGGAGAAAAACTTCCATGTAACGGTGGTGACACAGAATATCGATAACTTGCACGAACGTGCCGGGAGCAGCCACATCATTCATCTGCATGGCGAACTGACGAAGGTGTGTTCCAGTAGAGATCCTCATAATCCCCATTACATAAAAGAGCTGAAACCGGAAGAATATGAAGTGAAGATGGGGGACAAGGCCGGCGACGGCACTCAATTGCGACCTTTTATCGTATGGTTTGGAGAAGCTGTGCCGGAAATTGAAACAGCCATCCAATATGTGGAGAAAGCGGATATTTTCGTCATTATCGGTACGTCGCTTAACGTATATCCTGCGGCGGGGCTGCTTCATTATGTACCGAGAGGAGCAGAGGTGTATCTGATTGATCCGAAACCGGTAGATACGCATACTTCCCGTTCGATACATGTAATTCAGAAGGGAGCTTCTGAAGGAGTGGCTGAATTGAAACAGTTGTTGGGAGTTTGAGAGGTTTTCTTTTCCCGGTTTTATTCCAGTTCGGTGGCAAAAATATGATTGTTCCGGAGTACTTCCGATATTTCGAGTGCAGAGATGTCCCTGCACTCGATTCTTAATATTTTCTCCCAATCCTCAAAGTCCATATTCCATTTGTCTATTTTAGGGAACTTTGCCAAAAGCTCTCCTATAATCCGTAGGCGTTTCGCCCATTAGATTTTTGTCCTATATAGAATACGTAGCCGTAGTATTCTTTATACTTATTATATAGGCTCTCTTCATACCGTTGTCCGGTGATGAGGTCTGCGGCTGCTTCATTTCCTGCATATTCCTTTAAGAAAGCTTCCTGAACCGGGAGCTGGGGAGCATAGAAATGCTCGGTCCAGCAATTTTCCGGTAAAATGAAATGGGCTGTCGGGATATATCCTGCTTTTTCCATTTGCATTATCTTTCTTGGGATCGTATCGATTTCCGGGTAATTGGCCATCCAGAAGTCTTCTATTTCGGAGGGACGTTCCGGGGTGAACCAGGAGGCTTCCGTTACAGCGATAAATCCGTTCTTTTTCAGGAATTTGTTCCATTCGTTCATGCCGCGTTCGAATCCTATATTATAAATAGCGCCTTCGGACCAGATCAGATCGAGTTCTTCCTCTTGAAACGGCAGTGCGTCCATGGAGCCGACGATACCCTTTACTCTGTCTTCACAATGGGCTTCTATTGCGTTTTTGTTGAATAGCTCGATAAAATCGGGGAAAAGGTCGATACCTGTAATTTGTCCTTTCGTATAGTTGGCTAATGCCATTGTCTGACCGCCTGTGCCACAGCCAATGTCGGCTATTCGTGCCTTGTCGGACAGTTCGTTGATGAAGCTTACGGCTTTTTGTGTGACTTCAGGACTTCCGGGACCTTGACGTTTTAATGCCTTGAAGTAATTACATATCAGTGTAAAATCGAATTCGTGGATTGATTTAAAATCGTTACTCATTGTTTTAATGTTTTGGTAGTTTAAAAATTTAGATATAGAAAGTAACTCTGACAAGAGTATGTCAGAAAACATAAGGGATAATCTGTAATGAGGGGAAGGTTTACAGATTATTTACAGAACGGAATCCTTATGGAATGAAAATGAGTTAAACATCCAATTTTTCTTTTAGTTTGTGGCAAAGATAGGGTTTTAGCTGTAAAACTCAATGATAACTTGGTTGAAAAAAGACTGTAAACTTGCATTTTAGCAAGAATAGTCAAATAGGAATATGTTTATATATCCGGTTGTATGGATGAGATTGATCGCCCAAACTGATTGAAACTACATTTTTTGAGTTATTTTTGTCGAATATTAAATACAAATCTCTCATTTAATGTATGATACCGATGAAAAGCAAATTATTACTCACATGTATCCTCCTGTTTTTCTGTTCCTCTTTTCTGTGCGGACAGAATCAATCTTCTAAAGTGGCAAACTCTGTTGAAACGAATAATGGATGCATCCGGCACCCGTGGCAAGGAAAAAGAGTGGGATATTTGGGAGACTCTATTACAGATCCCAACTGTCATGGCGACAAGATAAAGAAATACTGGGATTTTCTGCAGGAATGGCTGGGAATCACTCCTTATGTATATGGTATCAGTGGCAGGCAATGGAATGATGTGCCCCGGCAAGCCGAGCAACTGAAGAAAGAACACGGCGGAGAAGTAGATGCTATCGTGATTTTGATGGGTACGAATGATTTTAATGGCGGTGTACCTATTGGAGAATGGTTTATGGAAACAGAAGAACAAGTGATGGCAGCCCGTGGACAAACCCAAAAGCTGGAAACTCGTAAGAAACGTACTCCTATAATGGATGGAAGCACGTATAAGGGACGTATCAACATAGGAATCAATAGACTGAAACAACTCTTCCCGGACAAGCAGATTGTGTTGTTGACCCCGTTGCACCGTTCACTGGCCAATTTTGGAGAAACGAATGTACAACCGGATGAAAACTACCAGAACAGTTGTGGCGAATATGTGGATGCCTACGTGCAGGCTGTTAAAGAGGCCGGCAATGTGTGGGGAGTCCCCGTGATTGATCTTAATGCGGTGACCGGATTGAATCCGATGGTGGAAGAACAACTGATTTATTTCTACGATGCGGGATATGACCGTTTGCATCCCAGCACGAAAGGACAGATACGCATGGCACGAACGCTGATGTATCAGTTGCTTGCGTTGCCTGTTATGCTTTAGGCTACCGATGGATAACCGCTCGGAACACAAACCATGCATGATGTATCGTGGTACTGCTCCATCCATAATGCTTTGCCATAATGCGGAATCTCTCTTTGAGGGATGCTTTCCGGTTCCGGGTGGTCATGCCCTCGTCCAGATAGTCGATGATTGTCAGGTGAGTGTTGTGCAAAGTACGTGCTTTTTTCATGATGCGGATGCACCAGTCGAAGTCAGCGGAGAAACGGTACTGCAAATCATACGGCTCTACCAACGTGTGGCGGGGGAAGAATGCCTGATGACAGACCAACATCCCTTGTTTAAAGCTTTTCCACGTTAAAGTTTCCGGAGCGGATAGCCTGCGCATACGTAGGAAATGACCGTTCTTGTCTACGATGGCTGTTTCTCCATAAAGTACATCGGGAAGTTCGTTGCCGATGATGGTATGTATCATTTGCTGTAATGTATTATCTTCGTGGAAGCAGTCGCCTGCGTTCAGAAAGCAAAGGTAATCACCGGTGGCAAGAGAGATTCCTTTATTCATGGCGTCGTATAATCCTTTGTCCGGCTCGCTGACGACAGTGTGTATCCGCGAACGGTACCGGTCAATGATGGATAAGGTCTTATCTTCAGATCCCCCGTCTACGATAATATATTCGACGTGATGATAGGTTTGTGAGATGACACTTAGAATGGTGTCCTCCAATACCTTCTCGGCGTTGTATGTTACCGTGATGATTGAGAATTTCGGAGTAGGATGGACGCTATGCATATTTTCCTGTTATTTTGTTATAGATATCCGTATATCTTTTGGCAACGATACTCTCCGAATAGTTGCCCAATACCTTGCGGCGGGCTTGTTCTGAGAGTTCGCTGTATTCCGGTTCTGTCAATATCCAGTGAATGCCGTTGGCAAAATCTTCCGAAGACTTGTATTGTGCCACGTAGCCATTGTGCAGATGGTCTATCATTTCGGGAATGCCGCCTACATTGAATCCTACGCACGGCACTCCGCATGCCATCGCTTCCATAATCATGTTGGGCAGATTCTCTTCCAGCGACGGGATGGCGAAAATATCTACTGAGTTGTATATATTCACTAATTCATGCTCATTCTTGATGTAAGGAAGTGAGTGTACACGAAAGGGAAGCAGAGCCTGTAACTGTTGGGATTGGTTGCCGAACGCAACTACCTCCAATGAATCTTTCCATTCCGGATGCTTTTCTGCCAGCATTTTGCAGGACTCAATTAAATATTCGACTCCTTTCCGCTTATCGGTAATCTTTACCGAACCGAACAGAATTAGTTTTTTGTTTTGCGGCAACATACATTTCGTACGTGCCTCCTCCTTCTTTTGTGGTTTGAAGAGATTCGTGTTAATGGCGTTCGGAATATTGACAATCTCTTTTCCTACAAGCAATGCACTACTTTGTGCTTGTTCTTTCAGCCAATGACTGCAAGTGACGAAATGAATCGGGGCATGAGCATAAAGTTCTTGTTTGTTGCGGAAAGTGCGATATGACAGATCCTTCCGGCCTCCTTCCTTATATATATAGGGGCAGTGATGGCACTCCTTTCGGTATTTGGTACATTCCCGTGCATAGTGGCAGATACCGGTACAAGGCCACATATCATGCATTGTCCATACTACAGGCTTGCCGGATGACAATATCTTTCGGATATCTTTCAATGAGAGCATTCCCTGATTGACCCAGTGAAGGTGGATGACATCCGCCTGACGGAACTCCGGAAGTGACGTAATGTCCGTGCCGGTATTCGCTATATCTACATCAAACATATGATTTCGGTGAAAACGGTTGGCACTCCAGATGACAAGACGTTCCCACATGAATTTCCATACTTGTAACCAGCTTCTGTTCAACCCGACAACACTAATCTGGTCGGTCTGTTTGTCACGTACCAACATTTTAGCTTTGATACCGTTGTTTTTCAGCGATTCCATCAGACGGCTTGCCGCAACGGCCGGACCGCCCATCTTCTCAGAAGTATTAATAATCAGTATTCTCATTTTCTAAAGTTTGCTTGCCAGCAGGCTTGTATACAGATTGATATATTGTCCAGCTACTACCTTGCCCGAATATTTAGTCATTACTTCGTTTCTCATTGCTTCCGGTGACACCCGCTCTTTCCCTTCGGTAAGTCCCCATTTTATTCCGTCGGCCAGACTTTCCGCCGACTGATAGTCAGCCAAGTATCCATTCTCTTTATGGCGGATGATGTCTGCTTGCCCGCTGTTGTCGAACGAAACAGGCAGGCAACCGCAAGACTGGGCTTCAATCAGTGTTTGCCCGAAGGTTTCGTAGAGCGAGGCGGACACTGCGACATCGGCTGCCGAATAGATTTGAGAAAGCTCCTCCGCTTGGCTTACCCAGCCCATGTCGGTGTAACTGACAGGAATCAACGGAAGAATCTGTTGGGGGTATTTGGTCTTTCCGAAGAATATGAGATGCAACTCTTCACTCCGGAAGTCTTTTCGTCGGATTAAAAGGCGAATGGCCTCCATCAACGTTGGGAATCCTTTTATCGGATCATCAATACGGGCAGCCCCGAACACGATAATCCGTTTGTCAGGAAGAGATAATGCTTGTCGGCATTCTACTTTATTAAGTATCCGGAAGTTGTTCAGTGAGAGCGTGTTCGGTATCACTGTGACCGGCTTTCCTTTGAGTAGTGTACTTTGGCGTACTTGTGAGGCGAGCCAATTACTTACTGTAACGATATTTATTCTTGCCGGAGAGAGTATGCTCTGTTTTTTCTTGAAGACGCGGTGAGACAAGTCGTTGTTCCCGGGAAAACGGAGAAAGTGGCAGTTTCCGCATTCGTTTTTGAATGATTCGCAAGAGTAGGAATAATGGCAGATGGAGGTACATTCCCACATGTCGTGCATCGTCCAGACAACAGGTTTGCCGGAGGTGATGACTTGTTGAATATTGTGCAAGGACAGCATGCCCTGATTGATCCAATGCAAGTGAATGATATCTGCCTCTTTGAAAACCGGAAGCCGGGTGACATCGAACCCCGTATTGGCAATGGATACCCTAAAAAGATTCTTCCGGCTGAAAAGATTATTTGCCCAAATAATGAGACGTTCCCAGATAAACGTGAACTTTCTTTGCCAAGACTTACCGACGGTATGTACTTTATCGGAGTGGCTCGTTTTGTGCAGTACCAACATCCCGGTGTCTATTCCGGCACCGTTGAGCGATTCCATCAGACGGTTTGCTGCGATAGCTGCACCGCCCATTCGTTCGGAAGTATTGATGATTAGTACTCTCATGCGCATAAAAGTTTATGCAAATGTACGCTTTTCGTTGCAAATCTATGGTTGCTTGCGATAAGTTTTTACCGTAGTAGTTAAGATTTGCGATAATTCGCGGCTGTAATGTTCTAAATTATATTCCCGTTCTGCCAGTTTCCGACCGTTGGCTCCCATTTGCTGTGCTTCTTCAGGATGGGTGTAGAGGTAACGGATGGCTTGTTTCCATCCTTCCGTATCATTATAGTCTACATAGATACCTGCTCCTTCTTTTTCGATGTCCATTTGAAATTTAGGATTACGTGAGCAAATCACCGGGAGTCCTAATGCAAAAGCTTCTACCAGTGTGGTGAGTCCCACGGTGTAGGGGGTGTCAAGGCAGCAGATGACTACTACTTTTGAATGTGCTACTTCTGTGGCGAGCTTGTGTGGGATGATACCGCCCGTGAAATGTATCCGTATGTTGGTATATGGTATATATTTTTTTAGTAAAAGCTCATAGTTCTTGTCTCCGGCGGCAGGTGTGGTAAACACATCGAGGGGAAACCCTGTTTCGGCAAATGCTTTTAACAAGGTGGTGAAGTCACGATTCTCTTTCCCGGTAGTGATAAACGTCTTTTCCGGTTCTTCTTCGTTTGCGGCTGGAAGGTGCTGTTTCAGATAGTCATAGAAATCAAGGTCGGCTCCCCAATGTATAAGGTGCAACTGACCGGCGTTGACTTTGCCTGATTTTAAAGAGTCCTCAATTAACGTCTGACTGAAAAAGAACATTTGATCGATACCTCTGTAATAAAAGCGGGAAATCAAATTCTTCAGTTTGTTGGAGTTTCGGACTACGGCTTGATGGTGCCAGATAGCAATGGGTTTGCGGTACAATCCGAACGCACGTAAGAAGATAATAAGCTCTAGTCCGTAAAAGGAGGTACCATACAAAAGGTCGTACGGTTCTTTGCAACGTATGATTTCAAAGAAATTGTAGAGTGAGAACCGTATACGGGATGCGAAATGACGGTAATGGTGGAGTATCGGGTGAATACCGTGTTTACTGAAATGAGTGAGCCCATATAATATATGTCCGGGGTGTAAATGGTTCTTCCATTCGTCCAATGCTTCTTGTATGGGGCGTGTGTGATAATAGTATATTTTCATGCGCCGAAGTCTCCTTTCAAGGTACGTTTAATTCGTCGGATCGCTTTGGCCATAAAGCAATTTGTGCGGTGGTAATAGCGTGCGAATGCTTCTCTGGCTTTTTCATTTTCTTCTATTGGCGACCATTTTTCTATTGGGAGCGGTTTCATCCATAAGGTGGAACTGTATAAACCTCCACCGCCGCAGTTGGTGCCGCTTCCATCGAAACCGATGTTCTGAATAAGTGAACGTCCGGTGTTTAACGAGAGGATATCTGCTAGAAACAGGCTGGCATTCCAGCGGATGGCCCATGAATTATTTTTCCCTTCGATTTGGCGTCTCAGCATTCGTGTGAAAGGATAATTCCCGTTGAGGTCAAATCTCCATGTGAGGTTACGTTCTTCCAATTGGCGGAGCAGCTCTTTCCCGTCGGGATTGAAATATTTCCATGCTCTGTCCCAAGTAGCCCACCCCCAGCTTCCGGTAAACTTGATAAGAAATGTATCGGGCAGGGAAGGGTCGTTGGTGAAATCACAAGCTTGTATGTGACCGACGCGTGGCTCGTCTTTGTAAGTCTCAAGTGCGTCGTTCATAAATTGTAGGAAGTAAGGTGCTGTAATCAAGTCGTCTTCCATTACGATAACCCGCCCGAAGCGGCTGACTTGTGTGGTAACTCCGTCAATGATATTACGCGCAAGTCCCCAGTTCTCTTCCCGTTCGATGAGGGTGATGCTCTTAAATCCTGTTATCTTATGGATATAGTTGCGGACTTCAGTTACAGCTGCCTCGTCTGTGTCCTTGCGGGCTGCATCGGAATAGATGTAGAGCTCACTTTCGGCGGCGAGTGTGTTGTTTTGAAGTGTCTCCATCGTTTGTTTTAAATGTTCCGGACGATTGTACACGAACAGCAATATGGGAGCGTATTTTGTCATTATGTTATTTGGTTTTTGTTACTAGTTCAATAATTTTGTTGCCGAAGTACTGCCAAGCGTTTTCATCGAGAAATTGCCTATATCCAACTAGTGAGGCTTTTTCTTTTTTATGGTCTGAGAGGATGACGGCAATATCATCCAGACTTTTAAATGTGTGAACGTTTAATAGACTGTTGTGGCTGTAATCGATGAATGATCCGGTGGCTGGTCCTATTACCTTTGCCCCGAAAGAAAGGGAATCCATTAATACTCCCGAACTTAATACAGAATCGGGACAGTAAGGAATGAGTACAAAACGGGAGCAGGCTACGTAATTACTTAGCTTTTCGAACGATGGACTTTCGGGGATGATTTTGACATAATCAGGTGCTTTGTCCTGCAATTCTTTCAACAAAGAGGCGGAGGCACATCGTCCGATAATGCAGACATTGGGGTGTTGCTCCGGATGGTTGCGTAGGTATGAAAGATATTCATGTATACCTTTATAGCGTGAGATAGTACCCCATATCAGCAAATCATAAAGAATATTATTCTCGGCAGGTAACTGTCGGGGAAGTCGATTGATGGTAGGATGGTGCAGAAAATGAACTTTTCCGCTGGCTTGCGGATATCTCTGCCGGATGATTTCCAGCCCTTCGGTAGCGTGTGTAAGTATTAAATCCGCTTTCCGGGCGATGAAACGCATGAGGAATTTTTTCATGCCTGTATATCCGTCATTGTGTGGTTTTTTGTTGTGCAGTACCCATACGATTTTCTTCTTTGCCAATTTGAGTACTGTTACGAAACAGATTGCCGTGACAGCTTGTAAAAGTCCGTATTTGAAATCAGGAATACTTTCAAACCAATTGAAGATAATCACGTCTCCCCATCGTTTGGGAGGCAATATGCTAAGAAGCGGGTTTCGGTGTGGAGGATTGATAACAGTACTTTCTCCTTCACGGTTCAAGGAAGCGATGAAATTCTCTATATAGGGATTGCTTTTTTCGTTAGGGTTTTGCCTTAAACGCGGAAATACAGTAAATGTTATCATATTCCTAAGTCATTAATGGATGGCAAATTTACTACAATCTCGGATAAAATACAAGGGAGTGAAAAAAGACTTGATGCATGATTGCAAAAAACGTGTATGGGGATAAAGTTGTTTATGCTGAATGCAACAGACGCAACAGGCTTTCAGAATTCCAACAATACTGCCTGTCTTCATATACCGAATTGTTCGGATGGTATATTTCTGCCTGAATGGATAGCTGCTGACAGCTTGAAAATATCTTTTTGTAACATTGCGCTGTAAGTGGTTGCTTAGGCTTTTCAGAGCAGTTTGCAGTCCTTCCCATGCATTGTACTTTTGTTCCGTATGGTAGGAAGTGGCTTGAGGATGTCTACGCCAATAGACCAGTCCTTCGTCAATGAACTCTATTGGTCCGGAGACAACGGCAGCCAACATTAGCAAGGAGTCATAGGAGATGTTATTCTCTTGTTTCACAGCTTGCTGGAAAATGGGTAGGATATTGCGGTGGAAGAAACATTCGTGTCCCGGGACATATGGTTTCATTAATAGATAAAGCTCGTTGTAAAGTACATTAGATTTGTTCTTTTTTCCCATGGTCTGTTGAATATCCATGGTGAATAGGTAAGAGTTATGAAAAAGTAGAGAATGATTTTTTGCGTGGTTCATCAGAATCTCTATCTTATCCGGTCGCCAGATATCATCTTGGTCGGAAGAGGCGATATATTCACCTTCAGCTTTGGCGAAGGCGGATGAAAAATTGTAATTGAATCCTAGTGGTGCCTCGTTAATATAGAGTTTGACACGTGGGTCTCGTTTTTGATATGCTTCAATAATTGTTACTGTACGATCGGTAGAACAATCGTCTTGTATGATCAATTCATGGATGGGATAGGTTTGGCACAATATAGAATCTATTTGCTGTTCAAGATATTTATCTCCGTTATAGGTACACATAACGACTGAAATGGAAACCGGTGAGCTCGGATTAATATTCATATTTTTGAATTTGTGTAAATACTGTCTGCAAAAATAGCCAAAGAATAATAAACTTGTTTACTTTTGTGTTGGAAATGAATATATGATTATGGAAAAGATAATATTAGTGCCGGTGGGAGGATTAGCTAATCGTATGCGCGCTGTAGCTTCTGCCGTTACCTTGACATATAGAGTAAGGAGAAAGTTGGAAGTACTATGGTTCCGTGATTGGGGACTGAATGCTCCCTTTTTCAAAGTGTTTGAGGAACCGGAGTTGATGAATATATCCTTTTCGGAGACTTCTTGCAAACATTTGCTTATGTATGACCGTCCTCGCAGGCGTAATTTTTATCTTCCGAAACTTTTTCAGAAATTG